>Ga0307934_1000004_pt1 | contig 195252 bp, 188 predicted proteins | sample OrgLakmetageno90_FD_201838 | JGI IMG/M metagenome (GOLD analysis project Ga0307934, IMG submission 201838) | Saline water microbial communities from Organic Lake, Antarctica - #90 | ecosystem: Environmental > Aquatic > Non-marine Saline and Alkaline > Saline | place: Antarctica: Organic Lake...
AAAAACCATAACTTTAAGAAAACAATTGTATTGGCAGCAAAAAGCAGCCTAAACTTTAACCAAGAGGCCAGAAGCACACCTTATATTTTTATGCGCTGTGTCCAAAATACTCTGACGACGTACAGATCGAGCCAACAAAACGTCCGCCGAGATACATTCGGTAGGGGCGGTACTCACCGTCCTGTTGCGCTTTTAAAATAACAATTGATTTGTCTGTCACATGCGCATGACGATCAAATAGTTTTTTTGATGTTTTTAGATTGGTTTCAACCAGCTCGGGAATAATTGTATATTCACCTTCGGTTTCCACAATCGAATCCCAAATGTCTGATGCATAAGCCTGATGCACACTTATCGATGTAAAAGCAAAAAAAAGTATAAAAGAATAAATCCGCATTTTAAGCACCTAACATAAATTATGATGCTCTTTTCATACTAAAAAATGCATAAAACTGCCAATATTAATTCAACTATAGCAAATGAGTCGGTACTGGCAGCGTTTCAAAAGAGGGTTTTGCGAACAGGAATCCTTGTTGTAAAAACACACCCATGCCTAACAAAATATCCCGCTCATCAACAGTTTCAATGCCTTCGGCGACAAACGTAATGTTCAAAGCCTTACAAACATTGACGATACTTTCAACAATCGCGCGGCTGACTGGTTTTTTATGAATATCACGGATTAATTTCATATCGATTTTGATAATATCAGGCTGAAATTCAGAAAGCAGATTAAGTCCGGCATAGCCATCGCCAAAATCATCAATCGCTGTTTTAAAGCCACGCATACGATACTCATCCATAATGTCTTTAAGATGCTGCTTATCTTCAATCTCTTCCCCTTCAGTCACCTCGAAAATCAGATGATCTAAAGGAAAACCATTCATTTCCGCTGCTTTTAAAGTCGCCCGAATGCAGGCCGCAGGATTATAGATGGCATTGGGCAAAAAATTAATGGACAGGAAGCAATCTTTTTCCAGCATCATCAATTGCGTGGCCAATGTTATGGCCTTAATGCGGCATGATTGGTCAAAGCTGTAACGATTATTATCGTTCACCTGTGATAAAATTTCATAGGCCGACTGCCCCTCAAGCCCGCGCACAAGCGCTTCATAGGCAAATATGCTCTGATCCTCTAAATTCACGATCGGCTGAAATGCCATACTAAAGGCGAAGGGCGCTTCGATACCATCGGCGCAGGCACTACATTTTTTTAGGTTCATCATATCCTCAAGACTTGTTAGGCAGCTTAAAAAAAGAAATAATAGGTCGCTTTGAAGTCATCGCAAAACGCAAATCATCAAAACATACGAGGATATGAAACATGACAATTATATGCGGAATCAAAAACTGTAACAGCATGAAAAAAGCGATGGCTTGGCTTGATAAACACGATGTTTCATACGAATTTCATGACTATAAAAAGCAAGGCGTTGATCTTGATGTTTTAAAACAAGCCATTGCCGAGCATGGCTGGGATATTGTTATCAATAAAAAAGGGACAACTTGGCGCAATTTGCCCGAGGAGATCAAAAATAATATGGATGAACAAAGCGCCGTCAAAATCGCGCAAGACAATACATCAATCATTAAAAGACCATTGCTGGTTCACAATGAAAAAACCTATGTTGGCTTTGACGATGATCTATACAAAGGCATCTTTTAAAAAATTATAGAGTTTGTGCAAAAACTTTCTTTAAAAGATCGCTCGTGCGCGCCGCAGGGTTTGCCCGAATGCCGGCTTCTTCTTTGGCAACATAATAAAAAATGCCATCCAGTGTCTTTTCCGAGACATAATCATTCATGTTTGCTTTTGCATTCGGCATGAAGGGTATCGCTTGATATTGCGACATGACAGCATCATAGGCTTGCACAACGCCGGCTTGGCTCATGGATTTACTGACATAAGGGGCAATCTCTTTCTTCAGCGCAGGGCCCATCGTGCGGCGCAAATATGATGTGGCGGCATCTTCGGGGCCGGTGAGAATTGCGCGGGCATCGGTGACACTCATTTGTGAAATTGCATCAATAAATAATGTCTTGGCCTTAGGCGTGGCGTATTCCGCGGCGCGATTCATCTTCACCTGCAGATCTTCGGTCAAGCCGCCCATACCAACGGTTGAGAGAGCGCTGTTCACGCGCTCCAGCGGGCCGGGCAGGGGGATACGAATATTTTGATCCTTCAAAAAGCCGTTGGTTTGGCCGATATTGTCCACGACATTTCCAACAGACACGCGCAATGCTTCGCGTAAGCCTTCAATAATTTCTGACTGGCTTAAGGATGCGCCCAGAGCGCCGCCATTTTGGCTGACCTGTTCACCGATTGCTTTTTGCACTGTTTCACCCGTGCGTGAATTCATAAAATCTTTGGCTTTGGAAAACCATTCATTGGCTGAAGCCGAAAACGAAGTCAGTAAAACCGCAGAAGCAAGAAGCGAGACGAGCAAAATACGCATAATAATCTTTCTTTTATGAAAGTGATTCCCGCTTTCAACCAGACAGCGGTGGATCACATTGAAATTTATTTCAAAACAAACTATATATTCGTGCAGAAGAAATACAACATTTTACCGCCATCCATTTTGTAAAAACCAGCCAAGCTAGTCATCCTTCATGAACAAAAAACCGACAAAATCAAATCATCCAAAATCAAATCATCTGGGCGACTTTATCGCGCTTATTAAAAACGATCGTAAGAGATTTGCCTTGATAGGCATCATTATCAGCGCTTTGGGTATCGGCTTTTTGTTCGCCTCCGGCCTGACCCCGACATCGAAAATGACCGCACAAAAATTTGTTGCGCTTCAAGAGGGGAGCGCGCCCCATGAAGGCTTCAGACGCGCGCACGCTAAGGGTATATGCATTACAGGCGAGTTTGTCTCAAGCGGATTACTGGCCCAATATTCAAAGGCCGCTATTTTCCAAGAGGGTAGCACGCCCTTTTACGGGCGCTTCTCAATTGGCGGCGGCAACCCGACCGCGCCTGATCTAAAGTCACCCGTTCGCAGTCTCGCTCTGGCTTTTTCGCAAAATAACGGCCGCCAATGGCGCATGGCAATGAACACCCCGCCCGTGATGGCTGTGCGCACGCCCGAAGATTTTTATGAACAACTCGCCGCCATCTTCCCCGACCCTGAAACAGGTATACGCGACCCACAAAAAATCGTTGATTTTTTTAAGGCGCATCCTGAAAGTGCGGCTTTTGTGGAATGGAAAAATAATTATAAGCCTACCAATAGCTTCTCGACGGAAATTTATAACAGCATCAACGCGTTTTATTTGGTGGATGCACAAGGCGCAAAACAAGCCGTGCGCTGGCAAGCTGTGCCGCAAGCCGTACCGAACTATAATATCGCGCCAGACGCGCCAAGCGATGCTTTGCAAAAAGATATGGCTGAACTTCTTTCAAAGGGCGCTGTAAAATTTGATCTCGTCTTTCAATTCGCCGCTGAAGAAGATGCGGTCGCTGACGCTACGCAGCCTTGGCCTGACGAGCGCCGCAAGATAACCGCAGGCACAATCTTCATTCAAGGCGCACAGGCGCAAAAGGGGGGCATTTGTGCAGATACTAATTTTGACCCGCTGGTGTTGCCTAGCGGCATAGAGCCCTCCGAAGACCCGATTCTGCGCGCGCGCTCCGCCGCTTATGCGGAATCATATCGCCGCCGCGCCCGTGAAACACTTTTAGGAGCAGGCCAATGAACAAATCAAGCGCAGTAAAATACCCGATAACCGCGCGGTTATTACACTGGGTAATGGCTGTCATCATCTTATCCATGCTGTTTTTAGGCGTGTCTATGATTCAAAGCTTTGCCCCATGGCAAAATGTGGCGCTCTCCTTGCACAAATCCTTCGGTACGCTTGTTTTTATTCTTGTCGGGGTTCGTTTGATAAACAGACTTTTGTTCAAGCCGCCCGCGCTCCCTTCGGATTTACCGCACTGGCAAGCTTTTGCAGGGCGCGCGACTCATGTTTTGCTATATACCGCCATGATCGCCATGCCGCTTTCAGGCTGGCTTATGCAAAGCGCGGCAGGGCTGGAGGTTTCAGTCTTTGGGCTTTTCAACTTGCCGCTCATCGCGCCAGAAAACATTAAGCTCTATAGCTTATCGCGTGAATTACATGGTTTGACGGCGTGGCTATTTTTCGGGCTTATTCTGCTTCATATCGCCGCCGCCCTTTATCACAAGCTTATCAGGCGCGATGATGTGCTGGATTCCATGCTCTAAGTTAATGATGAGCGCATTTCTTGTGCCTGCGCTCCATTCCGGAGCGTTATAAACGCGTGGCTCTTGTTGTGATTTTTATCTACATGCTTTTGAACAAAGATGGCGGAAGAGCAGGGATTCGAACCCTGGAAGGGCTTGCACCCTTGCCGGTTTTCAAGACCGGTGCATTCAACCGCTCTGCCACTCTTCCTTCGTGATGCGATCTTTACGGTACGCTTTATAAAATGAAAAGCGCGCGTAATCAAATCTTTCTTTTGATTTTTCTCATTTTCTTTTCAATCGCGGCGTTTTTCCCTTATTCTGTCGCTATGTTTTTCTGGTTTTCAAAAATTATGTGGCTATTTATCGCGCCGCTTCATCTTATGTTTTTGCTGATGTCTTTGGGGCTGCTTTTGTCCATAAGCTTCAAAAATGGCGCTTTTCGAACAATGGGCATCGTTTTTTTTGGGGCAGGGTTTGCATTATTTGCCATAGGCGGGCTTTTCCCTATTGGGCATAATTTAATGGTGACGCTGGAAAATAAATATCCGCAGACACAAACAACAGATAATATGGCTGGAATCATCATTCTCGGCGGCACGATTGATGTGACGGTATCTGAGGCGCGCAATATTGTCACATTCGGCAATAATGCCGACCGTCTTTTCATTGGGCTGAACATTCACCGCGCCAACCCGCAATCGACATTGATTCTCAGCGGCGGCGATGGGCGCTTATTCCCCACAGGAAAAAGCGAAGCCGAGTTGGTTAAATTATTTCTTGAACAAGGCCAGCATGATCTCTCGAACGTGATCTTTGAAACAAAATCACGCAATACATTTGAAAATTTAAAATTTACAAAACAGATCATCGAACAGGATCATAAAGACGGGGAGTGGCTGTTAATCACATCGGCTTATCATATGCCGCGCGCAATGGCTGTGGCGCAAGAGCTTGATATATATGAAAATATAATCCCGTATCCTGTTGATTATCGCACAAGCGGCACTTTCAAATATTATCCCTCACTCAAAATCGTCCGCAACATCTCTCTACTCACCATCGCAATGCGTGAATATCTCGGGCAAATTGCCTATGGTTTGTTTGGAAAAAGCGCTTCTTCTTTGCGATAAGATTGTTTAGTCTTACTTAATATGATTCACATATGACTTAATTTGAAAGGCTATAACTCCATGCGTTTTTTATGCTTCGCGCTCACACTTTTTGTATTCAGCGGGTTTCACACAAACAATGCGGCGGCACAAACCATCAGTTTTGACCAATGGGTTGTTGATGCCCGCGCCGAGGCGCTTTCAAAAGGCATTTCCGAAGCCACAGTGAATGCAGCATTCCAAGGATTAACGCCAAATCAGCGCGTGATCGAGCTGGATCGCAAACAGCCCGAAGGCACAATGACCTTCGCGCGCTATCGTGAGCGCATCGTCAACCAAACGCGCATCGATAAGGGCCGCGAAATGTTTAAAAAGCATGCGGATAAGCTTTCTCGTCTTGAAGAAATCTACGGCGTTCAGCCACAATATGTTATGGCGCTTTGGGGCATTGAAACCAATTTTGGCGGCAATACAGGTGGTATGGATGTGATCCGTTCGCTTTCAACATTGGCTTGGGAAGGTCGTCGCGCTGAATTTTTCAGAGGCGAGCTTATGGATGCCCTGCGCATTATCGACCAGGGCCACATTAGCCGCGACGAGATGACAGGCTCTTGGGCGGGCGCGCTCGGGCAGGTGCAGTTCATGCCTTCAAGCTTTAAGCGCTTGGCCATTGACGGCAATAATGATGGACGCAAAGATATCTGGAATGATCTTGATGATGCGTTCGCCTCGGCGGCAAATTATCTTGTTAAAAATGGCTGGCATGCTGGCGAGCGTTGGGGACGGGAAGTGATCTTGCCTTCAGGCTTTGACCAAAACTTGGTCACGACAAACACACGCGAGCCGATCGAAAAATCTTTGGCGCAATGGCAGGCGATTGGCCTTCAGACAATGTCAAAAAATCCTATTCCTGTGGTTGATGATATGGATGGCTATATCGTGATGCCGGATGATGCGGGCGGGCCAGCTTATCTTGTTTACAACAATTACAGCACAATTATGCGCTGGAACCGCTCAACATATTTTGCAACATCTGTCGGCCTTCTTGCCGATGCAATTGCACAATAAATAAGATATCAATCAAGAAAAATAATGAGAATGAAAATAATGCGATCACAACAGACGAAATCTCGAATATCACTTCTTTTATCCTCATTCTTTATGATGGTGTTTTTGGTCGGTTGTTCTCAAACACAATATTTGTCGCATTTAACGAAAAAAGCGATCCCGCCCGCTAAATCCCAAGGGACATTTAAGGTCGGTAATCCTTATAAAATTGCCGGCAAGCGTTATGTCCCTCAGGAAAGCTATGAGCATGAGGAAACAGGCATTGCGTCTTGGTATGGGCCTAATTTTCACGGCAAACAAACCGCCAACGGTGAAATTTTTGATATGTATGAGCTGACAGCGGCGCACAGAACATTACAAATGCCCTCGCTTGTGCGCGTCACAAACCTTGAAAACGGCCGCTCGCTGATTGTCCGTATTAATGATCGCGGGCCTTTTGCGCGCGGGCGGGTTATCGACCTTTCCAAGCGTTCTGCCGAGCTTCTTGGCTTTAAAAATCAAGGAACAGCCAAAGTGCGGGTGCAAGTGCTAACCCAGGAAAGCCTTAAAGTAGCCGAAATGGCGAAACAAGGGCGCGATACAAGCGGCGTTGAAGTGGCATTAAACCGCGGGCAATCACTGCCACAAATGCAAAGACCCGCCACTGTGCAAACAGCATCAGCGCAAACCATAAGGCCAGAGCCTGTCCCGCAATATGCTTCGATAGAGCCTGCGGCATCCAACGTTTCGCGGCCTGTTCAAATTGTTGAGCGTGAAGCCATGATGACAGCGCCGACGCAATCGGGCGTTGTGCGCGCGACGCCAGGGCATATCGTGCGCGGCAACTTTTATCCTGACCCGATTGTGACTGAAATGCCTGTGTCAAAATCCGATATCTTTATTCAAGTTGGCTCATTCTCCTCGCAAAATAACGCGGTGGCGCTTTCGCAAAGATTGTCATCAATGGGGCAAAGCCAAGTCAGCGCCGCAACCGTTAATGGGCGACAGTTTTACCGTGTACGTCTTGGACCAGCCAAAAACATTGCCGAAGCCGATCAAATTCTCAATCGCGTTATTGCATCCGGCAATCAGAACGCTATGATAATTGTTGAATAGACATCACACATAAACCAAAACATGCACAGGGCGGCCTTATGCGATATTTTTTGAATATCACCCTCTTTATTTTTAGTATTCTTGTATATGGCGCACTGCCTGCACAAGCAGAGCCTTTACAAACAAGCGCGGCTAAGCAGGCCATTTTGGTTGATTATGAAACAGGCGACATTTTGTTTGAAAAGAACGCCAAAGAGCGCATGGCAACATCATCGATGAGCAAAGTGATGAGCATGTATGCCATCTTTGATGCCCTCAAAACAGACCGCATGAGCCTAGACCAACCTATCCGTATTAGCGAGAAAGCATGGCGCAAGGGCGGCTCGAAAATGTTTATCGAGGTGAATAAAGACGTCAAAGTCGAAGATTTAATCCGCGGTGTTATCATCCAGTCTGGTAACGATGCCACCATTGCGCTAGCCGAAGGGCTTTCTGGCTCAGAAGATTCCTTTGCTAATTTGTTGAACGTGAAAGCGCAAGAGCTTGGCATGAAAGACAGCATGTTCCAAAATGCCAGCGGCTGGCCTGATGATAATCATTATTCTACCGCTTATGATCTGGCTATTTTGGCGAAACATATAATTTCTGATTTTCCTGAATATTACAGCTATTACGCTGAAACCGAATTTACCTATAACGATATCCGTCAAGAAAACCGTAATCCGCTGTTATACCGTAACATGGGCGTTGACGGCATTAAAACAGGCCACACAAACGCAGGAGGCTATGGTTTGATGGCCTCAGGCGTTCGTGAGGGGCGACGTGTTGTCATGGTAGTGAATGGGCTTGATAGCCTCAATGCGCGCGCACAGGAAGGCGCACGTCTGATGAACTGGGGGCTGGATTTCTTTGAAAATGCTGTAATCTATGATGAAAATGAAGTGGTTGGCTCGGCTTCAATCATTATGGGGAAAACAAAAGAAATTAATTTTGTGGCTCAAAAAGAGATTAAAGTCTCTCTTCCTAGAAGTATGAAAAATGACATTAAAGTGCGGATTGACTATCACTCTCCGTTAATAGCGCCGATAGAAAAAGGCACACAAATCGCCACGCTTCACCTTACCATTCCTCAAATTGGAGAAAAACAATATCCGCTTTTTGCAGGCGATAATGTCGAAAAGCGTGGCTTTGTCGGCCGCACATTTGAAAAAATTGGATTGATGATTAAAGCCAATAAACCCTCACTTGAGATGTAAGCTTATGTTTATTACAATTGAAGGCGGGGAAGGGGCTGGAAAAACAACCCAAATCAGTTATTTAAAGAATAGTCTTGAGCCTTTTTATAAAGATATTATTGTCACGCGCGAGCCGGGAGGCACAGAAACCGCCGAAGCAATGCGCGATCTATTTACACAGCATAAAGGCAATCAATGGCCTGTAAAAGCGCAAGCTCTGCTTATGTTTGCCGCGCGCAATGATCATTGGGAACAGGTAATAAAGCCCGCTCTTTCCCGCAAGCAAGCCGTTATTTGCGACCGTTTCACAGATTCAACTCTCGTTTACCAAGGCTATGCTGGCGGAATGAATTTACAAGAGCTTGGCACAATCGCCGCCATCGCAACAGACGGGCAAGCGCCGCATATGACCTTTATCCTTGATATTGACCCGCGCCAAGGTCTTAAACGCGCTCAAAACCGCGCAAGCGCAGACGAAGACACGTTTGAAGAGAACGATATAGCGTTCCACGATAAGCTACGCCATGGATTTCTAGACATTGCACAAAACGACCCCAGGCGATGCCGCGTGATTGACGCAACACAAACAGAAGCTGTTATCGCCGCTGAAATTTTCGATCATGTAAGAAAAGCGATCCAACATGTTTGATTTTGACGAACTCGATGAAATGGCCGATGAATATGGGGATGGTGAATCATCTGCGCCGAGCATAGCTGAACAAAGCTTAAAGCCACCGCGTCAAGCCGCCACGATCATGGGCCATGACAATATTGAGCAAGATTTTATACAGGCCATTCAATCAGGGCATCTTCCCCATGCCATGATTTTTTCTGGGCTGCGCGGGATTGGTAAAGCCACAATGGCCTATCGACTTGCACGTTATATTTTAGATTCTGATAACAAAAACGACGCCTTATCTGCCGATGGCGGTCTTTTTGGCGATGAACAGACTAAGGCAGACGAAATTCAACTCGCACACCCTATGGATATGTCTGTGGACAAAGCTGTGTTTCGGCAGGTGGCGTCTGGCGGACACCCTGACTTAATAACTGTTGAGCGTGAATATGACGAAAAGAAGCAAAAATTCAAGGCAGACGTCAATGTTGATAATGCACGCCGCCTGATCCCGTTCATGCGTATGACAGCTTCAAACGCCCATGGCTGGCGCGTTGCCATTATTGACGATGCGGACACAATGAATCGCAACGCCCAAAATGCCATTTTAAAAGTTTTAGAAGAGCCGCCCTCAAATGCGCTTGTTATTTTGGTCGCGCACCGTGTCGGCGCGTTTTTGCCAACCATACGGTCGCGCTGTCGCATGGTACCGTTTACGGCGCTTTCCAAAGAGAATTTCAGCATTTTACTGCGCAAACAAAATGCATCCTTACCGCAAGCCGACATTGATATTTTGTATGAAATGACCAATGGCAGTGTGGGACAGGCATTGGAAATCATTGAAGAGGGGGGCTTGGAGATCGTTCAAAAGCTTCTCGGTCTGTTATATGACTGGCCTGATTTACCGTGGACACAAATCCATCAATTGGCGGATAATATGGGGCGCAACGGTCAAGACGATCAGCTCAAATCATTTCGTGATATTTTCATGTGGCTCATTGCGTCCTTAATGCGCGCCAAGGCAACGCAGAGCGACCCACCGCAAATTTTAGACACAGATTTCACACGCGCCATGATTGAAAAATTCTCGCTCGATCAATGGACACAAATGACAGATGATTTACAGAGTCATTTTAATCAGGTAGAAAAAGCCTATCTTGATAAACGACATCACATCCTTGGAGCTTTCTCAATAATTAACATTAAAGAAAACACATAAATGACTGATAAGAATAAAAATTACTATATCACAACGCCCATTTACTATGTTAATGATAAGCCGCATCTGGGCCATACATACACGACCGTTGCGTGCGATGTATTAGCGCGCTTTAAGCGCTTGGACGGGTTTGATGTAAAATTCCTCACAGGCACGGACGAGCATGGCTTAAAAGTGCATCAGGCCGCCACAAAGGCAGGCATAAACGCGCAAGATTTCACCGATAAAGTCTCACAAAATTTCCGTGATCTGGGCGCTTTGATGGATTATTCCAACGATGATTTCATCCGCACCACCGAAGATCGACACAAAAAAGCAGCGCAGGCGCTTTGGTCTGCCCTGGAAGAGCAAGGCGATATTTATCTGGATCGCTATTGCGGCTGGTACGCTGTGCGGGACGAAGCCTATTACGGCGCGGACGAATTGACCGAAAACGAAAAAGGTCAAAAGATTGCTCCTTCGGGCGCGGAGTGCGAGTGGGTCGAAGAAGAAAGCTATTTTTTCCGCCTGTCTGAATGGCAAGACAAGCTTTTGAATTTTTATGAAGACCACCCAGAATTTATCATGCCTGAATCCCGCCGTAATGAAGTGATTAGCTTTGTAAAAGGCGGCTTGCGCGACCTTTCCATCAGCCGCACCAATTTTGACTGGGGCGTGCCTGTACCGGGGAACGACAAGCATGTGATGTATGTCTGGATTGACGCGCTGACCAACTATCTGACATCGACAGGCTATCCTGATCTGGAGGCGAGCGAATATAAAAAATTCTGGCCTGCGGATTTGCATATGGTTGGCAAAGACATTTTGCGTTTTCATGCTGTTTACTGGCCTGCATTCTTGATGTCGGCTGGTTTAGAGCCGCCAAAGCGCGTCTTTGCGCATGGCTGGTGGACGATTGAGGGGCAAAAAATGTCCAAATCTCTCGGTAATGTCATTGTCCCGCATGATTTAGTGGAGCGCTACGGCGTGGATCAAGCGCGTTATTTTATGCTGCGTGAAGTGCCGTTCGGAAATGATGGCAATTTCAGCCATGAAGGCGCGCTGAACCGTATTAATAGCGAGCTTGCCAATGGCTTGGGCAATTTATCACAGCGCAGCTTATCGATGATTTACAAAAATTGTGACGGTAAAATCCCTGAATGCGGCGCTTTAACCAAAGAAGATGAAGCGCTGTTAGCCGCCGCGCAAAGCGATATGCTCTCAAAAGTGCGCGCATATCTTGATGAACAACAATTTCATAAAGCCATTGAAATCATCATGAATGTTACAAATGATGCGAACGCCTATATTGATTATCAAGCGCCATGGGGCTTAAAAAAGACTGATCCTGAGCGCATGAACACGGTTTTATACGTTCTAGGCGAAACAATTCGCTGCTTGGCTCTCATAATGCAGCCTTTTACGCCGCAAAGCGCCTCCAAAATGCTGGATCAGATCGAAATTGCACAAAATGAGCGCAGTTTTGAGGCTTTAAACGCAGAGCATGCGCTAAAACCAGCAACACAGATTGAAAAACCGGAAGGTATTTTTCCACGCCTGACGGACGAAGTGCCCGTTGATAAGGCCGCCAATTCGTAGCTACATTGATTATATAACAAAGACTTAGAGACATTTATGCTCATCGACTCACATTGCCATTTAACACATAAGCGCCTTCTCAATCTCGGCACGCAAGAGCAAGTGATCGCCAATGCGCACAAAGCCGGCGTTCAAGGGATGCTGACCATTAGTTGCCAGATTAAAGGCGACTTTCCGGCCGTATTAAAAACGGCGCAAAGCCATGATAATGTCTGGTGCACCGTTGGCACGCACCCTCACGATGCGGGCGATGAGGCTGAAAAAGCCGTAACGCAAGACGAATTATCCGCAATCGCGCTTTCAGACAGCAACATTGTTGGCATTGGTGAAAGTGGCCTTGATTATTTTTATAAAAATGCCCCTGTCGAAGACCAAAAAGAAAGCTTTCGCAAACATATACGCTCTTGTATTGAGACAAAACTTCCGCTTGTTGTGCATGCACGCGCTGCGGATGAGGATGTCATCGCTATTTTAAAAGAAGAGGGGGCTGGCAAGGGTTTAAAAGGGGTCATGCACTGCTTTTCTTCGTCGCCAGCCATGGGCTTTGAGGCACTTGACCTTGGGTTTTACATTTCATTCTCAGGTATTGTGACGTTTAAAAAATCAACAGAACTGGCTGATTTTGCAAAAGAAGTGCCGCTTGATCGCGTTTTAGTCGAGACAGATGCACCATTTTTGGCACCCGAACCGTTCCGTAGCGAGATCAATGAACCGGCGTTGGTGGTTCATACCGCAAACAAGGTTGCTGATCTTTTAAATATAGATAAAGAAACGCTTGCAACCCATTCAAAAAACAACTTTTTTACACTTTTCGATAAGGCTTCACTCTCATGAAAGCAGAATTCTTATTACTCGGCTGTAGCGTTTCCTCAGGTGTACCTGCGATTGGGAATGACTGGGGGAAATGCGATCCATTAGAGCCTAAAAACAGACGCGATCGTCCTTGCGCGCTTATCAGAACGCCGGAAACCACGATCGTGATTGATACAGGGCCTGATTTTCGCTCTCAATTTACACGCGCTAACATTCAAGATTTGGACGCTGTGATATACACGCACGCCCATAGCGACCATGTCGGCGGCATAGATGAGCTGCGCGTGATTAAATATCGCCAGCAAAAAGATTTGATCGATGTTTACAGCAACCAAGATACAATCGAAACGCTGCTTTCGCGCTATCACTATATGTTTATGGATCTTCCCAATTACAAAAAACCGCTGAACCCACATATATGGGATGCAGACATGTTTCACAAGACCATTACGCTCGGCGACATTTCATTTCAAACCTTTGAACAAAGCCATGGTGACGTGATGTCGCTTGGTTTTCGGTTCGGCAATACCGGATATTGCGTTGATATGTGGGATCTGGACAACAAAGCCATCCAAACTTTGCGTGGCATTGATGTCTGGGTCGTTGATGGCGCGGGTCATTATATTGAAGATCACCGCACACATGCGCCGCTTAGCCGTATTTACGAACTCAACAAAAAGATTGGCGCGAAACAAATCTATGTGATTGGCTTGTCCAAATTTATGGACTACAAAACGCTGTCAGAAGAAATGCCTGAAGGGTTTGAGCCAGCTTATGATGGCCTGAGCATCAATGTTAATCTATAAGCTTGTATAAGCACCCTTCTAAGATAATATATATTACTTTCCATAATATATATTATCACATTATTTGCTGTATACACGGCACATCCCTAAGCGAGCGAATGAAATTAGATTTAAGCCAAACCAAACGCATATCCATTGTTGGCATTAGTGCCAGTGGCAAATCAACTCTTGCGTGTAAGCTGGCGCAAAAAACAGGAATTAATGTTTATCATATGGACAGTCTATATTGGCGCGCCGGCTGGATTGAAGTGCCTGAGGATGAGTGGCGCGCAAAAGAAACTGAGATTTACAATCAGGATCAGTGGATTTTGGAGGGGTATATTGCCCCAAGCCATTGCGGGCGCCTGAAGCATTCTGACCTTATCATATATCTGGATATGCCTGCCCTCACCTGCGCTATAAACTATATTAAAAGATGGTGGCACTACAAAGGAAAATCGCGCCCTGATCTGGCGGGCTGTAATGAACGTTTCAGTTTGTCCTTCCTATGGACAATTTATAAAAGAAAAGAGCGAGCAGATATTGAGAATGCAATCGCCCTAAACAATCAAAAAACCATATTAAGGGTAAGTACTAAAAGCGCCCTTCACAAGTTTTTAGATGATATCTAGTGTTTATGCTTTAATGCTAAGAAGATATCATTAGATTTTAAGTCATTCAGAAGGTTCACATGAAAAATATCATCACGTTTATAACTGTCTTACTGTTTCCACTTTCGGCTGCTGCGCATGTTGGCGTTTCGGGCGGGTTTGAGGCTGGTTTTTCGCACCCTGTTTTGGGTTTAGATCATCTGCTCGCGATGGTAAGCGTTGGCATTATTAGCGCGCAAATGGGCGGCAAAGCCATCTGGACAATTCCGGCAACTTTTGTGCTTGTTATGGCGCTCGGCGGTGCTTTGGGCATGGTTGACATTGGCCTGTTCGCCGTTGAAATCGGCATTGCATTATCAGTTGTGGCGCTCGGCCTAACCATCGCCACAAACGCCAAAATCTACCCTGTCGCCATCTACGTTTTTGTGGCTCTGTTTGCTATTTTTCATGGATATGCTCACGGCCAAGAAATACCGGCGCTGGCAACATCATGGGCTTATATTGTTGGCTTTATGATTGGCACAGCCGCCCTGCACCTCGCTGGCGTTGCCATTGGGTATTTCTCACGAACCATTGTGAAGGGCGAAACATTACTGCGCTATGCTGGCGCGATGGTTGCTGGCATTGGCTTGCATATCCTTCTCGGTATAGCTGGAATATAATTATAAAAAACGACTATTTAAAAGATTTTAACAATTAAAGACGAAGCATTTGGAGTTTTTTGCTCAAATATTTGGATGGCTTGCGATTCCGTTTGCTGTTTTGCGGTTTCAATTGCAACAATTGCGCTTGATGTTGTTTGCCAATGCCGCAGGCGCGCTGTTGATCGGGACATCATATTTTCTGCAAGGCTTGCTGGCTGGCGGTTCAATCGCGATTGCGGCGGGCTTCACTAGCTTATTACAAGCCACAATCGGGCATAAATTTTCACTGCCGATCAAGCTGGCTCTGGCAGCCCCTGCGATTGCGTTTTGCTTTTATCTGACCTTTATAATGGGGTCGGGCATGGCCATTTTGCCGGCCATCGCTTTCTTTATCGGGCGCATTTCGGAGACATTCAAAAGCGAGCTGCATTATCGCATTGCAAATTTATTCAGCACAACAATCTGGCTTGCCTATCTTAGCTTCACATGGTTTTTGCCGGGGCTGGTGTTTGAGATTATCATGCTGACATCCAATCTGGTCGGCATTTATCGCTTTCATGTTAAGCCAAAAAAGCTTTAAACGTTTTGGCCAAAAGCAAAATCAACCGCCGCATCAATATGGATTTGGCTGGTGTCGAACAATTTTAAATCTGTGTCTGTTTGTTTAACCAGCATCGTGATTTCGGTGCAACCAAGAATGACGCCCTGCGCCCCTTCTCTTTTAAGCGCCTCGATAATGGCGACATAACGCGCGCGAGACTCGGCGCTTATTATGCCGTGGCATAATTCGTCATAGATAATGCGGTTTACGTCTTCAATTCCTTGCGGGTCAGGGATGATAGCGTCTATGTCTTTGTCCGCAAGCGCCTGCTTATAAAAATCCAGTTCCATTGTGTAACGCGTGCCGAGCAGGCCGACTTTGTTTTTGTTATCTTGTAAAATATGATTGGCAGTCACAGCGCCGATGTGCAGAAACGGAATTGTGATGGCTTTGGTAATATCATCGGCAAGCTTATGCATTGTGTTGGTGGCCAAAATGATGAAATCTGCGCCTGCGCGCTCTAGTGCGGCGGCTTCATGCGCCAAAAGGCGGCCTTGTGTCGCCCAGTCCCCTGCCTCTTTTAACGCAACGAACGCGCCGAAATCGACTGAAGATAGCAATATTTTTGCATTATGATGCCCGCCAAGGCGCTGTTGAACCTGACGATTAAGCGCTTCATAATATAAAATGGTTGATTGCGGCGACAGGCCGCCAATGATACCAATCGTTTTCAAATCAATAAGTCCTTGTGGTTTTTTTCATCAAGAATTGATAAGGTAGAAGAATAACAAGAGAGGGTAAACCATGCCGATTGAGAAAAGACAGGTTCTTTTTTATTATTCAGAGTTCTGGCCTTATTTTTTAAATAATGGCAAAGACATGGACGAGCAGTTAAAGCATGTCTCTGATGAATTGCCGCATGATGCGTGCCATACTTCAAAGCTCAAAGGGCTTATGGGCGAGAGGCGCAAGTTTTTTATGGATTATGTCGAAAGACGTGACCTCAAGCCGGGTCTGATTATTTTATGCCGCAAAAAGAAGCTACTGCCTGGAACGAAAGAAACGTCAATTCATATAAAAGACGATGTTGCACGCGAATTATTGATTAATTTGTGCTTGAGCATGAACATCTCGATCCCTAAAACAGCTGACAAAAACGTTATTACGGATGATCTCTGCGTTGGTATTGAAATTTTATATAATAATAGCGGCCTTCAATTTGCTTAATTCAATTACTTCTTTCTAAGATGCGCTGGACACCAATCAGGCGCGCTATTACTAGCACACAGACGCACAGTGTCTTCAAAACTTATGATCTTTCCTTTTATGGGAAGTCTATTGGCGTGGCTTTGTGTGGGAACAAACAAAAATGCTGTCAAACAAACAGCGATCAAGCAGCGCATCGCGGCCTCCTTTTTTAAATTTATGGCTTTCATAAACAGAAGGAATGCAATTACTATGCATGAAAATGACGACAATTCTGAAAAGGCACAATTATGAGCGCGATGAACGATTTACTAGATTTGATGAAATCTCTCAGAGACCCCGAAACGGGCTGTCCGTGGGATATTGAGCAGAATTTCAAAACCATTGCACCGCACACAATTGAAGAGGCTTACGAAGTTGCAGACGCGATTGAGCGCGATGATATGGATGATTTAAAAGACGAGCTTGGCGATTTGCTTCTTCAAGTGGTATTTCATTCGCAAATTGCAACGGATGAAGGCTTGTTTTCGTTTGATGATGTTGCGATGCATGTCACAAATAAAATGATTCACCGTCACCCCCATGTTTTTGGCAACGAAACAGCCGATAGCGCCAATGATGTCGAGCAGCGCATTTGGGAAGAGCGCAAAGCGACAGAAAAGAACAAACAGAATTTGGAAAGCGTGCTTGATGATGTGCCGCGAAATTTCCCCTCTGTTATGCGCGCGCAAAAATTGCAAAAACGCGCTGCCAATGTCGGGTTTGAGTGGAATGAGGCGATCGATGTGCTTGATAAGCTTGAAGAAGAAATTGAGGAGATGCGCGCCGCGATTAAAGGCGGCAAAACAGAAGAAATGAAAGACGAGCTTGGTGATCTGTTCTTTGTTTTGATTAATTTTGGCCGTATGCTTGGTCTTGATTGTGAAAACTCAATTCGTATGACCAATCAAAAATTCGAGCGGCGTTTTAAAGGCGTTGAAGCCGCCATCAAGGCCAAAGGCCAAACCATGAAGGACAGCACGCTCGATGAAATGGAAAGCTATTGGCAGGCTGAAAAGAAGAAAGAGCGCGGCTAAAATAGCCATCATTATCAAGGCTCTATATTATATTTTTCTAGTATCGAATGAGGGATAATATCACGGACAATCTCCCAATTTTCTTCATTATTCGCAGTGATTAAGCCTTTGGAATTATGGTCAGGGCTGTAAGATGTACGATCCCATCTTTTGGTAATTCCGCCCGCTTCATGCACCAAAAGCGCGCCCGCCAAATGATCCCACGGTTTCATAACACGGTATAAGGAAAACAGCGCCTCACCGGAAAAAATATTTAAATATTCATGCCCCGTACAGCGCAGTGTTTTTACAGTTGCGCTCTCAAAATCGCGCGGCGCATGCGGGCTTGAGGTATAACCGAGATGGTCTGCTAATGGCGCGTCATGATCCATAAAGTGACGCACGCCATTTAAAAACGCGCCCTGCCCTAAAATGCCGTGCGCCATGCGATCATTATAAATATCGTAAATCCAGCCCATTTGCACATGACCGCCATATACAAGCGCCACCATCACACAAAATATCGGGCGGCCTGCAACAAAATTACCCGTGCCATCGATCGGGTCAATGACCCAGACAGGACGCTCAGTTTGCTGCAAATGATCTAGCAATGACGGATCATCCTCAACGCCTTCTTCGCCAACCACAAGCGAGCCAGGCAAAATACGCTGTAATTCAGCCGTTAAATAAATCTCTGCTTTCACATCAGCAACCGTCACTTTATTGTGAATATTGGTGCCTTTATGCGCGACATCATTTGCGCTTAAATTTTGAAAATACGGCATGATATGAAGGTCCGCGCATGCGCGCAAAGTAGCTTCAACATCTTGGTGAGCGGGCATATTGAAAGCGGAAGGGTTACTCATACAGCGCGCGGCCATATATTTTTTCTTTGGTCTCATCGCTGAGCGCGGCATCTTCATATGAAAATTCCTGCGCAAAGCGGCCGATATCGGCAAGGCTCATCTCAACTTGAAAGCTAAAAGATGTGTCGCTGCTCTCTTGCTCCATAACAAACGCATGTTCATGCAGCCATGCCACCGCGCGGCCATCGTGAAACGGAATGTCGTAATTGACAATTTGTTTTTGACGCGACAGATAAACGTCAATCGTTTGCGCCAGCACATCAATGCCAATATCTTCCAAAGCCGAAATCACAACCACATTTTCAGCAAATTTACCCTGACGCATCGCATCTTCGCGCTCTTCTTCAGACAAATTATCAAGCTTGTTCCACACTTCTAAAATGCGGTCATCTTGATTGTAATCAATGTCTAGGCCTGCAAGGGTTTTAATGACCTCTTGTTTTTGCGCCATATGATCGGGGCGCGAAATATCGCGTACATGCAAAATGACATCGGCATATTGAAGCTGTTCAAGCGTCGCGCGGAAAGAAGCGACAAGGTGCGTCGGTAAATCAGCGATGAAACCGACCGTGTCGGCCAAAATAACCTCATCACCTTGCGGTAGTTCAACTTTGCGCATTGTCGGGTCAAGCGTTGCAAATAATAAGTCCTTCGCAAACACTTTCGCCCCTGTCATACGGTTAAAAAGTGTAGATTTACCGGCGTTTGTGTAACCAACCAAAGCAATCACTGGGAACGGAACTTGTTCGCGGCTACGGCGCTGTAGATCACGGTTTTTGCGAATTTGCTCTAAATCTTTTTTCAGGCGCGATAAGCGTTCACTAATCAAGCGGCGGTCAATCTCAAGCTGCGTTTCACCAGGGCCGCCAATAAAGCTTGTGCTGCCGCGTTGGCGCTCAAGGTGAGACCAAGATTTAATCAGGCGCGAGCGCTGATATTCTAGCGCGGCAAGCTCAACCTGAATTTTGCCTTCTTTGGTCTGGGCGCGCGCGCCGAAAATCTCAAGGATAAGGCCCGTACGATCAATCACCTTAGCATCCCACGCTTTTTCAAGATTGCGCTGCTGAACGGGGCTTAAAACATGATTGACGATAACGACGTCAGGCTTAAGATCATGGATCAAATCACCAGCATCTTCACGGTGGCCTTTGCTAAATAAATAACCTGGCGTGGGCTTTGATATGCTGACAGAAATCGCTTCAATCACATTCAAATAAATAGCGCGCGCTAAGCCGCATGCTTCATCAAGCTTGTCTTCAATCGAAGGGATGTAAACAGGGCCAATACCTTTGGAGGAGGCCGGCAAAGGCAGATCAGGATGGATGACAAGGCACGTTGTTGCCTCCTCATCTATCTGCGATGACTGTGTTTCGCGGTCATATCCTGTCATGAATGATAAAGTGCCTGTGCCTTATGCTTCGTCGTTGCTGTCATCTTCAGCATCATACAAAGATAGCGGGCCGTTTGGCATGATTGTTGAGATGGCGTGCTTATAAATCAACTGCATGTGCGAGTCGCGGCGCATCAACATACTGAAATTATCGAACCAAGTAATCACACCCTGCAATTTAACGCCATTCACCAAAAAAACAGTGACTGGCACTTTTTCTTTGCGAATTTTGTTCAGGAAAATATCTTGCACGCTTTGGTTTTTCTCGGGCATTTTAGGTGGCCTTTTCTTATTTTTATATATGTTATTCGTTGTTTCCAGCTTTTTTCAGCAAGGTTTGGACACTAACCCGCTTCACGAGAAGATTCAACTTCTTTTGACAAAAAGAGGTGCATGTCCTGACAGTCTTCAAACACATAATCTGGCGCGTATGTTTCAATCAAATGCGTGTTGTCATGGTGATGCCGCACGAGTACCGGCGCACAGCTTGCGGCGGTGGCGGCCTTCATATCTGTTTCGGAATCGCCGACATACCAAACATCCCTTGATGGCTGTAAGCCCATCTCATCAAGTGCTTTTAAGATCGGGTCAGCCGCCGGCTTGTCTTTTGCCGCATAGCCCGCACCGATACAAACGGATGAATATTCACGCAGATTGAGCGCGTCGATCTCTTTGTTCAAATATTCATGGCGCTTATTACTGACGATTGCGCACGGTATATTGCGCGCCTTTATGGCCTGTAATAAGGCAAGGCTATGGTCATATATCTTGAGCGCAGAAAGGTGATTTTCACCTACATATTTATACAATATATCAATGGCTTGTTTTTCTTTGTCACCATAAAGCTTAAAGTATAATTCGCGCGCTGAATAATGGATGATATTTTTATATTCTTCCATCGTCCATAGCGGCTCACCAATCTGGCCACGCACATGGTTATGGGCGGAAAACAAAAACGGCAGCGTATCCACCAATGTGCCGTCCCAATCAAATAAAATAGCGGTTGGTGATTGTTTTTGTCTTGTTGCGTCTTGTGTTGTCATAAAAAAACTCCAGCTTAAAACAAATCAACTTGAACTGTGAAGAATTGCTCGATATCGCGCGCATGTCCTTCTTTGGCAAGCACAACCACATGATCCCCCGGCAAAATCATGAAATTTTGGTCGTTTGTCGGGATATACACTTTATTATCACGCACAATCACGCCAATATCCACATCTTCAGGCAGTGCTAAATCACAAAGTTTTTTGTTTGCGATCGATGATGTGTCCGCCACTTCAGCCTCAATTACTTCCGCCACACCATCGCGCAATGTATGCACAGCTTTGACCTTACCGCGGCGGACATATTGCATGATTGTAGACACGGTTGAAGCGCGCGGCGTCACCACCGCATCAATCCCGAGCGCTGTAATCAAATTGGTATAGTTTGATTTGTTCACAAGCGTAATCACACGCTCACAGCCATATTGCTTTGCCAAAAGCGAGCCGAGAATATTCGTTTCATCGTCGTCCGTCACAGCAATTAGCGTCTCTGTTTTATCAATGGCTGCCTCCACCAAAATATCGTGCTGAAGGCCGTCACCATTAATCACGACAATATTTTGTAGCTCTTCGCTCAAGGTAATGGCGCGCTCTGCATTATATTCAATAATTTTGATCTGAACTTTTTTATGTTCTTTTTCAATAAGCTTGGCCAGATAAAGCCCGATATTACCGCCGCCGAGAATGCAAATATGGCGCGCCTTTTGCTCCTCATGACCAAACATAGCCATCACACGCGGTAGATGCTCTGTGTCCGTGAAAAAATAAACCTCATCCCCCTCTTCCAGCTGTTCGTTGGAATCAGGAATCAAAACAGTGCCACGCCTTAAAATCAGAGATATTTCCATCGGCAAATCGGGGAATAGCGTGCCAAGCTGGCGGATTTGGGTGTGCAGAACCGGACAATTATCGTAACAAATGACCCCTGCCAAATGAGCTTTTCCGTCCGCAAGCGGAATGATGTTCATCGTTCCCGGAATGGTCAGGCGTTGATTGATTTCTTCAGCCACTTCAACTTCGGGCGAGATAATCGTATCAATCGGCATATGAGAGCGACTGAACAAATTTGACCACACAGGGTCACGATAGGTTTGGGCGCGCACACGGGCTATTTTTTTAGGGACACCAAACAAAGAATGCGCGACCTGACACGCCACCATATTGACCTCGTCTGTCTGGGTCACGGCCACAATCATGTCGGCTTGGTCAGCGCCAGCCTTCTCCAAAATCTCAGGGTGTGAGGCATGCCCCACAATTCCGCTAACATCCAGATCATTATTAATCTGGCGGATCAAATCAGGGTTTTGGTCAATAACGGTTACATCATTGTCTTCGCGCGCCAGATATGACGCGATGCTATAGCCAACCTGACCCGCACCACAAATAATTATACGCATGAATTAAGCTCGTTTATGTTTTTTAGGGATAGAGGCAAGTTCTTCCTCGTTTTTAGACTGGTTTTTAGGCTGGTTTTTAGACTCGGTCAACAAGCCTAGCTGTTTAATTTTGCGATGCAATGCCGAACGCTCCATTTCGATAAAAGAGGCGGTTTTTGAAATATTGCCATCAAAACGGTCAATTTGCGCTTGTAGATATTGCATTTCAAAGACTTCACGCGCATCGCGCAACGGCAAATTGACAAGGCTTTCATCAATTTTAGCCGTGAGCTTACCCTCACCTAAAGAATCATCATCTGATTTAAACGAAATCTCCGGTGGTAGATCTTCAGGCTTCAATTTTCCTTGCGCCTGCGCACCGCGCATAATAATGCACCACTCCACAACATTGCGAAGCTGGCGTACATTGCCTGGCCATTCATAATGCTGCATCACAGAGATGGCTTGTGAAGCAAAGCTGACATCGGGCAGGCCACTGCTTTTGGTATATTGAGATGCAAAAAAATTCGATAAAATACCAATATCTTTCAAGCGCTCGTTTAAAGGTGGCATTTCAATTGGCACAACGTTTAAGCGATAGAATAAATCTTCACGAAAAGCACCTTGCTTTATCTGCGCCGCTAAATCACGGTTGGTTGTGGCAAGAATGCGGACATCGGCGTCAATCACAGTGTTGCCACCAACACGCTTGAAGTTTTGGTCTTGTAGCGCGCGCAGAATTTTGCCTTGCGTCTCAAATGGCATATCCGCCACTTCATCCAGCACCAATGTGCCGCCATTGGAACGCTCAAGAACGCCTTGAATCACATTCCCCGATTCATCTTCGGCGCCAAAAAGCTCTGTCTCTAATCGATCTGGGCGCAGCGTGGCGCAATTAAGGATCATAAACGGCATCGCGGCGCGTGATGATCGTTTGTGAATGAAGCGCGCCGCAATGTCTTTGCCCGTCCCCGCCTCGCCCGTAATCAAAACGCGACCGTTTGTTTTAGCAATACGCTCAAGCGTTTGGCGCAACATCACCATAATGGATGATTCACCGACCAGCTCATCATGCACAACCGTTTTAGATTTTAACACTTCGTTTTCACGGCGCAAAGAAGCGGTTTCAAGCGCGCGGTTCATCATTAATAACAGGCGATCTGTTTTAAACGGCTTTTCGATAAAGTCATACGCGCCAAGCTTAATGGCGCTGACGGCGGTTTCAATGTTGCCGTGGCCACTAATCATAACTACAGGAACATCGAGATGTTCTTTTTTAAATGTTTGAAGAATCTTCAGGCCATCATCTTGGCTATTATTCAGCCAGATATCGAGAATGACAAGATCGGGCGTTTTTTTTGTAATTTCGGCATAAGCCTCCACATCGTTGGCGGCCTGACGCGTGACATAGCCTTCGTCTTGTAGAATACCTTCTATCAAAGACCGGATATCATCTTCATCATCAATAATTAAAATATCAAATGCCATAGTTATTTATAGACCCTTTTGCCCAATTATTCCAGTCAGGTTACGCTCATACACACAGCTTGCGGCCTTTCGAGCGCGCGCATCAAGACGCTGTTTTCTTATTGTTCGTGTTGCCTTCAATGATTGTCGTTTTTTGGTCTTGCTGTGCATATCGCGGCAGAACAAGCGAAACAGACGCCCCGCCTCTATCATGCCATCGCGCTTCGGCCTTCAGCCATTCTGGCGTGCCGATAACAATTTGCCCTTGATGGTCTTCCATAATCTTTTTTACAATCGCAAGGCCAAGCCCTGTGCCTTTGGCGCGATGGGTCACATAAGGCTCGGTCAGGCTTGTAGGATCTTCGTTTTTTGGAAGGCCAAGGCCATTATCGGTCACGGTAATACTAATTTCATCATTGCTTTTATCAATCAGCATCATATCAATGACGCCTTTTTCGGCACTACCACCATTTTTTTCGTCACGCTTTACTCTTGCTTGCACAGAATCAAGCGCGTTTTGAATGAGGTTCGTGACAGCTTGGCGCAATTGCTGGGCATCAACATAGCAAAAGATAGGGTCATTTTTGCCATCGATACCGACAAAGTTAAAATCAATTTCGCCATGGGCCTGTTGTTGTAAAACCAGCATATCGCGCAAATGTTTGGTGACATTTTCTTTTTTCATGATCGGCTCGGGCATGCGGGCAAAGGCCGAAAACTCATTGACCATGCGGCCGATATCGCCGACATGGTGAATGATGGTGTCAGTGCATTTTGAAAATGTGTCCGGGTCACTTTTAATTTCGGAAAGATATTTACGGCGCAAACGCTCTGCCGATAATTGTATCGGGGTGAGCGGGTTTTTAATTTCGTGGGCAATACGGCGCGCCACGTCGGCCCACGCGGCTTTGCGCTGCGCCGATTGAAGCTCGGTGATATCATCAAAGGTTAAAACCGCGCCTTTATCTTGTTCGCCGATCACTTCAATGGCAATTCTCACCAGCAAAACACGCTTTGTTTCATCGGGCATAATCAATGAAAGCTCGGCTTGTGTCACTTTGTCTGGGTTTTCATGAGCTTGCTTCAGTAAGGCATCAAGATCAGGGATAAGACTTGTCACTGATTGCCCCACAAGAATATCGGCCTCCAGCTGAAACAACCCAGAAGCGGATGAATTTGCAATTGTGATTATCCCTGCCTCATCCAGCCCCAAAATACCTGACGAAACCCCCGCCAGAACTGTTTCGGTAAAGCGGCGGCGGTGATCGAGTTGCCTGTTTGCATTGATAAGCTCATCGCGCTGTTCTTGTATTTGCGACGTCATGCGGTTAAAAGCGCGGCCAAGCAAATCAAACTCATCACGTCTTTTGAAGGCTGGCACACGCGCCATCAAATCACCACCGCGCACACGTTCGGTGGTTGAAATGAGCGCGCTGATCGGGGTAATCATTTGCCGCGCCACCACCAACCCAAACCAAATTGCGCCCAGCAAAAGCATTAATGCGACCACAATAAAGATCATCGTAAAGGTCAGTTGTAGCCCCGAGCGCTGGCCTTCCAGCATTTTATATGCCGACACAGCCTCGCGCGTTTTAGACAAATGACCAATCACAACCGGATCAACCATGCGCCCCACCAGCAAAAAGCCATCTTTAAAGTTTTTAAGCGGCACAAGCGCGCGCACGCGATCATCGCTATCATCGGCGACAATCACAACTTCGCCGCGCGACGCCTGCATCAAATTATAAGGCGAAACATTCTCTAGCCCGAACGACAGTGAAAAACCCGTTTGACCCAAGATCGTTCCGTCTTGGTCAAAGATGATCGCCTCCGAAAAATTACGGATCATTGATTGCGTGCGCATATATGATTCAAGCGCCTGCGGGTTCACAACCAAAAAATTGGCTTCACGATCAAGGTCGGTCGCCATCGCCATCGCATCGGCCCGAATGACCTGCCTGTGTTCGTCCAAATAAGCTTCGGCCACGGCCTGTGCATTATTGACCGCCCCGCCAACGCGATCATTAAACCAGCTTTCAATTGCAAAGTTCAAAAAGAAAGCTGAAAAAACCGTCATGATAATGGCGGGTGCTGCCGCCAAGACGCTAAAGATAAAGACGAGCCGCACATGAAGCCGCGCCCCTGCCGCCCCGCGCTTACGCCCGACCCACAAGCCGACGATACGCCGCGCAATTATTGTGATTAACAGCAGCAAAATAATCAAATTGACATTCAGCAGCCACATAACAAGTCTTGGATTTTCGCCAAACGGCGCTGATGCGGTTAAAGCGCCATAAGTGGCTATACCGCTTATTGTGCCCAGAATTATCAGCGCGAGCGCGACCTGATTGGTTAAAGACGCGCTCCGCCCCCAAAAACGTGCCAGCATCGCCGCGACAAAGCCGCGGCGTTTTAAAGGATGTAAAGATCGTTTCAGGATATTCAAATGTGTCTCACTGACATTATTTCAGATGCTTGTTTGTGCGGTACATGATCGTTCTTATCTTAACCGGCTTCAGCCTTGGCTAGCGACGGTAATCTTTTTATACCTTGTGCTTATCAACTTGTTTTTATAGTTTACGGGTTAATTCACTGGAATCTAAATGAATATGGAAATTTTAGCAAACTCTGAATCAGCCCACGATGAAAACGCTCATTCTGTTGCGTTTTCACTCATCATCGTGGCCGCCGGAACAAGCGCAAGGCTCGGTCACGCGACGCCAAAACAGTATAGCAAAATAGGCAATAAAACTATTTTAAATCAATGTATTGATAGATTTAATTCATGTGAAAACTTAAAAAATACCGTTGTCGTTGTCAATAAAGATCATCAAGCATTGTTTGATACTGCGTTAAAAGGACAAGAGGTCGCCTATTGTTATGGCGGGCAAGACAGGCAAGACAGTGTTTATAACGGGCTGAAACATCTTGCTGAAATCATGCCGGACATCCCCCCTCATCACGTGGTTCTGGTGCATGATGCGGCGCGCATTTTCGCATCACGCGATGAAATACAGGCTGTAATTCATGCCGCCGCAAAAAATAAAGCCGCCACACTGGCGATGCCGATTGCCGACACGCTGAAATATAAAAATGCGGACTATGTCGATCGCACTGATTTATGGGCGATTCAAACGCCGCAGGGCTTTCATTATAATATTTTGAAAACGGCGCATGAAAATGCGACAATGACCGGTACGGACGATACAAGCCTTGTCAATGCCATTGGCTATCCTCCGGCACTCGTTGAAGGCTCACGCCGCAATTTTAAAATTACGACTGAAGATGATCTCATGCAGGCACGACAACAAATCCTTTCACAAAACGAAACCCGCACAGGGCAAGGCTTTGATGTGCATGCCTTCGATACTTCATCCAAAGGCCCGCTTACGCTTTGCGGCATAGATATTGCGCACACGCACAAATTAAAAGGCCACTCGGACGCTGATGTTGCGCTTCATACCATAACAGATGCGCTTTTAGGCGCGCTTGGAGCGGGCGATATTGGCATTCATTTCCCACCCACTGACCCGCAATGGAAAGGCTATGACAGCGCGCATTTTTTGCGACATGCCGTTAATATGCTGGATCAGACAGGCGGTGCAATCAACAATATTGACCTTACGATCATATGCGAAGCACCAAAACTCATGGCTTATCGCGCCGCTATGGAAGAAAACCTTGCCAATATCTGTCAAATCAGCGCAGCGCGCGTGAATGTCAAGGCCACAACAACAGAGACGCTCGGCTTTACAGGTCGCGGTGAAGGCATCGCCGCACAGGCCATTGTGACAATCACTGTTCCATTTCAAGATGAGGTTTCTAATGGTTAGAAACATGCTCAATCAAGATTTGATCAAGCGGGTTGATCTGCGTCACCCTGCCACGTGGCTTGCCACCTGGTTTGGTGCAGGCTTTGCGGCCAAAGCCCCCGGCACGTTCGGCACGCTTGCCGCGCTTCCTTTCGCAATTTTGATATTTATGTTCTTTGGAATGAGCGGCATGATCGTTGCCGCCGCACTCACGCTTATCATAGGTTTATGGGCGGCGCGGCACTTTGAAACCATGAGCGGCGATCATGATAATGGCGCGATTGTTATTGACGAGGCCGCAGGGCTTTTTGTTGCCTTTGTAACGCTCCCCATCCTCTCCCCTTTCTATATTTTGGTCGCTTTCGCGCTCTTTCGTTTTTTTGATATTTTAAAACCATGGCCAATATCAATGATTGATAAGAAAATGCCTGGCGCTTGGGGCGTAATGCTGGATGATATTATGGCGGGCTTGTATGCTGCTATGGTGATCATGGGTGTCTCTGTTGTTATGGGGAATGTTTAATGACGATTAAAAATTTGGTTCAAACATTATCAGACAAGCTTCGCCATTATAAAATGATGCTCGCCACAGCGGAATCATGTACAGGCGGCATGATTGCGACATATATGACCGACATTGCCGGATCATCCGCCGTGTTTGAACGCGGCTTTGTGACCTATTCCAATGAGGCCAAACACGACATGCTCGGCGTGCCGACAGCGCTGATAGAAAATCATGGCGCGGTGAGCGAAGATGTTGCGCGCGCTATGGCTGAAGGCGCGCTTGCAAAAAGCCGCGCGCACATAGCTCTCAGCTGTACAGGCATTGCAGGGCCAAGCGGCGGCACAAAGGAAAAGCCCGTTGGACTTGTATATATCGGGGTTGCGATCAAAGGCGGCACGACACAAATTTATAAAATTATATTTGATGGCGACCGCGACGCCGTTCGCGCCCAAACAGTTCACTATGCCTTAGAGAAAGCGATTGAAGCGCTTGAGTGAATTATTATGAGCCGTATAAATCTTCAGCTCTTTTTTCAAACGCCGAGACCATTTTTGTCACTGCCTTTTCAAAGAACACGCCGATCAAATTCTGTAAAACAGCGTTTTTAAACTCAAAATCCACATGAAAATCAATCGTACATCCACCATCGTCTTCGTCAATAAAGCGCCAGTGATTGGACAAATGTTTCATTGGCCCCTCCAGATATTCCACATGAATATGGTGCGGCTCTTCAAGTAAAACACGCGAACCAAATTGCTCGCGGATCATTTTATAACCAATCACAAGATCGGCATAAAAAACATTATCTTCACGTTTATTGATACGGCTGGCAATGCACCACGGCAAAAATTGCGGATAAGCATTCACATCCGCAACCAGATCAAAAAGTTGCTGTGCGCTATAAGGTAGCTTGCGTTTTTCGGCGTGAGTGGGCATTGATTTTGAACGTATCCTTATTCAAACCCTGCGGTTTGTATCATTATACGGCGACAGATTTCTTCGCAAGCTTGTCTTCGCGCGCGGCGCGCAGGCGGGCAAAATCATCGCCAGCATGATAGCTTGAGCGTGTTAAAGGCGATGCCGACACCATCAAGAAACCTTTTGAGCGGGCAATTTTTTCAAGATTTTCAAACTCTGCCGGCGTCCAGAATTTTTCGACGGGCGCGTGTTTGGGCGTTGGCTGTAAATATTGGCCGATTGTAATGAAATCAATGTTGGCGGCGCGCATGTCGTCCATCACCTGCATGACTTCTTCTTTTGTTTCACCAAGACCAACCATAAGGCCGGATTTTGTGAACTGAAGCGGATCACGATCTTTGACGCGCTCCAAAAGCCTCAGCGAGCGGAAATAACGCGCACCAGGGCGAATGGTTGGGTAAAGGCGCGGAACGGTCTCAAGATTATGATTAAACACATCAGGTGCGGCATCAATGACTTGGTCGAGCGCACCCATATCGCCGCCAAAATCACCGGGTAAAATTTCAACCGTTGTCCCGGGGGCTTTGAAACGAATAGCTTCAATTGTTTTTACAAAATGACGCGCGCCGAAATCATTCAGATCATCACGATCCACAGAGGTGATCACAACATGCTTTAAATCCATCTGGCTGACAGCAACGCCAACGCGCAGCGGCTCCATTTTATCAAGATCTTTTGGCTTGCCTGTGGCAATATTACAAAACGAACATGCCCGCGTGCAGACTTCGCCCATAATCATGAAAGTTGCATGCTTTTTATCCCAGCATTCACCAACATTAGGGCAGCCCGCCTCTTCACAAACGGTGTTCAAACGGTTTTTGTGAACAATCTCGCGTGTTTCTTTGTAAACACGACCTTGCGGGGCGCGCACACGTATCCAGTCCGGCTTTTTACCCATCGGGCGATCCGGATTTTTTTGCTTTTCGGGGTGGCGCTTGGCCTTATCCAATAAATCTTGATTATATGTCATACTTAATAATACATAGTGCGCTGAGACGCTTTCGTCAAAGTCTTTTCAAGCACTATTTCTTTTTGGGTTTTTAAATTTTACTTTACGGCTTGTCTTCAAAATCTTGGAAAATATTAGAATCAACAAGATCATCTTCCTCATCAGTGCTTTTGCTCTTTCTACTCTTTAAAAAGGTTAGAAATTTAAAGTCCCGATCGCCGATAAAAATGTCTTTTAAGTCACTACCAACTTCTTTGCGATCGATGCTCAACTCACTACCGAGCGCTTGCAAAATATCCATCACACTCTCTTTTACGACGTAAATAATAAAAAGCGCATAAGGAAGGCCAAAGACAACACCGCCTGAAAACAAAAACATCGTTTTCATAAACGCGCCAAAAGCCGGAATGTAAAAGCCTAAAATGGTAATCAGCGAAATTACGACGGATGAATACGCCACAATTTTTCCTTCGGAAGGATTGAATGCTGAGTTTTTGAACTTCATAACTAAGTTTTATATCCTGATTCGTACTTTTATTTGATTCTGTGGGTCATTTCACCCTGTAACGAGTATAACGCTAAACCATTAAAAATGAATGGCCTTATCGTAAGCATCCAGAACACTTTCATGCATCATTTCCGAAAGTGTCGGATGCGGGAAGATTGTGTGCATTAATTCGACTTCCGTTGTCTCTAAAGTTTTGGCGATCCCATAGCCTTGGATCAGCTCTGTGACTTCCGCGCCGATCATGTGCGCGCCCAAAAGTTCACCTGTTTTAGCATCAAAAATAGTTTTCACAAGCCCTTCGGGTTCGCCAAGCGCAATCGCCTTGCCGTTGCCCATGAAAGGGAAACGACCGATTTTCAGCTCATAGCCCTGCTCTTTGGCCGCGCGTTCAGTCAGGCCTACAGAGGCCACTTGCGGCATACAATAGGTGCAGCCCGGAATGTTTGTGACATTAATCGGGTGAAGATCTTTTTGACCTGCGATTTTTTCAACGCATAAAATCCCCTCATGACTGGCTTTGTGCGCCAGCCACGGCGGGCCTGTGACATCGCCAAGAGCGTAAACATTCGGCTCGCCTGTTTCCATCCACTCGTTTGTCACAATATGCCCGCGATCAACCTTGATTTTGGTTGTTTCAAGATTGAGGTTTTCGGTATTGCCGATAATGCCGATCGCCATGATAACGCGGTCAACCGTAATGGTTTCAGTTTTGTCTTTTTGCTCGATTGTGGCTTTGACATTGGTTTTTGATTTATCAAGCTTGGTGACTTTGGCACCCGTGATGATTTTCATGCCCTGCTTTTCGAATTGCTTGCGCGCAAGAGCAGAAATTTCCTCATCTTCAACAGGCAATACACGATCCATCACTTCGACAACCGTAACCTCAACGCCCATATTGCGGTAAAAACTGGCAAACTCGATGCCGATCGCGCCCGAGCCAACCACGAGGATAGATTTTGGCATTTCATCAGGCGTCATAGCTTCTTTATAGCTCCAGACCAATTTGCCGTCCGGCTCCATTCCCGGCAATGTCCGCGCCCGCGCGCCTGTGGCCAGTATGATGCTTTTGCCCGTAATAGATTTGATAATTTTGCCGTCTTTTTCGACGCTGACCTTGCCGCCACCGTCTAATTTGCCGAATCCATCAATCACCGTGACTTTATTTTTCTTTAAAAGATGCTGCACACCGCCCGAAAGCTGTTTGGCAACACTGCGTGAGCGTTCAATTATTTTCTTAAAATCATAAGATATCTCACCCACTTTGAAGCCATAATCTTCGACATGATTGAGAAGATGGTGAATTTCGCTACTGCGTAAAAGCGCCTTTGTCGGGATACAGCCCCAATTCAGACATATCCCGCCCAAATGATTGGCCTCAACAAGGGCAACTTTCATTTTTAGCTGCGCGGCACGAATGGCGGCGACATAGCCCCCGGGGCCACCGCCGATCACGATTAAATCATATGTTTCGCCATTTGCATTATTTGCCATATTAGAGCCTTCTTAAAGAAGCATCGAAATCGGGTTTTCGATATATTGTTTCAAAACTTGAAGATATTCCGCCCCCACAGCCCCATCAACCGCGCGGTGATCGACAGAGAGCGTGCATTTCATGAATGTGCCAATCTGCACAGAGCCATCTTTCACGTAAGGCTTTTGTTCGCCCGCCCCTACAGCAAGAATACAGGCTTGCGGCGGGTTGATAATGGCGGAAAATTCCGAAATGCCGAACATACCAAGGTTTGAGACGCTGAATGTGCCGCCTTGATATTCTTCGGGCTTTAATTTGCCCTCGCGTGCGCGGCCTGCCATGTCTTTGACTTCGGAGGAGATTTGCTTCAAGCCTTTATGGTGCGCGCCTTTAACAATGGGCGTAATCAAACCGTTGGGGGTTGAAACCGCCACAGAAATATCGGCGCTTTCATATTGCAAAATAGCACTGTCTGTCCAGCTTACATTGGCTTTGGGGTAAGCATGCAGCGCATTGGCGCAAGCTTTGATGATGAAATCATTGACGGATAATTTAAAGTCACCGTTGGCTTTGCTGTTGATCTCGGCGCGTGTTTTTAACAGCGTGTCGATCTGGCATTCAATACTGAGGTAAAAATGCGGCACGGTCTGCTTTGATTCAAGCAGGCGTTTAGCAATGGTTTTGCGCATATTATCATTTGGCAATTCAGTGTAAGCCATGCCGAGCATGTCAGCCATGGCTTTAGCATCAGGCCCACTGGATTTTGCGGCTTGTGGCGCCGTCGCGCTGGCTTGCGAGGAAGCATTTGCAGGGGACGATGCGCCTTTGAAGTTGACGATATCAGCTTTAATTACGCGCCCGCGCGGGCCTGTGCCTTTAACATCGGCGAGCTCTATTTTTTTATCGCCCGCCATGCGGCGCGCCAAAGGGCTTGCTAAAATACGCTGTGCCTGAACACCTTCTGATTGAGCCATGATTTAATCCTTATAACAAACTTGTTTGGCCGCATGAACAATTTGGGACACTTGCGGCAGAGCCAGTTTTTCCAAATTCGCGGCATAGGGAAGCGGTACATCTGCAGCGCATACGCGATGAACAGGCGCGTCCAGATCATCAAAGCCATGCTCCATACAAAGCGCGGCGATTTCCGCGCCGATACCTGCAAACGGCCAGCCCTCTTCGACGGTAACAATGCGATTGGTCTTTTTCAGGCTTTGCAAAATTGTATAGCGATCCAGCGGACGAATGGTGCGCAGATTTATCACTTCCGCCTCAATTCCCTCTTCGGCCAGCCTTTCAGCCGCCTCAAGCGATTTACCAACCATGATCGAGAACGCGACAAGGGTGACATCGCTGCCTTCGCGCTCGATTTTGGCGCGGCCTATCGGCAAAACAAAATCAGGGTCAGTCGGCACTTCAAAGCTTTGGCCATACATCATCTCGTTTTCTAAAAACACAACCGGGTTCGGGTCATGGATAGCCGCTTTCAAAAGCCCCTTCGCATCCGCCGCCGACCACGGCGTGACAACTTTCAAGCCCGGCACATGCCCATACCAACTTGCATAGCACTGGCTATGCTGCGCGCCCACGCGCGAAGCCGCGCCGTTAGGGCCACGAAACACAATCGAGCAGCCCATCTGGCCGCCGGCCATATAAAGCGTTTTACCCGCTGAATTCACAATATGGTCAATCGCCTGCATCGCAAAATTCATGGTCATGAACTCAACAATTGGCTTGAGGCCGTTAAAAGCCGCGCCCACGCCAAGACCGGCAAAGCCGTGCTCGGTAATCGGCGTATCAACAACGCGCTTGCCGCCAAATTCCTGCAATAAACCCTGCGTCACTTTGTAAGCGCCCTGATATTCAGCCACTTCCTCGCCCATGACAAACACAGTGTCATCATTGCGCATTTCTTCGGCCATCGCATCGCGCAACGCTTCGCGCACTGTCATTTCTTTCTTGCCCTTGGCAAAAAATGCGGCTTCATCAAAAGGCTGCGGCTCAATGATTTTGCCTTGTGCATATAAAATATCGCGGTTTTTAATCGCTTTGCCTTCGGGCTGCGCGGCGCTGTCTGAAGATTTTGGCGCGACTGACTCTTCGCTTGATGCCTCAGGCTCTGGCTCTTCTTTTGCGGCAGGCTCAGGTTCAGGAGCAGATGAAGTTGCGCCAATATTATCCGCGCTTTCGCCCTCTTCCAGCAAAACAGCAATCACAGCATTCACCGCCACGCCTTCTGTGCCTGCTTCAACCATAATTTTACCAATTGTGCCTTCATCAACGGCTTCAACTTCCATTGTGGCTTTGTCGGTTTCAATTTCGGCAATGACATCGCCCGGCTCGACGCTGTCCCCTTCATTTTTGACCCAGACAGCGAGTGTCCCTTCGGTCATTGTCGGCGACAGTGCTGGCATTAAAATATCGATTGGCATTTTTACAATGACTCCACTTTTAAAATATATATATTATTCAGGCTGTTACAGCCTATTGTTATTCATTAACTTCAACCAAAATATCCGTCCATAATTCGTCTTCATGCGGCTCGGGTGACTCTTGTGCAAAATCAGCGGATTCATTCACCACGGCTTTGATCTCTTTATCAATGTCTTTTAATTCATCTTCACCGATGCCCTCTTTGGCCATCATGGCTTTGAGCGTGGCAATCGGGTCTTGACCATCCTTGAAGGTGGACACTTCTTCTTTGGTGCGATATTTGGCGGGGTCGGACATTGAGTGCCCGCGATAACGATAGGTCATCATCTCTAAAATATAAGGGCCGTTGCCACCGCGAATATAATCAAGCGCTTGGCGCGCCGCATCGCGCACAGCAAACACATCCATGCCATCCACCTGCTCGCCCGGAATTCCATACCCCTCGCCGCGGCGATATAACTCGCCTGCCGCGTGGCGCTTGGTGCTGGTGCCCATGCCATAGCGATTATTTTCGATCACAAACAACACAGGCAGCTTCCAAAGCGCCGCCATGTTATAACTTTCAGCAACCTGCCCTTGGTTTGCCGCGCCATCGCCCATATAGGCAACAGACACGCCGCCATCGTCTTTATATTTATGCGCAAACCCAAGCCCTGTGCCGATGGATATTTGCGCGCCGACAATGCCGTGGCCGCCGTAAAAGTTTTTCTCGCGGCTGAACATATGCATCGAGCCGCCTTTGCCGCGCGAATAACCGGCTTCGCGGCCTGTTAGCTCGGCCATCACGCCGTTTGCTTCCATCCCGCAGGCCAGCATATGGCCGTGGTCGCGGTAGGCTGTGATGATTGAATCATGGCTTTCTTGAACTGATTGAATGCCCGTGACAACCGCTTCTTGGCCGATATACAAATGGCAAAAACCGCCAATAAGCCCCATGCCGTAAAGCTGTCCTGCTTTTTCTTCAAAACGGCGAATAAGGAGCATTTCTTTATAAAAATGCTTCATTTCTTCGGCGGTGGGCTTAGGGGAACTGTTGGACGCAGACTTTGATTTAGGCGCGTCTTTTTTGGCTGACTTTTTGCCTGAATTTTTAGTTGCCACGGATCTCTCCTGAAACGGTTTAAAATGTCTCTATCAAATACACCATTCGCGCAGAGATTTCCAGAGCTATTGCGCCGCAAAACCTTGTGCGGCGCAGCATAAATGCATGGCATTGAGGGATAAAATCAGTTTGTGCCGAGAACAACTTTTTCTTGTGCATCAACATAGCCAAGAACATAACGAACCCGCTCTTCAACCATATCGCGGTTTAGTGAGCCAGGGCGCATCATCATAACATCGCGCTCAAGCGCTTCACGCGCGGCTAAAAAAGCTGCATGTTCGGCATTTAGAGATACGATTTCAGCATCAACCTTCATCAATTTCACAACACTACGTTCGCTGAAAACCGCATGATAGGAAAAATACATACATAAGCAAAAGCCGATGATGCTCCAGAAATTTTGGCGAATGGTGTGGCGCTGTTCAAGAAGTTTTCTCATACCTTCTATAGAATCACATGCGAATCACCACGTCAATGGATATAATACAATAGAGTCAATGGCTTAGACGTGAACATACAGAGAACATTTACGCTAAGTGATTCTAATGACTCACATATTTAGTTTTACTTTTTTCTTAAAATAGTTTGGCCCGCGTAAACCGCCTGTGGGCCTAACATCTCTTCGATTCGTAAAAGCTGGTTATATTTGGCTGTGCGGTCGGAGCGCGAGAGGCTGCCTGTTTTGATCTGTCCGCAATTTGTTGCCACGGCTAAGTCTGCAATGGTGGAATCTTCGGTTTCGCCCGAGCGGTGCGACATGACAACGCCAAAGCGTGCTTTTTGCGCCATATGGATGGCATCCATCGTTTCGCTCAATGTGCCAATCTGGTTAACTTTGACCAAAATCGCGTTGGCGGCGTCAATATCAATGCCTTTTGAAAGACGCTCGGGGTTTGTCACGAATAAATCATCACCGACAAGCTGGATACGGTCACCAAGCTCGTTGGTTAAAGCCTCCCAGCCTGCCCAGTCATCTTCGTCCAAGCCGTCTTCGATGGATACAATCGGGTAATCGCGGCATAGATGGCTGTAATATTCAACCATCGCGCTTGAATCAAGCGTTTTGCCTTCGCCTTTGAGATGATATTTGCCCTTCTCGTAAAATTCTGTCGCTGCCGCATCGAGCGCGAGCGTGACATGCGCGCCGGTTTTATAACCGGCGCGTTCAATCGCTTTCATCACAAAATCTAGCGCCTCGCGCGTAGAGCCAATGTTCGGCGCAAAGCCGCCTTCATCGCCGACATTTGTGTTATGCCCTGCTTTTGAAAGCTCAGATTTGAGCGCGTGGAAAATTTCTGCCCCGCAGCGCACGGCTTCAGAGAAGCTTGGCGCACCGACGGGCATAATCATAAATTCCTGAATATCAATCGGGTTGTCAGCATGGGCGCCGCCATTGATGATATTCATCATCGGCACAGGCAATACGTGGGCATGAACCCCGCCCAAATAGCGATAAAGCGGAACATCCAGCTCATCTGCCATCGCTTTAGCAACCGCCAATGACACGCCCAAAATCGCGTTCGCGCCAAAATTCTTTTTGTTTTTAGTGCCGTCCGCCGCGATCAAGGCTTGGTCGATAAAGATTTGCTCTTCGGCATCCATGCCGCACAAGGCTTCGAATATGTCTTGGTTCACATGCTTAACCGCTTTTAAAACGCCCTTGCCGCCGTAATGGCTTTTGTCACCATCGCGCAGCTCAACCGCTTCAAATTTACCCGTGGATGCACCTGACGGAACAGCCGCGCGGCCACGCGCCCCGCTCTCTAATATCACATCAACTTCAACGGTGGGGTTACCACGACTGTCTAAAATCTGGCGGGCTGTAATATCGATAATGGCGGTCATGGCTGTGCGTCCTCTTTTTTATGCAGATTAAAAATGCCAAAGAGATTTACCACGAATTAACGCGGGACGCTATATCAGGGTGATGTTTCTTGAGAAAATAAGCGCGGAGAGAAATAAATCAGGCGCTTCGATCTACATTTTGTCCCAGAGAGGATTCAGAGGCTGTGCCGTCATCCGTAGCCGGTTGCAAATTAGTCGCCAATTGGCCTGGCGACATTCTGGCGCGGATAGCAAGAATTTGCTGTTGCAATTGATCGGTTGTTAGCGAGGCACTTGTTGTGCTTGAAAAGAGCTGGTTGGCACCAGCGGCGGATTGTTGCAGGAACTGCTGCGTGGCTTGACGCGCACGATTTGAAAGCCCCGGTGCGCCCGGTGGCTTTGTGGCGCGGCCTGCGTCTAAGAGACTGACCGTAAATTGTCCTGGATCTAAAACCTGTACCATATCAATCCTTTGATACTAAAATGAAGGAATTACTTTCCTACCCTTATACTATAACAGATAAAGCATTAATGAAAGATGAAAGAGATCATTCCCTCTTCGCCTTACTGAAAGCGGTTATCGGGGAATGGGAGCGTCATTTGTGCCTCGACAATATTGTATTTTTTATGCGCGGCCTCTTTAAAAACATCACCGATATCAATATCAAGGCATTTGGCAACCGCTTCCCAGTGCGCAAGCAATATGCCGTTCATCTGATCAATACGAACAAAGTTCGGCAGATCAATCATATCATCATCAATAATAACATATTCTTTGGTTGTCGGGTGGTCTGTAAGCCATTTTTGAATATGATTTTCGCGTTTGCCTTGGTCAGTGCGGCACGACCAGTCCGGGTGCAGATGACGGATATCAAGCCCTGCCTCTTCAAACAAGGCCATATTCTCTCTGAAATTAGGCTCGCTATCGGTCCATGTACGAACACTGGTACAGACAATTTTTGCGGCTGTGGCAGCACATAAATGATTAAGCGTATTGATCGCCACAGGGTCAAAAGCGCGATTGTCACCGCTTTGCATCATGGTGCGAAAATTGGTCAAGGGACCATCAAAATCAAGGGAAATAATTTTTGTCATAGGGGCAGTTATAAGCGCGTTAGATGTTTTTTGCAATTTTATCAATCGCCATCATCGGCTTTAAAACAGCTTCAAGCTTATCAAGATATACCATGTTCGGCCCATCCGATGGCGCGCTATCGGGGTCGTTATGCACTTCCATGAATACGCCTGCAACACAGCCCGTAGCGAGAGCGGCGCGCGCCAAATAAGGCACCATTTCACGGTCACCGCCCGATGTTGTGCCCGCCCCGCCCGGTTGCTGGACAGAATGGGTCGCATCATAAATTACCGGATATCCTGTTTGCGCCATAATCGGCAGGCTGCGCATATCGCTGACTAGTGTGTTATAGCCAAAGCTGGCGCCGCGTTCGCACAGCATGATATTTTCATTGCCTTCATCCGCTATTTTAGCCGCCACGTTTTTCATATCCCACGGCGCGAGAAACTGGCCTTTCTTGACATTAATCACTTTTCCCGTTTTGGCGGCGGCCACCAGTAAATCTGTCTGGCGACATAAAAACGCTGGAATTTGAAGGATATCAACGAATTCGGCGGCAATCGCGCACTGCTCAGCGGTGTGAACGTCTGTCACGACAGGCACATTAAATTCTTTGCGGATATCGGCAAAAATCGGCATGGCCTCTTCAATACCAATACCGCGCGCGCTTTTGTTTGAGGTACGGTTGGCTTTGTCGAACGAGCTTTTATAGACAAGATTAATGCCGAGGCGATCAGTAATCTTCTTGATCTTTTCGCACATCATAAACGCATGATCGCGCGATTCCATCGCGCATGGCCCCGCAATCAATGAAAACGGTAGGTCGTTGGCGAATTTAAAATTATGAACGGTGACACTTTTTATCATTACACGAGCCTGCTTTGTTCCATCGCCGCATGAATAAAGGAGGTAAAGAGCGGGTGCGGGTCAAACGGTTTTGATTTCAATTCGGGGTGGAATTGCACGCCGATATACCAAGGATGGTCTTTATATTCGACAATTTCGGGCAATGTATTGTCTGGAGACATGCCAGAAAATATCAATCCTTTTTCTTCGAGGCGCTCAATATAATTGGCGTTCACTTCATAACGGTGACGATGACGCTCGCTAATTTCGTTGGCGGCATAAATTTCGGCGACTTTACTGCCCGCTTTCAACACCGCCGGATATGCACCAAGGCGCATTGTGCCGCCCAGATCGCCCTTTTTGGCGCGCTTTTCGCGGGCATCGCCCTTGATCCACTCGGTCATCAACCCAACAACGGGTGTCTCGCACGCACCAAATTCAGACGAATTGGCATCGTTACAGCCAATTAAATATCGCGCGGCTTCAATGACTGCCATTTGCATCCCGAAACAAATACCAAAATAAGGCACATTATTTGTGCGCGCGAAATGCGCGGCCTGAATTTTGCCTTCTGCGCCCCGTTCGCCAAAGCCGCCGGGAACCAAGATACCGTTGACACCTTCAAGATGCGGCGCGGGGTTGTCATTTTCAAAAACGGTTGATTCAATATATTCAATATTCACCCGCACATTATTGGCAATGCCGCCATGAATCAGCGCTTCGTTGAGTGATTTATAGCTATCGTTTAAATTGGTATATTTGCCGACAACAGCAATATTCACTTCGCCTTCGGGCTGTTTAATGCGGTGGACGATATTTTCCCACACCTTTAAATCAGGCTTTTCATCATGTGGCAGATCAAAACAATCCAACACCTGCTCATCCAGCCCTTCGGCGTGATAGCTGAGCGGCACTTCGTAAATGGTGGACACATCAAGCGCGGGGATCACTTTGTTTTCATCAATATTACAAAACAGCGCAATTTTGCGCAGCTCGTCCGCTTCGATTTCGCGATCCGAGCGGCATAAAAGAATGCGCGGGCGAATACCGACACTCATCAATTCTTTGACGGAATGCTGGGTTGGCTTTGTTTTGAGTTCGCCCGCCGCCGGAATATACGGCAGTAAAGTGACATGGATAAAGAGGGCGCGCGTACGCCCCATCTCGTTACCAAACTGGCGGATGGCTTCTAGGAACGGCAAGCTTTCAATATCGCCGACCGTGCCGCCAATTTCGCACAACACAAAATCAGCAGAGCCGTCTTTTTCGCGGATAAAATCTTTAATCTCGTCCGTAATATGCGGGATGACCTGAACGGTTGCGCCCAGATAATCACCGCGACGCTCGCGCGCCAGAACATTGGTGTAAATGCGGCCTGTTGTGATGTTGTCGCTTTGGGCGGCGGGGCGGCCTGTGAAGCGCTCGTAATGTCCCAGATCCAGATCCGTTTCCGCGCCATCGTCTGTAACATAGACTTCGCCGTGCTGGAACGGGCTCATTGTGCCGGGGTCAACGTTTAAATATGGATCAAGTTTGCAAAGACGCACGCTATAGCCGCGCGCCTGTAACAAAGCCCCAAGCGCAGCGGCGCCAAGGCCCTTTCCTAATGAGGAAACAACGCCGCCGGTAATAAATATAAATCTTGTCATGTGAATTTAAGCCCTACGGCTTCCTAATGTATTTAAGTAATTACTCTCCGACAGGAACGGCAGGACGTGAAGGCGCACCGTCTGTCTCAACAGGAAGCGGCTCTTCGTCTGATGGCACGGTCATCGCCGCAACGGGCGCTTCAAGACCAGCCAAAATGCTGCGCGGCTGGCTGTGCGTGCCGGCCAAAATGGCAAGCAAGAGGCTTGTGCAAAAGAAACATCCGGCAAAAACAGCCGTCATGCGGGTTAAAGCGTTGGCTGTGGTTTGCGCGCCAGCAAGGTTGCCCATGCCGCCGCCACCGCCGCCAACACCAAGGCCACCACCTTCAGAGCGTTGTAATAATACAAGCGCAATAATACCAAGCGCTAACATAAGATGAATAACCAGAACGACTTGTTCCATGCTTTTAAACCTTTATCTTAAATATTAAGTTTGTTTACGCCGCTTTTGCAATACCGACAAAAGATTCCGCTTTTAAACTCGCTCCCCCGATTAACGCGCCATCGACATTTTTAATTTTAAAAATCTCGGACGCATTTTCTGGTTTAACAGAGCCGCCGTACAAAATACGGATATCCTGATAATCTGCAAGTTTTTCTTTCATTTTTTCCCGAATGAAATCATGCATTGCCGCAATATCTTCAGGCGTTGCCGCTTTACCCGAGCCAATCGCCCAGACAGGCTCGTAAGCAATCACTGTGTTTTGCGCGCTTGCGCCTTCTGGCACAGAGGCTTTTATTTGCGCGCCGATCACATCAAACGCTTGTCCACTTTCGCGCTGGTCTAAGGTTTCACCAACACAAATAATTGCCTTCAAGCCACTTTCATGCGCCGCCTTGGCTTTGGCGCACACAAGCGTGTCTGTCTCTTCATGATTTTCGCGCCGCTCGGAATGGCCGACAATCACATATTGACAGCCGCTATCAGCAAGCATGGCAGGCGCAATGTCACCCGTATAAGCGCCAAAATCATGAACACTGCAATCTTGCGCGCCTAATAATATGTCATAATGCTGATGTTCAATCATGTTACGCACAGGCGATAAATGTAAAAATGCAGGGCAAACCAAAAAATCAGCGCGCTCTGTGATGTTTTTTTCATTGGCCATAAGGCTCGCAATCCCTTGCACAAGGGCAACTGCACCTGTTGCCGAGCCGTTCATTTTCCAGTTTCCTGCGATTAATTTTTTCATTTTGTCCCCGTTTGTGTTTTAAAAAACTAACATTTTAAAATCATGAAAAGCAATCATCTGTTGATCCTTCGTACACAGGGCTTTATATTCCCTACAAATATTTAAAAATAAATCTAAAAGGATGACACTATGTTGACAGCGATGCGCGATGGCGCGAAATCAGGAATTACACGAATTATCCTGTTTGGATTCTTGGTTTTGGCCGTGTTTGGCTTGATTTTGACAGATGTTGGCGGTTTTTTCCGCGGCGGGGTTGCCTCATCAAGCGTTGCTGAAGTGAACGGGCAGGAAATCACCGTTAATAGCTTTGAAAATGTTGCACGCTCGATTGTATCGCGAAACGGCATGGATATGCGCACAGCCTATGAAATGGGCTTGATTGACCAGATTTTACAAAATGAAATTGCGAATAATTTAATGCAGTATGCTGCTTTTGATATGGGCTTGATGATTTCCGATGAAATGATTACCACGCGCGTTGCCGAGCTTGTCGGCCCGCTCGTTAATGAAAAAACAAGCCCGCAACAGGCGCTTGATAATATTTTAAGATCACAAAACATGACCGAAGGCTCTTTCTTGCGCAACATTCGCGCCGAAATGACAACATCCATGCTTCGCAATGCGATTAACGTGACAACCAATATCGCCTCCGGTTCGGAAGCGGCTTATTTATATGTCTATAATAATGAAAGCCGTAAGATCTCTTATATCCATTTGAAAGACACAGATATAAAAGACATCCCTGCTTCATCAGACGAGGTCTTGCTGCCGTTTTACGAAGTGGCCAAAGAGCGCTATGCCATCCCTGAAACACGCAATATCACACTTGCCAAACTTGACCAAAACGCTTTGGCTGAAAGCTATGAAATTTCAGAGGAAGAGCTTTTGGCGATTTATGAGCGCGACATCATCAGCTTTGAAGTGCCGGAGCAACGCACGCTGGCGCAAGCCATTTTGGCTGATGCAGACCTCGCTGAGCAAGTCATGAACGCGGTCAAAGACGGAAAAAAATCATTGGAAGTTGCCACAAATGAAGTGAACGGCACATTCACGCCGCCGCAAAATTTTGAGCAAAACGGCTTGATCGAAGATATCGCAAATCCTGTGTTTGAAGCCTCCAAGGACGACATTGTCGGTCCGATTGAAACGCCGCTTGGCTTTCACATTATGCGCGTTGATAATATAATCGCGCCATACACAGAAGAATTTGACGATGTAAAAGAGCAACTGTCAAAAGACATCAAACAAATGAACCTTGCCGACCAGATGTTTGAAATGGCTAACACGATTGACGATATGCTGGCTGGCGGCGCAACCATTGAAGAGGTTGCGGAAAGCACTGACCTTGTTAAAACCACCCTGCCCGCCATGACATCAAGCGGCGCTAGCCTTGAGGATGAAAATGTTATCCCTGAAAATTCAAGCGCTGATAGCGAGATTATCTTGGAAATGGCGTTTTCATTGATGGATGGTGAAATCTCGCCCGTGTTCGAACTTGAAGATAGGCGCTTTGCCATGGTTCGGGTTGACATGGTGACGCTGAAATCCTTTACGCCCTTTGATGATGTGAAAGATGATATCGCCAAAATCTGGCTGACAGACCAGCAAGAAATCGCCAACCGCCAAATGGTTATGGGCGCGATGCAGAGTATTTTGAACGGTGAGGACGATTTGCAAAGCTTTGCAGACTCACGGAGTGCCTCGATCAAGACAATGGACATCTCCCGCACCGCCGCTCCCGATGCGCCGTTTGGTGAAGATGCCAAACAAATATTCATGAATGGCGGCGAAGGCGACGTTTTGGCCGCCCCTGTGCCGGGCGGGATGATTTTGGGGCGCGTTGATTCTGTGTCACTTCCTGATTTAGCCGACGCTTCAGAAGAAGACATTGAAGCGCTGCGTGCCCAAAGCGCACAAACATTCAACCGTGAAAGCTTCGGCGTTTATTTAAACGAGCTTTACACGCGCTATGATGTTCAGATCAACGAAACCGCTCTGGAGCGTAACTTTGGCCCTGGTCAAGATAATTTCTAACGAATAGCCGTCTTATGAAACAGACTTTTCAGCCGACAAGCCGTGAAGAATTTTGTGCGAATTTTGACAACGCAAAAAGCCAGATGTTTTGGCGCTGGATTCCGGCAGATTTACATACGCCGCTTTCGGTATATTTGAAATTGTGTAGTGCGGAAGCGAACAGCTTTTTGCTTGAATCTGTTGAAGGCGGCACAAAGCTGGGGCGCTATTCAGCCATTGGTTTTGATCCTGATTATCTGTGGTCTTATAAAGACGGCGTTATTGATGCGCGTGATCTCACAAATTCAGCGCGCGCCATCAGCCCCGCCGAAACAAACGCCGCCCAGCCGCTTGTCTCTTTTTCCAATGCTATAAAAAGCGCCAAAGTTGATGTGGTGCATGACAGCTTGCCTATGGCAAGTTCGGGTCTTTTTGGGGTCATGGGTTATGATATGGTGCGTCATGTCGAAGACATTGCTGATGATAACCCAGACACGCTCTCCATCCCCGATGCACGCTTTATGCGCCCGCAATGCATCATTATCTTTGACCATCTTTATCAGATGATGTGCGTTGCCATGCCTGTACGCGACCATAGCGGGCAAAGCGAACTCTCCGCCGCCGATACATTTGCTTCGCTTAAGGCGCGCATGAATGAAATTTTGCATAAAATCGAAACCAGCGTGCCGCAACTTCCGCAAGAGCATAGCAAACTCGACACACCGCTGGATATCAAAGCAAGCGCGGATGAAGCCGCCTATAAAGAGATTGTGAACAAAGCCAAAAATTACATCATCGAAGGCGATGTGTTTCAGGTTGTGCCATCGATACGGTTTTGCGTGCCGTTTGATTTATCGTCCATTTCATTTTACCGCTCACTCAGGCGCTTGAACCCTGCGCCGTTTTTGTTTCATTTGGCATTTGAAGATTTTGCGCTGATCGGCTCTAGCCCCGAAATATTGGTGCGCGTGCGCGACTCTAAAGTGACCATCCGCCCGATTGCCGGAACGCGCAAGCGCGGCGCAGACGACACTGAAGACCAGCAAAACGAAGATGATCTTTTATCCGACCCCAAAGAGCGTGCCGAGCATTTAATGCTCTTGGATCTGGCGCGTAATGATGTCGGCAAGATTGCTGAAATCGGCTCCATCAAAATTACCGAACCATTCACCGTTGAGCGTTATTCGCACGTCATGCACATTATTTCAAACGTCGAAGGCACGCTCGCGCGCGACAAAACACCGATGGATGCGCTCTTTTCCGGCTTTCCTGCGGGAACAGTCAGCGGCGCGCCCAAAATTCGCGCCATGAACATCATTGATGAGTTGGAAACAGTGCGCCGCGGCTTTTATGGCGGCTGTGTCGGATATTTTGATGGCAATGGCAATATTGATACCTGCATCACACTTCGCACAGCTTGTTTAAAAGATGGTATCCTCACGCTTCAATCCGGCGCGGGTATTGTCGCCGATAGTGACCCTCAAATGGAATATCAGGAATGTTTGAACAAAGCCGCCGCGCTTATTGACGCGGCATCACACGCGATTGATCTATCGAAGACGCCGGAATGATAATGACGTCTTGTTGATGTGAAACAGCGCGCTCAACATGGCTTCGCACCAATAAATCGCGTACGCTCACAAGCTGGATATTTTTATCCGCAAGCGTTTCCATCCAGTCTTTCAGAGCGGCGATCGTATGGTCTTTGGGGTGTCCAATGGCGATCGCTTGCCCTGTTTCCATCGCAAGCTTTTCAGCCTTCAACAGGCTCGCCATGACACTGTCATAAGACGGGTCATGGTCTAAAAACACATCACGAATGGCATAGGGTACGCCCGCGCGAAACGCATGTTCTGCGGCAACAGATGTATGAATAGTGCGGGAATCAAGAAAATAAAGATCACGCGCTTTCAGCGAAGCCATGAGGCGCTTCATCGCCGCTTCATCTTGCGTCAAACGGCTTCCCATATGGTTGTTCATACCGCTATAGCCTGAAAATGATTGATAGGCTTCATCCAAAGCGTTTTCAAAATCTGGCGCGCTTTGGCCCGTTGTTAACGCAATCGCGCCAACATCAAGATCAGGGTTCATCGGCTCCATCGGCATGTGAATTATGAGTTCATGACCGTTTGCCTTGGCACCCGCCGCCATTTCTTTCACGCCCGATGCATAGGGCAAGAAGGCCAACGTGAACGGGCCTTTAATGTTGACCACAGCGCGGCTCAGCTTTTTATTCACCCCAAGATCATCAATAACAATCGCGATCACGGGCGGGCCGCTATAATGGCTGTTCCATTGGAAGTCGGCCGGCAAGGCTTTGGGGATGTTCACAGCTTCATAGAGAGGCGTTTTGACCGCCGCAATAACAGGCACGCTTTCAGGTGAAGTCACTGATAAAGATTCATCAACAGGGCCTGAGGGGAAATGACGATTATAATCAATATCGGTCATAAGCCCTGACGATGTCATATTTAAGGATGTGATAATATCGATTTCGCGCGCGCTGTCGTCCACATATGAAATGCTATTCATAGGCTGCGTTTTAGGCTCTTTTGAAAAATTTGTATGCGGCAAGATAAAGAAGTCCGCCAGCAGCATAAAAACAATGCCGACAAGAACAAATTTAAAAGTACCGGGTGCTACACGACGCGAAGACATTTTCAAATGATATATCAAAACATTAAGCATCGTAAAGCCTTCATCATCCTAAAACACTTGAAAAAACGCACATCATTGCCCATGGTAGGCACATGTATTTAATCATCGATAATTATGATAGCTTTACCTATAACCTCGTTCAGTATCTTGGTGATCTGGATCGGGAGTCCCGCGTTATTCGCAACGACGATCACAGTGTGGCAGATATCGTAACGATGTATCAAAACCAAAATATGAGCGGCATTCTCATCTCTCCCGGCCCTTGCACGCCAGACGATGCAGGCGTTTCACTCGCCCTTATTGATGCCTGTATCGCCAATAATATCCCCTGCCTTGGCATATGCCTTGGTCATCAAGCTCTTGGTCAAGCTTGCGGCGGCATTGTGAAAAAAGCGCCCCAGCCCATTCATGGCAAGGTCTCCGTGGTTGAACATTTTGGCGACGCGCTATTTGATAATTTACCCACGCCCTTTGCCGCCGCGCGCTATCATTCCTTGATCGTTGATAAGGAAAGCCTGCCGGAAAGACTCGAAATTATTGCCCTGTGCGATGATCTGATTATGGCTGTAAAACATAAAGACCATTGTCTTTACGGCGTGCAGTTCCACCCCGAAAGCATTGCAACCGATAACGGGCATAAGATATTGCAAAATTTCATGACCATCGCCGAGAGGTCAAAATGACACATAAAAACGGATCATTTCAGGCGCTTTCAACATTGCCGCATTTATCGGAAGATCAAATGGAGCAGGCCATCACCATGATTATGGATGGCGATGTGGAAGAGGTCAATATCGCGTCATTTTTAACCACACTGGCAAAGCGCGGCGAAACGATTGACGAGATCACAGGAGCGGCCAAAGCCCTGCGCCAAAAAGTGCGCGCTTTCACCCCTGCCCCGCACGCTATTGATTGTTGCGGCACGGGCGGCGATGGCGTCGGCACATATAATATTTCAACCGCTGTCGCATTTGTGTGCGCTTCTTATGGCATTGCCATGGCCAAACATGGCAATCGCGCCGCCAGTTCAAAATCCGGCGCGGCTGATGTGCTAGAGGCGCTGGGCGTGAACATAAATGCTTTTGCTGAAGTGCAAAACAGCGCTTTGACAGAAATCGGCTTTTGCTTTTTGATGGCGCCGCTATACCATGATGCGATGCGCCATGTGGCCTCTGTGCGCAAATCGCTCGGCTTTAAAACGATCTTTAACTTGCTGGGCCCTCTCTCTAATCCTGCTGGCACGAAGCGCCAATTAATCGGTGTGTTTGACAGCAAATGGCTTACCCCCATGGCGCAAACGCTTGACCGCCTCGGCACAACAGATGCGTGGCTTGTTCATGGTCATGACGGGCTTGATGAGATCACCCAGACGGATAAAACAGATTTGGTCATTCTTAAAAATGGCGCGATAACAAAACATGTTTTATCGCCTGCTTCGTTTGGCTTGCCTGAATGTAAAGCAGAGGATTTAAAAGGCGGTGATGCGCAACACAACGCCATCGCCCTGCTCGATTTGTTAAATGGAACAAAGAGTGCCTATAGAGACATCGTCGTCGCAAACAGCGCCGCAATTATGGCGCTTCATGACGGCAAAGACCCAGACACTCTGGCGCATTATGCGCGCATCGCCGAATCATTGATTGATAGTGGTAAAGCGCTTGATATTTTAAACCGCACCAAAGAAAAGCTTGGATCATTATGAATGTACTGGAACAAATCTGCGCCCAAAAACGAGCGCATGTCGAGGTCAAAAAGGCGCATATGAGCCAAGATGCGCTTGTTCGTCAATGTGTGAAACAATCGAAAAAACAACGCTTTAAACAAGCCTTGTTAAACAAAAAAAAGAGCGGCGATGTGGCTCTTATTACCGAAGTCAAAAAAGCCTCACCCAGCAAAGGAATCATCCGCGACGATTTTAACCCTGTCCACATCGCTAAAATATACGAAGCCGCAAATGCTACTTGTATCTCTGTTTTAACCGACGCGCCCTATTTTCAGGGATCAGATGAAGATTTTACGGCGGTGCGCGCCGCCGTAACACTTCCGTTGCTACGCAAAGATTTCATGGTCGATGAATATCAGATCTATGAATCATGCGTTTTGGGCGCTGATTGTGTCTTGCTGATTATGGCGGCGCTTAATGATGGTGAAATCAAACGATTTTCTTCGATTGCGCGCGATTTAGGGATGGATATTCTGGCCGAAATTCATGATGAGAACGAGCTGAATCGCGCTTTATCATTTGATTTTGATATCATAGGCATCAATAATCGTGACCTTAGAACATTGAAGGTAAGCCTCCAAACCTCACAAGATCTTATTCACCTCATCCCCCAAGATAGTCTCAAAGTCTCCGAAAGTGGTATATCATCTCGCGAGGACATCGAAATGCTCTCTAATTGCGGCTTTGATGCCTTCCTTATTGGAGAGACGCTCATGCGAGACGATGATATGGACGCCGCCACACGCGCTCTTACGAGCCTAAAAACGAACAAAACATAAACATTTTTCAAATAAACCTTGAAAAACACCTTTAAAAAGAACTAATATAGAACAAATGACGAATCGTTAGGTCTCAACAAAGCAAGGACACGACAGATGCTCACAAAAAAACAGCGCGAATTGCTGGTCTTTATATATGAACGGATGAAGGCAGGCGATGTTGCCCCCTCTTTTGAAGAAATGAAAGATGCCCTCGGTCTCAAATCCAAATCCGGCATTCACCGTTTGATTGGCGCCTTGGTCGAACGTGGCTATCTGGAGCGCTTACCCCATCGCGCCCGCGCGCTTCACGTGAAAAAATTACCGGAAGGCTATACGCCCAATGAAGACGCTTCAGGCGTTTTGCCTGATATTGAAAGACAGCACCGCGAGATGGAAAATATCGTTAGTGCCAATTTTCAAAATAATGCCATGCTCTCGGTTCCCATGTGCGGGCGCATCGCCGCTGGCACGCCAATTGAAGCCATCCGTGATGATGGGCATATGATTGACATCCCGCCTCACTTGATCGGGCGTGGTGAGCATTATGCGCTAGAGGTTGAAGGCAATTCTATGATTAAGGCCGGTATTAATAATGGCGATATCGTTATTATCAAGCGCTGTGATACGGCCGAGAACGGTACAATTGTTGTTGCGCTGGTTGATGATAATGAAGCCACGCTGAAACGCATCCGCAAATCAGGCAGTCGCGTTATTTTAGAACCGGAGAATGATTTGTACGAGCCACAAATGCTTGAGCCGGATCGCGTCAAAGTGCAGGGCAAGCTTATTAGCCTATTCCGCCGCTATTAAATTACGACTTTAGCTTAGCGGCGATTGGTAACTGTCCACGGGCGGGTGCCGCGAACATCTTGCACAGATAGCGATGCGCCGTCTTCAAACACAATATAGCCGCCATTTTCTCTGGTATTAAACAAATCTATGATTTGTGTTTTTCGGCATTCTGCGCGGTAAACAGGCACTTTTGAAAAGACAATATCCGCCCATTCGCAATCATCTTTATGTGAAGCAGCGTGAGTGGATATAGAGATTTTCATCATGCCACCCGCCGCTGTTTCTTTTTCATAGCGGCACGCATATTCATCGCACGCGACAAGCGAAGATGATTTCATAATTTCAGGTTTCATGCCTTCTAACCCATTGTGACGCATCCAGTTTTTGGTTACAAAACGATCGCTCACGCGGCTGGTGACAATGAAATGATCTGAATCTGAAAATCCTTCAGCGACATTAATCGCCGCCAGCTTTCCGGAGGATGAAACATAAAGAAACGGCCTTTCCATCGACACCACCCAATAAAGTCCAATACATAATGGCAGAAGCCCTGCCCAGCGAAATGGCCCTTGCCAAAAGATCATGAATATCATCCCTATCATACTCATATAAAAAGCAACCGAAGGAACTTGCGGCGGACTCCATGATGAAAATGGCAGATTGGTTGTTTCATGCGCCACCCATAAAATCCAGCCAATGCCCTTCCCGCTCAACCACAAAATAGGCCCATCCATGCCAAGCGCCATGAGTGGATAGGCAATAACAATGGCAGGCATGATAACAATACCAAGAATAGGAACTGTCAGTAAATTCGACAAAAGGCTATAATTGGCAAATTGCTGAAAATGAAACACCGACAGCGGTCCTGTGGCTATACTGGCGATAATTGTGGTCAGTGATACGCCGACAAAATAAAGACCAAAACGCCGCCCCCAGCCCGCATTGCTATATAGCTTTTGCATATGTGGCCGTAATTGTTCATAACAAAAAATCAAACAAACAACGGCAGCAAAGGACATTTGAAAGCTTGCGCCCAAAAGCGATTCAGGGAAAAAAAGCAATAAGATAAAAGCGGCAATAGTAACTAGCCTGAGTGAAAAGGGTTGCCTATCAAACATAATGGCGAGCAAGACAATCCCCGTCATAATCATCGCGCGCATTGTCGGCACGGTTGAGCCGACAATCAGCATATATAAAAACGCACAAACCAAAGCGCCGAAAGCCGCATATTTCTTAGCAGGATAGCGCAATGCAAAGCCGGGAATAACAACCATAAACATCCGCAATGCGCCAAAAACAACGGCGGCCACCATTCCCACATGAAGGCCCGAAATGGCCAGCATATGCGCCAGACCTGAAACGCGCATAGCCTCCCAATCTTCTTGTGAAATTCCGGCGCGCTCGCCGGTCATGAGGGCAATCAAAATGGAAGCATTGCGCCCTTCAATATGGTCAAAGACCTTGTCAGCAATTTTTTGGCGATATATTTCAAGTTTAGTATTTAAGCGATCCGATTGCGCCTTTTCTGCTTCGCTAATGATTTCAGGTGCGGCGAAAGTGAACCCGAAAGCACCGATCTTCTTAAAAAAAGAAAAGCGCTGAAAATCAAACGCTGAAGGGGAAACAGGCGGTGATGGCGGGTTTAGCGAAGCCAGAACGTGAATTGTTTGACCAATTTTATAGGCTCCATGCTGACGCACTGTGAGACGGATATTATAAGGCGTGTCTTCGGCCTTTAATTTTTCTATTTTAAGATTTCCCAAAACAAGGCGTAACCCCTTGCCATCTTCAAGCCTATCAATATTAACAATTTGACCCTGCACATCGACAGGGCCAATTTTTTGCGCAATGACAGGCGCAGTCACAATCGCAGTGCGCAATTGTGCGGCACAAAAACCCATCGTAAAGATTGTCAGCATCAAAATCGTCATAAAGAGTGCTTTAAAACGAAATTCATCTGTGTTTTTGAATGGCCACAAAAAGGTAAGCAACACAACGAGAAAAGCAAATAAAGGAGCGCTCAGCAGGATAGATGGCTCAAAGCGCAAAGCAAAATAAGCCGAGATTCCCATCCCCAAAAACACAGGAAACCAATAAAGCGGGAGCTGTCTTTCAAACATAAAAAGCGCGCGCAGCTTTTCACTCACCAGCGAAATATTTTGGTGGAGCGTTCCATTTAGTGCTTTGTCAAAAAAGATCATAATTGACAAACGCCTTCCCCTGCCTATTGTCTATGCATGTGACAGTAATCGATTTAGTGCCTGTCCTAAAGATTTCTATGATAAAAAGAAATCCCGCAAGCGATGAACCAACAACAAGCGGCCACAGTGCCGTAATATTTTGAATAAGGATTGATTAAAATGAGTGTCATTACACGTTTCCCCCCCTCGCCCACTGGCTTTATGCATATCGGAAACGCCCGCACTGCGCTTTATAATTATTTATTTGCCAAGCATAATGACGGACAGTTTGTTGTCCGCATTGAAGACACAGACCGCGCGCGACATTCTGAAGAGGCTGTGACAGCCATTATAGAGGGGCTAAACTGGCTTGATTTGCCTTGGGATGGCGAGATTACATCACAATTTGAACGCCGCGCGCGTCATATTGAAGTGGCGCAATCCATGCTTGATAACGGTAAGGCTTATAAGTGTTTTTGCACCGAACAAGAGCTGGAGGAGATGCGCGTTGCTGCCAAGGAAAAGGGCAAGCCAACATTTTACGACCGTAGATGGCGCGATAAAGACGAAAGCGAACACCCAGATAAACCCTATGTTGTGCGCCTTAAAGCACCTTTAGACGGTGCAACGACAATTCATGACATGGTGCAGGGCGAGGTCACGGTGCAAAACGAACAGCTGGATGATTTTATCTTGCTTCGCAGTGATGGCACGCCGACCTATATGCTGTCTGTTGTTTGCGATGATAACGATATGGGGATCACGCATATCATTCGCGGCGATGATCATTTGAGCAATACATTCCGTCAGCGCGTTATTTTTGATGCGATGGGCTGGAACATTCCCCAGTTCGCGCATCTACCGATGATTTTAGGGCAAGATGGCGCAAAGCTATCCAAGCGCCATGGCGCCGTCAGTCTGGAAGATTTCATCGAGCGTGGCTACCTGCCAGAGACCGTCTTTAACTATCTCTTGCGTCTTGGCTGGTCGCATGGCGATGATGAAATTATTTCTCGCGCGCAGGCTATTGAGTGGTTCACACTAGATAACATCACAAAATCCGCCGCCAAATTTGACTATGACAAGCTTGAAAATCTCAACGCCCACTACATCAAACAATGCGATAATGAACGCTTGCTGGCGCTCACAATTGACCGCCTAAAGCATAATCATGAGCTTGATATTGGCGCAAATGACCTAGCCGCTAAATTCATAATGATGGCGATGGATGAGCTGAAGTCGCGCGCGAAATCTATTGTGCAAATAGCTGATGAATCATGCTTTTTTGCAAAGACAATTCCGTATGATTTTGACGATAAGGCTAAAGACGTTTTATCCGCTGCGCCACAAGAGACCCTTAAAGCGCTACGTGATGCGATGCAAGAGCTTGGCGATTTCACAAAAGACTCTATTCAAGCCCTTTGTAAGGATGTTGCCGCTACGCACGCCGAAGGTAAAATGGGCAAAATCGGAATGCCACTTCGCGCCGCGCTCACAGGACAAAGCGTTTCACCGACAATCTTTCATGTTGCTGAAATTATTGGCAAAGACGAAACAATCGCGCGCCTTGATTACGCGATTAAAACATTCAAAGCCTAGCCATATTATAAGCGCCCTTTACCGCAAAGGGTTGCGCGGATATGTCACCCATTGATATTAAGCGCAACTCGGCCTATATTTTGTAATCGCGATTCATACTTTCGCAGTTCACATTTATTGAAGAAAAAGAGACATTTGCATGCCTGAAAAATCAGATAAGACATTTACATTCACCGATGACAACACCGGCGAAAGCTGGAAATTTCCTGTTGTTGAAGGCACGATGGGCCCGCCTGTCATTGATATCCGCAAGCTTTACGCCCACACAGGTCATTTCACACTCGATCCCAGCTTTACAGCAACAGGCAGTTGCAAATCGCGCCTGACATTCATTGACGGCGATGAAGGCATTTTGATGCATCGCGGCTATTCAATCGAAGAGCTGACGGAAAATAGCAGCTTTTTGGAAGTGTCTTATTTGTTGCTTTATGGTGATTTGCCAACACAAGCGCAGCTTGATGAGTTCACGCACACAATCACTTATCACACGATGGTGCATGAGCAGATTCATTACTTTTTCCGCGGTTTCCGCCGCGATGCGCACCCGATGGCCGTTATGTGCGGCGTTGTCAGCGCGCTGTCTGCGTTCTATCACGACTCGCTTGATATTTGGGACCCGGAGCAACGCATTATTTCGGCGCACCGTATGATTGCAAAAATGCCGACATTGGCCGCTATGGCTTATAAATATTCAATCGGTCAGCCCTTTGTCTATCCACGCAATGATTTAAACTATGCCGAAAACTTCTTATATATGTGCTTCGGCGTGCCGGCAGAAGACTTTAAAGTGAACCCTGTTCACGCGCGCGCGATGGATAAAATCTTTATTCTGCATGCCGATCATGAACAAAACGCATCCACTTCAACCGTTCGCCTTGCTGGCTCGTCGCAAGCCAACCCGTTTGCGTGTATTGCCTCAGGCATTGCTTCGCTTTGGGGGCCTGCGCATGGCGGGGCAAACCAAGCGGTTCTTGAAATGCTGGCTGAAATTGGTTCGGTTGATCGTATTCCTGAATTTTTGGAGCGTGCCAAGGATAAAGATGATCCGTTCCGCTTGATGGGCTTTGGCCACCGCGTTTATAAAAACCACGATCCGCGCGCACAAGTTTTGCGTGAATCAGCGCATGAAGTGTTACAAGATCTTGGTCTTGAAAATGACCCGCAGATGAAACTTGCGATGGAGCTTGAGCGCATTGCGCTTGAAGACCCTTACTTTGTCGAGCGCAAACTATTCCCCAATGTTGATTTTTATTCCGGTATCATTTTGCGCGCACTCGGCTTCCCGAGCAGCATGTTTACGGTTTTATTTGCTTTGGCACGCACTGTTGGCTGGATTTCACAGTGGAAAGAGATGATCGAAGAGCCATCGTTACGCATTGGACGCCCGCGCCAGCTTTACACAGGGCCTGCGGCACGCTCTTATGTGGATATTAAAAAGCGCAAATAAAAGCGACCTAAAAATCAGCCAAGATAAAGTCGGCGGCTTGAACAGATGGTGTCTTGTCGCCCTGCCCTGTTAAGAGAGCGCGTGCATCTTGAAAGCTTTGTTTTTGCGCGTGGCGCGCATTTTCACTTTCAACCAAATGCATAAGCGCATTTGTGATTTTGTCCGCTTCGCAATCATGCTGGATAAATTCAGGCACAGCAGGCTTGTTCAATAATATATTGGTTAAATGGGCATATTTCGTTGTTAGTCTCTTGCTAATTAGCGCCCATGTCAGGCCATTCATCTTATAACCAATCACATGGGGTATATCCGCCACGCTTAATTCGAGCCCAATCGTGCCTGATGTTGCCACAGCGATATCCATGGCGGCAAAAGCCCGTGCCTTATCATCTTTGCCGCAGACAATATCAAAAGAGCCGTCATAACCACTCATAAGCGCCTCAATTTGCGCGGCACGGTGCGGCAATGTCAGGCATTTCACATGAATATGCGGGTGCTTTTGATATAGCGTTTTCAATGAGTCTAATAAAACAGGGCCGACTTTTTTGATTTCGCCCTGACGGCTTCCAGGAAGAAAGCCAACTGTAAGTTTTTTTCCTTCTATTTCGGATGAAGATCGATTCTCATCTATTTGTTTTTTAAGAGATATAACGGGGTGCCCGACAAAACATGCGCGCATATTTTCCCGTATAAAATAGTCCGGCTCAAACGGATAAAGGCAGATAATACCATCATAAAGCGCGGCGACTTTTTTTGCGCGTTCCGCTCGCCATGCCCACACAGTGGGGGCAACATAATGAAACAGGCGTGGTAAGGGTGTCATTTTCTTTTGAAGCGCCGCCACAACGCGAAAGCAAAAATCAGGCGAATCGATTGTGATAACAATATCGGGCTGTGATTTGATAATGGCTTGCACGGTTTGGTCAATCCGGCGCAGTAATTTCGGCAAGCGCGGCAAAATTTCAAATATCCCCATAACGGACAAATCGTCCATAGGAAATAGGCTCTGCAAGCCCTGCTCCTCCATCAAACTTCCGCCAACGCCTTCAAACGCCACCGCGCCCCTATATTGCGCTTTAAGCGCGGCCAAAACACCCGCGCCCAACTGATCGCCAGATGTTTCACCGGCAATGACGAATATTTTTAGCGGTTTTTGAGATGTTTTAGCCATGTTGGACATCTTCGGACTTTTTAAAATCAGCCATATCAATGCCCATAATAAAAAATTTATGCGCATCAGCGTAGGCGACCATATCTTGCGGATCAATCATGAGCGTTTTTCCAACATCAACCACAAGGCCGCGCAAGCCCGCCGCCACCGCATTATGAATGGTTTGCACGCCGACAGTCGGCAGATCGAGATCTTTATCTTGTTGGGGCTTACAGCTTTTAACAAGCACGCCACCACGGCCTTTACGCTGTAAAGTGGCGCAACGCTGAATAAGGGCGTCTGTACCCTCAATGGCCTCAACACCTATAACGATGCCTTCTTGTATAATCACTGACTGCCCAATATCCGCGCGCCCAAGCAGCTGTGAAACCTCAATACCGCGTTTTATATTAACCCAATCTGATTTTTTGGGGCTTTGTGTTGTGTAGGTTTGATCGGTTGCCAAAAGCGCGGGGATAAAATTGTGCACGCCGTGAAGTGTAAAGCCTTCACTCTCAAGCTCCCCGCGCAATGCTTTTAAAAGCCCATCATCGCCCAAAGCGCGTACACCAACTTTAGTGAAAAAACGAAATGTGCGCCAGTCAGGGCGGAGTTCCTGCAAGCCCGGACGACGCAAAGCGCCAATCAAGACCAGATCAACGATATTATTGGCCTTTAACGTGTCAATGATGCGCCCTGCTGCGCCAAGACGCGTCAACATAAAATGCGTCCCATCCAAAATGCCGGGGTCTGTTTGGCCTTCGAATGCGATCACCATGAAGTCGATATCATTCTCGCGGCAATGCTGGATCAGGCGCATCGGAAGCGCACCACCGCCAGCGATAATGCCGAGCTTGGATAGCGGCTTAAATGCAACGCTTTCATCAGTGTTTTTTCGAGGTTTCATATTTGGCTTATGCTGTTTTGCTTATGCTGTCTTGCGGGCTGGCTGGCACAAGGCGAACTTTGTTTTGACTTGCGCAAATTCCACAATATCCATCACAGGCTTAACATCGGCAAATTCTGATGACACTTGCTTGAGGCGGTCCTCTAATGTGCCATCATTGGCAAATAAGCGGTTATAAGCACGCTGCAACGTTTTGATATCGTCTTTTGAAAAGCCGCGACGTTCAAGCCCGATCAGATTCAGCCCGGCTAAAACCGCACGCTCCCCTTTTACGCGGGCATAGGGCATAACATCGTTCTCGACACCCGACATGCCGCCAATAATGGCGTGCTCGCCAATGCGGACGAATTGATGTACGCCCACAAGGCCGCCAATAACTGTAAAATCCCCAACATGCACATGACCGCCAAGCGTTGCGTTATTGGCCATGATCACATTATTGCCGATCATACAATCATGGGCGATGTGCGCGCCAATCATGAATAAGCCATTATTGCCGACAATTGTTTTCATGCCGCCGCCCTTTGTGCCGGGGTGAATTGTCACTTGCTCGCGGATAACATTGTTGCTGCCGATCACAAGTTCGGATTCTTCACCGCCAAATTTCAAGTCCTGACAACGCTTGCCGATGGAGGCGAAGGGGAAAATTTCAGTGTTTTCACCGATGGTTGTGACGCCATCAATCACAACATGGGAGTGCAGAACGACCCCCTCGTGCAAAACGACTTTGCGGCCGATCACGCAATAAGCGCCAATCGTTACATTTGGTGAAATTTTCGCGCCATCTTCAATGATCGCTGTGGAATGGATATTTTGTGACATAAGAACCCTATATTAAACTGTAAAACATACCAGAATATAGGGCTGGCGCGCAGTTTAGGCAAATCACGCTTTGTTGCGGGATATTACAGTTTTATCAGCATAAGGGCGCGTATTTTAGATTTTGTTTTCTTCGTTATCTTCAACAATCATGGCGCTAAAGGTGGCTTCAGCACAAAGGCGGTCGCCCACATAGGCTTGGCCTTTGAATTTCCAGACTGTTTTACGGTTCTGAATTTTTTCAACATGGATATGGAGAGAATCACCAGGGACAACAGGCTTGCGGAACTTTGCGTCTTCAATGCTCATGAAATAAACAAGATTACCGGCTGATTTTTCTTCCATTGCTTGCACAACAACGATAGCGGCTGTTTGTGCCATGGCTTCGACAATCAATACACCCGGCATAACAGGGTATTTGGGGAAATGCCCTAAAAAATGAGGCTCATTCAACGTCACATTTTTCAAACCCACGGCTTTTTCACCTGGCGTTAATTCCAAAATGCGGTCAACCAGCAACATCGGGTAACGATGCGGGATCATTTCCATGATGCGGTTGATATCAATGTTTTTTATGTCTTCAGTCATGATGAATAATTAAGCTATTTTTTGTTTTTTATCAAGTTTTTCAGTACGGCAATTTGACGCATATATTGCTTTATGGGCATAGCAGGTGACCCGAGCAATTCTTCCCCCGCCGAAACACTGCGCATAATGCCAGATTGTCCGCCAATACGCGCGCCGTCACCGATGTTAAGATGCCCTGCAATACCTGCCTGCCCGCCAATAACAACAAAGTCACCGATTGTCGTGCTGCCAGCAATACCCATCTGCGCCACAAAAACACACCCTTTGCCTGTTTTAACATTATGACCAATTTGCACAAGATTATCGATCCATGTCCCTGCCCCGATCACTGTGTCTGGTCCTGCGCCGCGATCTATACAGCTATTCGCGCCAATTTCACAGCCAGCCTCAATAATGACCCGCCCAAGTTGTGGCACTTTTACATGACCTTTTGGGTCGATGGCAAAACCGAAACCGTCTTGGCCAATGCAGCAGCCCGGGTAAATATGAACATGCTCACCAATCAAGCTATGGGTGATGGTAGCGTTTGAGCCGATGCGGCAATGGTCGCCAATCACGACATGAGGGCCAATATACGTGTTCTCACCAATCCATACACTGCTTCCAATTGTGGCACCTTCAGCGATGACCGCACCATGAGCGATATAGGAATTTTTTGGTATTTTTGTTTTTTTGTGAACGATAGCCGATTTGGCAATGCCCGCTTCGCTTACTTTGTCAGGATAGAATGCTTGCGCAATGAGCGCATAAGATTTGTATGGCGCAGGGGTTATAAGAAGCGACATGTCTTTTGGCGCAATTTCGGCAAAAGCAGCAGAGACAACACAGGCACTTGCACCTGAATTTATAAATGCATCTTTATAGCGCACATTATCAAAAAAGCTGATTTGGTCAGCGCCCGCATCAGACAAAGAGGCCACATCGGCTATGATCTGGTTTGGATCAGCATTTTGCGAAAGCTGGGCATCACAAAGCGCGGCAAGCTCGGAGAGAGTAAAAGATCGACTCTTTGCAAAAAAACGATGATCGACCATATCAAGCCTCTTACTTGCTCTTCACTTCAAGCTTGATGTCTTTGATTTCTTTATTCAAGACGCTAATGACTTCGTCTGTAATATCAAACTCAGGTTTTGCGAGCATAACATTTTGGCGTGTCAAAACAATATCATAGCTTTCGCGGTCAGCGATTACGGAGGCAATTTTTGTAATTTCATCTCGTAACGTCAGCATGGCACGGTTTGCGGCCTGTTCTAAAGATTGCTGGCTTTCTTGAACCATGCGACGCGATTCAAGCACTTGCTCTTCGAATGCTTTTCTTTTTTCTGCAAACTCTTGCGCGTCTTCAGAGGCGCGCGACTCAACAAGGCTTTTTTCTTTTTCGACCAATGCGCGTTCAATTTTTGAAAAATCATCATCAAAATCTTTACGATTTTTTTGAACTTGCTTTTGAATGCTCTCAGCTGCTCTGGATTCAGAAATAACTTTATTAAAGCTGACAACGGCAATTTTTGTTTGGGCTAAGGCCGCATTTGAGCCACAAAACATGACTGTAACCATTGTAACGGACAACATAAATGCTGCAAAATATCTCATAATTCTACTTTCAATTTATAATGTTAAAACTTGAAAACACTCTACTAGAAACGTGTCCCGAAGTTAAAGCGGAAAGATTCGTCTTTATCAAAATCTTCCTCAAGATACGGCACCGCATAATCAACACGGATCGGCCCAAATGGCGAGCGCCATGATATGCCCAAACCTGCTGAAGCGCGAAGCGAGGCCGTGTCTTTTACGCTTGGCGAGCTTTCGCTATCCAGATCCCACAGCGATCCTATATCGTTAAAGGCATGACCACGAATACCAAGCTCTTCCGGCAGGCCAAGCGGGAATGAAAGTTCGGCGCTAGCGCGATAGAATAAGTTTCCGCCCAATGCATCGTCCGTTGCAATATCACGCGGACCAAGACCACCGGATTCAAAACCGCGCAAATTATTACCGCCCAAGAAATAACGTTCGTTAATCTGAATATCATCATCGCCAATGGCTGTGATACCGCCGCCTTCACCCAGAAGGTTAAAGACCCAACGATCTGCAATCGGGTAGAAATAGGACGCGCCCACTTTACTGGACACATATGTTGCATCGCCGCCTAGACCGGCAAATTCAGTGTCAAACCAGCCCCAAAGACCATTTGTCGGGAATAAAATGCTATCACGATCATCAAAGGTAATGCGCTGAGAGATGGCCGATGTAATACGCTGGCCTTCTTGATCACGAATGAAGCGTGAGGCGTTTTCGCTGATGTCTGTGATGTCATTACGCTCTAGACGATAGCGAAGAACCTGACGCCACTTTTCAGAGAGCGGGTAGCCCATGCGCAACGCGCCGCCGCTTCGTCTTTGATCGTACGAGCTTTCATCCTGCAAATCACGCGTCACGTGGAACGCATCAAAACCGGCTAATAAATCGCGGTTTAAAAAGTAAGGTTCAGTGAAAGAGAAGTTGAATTCAGTGCGCTCGGAAGCCAACGTGGAGGACAACAGCAAGTCTTGCCCTTTACCAAGGAAGTTACGCTCACGAATGCTGAAATCTGCCAGTGCGCCTTCGGATGTTGAAAAGCCTGCGCCAATTGAAAGCTCACCTGTTGATTGCTCGCTCACTTCAACGTCAAGAACAGTTCTATCCGGCGCACTACCGCGACGCGCTGTGACGGTAGCGGATTCAAAATAGCCTAAATTATTAACATTACGCTCTGATTTGGCAATTTTTGAACGGTTGAACGGGTCGCCTTCGACAACGTCCATCTCGCGGCGGATCACTTTATCAAGCGTGCGCACATTACCTTGAATATCGATACGCTCAACAAAGACGCGCGGTGTTTCGTTGATGTTAAAAACAACTTCAAGTGTTTTTTCTGCGCGGTTACGGCGGATATCAGGCCTGATATTGACGAAAGCAAATTGGCGGTTGCCAAGCTCGTCCGTCATATTATCGATAGAGCTTGTCACTTCGTCCGCATCATACCAATCGCCTGCTTCAAAGGTGATTGAAGGCAACAAAGCATCTTTATCAAAATTACGAAGTGCTGAGTTGACAGTGATTTCGTTCACGCGGTAGCGCGGCCCCTCATCGACAGTAAAGGTCAAAAAGAAATGCTCGCGCGTGTTTGAAAGTTCTGCATTAGCCGTAACAATGCGGAAATCCGCGTAACCTTGTGATAGATAAAAGCGGCGCAATAATTCTTGATCAAAGCCGAGACGGTCCGGGTCATAACGGTCATCATTATTCAAAAAACGATACCAGCGTGTTTCGCTGGAGCTAATGACACTGCGGAGTTTGTCATCGTCATAACGATCATTGCCAACAAAGCGAATACTCTTAATCTCGGTCACAGGGCCTTCATTGATTTCAAAAACCAGATTAACGCGGTTTTGGTCAAGCTTAATTATTTTTGGCTCAATCGTTGCCGAAAAACGGCCGTTACGTTGATAAATTTGGAACAGACGGTTTACATCACTTTGTACTCTTGTGCGGGTAAACACGTTGCGTGGTCGCAATTGCACTTCGGCGCGCAATTGCTCATCTTCAATGGCGTCATTGCCTTCAAATTCGATTTGGCTGATGACAGGGTTTTCAAGAACGGTCACTTCTAAAATACGATCGCTCTGGCGCAAAGAAACATCGGCAAACAACCCCGTTGCAAACAGGCTTTTTAACGCGCGATTAAGCGTTTCGCGGTTCATCGGGTCACCGACTCTTACATCAAGATATGTCAAAACAGTGGCGGGTTCGATACGCTCAACACCCTTCACCTGAATTTCACGGATTGTTTGCTGTGCATTCGCATTTGTAGAGGCCGTTAAAACGCCAAATCCAACAAGCGTTAAACAAAAAAACCGTAATATAGTGTGTAATGACATATCTATTTTCCAGATTTATTAAATGATTACAGAATGAGCTGTACAAGATCATTCAGATTAGCAAATATCATGATTCCAAAGAGAATTACCAGTCCAAATCTAAATGCGTATTCCTGTACGCGCTCTGACAGAGGCTTACCACGCGCTGCTTCAATGCCGTAAAAGAACAAGTGTCCGCCATCCAGCATCGGAATGGGGAACAAATTAATAAGCCCCAAATTGATGGACAACAAAGCTGTGAACATAATGATAGCAATCAAGCCCGATTTGGCCATATCGCCCGCAATCGCACCGATACGAATAATACCGCCCAGCTCGGTGGCAGACCGCGTACCTGTGAACATCTGCCCGAGTGATTCAAGCGTACTCATCGTAATATTGCCTGTTTCGTGAATGGCAAAAATAAAGGCGCTGAATGGGTCGTGCTTAACGAAAAACTCTTCTTGCTGCTCCGAAATATTCAAAATGTTGAATGTCGGCGCGCCTTCCGTGCCAAGATCTTCGTTATAGCGCGCAAAAGGCTCGATAAGTAGAACGTCTTTGCGCTCACCGCGGTCAATTGTAACGTTAAAAGCTGTGTCCATACGGCGTATGATTTCATCACGAATGGCTTCTTCGCCTTCAACGGCAACGCCGTCAATTTCAGTGATGGTTGAAATTTGAACGCCATTACCGGGGCTAATCAAACCGAGAAGGCCGCGCGTATGCTTAAAGCCGAAGCGATCTTCGCCTTCTACGCGGTTCGGCGTGGCTTGAATTTCAACTTCTTCACCATCGCGAAGAACAACATATGTTTTTTCTGTATCAAGGCTGACCATAACCTCGCGTCTGATATCTTCAAAACGCAGAACTTTTTTACCACCGATAGAGATCACCTGATCGTGTGGCTGAAAGCCCGCCTCTTCTGCGGCACTTCCGCCAACGACAGATGTCGCAACAGGCGGCGTTACAGGCTGACCATAAAATGTGTATAAACCTGCCATCAATATAATCGCAAAAATAAAGTTGATAGCAGGGCCTGCAACCACAATCGCGCTACGCTTGCCGACAGATTGTGAGAAGAAAGCAACTTTGCGCTCCTCATCTGTCATCGGGCGCACTTCCGGCGTGGCCGGAACAGCCGCTACTTTATTTTTAGCGGTATCATCATCATTTGTTTTGCTGCCTTCTGCAACAGAATCGCTATGCCCTGCGCTTGCTGGGTCAAGGTCACCAAACATTTTGACATAGCCGCCGAGCGGGATCATCGAGAATTTCCAGCGTGTGTTGTTCTTATCAGTAAAGCCAAAAATCTCTTTACCAAAACCAATTGAAAAGCTTTCAACACGAACGCCGCACATGCGCGCAACAATGTAATGTCCCCACTCATGAACAAACACCAACAGGCTCAGCACCAATATAAAAGCGCCACCATAAACGAAGGCGTTTTCGGCGAACAAGGCAAACCAGTCAAAAATTGAATTACTCATATATATCTCACTAATGTTATATCTCTGCTACAAAACAGAATTAATATATTCGCGCACAGTTTGATCCAATGTGGTGATTTCTTCAAGCGAATAAGATGTTTTTTTAGTTGTTACATTTTGATCGACCCAGTTCAAGCCACTCTCGACATATTTAATAATCTCTAAAAAGCCGATACGCTCGTTTAAAAACGCCTGCACAGCCACTTCGTTAGCGGCATTAAAGCCAATACAGGACGCATTCCCTTTAGCGAGCGCGTCGTAAGCCAGCCCCACAGATGGAAATTTATCGTGATCCAGCGGTTCAAAATTAAACTGAAGCGCCTGCGTCAAATTAAGCCGCGCGCCCGAAGTCTCAAGGCGTTGCGGCCATCCGAGACAGCACGCAATCGGCGTTCGCATATCAGAAGCGCCCATTTGCGACAAAACCGACCCGTCACAATATTCCACCATCGAATGAATCAGCGATTGCGGGTGCACAACAACATGGATTTGGTCGGCAGGCATAGCATACAAAAAATGCGCCTCAATCACTTCAAGCGCTTTGTTCATGAGTGTGGCGCTATCCACCGAGATTTTTTGCCCCATGCTCCAGTTCGGGTGCGCAACGGCTTGGGCGGGGGTTGCTTCTTTCATTTGTTGTTTTGACCATGTCCGAAACGGCCCGCCGGATGCGGTGAGTAAAATACGCTTAATGGTTTGGCGCTGGCTTTGGTCAAAAACCTGAAAAATTGCGTTATGTTCGCTATCAACGGGCAAAATAAGCGTGCCATGCGCCTTTGCTTTTTCCATCACCAAAGCGCCCGCAGACACCAGCGGCTCTTTGTTCGCAATCGCCACAGCTTTAGCGTTTTCAATCGATTTCAAAAGAGGCTCAAGCCCTGCAAGGCCAACAATTGCCGCCATGACAATATCGACTTTTTCACTGGCCGCTTCCAACAGTGCCTCTTCGCCACATTGCGCTGTAATGCCCGTGCCTTTTAGTCTGTCTTGCAAAATAGAGATATTCGTCTCGCACGCTAAAACCGCATTTTGAGCCTTGAGGCGAATAGCAGCATCGGCCAATGCATCTGCATTATTATTGGCGGTAACATGCACCACTTCAAATTTATCGCGGGAATGCATAATGACATCTGCCGTGCTTTGGCCGACAGACCCTGTCACGCCGAAAACAGAAACGCGCCTTACATCTTCCATAAAAACGCCAGACCAAAAAACAGCGGGATCACCAAAAGTGCAGAATCAATACGATCCAGCAAGCCGCCATGCCCGGGGATGAGGTGGCCTGTGTCTTTTGCTCCTGCGCGGCGTTTGTAAAAAGACATCAGCAAATCACCAATTTGGGCAACGCCGCCACAAATGAAGCCCAGACCAGCAAAAAAAAGCAAATCAAACGGCCCGACATTCATATATGTTTGGCCTAGATACAAAAAAGCAGCCAAAGCTGCGCCCGCGCAAAAAACAGCGCCGCCAAGCCCTGCCCATGTTTTGTTCGGGCTAATTTTAGGAATTAATTTAGGCCCGCCAATGGTTTTTCCAGCCGCATAGGCGCCGCTATCAGACGCCCAAATACATAAAATAACCGCCAGCGACAAAAACGCTCCATCTTCAAACGCAAAGCGAAGCCCGACAAACGAGCAAAAACCGATTAATAGATAAAGACTGCCAAGCAAAAAATGAAGAATGGGCGCGGATGCATTTTCAACAAGATGCTTCCATTCAAGCGCAGAAATAATCAGCAACACGCACACCATAATCATAAACGGCCAATGTCCGTAAAAAATTATTCCGAGCGCTAAGGGCCCCAAAATGATGGCGGACAGTAACCGATTTTTCAAACCAGCCCCTAAAGGATTCACGATATGCTCCCTTGGCCTGTTTCATCAATCGCGCCTTCGGTTTGAAGGCCGCCATAGCGGCGATCACGATGGTTGAATTCTGTAATCGCCTCTTGTAAAGCCACCTCGCCAAAGTCCGGCCAAAGCGTTTTTGTGAAAATCATTTCGCTATAGGAACATTGCCATAAAAGAAAATTGCTGATGCGCGTTTCGCCACTTGTACGAATAAGCAAATCAGGGTCAGGCATGCCGTCGGTCATCAAAAATCCAGGGAAATATTCTTCGGCAGAAGCCAAGTCAGGATCAATATTCTTATCAACGCACATTTTTGCCCACGCGCTTGCGGCTGTCAAAATTTCGTGCCGCCCGCCATAATTCAGGGCGATCGTGACGACCAAGCCGTCATTATCGCGCGTTAAATTTTCAGCATTTTCAATTAGTTTTTGGATATCAGCCGCAAAAGCGCTGCGATCGCCAATAATACGAAGCTGGATGTTATTACGGTGCAGCTCGGCGGTTTCCGCGCGAAGATACATCCGCAAAAGACGCATTAATTCAGACACTTCCTCAACAGGGCGACTCCAGTTCTCCGAAGAGAAGCCAAACAAAGTGAGATATTGCACACCAATCGTCCCCGCTGCCTTCACCGTCTTTTTCAAAGCCTCGATGCCTTGACGATGACCCATAGACCGCACCAGCCCTCTGGACTGCGCCCAGCGACCGTTTCCGTCCATTATAATGGCAATATGCTGCGGGATTTGTTGGCTCATATTCAGGGGTCTTTATTCTTTAAGAAACTGGCCTTTAAACCGTCATAATATCGGTTTCTTTTTGCGACAGCATGTCATCAACTTTTTTGATGACTTCATCTGTAGCTTTTTGGACATCATCTGACATGCGCTTATGGTCATCTTCGGATATTTCGCTGTCTTTTTCCATTTTCTTCAGCGTCTCCATACCATCGCGGCGCACGTTACGAACAGCAATGCGCGCGGCTTCGGTATATTTTCCGGCCACTTTCACAAGCTCAACACGGCGCTCTTCGTTCAGCTCGGGCACAGGCACGCGAATGACGCTGCCTTCGGCTTGCGGGTTCAAGCCAAGACCTGAATCACGGATGGCTTTTTCAACTGATTTGGTTGCGGATGCGTCCCACACTTGCACGGTCAACATGCGCGGCTCAGGTACGTTGACTGTTCCCACTTGATTAAGCGGCATTTTACTACCATACAAATCAACCATAACAGGCTCAAGCATCGCTGCTGAGGCGCGCCCTGTGCGCAGACCTGACAGTTCATCTTTCAAATTATCAAATGCGCCAGCCATGCGGCGCTTTAAATCATTCATATCCAGTGAAGACATATTTGTTCCTCTCGTTCTTATTGTATTATTATTGTCTCATTATGTTTGTTTTTTGTGTTTATTGTTACTTATCTGTGACAATTGTAAAATTACCTTCGCCGCGCATAACTTTGGCAAAGCCGCCATTTTCTTTGATGGAAAACACCAAAATCGGAATGTCATTTTCGCGCGCAAGCGATATCGCTGTTGCGTCCATGACGCGTAAATCTTTTGTCAGCACATCCATATAGTTTAAGCGCTCAAAACGTGTTGCTTCAGGGTCAATGGCGGGGTCGGCTGTGTAAACACCGTCCACTTTTGTACCCTTCACTAGCGCGTCACAGCCCATTTCAGTGGCGCGCAAAGCGGCGGGTGTATCGGTTGTGAAAAACGGGTTGCCACTGCCGGCGGCAAAAATAACGACGCGACCTTTTTCCATGTGGCGCAAAGCGCGGCGGCGCACATATGGCTCGCACACAGCTTGCATCGGGATCGCGGATTGAACACGTGTTTCAACCTCAATTTTCTCAAGCGCTGATTGCAAGGCTAAAGCGTTCATAACTGTGCCGAGCATGCCGATATAGTCCGCCGTGACCCGCTCCATACCGTTTGAAGCGCCGGAGACACCGCGGAAAATGTTGCCCGCGCCAACAACGATACAAACCTGTACGCCCATATCGACTGTTTCTTTAATATCGCCCGCAATGCGGTCAAGCGTGGTTGGGTCAATGCCGAATTCTCTGTCGCCCATCAAGACTTCACCGGACATTTTCAAAAGGACACGTTTGTAAGAAGCGGCGCGTTCTGCGTTGGTTTTGGGCGTCTTTGGGGACATTTTGGCGGTATCTTTCTTTTCGGCTTTAACAGCTTGCATCGTGCGACTTTCTTACGTGAAAGGATGAATAATTATGGCTTTACTATAAAGACAGCCGCGAAGCAAAGCAACGCGGCTGTCATCGTTATTAACCAAAAATAATGATTAGCCGTTTACGACTTTAGCCACCTCTGCCGCAAAATCTTCTTCAGCCACTTCAATGCCTTCGCCCAGCTGGAAGCGTACAAAACCCTTCAACGCAACAGGCGCGCCGACATCTTTGGCGGCATTTTCAACCAATGCTGAGATTTTGGTTTCATTATCAATCACAAAAACCTGTTCCATCAGGCAAATTTCGCCATAGAAATTGCGAAGACGGCCTTCAACCATTTTCTCTGCAATCTCTTGCGGTTTGCCTTCTTCTTTGGCTTGCTCGATCAAGATAGAGCGCTCACGCTCGATAATAGCAGGGTCGACTGAATCACGGTCAAGACATTGTGGGAATGCGGCGGCAACATGCATCGCAATCTGTTTACCAAGCGCCTGAAGTTTATCTTTATCGCCTTCACTCTCAAGCGCAATCAAAACACCGATTTTGCCAAGGTTACCTGACAAAGCGTTATGAACATAACCAGCCACAACGCCCTTGTTCACCTCTAATACAGAAACGCGACGTAGCGCCATGTTTTCACCAATTGTAGAAATCATGTTTGTGAGTGTCTGTGCAACATCTTTGCCATCAAGATCAGCGGCTGATAATTTTTCGATTGTGTCATTGCCGTGTAAAGCCGCATTCGCCACTTTTGAAACAAATGTCTGGAATTGTTCATTGCGGGCAACGAAGTCAGTCTCAGAATTCACTTCAATCACAGCGCCCTTTGTACCGTCCATTGCAATCGCAACCAAGCCCTCAGCGGCTGTGCGGCTGGATTTTTTCTCAGCTTTGGCCAGACCTTTTTGACGTAATAAATCAATTGCCGCGTCCATATCACCGTCTGTTTCGGTCAACGCTTTTTTCGCGTCCATCATGCCCGCGCCGCTTTTTTCACGTAATTCTTTTACAAGTGCTGCTGTTATTGCTGCCATGTCTTTATCCTCTTATCTATATTCGTTTTATGAATGTTAAAACTAAATGCCGACAGTCTCCCGTCGGCATTTATAAAATTAAGCTTGCGCGGCTTTCTTAGGCGCTTCGGCTTTTGCATCAGCGCTTTTCGATGCTTTATCATCAGCTTTTGCTTCGCCTTTTGCAGCTTTATCGTCTTTTGCGGGGGCTTTTTTGCCTTTTGTCTTTTCAGCAGGAAGCTCTTCGTTGACTTCCGTGGCCTCGCCTAAATCCTTACCGCTTGACGCCAAGGCTGTTTGCAAACCATCAAGAACAGCGCCAGCCATAAGGTCACAGTAAAGCTCAATCGCGCGGAACGCATCATCATTACCGGGGATCGGGAAATCAATGCCGGCCGGATCAGAGTTCGTGTCAATCACAGCAAAAACAGGAATACCAAGCTTGTTGGCTTCAGCAACCGCGATGTCTTCCATGTTTGTATCAATAATAAACAACGCATCTGGTGTGCCGCCCATTTCTTTGATACCGCCGGTTGTCATTTCAAGCTTGTCACGCTCGCGTGTGAACATCAAAATTTCTTTTTTCGTGTGACCGCTCATATCGCCTGCAAACATTATCTCAAGCTCTTTAAGGCGTGCAATGGATTTTGACACTGTTTTCCAGTTTGTCATCATCCCGCCAAGCCAGCGGTGGTTCACGTAATATTGACCACTACGCTTTGCTGTCTCTTTGATTTTGTCTGATGCGGCACGTTTTGTACCGACAAACAAAATACGTCCGCCGCGTGCAGAAATATCGCGCATCGCTTTCAGCGCACGATCCAGGCAAGGCACAGTTTGTTGCAAATCAATAATGTGGACATTGTTACGAACACCGAAAATCATCGGCTTCATTTTTGGGTTCCACCGACGTGTGTGGTGGCCGAAGTGAACGCCTGCTTCGAGAAGTTCACGCATAGTAAATGTTGGCATCGTCATATTCGTTTTCCTTTTCCGGTTGTTCCTCTGCGGGCTTAGTGCTTTCGTATGAGTGTTCTCATTTGAAAGACCGGATGGCTTGGCTACGATCACCGTAACAAGCCCAATCCCGCATGTGTTTTACGTGGTGATGTTATAAGCGTTTTCAAAAATCGTTGCAAGCTTTATTTACAAAGCTTTTGGCGGTTCTTTGATCTTATTTTAAAAGCTGTTTATGCCTTTTTGGTTTTGCGGCGCAACAAACGCGACAAAAGACTAGGGCCTTGAAAGCCACCATCGCCTTTTTGTGGCTCAAGCTTTGGCTTTGTCTCTTCAAAACCATAGCTCAACACATTTTCCATGGCGCGGCGCGGCGTATAGCTTGGCGTGCCGCCATAACCGATGCGCATAATCATCTGCGCGCGGCCTTGCGGTTCAAGCTCATCATGCAAACGAAGGCGCAATTCAGGCACTTCGCACGCCTGGTTTAATGTGGAGATTGCAAGCCCTTCAATTTCAGCGCGCAACAAAACACGCATCAAGGCTTGCCCTGCGCTTAAGCGCTCTTGTAACCCGCCCGAGCTGACGCCGATAACGCCGATAATTTGCGTATTTGCATCCAATGTTTCGTCACTGGCGGCCTCATTATTTTCATTACAAAAGCGGCGCGCCACTGTCGGCTTGAAATTGCCCATAATATCATTATAGCCCAGCCCCAAATTCGGCATGCCGTCTCGGCTCTGCCAGCGGCGTTGATCCACCCAGCTGGCAAGCTCACGCCTGAAATGTTTGTTACTGGATTGAATGTGATCAGCCTCTGACACCATACGAACCACTAATTTGCGCTCTATCGGCGAGCAGACATGAAACCATGCGCCTTCTTTGGCGGCTTCTGATTTGAGGGCGTGCAAAACATCTTCGGGCACTTCGCGCGCGCTGAATGCGCCGCGATTTGTGTGGCGCGTTGTCACGCCTTTAAACAGCGCTTTAATGTCGTCTTCGACCATTTCGCGCTCCGCTCCTAATTTCACGCGGGCAAGCAAATCAGGATTTTGCGGATCCGGTATTAATTCCGTTGTTTCTTTATAGCCAAAATAATGAATAGCCAACCGCAATGAAAAAAGCGCGGCGGCGCAGCACATATTAAGCTGGCGATCATCGGGGTCAATCACGGCCAAGGCATGGCGGCGATCCGCATATACATGCACCTGATTATCAGACACTGCAAAATGCCATGGCTGGGTATTGTAAATGGAGGGCGCAAGGACAGCATAGCGCACAAAAAACGCCATTTTTTCCTGATCCGTTCCATTACGGGGGAAATCTTGTTCCTGAACCTGCCATGGCTGCATGTAGTCTGTCATGATGATAACCTGTTACGCTTTGTTTTTATTTCGGCTCATATATATAAAGGCTTTTTACGATATTGAAAAGACAGCGCGCGCATATAAACCAAAAGCGCTCAAATTTCTTTGATACGGACAATGCCTTCGGCTTGTTGTAAGGCACGCCGCGCCTGCGCCGAAAACTTCCATCGCCCGCTCAGCTCTATCTCTGCCGATGTTTCATTTTCAAGCGGCACATAAAGCTTAACAACAGAGCGCCCCTGGCCTTCAATATTCAAAAGATCTTGCAATTGCTTCAGCGGTTTTTGATTTTCAAGATGAATATGCACTTCCGCAATTTTGGCTTCCATTGCTTTATCAAGCAAACGGATGCTTTGGGTAGTGTAACGCACCTGATCTTCTTTTGATTCCGCCGCCACGCGCAGCAAAAGCGTTTCACCTTCGTTCAAAATGTCGCGCGCCGCATTCAGAGTTTCTGAAAACAATACAACCTCATAAACGCCCGATGAATCCGAGAGTTGCAAAAACGCATATTTATTGCCGCTTTTGGGCGAAACACGGATTTGCTTTTTAATCAAAACCCCCGCCATTTCGGCTACGATGGTGGGCTGATGCGTTAATTTACGCTCAATCTCCATACAGGGAATGATTTTCAATCGTTCCAGTTGCTCTTGCTTATCATCGAGCGGGTGCGCAGACAAAAAGAAGCCAACTGCATCAAACTCGTTACCAAGCTGATCAATCGCATCCCACGGGCGAATCTCGGGAAAAGGCGGCATGGGCGTGTCATGCCCGCTTTCACCGCCAAAAAGGCTCGATTGCCCGCTTTCTTTTTCCGCCGCCATCGCCTGAATGTGCCGCAAATATGTTTCCGCGCCTTCTTTCAAGCTAGCGCGATTGGGGTAAATTGTGTCAAACACACCTGCGCAGATCATTTTTTCAAGCTGTCTTTTGTTCATCGCCTTGGGATCCATGCGCGAAGCCAGACGATCCATCGTTTCAAATTCACCGTTTTCGTTGCGCTCGGCAATAATTTGCTGCATCGCACCCTCGCCCACGCCTTTGAGCGCGGCGAGCGCATAACGAATACCCTTATTCTCCGCGCCCTCTTTGTCTTTTTGAACTTCGACCTCAAAATAAACGCCTGATTTATTGATATCGGGCAAAAACAGCGGGATTTTCATCGTGTCGAGATCTTGCTTAAAAATGCTCAGTTTTTCCGTGTTCCCCATATCAAGCGTCATTGAAGCCGCCATAAACTCAACAGGGTAATTGGCTTTTAGCCACGCGGTTTGATAAGCGATCAATGCATAAGCGGCCGCGTGCGACTTGTTAAAGCCATAGCCCGCGAATTTTGCGATCTGGTCAAAAATTTCGTTGGCTTGCTGGGGCGGCACATTATTATGCTCTGCCGCACCACTGACAAACATTTCGCGCTGTGAATCCATTTCGGCCTGAATTTTTTTGCCCATCGCGCGGCGCAACAAATCCGCGCCGCCAAGCGTGTAACCAGCCAAAGCCTGCGCGGCCTGCATCACCTGCTCCTGATAGATCATGATGCCGTAGGTTTCTTCCAAATAAGGCTGCAAAATCGGGTGCATATAATCGGGCTCTTCATCACCGAGTTTGCGGGCAATATAAAGCGGAATATTATCCATTGGCCCCGGGCGATACAGCGCAACGAGCGCGATAATGTCTTCAAAACGGTTCGGCTTCATGCGCCGCATAACATCGCGCATGCCCGAGCTTTCAAGCTGGAACACACCAACCGTGCGGCCTTCGGCCATAAGCTGAAAGCTTTTTTCATCATCAAGCGGAATTTGAAGGATATCAATCTGTTCGCCCGTGCTGTTTTTGACATATTCGAGCGCTTTTTGAATCACTGTTAGCGTTTTCAAGCCCAAAAAGTCGAATTTGACCAAGCCCGCACTCTCAACATATTTCATGTTAAATTGCGTCACGGGCATATCAGAGCGCGGGTCACGATAAAGCGGCACAAGCTGGTGTAACGGACGATCGCCGATCACAACGCCTGCCGCATGTGTGGAGGCGTGGCGATATAATCCTTCAAGCTGGAGCGCGATATCAATTAGTTTTTGCGAGGCTTCTTCTTTATCTTTTTCAGCGCGCAAATCTGCATCTTGAAGCAAGGCCTCTTCTAGCGACAATGGGTTCGCTGGGTTTGCGGGGATCATTTTGGCAATGCGGTCAACCTGCCCGTAAGGCATTTGCAGAACCCGCCCGACATCGCGCACCACGGCGCGCGCCTGAAGCTTACCAAAAGTGATAATCTGCGCGACTTTGTCGTGGCCATATTTGTTTTGAACATAACGGATAACTTCATCGCGACGCTCTTGGCAAAAATCCACGTCAAAATCGGGCATGGACACACGCTCGGGGTTCAAAAACCGCTCAAATAGCAACCCGAATGCTAAAGGATCCAGATCGGTAATACTGAGCCCCCACGCCACGACTGAACCTGCGCCCGAGCCACGACCAGGGCCGACGGGAATGCCTTGATCTTTCGCCCATTTGATAAAATCCGAAACGATCAGGAAGTAGCCGGGAAAGCCCATTTCGCCGATCACTTTTAATTCAAATTCAAGCCGCTCAAAATAAGGCTTGGCGATTTCATCTTTGGTTTTTTGATCAATGCCGTCTTCAAAAACAAAATGATCAAGGCGATATTGTAAGCCTTTGGCTGATTGTGCTTTCAGCTCTTCAATCTCACTGCGCCCACCTTCCGTGTCAAAAGGCGGCAAAATCGGGTCGATATGTTTCAGCAAAAAACTGCAACGCTGGGCGATAATCATTGTGTTATCGCACGCCTCGGGCACATCTTTAAACAATTCGCGCATTTCGGCGGGCGTTTTAAAGTAATGCTCGGGCGTAACAGTGCGGCGGTCTGTTTCGGTGACATAGCGCCCGCCTGCAATGCATAACAGCGCATCATGCGCTTCGTGCATCGAACGTTTTGGAAAGAAGCAATCATTGGTCGCCACAAGCGGGATATCATGTTTATAGGCCAGATCGATCATCGCGCCGTCAATACGGTTTTCTTCGGGTAGACCGTGACGCTGTAGCTCAACATATAGGCGATCAGGGAATAGTTTTTTCAGTCGTTTTAAAACCGCTTCGGCATCTTTATTTTGATTATGGATTAAATATTGCCCCATCGGGCCGCTTAAACCGCCGCTTAAACAAATCAGGCCGTCTGTCAGCCCCTCCATTTTTTTCCATGTCGTGTGCGGCGCATCTTCGCCTTCGCTGTCGAGATACGCATCGCTGACAAGTTTGGAAAGATTGAGATAGCCTTGGTGGTTTTGTACCAAAAAGACAAGCTGATGGCCTTCAATGCCGAGTTGTAATTGTGTGCCGATAATCGGCTGGATGCCGGCTTTGGCAGCATTAACGGCAAACTCAAGCCCGCCGAACATGTTGTTTGTGTCGGTAACAGCCACGGCAGGCATTTTATTGTCGCGGCACATCGCAAAAATTTTGCCAAAACGAAGCGCGCCTTCGGCAAGCGAAAAGGCGGAATGCACACGCAGATGGACAAAGTTAGCAAGTTTGGACATGGCTTGATTTATGCACGCCACGCCCGCCAAAGGCAAGCCATGCTTGAGGTTTAATCACAAGATGATACGAAGTTTTTAGCGCTCAAAGACAGTGCCGTCACGCAATTCTAAAATACGATCCATCCGCCCTGCTAAGGCCATATTATGCGTGGCGATCAACGCGCCGATTCCTGTGCCGCGCACAAGATCAACCAGCATTTTGAACACGTCTTCGGATGTGCTTGGGTCAAGGTTGCCTGTCGGCTCGTCCGCCAGCAACAAGCGCGGACGATTAGCAAGGGCGCGGCAGATCGCAACGCGCTGTTGCTCCCCGCCTGAGAGCTTGCCGGGGCGATGATCGAGCCTATGCCCAAGGCCGAGTGTGTTTAAAAGCTGCGCGGCAAATTCGCCCGCATCTTTGCGGCTGCGCCCCTTGATAAGCTGTGGCAAAACGACATTTTCAAGGGCTGTGAATTCAGCCTGTAAATAATGCGATTGATACACAAAGCCGATAAAATCACGGCGGCAAGTCGTGCGCTCGGCTTCGTTGAATTTCGAGGTCTCCATATCTTCGATCATGATACTACCGCTGCTTGGCTTGTCCAAAAGCCCAACAAGCTGCAAAAGCGTTGATTTGCCTGCTCCGCTCGGCCCGACAAGGGCGACCATCTCACCTTTATCAATGCTCATTGACAGATTTTTGAGCACTTCGACCGTATGCCCGCCTTGCTCGAAATGGCGGCATACATTATCAACTTTTAAAAGGGCTTCACTTTTACTCATAACGAAGTGCCTCAACAGGGTCGAGCTTGGCCGCGCGCCACGCAGGATAAAGCGTAGCCAAAATTGACAGGGTCAGCGCCATTCCGACGACGGCAATCACTTCCATCCAGTCAATTTCGGCAGGGAGCTTGGACAGGAAATAGATTTCAGCGGCGAATAAATCTGTCCCTGTCACCGCTTCAAGCCCGCGGCGGATGCCTTCGATGTTATTGGCAAAAGCAACGCCCAAAATAGCGCCTGCCAGCGTTCCGGCAAGGCCGATGCTCGCGCCTGTCAGCATAAATATTTTCATCATATTGGCGCGTGTAGCGCCCATTGTGCGCATAATCGCGATATCTTGGCCTTTGTCTTTGACCAGCATTATCAGCGAGCTGATAATGTTAAACGCCGCGACAACAATAATGAGCGTCAGGATTAAAAACATCACATTACGCTCCACCTGAAGCGCGTTAAAAAAGCTGCTATTCATATCGCGCCAATCATAAACGCCGCCCTCGCCTTCAACCTCGTTTTCTATTGCCTTACGCAAGGACGCTAAGTTTGAAGGGTCGCTCGTGAAAACTTCAAGCGCTTCGGGCCCTTCTTTTTGATAAAATCTTTGAGCGGCCAAAAGCGGCATAAAAATAAAGCTGCTATTATATTCAAACATCCCGACATCAAAAATCAGCCCGATTTCATAACTGCGCGAGCGCGGAATGGTGCCAAACGGTGAGGCTTTGCCTTTGGGCGCAATCAAGGTGATTTTATCACCAACCTGCAAGCGATATTTCTCGGCAAGCTGCACGCCCACAGCGATGTTATTATCGCGAAAATTTTCAAGGCGCCCCTGCACCACAGATTCTGACAGCACAGGTTTTTTAGTGATATCAGACGGCAGTAACCCGCGTATAATCACGCCATTTGCGCTGTTATTGACTGACATAAGTGCCTGTCCTTCAATCAGCGGCAAGGCGGCTTCGACCCCCTCGATTTGCTGAACATTTAAGCGCATCATCTCATAATCATAAAGCGTGTCATCAATCGCATAGACCTGCATATGGGCATTTAAGCCCAAAATACGCGTCATCAGCTCTTGGCGAAAGCCGTTCATGACCGCCATGACGATAATTAGCGTCGCCACGCCGAGCATAATGCCTGTAAACGAAAAGCCCGCAATAACAGACACAAACCCCTCGGCCTTGCGGGAGCGTAAATATCGGAGGGCAACAGTGCGCTCAAAAGGTGAAAACATGGCTTCAAAATGCTTGTTATAATTAATTTCCAAGACATTAGCATAAGCCCTGTTTCATCCAAACGAAAAAGATTTGTAAAAGAAAATTGGTGGTGAGATATCTTTATAATTTCAAAAGATATCCCACCTGAGGGTTAAGATGCTGGTGGTATAAAAGTGCTAGAGAGCGCCTGAGGAAAAGGCTTTTACGATTTTGGTGTCAATGTCATTAATGTAAGAGATATCAAGATTGCGAAGGGCGATCTCTGTTTCAAGCGCGCCGATACGCGCAACCAAACTTTCAATAAGTTCGTTTTGGCGCTCTGCGGTTTCAAGCTGTGCGTTTAAAAGCTGTATCGCTTCCTCGACCTTATTCTCCATAAAATTACGATTCATTTTTATTCTCCCCTTTAAATTTTTATGTATGCCAAGAATAATGCAATCAAGAGGCCAAGCTGCACATCGCGCAAAAAAATACACCCGAATAAATCGGATGCATTACTTTAATTAAAAGTTTCAATATATTGATTTAGTATGATTTTCCGATGATAACAAACTCATTATTATCCTCAAAAGGCACGCAGCGCGGGGTGAGTGAATGTGTTTTCATCACCTTCTGAAAGGCCTCAGATTCTAGCAATTTGCAACTCGTTTTGATAAATCCGATCCCTTTATTCGCATAAAAGGAATCGATATCTTCGGATGTTTGCAATGTTTGCGTGTTGTCCTTTTCAAACTTAGATGCGCGTGCGCACATGTCAGCTTGAATTTGATCCAAGAGATCATTTACTTTGTTCAAAAACGCGCCCTCAGCCTCAATTGTTTTAGAATCACGGCCAATATCGCGACGCGTATGGACAAGATTACCACCATCAATATCGCGCTTGCCAACTTCAACCCGAAGCGGCACGCCTTTTTTAACCCAGTCCCACATTTTGTCCGCAGGGCGCATATCGCGCTCATCAACATGAACACGGATGTTTTTGTCTTTGAGTTTAGCTTTTAGGCTTTCGCAATAAGCCAAAACTTCGGCGCGGTCTTCGTCTTTAGTAATCGGCAAAACCACAATCTGGTGCGGCGCGATTTTGGGCGGTAAAATAATGCCGTCATCATCGCCATGCGTCATAATCAAACCACCGACAGAGCGCGTTGAAAGCCCCCACGATGTTGTGAAAGCGTTATGAACATTACCGTCTTCGCCCTGAAACTGAATTTCAAATGATTTGGCAAAATTATCGCCCAGATCATGCGACGTGCAAGCCTGTAAAGCCTTGCCGTCTTGCATCATTGATTCGTATGTATAGGTATGAATCGCACCGGGAAAACGCTCATCAGCAGTTTTCTCACCCTCAAGGCCGGGCATCGCCAGAAACTCAACATATAAGCGCTTATATATATCAAGCATCTTACGCGCATCATCATTGGCCTCTTTGGCTGTGGCAAAGGCATTATGCCCCTCTTGCCACAAAAATTCTGACGTGCGCAAAAACAAGCGCGTGCGCATTTCCCACCGCATAATGTTGCACCACTGGTTTAGCTTCATCGGCAAATCCCGATAGGACTGAATCCATTTAGACATAGAATGGCCGATAATGGTTTCAGAGGTCGGGCGAATGACGTATGGCTCTTCGAGTTTTGCGGCCTCGGCAGGGATGAGCCCTGTGCCGTCAGCGTTTTTTTCAAGCCTGTGGTGCGTCACAACGGCGCATTCTTTGGCAAAGCCATCAACATGCTCGGCTTCGCGGCTGATAAACTCCAGCGGAATAAGCAGCGGAAAATAAGCGTTTTGAACGCCCGCTTCTTTAACCATATCATCAAGGGCGCGCTGAATGTTTTCCCAGATCGCGTAGCCGTATGGCTTGATCACCATACAACCGCGCACGGGCGAATTTTCAGCCAAATCAGCTTCTTTAATCGCGCTTTGGTACCAGCCCGGAAAATCATCTTCACGAGTGGGCGTAATGGCGGTTCTGACTTTTTTCTGCTGCTGTTGTGGCTTATTCATTTTTCGCTCGTTTCTTTTAATCGTCTCTTTTAATAACCTGCGCCCGAAATCACATCACTTTCATCCGGCGATATATTTAACGGCACTTCGCCTAAAGTGGTGCGCGGCTCTAGCGGTATTTCTTTTTTCAGTGTCTCGACATTTTCGCTATTTGTCTCTGTGCCGAGGCAATAGTCTTTAGTTTTAGCGGATATATCCATCTGGTTCCAGAAAACTTTGTCGCCATGAATAGATATCATGCCAAATTGCGCCGGAAACTCGGCACCTTGCGGCAAAACCAGCGACAAAGACTGCGCCAGATCAAGCGTGACAGGGAAGCGAATATGGCGCACCAGATGATTATCTGGCAGCGCGTTTATCTCCGCCGCCGCGACAGGTTTGCCGCGCACGTCAATACCCGGTACATAATCTGCGCTGATATGAGCCTGTTTTTGAGAGGCAAAATCAGGCGCGGCATAAAGCGCGCATAGAGCATTTTTTTCCGCTTTGTTTTGCGCTATTGTCATTTGCGGCAAGCAAAGCAAAACTACAATGAATATAGCCAAACGCATCATAACAAACCATCTTCCCGCGCCCAATCTTCGGCAACGTCGAAAAAGTCCAGCCATCCGGATTGTAAAAGCGCGTAAACGATCAGCCAAAGGACAGCCGCCACAATAGAATTCATCACAAGCTTCTTTTTTAAATCATGTGTGATCGGGGCGCTGGCAACGAGGCCATCCTTGCTTTTATCATCATTAATCTGGTCATGACGCACGCCAAGCGGTAAAACGGCGAACAAACTCACCCACCAAATCGTAAAATAAATCGCAATACCTGTAAGCCAGCCCATTGAGGTTACACTCTTAAAAAGTGAACACTGACGATTGGCTTGATCCGCAAAACACGTGAAACGTGACGGCGCACAGCCAGCCTGACTTGTTCAGCGATGGCATCATCATCAAAAATTTTCTTTTTGCGCATACGAATGATTGTGTCTTCGACATCATCAAGCAAATCATCTTCCAGCTCGACCTCATCATCATTATCGTAATCAATCAGCCCCAGCATGGTAATTTGCGGGTCATCCGCAAGCTCACCGCGTGCGTTCAGCGCGACGCTGACATGCAAAGCGCCCGTATATTGCAATTTACGGCGCTCGCGTATGGCGGCGTGATCGGCATCAATGATGCGCCCCTGTTCCACCGCATACAAGCCAGTTTCAACATGATCAATAATGGCAGGATTTTTACCGTCCAAACGAACAACCGAACCATTTTGCGGCACAATCACTGTCGGCACCTGGCAACGGCGCGCAAGGGCGGCCTGCGCTTCAAGCTGCATCCGCTCGCCATGAACCGGCACAACAATTTGTGGCTTCAGCCAGCGATACATGTCCGCCACTTCATCTTGATAAGGGTGCCCTGAAACATGGATTTTGTATGAGGTATCATCCGGCCCGATGACCTGAATACCCATATTCAACAAATCATTTTTAACGGAATCAATTTCTTTTTCATTTCCCGGAATAGACCGCGCTGAAAAGATCACGGTGTCGCCATGGGTTAATTTCACTTTTGAAAACTCACCGCGCGAAATTTTAGATAGCGCCGCGCGCGGCTCGCCTTGTGAGCCTGTCACAATCAAAACTTGCTGATCAGCAGGGATATCGCTTAAATCATCTTCGGTGACAAAATTTGGCACATCGCTTAAATAGCCACACTGCTTGGCAGCACCGACCATATTATGCATTGAGCGGCCAATCACGCAGACACTACGCCCCACCGCATCAGCAGCTTTCATAATGCTTTGCATGCGCCCGACATTGGATGAAAATGACGTCACCGCAATACGGCCTTTACAGCCTTGAAAGACCGCCTCCAGCCCTTTTTCCACATCATCTTCCGAGCCTGCGCGCCCTGGCACGCCGCTATTGGTTGAATCGCCTATGTAGGCTAAAACGCCTTTTTTACCAAGCGCTTGAAACGCTTTTTCATCCGTTGGTGCGTCCAAAACTGGTGCTGGGTCTAAGTTCCAATCACCACTATGCATGATTGTGCCGGCCTTCGTGTGAATGGCAACAGACACAGCTTGCGGGATAGAGTGTGACACATGAATAAATTCAACTTCGAACGGGCCGATATTTATGCGCTCGCCGGGTTTCACAATATGAATTTCAGCTTTTTTGCATTCGGGCTTTTCTTCAAATTTACGGCGCAAAACGGCGGCCGTGAACGGTGTGCAGTAAATCGGGCATTTTAAGCGCGGCCATAAATATGGCACCGCGCCAATATGGTCTTCATGGGCGTGGGTGATAATCAGCCCTGCAAGCGCTTGTATATCGTCGGTTATCACCGTTGGGTCAGGCAACATGATATCAATGCCCGGCATGCTGTTATCGGCAAAGCCGATCCCCAGATCAATGCCAAGCACCTTTCCTTGGTGCGCATAAAGGTTAAAGTTAACGCCAAACTGTTCGCTTCCGCCGAGCGGAATGAAATGCAAACCGTCAGGATCAAGATCCAGAAAATTGCTCATATGATTTATTTATCTCGTGATTAGGCGGCAAGCCGCTGTTGTTTATGTTGATTGTATATGTGCAGCAAGCCGCGCAAAGTCAAATCTTTATCGACCATATCAATATCAGGGATTGCTTCGGCAAACAAGGAGGACAGCCCGCCTGTTGCAATGACATAAAAATCTAGCCCCATTTCGGCTGTTGTGCGCTTTAAAATACCCTCAACCAAACCGACATAGCCCCAGTAAACACCCGCCTGCATCGCACTGACAGTGTCGTGACCGATAGCGCTGTCGGTTTTTTGAATAGCAATTTTAGGAAGTTTGGCCGCGGCCTGATGAAGCGCGCTCATAGATAAATTTACGCCTGGCGCAATCGCGCCGCCGCAATACGCACCCTCTGCGTCAATAATATCGAATGTTGTGGCTGTGCCAAAATCAATCACAATCGCAGGCTTTTGATATGCTGTTTGCACAGCAATAGCGTTCACAATACGGTCTGCGCCGACTTCGGATGGTTTATCCAGTTTGATTTTCAAATCAGCGCTTTGGTTACTGACACAGATAGGGTCACAGTTGAAGTTTTGACGGCAAAGCGAGGTTAAGTGAAAATTAGCATCCGGCACAACCGAACTGATAATGGCATCATCAATCTGGTCGAAACTCATTCCCACACGTGAAAAGAGCTGATAAAGCCAAGCGGCATATTCGTCGGCGGTGCGACCACTATTGGTTTGGCAGCGCCATATATGCGCCGCTTCATTTCCGTTATAAACGGCAAAAACAACATTGGTATTTCCGGCATCAATGGCGAGTAGCATTCTAATTTATCCTGCCTGAAGACATGGTGTTGAGGAAGGCGCTGCAGCGATGATTTCACCAGAAACACCTTCAAGTTGCGCGCTCACTGTGTTTACGAGTGTAAAGTCATAACATACGCCTGCTTGAACCTGTTCGTTAAAGCGATCATGAAAGGCAAGGCGCATAACATTTTCCAATCGAATGGGCTGCCTATGGTCAACAACATTTCCATCGCTTGTTGCCGTCAAGGTGATTTGGTCAATCGTGCCGCTTATATTAACTTCATCACGGTTTTCGATGTAAGCATAAATGCCAAAAACAACCATGAGTGATGCGGCGATGGCCGGCACATGGCCTGAGCCTGATTTTTTCATGTCTCGTCTCCGTTTTTATTATTTATGGCGGGAAAGTAAACCTCACCTGCATTTATGTCAAGTAATGTGCCGTCTTCAACTTCAATTTGTAATGCGCCATCAACGCCAAGGCCACGGAAAATTCCTGCTATATCTTCTTTGCCGCGCTTGGTTTTAATAGGCTTATTCAAACCATGAGCATTTTTGAGCCATTGCTCGCGATTTTTGGCAAAGCCGTTTTGTTGCCACTCATCATAAAAAGAGGATAAATGCGCCAATACTTTATCGCGGAAGGGATGAATGGGAACTTGAATATCCCATGTCACACTATTAAGACCAACAGCCCCTTCAGGCGGTGCTATAATGTTAACTCCCATGCCGAGAGCGTAACCCCCCGCTTCTTTTTCAATCAAAATGCCGCAAGCTTTTTGGCCGTTAATCAAAATATCATTCGGCCATTTTAATGTTTTGGTGTGCTTTTTATCAATAATCTCATCAATGGCGCCAGACACAGCATTGGCGGCGATAAAGGCAAGCTGCCCCGCTTCTTTCACATCACATGTGGGGCGTAGCAAAACCGACATGTATAAATTTCCGATCGGTGAATGCCAAGTGCGGCCATGACGACCGCGCCCATGGCGTTGCTCCATAGATTGAACAACAATCCCCTCTTCCAAGCCTTCAGCAACAAGCTCTTTGACGTAGTCTTGCGTTGACGGCAGGGATGTATAGGTATGAATTTTCCACTCTGGCATAAGCTGGTGCGCCTTTTATATGCAATTAAAACAATGAGCTTGCGGCGCTCATGGATGTTTTGACCAAGGCTTGCGGCGCGAGAATAAACAGCACAAGGAATAAAACACTCATTAATAAAACGATGCGCTTTGTGAACGCAATCTGATTATCAAACGGGTCAACGGCCTCGTCAAAGAACATGACTTTGATGACGCGAATGTAATAATAAGCCGCCACAACCGAGGTCAAGACACCAATCACAGCCAATGTTATCATGCCCGAAGATATGGCGGCATCGAAAATAGCAAATTTGCCGAAAAAGCCTGCGAGCGGCGGAATGCCTGCCATTGAAAACATAATAATCGCCATCGCATAGGCGGTCATCGGGCTATTTTTAGAAAGGCCAGCAAGATCTTCGATATTATTCACCGCGATACCGCCGCGGCGCATCATTAAAATAAAGCTGAAAGCACCCGCACTCATTATCATATAAATCGTCAAATATAATATGACAGAAGCAACGCCTTCCTGTGTCCCCGCCGCCACACCGATGAGCGCATAGCCCATATGCCCGATTGAGCTGTAAGCCATAAGGCGCTTGATGTTTGATTGCGCAATGGCGGCGAAAGCGCCCAAAATCATTGAAGCTGCGGCCAAGAACCAAATGATTTGTTGCCATTCTGGCATGATCGATTCAAACGGGCCGTAAAGCAGACGGATCAGCACCGCAATTGCCGCTAGTTTAGGCACCATCGCAAAAAATGCGGTGACAGAGGTTGGCGCGCCTTCATAGACATCCGGCGTCCACATATGAAACGGCACCGCCGAAATTTTGAACGCGAGCGCAACAAGTAAGAACACAAGACCGATAATCAAACCGATAGCGCTGGTTTCTTGCGCTGCTAAAGTTGCGCCGATCACATCATAATCAATCGAGCCTGTGAAGCCGTAAATTAGTGAAATACCAAACAGCATCATGCCCGAGCCAAGCGCGCCAAGAATGAAATATTTAATCCCCGCCTCTGCCGAGCGCACATGATTACGGCGAATAGAGGCCAACACATAAAGCGCGAGCGACTGCAGCTCAAGCGCCATATAGAGCGTAAGCAGATTATTGGCCGACACCATCATCATCATGCCAAGGCCAGCAAAGAGCACAAGGACGGGATATTCAAAACGGACGATATTTTCTTGATATAAATACCGTATCGAAATGGCAAGACTCGCCATAAGCCCGATCAGTATCAGCAACTTCATAAACGCGCCAAAGCCATCCAGAATAAACATATTGTTAAAGCTTCTGACTTCCGTCCATTCAAGGCCGAGCAATAGCATTGCCGCAACAGCAAAACTTCCGATGACAGCCCAGCATATTGTGCGCGTACCTTCATTGCCGCGAAACACGCCGACAATTAACAGCACAAGCCCGGCAAGCGCCAAAAATATCTCTGGCAAGGCAGGCAACAGGTAGTTCCAGCTAATCTCACTCATAAGACGGGCGCTCCTGTTGTAAAATCATAATGGTTTGCCCTGCGGCAGGTTCTATATTATTGGGTGTCGCCTCACGTGGCACAAGTCCCGCTTCATATTGTAAAATCAGCTTATCAACAGACGGTGCAATGCGATCAAGAATAAAGCCGGGGGCAATGCCGAGCCACAAGATAAGCGCGACCAACGGCACAAACAAACCAAGCTCGCGCGCATTGATATCTTTCATCTTCAGCGCGTCGTCGTTTGTGCCTTCGCCGAAAATAACTTTTTTGTATAAGACCAGCATATAAGCCGCGCCGAGAACAATGCCTGTCGTCGCTAGCACGGCGATCGTTGTGTTGACTTCAAAAGCGCCCAGAAGCGTCAAAAACTCACCGACAAAACCGCTTGTGCCCGGCAGGCCGACCGCGCCCAGCATCAAGATCATAAAGACAGTGGCATATTTGGGCATGTTTTTCACAATTCCGCCATAGCGCGAAATGTCGCGGGTATGGAGGCGGTCATATATAACGCCGACAGCCAAAAATAGCGCGCCTGAGATTAAGCCATGGCTTATCATTTGGAAGATACCGCCCTCAATGCCTTGTGTCGTGGCGGTGAAGATGCCGAGCGTTACAAACCCCATATGCGCGACCGATGAATAGGCGATCAGCTTTTTGATATCGTCTTGCACGAGCGCCACGAGCGAAGTGTAAATAATGGCGATCACCGAAAGCCAGAAGACAAATTCAGCAAAATAAGCCGTGGCTTCGGGGAACATCGGCAGTGAAAAGCGCAAGAAGCCATAGCCGCCCATTTTAAGCAACACGCCTGCGAGTATAATCGAGCCTGCGGTTGGCGCTTGTACGTGCGCATCGGGCAGCCATGTATGCACAGGCCACATCGGCATTTTCACAGCAAAGCTGGCAAAAAACGCAATCCAAAGCCACATCTGTAAGTCGCGCGGCACAGGATTTTCCATCAACACCGTGATATCGGTCGTGCCGACTTGGAAATATAATGTCAAAATCGCCAGCAGCATCAAAACAGAGCCAAGAAGCGTATATAAAAAGAACTTGAAGGAAGCATATACACGCGCCGCCCCGCCCCAAACGCCGATAATCAAGAACATCGGCAGTAAGACACCTTCAAAGAAAACATAAAACAAAATGGAATCAAGAGCGACAAATGTGCCAATCATCATGGTTTCCAGCACCAAAAACGCAATCATATATTCTTTAACGCGGTCTTTGACCGATACCCAGCTTGCCAAAATACAAACCGGCGTTAAAAAAGCGGCCAAGGCGACAAAAAACACCGAGATACCATCAACACCAATATGATAAGACAGCCCCATGGCAGGAAGCCATTCATGGTTTTCAACAAACTGAAAATCGGCAGTTGTGCCATCGAATCGACCCAGCATATAAACAGCCAGTGCCAGATTAAATAATGTCGTGTAAAGCGCGGTAAATTTTGCATTGCGCGCGTTATTTTCCGCGTCATCGCCGCGGATCATCAAAATAAACAACGCCCCCACAAGCGGCAGGGCAATCATTAAGGATAAAATCGGAAAATCAATCATTGCAGTGTCTATCCCCTTAATACCCGATTGCTGCGCGGTACATGAACCACGTGATGACGGCAAACAAGCCCAAAAGCATCACCAGAATATATTGCGCGATATATCCCGTTTGCAGACGGCTTAACAAGACGGCTGTGCGCGCTGAAAGCTTTGCAAAACCATCAGGCCCGAAGCGGTCAATGATTTTACGATCACCGACATCGGAGAAAAAGCGCCCGATGCGCCATAATGGCTTAACGAAAATACGATCATAAAGCGGGTCAAAGAACCATTTATTATAAAACAGCGTGTGTAAGGGTTTGAAAATACGGACAAACTTTTGCGCCACACCATCGCGAAGCATGTAAATCAGATAAGCCAGAACAATACCGAACGCCGCAACATAAATCGGTAGTTTCTTCACCCAGTTCGGCACGCTATGGGCGGCTTCGACTGTGTCGTTTTCAGGAAGCACAAAAATGCTATCGCCCCAAAAACGCTCTTTATCCCAGCTAATGTCAGCCACTGTTTTGTCTGCATCTTCCTCATGCACCACATCAACGTGGCTTTCTTCTGCAACGCTCTTATCGCCGTGATGGGCGCTGCCGACAAAAGGTGTATAAAAGACATAGCCCGCAAACAAAGCGCCTGTGGCCAAGATGATCAATGGTGAAATCATTGAAGGCGGCGATTCATGCACATGCGCCATCACTTTTTCATCCGCACGCGGCTTGCCGTGGAAGGTCATGATGATGAGGCGCCAGCTATAGAATGCGGTAAGTAACGCCGCTGTAATGCCGAGCCAATAAGCCATGTCGCCAAACCAGCTTTGATCTGCCCATGCGGCTTCCAAAATCATATCTTTGGAGTAATAGCCCGCAAACCACGGCAAGCCCGCAAGTGCAAGCGAGCCGATCCACATCAGCACGTATGTTGTCGGAATTTTCTTCCAGATACCGCCCATTTTGCGCATATCTTGCTCATTAGACATCGCGTGGATAACACTGCCTGCGCTCAAGAATAAAAGCGCCTTGAAAAAAGCGTGTGTCATAAGGTGAAACATTGCCGCGCCATAGGCCGAAACGCCGATGGCAAAGAACATATAACCAAGCTGGCTCATCGTGGAATAGGCGATGACGCGTTTGATATCAAACTGGGTCATGCCGATTGTGGCGGCGACAATGGCTGTCATCGCGCCGAAAATACAAATGACCATCAGCGCCATCGGCGCGAACTCTAAAACAGGCGAAAAGCGCGCGAGTAAAAAGACACCCGCCGTCACCATCGTTGCGGCGTGAATAAGCGCGGAAACAGGCGTTGGCCCTTCCATCGCATCAGGCAGCCATGTATGCAAGCCAAGCTGTGCGGATTTGCCGACCGCGCCCATAAACAGCAACAGTGAAATAACGGTGAGGGCATGCAAATCAAAACCAACAAAATTAAAGGTGAACTCAGACAGCGCGGCGGCTTGTTCGAATATTTCATCAAACTGCACAGTGCCAAAAACAACGAAAATCGCCATGATCGCCAAAGCCAAACCAAAATCTCCAACACGGTTTACAACAAACGCTTTGACAGCGGCCTTGTTAGCGCTTTCTTTGGTGTTCCAGAACCCGATCAATAAATATGAGGCCAGCCCAACCCCTTCCCAGCCAAAGAAGAGCTGCACAAGATTATCGGCTGTTACAAGCATCAGCATCGCAAAGGTAAAGAGCGACAAATACGCCATGAAGCGCCCGCGTGCTTTATCATGGCTCATATAGCCGATGGAATAGACATGCACGCAGGCCGACACGATATTGATCACGCACAGCATGACAACCGAAAGCGTGTCAAAGCGCAGCGCCCAATCCACGACAAAATCGCCCGATTGCATCCATTGCGCCAAAACAAGCGTGCGGGAATCGCCATCAAGAACGATGTCCAAAAACAAGATGATTGAGGCAAAAGCCGCCATAATGACGCCAGCGCATGTGATAAACTGGCAACCGCCATGACCCATCTGGCGGCCAAAAAGCATGGCAACTATGAATGCGACAAGCGGCGGGAAAACAGCGATATATTCCATGACTGCCCCTACCCTTTCATCGTCGAGATTTCTTCAACCTCGATTGTGCCGCGATTACGGAAGAAGACAACCAAAATGGCCAAGCCAATAGCGGCCTCAGCGGCAGCAACGGTGAGAACAAACATAGCAAATATTTGCCCTGTCATATCGCCGAGGAACGCCGAGAAGGCAATAAAATTAATTGTGACAGACAACAACATCAATTCAATCGACATTAAAATTACGATCACATTTTTGCGGTTCAAAAACATACCGAACACGCCGATCGTGAATAACAGACCTGCCAGAATTAGGTAATGTGTTAAGCCAATATCCATGGATTAAATCCCCGATCCTGAAGATACTTTTTTGACTTCCATTGATTCCTCAACGGTGCGCTCAAACTGTTCAGCCACTTTTTGTTTACGAACACCAGGGCGCTGACGCAGTGTCAAAACAATTGCGCCAATCATAGACACAAGCAAAATCAAGCCTGACACTTGGAACGGCAAGAAATAATCAGTATAGATTAACGCGCCAAGCGCTTCGGTATTGGTTATATTTTCAGGCGTTGGGTTAGCTATATTGACCATCGCTCCGTCAGCAAATTGCCATGCGCCGAACAATGTCACAAATTCAAGCATTAAAACCGCCCCAATCAAAATACCTAGCGGCACATATTGCATAGCGCCTTTGCGCAAGTGTCGAAAATCAATATCGAGCATCATCACAACAAACAAAAATAGCACAGCAACCGCGCCGACATAGACGATCACCATAATCATCGCCAAAAACTCCGCGCCCAGCAAAATAAACAAGCCGGCAGCGTTAAAGAAGCCCAAAATGAGGAACAGCACGGAATGAACAGGATTACGAGCCGTAATCACCATCAAAGCACTTATAACCAGAATGGAGGCAAACATATAAAAGGCAAGAGCCGTTATCATAATACGCGCATTTTTGTCGTTGAATCGATGTGTTACTCTTTTCTAATATGATCCGCCTTAAGCTTCAATCCCCAATGTCAAAATATTCTTTTTCATTGCTTTTATTATTATGTGCCATGAAACTGGCATTAAATATTTTCCAGCTCTTTTTTTGAATTGCTCTTATCAAAATGCGCTCTTTTATCATCATCATTTTTTTCATTTTTATATATATTCCCGCGCACAATCTTGCGGCGCAAGACATCCCTGATTTAATCAGCCTTGGCGTTGGTTACAGCGATCTGAATGATAATGAGGAAGCTGCCGATTTACGGCTAGAATATCGTTGGGGCGCGCCGCTAATATGGGTATTAAAACCATGGGTCGGCATTGAGGCCACCTCACAAGAGAGTGTGCTTTTTGGCGGCGGTATCCTCGCCGATATTATTTTAAATGATTCTTTTTACATGACACCGAGCATCGGCATCGGGCTTTATCATCAGGGTGCGGGAAAAGATCTAGGTCTACCGGTTCAATTTCGAACACAGTTTGAAGCAGGATATGTTTTTAAAAATAAAAGTCGTCTCGGCATTTCATATGGTCATATTTCAAACGCGAGCCTGCACGACGATAATCCGGGTACAGAAATACTTGGAATATACATACACATGCCTGCTGAAAAACTGGGATTTAGATAAATTTGATTAACGATATGGCGCGTCAGCAGCCAAATTCATAGCGATCTGCGCTTCCCATTTATCGCCATTATCCAAAAGCTTATCTTTATTATAGTAAAGCTCTTCGCGAGTTTCGGTGGCAAATTCGAAGTTAGGGCCTTGCACGATCGCATCGACGGGGCAGGCTTCGGCGCACAAGCCGCAGTAAATACATTTTGTCATGTCGATATCATAGCGCGTTGTGCGGCGGCTATTGTCTTCGCGTGGCTCAGCTTCAATGGTGATGGCGAGCGCAGGACAAATGGCCTCGCATAATTTACAGGCGATACAGCGCTCTTCGCCGTTCGGGTAGCGGCGCAATGCGTGTTCGCCGCGAAAGCGTGGGCTGATTGGCCCTTTTTCATGCGGGTAGTTGATTGTCACGCGCGGCTTGAACATATATTTAAATGTTAAGGCCATGCCTTTGACAATTTCGGGTAATAAAAAACTTCGGGCTAAGCTATCCATGCAATGACTCTAACAATTTCTGTTTAATTGTAAATGAAAGGCGGTACTGCGCGACTCATCGCGTCTGCCAAGGGCGCTGATGGCGCGGTGCGAGGTATAATTCCCCATCGACATTTCAAGATCGACTTTATAAAAATGTTGTAAAAAGCCAGGTTTAACGACGCTGTCGCGGAACATGGCGGTTATGCTGTTATGTCTGTGAAACGGCAAAATAACGCGGTCAATATCGTGATCGCGCGCGAGCAGAACAATTTGGCGTAACGTAGCTTTGGCATCTTCCAGTTCCGCCATACTCAAGCTGTCTTCGGTGGCAATAATTTGCGCGAGATGCTCTGTTTTTTTGAAAAAGACTTCGGATAAATCAGACGGTCTCACCGCCTCTTTTCCGGCGCGCATAAAAATATCGGACAAGCGCTCCAGATCAAGCACACGGCGATCCTGCTTATCCGTTATTGTCATTTCTAATCGCGAATCATTCATTTTCAAACTTTCCTGTTCTTTTAAGGCAATGCGTCAAACGTGATTAAAGTACCGGCAACCACCAAAACCCAAAATAATGTGAACGGCAAGAATACCTTCCAGCCCAATCGCATTAACTGGTCATAACGATAACGCGGAAATGTCGCCCGTGACCAGACGTAGAAAAATAGCACACAGATCGTTTTTAATGCAAACCAGATAAATCCGGGAATGATATCAAGGGCTTCGATCCCAAATGGGGGCAACCATCCACCCAAAAATAATAAAACGCACATCGCGCTCATTAAAATCATATTCGCGTATTCACCAAGGAAAAACAGCGCGTAAGTCATCGCTGAATATTCAACCATAAAGCCGCCCGAAAGTTCTGATTCGCCCTCTGGCAAGTCAAACGGGGCGCGGTTTGTTTCGGCCAAGATAGACACTAAAAACACCACCAGCATAGGAAGAAGCAAAATTTGCACCCACCACGGACGCGAAGCTTCAACAATTTCTGTCAGATTTAACGAGCCAACACAAAGCAAAACTGAAACGATCACAAGCCCCATCGACACTTCGTATGAAACCATTTGCGAGGCCGAGCGCATACCACCCAAAAACGCGTAGCGCGAGTTGGAAGCCCACCCCGCCATGATAACGCCGTAAACGCCCATCGAGGCGACCGCAAACAAATATAAAATACCGACATTTATGTCTGCCAGCACCATTTGCGCATCGACAGGAATGACGGCCCACGCGACAAGCGCCAGCATAAATAACAGAATCGGCGCGAGCAAAAAGACGATACGGTTTGCTTGCGCGGGAATAATCGTTTCTTTGGAAAACAGTTTCAAACCATCCGCAATCGGCTGTAATAAGCCAAACGGCCCGACTGTCATCGGCCCTTGGCGGCGCTGCATCGCGCCCATAACCTTGCGCTCAAAATAGGTGAGATAGGCGACACTGAATATAACAATGCCGATAATCGCCCCGATTTTGCCGAGCATCACGGCCAGAGGCCACAAATAAAGCTCCCAGATCTCCAAGATCATGCCGCTTTGTCCTTTTTCTTAGACTCAATAAATTGCGCCATATCAGGCTTGAAGTAATCAGGGCCTTTGAGAATCTTGCCGTCTTCAGCGCGGATCACAGGCTTACCATCTGCGCCTAGCTTGCTCATATTCGAACGATGCACTTCGTTAAAGGCGGCTTCCTTGACATTTTGAAGACCAAAAGAAAGATACGCGCCATCCAGCACATATTGTAGATCCGTTAACGCATCCAGAACTTCGACCATATCGCCCGCTTCTAACGCTTCACGTAATTCATCAAGTTCTTCCGCTAAAAGATTGATACGTAACAAATTTGTCTTGTCATTGCTTATATCTTGCGACGCGCTCACAGGCAGGCCGTAACATTTATGAAATTCCTGAACCTGAGCGATTGTGCTTTTCTGTATGGTCATATTCTTTACCTTATAAACAGCGCTAGGCCGCTTTTCCTTTAATCGGGGTTTGGGCGTTCAAAAATGCTTCGGTGCATTTGGCCATTGTTTGTGATGCGCGGGCGAGCGGGTTGGTGAGATAGAAATTTTCAATCGGCGCTTTTAAAGGCGCTTTCAAAAATTTGCCCTCTTTGCCAAATTTGCGCCATTGCGCGGCGGGCAATACATCAAATTGTGCCAAATGCGGCCATTCGTCAAAAATGCGCTGGCGCAGCTCCATGTGAGAATTATAGGGCAGCACCGCATTGCAATCTTGCGAAAGCGCGCGCAAAATCTTCCAGTCTTCTTTGGCTTCACCTGGCGGATAGACAGCGCGCTTGGTTTGCTGTACGCGGCCTTCCGTGTTCACGTAAAGCGCGTTTTTTTCGGTATAGGCCGCGCCCGGCAAGATGACATCAGCGCGGTGCGCGCCTTGATCACCATGGTGACCTTGATAGACAACAAAAGCGTTTTTATCGATCTGGTTCATCACAAAATCATCTGCGCCGAGCAGATAAACAAACTTGCATGCCGACAAATCAAACGGCTTTTTGGCAACGAAGCCAACATCAAGCGCGCCGACGCGCCCTGCGCTATCATGCAAAACATTAAAGCCATTCCAGCCTTCAGGGGCATTTTTGCCCGCCATGCCAAAGGATTCACTCATTGAACGAAGTAGAGCCTGCACGGCGAAACCGTCATTACGCTGAAACGCACCCATGCCGGCGATAACCATCGGTTTTTTGGCCTCTTTCAAAGTCTTGGCAAAGCCTGTGCGCGCTTTCATCAGCGCTTCAATCGCTTCAACGCCCTCGCCCAAAAATTCATAAGGATAGGTTAGATCAGCACTACCATCTTTGAATTGCCCTTCATAACCATCGGAAAAACTGCCGATAACTGCGATTTTTGTATTGTTATTGAGGTGCGCTTTGCGAATGCGGGCATTGACCATTGTCGCTTCCCAGCGTGGGAACGTGCCGACCAGTAAAATAGCGTCCGCCTCTTCAATTCCCGCAATGCCTGAATTCATCACATAAGCTTCACGCACGCTGCTGTCGATTTGTGCGCCATCAAGGCGGCATTCAAGGTTTGTAACGCCATATGAGCCCATCAAATCTTTCAAAGCCACAACCGATTCAACATCGACCATATCTCCCGCCAAAGCGGCGACTTTGTCTTTATCGGTTTTGTTCAGCTTGCTGGCGACAACTTCAAACGCTTCATCCCATGAGGCTTCGCGCAGTTTTTTTGTTTTTGAATCTTTCACCCACGGACGATCAAGGCGGCGCACGCCTAGCCCATCATAAGCAAAGCGCGTCTTGTCACTAATCCACTCTTCGTTAATATCTTCATTCAGGCGCGGCAAAACCCGCATCACCTCGCCGCCGCGCGAATCGACGCGAATGTTTGAACCAACCGCATCATGCACATCAATTGTTTCGGTTTTTGTCAGCTCCCACGGGCGCGCTTTGAACGCATAAGGTTTGGATGTCAGCGCGCCAACAGGGCAGATATCAATCATATTGCCTGAAAGCTCTGTGCTGACAGATTTTTCAATCAATGTGTCGATTTCAACATCTTCGCCGCGATGCAAGAGGCCAAGCTCGGTCATGCCCGCGATTTCATCGCCAAAACGCACACAGCGCGTACATTGAATACAGCGTGTCATGATGGTTTTAATTAAGGGGCCGATTTCTTTGTTTGGCACGGCGCGCTTGTTTTCGTGATAGCGCGAGCGATCAAAACCATAAGCCATCGCCTGATCCTGCAAATCACATTCCCCGCCTTGGTCACAAATCGGGCAATCAAGCGGGTGGTTAATCAGCAAAAATTCCATCACGCCCTTGCGCGCTTTATGCACCATTGGCGAGTCGGTATGCACAATCATGCCTTCGGCGCACGCCATCGCGCACGAAGCCACAGGCTTGGGCGGGCCGCCTTCAACTTCAACCAAACACATACGGCAATTGGCAGGAACCGAAAGGCGGTCATGATAACAAAAGCGCGGAATCTCGACCCCTAACGCTTCGGCGGCCTGCAAAATAGACGTGCCGTCTTCGACTTCGATTTCAGTGTTGTTGATTGTCAGCTTGGGCATTGATTTTTAACCAATAAAAATGAAAGAAAATACGCTTATTACCTCTACTTATATACCGTCTTGAGCCGCCAATGAAAAGAGCCGGAACGCAATTTTATGCGATAATGTCGATAAGATTGAGACGCTTTAGGCACGATCGAGCATAAAACAGCGCGGACAAGGCTGCGCGGGTGGGGTTAATCCTTGCATGCGGCGCTCAACAGCCGCGTCATATCCCTCAATAACGATTGAGGATGCGCTTAACCTGAACCAATCTTGTAATGTCTCGACCGGAGTCTCCTCCCTGCCGCCAATGGCATTCACAAGCACATAGCTCACGAGCAAAGGCGCTGCGACCCACGTAAAAATATCTTCAATTTTTCGATATGAAATAGCCATAAATCAGCGATAGCGCATTATCGCTTCAAAAAGCAAATATAACTTACAAGCCCGCTTTCGGCATTACAATCATAGGGCGGTTTTGATAACTCATTTCAAGCCATCGTTCAGAATCCATATGGTTTGCCTCACGGACAATTTCTATCCATTGACGCTTTTCAGAAAAAGGGCGCGGCGCAACATCAGTAAAATCAAGCGTGCCTTGCCACTCAATTTCGCCGTCCTGCACATCGCTATACACCGTTAATTCGTCGCCATCTTCAAGAAAATTCAGCCCTTCATAACCAGACTTGCCATATTCACTCACCGCCCAGATAACGCCTTCCGAGCCAGTTTCTGCAAACGGCTCAAGCGCGCCAAAAATTTCTTTGCCATCACGCACAAGACGCGCAGGAATTCTATCAAAAAACATTGATGACCAGTTTGTTGAGGACATGTTTTTTTGATAGCCATGATGATAATCCGAGCGATCAAACGCAATCGTGCCTTGCCAGAGAACGTCACCTTTAGAAACACTTTTGAAAATCGTCACCAGATCACCCGATTGAAACTCCCGCGTTTCATTTGGCAGGTATTTCGGCGCGAGGCGCTTATTGTCGCGCGCTTCTTTTAAAACACTTGAGGGCATACCCTCGTATTTAGAATAGCCCCAATCGGTAGCGGCACGAAAGGTGCGCACGCCCAATCCTTTCAAGGATTCGTTCATCTCTTCCTGCGCCGCCGCATCTGCGGCATCTTTAGGCGGAAGCTCTTTGTTGAGCGTTCTCATTACACCACGGATGCCCTCGTTTTCTTTGTAATTCATGCCACTGCCTTTCTATATTCTAAAATACGCGCTTCCATTTCAGGTCTGAAATGACGGATCAAACCTTGAATCGGCCATGCACTGGCATCACCATGGGCGCAAATTGTGTGCCCTTCGATTTCTTTGCTGACATCCAAAAGCATGTCAATTTCGTCAATATTGGCGTTGCCTGTGACCATACGCTGCATCACGCGCCACATCCAGCCTGTGCCTTCGCGGCAAGGGGTACATTGGCCGCAGTTTTCATGCATATAAAAATATGACAGGCGCGCGATGGCGTAAACGATATCGGTGGATTTATCCATCACAATCACGCCCGCTGTGCCAAGGCCGCTTTGCACTTCGCGTAGCGAATCAAAATCCATCAGAACCGTGTCGCAAATTTCGCGTGGCAAAAGCGGCGTTGAAGAGCCGCCGGGGATGATAGCAAGCAGATTATCCCATCCGCCGCGCACGCCGCCAGCGTGTTTTTCAATCAGTTCTTTGAGCGGAATGCCCATTTCTTCTTCGACATTACAAGGATTGTTCACATGCCCTGAAATACAGAACAGTTTTGTGCCGCTATTTTTCTCATCATTGCCAAGGCCGGAAAACCATGCCCCGCCGCGCCGCAAAATTGTGGGACAGACAGCAATGGTTTCAACATTATTGACCGTGGTCGGGCAGGCATAAAGCCCCGCCATCGCCGGAAAAGGCGGCTTGTTGCGCGGCTGGCCTTTCAGCCCTTCGAGCGAGTTTAAAAGCGCGGTTTCTTCGCCGCAAATATACGCCCCTGCCCCGCGATGCAAAACCACATCAAAATCCCAGCCAGATTTGGCAGCATTTTTGCCAAGTAGACCTGCATCATAAGCTTCTTCAATCGCCTCTAAAAGCGCAGAGCCTTCATTAAAAAATTCGCCGCGAATATAGATATAGGCCTTGTGCGCGCCCATCGCAAAGCCCGCTAAAAGCGCGCCTTCCAGCAATTTATGCGGCTCTTGGCGTAAAATATCGCGGTCTTTGCACGTTCCCGGTTCAGACTCATCGGCATTAATTACCAAATAATGCGGCTTGCCGCTTTTTTCAGGATCAGGCATGAACGACCATTTCAAACCTGTCGGGAAACCCGCCCCGCCGCGCCCACGCAAACCGGAGGCTTTCATTTCATCGATGATCCAAGGACGGCCTTTTTTAATCAGCGCCGCTGTCTTATCCCAGTCCCCACGGCTTTTCGCATATTTAAGATTATGCGGCTCCCATCCATAGAGATTGGTAAAAATTCGATCTTTGTCCTGAAGCATATTTGTGACCTTAATAGAAATAATCCGTAATACCGCTAATTTAGTGACTTTTAGGGGCAGTGTCTATAAGCTGAGACGAATAATTTTATTTGCATAATAAATTAACTTTGGTTTATTATGATGATAAAAACTAAAGTGAAAACGAGAAGAACGCATTATGGCAGGATTTACAATTGCACAAAATGACGCGGCACAAGCGCCCGATTTAGAAGCCATTGCCGCGCGTGCAGACCGTTTTGGTGCCAAAGCGCTCACAATTGCTTTTAATAGCGCCAGCTTTATCGGCGGGCTTGGGCTTGGCGTTGCGGCCAGCGTGGGCTTGAAAACCATCGGCGTCGCCCTGCTTTCCACAACGGCTTTAACGCCCTTAGCCATCACCCTTGCCGCCTGCGCGGCAACGGGCGCGACAATGGGCTTGGCGCGAAGCTATCTGCAATATCGCGATGCGAAAAAACATGGCTTTACGGGTTCGTTTTGGAACGACAACACAAAATCAAAAATTTTATGGAGCACAGGCTTTGCATTATTGGGCGGCGGCTTAGGCCTTGCGTTTTCAGACCAAATTTCAGAAGCTGTATCTTCCCTTTACGAACATGTCTTTGGCCCGACGCTTTCTGATATACCGCCGACAATTTTCATTCCTGATGATATTCAAGGTGCGCTTGGCGGCAATGACATTGCCGCTGACATATCACCCTTTGACAATGACGTGACCACGAAGCCTGATGTTGAGCAAAGCATTACAGACAATAATGTAAACGAAGCCACCGCCAATGACGCACCCGTCGATATTACGGGTAATGGCGTTGCCACTTTTGATGCCCCGCCTGTGATGGTGCAGCCTGAAACGCCAACGTTTCCTGAAGCGCCAATGCCGCCTGCAATGCCGACCCTTGACGCGCCGCCGCAAATTTTTGATGCGCCGCCCGCAATGCCCGCAGATATTATGCAAGCCCCGCCTGCACTGAATTTTGAGTTTCAATTCCCGCAAGAGCCTGCGTTGGTTGCGCCGCAAATTGATATGCCTGCCCCTGTTATGTCATTGCCGACACTTGAAATGCCTGAAATGCCTGAAATGACAGATATGACAGGCGCGCCGCCTGAAATTGACACAGAACCGCCGCCACCGCCCCCGCCATCGGCTTTAGAGACAGCGTTTGCCTTGGCGAGCGACAGCGGTGCATCGGCAATGGCGCAAGATACGCTAGAACGCGCGATGGATGGTAATGCGCAGGCGATCAAAGATATGGCTTATTTTCTGTTCAATGGCTTTGAAGGGCTGGAGGAGAATACAGATCTTGCCTTAGAGCTGTTTAACCAAGCCGCTGATATGGGCAATGTTCAAGCGCAAGTAGATTTGGCTTATATTGAATATCACGGCCTTGCGGGGGTTGAGGCTAATCCTGAGCAAGCCTTAGAAACAATGCAAGACCTTGCGGATGATGACCGCCGCGCGGCGCGTTTTGTGAATTGCTGGAATTTTGATTAAGCCACACTTGAATTAAGCCACACTTGCTTTTTTGGCACGCTCTTCCAGCGTTGTCGGGCCACTCAGCGCCATAGAGCCTTTGCGGCCTGTCTGTGATCCTTTGGGGATATCTTCCCCGCTGGCAAAGGCTTTGAGAACCTCAACGATGTTTTCAGGCGTTAAATCTTCAAAATAATCATCATTGATTTGAACCATCGGGCCATTGACGCACGCACCGAGGCATTCAACCTCAACCAAAGAAAACAAGCCATCTTTTGTGGTTTGCCCCATTTCGATTTTCAAATGTTTTTGCGCGGCTTCCAAAATAGCAGTTGAACCGCACAGCCAGCAAGGCGTTGTGGTGCAAAACTGCACCAGATATTTGCCGACAGGGGCTAGATTATACATTGAGTAAAAGGTCGCCACCTCATAAACCCGTACAGGCGGCTGACCGATAATAACGGCGATTTCGTCCATTGCGGCGCGCGGTATCCAGCCACCATAAGGCTTTTTGGCTTTTGACCCTTCAGCGGCGGTTTGGCGCTGCGCCAGATCAAGAAGCGGCATCACCGCGCTTCGCACCTGATTTGTCGGGTAACGTGCAATAATTTCATCAACTTTGTTTTGGTCTTTAAAGGCAAAGCTTGCGGGCTGGTAATCCGCATTTTGGTCAAAAGTTTTTTTCATTATGGAATCATCCGAAAAGTTTAATACGCCTTACTTATGTATCGCACACATAGCTGAATGTCTATAATGAGATTTGACAGAAACTAAGTTTAAGGCGCATAAAGATACCAAGGAATATGACAAAGACAAAGAGGCGAGAGATATAAAATGAGTATGAAGAACGAAACCACTGACTGCGAACAACCAGATGGCTTGCCGCCCGTGCGATGGTTTATTGGTGATGTTGTGGCTTGCAAAGGCAAGTTAAAGCTGGAGTGGAATGAGCGCGCAGGAAAAACGGCGCACTATAACGAAAAACAACTCGCAATGCGTGAACGCAGCGCGCGTAATATGTTGGTTCACCGTCATGAAGCTGTTGAGCCTGTATGGGATAATGCCGCCCATGCACGCTGGCGCGATATTCATTATAACGCCGAATATGGCTTACAAAAACTGCAGTTGGCAAAGCAAGTAAATCATATCGATTTAGACCTGCCGTTTCGCCCTGTTGTCCCTCATCATTAAAGTCGTCCCTAACCCTTAAAAGAAAGATTTTCACATGGCCATTGTTGGTGAATTTAGATCATTATCAAATGATGAATTGAAAAGTGCGTTTGATGAGGCACGAATCAATGGGTATGATTATTTAGTGGTTCATGCCAAAACGCATTCAGATGATTTTTGCGTAAATTTTTATGAAAGCGCAACCCCTGTCCGCGCATCACAACAACGCGAAGATCTTTTAAAAGCGCAAGTCGGGAATGGATATTTTGTGATTAAGAAAGTATTGGATCTTTCGCAGGACTTTAAAAATGCGTTCGCTAGCAAAACGGACGCCGACAACAACCCACTGTCTAAGCAAGCCATTGCAGAAGCCGCGCAAGATTTTCGCTTAAAATCGGACTATCATTCTTATCTTGAAAGAAAAGCGGATAAAAGCTGGATTGAAAGAATTTTTAAACCGGAATTTGCGCCGCCTGAACCAAAATGGTTACCGATCTAATATAGATCATGAAGTCGTCTTAACGGTCTATTTCACCAAAAACAACATCCATAGAACCGATGATACTGACGGTGTCGGCCAGCATATGGCCTTTGGACATGAAATCCATGGCTTGCAAATGCGTAAAGCCCGGGGCGCGGATGCGGCAACGATAGGGCTTGTTCGTACCGTCCGAAACCAAAAACACACCGAACTCGCCTTTAGGCGCTTCGACAGCGGCGTAAATTTCGCCTGCGGGAACGTGGAAACCTTCGGTATAAAGTTTGAAATGGTGAATAAGCGCTTCCATCGAATCTTTCATCTCGGCGCGCGGCGGCGGGGCGATTTTGTAATCATCGACCATCACAGGCCCTTCGGGGAGCTGTTCAATACATTGACGAATTAATGTCACCGATTGGCGCATTTCTTCCATCCGCACCAAGTAGCGCGCGTAGCAATCGCCCGTTTTGCCGACAGGAATATCAAATTCAAGCTTGTCATAGACTTCATAAGGCTGGGATTTACGCAAATCCCACGCCACATTCGAGCCGCGCAGCATCGGCCCTGTAAAGCCCCATGCAATGGCATCATCTTTTGAAACTGTGCCGATATCGACTGTGCGCTGTTTGAAAATACGGTTATTGGTGAGCAAATCATCCAGATCATCAATAACTTTTAAAATTGAATTTTCTGTCCACTCAAACATATCTTCGGCCAAGCCCGCCGGCATATCGTAACGAACACCGCCAGGGCGGAAATAATTAGCATGGAGGCGTGCGCCGCAGACGCGGTCATAAAATTCCATACCCTTCTCGCGCTCCTCAAAGCCCCAAAGCGCGGGCGTGATCGCGCCGACATCGAGGGCAAAGGTTGTGATATTTAAAATATGGTTCAAAATGCGGGTCAGCTCGGAAAACAACACACGGATGTATTGCGCGCGATCAGGAACGGTGATTCCGAGAAGCTTTTCGGTGGCCATCGCAAAGGCATGCTCTTGATTCATCGGGCTGACATAATCAAGACGATCAAAATACGGCACAGCCTGAACATAGGTTTTGTGTTCAATTAATTTTTCAGTGCCACGATGTAAAAGCCCAATATGCGGGTCGGCGCGTTCGACAATTTCGCCTTCCATTTCCAAAACCAGTCGTAAAACGCCGTGAGCGGCAGGGTGCTGTGGCCCAAAATTCATTGTATAAGGGCGAATTTGGGTTTCTTCGGTGATGTCGATCTCGGTTAAATCAGCCAATGGTTCACTTACATTCATGATGATTCTACTTTGTTTGTGCGATCATATTCTTTGTATCCTACGGGCGGCTTGTGATTGCGCGCATGCGCTTTCGCATCGGCACTCTGACCGGCTTTTTCGCCAACTTTTTCACTAGCTTTTTCAACAGGATTCTTATCAATTTTTCCATCCGCCTTTTCGTCGGCCTTTTCGTCTCCGGGCAACTGCACATCCGTCATCCCTTCCCACGGTGATAAGAAATCAAAGCGGCGGAAATCTTGGGTTAATTGCACAGGCTCATACACAACGCGCTTGCTCTCTTCGCAATAACGAAGCTCAACATAGCCCGTAAGCGGGAATTCTTTACGAAGCGGATGACCTTCAAAGCCATAGTCGGTCAAGATACGGCGTAAATCAGGGTGATTTGTGAAAATGATTCCAAACATATCCCACACTTCGCGCTCATACCAATTAGCGCACTGAAAGAGCTGGATGGCGCTTTCAATCATCTGGTTTTCTTCTAAATAAACATTCACCCGCACGCGCTGGTTTTGCGACAGTGACAAAAGATTATAAACCACTTTAAAACGATCAGGCCGCTCAGGATAATCAACCGCTGTAATATCAATCAGCATTCTGAAGGCGCATTCGCGGTCATCACGCAAAAATTGCAACACTTCCAAAATAGAATCAGGCGCAACATCAAAACACAACGTATCGATGGAAAAATATTTCTGCACAATCGCATCGCCGAGCGTTTCTTGTATATGTTCGGCCAGATCGGCCATGGCTTCGTTTGTCATGTCTCAGTAACCAGTTCTGTTTTTTAAGCCTTAGCGCGCAATTCGTGTGTCTTCGCGCTGGATTTTCTTTTGTAATTGTAAAAGCCCGTACACAAGCGCCTCAGCTGTCGGCGGGCAACCGGGCACGTATATATCCACAGGCACGATACGGTCACAGCCACGCACAACGGAATAAGAATAATGATAATAGCCGCCGCCATTGGCGCACGAGCCCATTGACACAACCCAGCGTGGCTCAGGCATTTGGTCGTAAACACGGCGCAATGCGGGTGCCATTTTGTTACAAAGCGTACCTGCCACAATCATGACATCAGATTGACGCGGGCTGGGGCGCGGTACCATGCCAAAACGATCAAGATCGTAACGGCTCATGTAAGAGTGGATCATCTCAACCGCACAGCACGCAAGGCCGAACGTCATCGGCCACATTGAACCTGTTCGCGCCCAGTCAAACAAGCGGTCTGTCTGGGTCAGCAAAAAGCCTTTTTCGTTTAAATGTTTGGAAAGTGCGGCAGGCACTACATCCTGCTCTTGCGGGGCGGGCATTTTCAAATCTGTTTTAAACAGCGCATCCGGCGCTTTTATTACATGGCGATCATGTGTCATATATCGTTTCCTGACTTTACTGCAGACTTACTCCCAGTCCAAAGCACCCTTTTTCCACTCGTAAATAAAACCGACGGTTAGCACGCCCAAAAACATGACCATAGACCAGAAGCCGAACATACCAATGTCACCCAGTGATATGGCCCATGGGAACAAAAAAGCAATTTCAAGGTCAAAAATAATGAACAAAATCGCAACTAAATAAAACCGCACATCAAATTTATTACGCGCATCATCAAACGCATCAAACCCGCATTCATATGCCGCGAGCTTGTTTGCATCCGGATTACGCTTACCAACAATCAGTGAAGCCACGATCATCATCACCGACACGGCAGATGCCACGATCAGAAAAATCAAAATCGGTAAATATTCACTGAGTAGTTCTGTGGGTGCCATCGAATACCTCTTGAATTCATACGCAAATATCAAACAGGCAAACTATAGGCCATCAGCGTTCGTAAGAAAAGCGGCAATGAAAAGATTTGAGAAAATTAACGCGAAACAACGAATAAAATTTTAAAATCAGCACAATAAAAAACGGGGACAATATGCCCCCGCCTTTAAATATGTTTTTTTACCTTAACTTTTAAGCTTATGCAAAAGCGCGTGGTGCTGGCGCTGGTAAAACGTCTAAGTGCGTGCGCCCGCCGTCACGGCCGCCATCATCATTGCCACCGCTGTCATTGCCGTCTTGACCTGTGCCAGTATTATCGCCGCCGCCTGAAGGTGCGCCGCCGCCATTACCGCCGTCACTGCCGCCGTCATCACAGCTACAATCACGCCAGTTCGTTTGTCTGTAAGTGCCATCAACATCTGAAAGGTCCAACACACAAATGTCAGACTGGTTTGGGCGATCCAAACGCAGAACATCCACAACATCTCTTTGTTGCTGACCGTTAAATGAGTATGAAATTCTTTTATCACAACCGGAATCGCGTGTTGTCATGCCATTGCCGATATCTTGTGTGACGTTACGGCTATTGCGAGACTCAAAGCTTGCGCCTGCCGAATTTGTGACTGTCGCCTGACCATCTGCCAGTGCTGCTGTTGAAAGAAATGCACTAAGTAAGACGCTTGTTGCTGTTGCTGCTGCTGTTGTATATTTCATGGTATATTCCTCTATTTATTTTTTGACCGTTAAAAGACAATATAGAAATTAATTTATTATGTCAAATAATCATTACAAAAGCGGGACACATCACCCCCGCTTTTGTATATCTCGTAATAATTTAGCCAAAATTGAATGTCTGTGGCTGGAAAAGCTCCAATGATGCGCGTCCGCCATCGCGGCCACCATCATCGCGGCCACCACCATTATCATTACCGCCACCGTTATCATTTGTGCCACCATCGTCGCGGCCTGTTCCGGTATTGTCATCGCCTGGACCCGGACCTGGACCTGGACCTGGACCTGGACCCGGACCTGGACCCGGACCTGGACCTGGACCTGGGCCTGGGCCTGGATCCGGACTGGGATCAGGCGTTGGATCTCTATCTGGTTCAGGCTGTGGATCAGGACGCGAATCACGATTACCGTCGCTATCATCACGATCATCATCACAACGGCAGTCACGCCAAGGCGCTGAATGAAATGCGCCGTCAACCTCTCTAAAATCTAAAACGCAAAGCTGACTTGCGTCAGGGCGACTTAACCGCAGAACATCGAATTGCGAGCGCAATCTATTGCCGTTCATTGTAAACGTAACGTTTTTATCACAGTTCGTATCACGGGTTGTGATATTACCATTATAGCGTTCTGTGCCACGGCTACGCTCGTTATGTGGAAAGCTTTGGCCTGCTGTACTAAGATTTTGCGCACGCTCCTGCGCGATAACTTCTGTCGCAAAGACACTACTAAGTGCTGCCGCTGTGACAAGAGCTATTGTGCTTCCTTTTAAACTCATGATTTCCCTCTATCTATTTTTTGTTATCTTAAAAGTATGTGGAACTTATATGAAAAATATATTTGTGTCAATTTTTTTTCATAATACTTAAGCTTTGGACAAAAAAAACGCCTCCGAAGAGGCGATTTTCTATTTTTACTGTAAGGCCATTTAAAAAATGGCGCGAGAGACGGGACTTGAACCCGCGACCTCCGGCGTGACAGGCCGGCATTCTAACCGACTGAACTACTCCCGCATCAGTTAATGCACTTACTTACAAAAAAAACGCGTGTTCTGTCAATGGCTTTTTCCAAGTTTTTTTATATTATGCCGCTAAAGCTCGTGATTGCTCGGTAAATGGCAAATTCAAAGCCTCGGCAACATTCTTATAAGTCACAACGCCGTGACAAACATTCAGGCCATTTCCAAGATTCGAATCGGCTCTTAATGCTTCACGCCACCCTTTATCCGCAATACGAAGCCCATAAGGCAACACAGCATGGTTCAGCGCTAAGGCCGACGAAAGCGGCACTGCTCCGGGCATGTTTGCCACGCAATAATGCACAACATCATCAACCATATAGACAGGGTCATTATGTGTTGTAGCTTTGCTGGTTTCAAAACAGCCGCCTTGGTCAATGGCGATGTCGACCAAAACTGTGCCTTTGGCCATAGACTTAATCATGTCGCGCGTAATCAATTTCGGCGCAGACGCGCCGGGAATCAGCACAGCACCAATAATCAAATCCATGTCAGGAGCGGCTTTTTCAATATAATCAATGCTGGAATAGACCACTTTGGCTTTTGTGCCGAAATAATCATCTAAAAAGCGGATGCGGTCATGGTCACGATCTAAAATTGTGACATCCGCCCCCATGCCCACAGCAACACGCGCCGCATTAAAGCCGGACATCCCACCGCCGAGAACAAGAACGCGCGCCGGAAGCACGCCCGGAACACCGCATAGAAGACGCCCTGTGCCGCCTAAATGTTTTTGCAGATAGTTTGCCCCGACGATGGTCGCAAGCCGCCCAGCGACCTCGCTCATTGGCGCTAGCAGCGGCAAGCCTTTACCGTTCGCACCCGTCACTGTCTCATAAGCTATCGCGACACATTTCGAATCCATCAAGCCCTTTGCCTGCGCGGCATCTGCGGCCAAATGAAGATATGTGAACAGAATTTGTCCTTCGCGTAACATCGCGCATTCTTGGGGCTGTGGCTCTTTGACTTTGACAATCATCTCGGCCTGCTCAAAAATCTCTTTGGCTGTTTTGCAAATCGAAGCGCCGGCATCGATATAATCTTGATCCGTAAAGTTAATGCCAAGCCCTGCCCCGCTCTCCATAATCACTTTGTGACCACGATTGGTATATTCACGCACCGATGACGGCACAAGCCCAACGCGGTGTTCTTGTGCTTTAATTTCTTTTGGACATCCAACAATCATAACGAAGCTCCCTTTTTATAAAATTATGATCTCAATTTAGACGCTTTGAAAAAAAATGCTACATGCACCGCAAAAATAAACATAATTTCACGTCAGTTTTGTTTGATTGGAATTTTTACAGTTTTGTCTTGATCTTTTCGGGCAAACGTTTTAAGTCTATTTTTCCCTTTTAAGGGCGTTTAGCTCAGTGGTAGAGCGCTTCGTTTACACCGAAGATGTCGGGAGTTCGACCCTCTCAACGCCCACCATTTTTTTCAACATCATTTTTACAATATGAACTGCACCGATTTACAATATGAACTGCACCGATTTTTTATGATTCGGCGCATAAAAAAATCGGTTCACACCTTGAGCATGAACCGATTTTTAAAAATTTCAAATCAATCGAAGAAGACTACTTCTTGTTGACGGCTTCTTTAAGCTCTTTACCAGCTTTGAATTTAGGCTGCTTAGAAGCTGGAATGTCAATTTTTTCGCCTGTGCGTGGGTTACGGCCTGTTGTCGCAGCGCGTTGAGCAACTGTGAATGTACCGAAACCAACCAAACGAACGTCGCCGCCTGTTGCCATTGTACGCTTAATGCAGTCAAAAATTGCTTCAACAGCAGCTTGTGCTTTTGTTTTAGGAAGGTCTGCTTTTGACGCGACTTCGTTTACGAGTTCTTGCTTGTTCATCGTTTAATCCCTTTTCGGTTTACTATCGATTTAAATGAAAACGGTAAAAATAACAAAAATATTTACCGCATCTAAAATATTGGTATCACTAGTAAACTCATGCTCACCAACACTTCAGACGAATCAGTTATACGACGATTCAAACTCAGACTCAATGGTGAATCACGCCAGAACCCTTATTTTCTGCACTTTTTGAGGTAATTTGGTCGATTTTCTCCCCTTTTTCGGGTGGAATCGCCATTGGCATCCGAACGAGAGCGTGTTCCAGCACTTCTTCGATTGTGCTGACAGGGATAATTTCAATGTCTTTTTTCACCTTATCGGGAATATCGGGCAAATCTTTTGCGTTATCGGCAGGGATCAATGCTTTGGTGATTCCGCCGCGCAAGGCCGCCAAAAGCTTTTCTTTCAGGCCGCCAATCTCCGTCACATAACCGCGCAAATTAATTTCGCCCGTCATCGCAATATCGCGCCGCACTTCGATTCCGGTGACAGCGGAAATAATCGCCGTGGTCATCGCCGCACCCGCTGATGGACCATCTTTTGGTGTCGCCCCTTCTGGAACGTGAACGTGGATGCTTAGTTTTTCAAGCGTCTCAAAATCAATACCGAATTGCGCAGCGCGTGATTTCATCAACATTTCGGCAACCGTGACAGATTCTTTCATCACATCACGCATATTACCTGTTGTTGTCACTTTGCCGTCTTTGCCGGGCATAGTAACCGCTTCGATTGACAGCAAATCACCACCAACTTCGTTATAAGCAAGGCCATTCACAATCCCGACTTTGTCTTGTTCGGAGATCTCGCCATAACGATATTTGCGCACGCCTGCATATGTCTCAATATTACGAAGCGTTATGCTGACGCGCTTTTTGCCTTTCATCAAAATATCTTTGATGGATTTACGGCATAAATTAGCGAGTTCACGTTCTAAGTTACGGACGCCCGCTTCGCGCGTGTAATATTTAATCAAGTGACGGATAGAAGCATCATTAATTGAAAATTCGTTGCGGCGTAAGCCTGCGGCTTCTTGCTGTTTCTTCAGCAAATGACGTTTAACAATTTGTAGCTTTTCATCTTCGGTATAGCCCGAGAGACGAATGATCTCCATACGATCAAGCAAGGGGCGCGGCAATGTCGAGGTTGTGTTGGCTGTGCAGACAAACATAACATCGGACAAATCATAATCCATGTCCAAAAAGTGATCGTTAAATGTATCATTTTGCGCCGGATCTAAAACTTCCAAAAGCGCAGAACTAGGATCACCGCGCCAATCAGAGCCTATTTTGTCCACTTCATCGAGTAAGAAAAACGGATTGCTTGATCCGGCTTTTTTCATGCCTTGAATGACTTTGCCCGGCATCGCGCCGATATAAGTACGGCGGTGACCACGAATTTCGCTTTCATCGCGCACGCCGCCAAGCGACATACGAACAAAATTACGGTTTGTGGCCTTGGCAATCGATTGCCCAAGCGATGTTTTACCAACCCCCGGCGGGCCAACGAGACAAAGGATAGAGCCTTTGACTTTTTTGGTTCTGTTTTGAACGGCGAGATATTCCAAAATTCTGTCTTTGACTTTTTCCAAGCCAAAATGATCTGTATCAAGAATTTTCTTCGCTTCTTTAATGTCGCGCTTGACGCGGGTCGGCTTTTTCCAAGGAATGCTGGTAATCCAGTCTAAGTAATTGCGCACCACTGTGGCTTCGGCCGACATCGGGCTCATCTGGCGCAGCTTTTTCAATTCTGAATTGGCTTTTTCTTTGGCTTCTTTGGTTAGTTTGAGCGCATCAATTTTCTTTTGAATTTCATCCAGCTCATCAAGCTCATTGCCATCGCCGAGCTCTTTTTGAATCGCCTTCATTTGTTCGTTCAAATAATATTCACGCTGTGTCTTTTCCATTTGGCGCTTAACGCGGTTACGCACTTTTTTCTCGATCTGGAGAACGTCGATCTCGCCGTCAATGTAGCTGAATATCTTTTCAAACCGCTCGGCAATTGTGGGCAGAGCCAGTAATTCTTGCTTTTGGTCAATCTTGAGCGATAAATGCGCCGAGATTGTATCCGCGAGTTTTGATGGCTCTTCGATCTGATTGACCGAAACAATAACTTCGGGCGGAATCTTCTTGTTCAACTTCACATATTGTTCAAACTGTGATGAAGCAGAGCGCGCAAGCGCCTCAAGCTCTTCGTTCACAATATCGGAATCTTTAATCGCGGTTGTTTTGGCTTGAATAATGCCGTCATTTTCTTCGTATGAATCAACTTTCATACGGCTTCCGCCTTCAACCAGAACTTTCACCGTGCCGTCGGGCAATTTCAAAAGCTGTAAAATTGTGCCCACAACGCCGACATCAAACAAATCTTTGGGCCCTGGGTCATCTTCAGACGGCGATTTCTGTGTCACAAGCAAAATTTTCTTCTCGCCCTGCATCACCAATTCGAGTGCCTTCACAGATTTTTCACGCCCAACAAAAAGAGGCACAATCATATGTGGGAACACAACAATGTCACGAAGCGGCAAAACGGCAAGTTTTGTGTCGTCCACAGAATCGTTTGTTGTGTTGTTTTCAGAGGATGGCTCGGTCATTGAATAAAGTCTTTCTGCTAAATCCGCATTTGTCAGGCATAGGCTTGTCTTGAAGATAGCCCGCATGAATCATACAATAAACAAACTTCGTTAACAGTCCCTTTCCAAAATAAAAAGAAAACAGGCGCCAATTCGTTTGTCACGCTTATTATATGGGACAGGGTCAGGATGTTTCAAGCCATCATCAAAAAATTATGAATGCATGACAGAAAAAAGAAGCTTACTTCTTCTTCCCTTTTTCAGCTTTCTCGTCTTTTTCTTTATCCGTTTCAGGCAATGCATGTTTTTCAACAACACTGTCAATCAAGCCAAAAGTCTTGGCCTCTTCCGCTGACATGAAATTATCACGATCCATCGCTTTTTCAATCACCGCAAGCTTTTGACCTGTGTGATGAACGTAAACATCGTTTAGCTTGGCACGCAGGCGCAAAATCTCGCGCGCCTGAATTTCAATGTCAGAGGCTTGACCACGCGCACCGCCATGTGGCTGGTGAATCATGATACGGGCATGGGGCAATGCAAAACGCTTGTCTTTGGCGCCCGCTGTCAAAAGAAGTGAACCCATGGAGGCGGCTTGACCAATACAAACGGTTGAAACTTGCGGTTTGATATATTGCATCGTGTCATACATCGCAAGACCTGCCGTTACGACGCCGCCCGGAGAGTTGATGTAAAACGAGATATCTTTTTTCGGATTTTCTGATTCCAAAAACAAAAGCTGGGCGCAAATCAGTGTTGAAACATGATCGTTCACTTCGCCTGTCAGAAAGATGATGCGCTCTTTTAAAAGGCGCGAGTAAATGTCGAAGGCGCGCTCGCCGCGATTTGTGGCTTCGATAACGGTCGGCACAAGGTAATTTTGAAACGTATCAATCGGGTCGCGTTCTGACATTTTTATTTCCTGTAGTTTTAAAAGTGATTCCTAAATACAAATAAACCGTATCGCGCGGATACGGTTTATTCAAGAGCATTGTCAGATTAAAAGCGTATTTTCCCCTATGCTTTGTCAGAAGCCTTCTTGGCTGCAGGCTTTTTAGCGGGTGCTTTTTTCTTGGCGGGCGTTTTTTTCTCGCCCTTTTCATCTGAATCTTTTTTCGAATCTGCTTTTTTCGCCGCTGTTTTCGGCTTCGCGGCAGATTTAGCCTTCTTCTTGGCTGTGTATGATTCTTCTTCGTCCTCAGCTGTTAGCTCTTCGATCGTGACTTTCTTTTCTGTCACTTTGGCCATCTCAAGAATGAAGTTCACAACTTTTTCTTCAAATACAGGGGCGCGCAAAGCTTCTAACGCTTCGCGGTTGCTCTTGTAATATTCAAAAACCTGCGCTTCTTGGCCCGGATATTTTTGGGCCTCGGTGATAACAGCGCGCTGTAATTCATTGTCATTAACCTGAATTTTATTCTTACGGCCAATTTCAGACAAAATCATGCCCAAACGAACGCGGCGACCTGAAATTGCGGACAATTCAGATTCTTCTTCTTTATCAAGCACAAGCTTGCCATCAACAACTTTGTCAGGACTTTCGATTGAAATTTGCTGTTTGATGTTAGAAAACTCCAGATCAAGCATGCCTGCCGGAATTTCAAAATCGTGATTATCGTCGAGGAAATCAAGCAATTCACGCTTGACCTTCATGCGGCTCACTTGGTCATATTCGTTCTGGATTTGCTCTTTGACGGCGGCCTTCAGCGCTTCAAGATCGTCAAGACCAAGGCGTTTTGCAAATTCATCATTCACTTCAGCGTCTTTAGGTGCCATCACTTTGTTGACTTTGACATCAAAGATCGCATCACGACCCGCAAGCTCTTCAGCGTGGTATTTTTCAGGGAAGGTCACTTTCACTTCAACCTTATCGCCTGCTTTCGCGCCGATCAGCTGCTCTTCAAAGCCTTCGATGAACTGGCCACCGCCAAGTTCAAGTGTCTGGTTGTGGGCGTGCATGCCGGGATGCTCTTTATTGTCATCAGCTGTGCGACCATGAAAATCCATATCGACCAAATCAGCTTTTTTAGCGGCGCGCTTCACTTCTTCGCTGTCACGGTTTTGTGCGGCAATGCGTTCTAGCGCTTCGATAACGGCCTTGTCATCAACTTCAGCAACAGGCTTTTCAAGCTTCACGCCTTTTAAATCCGCGACTTCAAAGTCAGGCATGACTTCAACATTGATCGTAAAGATAAGATCTTTGCCTTCATCGAATTCTTTAACTTCAATTTTTGGTTGAAGCGCAGGGCGTAACTTTTTGTCTTGCAATGTTTTTTGCGTGCTATCGTTAACAGCCATTTCCAAAACTTCGCCCAAAACGGCTTTGCCGTGGCGCTGTTTCAAAATCGAAAGTGGCACTTTGCCGGGACGGAAACCGGGATGTTTGGCTGTTTTCGCATATTCGGATAATTTCGCATCAACGCGTCCATCAATATCCTTGGCAGTGACTGTGATCTCTAGCTCATGGCTCAGGCCGTCTTTTTTCAATTCTTTTACTTGCATTTGTCTCTTCCGATTTTTCCGGTTTATAAATATAAAACGCCATCGCACAATCTAAGGCGCGTACCGTTTATAAGGGTTTCATGGTGGATGTAAAGAAAATTAAGGCAATGCGCAACCCTAAATTATAAACTCAGGAAACAGATATAAGCGTCATATCGCCGCCAAAAGAAAACGAGATTTCTTCGTTTGCCTTTCTGGATTGCTCCAATCGATCAATCATCGGATTGGCATCTGCGCCTTTGGGCAAGGTAAAATACGCTTGATGATTTTGAAAACTAACATAAAGAATGCCATCATCTTCGGTGATTTTACGCACGAAGTCTGTATGTTCGATCATTGATTCATTACTTTTTTGGCTCATGATGGATGACTCCGCGGTTTCGGCGTGGCGATCATATCATCCGCGCCGAGATCGTATAAGTCATTTTGTTGCAGGCGATGAAGTGTCATAGATATCCACGTTTTTCCTTGCAACATCTGCTGTATTTGGTTTTTTTGGAAATTCAAATGCGCCTGCTCTGATAAGCTGCCGTCCGTTTGTAGCGATGGATTCGCAGTGCGCTTCTGTGAATTTAACACATCCTGCCGCACTTGGCTTTCAAAAACAGGGCGCTGCTTGCCTGATTCAAGCTCCATATATGTACGCATCATCGACGCTGCTTTTTGATCGGTATAATCTTCTGTGCGCTCATTGGGCGTGAAATCGCCTTTTTTGTTAAAGGGGCTTTGCCCGAACTTTACAATTGCAACATGCGTAGACACAGCCCCCATAATATCGGCCCATTCCTTAAGCCTAACTGGTCCATCAAACAAACTCGGGTCAATGACATAGGCGTGAGCTTTGCCATTATCATCACAAAGCTCAATAGCAGGAGCAACATGAAACCACCATTTATAAGCGCCGATGCCTGGAAGATTAACCTGAAGCTTATCCATCGCTTCAAACGCCCACGCCTTGCCTGGGTCAAGACCAACATCCTGCATACGGCGGCACATAATATGGGCTCGCGCAAAACAGCCATCGCTCAGAAAACCGAACGCTATATCGTTCATATCCGCCAACTGGTCGAACAGACCAAGCCCTTCTTCCAAATTTAAAGGTGTTTGTTTTTGCGGTATTTGTATCACAGCGACCTATCATAATTATTTTCACTATATTATATCCTCACCCTCTTAATAAATGGTTATATTCCTTTCTTAGGGAACGCGAACGCGTTAAAATTGTTTGATAGTCAATATATATTTGATGTTAAGGAGAAAACTTTATATGACCCAGACAGATAAAAAAGATAAAAATATGTTTCAAAAATATGCACCGCTGATCGCGCTGACTTCAATCACAGCGCTGGCGGCCTTGGCGGTGACATACAGCATTGAATATAGCCTTGAGGGCGGTTTTATGGACTGGATGCATTATTTCATGGGCTTTTTCTTATGCTGTTTTGCCATGCTCAAAATTTTCAATATCTCTCAATTCGCCGAAGGGTTTCAGCGCTATGATTTGATCGCGAAGAAAAGTCGTGCTTATGCGCTTTGCTATCCGTTTATCGAATTGGCGCTTGGTCTTGGCTATTTATCATTTTTATGGCCCGCCTATGTTTACGGCGCAACGATTGTAGTGATGGTGATCGGCACAGTCGGCGTGATCCTCGCCTTGCGCAAAGGGCTGAATATTAACTGCCCGTGCATGGGCTCGGCGTTAAGCGTGCCACTCTCGACAGTGACCTTAACCGAAGACATCGCCATGGGTTTGATGGCGGGTTACATGCTGTTTGACTATGTATATTTGATGTAAAAAAGAGCAAAGATGGTGCGGATGAAGGGACTTGAACCCCCACGAGTTACCTCGCCAGAACCTAAATCTGGTGCGTCTACCAATTTCGCCACATCCGCATTTTTGTGGTGTCATCTTTGTTAGAACCCGTAAAAAAACAGAATTCCGCATTTATATCAAGCTAAAATTACGCAATATGGCCGGAATTTCATCAATCAGGTCGGGCGCAACAAGCCCTGCCCCGCACTGCAAGCTCGCTTCACCATGAATCCAGCACGCCGCGCGCGCCCCATCAAACGCGCTCATTCGGCGCGCCGAAAGGCCGCATATCATGCCCGCCAACACATCGCCCGCCCCTGCTGTGGCCAAATGGGGGCTGGCATGGGTGTTCACAAACACGGGCTGATTATTTTGGGCAATGAGTGTGTCTGCACCTTTCAAGACAATAACGGCCTTGGTCATTGTGATAGCCTGACGCACACGATCGAGCCGCGCCCCTTCAAGCGCCGGAAATAAGCGCTTAAATTCGCCTTCATGCGGGGTAATAATGGTTTTGGCCGTCATGGCTTGCAGAAGCGTTTGCGGCTCATCTTCAAAACAGCTCAACGCGTCTGCGTCTAATATGACGGCTTTATCGCTCTCTAATGTCTTTAAAATGGCGGCCTTAAGATTTGTGATGTCTTCAAGCCCTGCGCCCGGGCCGATGAGCACAGCATTTCGACGCTCATCTTGGATATGTTTTTCAAAAGTACCCGCTTTTTCTAAGGATAAGCTTTCCACCATTAAATGCGGCTCAGCCTCTTGGTATATGTGCGCGCTCTCTTTATCAGGCGCCACGATACTGCACGCCCCCGCCCCGATTCGCATCGCCGCGTTTGCCGCCATGCGCGCCGCCCCTGTCATTTTTGCGCCGCCCAAAATCACGCAGTGGCCATGATTATATTTATGATCGCGGCTTGTCTTTTGCGGAATGCGATCTTTCCAGACAAAAGGCGTGTTCTCGTAAAGCTCAATATCAAAATCACCAATAACGTCGCCGCTAATTCCGATATCATGAACGCTTATCTCTCCGCACTGCGCCATGGTCGGCATCAAAACATGGCATATTTTCTTGCGAAAGAACGTTACAGTAGCAACTACCCTCAACGTATGCGGATCAATCGTCAACGCATCCCCATCAATCCCACTCGGTACATCTATGGCTAAAACAGGCCAGCCCTTATGTTTAACGAAATCTAGCGCTACAGAAACATCACTATTTAACCGTCCGCAAAAACCTATGCCGAACAGGGCGTCAATAATCAATACATTATCGGACAAATCATTAGCCTTGATAAGGTTCTTAAGCTTTTCCGTTTTACCATCCCAAAAGCCTGAGGCTTTCTTCGCATCACCTTTCTGCAACAAACTGGACTTTAGCGTAAAAACACGAACATCAGCCCCCATGTCATGCAAGAACTTCCCAGCCACAAGGCCGTCACCGCCATTATTCCCGCCGCCACATAATATAATAACGGTTAGATCCGGCCATTTTTCATGCGCCATATTCGCAACCGCCTGCCCTGCCGACAACATCAGATCAAAGCCGCTTACGCCGCTCTCAATGGTCAAATGATCTGCATGCCTCATCTGTTCGCTCGATAGAACAGCACAGGAGACCTTTTTATCGCTACTGTGTATGCGTGATTTATGATTTAGGCCGAGGAGCATCATGCCTCTTCCTACCGTTTATTCCGGCGCATTGGCCATCGCTGCTTTTACGTCCGCCAAGGTGGTTTGCGCCATGATGCTTTTGGCAATCTTATCTATATCTTTGTGAATGCCCTTTCCAACAAGCTGGACGATGATAGTGACCGTTATCAAAGCAGGAAAAGCTAGCAACAAGACTAAAATCGCCATCTCGGGCTCCGGCATTGTCACTGTTCCAATACAACTGCCAGGGAAAATGAAAAGTATAGGCGAAAATAAGAGTGCACGATAGGAGCTCATCCTCCCAAGGTCACCATTTGATGTAACACGGGTCAATTTGTCTTGTGTGTAGTTGATAACGGTCACGACTTTTTCACTGTTTTTCTTCGTGGCCACCAAGACTGTCACAAATTGCCCTTCACTAATTTTCAGATCATCCGCGCTAGCGCTGTAGTGCTTTTCGATCCCTTCCGGCGTTCTGATAACAAATTCTCGTTTCCGCGATACCGACGTGTGCACACTTTTGTTACGGCCTGATATCGCGCTTGTGCCGCCGCCAGATGTATGAGATTCAGCCCACATCGTATCTTTAATGACTTTGCCATGCACAACAGATAGATCAAAATATGGTTGATGCCTGTCTATGTCCGAAAGTGTGTAAAGAGATGCCATGGTATCCTCCTAAGCATTTTATTTGGCTTAAATTTTTATCTGGTTTAAATTTTGCCACAAATAAAATTAAGAAAATGTTATTCGATTCGTACCGCTTTGCAAAGTAAGAGAAGAAAGAGAAAAAGGTGGGGCGGCTGACGGGGATTGAACCCGCGACGACTCGGATCACAACCGAGCGCTCTACCACTGAGCTACAGCCGCCATATTTACGGGCTTATTTAATACATCTATCTCACATAAAAGGTCAAGGTTTCATGTAAAAAAAGATAATATTCCTGTGAAACATCTTTACGCTCTATAATCACCATGTTAAAAACAGACCAATTGCATAACTGGCATGTGATTAGCACATAGCTGCAATGCATAAAAACCACATTACTCAGCCACCAGCAAAGAGGAAAATATGTCAGCCAAAGGCAAAACAGACAAGTTCGCAAGCAAGAACACAGCCGATTTTTTAAAGTCGCTTCAAGAAAATGATATTGACTATATTGATTTCAACTTCACCGATATGCGCGGCAAATGGCATCATACCGCCCAACACATCGATTCTGTTGATAAAGCCTTGCTTGAAGACGGCATTTTCTTTGATGGCTCCTCGCTTCCGGGCTGGAAAGGCATTCATGATTCAGACATGGTCTTAAAGCCTGATGTCGGCAAATGGTGTTTTGACCCCTTCGCAGCGCAACCAACGGTGAAGCTTTTTTGTGATGTTTTTGAGCCTAACGATGGTAAAAGCTATGCGCGCGATCCCCGCTCTATTGCGAAAAAAGCCGAAAGCTATATGAGAAGCACAGGCATTGCGGACACAGTGAATTTTGGCCCTGAGCCTGAGTTTTTTGTCTTTGATGATGTCCGTATCAATGTTGAGATGAACCATGTCAGCTTTCAGGTTGATAGTGAAGAAGGCCCTTATAATGCTGGGCGCGCTTATCCTGAAGGAAATATGGGGCACCGCCCACGCGCCAAGGGCGGCTATTTTCCCGAAGCGCCTGTGGACAGCCTGTCCAATATTCGCGCCGAAATGGTGACTGTGATGCGTGAAATGGGTGTTAAGGTTGAAAAACATCACCACGAAGTCGCGCCGAGCCAGTGCGAACTGGGCATTAAATATGCCTCACTGACCGATAGCGCGGATAACGTTCAGCTTTATAAATATGTCGTTCATAATGTCGCCCACAGCTATGGCAAAACCGCGACATTCCTGCCAAAGCCGATCTATGGCGATAATGGCTCTGGCATGCATTGTCACCAATCTTTGTTTAAAGCGGGCAAGCCGATTTTTGCAGGCGATGAATATGCCGGCCTTTCAGAAGAGTGCCTCTATTATATCGGCGGTATTTTAAAACATGCCAAAGCCTTAAATATTTTCACCAACCCCTCCACAAACAGCTATAAGCGCCTTATTCCGGGCTACGAAGCGCCTGTAATGCTCGCCTACTCTCAGCGTAACCGCTCTGCCTCATGCCGCATTCCACACGCGACAACTCCGCACGGAAAACGTCTGGAAGTGCGCTTCCCAGACCCTGCCGCCAATAGTTATTTGGCCTTTGCGGCAATGTTGATGGCCGGGCTTGATGGCATTGAAAATAAAATTCATCCCGGTGAAGCGATGGATATCAATTTGTATGATTTGCCTGAAGACGAGATTCAAAAAATCCCGACTGTGTGCGGGTCGCTCCGTGAAGCTGTTGAAGCTGTGCAGCAAGATTACGCGTTTCTAACCAAAGGCGACGTTTTCAGCCAAGGGATGATTGAAAGCTATATCGGATTAAAGATGGAAGAAATAGACATGGTTGAAACCATGCCGCATCCGGTTGAATATATGCTGTATTATTCTTCATAAAATGCGCGATTAAAATAAATTTTAAAGAGCCGCCATTGTTTCAAGGGCGGTTTTTTAGTCCCGATTACTCCCCAATTACTCAAAGAACATTGAATCTTCTAACGGCCCTATTGATTCGACAACTGTGCGGAAACCTTCAGCATTACGCGCCCATTCGGCATATTCATAATTGCGGCTCGGTGTGACCATTGCAATAAAGTAAAAATAATCCGGCGCACGCATCACAGCCAGCCAATATTCATGATCCTGAATGCGTTTATTTTTATGTTCAAGCCGATAAATTTCAGCATGAGTGTGCAATATTTTTTCTCCAACCTCTAAACCACTGATTGGCTCAAGCAGGTCGCCAACGGAGAGTTCAAAATTAACCAGCGGCTCTTGAACCAATGCCAGTTCTTCTGACATCGTCGAAAATATGTCATACGACACAATATTGACGTTAATCTCACCTTCTAAAATATAGCGCAGATCATCAAAATAAGTTGTTTTTTTATCGAATTTACTACGAACAAGCTTTACTTCCATGTTGTCGATTGAATATATATTTGGCTCGACAAGCTCCCAACTAGAGGGATAATCCATTTCCAGTACATCTAAAAATTTAAACGTTTTTGTATGTGATATTTTAACTTCCTCAGGGCTCACAAATTCAAACGATTCGATAATATATTGCTGAAGTGCGCGCACTTTTTGCCAATAAAAATCTGGCACATACATCGAAACAACGACCATTCGCGTGCCATTAATCATGGCGCGACTTCGAATGACATAAGGAACATCTTCAATAAAGGCGACATATTCCGCTTCAGCTTCATTGTTTGATTTGGCTTCGATGCCTTGCAAGGTATAACCGCGCCCTAAAATATCTTGGGAAAGCCAATTGAGCGCTGACATCTCAAATTCCATTTCTTGCGCATGCACCTCAAGGCGCATCGTGCCATCAACGCGCGCCGGTCCAAAATATTCGGCAATGCGCCCCGAAAGACGCAGTGAAAGCTGGCGGTCATCATCTTCGCGCGCTTCAAAGTCACGGCTGGTGCGGTTCTGCTTCCAGCCTTTTAATAGGCGGATTTTATATTCTAAAAATTTATCCCCTTTGGGCATTTCCTGAAACACAGTACTATTTTCTAAAAAGCTGTCGTAAGGAATTTCGCTCGCATAATCGTTCAACATCTTCGCATTGTCTGTCACGATCTGATCGCTAAAAGCCAGTGCAGGCGCTGTCCACCCGAATAGCGCCAAACAAGCCATAAACATCAGCACAAGCGCTCCTGATCGTCCCTTTTGGGCGTTTTCCTTACGATCAATATTCAAAGAATTATCCTTTATAAGTGAGGGCATTCATGCTTCCTTTTCGTCCATACTATATTTAAAACGCCTTATTTCGGCGCAATGGGGATCGGTTTTCTATCTTTATCAATAGCAACATAGGTAAATATCCCCTCTGTTACCTTTTCATATCTTTTTAAATCTTCTCTTAACGACCAGCTTTCTATTTTCACCGTAATCGAAGAATTTCCAATTTTTACGATCTCTGTATAAAAACTAACTTCGTCCAAAACAGACACAGGTCGATGGAACGTCATTGCCTCAATCGCAACGGGGGCAACAGCGCCGCCGACATGCTTGCGCGCCCGTGTCAGCCCTGCAATATCCATTTGCTCCAAAACCCAGCCGCCAAAAATATCGCCGTTATAGTTTTTATTTTTAGGGAACGGCACTGTACGAAGCGACAACTCCTGTCCCTTTTTCAGTGGTGGCTCACTTTGTCTTACGTCCCCTGCCTCAGAACCCTTTGCCGCAAGCTTCTGTTTCTTGTCTTGGTTCTTATCTTGGCTTTTGGCCTCTTTTTTAGGCTGAGGGTCGTTTGCCGGGTCAATTTCCTTGGGGCGACCATGGTCATCAATATGAACAAAGGTAAAAATACCCTCTGTCACCTTGCGCGGCTTTCTTCCTGTGCGTGTTTCGGCGAAAGCCTCAACACGAATAGCAACCGATGTGCGCCCTTGGCGAATAATTTCGGTATAAATTTCAACATCATCACCGATAAAGACAGGCGCTTTAAACTCCATCGCCTCAAGCGCCACAGTCACAGCCCGCCCGCCCGCATATTTATAGGCGCGGTTGCCTGCCGTCACATCCATCTGTGATAAAAGCCAGCCGGCGCTAATCAAACGCTCTGTAATCGTGTCGCGCGGCATGGGAATCACTTTTCCGCTCAAACATCTTTTGCCGGCCTTATTGAAATCCTTGTTCATGATTTAAAATGTCCTGTAATTATTTTGAGATAACGTTTTTTAAACTTTTGGCTTTGCAAAAACCGATCAATTGAGTATGTCTTAAGAGTGCTGAGCAACCATACACAATTGCTTACATACATTAACATTTTATTGTGCAAACCCAAACAAGCAACCATTTGAGTATATGACAGATTTATTTCAAAATTCACCCGCCGCCGCCAAACAGCCTAAAAAAGAAGCTGTTTCCAGCGAAACCAAAAATTATGGCGCATCAAGCATTGAAGTTCTTGAAGGGCTTGAACCTGTGCGCAAGCGCCCCGGCATGTATATTGGCGGCACGGACGAGCGCGCATTGCATCACCTGGTTAGCGAAATTTTGGATAACTCAATGGATGAAGCGGTCGCGGGCTATGCTGATCGTATCGAGATTGAACTCGACAACGATAACGGCCTCACCATTCGCGATAACGGTCGCGGCATTCCGGTTGATGAACACCCTAAATACCCCGGAAAATCGGCGCTTGAAGTCATTTTGACCACGCTTCACTCAGGCGGTAAATTCAGCAGTAACGCCTATCAAACCGCCGGTGGCCTTCACGGCGTCGGTATTTCGGTCGTTAACGCGCTCTCAAGTGAGATGTGGATCGAAGTGGCGCGCGATAAAGTCTTGTATAAGCAATCTTATTCAAGAGGACACATCACAAGCAAACTCAAAACACTCGGCGCGGTCAGTAACCGCCGCGGCACGACAGTCTGGTTTAAGCCTGATACGGACATTTTTGGTAAAAAAGCACGTCTCAAGCCGTCATGGCTGTTTCAGATGGCGCGCTCCAAGGCTTATTTGTTTCGCGGTGTTGAAATTCGCTGGAAATGCGATCCGGCTGTTTTAAAAGCCGAGAGTAAAATACCGGAAGAGAAAAGTTTTAAATTTCCCAATGGCCTGCTCGATTTTCTTAGCAGTTCACTTAAAGATAAACCCCTTGTAACAGAAACGCCTTTTAGCGGTGAAGTCGCCTTTCCTGATGAAGCGGGCCGCGCGGAATTTGCCATAGCGTGGCCAGAGTTCGGCGAAGGCTTTATCCATTCTTATTGTAATACAATCCCGACTCCCCAAGGCGGCACTCATGAGCAAGGTTTACGCGCCGCTCTCGCTAAAAGCCTTCGTAACTATGGCGAAATGACGGGCGTTAAAAAAGCTTCGATCATAACGGCAGAAGATGTTGTAAACGGCGCGGCAATTTTGCTGTCTGTCTTTATTCGCGAACCGCAATTCCAAGGCCAGACCAAAGAAAAACTGGCCAACAGCGAAGTCACGCGCCTTGTCGATGTTGCGGTCAAAGACCGTTTTGACCATTGGCTCTCCAGTGACCCGGCAACGGCGGGTCGTTTGCTAATACATATTGTCGACAAAGCCGAAGAGCGCCAAAGACGGCGCGATGAAAAACTCACCGCGCGCAAAACCGCGACACGCAAACTACGCCTGCCTGGCAAACTTGCCGATTGTTCGCGCTCTGCCGCCGATGGCACAGAGATTTTTATTGTCGAGGGCGACAGTGCGGGCGGCTCAGCCAAACAAGGACGCAACCGTGAAACGCAGGCGATATTGCCTCTGCGCGGTAAGGTTTTGAACGTGGTCAGCGCCTCAAACGATAAAATTCGTAACAATCAAGAGATCCAAGATCTGATTTTGGCTCTTGGATGCGGCGTGGGCAAAGATTTTGACCTTGAAAAGCTCCGCTATGAGAAAGTCATCATCATGACCGATGCGGATGTCGATGGCGCGCACATTGCCGCGCTCTTGATTACGATGTTCTACAGCTTGATGCGCCCGCTGATTAAACACGGCAATCTATACATCGCCCAGCCACCGCTTTATCGCCTTGTTAGCGGTAATCTAAGCGAATATGCACGTGATGATGCCCATAAAGACGAGCTGATGGCGACCATTTTCAAAAACAAAAGCAAAGTTGATGTCAGCCGCTTTAAAGGCCTTGGCGAAATGCCCGCAAAACAGTTGAAAGACACAACAATGAACCCTGATACGCGGGTTCTTATTCGTGTCAATTTGCCGGATGTTCTCAAAACATTGGGGGCGACTTTGGGTGTCTATCCTGATGAAGAATCACTTGAAGACATTGAGGATGTAAACGGCATTGCTGCGCATACTGATCTTGCCGACCTTGTTGAGCGCCTTATGGGGCGCAATGCAGATGCGCGCTTTCGCTTCATTCAGGACAATGCCGAATTTGCCAAAAATATTGATGTTTAGAACGCGCCTATAACTTTAGCACTCTAATTTCCAACATAGTCTGGATACATCACATGACGAAAAAAAAGCTCCTCCTCTCTATATTGATTGTTGCCGTCGTGATGGGTGTCACAGGCATTTATGGCGCCTTCTCAGCCTATAAAACCAAGCAAGAGACGGCCTTTGTCGAATTTCTCAGCTCCCTTGGTTACGAGAGCGTCACGATTGGCGCGCAAGAGATTGATTTGGACGCTCAAAAGCTTGTTTTACAAGATATAGCGCTAGATGAGCATGGCTTTGAGACGATCAATCAAATCACAGCGTCTGTGCCACCATTTTGGGGTGATGCGAACGAACAAACACTCATTATCAGCGGTATGAAAACAATCCAAAGTTATGACATTTGGTTGATTGAAGGATTTCCGAAAGTGTTTGAGCTTATCAGCCGCTTACAGGCCTATAAAAAAATTACAGTTGAAGATATGCAAATTGATCTCAACACGGCGCTCGGCGCACTGCGCTTTATCACCAATGGTCACATCACCCACAAGAACGACATTAGTATGATTAGTGCGCGCGTTGTGGCCGACCAGAACCAACTGGCCTTTGATTCTAAAATTGCAGCATCTTTTGCCAAGACTAATCAGTTTAACATTGAAGCCGAATTTGAAGACGCGGCCTTGCGCCTTGATGACATCAAAGCAAATCGCGTTACAGGTTGGCTTGGTTTAAGCCGCACGCCAAGCGACATCATGCCCGTCATTACAGGACAGATCATTATGGGACGCTTACAAATTGCTGATTTATCATTGCATGATGTTGATGTCACGCTTGAAGGATCGTTCGCAAGCCCTAAGACTATTATAAAGGCTAAAGTCAGCAACAAATCAAACATGAATGTGCATTTGGAAACAGAGGATATAAACCCAAACAACGCGGCCGCACAGCGTGTCATTAGCGCGCGGATTGAAACCGATAACCTTGATGATCTCATCTCGTTTCTACAGGATTTACACAGCGCAGGAACGAAGCAAAACAACCTTGTGTCCGTCTCCTCATTGCTTTTGACACAAGGCAATTTAGAGCGCATTGCAGCGGAAATTAAAGAGCTTGATTTTGCCCGTTTGGTCTTGGAAATCTCAGGCACAAAAGATGATCTGGCAGGAAAAGTGACAAGCTATGTGCCTGATGGCGCGGTTGAGCGTAAATTTGTGACATCGTTAGAGCCGCTTTTCGGTAGCGCAAGAGCGCCTTAATCAGCGCGTCTTTTAAAGCCCGTAATAGAATTTTGCGATCAATATAAACACAACCCAGCAAATCAAAACCAAAGGTACGCCCGCTTTCAAGAAGTCTTTGAAGCGGTAATGCCCGGGGCCCATAACGAGGAGGTTCGTTTTATAGCCGATCGGAGATGCGAACGAGCAGTTCGCCGCAAAGACAACCGTGACAGCAAACAGCATCGGATCAACGCCCAAATTCACACCTAAATTCAGCGCAATGGGCGTGAACAAAATAGCGCATGCATTGTTACTCAGGATGTTCGTACAAATCGCAATGACGATAAACATCAGTGACAGCATCGCAATCGGCGAGTCGGCAAACGGCACTGCCAGCATCAGCTCAGCAATATAAAGCGCCCCGCCCGTGGCTTGAAGCGCGTGGCCAAGCGCCAGCATCGCGCCAATCAGCAGGAATATTTTACGGTCAACGGCGCGCGTGGCTTGCCGTATATTCAAGCACCCTGTCGCGATCAACAACACAGCGCCTGCAAGCGCCGCCACAGGAATAGATAAAATTCCAAACGCCGCCAAACCAATCGTTACAGCCATAATGCCGCCCGCAAGCGGCGCTTTTTTAGGCACGGGAAGCTCTTGTTTTGAGCCTGAAAGCACGATCAAATCCTGATTTCCGCGCATCGAATCAATCGCGCCGCGGCTTCCTGCAATCAAAAGAACGTCTCCCGGCTCAAGGCGAATGCGCCCAAGGCGACGGCGCACTACACGCGCGCGGCGCTGAATGCCTAATACAATGGCGCCAAACTGTCGGTGAAAGCCGACTTGGTCGAGCGACATTTCAATCATGCGTGAAGCTGGCGTAATCATGATTTCAGCTAGGACGCGCTGCTCAGCAACTTTTTCTTCAAGATCAGCAGGGCCGGAAGACATTTCTTCTTCACTGCCCTCTTCTTCATCATTGATAACAGGTTCATTTTGGCGCGGCTGCACCTCTATGGCTTTTTCTTCTTCAGATAGCAGATAGCCCGGCTGTTCGGACAAGACATTGCCAAGGGCTTCGCGCGTTGCCGCGACAATCAAAATATCACCGGGCGTAATTTGATAACCTTCAAACGGCGGCAAAATCAAATGGCCTGAGCGCTGAATAAGGCGAATTTTTAATTCCGGCAGCCCTGGAAATTGGCCGTCCACAAACTCCATTCCAACGAGCTTGTCATCGGCAGAAATATCAAGCTCCGCAATAAACTCGCGTGCATCGCCAACAAGTTGTTTGGTCAGCGACGAGCGATCCGGCATCATGCGCGGCAAAAAGACAATGACATACACAAAACCGACAAGCGCCAAAATAGAGCCCGGGATAAAGAATTCAAAGAATGTCAGGGCTTCATAGCCAAGCTCAACCATTGCGCTCGATACCAGCATGTTCGTGGATGAGCCCACCAGTGTGGTCATGCCACCCAAAATGGCGGCGTAACTCAACGGTATCAAAATACGGCTTTCAGCCAAATTAGCTTCTTTGGCCAAGGCTTGCAAAATCGGAATCGCCAAAACCACGAGCGGCGTATTGTTCAAAAAGCCGCTCAAAGCCATCACGACAAACAAAATCGCAATGATGGAAACCCAAGCCAATTTTTGGTTTTTGGTGATAAGTAATTTCGTTACGGGACGGAGCGCATCGGTCTGAACAATGGCTTGCCCCATGACCAAAAGTGCCAAAACAGCCACAAGCGCGGGGTTGGCAAACCCTGCCAAAAGCTGCATCGCATCCAATTGATTACGCCCGCTTGCATCAGGCAATGGAAATAATTGTCCAAACACTAAAAGCAGCGTGAGCAAGATAACGCTTGTCACCTCAATCGGCAGTTTTTCACGCACGAAGGCAAAGGCAGACCAGGCCGTTAAAAGCATAACAGCCCACATATGGACATTTATGTCGTTAAAATATTCAAACATTTGATTATATTTATCTCTTTATCATATTTATAGATAGCGATTTTTAATTGCTGCCGTCCCAATCACTTGTATTATTTGTTTCAAACTCGCCCAGACCCTTCAAGCCAATGCGGAAAAGGATATCCGTGCCGCTATCACCTGAAGCATCAGATGTGTTGGTGCGTTCGCCTGTAAGTGAAAACGAGATACAACAGCCAAAATAATCAAGCCCGATAGAAGCCTCGCGCAGGCCAGGATCCTCGCCTAAATCTTGCAACACATGCCCGCGCACGCGCCACTGTTTTGTCACATCAAAAGACGCGCCAAAGCGCGCTTGCTCGCGGCTATCATCAATGTCTGTGCCTTCCAGTGATTTGGCGAACAAGTAGCGCGTTGATAAATTTAATCGCCCAAAATCTACCGATCCGTCAAACTCATGTCGCTGGGAGTTTAAATTATCGCTTTCGATTTGGAATCTGTAATTGGCGAAATAGCGATTATCATAGCCGCCAGAAATTTGGCCGACAAAATCCGATTCTTGGCGCGACAAGCCAGAGCCATCAGGGAACGGGTTATCGCCGTCATCAAAATTATAGCTTTGCCCCGCAAAAACTTCCCCATAACTGCCGCCATAGCCATACAGCCCCGCTCTTGCACCATATGTGGCGCGGCTGCGGTCTTCTATACGATCAAGTCCCGGAAAGCGGTCAGGCTCAAACAGATTGCTGGCATCAAGCTGAACATCCTGACTATCTTCATTGGGAATGGCATCATTTTCGCTGTCAATATTGGGTGCAAGGGTGATAGCGGCGATTGGCTCGATCATGGCCTGCATACGCGACATATCTTTGACCAGCGGATAGCGCGACACCATATGCGCCTGCACAAAACCGCGCGTGGCTTCTGCATTATTACTGCGGCCATTTTGGTTGACTGCCAAATCTCTGTCACTCACCCAGTACACATCGCCCCGCGCACTTACATCAAGCGTGTTCACAAGCCCAAAATTTGTGACATATTGCCGCGCCCATCCTGCATCGGTTACCAAACGGGTCATATCCTGTCCATCTTCGCGGTGCAAGGCGAGCGAAGAAATATCAAGCGACCAGCGGCCGCCTAACGTGTCGTTAGGATCACCTAAGAAGCTAGCCTCAATCTCGGGTAATATGTTCGGCTGGTCTGTCTGCTCTTCTTCGACGCGAACATCTTGGAAGCCGAGAAGCTGCGCGGTGAAGTAATGACGCCCAGAAAAACGCTCGGCATAGACACGATTTTGAAGCACATCTTCGCTACTGAAATCATATTCACGCAAATACTGATCGTCACTGGCAACAGAAAGATTAAATCCAGAGCGCCATTTTTCGGTTATATCCCAAAGCCCTTCGCCTTTGATATGGCCGCGAAATTCTTCTTCTGTTTGCACCGTTACTCCCGCAACAGAATCTTCGCGATTAGCATAAGTACCGCTGGCATTTAAAATTAGTTCAGCATTCGTAAAGCGATGACGATATTCGGCCAGGCCAACAGGCACTTCCCGCGTGGTCAACATTAAACCGACTGTGGCATCACGATTTTGTGCAATATCCACAAAATAATTCTGTGTCAGGATTAATCCCAAATCACTGTCAAAGCCGATGGATGGCGACATCAGACCGCTCTTGCGCTTCACTTTTCCATCAGGGTGCGACAGATAAGGCGTGTACGCTACAGGCACGCCAAACAGCTCAAAGCGGGCATCTTTATATCTGATACGGTTGGCCTCTTCATCAATTGTGACTTCAGAAGCGCGAATTTGCCATGTGGGGTTGCCGTTCTTGTCCCCTTCACACTCACACGGCGTGTATGAAGCATCATACATCGTCAAAAGCGTTGCGTTTTTGCGCTCGCCACTTTTGGCGGTAAATTGCCCACCATCTGCGAGATAGCTCTGTATTTCACTAACAAAGCCTTGGCGCATTTCATCGCGCAAACGCACCTCATCCATAAAATGCACATCACCGTTTGGTTCGTTTAAAACGACATTGCCCGAAGCGATCACTTCGTCTGTTTTTTGATTATATGATACACGCTCAGCCCTTAAAATGCGCCCTGCCTGCACCAATTCTACATTACCTTCAGCCACGATAAGCCCTTGCTCATTATCATAACCAAGGCTATCGGCCTCTAAATCAACCGGCTCGTTCTGCTCTATGCTGCCTTGTGCCTGCGGCTCATTGATGCGCGGTGACGGAGACATTTGCGGGTCAAGCTGAAGGGTACTATCCGTTACGCTTTGCTCAAGAACACTCTGATGGCTCCCCGCATCAAACATAGCGAGAGAGCGCGGGTCATAGATATGTGGCGGAGATACAGGCAAAGGCCACGCCGCTTCAGGCGGGGTGTTCATCACATCATGCCCTAAAAATGTCGGCATCGGTGATAAAGAGATTCCTACAGGTTTTGTTTGAATTTCAGGCTCAAAATATGAGACTTCGCCCGCGATTAATTGTCCTGAAGATGGTGATGAAACACATAATAATGCCGCGCATGTAAAGGCATGTATAAACGGGCGATATTTTCGCACCGCAGACATCAACAAGGCATGAATGCTTTTTGAACTATAATGTCGCATGAAATACGCGTGACCCAATTAACTCTTTAGACAAGGATTTTGAAGCTGAAAAACTCTCACGTCAAGGCGGGCGTTCATTTCAATGCGGATCAATCCCGAAATATTTGTTTTCAAAGATCAGTTTTTAAAGAAATCGGGCAATTCATCGCCAAAACCTTTAGATGATGAATCGTCTTGTCCGCTTTGTTTATTTTGCTTGTTAGGCTTATTTTGCTGTGGCGCCTTTTGTGGCTGCGGCTGCTGTTTCACTGAATCAACAGGAGCACTCTCTTTTTGAGGCGCTGTCTTTTGTGGACTTTGTTTATTTTGATGATTCGGCTTATTTTCTGGTTTATCATCACGATCACGGCTGTGAGACGGCTTGTTTTTTTGAGTGGCCTGCTTACCTGAATTATTATGAGGCTTATTCTGGGGCTTATTCTGGGAATGCGACGCTGATTCTTTTTGCCCCCCCATCGGCTGAATTTCGATAGCGTTGCCAATCAGCTTTTCAATCGCATTGATATATTTGCGATCATCATCTGTTTCGGCCGCAATGGTAAAGGCACGACCATCCATACCGGCGCGGCCTGTGCGGCCAATACGGTGGACGTAATCATCAGGATGCATCGGCACATCGAAGTTGAACACGTGCGACACAGCAGCAACATCAAGGCCGCGCGCGGCGACATCACTACAGATCAACAATCTAAATTCATCGTTTTTAAACGCTTCCAAAACTTCATAGCGTTTGGATTGATCCATATCACCATGAAGGGCGGCGACATCGTAATTTTTGTTTTTCAACCATTTGGCAAGCCCGTCAATATCGCGCTTGCGATTACAAAAAACAAAGGCGTTCTTGACTTTTTCTTGTTGTAACAATGCAGCCAGCGTTTCTTTTTTACGGCGCGGCGGCGACCAAACAAGCCCTTGATGCACATTTGTCGCTGTGGCGGCAGGCGCGGCGACGCTAATCTCTTTGGGGTTTGTCAAGAATTTATCGGCAATGCGCTTGATCTCTTTGGGCATCGTTGCCGAGAATAAAAGCGTTTGGCGAATTGGCGGTACAAAGCTAACAATTTTTTCAATATCGGGAATGAAGCCCATATCCATCATGCGGTCGGCTTCGTCGATTACCAAAACCTTGATGTCATTCAACAAAATTGAGCCGCGCTCGAACAAATCAAGCAAGCGTCCAGGCGTTGCAATTAAAACATCCACGCCGCGATCCAGAATTTTTTTCTGCTCGATCACTGATTCGCCGCCAACAAGCAGCGCTTTGTTTAATTTGTGATATTTACCGTATTTCTCAAAATTTTCGGCAACCTGCGCCGCCAGTTCACGCGTCGGCGCAAGAACAAGTGAGCGCGGCATGCGCGCTTTGGCAACGCCGCCTGATAAAATCTCGATCATCGGTAAGGTAAAGCTAGCAGTCTTGCCCGTGCCTGTTTGGGCAAGGCCGAGAACATCCCGCGTCATCAAAATCGCAGGGATGGCTTTGGCCTGAATGGGGGTTGGCTCTGTATAGCCGCATTCAGCAACCGCTTTTAATAATTCTGGCCCAAGGCCTAATGATTCAAAATCCATGAATGCGTTTTATTCCTATCTGTCTGTATTTGCAAGTTTTACTTCATACTCATCCAAAGCTTTCGCACAATATCACAAAGCGCTTGTTGCATTGCAACTATATCCTATCTGGACAGCTTGTGGATAAATGATATTCTCATCATCGTGTTTTTAAACCAAGGAGATGATTATGAGCCAGCGTTTTGTTGAATTTATTGAAGGTGAACTGGAGAGCGTGAAAAAAGCGGGGCTTTTTAAATCTGAACGCATCATCACATCGTCTCAAAGCGCCGATATCTCGATTAGTGACGGCTCATCTGTTTTAAATTTTTGCGCCAATAACTATATGGGGCTGGCTGATAATGCCGAACTGACACAAGCCGCCAAAGATGCGCTTGATAAATATAAGCTTGGTATGGCCTCGGTGCGGTTCATATGCGGCACCCTTGACCTTCATAAAAACCTGGAAAAACGCATAGCCCGCTTCAAAGGCAAAGAAGATGCGATTTTGTACAGCTCCTGTTTTGATGCCAATACAGGGTTATTTGAAACGATTTTGGGCGCTGAAGATGCGGTCATATCTGACGAGCTGAACCATGCCAGCATCATCGACGGCGTGCGCCTTTGCAAAGCCAAGCGCTACCGTTACAAAAACCGTGACCTTGCTAATTTAGAGCAATGCTTGATTGAAGCGCAAGACCAGCGTTTTCGTTTAATCATAACGGATGGCGTCTTTTCGATGGATGGGTTTTTGGCTGATTTGCCCGCAATTTGTGATCTGGCCGATAAATATGATGCGATGGTGATGGTTGATGACAGTCACGCTGTCGGCTTTATGGGCGAAGGTCTATCGGGAACGGCGGATCATTTTGATGTCATTGACCGTGTTGACATTATAACAGGCACATTCGGCAAAGCGCTTGGCGGCGCATCAGGCGGCTATACGGTTGGTAAAGCACCTGTGATTGAGTGGCTGCGCCAACGCTCGCGGCCTTATCTGTTTTCAAACACACTCGCGCCCGTCATTGCCGCCGCAACGCTCGCCACGCTTGATTTGCTGGAGCGTGACGGGAAAGAGTTACAGACCAAACTTTTTGAAAATGCGCGCTATTTCCGCGCTGAAATGACCAAGCTCGGCTTTGATCTTTTGCCGGGCGAACATCCGATTATTCCGGTGATGATCTATGATGCCGCGCTTGCTTCGCGCTTTGCCGATGAAATGTTAAAGCGCGGTGTTTATGTTGTTGGCTTTTCATACCCTGTTGTTCCTGAAGGCCGCGCCCGCATTCGCACGCAAATGTCAGCGGCGCACGAAAAACATCATATTGACAAGGCATTAGAAGCATTTGCTGAAGTGGGGCGTGAACTTGGTATTTTAAAAGGAATGGCGGCATGAAAAATGCAATGCGTGGCCTTGCAAAGCTAAAACCCGAGACAGGGATATGGATGACGGAGAATAATCCGATCCCTGATGTCGCGCCGACTGAGATTTTGGTCAAAATTAAAAAAAGCGCCATTTGCGGCACGGATGTCCATATTTACAACTGGGATGAATGGTCGCAAAAGACTGTGCCTGTGCCAATGATTACGGGTCATGAATATGTCGGCACTGTCGCGCGGCTTGGTTCGGCCGTGAAACATTTAAAAGAAGGTGACCGTGTCACGGGCGAAGGGCATGTTGTTTGCAATACATGCCGCAATTGCCGCGCCGGACGCCGCCATTTATGTCGCCACACCAAAGGCATCGGGGTTAATCGTCAGGGCAGTTTTGCGGAATATCTATCCCTGCCCGCCGATAATGTCATTTTATTGCCTGATGATATTTCAGACGATATCGCCTCTATATTTGATCCACTCGGAAACGCCGTGCATACCGCTCTCGCTTTTGATGTGGTTGGCGAAGATGTTTTGATAACGGGCGCAGGGCCGATCGGTATCATGGCCGCGGCCATCTGTCGCCATGTCGGGGCGCGTCATGTTGTCATCACGGACGTCAATGAATATCGCCTTTCGCTGGCGCGTCAAATGGATATAACATGCGCCGTCGATGTTTCGAAACAAGATCTATCGAAAACCATGCAAGACCTTGGAATGAAAGAAGGTTTTGACGTTGGCCTTGAGATGTCAGGCAGTGGCCCAGCTTTGCGTCAGATGCTCTCTTGTATGAACTCAGGCGGCAAAATTGCCTTTTTAGGCATTCCCTCACAAGAGGTCGCGATAGACTGGAATGAGGTCATTTTCAAAGGATTGACCATTAAGGGCATTTACGGCCGTGAAATGTATGAAACATGGTATAAAATGATTGCCATGCTGCAAAGCGGGCTGGATGTGTCCAAAGTCATAACGCACCGCTTTGACATCAATGATTTTCAAAAAGGCTTTGATTCCATGATTTCTGGCCAAAGCGGCAAAGTCATATTGAACTGGGAATGAACCCAAGTGACACTTCATAAGAATAACAATATATAACAGGGGAATAAAATGAGTGATTTAGAATATATGTCTGGCTTTGGCAACGAATTTGCCAGCGAGGCGATTGAAGGCGCGCTGCCCGAAGGCCGCAATTCACCGCAAAAATGTCCGCACGGGCTTTATGCCGAACAAATCACAGGCTCGCCCTTCACCATGCCGCGCGGTCAAAATAAGCGCAGCTGGTTTTACCGCATCCAGCCCTCTGTGAAACAGCCTGAATTCAAGCTTTTCAAAGGAAAAACAAACATTCAAAGCAGTCCTTTTGATGATGATATGCCAAACCCCAACCAAATGCGCTGGGATCCGATTCCGATGCCTGCCAAACCGACCGACTTTATCGAAGGCTTGTTTACAGTTGCCGGAAATGGTGATTTGCACAGCTGGTCTGGTCTTGGGGTTCATTTATATGCGGCAAACCGCGACATGAAAGACACAAACCGCTATTTTTATAATGCTGATGGCGAAATGCTGTTTGTGCCGCAAGAAGGTATGTTAAGAATTCGTACAGAAATGGGCGTGATCGAAGTCAACCCCGGCGAAATTGCTGTCATTCCACGCGGTATCCGCCTTGCGGTTGATCTGCCCGATGGTGATACACGCGGCTATGTTTGTGAGAACTATGGCCAGCCTTTTGTCCTGCCTGATTTAGGGCCGATTGGCGCGAATGGTCTTGCCAACCCGCGTGATTTTTTAACGCCTGTGGCTTCTTATGAGGATTCAGACAAGCCCTGTACGCTGGTGGTGAAATTTGGCGGTGAGATCTGGCAAACCGAACTGGGTCACAGCCCCTTGGATGTTGTCGCATGGCACGGTAATTACGCGCCATACAAGTATAATCTGGCGCATTTTAACACAATCAACAGCGTCAGCTTTGACCATCCTGACCCGTCCATCTTCACGGTTCTCACGTCGCCTTCAAGCCCGCACGGCACTGCCAATATTGATTTCGCCATCTTCCCGCCGCGCTGGCTGGTGGCGGAAAATACCTTCCGTCCTCCCTATTTCCACCGCAATTTGATGAGCGAATTTATGGGGCTTATTCATGGCGTTTATGATGGTAAAGAAAGTGGCGGCTTTAACCCGGGCAGTAGCAGCTTACATAATTGCATGTCACCGCACGGCCCTGACGCGCAAACATATGAAAAAGCTTCAAACGCCGACCTTCAGCCGCAATATATTGATGGCACGCTCGCTTTCATGTTCGAAAGCCGCTACATCATGCGCACAACCAAACAAGCGACATCGGCAAAATATCGCCAAAGTGACTATCATGATGTGTGGTCCGGCTTTGCGCGATTATTTAAATCTAAATAGAAATTTTAAAACGTACGCGGCTTTCGGAACGGGTCAACTGTGATCGTACGCAGCGAAGTGACAGCACCTGTACCGCTCTCAACCATATTCAAGCGCGGCGTGTTACCGGGGCAACCATTCGCGCCAGGGTTGTTTTGCCCGCCGAAATAACGCATACGAAAGCGTAAATCCGACGTGTTTGCGACACTCATACTGAAGATGCCGCTTTCTTTTTGCGGATTGCCGAGCGCCTGACAGACCGTTCCTGTAAACGGTATGGTTTCAGATGATTCCGTCACGCCATCGGCTTCAAACTCTACCACGGCAAATTGTGAAGGCTGCGCAAAATCAAAGCGCATAAAAGCGTTCCAGTGAATCAAATAGTCCCCTGCTGGCAGCGACGTTATATCTGTCCATGCATCATCACAAAACGCGCCGCTCGTGATGCAGGGAACATCAAAATTTCCGGCGAGCGAAGCTTGCCCCTCACGGCGATAACTCGGATCTAGGCAGCTCTCAGCATCCGCTTCTGGATGAAGGGGTGCATATAACATCCCTTTGTTGCCGCATATTGGCGGTATTAAATCTCCGATAAAAGCGCGGTAGCGAATAATGTCATCATAGTAATTAGCGCCCATGCTGCGCTGTGCGCTCACGAACACATCGTCATCATCACAATTTTCGGAGTCAACATCCGCGCCACAAAGAAACGCGGTTGGCATGCCGTTGGCTGCAATGGCACCTTTTTCATCCTCGCCGTGGCTAACAAGAACATATAAGACATTGCCTGCGGTTGATGTCATAGAGTTACCGGCGGCATCATTGATTGAAATAGCACCTTCATCATTGGCAAACATAAAGGGCATTGCCGCTGCCTCCGTGACTGCGTAGGTGAAATTATTGCCCCAGCCATCGCGCATGACATCGACGTTTAAATCGAGCGAATAAGCAGGGACAGAGCCAATGCGAATGTTACGGCCACCGCGACCGGTGGCCGTATTAACGCCAGCTACAGGCCCAACCGTGCAATCAGTAGCGCTTGCAAAGTTTATTGTGCCGGGCGCGGCTGTCATCGGCGCGGGACAAGGCAAGTGGCCATTATCAAGCAAAAAGCCACGCAACGCGGCCTCGATATCTTCGAAATTATATTGTGTTTGAAGCATTTTGGATTGGACAATAAAAGGCTTTAAAATACCGACAAGAATGCCGATAATCATACTGGCGATTAAAACGGCAATCGTCATTTCTATTAATGTAAAACCGCGATTATCAGACAAAATCCGAGTCGTCATAGCATTCTCACTCTTAAAATCAAGGAATGTAGGATACTCCTTTTAGAAGCAAATTGAAACCTTTCCCAGCAGCGGTTTATGGGGTGGTAACGATTATATTTTAAGCTCTAAAAACAACTCGGTGCTTGACTCGGCGGTATCATTATCGGCGCTGCAATAAGAGCATCCGGATTATAAATGGCAACTAATCCACCACCACCACCAGGCACAGTATGTAAAACGCCTTTTTCAGCCACCAAAAACTTAGCACGATCCTGTTGGTAAGATGTTGCAAGCCTGCCATAAAAGTCACAAAGCCTTTCGACAGGTTGGTGCGTATATTCGATTGGCGTTGTTGGGTCTGCATCAAAAATAAAGTAATCAAAGCTACCATCACTTTGTCTATGGCCGCTTTCTCGGAAGTCAGTCCCCGATAAAAGACCCGTTCTTTGCTGATCTCTTCCGCCATACACAAAAATATCGCTTTCCAGAACAACAACCTCTACGTCAGGGTTGTGCACGACATCCTCGATTTGCACCCACAAACCAGTGCCGCGAATGCCTATCGATCCTTTCGGGTGGTTAATCGTGCGATCATTGCCTTTCATGAGACCACTAAAATAGGTAAAAATGCCTTTTTTCATATCAACTTTGAAAACATTTTCTTGTGATCCTGCTTCGTAAAAATAATCTTCAATTTCTAATTCCGATTTACCATACAACGTCACCTCTGCGCCATCCGCAAAAGTGATTAAAACAACACCACTTGTGTCTGTCGTCATAATTGTTTGACCAGGAACGATCGGTAATTTTCCATCCACATCGACGCGATTTCCATTTTCATCAATGATAAAAACATTGTTACCCGATGCGATCTCAACTTCACCCGCCGGGCCGCCGCTACCGCTAGCAACGCCGCCGCCAACAACAAGCGCGCCGCCCGTTCCATCACCTGAGCCAAAACGGCGCATCGCATTAATTGATAGTGATTTGCGTGCATCAGCGTTCCCATCGCCCTGCGCGATCAAACTAACTTCCGGCGTACTACCGCCGCAGCCATTGGTGGCCGGGCTGTTGTCTCCGCCAAACATACGAATGCGGACACTCATATCATTTGTGTCTTCGACCTTTTTTTCAACCATACCTTTTACGTATTGGACAGGCCCCTGTGCTTGGCAAACTGTTCCTTCAAACGGAATTCTTTGTGTCGCCTGCACTTCGCCAGCCACTTCAAATTCGAGCAATGCATATTGCGAAGGTTGCGCATGGTCAAAACGGACATAGGCTTCGTATTCTAAAATATAATCACCATCTTGCATGTTCAGTAAAGTAATCCAGTTACCATCACAAAAACTGTTGGAAACAGTACAAGTAACTGTTTCCGTATTCACATAGCGAACGCTCTGGAATTTTGCGTATTTTGTAATATCCAAACATCCGTTTGGATCAGAGTTCGGATTGGCGGGCGAGTATGTCATGCCGCGAATGCCGCAAACACCAGCGAGCGTTTGAGGCTCTTGCTCTGAAAAGAACAAAATATCATCATAAAAAGCCGCTGTATCCGGGTTCATGCCCAAATTTGCGACACGAAATGTAGCATCGTTATTACAATTTTCACCCTCAAGATTCGTACTATCACACCCTTGAAAGCCGCCGCTTGGCCCGCCACTATAAACAATATAAAGCGCGCGTCCCGGCACGCCCGTTTCATGGTTACCGACATCATCGATAACAAATATGCCACCTTCGGTATTATCAAACGTAACCGCATCTGTCAGCGCATGCGTCACAGCATAACGAATAACATTGCCATATGTATCAAGCGCGAAACGTTCTGGTATATCAAGATCGCGGAAAGGCAAAGCGCCTATACGCACCAGACGGCTGTCGCGCCCCGTGTCTGTTTCTAAAATGCCGCCCACAACAGCATTGGCGCAATTGGTGGCGCGGCCAAAAGCCGCAGAATCAGGCGCTGCCGTCACTTCAGCGGGGCAAGGCATGAAACCTTCGCGCTCGACAAAGTTCGACATCGCAATTTTGATATCCTGGATTTTCTCTTCATTATCAGCCATGCTTTTAGCAATCGTGGATGGCGGCATTAATTTATAAACAATCGGGGCGCTGATACCGATGAAAACACCGGCGAACATAATCATCATAATCGTTGTGACCACCGAGAACCCAGCCTCGCTCGCCTTGTTCTTATGAATTATTGCTTGGTTATGTTTTGACATGTGATACCCCTAAAAACTTCAATATACTTAAAATTTTACCATTTCTTGGTATAATAAAGTCTTAAGAAAGCAAACATTAAATAAAATCAATGAATTAGTCTGATGATCTAACAGAGTTATCATGCGCGATTGAATACGCAGCGTCACGTATTTGAATTTGAACATTTTCTTGATCGTTCCACGTATCTATGTTCAATACCCCAGTGATATCAAATGGTTGGCTTATACTGTTTTTCAAGATTTCCTGCCCGAGCGGCGTATCAACAGCGCGAAACGCAATGGCTTTTATTCGTTTGCCCCCTTCCCAATCACCGATTTGGGCGCTGATATGGTCTTTGCCGACGATGCGGGCGTTATAAATACGGACATTGGGCATTAAAAACAGCGGTTCATCATGGCCTTGGCCGAACGGGCCAAACTTGTCATGCACCATCTTCACAAGCTTCACCGTCGCGCCATTGACACTTAAAACGGCATCAATCAAGCATTCGTTGACACGGATTTCACCGTTTATTTGTGCTTCGACATGCTTGGTTAAGTAGGCTTTAAACGCATCTTCTTGATCCTTATGCACCGTAAAACCCGCCGCCATAGCGTGTCCGCCGCCTTTTAAGAGCAAGCCTTTATTACGCGCATCAATAAAAGATGCGCCAATATTGACCCCCGGCACAGACCGCGCCGAGCCGCGCCCCTCTGGCAAACCATCAAGCCCCGGCGCATAGGTGATAACCGCCGCTGGCCTATCATATTTTTCTTTGATGCGCCCCGCCACAAGGCCGGAAAGGCCGGGGTGCCATTTATCACTGCCGACAATAATAACGGGCTGGGTAAAGAGTTGATCCGTTTCAACCATCGCAACCGCTTCGTTGATCATATCGCTTTCGATATCTTTGCGCTTTTTGTTGCAATCTTCCAGTGTCCACGCAATTTGCGTGGCCTCTCCCATATCATCAATTGATAACAGCTGCGCCCCAAGATCAGCCTTGTGAACGCGCGAGCCTGCGTTTATCCGTGGCCCGATAACAAAGCCTGCATGGTAAGGCGTGGGCGGGTCTTTCATGCCGCTGACATCGCACAAAGCCTGAATGCCTGTTGCCGGGCTATGCGCCATTTTAAGGAAGCCGTGTTTCACAAACAAACGATTAGGCCCTTTTAAAGGCACCATGTCGCACACAGTGCCCAAAGCCACAATATCAAGCCAGTCTTTTAGGGGCGCGGCCTCTATCCCTTTATCTTGATAGTAGCCGCGCGCTTTGAGTTCTGTATTAATCGCAACACAGGCCAAAAACACAACGCCGCACGCCGCCAACATGTCAAAGCTGCTGTCATCATCTTGACGCTTAGGGTTCACGATATGGTTGGCAGGCGGCAGCTTGTCTTCGGCTTCGTGGTGGTCAAAAACGAGGATATCTAGCCCCATATCGCGTCCGCCCTGAATGATATCGTGCGAGGCAATGCCGCAATCCACCATGATGACGATCCCTGCACCCTGCTCTTTTAGAACGCTGAGCGCGTTTAAATTGGGGCCATAGCCTTCTTTGACGCGGTCAGGAATGTAAAACGGCACATCCAAACCACAATGGCGAAAGAACCGCACCAAAATAGAAGTTGATGTCGCCCCGTCCACATCAAAATCACCAAAAACAGCGATCTTGCGCCCTGTAATAATCTGATCCGCCATATAAACGGCCATATCCTGCATGCCCGCCATTTTCATCGGGTCAGGAAAATCACGCGCGAGTGTCGGGTTTAGGAATGTGTCGACCTGATCGAGCGTCACGCCGCGAATATCGAGAAGCCGTGCGATAATCTCCGGCAAATCATGTTGGCGCATGATGTGGGCGACATTATCATCATTCCATGAGGCGAGTTGCCAGTGCGCCTGCATGAAAGATGTTTGCTTGCTGTGGCTTGAAAGCGCCGCTTTATCTGTCAACGGCCTCAAACCCTGTTTTGCGATTGAAATTATGGTGCGCTTCAACGCGGCGGATTGTGCCCGATTTTGAACGCATCACGATTGAATGTGTCACCGCTTGTCCCGGGCGCCTCAGCACGCCTTTTAACATTGTGCCGTCTGTCACGCCTGTGGCGGCAAACATTACGTTTTCAGCGCGCGACAGATCATTGGTAGCGTAAATACGGTTTAAATCCGAAATACCCCATTTTTCAGCGCGGGCGATTTCGTCTTTGTTACGAAAGATCAAACGTCCTAGCATGTGACCGCCCGTACATTGCAAGGCCGCCGCCGCCAAAACGCCTTCCGGCGCACCGCCTGTGCCGATATATAAATCAATATTATTTTCAGGATCAGCCGCCGAAATCACGGCACTGACATCACCATCTTGGATCAAGTTAATCCGCGCGCCCGCTTGACGCACAGAGGCAATAATATTCTCGTGGCGCGGCCTATCCAGCACACAAACCAAAATATCCTCAACGCCAACCCCTTTGGCCTTGGCGATTTTTTTGACAATATCGCCCGCCGGCGCATCAAGATCGAGAATGTCCGCAGGAATATCAGGCCCAACGGCGATTTTATCCATATACACATCCGGCGCGTTCAAAAAGCCGCCCTTATCTGTCATGGCAATCACCGCCAAAGCGTTTGCGCCGCCTTTGGCTGTAATCGTTGTGCCTTCGAGCGGATCAAGCGCGATGTCAATTTCAGGGCCACCAGCACCGACCTCTTCACCGATATATAGCATCGGCGCTTCGTCGCGCTCACCCTCGCCGATCACGACTGTGCCTTTAATATGCAGGCTGTTTAAAGCTTGGCGCATCGCGTCCACCGCTTCGCGGTCTGCTGCTTTTTCATCACCGCGACCCACTTGGCGCGAAGCGGCAAGCGCCGCCGCTTCAGTCACGCGCACAGCTTCAAGCGCGAGGTTACGATCCATGGAAAAACCCTCATCCATGGGCGTGATGTGCGTGTATGTCTGGTTTGCCGATGATGATGTCATTGTACTATTCCCTTTTATATTTATGTCTCTGGTTTTAGTTCTTTTCGTTTAAAAATCTTCAATACGCATATAACAGCCCGTGCCTGAGGCAAAATCCATTTGGTTGATCGCGCCGATGGCCTGTTTTATTTGCTTTGCGGTTATCTTATGCGTTGTCATGACAATTGTCACAGGATGATTGGGGTTTCGGCTGCGCTGCAGCACAATTTCAAGCGAAATATCATGATCGCGCATAACAGCCGCAATTTCGGCCAAAACGCCGGGGCGATCCATCACATCCATGCGCGTATAAAAACGGCTGGTTTGTTCGTCAGGATCGCGCCATTGCGCTGTGGCTAAGTCATTGACAGGAATGCCAAAGACAGGCGGCGTATTGCCCCGCGCCAAATCGATAATATCAGCCACCACCGCAGATGCTGTCGGCCCGCCGCCCGCGCCGCGCCCGACAAGAAGGCCATTATCAACAAAATCACCCTCAACAAAAACAGCGTTAAAAACGCCTTCGACCGCGCCCATTGTGCTTTTAAACGGCACAAGACACGGCGAAACCGATTGTGAAAGCGCGCCATTATCATTGCGCGCAACGCCCAGAAGTTTAATTTTAAAGCCAAGCTCATCTGCAAATGCGATATCTTCGGCAGTAATCGCGCTTATGCCCGTAACAGACAGCGCGCCAAAATCAGGCTTTACGCCAAACGCCAAAGAAGACAGCAGGCAAAGCTTGTGCGCGGCATCAATACCATCGACATCAAATGCCGGATCAGCTTCGGCGTAGCCTTTTTCTTGCGCGTCCGCCAAAACATCGTCAAAGTCACAGCCTGTCTCGCACATTTCGCTGAGGATATAATTACATGTTCCGTTCAAAATGCCGTAAACCGCCGCTATTTTATTAGCGGCAAAGCCTTCGCGCAGAGATTTAATGATCGGGATGCCGCCAGCTACAGCGGCTTCATACATGATATGGGCATCATTGTCTTGTGCTATGCGCGCCAAATCAAGCCCCGCATGCGCGAGCAATGCTTTATTGGCTGTCACAAGGGAAATAGAGCGCGACAAAGCTGTTTCGGAGAGTGTTTTGGCAAGCCCGTCTTCACCCCCAATCAGCTCAATAACCGCATCCAGCTTTTCAAGATCCAGCAGATCAAGCGCATTGTCTTTCCAAGCGTAGCTTGAAAGATCAACGCCACGGTCGCGTTTTTTATCGCGCGCACTCACGCCGCATATCTCGATTTTACGACCGGCGCGCGCCGTTATGATATCTTTATGCGTTTGTAAAATTTCAACAACGGAAGCGCCGACTGTTCCTAACCCCGCAATCGCAATACGAAACGTCTCGGGCATGATTTATCGCCCATAATTAGGAAGCGTGCGCGGCGCTTGCGGCGCTATTGCAAGAGGGCGCGAGATTTGCGCATAAGCGGGCAGAGCAAAGGAGGAGCCGACAGAAACATAAGGCGTGCCAACCATGGGCATCGCAGGCTGTGACTGTGGCTGTGTTCCTGTCAATATATCAACGCGGCGGCTTGCCGCCTCAGCATCACGGCCATCCATCGGCACAGAGGGGCGCGAATCTCCGTAAATTTTGGTTTCAATATTGGTCGGCGCAACGCCTGTGCGGATCAGTTCGCTGGAAACACGAAAAGCGCGATCCATCGATGTTTTCAAATTCACAATCGAGCGCTCCACAGGGTCACCGACTTCGGCGCGCGCGCTGGCGTGTCCTTGCACACGAATAGATTGGCCGCTGTTTTGTGATGCAATATTACGAACAAGTCTGCGGTTGTCGCCCGTCAGGCGCGTCTGACCATGGCTGTAATAAATACGATCTTGCCCATCGCGCGATGGTGTCGCCTTGGTCGCGCCGATAAAACCGCTATTTTGCTGACCCCCCCGCTGTTGAAGGCCAGAGTGGCTTTCCATCGGGATTGTGCCACGATGCAGGCTGGATGAATTATCAAGCGGGTAAACAATAATGCCGGAACCCGGCGCATACGGTACGCCCTCAAACTGTGACGGCATTGTGTCATACGGCAACACAGGCGCAGGGCCATCTAGTGAAAAAACCTGCACATCAGAATTAGAGAAGTTTTGCATCATCTGTGCATTGACATCATCAACCGCCATCGGCTCTGCTAGTTTTGGCTGTTGCCCGAACATGAAATTAAGGTTGCGCTCAAAATCTTGTTGCAAGCCTGTACAACCAGAAAGGAACGACAGAGCGATTGCCACTGTGAAAAGACGCGGTAATTTGTAAGCCATATTATTTTAAACCATTTTACGTGCTGTTTTTACGTTTTTATAATGGTCATTATCCTAAATCATCATTGAATGATTGCAAGGCGCAAACGATGCTAATTCATGGTTCTCCCCATACTGATTTGCGCGAAAAAGACATTGGAAAACATACATTATGAGATGAAGATCATTTCTATTGAAAAAAACAGGGTTTTTGGTATGATTGCGCCTTCCTTCCTCCGTTTTGAAAGACTGATCCTGTGAGCGCACAAAAACCCAAATCATCCAAGCATGAACATAAGCAAGCACATGAAGCTCATCAAGAATGGATCGAAGCCACAGGGATGAGTGACCCTGTTGCGTTTGGCAAGATTTTGATGGATGTCGCTGAACGCGTACAGCCGCTCTTGACTGACATCGTTACCAAAATGGATTTGAACGACAGCGCCTTCTCGTTTGACCCGATGAATATGCAAGATGCTTATGTGCGGTTTATGGAGACATTGTGGTCTGACCCGCAAAAACTGGCGGAAATGCAGATGCAATACTGGAATAACTGGATGTCGCTTTGGCAAGAAAGTGCCAAGCGCCTCAATGGTGAGCCGTCCAAGACGCTTTACGAGCCACAAAAAGGTGATCGACGTTTCCAGTCACCACTTTGGAGCGAAAATCCTGTTTTTGACTTTATCAAACAATCCTATCTTCTAACCGCGCAATGGTCTGACAAAGTTGTTGGCAATACGGAAGGTCTGGACGATGCGACGCGCCAAAAAATGGCCTTCATGACCAAGCAATATATTAACGCCGTTGCCCCGACCAACTTTTTGATGACCAACCCTGAGGTCATCCAAGAAACCATCGATAGCAAGGGCGAGAACCTTGTGCGCGGTTTAGAAAACCTGATTGAAGACCTTGAGCGCGGCCATGGCATGTTGCGCATTAGCACCACGAATTATGATTCCTTTCATCTGGGCGAAAACATCGCCACCACAAAAGGCAGCGTTGTTTATCAAAACGACCTCATGCAACTTATTCAATATCAGCCACAGACCAAAGAGGTGTTCAAGCGCCCTCTTTTGGTGATCCCGCCATGGATCAATAAATTCTATATTCTCGATTTGCGCGAAGAAAATTCTTATATCAGCTGGCTCGTGGCGCAAGGTCATACTGTGTTTGTGATTTCGTGGGTCAACCCTGACCGTGAGCTTGCGAAAAAGAAATTTGAAGATTATATGGAAGAAGGCATTTTCGATGCACTGAACCGCATCCGCGACATCACGGGCGAGCCGGACGCCAACGTTATTTCATATTGCCTTGGCGGCACATTAACAGCGGCCACGCTCGGCTGGCTGGCGGCGCAAAAGAAAGCATCGCGCATAGCCTCGGCGACGTTTTTAACCACGCTGATTGATTTTAAAGATGCGGGCGACATGAAGATTTTCATGGATGATGCTCAAATCGAAATGCTGACCAAGAAAATGGATGCAAAAGGCGTGCTGGATGCCAGCCAGATGCGCCAGACATTCTCGCTTTTGCGTGCCAACGACATGATTTGGTCTTTTGTGGTGAATAATTACCTGATGGGGCGCGAGCCGTTCCCGTTTGATCTTCTCTATTGGAACGATGATGCCACCAATATGCCAGCGGCGATGCATCATTTTTACCTTCAAAAATTTTACTGCGATAATTTATTAATTGAAAAAAACGGCATGACACTGAATGACGTTGATATTGACATGGGGACTGTCGAGACGCCGTGCTATTTTCTCTCTGCGCGCGAAGACCATATTGCACCGTGGGAGGCGACATATGCAGGCACGCAACTTTTAAAAGGCCCATGCCAGTTTACATTGGCGGCCTCGGGCCATGTGGGCGGGGTTGTAAACCCGCCGCACAAGAACAAATATTGCCACTGGGTGAACGATAAAAACCCGCAAACGCCCAATGAATGGCTGGAAAGCGCGCAAAGTCATGACGGGTCATGGTGGCCGCATTGGCAAAAATGGGCTGAGGAATTTACAAATGGCAAAGTCAAAGCGCGCAAGCCCGGATCAGAAAAATATAAACCGATCGAAGATGCCCCCGGCAGCTATGTCAAAATGAAATCGGATTAGAGTATCTTTGCCGATACGTTTACATATATTCGCGCGACAGCTTCACATAATTTCGTGATGACCATGACATATGTTTGAAATCTTCATCCGTCAAATCACGCATATAACGCGCCGGACTTCCCGCCCATAACTGGCCTGTGGGAACAATTTTGCCCGCTGTCACCAAAGCGCCTGCGGCGACCATGGCTTTTTCCTCAACAATCGCGCCATCCATAACGCAGGCTTTCATGCCGACAAACGCGCTATCTTTGATGGTGCAGGCATGTAAAAGCGCCATATGACCCACAGTGACATCATCGCCGATTAAGGTGGCGTCCCCAAATGATGATTCATGAATAACCGTGCCGTCTTGAATGTTGGTGCGCGCCCCGATCACGACATCATTGACATCGCCCCGAATGGTGCAGCCGAACCAGACACTGCTGTCTTCGCCGATACTGACGCGGCCGATGATGGATGTGTTTGACGCGATGAAGGCAGTTTCGTCAATGCGCGGTACAACATTTTTATAAGGAAGTATTAAAGGTTTCATGCTTAAAAATTACCACATAATTCGCATAAAAAAACCCTGCAAATGCAGGGTTTTTGAAATTTGATATAAAAAGCGGTTTTTAACGCTTCGCCCACTGTTTGGAACGACGGGCCTTGTGCTTGCCAACCTTCTTACGCTCGACAACACGTGCATCACGCGTGAGCATGCCAGCCTTTTTCAATGGCGGGCGCAGATCAGGGTCAAAGTTTTCAAGCGCGCGTGAAATGCCGTGGCGCACAGCACCAGCTTGACCAGACAAACCGCCACCGCTCACTGTACAGAACACATCAAACTGGTTGACGCGGGCTGAGATCAGGAATGGCTGGTTCAAAATCAAACGCTGTGTTTGACGCGCAAAGTAAATGCTCTGGTCACGGCCATTCACGATCACTTTACCACTTCCGGGCTTGATCCAAACACGGGCAACCGCGTCTTTACGACGACCTGTGCCATAAGAGCGGCCATGCTCGTCAATTTTTGCGACGCGCTTTTCAGGTTCATTTTCACTTGAAACCGTTGCGGCAACTTCAGCTGTCACGGCTGTTTTCTTCTCAGCAGTAACGGCTTTTTTCAGATCTTTAAGATCAGTCATTGTTTCTTTTTTATCAGACATTGTTCCTACCTTTTATTCTTAGCATTCATAGCGCCGACATCCAGAATCTCTGGCTGTTGGGCTTCATGCGGATGATCGGTACCGGCATAAACACGGAGGTTACCAAAAACACGACGGCCAAGCGGGCCAATGGGAAGCATACGCTTTACAGCCAGCTCGATAACGCGGTTGGGGAATTTACCTTCTAGGATTTCACCCTTCGTGCGCTGTTTGATACCGCCCGGATATCCTGTGTGCCAGTAATAGATGTCCTGGTCTTTTTTGTTGCCTGTCAAACGCACTTTTTCAGCATTGATAACAACAACATTGTCGCCACAATCCATGTGCGGTGTGAAGGATGGTTTATGTTTTCCACGCAATCGCATGGCGATGACGCTTGAAAGACGGCCTAGCGCAACGCCTTCGGCATCAACGATAATCCACTTCTTTTCAATCTCATTTGGCTTTGCAGCATAAGTTTTCATTGCAATCCACTTTCTCTCAAGGCCTAATGCATAGGCTTTTATTAATCAATGAACGTATTTGTTAGTGATGCATTATATGCAATAATCCTGTGGCGGGTGTCAACCAAAAAAACGCACGCCAAACTAAAAAAAACCAAGTAATTTCAATGATATAAAAATAAGGTATTATAATACCGCGAAAAACAGGCTCTAAAATAGGAATAAATCAAATGACCCAAGATAATAACAAACCAAACGCACACCGCTTTGAAACATTGACAATCCATGCCGGTAGCGCCCCCGACGAAACCACAGGCGCGGTTGGCACGCCCATTCATCAGGCTGTCTCTTATAAGTTCAAAGACACAAAGCAAGCTGCAGGCGTGTTCAGTTTAAAAGAGATGGGCTTCATTTATTCCCGCATTAACAACCCAACCGTTGCCGCGCTTGAGGAAAAACTCGCCGCGCTTGAAAATGGCGTTGGCGCAACTTGCACACCTTCGGGCTTATCAGCAAGCTTGCTGATTTTTACGGCTCTTATGAATACGGGCGATGATTTCATCTCCTCATGCAAAATTTACGGCGGCACTACCAGCCAGTTCCGTGACACGTTCAAGCGCTCCTTCGGCTGGGGTTGCACCTTTGTTGACCCGACCGACATAGACAATTTCAAACGCGCCATCACCGATAAAACAAAAGTGATCTTCGCCGAAAGCATCTCAAACCCCGAAGGGTTTGTGATGGATATCGAAGCCTTGGCACGTATTGCGGAAGATGCAAAAATTCCACTGATTATCGATAACACAGTGGCTACGCCGTTTTTATGTCGCCCCTTTGATTACGGCGCCGACATTATCACGCACTCCACCACCAAATATCTCAGCGGTCATGGTCAAGCCATGGGCGGCGCGGTTGTTGATGGCGGCAGCTTTGACTGGATCAAGAACGCTGATCGCTATCCGGCCTTGGGCAAAGACGACCCGAGCTATCATAATGTCGTGTTTGGTCGTGATTTCGCCGAGATGCCAATTGCGATTCATAACCACGCGGTCGGCCTGCGCGATCTGGGAATGAACCAGCAACCGATGAACGCTTATTTGACATTGCTTGGTATGGAAACATTGCCCCTTCGGATGGAACGTCACAGCGAGAACGCGATGAAGGTTGCGGAATATTTGCAATCACATCCTGCAGTGGCGTGGGTGAACTTTGCAGGGCTGAAAGATAGCCCGAGCCACGCGCTTGGTAAGAAATATCTGCGTGATGGCATGTCCAGCTCGCTGTTTACTTTCGGCTTGAAAGGCGGCTATGATTCCGCTGTCAGTGTTGTTGAATCAGTCAAAATCTTCACCCATCTTGCCAATATCGGCGACACGCGCAGCTTGATGATTCACCCCGCTTCAACAACTCACTCGGAATTGCACGAAGACCAAAAAGTAAAAGCGGGCGCATTGCCGGAAGCTTTGCGCGTTTCAATCGGGCTTGAGCATATTGATGATATCATCAACGATCTCGACCAAGCCCTTTCACATGCCGCCCAGATGGCCGCATAAAGCGCGAAAAAAGACCTTAATCAAAGCGATAGCGCGCCAGATGTAAATAAATTTTGCATCTGGCGCGCCGCTCGTTTAATGTCATAATACGAAGAACAGGGAATAAAAAATGAAAAAAACAAGCAGCATGATTACAGGAGCGGCTTTGGCGCTCGGCCTCGCACTGACATTCAATAGTGTCGCGCCAAACGCGGCCAATGCGCAAGATTTAAGCAGCGTCCACAGACAGCTAGAATTGATTGAGCGGCAATATTCCCCGCGCGGGCGCGGCGGTCTTGGCGGCGGCACTGACCCAACGCTTGACTTTTCGCGTACGCCCTCCGAAAGACAAGAGCGCGTTTACGGCGAAATCACAGACATCTTGACCCAGCAACAAAATATGCTGGACGCCATGCGGGCGCAAATTACATCTGTTTTAGAAATTGAATATGAAGCGGCCCTAGAGGCCGACACGATGACGCAACAAGATATTGAAGACGAAGCCTTTTCCTATGTCAGCGATTATTTACGCGAACGTTTGCAATCCGCCGATGAGGGCATCACGTCCCTGCCCGAACAATTTTCACAAAGCGTGCGCGGCTGCTCGGTGAATGGCGAGATATTCTTCTTCCGCTATAATATCGGCATTGATTACAGCGATATCGGCGCGTTCGGCAGTGACGCGCAAACAACACAAGACACAGAGACAAGCCTTTTAGAGCGCAACGTGCGCGATTCCGAGGGGCATTTCACAGGCATTTACGGCATGGATCAATTCATGGCAAACCTCAATGACATTCACTTCACGGTCAATGGCTCGGTCATGACACTTGGCGGGCAATTGCTGGATGCGTTCTCCTCTGAAAACATGAATGGTGACCTTTACACCGCCTCGCTTGAAGCGATTACCCAAGGCATCATTGACAATATTGAGCGCAAACACGGCCTGAGCATTGATGTCACAATAAGCTCCGCTTCACAGCTTCAAGGGCGCTGCGGCGTTGCTTTGCCGCAAGAGCAACAATTAAGCGAAGAAGAACTGATCCGCCTTCAGCAACAACGCCCGCCCTCCAGTATGAGCCCCGGCCCTTAATAAGCGTCTCGTTATCGCGCGCCGCCACGCCGCGCAGTTTGAGCATTGTGATTTTTATTGGCTTTTTGTTCGCGGTGAAACACGTAAAAGCCGGAGGCCAAGATAATCGTAATTCCGAGCCATGTTAACGAATCCGGAAAATCACCGAAAACAAGAAAGCCTGCGGCGGTTGCGCCAAGAATCTCCAAATATTGAAAAGGCGCCAGCGCGCCCGCTTCCGAGCGGCGAAAGGCTTCTGCGATCAGCAAAAAACATAGTGCGGCAAGCGCCCCTGCCCCCAATATCGCCAGCCAAAACCAAGAGGGCTGAGACGGCACAGAAAACGCAATATCACCATTCATATTCAACATGAACACCAAAAACACCATCGCAAGCGCAGCATAAATCGTTGCGCCGCATTGCACGGTAAGTGAGGACCGTTCCTGACAAGCATAGCGCAGAACGATCATGTTCGCCGCATACGCGCATGCTGATATGAGCGGTAAAATGGTCGCAAAACCAAATTCCGAAAAGCCGGGGCGAATGACGATCAACGCCCCAAGCAAACCAACGCCCACAGCCACAAGGCGGCGTGGACCGATTGTTTCTCTTAGAAAAACACTGGCCAATATTGTCAAGATAAGCGGCTCAACAAAGAAGATGGCGATGGCGGTGGCAATCGCCATCACGGCGAAAGCGGTGATTAAAGTGGTCACACTAATCACGATCAAAACGCCGCTGAACGCAACAATCGGTGAAAACATTGCCCCGCGAAGGCGGCGCCGCAAAACGAAAGCCAGCGGCACCAAACAAAGCGCTTGCGCCAAAAAACGCCACATCGCAACTTCAGCGGGGCTGACAACGCTTGTAAGAAGTTTTGCAAGCGTGTCGCCAATCGGCAAAAGCATCATGGCCGTTATCATAAAGACCATGCCAACATTTGCGTTCGAAATTGTGGGTAAACGAGGAAAATTCAAAGACTGAAAATTATACATAAAATCACCATACGACTTTCCGCTCATGCACACTGGCACAAAGCAAAGGTCCGGGCGTTCAGGACGATTTTATAATAATATTGGAAATCAACTTTGACATGACGCCATCACTTACAGCTGATAAGTGCCATATAGGGGCTTTTACGATAAATCGTCAAGCTGTAAAAATATAAAGAAAAGACTTTAAAAGTAAAATGGTCGGAACGAGAGGATTTGAACCTCCGACCCCTAAGCCCCCAGCTTAGTGCGCTAACCAGGCTGCGCCACGTTCCGAATAGTGATAATACATAAACGATGTTGAGCAAAACGGCAAGATTGTTTTTGCCTATATTCTCTCTAGGTTTTGTCTTTGTCTGTTGTGTTATTTGTCTCAGGGCCGCGGAGCATATCGCGTAGCTCTTTCAAATCACCGAGCATCGCTTCCATGATGGAGCGTTGCTTCATGCTAAGCCCCTCTTTTAAATCACCCGTGTTTGAGGATGCGTTGATGGCTTGCCCTGTTTGTGGTTCGGCTTGTGGTTCAGCCTGTGGTTCATCTTGGGGGCTGATTGACTGTGCGGGCGTCGCCTGCGCCGTTGCGCTTTCGTTCGCAGCAGATGGGGCGGTATCGTCACCACTGATAATTTGTTGTTTGCCTTGCCCTTTTAAAAGCTTTTGAACACCTTTGATGGTGTAGCCTTCTGTGTAGAGCAAATGGTGGATTTTTTGCAAAAGCGCGACATCTTCGGGTCTGTAATAACGACGGCCGCCGCCTCTTTTGAGGGGCTTTACTTGTGAAAATTTTGTTTCCCAAAAACGAAGCACATGCTGTTTCACATCAAGCGTGTCTGCGACTTCGCTGATAGTGCGGAATGCGCCGGCTGATTTACGTGTGCGTTTGTTGCTCACATTCATGCTCGCTTTGTTATTGGTTTTAGAGCCACTTTCTGTGTCCGTTTCTTGGACGCTGTCTTTTGAAAGTTCGGCATCGGAATTTTTAACATTCGTCATTACGCTTTCCTATCCTTGGAAGTCTCAGTTTACTCTCTATCTTAATTAACGATCTATTTCTTTTGATTCATCAAATCTTTTAAAACATGCGAGGCGCGGAAAATAAGCACTTTGCGTGGCTTAATCGGCACTTCGACGCCTGTTTTAGGGTTACGCCCGACACGTTCGCCTTTTTGGCGAATGGTAAAGCTACCGAAGGATGAAATTTTGACGTTGTCGCCCTCAATCAGGGCGTCCATCATTTCATCTAAAATATTTTCAACCAAATCGGACGATTCATTGCGTGATAAACCGACTTCTTCATAGACGGCTTCAGCCAGATCAGCCCGTGTAATTGTGTGGCCACTCATCTCAACCTCATAAAATGTGAATATCATTAACATAGCGTGCGTTGAGACAATCGTCAACTCAAGCATTCAAAAAAATCATTGTTAATTCAAAGTGTAACAGGATTTTGTTAAATTAAGGTCAAGGGTTTAAAGCCATAAAAAATGATTGGAAAAAGCGCTAAAAACGAGCAAGAACAGCGCCCCACGTCAAGCCTGCGCCCAGAGCCTCGAACAAAACCATGTCGCCTTTTTTCACCCGTCCATCGCGCACCGCTTCATTGAGCGCAAGCGGAATAGAAGCCGCCGACGTGTTGCCATGTTTGTCCACGGTCACGACCACTTTATCCATTGGCATGGAAAGCTTTTTGGCTGTGGCTTCTAGAATGCGGACATTGGCCTGATGCGGTATCAGCCAATCAATTGCGCTGGCTTCGATGTTGTTTTTCTCCAGCACTTCGTCCACAATTTCGGCCATTAAAGTCACCGCATTTTTAAACACTTCGCGCCCTTCCATAACGACATAACCGCTATGCTGGGTTGTGGCGGGGCCACCGCTGGTGAATAAAATGTCTTTTTTCGTGCCATCGGCTTTTAAATGTGTGGATAAAATGCCGCGCTCACCATCGTCTTCATTAGCGCGGCTTAAAACCACCGCCCCTGCCCCATCGCCAAACAAAACGCAGGTCGTGCGGTCTGTCCAATCTAAAATTGAGGAAAACTTTTCCGCCCCGATTAATAATATATTTTGTGCTTTGCCTGTTTGAATAAACATATTGGCAACGCTGAGGCCATAAACAAACCCGCTACAAACCGCCTGCAAATCAAACGCCGCGCCGATTCCAATGCCAAGGCGCGCTTGTACATCGGTTGCAACCGATGGGAACGTGTGATTGGGGGTGGAGGTGCAGACGATCACCGTATCGATGTCAGAGGGCGTGAGACCAGCATGCTCTATTGCTTGTGCGCCCGCACGAGTCGCCATATCAGCCGTTGTTTCGTGATCGCCGGCAATGTGACGCTCTTTGATGCCTGTGCGCTGTACGATCCACTCATCATTGGTATCAACAATTTTCTCAAGATCGGCGTTTGTCACCGTTTTTTCTGGCAAAAATGAGCCGCAACCTTGAATAACAGATTTATACATCATAATAATACGCCCTATGAAGCTGAGTGAGAGGCCATGTCAAAAGATACAAAGGATTCTTGTCCCATCAGTTTTTCAAGCTCAAGCGCGACTTTGTCATTATAGCCTTGCTCAACAAGGTCGGCGGCAACCAAAATGGCGCGTGAAAAACCATAAGAATCCATGCCACCATGGCTTTTGACACAAATACCGCCCAAGCCCAAAAACATGCCGCCATTATAATAGCGCGGGTCCATTTTCTTCTTGGCGCGCTTTAAAGCGCCCATTGATAACAGACCGCCGAATTTAGCCAGAAGTGATGATTTGAAGGCGTCTTTAATGGTGAGCGATACTAAATCCGCAACGCCTTCAGCGACTTTAAGGGCGATATTGCCTGTGAAGCCGTCTGTAACGATGACGTGAATTTTGCCTGCAGGGATGTCATCGCCTTCAACAAAGCCATGAAATTTGCCGGGAAACTGGACTTGAGACAGAATTGAAGCCGCCGTGCGGACATTATCCGGCCCTTTCACAGATTCAGAGCCAACATTTAAAATACCGACCAGCGGCGTTTGAATGCCGCGCACTGTGCGCGCATAAACCGCGCCCATTAAGGCAAACTGGACTAAAATTTCAGGATCGCAATGAAGATTTGCGCCTAAATCGAGCATCACCGTGTCTTCGCCCTTGGTGGGAAAGACGCTGGCGATGGCGGGGCGGTGGATACCGGGCAGACATTTAAACACCATCTTGGATGTCGCCATTAAGGCCCCCGTATTGCCTGCAGAGACAATGGCTGCCGCCTCACCCGCCTTGACCGAATCAATCGCCAATCGCATGCTGGAGCCGCGCCCATTGCGCAGGGCAAGTGCTGGCTTTTCATCATTGGCGATGACTTTATCGGTATGAATGATTTCGACATGTTTTTTTAGATCAGGGAATTTCTTAAGTTCGGCCTCAATTTGCTTAGAATCACCGAATATTTTGAAGTTGAGCGTCTGCTTTGATTCTTTTTGCGCCATTGACGCCGCTTCAATGACAACGGGCGGGCCGAAATCTCCGCCCATTGCGTCCAGTGCGATCATTGGTAGATGAGGCATAAGAATATATCCGAAACGTTGTGTTTATTTTTACGGTTCATTACAAGCAAAAGCGCTACGCAATAATGTCGCAGCGCTTGATGTATAAGATAGCAACGTCAATGATGATTGCAACGCCGAACTAGGCGTTGCACACAAACGTTTTTACGCGTTGTCTTCAATGACTTGACGACCGCGATACATGCCTGTTTTCAGATCAACATGGTGACGACGCACAGGTTCGCCCGTGCTTTGATCTTCAACCCAGTTTTCTGTTGTCAAAGCATGATGAGAGCGTCTTAGATTGCGTCTCGCTTTTGATGTTTTGCGCTTAGGTACAGCCATTTTTCAAATCCTTCTTTGTTAGAGTGGCTTTGATAGCGGATTAAATAAGCAAAATCAAGGAAAAAACGCCCCTATCCTTCGCCGCCTTTGTTTATTTGCTATCCTTGTTTGCTTTCCAGTCTTTGAGAGCCGCAAAAGGATTTTTGCGCAATGCCGATGGCTCTTCGGCCTGCGCCACAGTCTGCACTTCTTCACGATCAAGCGATTCGACTTGCGGATATAAATCAATCGCCAGCGACAAATGCTGAACCACCAGCTCGCCTAAATCAATCGCGCCATCGATAATAGGCTCTGGCTCTTCTTCCTCGGGTTTCATCTCAACTTCGGGGTGCGCTTCCTGATTATGCTTTTTCTCGCGGCGCACTTTATCCAGCGAAACCACCGCCCCCGGAACGCCAAACCAGCCTTCTACTGGCTCTGAAGTTTTGGTGACAACCAACTCATCGCTGAGCGAGCAAAGCTGAGACACCTCAGCTTCAAACGTGCCGGACACATAGATGATATTTTTGCCAGAAAGCGGCTGTATCACCAGCGCGGCTTTGAAATCTTTAATGGCTTGCACATTAAGACGGCGCGCGACATCAACACATTCCTGCGCGCTCGCTTCAATATTGCGGTGGCGCGTTTTTGTGCCAATCTCATCCAGCTTGATATTATGCGGCCATTCCGGCGTTATGTTTTTCATTTTTTTGTCCTTTACTGTGCGCAGGCATTTTAAAATCGACAGTGCCTTGGCATAGTGTTTGAATATCCTGCGCCACGATATGATCATGATTGGTTTGCAGATAGGCCTGCATAAATTCTAGATTCTCATCTGTCACATCTTCGTTATGGCGGTATAAATTGCGGCGTAGCGCTTCGCGCAGCCCCTCTTCACTTGCGGCATCCAGCGCCATGACATAGGCGCCAAAGCGGCCTTTAAAGGCCTTCATCATGCGGCGCATATGTTTGGGGATCGCCAAATCCCCCACCCCTATTTCGCGCAAAGCCCGCTCCATTTGAACAAATAAATGGTCAAACAGGGCTTGTGACATTTTGATCGCTTTTTTATCGCCTTTGGATAAATGCTTCATCACCAAAACAGCGTGCAGGCTTATCATATCAAAGCGCCCATCAAGGCTGTCTTCAACATCATAGGTTTCATAAAATACGGGCAGGCGCGATTGTGTCACGATTGTCTCGTATAATGATTGTGCGGCTTGTTTTTCCGCTTTTGATCTAAACAAATATCCAAACATGTCATTACAAATAATCTATTTTTCAAAATCAGCAAGCTTTTCGGTGATATTTTGCCCACAATGCACCCAAAACATTAGGCTTGTAAGGTTTGTGCCGAAGCATTACAAATCATAATGAAGCTTATTTTATTCTATAAAAGGACAAACACGCATATGAACTCTGTGAAAAAGCGCCATCGTTTTATCCTCACTGTCTCCTCCCTCGCCCTTATCGGCCTCGGGATAAGCGCCTGCACCCCAACACAAAAAGTGCGCGGCAATCTGGTTCAGGATTATCAACTGGAAACGATCAAAATCGGAGAAGACACAGAACGCGAAATTCTGCGCAAGCTTGGCTCGCCCACAACCAAAGCGCCGTTTGATGACAATGTCTGGTATTATATCGGCCAAGAAAAAGAAAAGCGCGGCGTTTTAGATTCCGAAGTCATTAATGAGCGCATTATCGTCGCCAGTTTTGACGATGAAGGCACGCTGATTTCCTTAGAAGACCTTGATAACCAGCGCATGGATTTACCCCTTGTGAGCCGCAAAACAGAAACATCCGGCAACGAAGTCACAGCCATGCAACAAATCCTTGGCAATTTAGGGCGCTTCAACGCCCCCAAAACCAACGATTAAAATATGAAAAAGCTGATTTTCAAAGGGGCACAAGGGCATGATTTGTCCGCTCGCCTTGACACACAGCCCAACATATCAGGCACAGCACCCCGCGCCTATGCGCTTTTTGCGCATTGTTTTACCTGTAGTAAAGACATTATAGCGGCCTCACAGATTGCCAAAGCCTTGGTCGATCATAATATCGCGGTTTTGCGGTTTGATTTTACGGGGCTTGGCGCTAGTGACGGGGAATTTAAAAACACGAATTTTTCATCTAATGTGCAAGACTTGGTCGCAGCGGCTGATTTTATGCGGCGCGAATATGAAGCTCCGAAAATCTTGATTGGTCATTCGCTTGGTGGCGCGGCCGTTCTTGCCGCGGCGTGCGACATTAAGGAGGCGAAAGCTGTCGCGACCATAAACGCGCCTTCAGATGCTGCCCATGTTGCCCATCATTTTCAAAACAGCCGCGCGGACATTCTCAAGAATGGCAAGGCCGAGATACTTCTGGCCGGAAGGCCATTTACCATTCAAAAGCAGTTCATTGACGATATTGAAGCGCAGACCATGGATGCACATATCTCACAGCTCAATCGCGCTTTGCTGGTGTGTCATGCCCCGCTTGATAAAACCGTGGGGATTGAGAATGCGAGTCACATTTTTAAAACGGCCCAACACCCTAAAAGCTTTTTGTCTCTTGATGATGCGGATCATTTGCTTTCAAACAAACGCCACGCCCGATATGCGGCTGATGTAATTGCGGCGTGGGCATCGCGCTACATTACGCCGCAAGATGAGGCTGATGAACCCAGCGCCACGGCTATAGACACGCCAACCGAAACGACCATTGTTCGCTCAATTGGTGATACGTTACGCCATAATGTTAATATCGGCGGACGTCACCATCTTGTCGCAGACGAGCCGGCAAGCATGGGCGGCGATGAAAAAGGCCCTGCCCCTTACGAATTCCTCTGCACCGCGCTTGCCGCGTGCAAGGCCATGACAATGCGCATCTATGCCAAACATAAAGGCTTTGCGCTTAAGGATGTGGAGGTTTGGGTCACACATGACAAAATTGATTTTGAAGGGCAAAAACGCGATCGCTTTCAATGTGAAATTAATATTGAGGGCGATGATTTGAGTGCAGAGCAGCGCGATAAAATCATTGAGATCGCAAAGAAATGCCCGGTTCATCGAACACTTCAAAGTGAAAGTATCATTGAAACCAAGCCTCATTAAAAAACCCCGCCTGAGCGGGGTTTTTCGTGTTTGGTTATAAGCTTGTTCCTTACATAAAGAACTTGGCAACGACCGCCACGAGCAAGATGGCCACAATGTTTGTGATCTTGATCAGCGGGTTGATCGCAGGGCCGGCTGTGTCTTTGTAAGGGTCGCCGACTGTGTCGCCTGTGATGGCTGCTTTATGGGCTTCTGAGCCTTTGCCGCCGAAATTACCGTCTTCGATATATTTCTTGGCATTGTCCCATGCGCCGCCGCCTGATGTCATTGAAATGGCAACAAAGAGGCCTGTCACGATTGTACCGAGCAACATACCGCCCAGCGCCTGAAGCGCAGGAACCATGTCACCGCTGATGAAGTACACAATTGTGAACAACAAAATCGGCACAACGATCGGAAGCAATGAAGGCAAGATCATCTCGCGAATCGCAGATTTGGTCAGGATATCAACCGCGCGGCCATATTCAGGCTTTGCTTTGCCTTCCATGATGCCTTTGATCTCGGCAAATTGACGACGAACTTCTTGCACAACAGCTTGCGCTGCGCGCCCGACAGCCATCATAGACATGGATGCGAACAAATAAGGCAACATACCGCCGACAAACAAACCAATCACCACGTACGGATCCTGAAGCGGGAATGTGATATCCGCAAATTCAGGCATGTAGTGTTTGATCTCTTCCGTATAGGCCGCAAACAGCACAAGCGCCGCAAGACCAGCCGAACCGATGGCATAGCCTTTGGTGACGGCTTTGGTTGTGTTACCAACCGCATCCAGCGCATCTGTCGTTTCACGGACTTTGGCAGGAAGCTTGGACATTTCAGCAATGCCGCCTGCGTTGTCTGTGACGGGGCCATACGCATCAAGCGCAACAACCATTCCCGCAAGCGAGAGCATTGTTGTCGCCGAAATCGCGATACCGAACAGACCCGCTTGTGAGAAGGCAATGAAGATACCGACACAAATCACGATCACTGGCAACGCTGTGGCTTCCATTGAAATCGCAAGACCTTGGATCACGTTGGTGCCGTGGCCTGTTTCAGAGGCTTTGGCAACTTCGCGCACAGGGCGATATTGTGTGCCTGTGTAATACTCGGTGATCCAGATCAAAAGACCTGTCACGCCAAGACCTGTGAGCACACACCAAAACAGCTTGGTCATATCCACGCCGCTATCTTCTGCTGTGAGCACTTCAAAGCCATCAAGCATATCGATATTGAACATCAAGCCCGCAATCAACGCGCCTGATAATAGCGCACTGACGATAAAGCCTTTGTAAAGCGCGCCCATAATGTTGGTGCTGCCTTTGCCCAAACGGACAAAGAACGTGCCAACGATTGAGGCCACAATACAAACTGAACCGATCAACAATGGCAACATCATCATCGGCAACACTGTCGCCCCGTCAAACACGCTGTAAGCAATCAACATTGTCGCAACAACTGTCACGGCATATGTTTCAAACAAATCAGCCGCCATGCCGGCACAATCGCCAACGTTGTCACCAACGTTATCCGCAATTGTGGCAGGGTTGCGCGGGTCATCTTCAGGGATACCCGCTTCGATTTTGCCGACCATATCGCCGCCGACATCCGCACCTTTGGTGAAGATACCGCCGCCAAGACGAGCAAAGATTGAAATCAGCGAGGCACCAAAACCAAGGCCAATCAAGCCTTCAAGTACTGAGCGCGTTTCAAATTCCATCCATACAAGAAACGCGTAGTAAGCGCCCACAGCCAAAAGGCCAAGGCCGACAACCAGCATGCCTGTTACGGCGCCCGATTTGAACGATACCGCCAGCGCAGGGGCAAGGCCCTTGGTTGCGGCCTGTGTTGTGCGCACATTGGCACGAACAGAGACGAACATACCGATATATCCGGCAACGCCCGACATCACCGCACCGATAACAAAACCGGCAGCCACGTGCCAGTCTAGCAATAGATACAATAAAACCGTAACGCCGACACCGACCATCGCGATTGTTTTATATTGACGGTTCAAATAGGCAGAGGCGCCTTCTTGAATTGCCGATGCAATTTCCTGCATTTTCTTGGTTCCCGCATCGGCTGCCAGAACCTGTTTCGCGGTGATAAGCCCATATATCAGGGCAAGCGCACCCGCGCATGCTATAATCAGGTAAACTTCAGTCATTGTTTCCTCATAGTGTTAATATTGATGAGATTCCATAGGCTACGTCCCAAATCACAACATCGCTTTGTAAGGCTTGGGAAAAAGCCCATGGAATAATCCACCAAACTGCACACATAAATATGCATTCACAAGAGTGAGAAAAGAAAAAAGCCGTAATATCCTCATAAAATTGAAGAATTCGGCTTTTTTAGACTAAATATTGAAAATTTATTGTTCGGGTATATTAGATCGGGCGCTGTTGAACCACTTGTAACAAGACATCTTCAACGACATCTTTACCCATCACTTTGTGGCTGATATTGTAAAGCTTCTCTTTCATCAAATCGACACGAAGAACGCCATCGTTCATGGAAACATGGCGATTGAGAACGCCGTAAAGTTCTTGAATATAAGCGTCATTTAAGCGTGGCTGTAGAGTGCGAACCATATCAGCTTTGGATGATGAAGACACCTCAAGAACAATCACGAGGCTCACCGTTTGCGTGACACCATTACTGCCGATAATGGGCAAGATGAGTGGGCTTAACTCAACAAATTCGTTTTTAGACGCTTTTTTCGCATCGCCCGATTCTTTTTTCGCGCTCATGTGCGCTTTATCATCCCCAATTGCCGCAATTGCAGGTTTGTGAAAATAGAAATAGGCTCCGCCACCAGCGGCAGCGAGAATTACGATTGCGATAAATGCAAATAATACTGATTTCATTATGTTGATTACTCCCCAATAATCGAAAAACTACTTGTCATATAATGACATAACATCATTAAGGAAGCGTTATAGTTATGGATAATTTTATATAAATACACTTCATTAGCAGACCCTAATAAAGCAAGGGAAAATGACTTAAATTGAATTTAACATTATGAAGCCGCGCCATCGCGCACCGCTTTCGCGATTTGGTCAAGCACGCCGTTCACAAGTTTTGATTCACTGCCCTCGTAAAAAGCGTGCGTGATATCCAGATAATCGGAAATAATGACAGGCACATCAATCTCGTGATGCGCAAGAAGCTCATATGTGCCGCATGACAAGATAACGCCCAACACGCCTTTGGGCATATTGCCTGAAGACGCGCCTTCTTTGGATGGCTTTTCAACAATATCGCGGACAATACCCTCGATATCTTCAAAGCGCGCCTCTGTGCCCTCAACAATGCTGGTCATGAGCGTGCCGTCTGGGATCACCATATCCGAATCATCTTCAGGCGTTGTGTCATAAGGCTTGCCGATGCGGTGAGCTTTAAACTCGGAGAGAACCGTTTTAGCGTCTTGGTCATTTTGACGCATTTGATACACCGCCTGCACTGCCGCTAAGCGCGCCGCACGCAAACGCGCGATTTTTGAGCTTTTTTTGGCTTGCTGGCCGATTGTTTGTGGTGCTTTTGACAAAATGCTTACTCCTGTGCCGCTTTGGTCGCGATGTCTCTTAATTCTTCAAGCTCACCAAGGAAATCATTAAAATCGCCCGGCTTGCGGAAATCTTTGTAAACAGAGGCATAGCGGATATATCCAACCGCATCAAGCCGTGCGAGCGATTGCATGACAAATAAGCCGATTTGCTTGGTCGTCACCTCTTGATCGCCCGATGATTCAAGCTGGCGCACAATCGAGTTGGCGGCTTTTTCGATGGTTTCAAGTTCCACAGGGCGTTTGCGCAAGGCAATCTGCATCGATTTCATCATTTTATCACGATCAAACGGCTGTTTGCGATCGCCGGCCTTCACAACCGTCATATCGCGCAGCTGAACGCGCTCAAACGTGGTAAAGCGCGCCCCGCATGAAGGGCAAGCACGGCGACGGCGAATGGCCGAGTTATCCTCGGTTGGCCGCGAATCCTTCACCTGCGATTCATCATGACTACAAAACGGACAACGCATCACTTATTACAATCCTTGGTTAAAGCCTATCGCCCCATTTTTTCATATACGGGGAAACGCTTGCATAAAACTTGAACGCGCTCAAACACGGCCTTTTCAACAGACGCATTACCTTCCGTGCCATTTTTGGCCAAACCGTCGATGACTTCACAAATCATCTCGCCGATTTGCTTGAACTCCGCAACCCCAAAGCCGCGCGTTGTGGCGGCAGGTGAGCCGAGGCGCACGCCACTTGTGACCATCGGTTTTTCAGGATCAAACGGAACCGCGTTTTTGTTACATGTCATCCCTGCATTCTCAAGCGCGACTTCGGCAATGTTGCCTGTCACGCCTTTAGGGCGCAGATCAACCAACACAATGTGCGTATCTGTGCCGCCTGAAACAATATCAAGCCCGCCCGCTTTAATCGCATCAGATAGCGCCTGCGCGTTTGTCACGACATCGGCGGCATATTGCTTGAATGACGGCTCAAGAGCTTGCCCGAAACAAATGGCTTTGCCTGCAATGACGTGCATTAAAGGGCCGCCTTGGATGCCAGGGAAGATGGCAGAATTGAATTTTTTCGCCAGATCTTCGTCATTGGTCAAAATAATGCCACCGCGCGGGCCGCGCAGGGTTTTGTGGGTTGTGGAGGTGCAAACATGGGCGTGCTCCATCGGGTTGGGGTATGCCCCGCCCGCAATAAGCCCAGAATAATGCGCCATATCCACAAACAAAATCGCCCCGACTTCGTCCGCAATTTTGCGGAAACGCGCCCAGTCAATCACGCGCGGATAGGCCGATGCGCCCGCAATAATCATTTGCGGCTTGTGTTCACGTGCCAAAGCTTCCATTTCCTCATAATCAATCAGGGCGTTGTCTTTGCGCACACCATATTGAATGGCGTTATATAATTTGCCTGATTGGTTCGGCTTTGCGCCATGGGTCAAATGACCGCCTGCGGCGAGTGACATGCCTAAAATAGTGTCGCCCGCTTTCAACAGCGCGGTGAACACGCCTTGGTTGGCTTGTGAACCTGAATTGGGCTGGACATTGGCAAATTTAGCGCCAAAAAGTTCTTTCACCCTTTCAATCGCAAGATTCTCGGCAACATCAACAAACTCACAGCCACCGTAATAACGCTTGCCGGGATACCCTTCAGCATATTTGTTGGTCAGGACAGAGCCTTGCGCTTCCATAACCGCCGCCGATGTCATATTTTCAGAAGCGATCAGCTCTATGTAATCATGCTGGCGCTGAAATTCATTTTCAATCGCTTTAAAAATCGCTGGATCAGCCTGAGCAAGAGACTGATTAAAGAAATCATACGTTTCGTTTTGTTCATTTTTCTTTGCGGCTTCAGTCATTTATCAAGCTTTCCTTTGTAACAAGTTTTAGTTGTCTGTTTCAATCATATCCACGCGGGTCTGGTGGCGCCCGCCTTCAAATTCCTGCGCCATAAAAGTCTCGACACAATCCAGAATAATCTCGATGCCGGTAACGCGACTACCAAGCGCGATCACGTTGGCGTCATTATGCTGGCGCGAGAGGCGCGCCATGGTTGAATTGGTGCAAAGGGCGGCGCGCACGCCTTTATGGCGGTTGGCGGCAAGGGAAATGCCGATGCCTGTGCCGCAGATTAAAACACCGCGCGAGACGTCGCCAGCTTCAATCATCTGCGCCAGCTTGTGACCATAATCGGGGTAATTTACGGATTGCGGGCCGTCTGTGCCCAGATCAATCCACTCAAATTCAGGGAATTTTTCTTTGATAATCGCTTTGGTTTCAAAACCGGCATGGTCGCATGCGATGGCAATTTTCACGGATCAGGCACTCCTGCTATGGCGATATATTTATTTTATGATGTTTATATAGGCTTTATGACCCTAAGAAATCAATCCTTTCTTTTTCATCACATATTCAAGCCGCATCAAAGCGTTGCGCTTGAGCGCCGCCTCGCCCGCCGCCGCGGGGCCTGAAACCGAAACTTCGGTCAGGGTTTTGGTATCCATCGCCGACACTTTCACCAAAGCGCCTACGGGGAAAAATTCAATAATGACATCTCTGTCAGATAATATGTCTTGAGCCATTGCCACTCCTTGCACTCTGTCTTAAATTAGTTATAGGAAATTTTAACCACAAGGATAAAGAGAAAAATGGTTACTGAACAAAAATTAAAGACAAATGTGAAACCAGACTTTCAGTGGCAAGACCCTTTATTGCTGGATGATCTTCTCGGTGATGAAGAGCGCATGATCTGTGAAACCGCGCGTGGCTATGCGCAAGACAAGCTGATGCCCGGCATTATCGAGGCCAATCGCCATGAAAAATTCGACCCCAAAATTATGCGCGACATGGGCGCGCTCGGTTTGCTCGGCTCTTTTATTGATGGCTACGATTGCTCGGGCGTGTCGCAAGTTTCCTACGGCTTGATCGCGCGCGAGATTGAGCGGGTCGATTCGTCTTACCGCTCCGCGCTCTCGGTGCAATCTTCCCTTGTGATGTATCCGATTTACACATTCGGCACCGAAGAGCAGAAGCAAAAATACCTCCCTGCCCTTGCCAGCGGCGAAATGATCGGCTGTTTTGGCCTCACTGAGCCTGATGGCGGCTCGGATCCGGGCGGCATGACGACACGCGCGAAAAAGGTCAAAGGCGGCTATAAGGTTTCAGGCAACAAGCAATGGATTACCAATTCGCCGATTGCCGATGTATTTATTGTCTGGGCAAAAAATGATGATGGCAAAATCATCGGGCTGATTTTGGAAAAAGACATGGAAGGCCTTACCGCGCCCAAGATTGAGGGTAAATTTTCGCTCCGCGCCTCGATCACAGGCGGCATATCAATGGACGAAGTGTATGTGCCTGATGAAAACTTGCTGCCGAATGTGATGGGCTTAACAGGGCCGTTTTCCTGCCTGAACAGCGCGCGCTACGGCATTTGCTGGGGCGTGATGGGCGCGGCGGAAGCGTGCTGGCATGGCGCGCGTAATTATGTGATGGAGCGCATTGTGTTTGATAAGCCCTTGGCGGCGCAACAGCTTATTCAGAAAAAATTGGCTGATATGCAAACTGAAATTACGCTCGGGCTGATCTCGGCATGGCGGCTTGGCTCACTGCGCGATCAAAAACGCGCCGCGCCCGAGGCGATCTCGCTGATGAAACGCAATAATTGCGGCAAAGCCCTTGATATTGCCCGCAACGCGCGCGATATGCTGGGCGGCAACGGCATTTCGGATGAGTATCACGTGATTCGCCACATGCTGAACCTTGAGGCCGTTAATACCTATGAAGGCACACACGATATTCACGCGCTGATTTTAGGGCGCGCGCAAACAGGCATTCAGGCGTTTGCATAAATTGGATGGGAATTATAGCTTTTAGAAGCTTGTCTGACTTGTCCAGAAGCGCTCGACCATTTTCATGGTGTCGTTCAGGCTCTTCAATCTTTCGGCTGTCATCTCGCCGCCTTGCATCTTTTGTTCATGACGCTCAAACATCGCTGTAATCATGTTTTTCAGATCCTGTCCCTTATCAGACAGCTTCACGCGGATAGAGCGTTTGTCATGCACAGAGCGCTCCTGAGCCAAATAGCCGTTTTCGACCATCTTTTTCACATTATAAGAAACGTTAGAGCCTAGATAATACCCGCGAACCGTTAATTCACCCACCGTCAATTCATCGTGACCGATATTAAACAGAATCATCGCTTGTACGTTATTGATATCTTGAATGCCTTTACGGTCGAGTTCAACCTTCAGCACATCAAGAAACTGACGGTGCAGACGTTCAATCAATTGAATAGCTTCGTAATATGGTGTTGTGCCGATCACTGTCTAAACCCCTAAAATATTAAAAACACTTATTATAAATAATAATCGAGATCAGATATGAAACAAGCGAAAAAAGAATAATCCGCTGATTAAGTCCTGTAATCCTCTAATTTTAACGCCGCAGGGGTAAAATAATCATTAACTCCCCCTTCGCTGACATCCTCAAAATTAGCTGGCGACCATTGTGGATTGTTGTCTTTGTCTATCAGCACAGTGCGAATGCCCTCAAAGAAATCGTGTTCTGCCAAAAAATGTTGCGCCAATGCAAAATCGCGTTCAATCACGTGGTCGAGCGTTTGGCCGCTTGCCTGCCTGTAATGGCGCAATGTCACATGTAAGCTGGTTGGGGAGCGCGTCATGATGATATCCAAAATCTCCTGCGCCCATTGTGATCCCTCGTGCTTTAACGCTGCCAATATCTCTTGAATGCTATCAAAGGCAAAACAACGATCAATCGCTTTGCGATTTTCACTTAGATCTGATTTCATGTCAGGAACGCTTGCAAACTGATCCAGAATAGCTTTGATCTCGGCCTGTGTTGTTGCATTAGCAAGCTTTTCGCGGCAGTCTTCTTGCGCGTCTAAAGCGATATAATGTGTCGCGACTCCCGCATATAACAAATCCGCCGCGTTAAAACGGTTGCCTGTTACGGCCATAAACGCGCCAATCTCGCCCGGCGCTTGGTTTAGATAATATACAGAGCCAACATCGGGAAATAAGCCAATCGCAACTTCGGGCATGGCGAATAATGTCTTTTCGCTACAAATCCGATATGTACAGGGCGCGGCAACGCCGTAACCACCGCCCATAACGATGCCGTTCATGAAGGCTATCGTCGGTTTTTTATAATGGTGCATATATTGGTTTAAAATATATTCATGGGCAAAAAAATCAGCCGCTTTGATTGTACCATAAATACCTTTTTTCTCATCCGCGCCCAAAAGCGCAACCTGCTTGACATCCCCGCCCGCACAAAAAGCGCGCTCACCTGCGCCCGAAAGCATGATCAAGGCCGTTGCATCATCGTCTGCGGCCTCTTCCAAATGCGCCTGTAATCCCGCTATCATATTGGGATTTAGAGCGTTCAAAGCTTTGGGTCTATCCAAAACGATAGACTTAGCGCGACCGTGCTGAGATATAGAGACTTCATATTGTGGGGACGTACTGTTGATATTTTCTGCCTTTGGCATTTCTTTTCCTAAAAAATATGGTAAAAAACATCTTATACAATACAAAATAAGAACGATGAGGCAAAGGGGTTCACGCATGGATGATGTAAAAACACGCGATTTAAAGGCGCACTCAGATGAAAAACAGATGACAAAGCCTTTCACGCTTGGTCAAAAGCAAGCGCGCCTTGTCCCGACCCCTGAAAACAGAATGCGCCGTTACCGCACCCATGAAGGCATGAGGCGCCTTGTCCGCGAAAATGCACTACAGGCTCAAAATTTAATCCTGCCGATTTTTGTTGAAGAAGGCTTAAAAGAGCGCACGCCGATTGCGTCCATGCCTGGCGTTTACCGCGAAACCGAAGAATCAGTGAACGATATTTTAAAACAAGCAAGCGAAAGCGGCCTTGGCGCGGTCATGCTGTTTGGTGTGTCGCACCACAAAGACCACACAGGCAGCGATAGCATGAAAAAAGGCGGACTTTTGGATCGCATGATCTCAAACGCGAAACGCGTCGCGCCTGATTTACCGCTCATCGCCGATTGCTGTTTTTGTGAATATACCGATCATGGCCATTGCGGCCCTGTCTCGGATAGCGGAATCGTTGATAATGACACCACAATCGAAAATATTGCGCGCCAAGCCGTGATCGCCGCCGAAGCGGGTGCGGACATCATTGCCCCTTCCGGCATGATGGACGGGCAAGTGGCCGCCATTCGCACAGCTTTGGATGAAAGCGGCTTTGAAATGGTTTCAATCATGGCCTACGCCGCCAAATTTGCTTCACATTTTTATGGCCCGTTCCGTGATGCGGCGGGCTGTAGCTTGCAAAAAGGCGATCGCAAGACCTACCAGATGGATTTTGCCAATGGTGATGAAGCCATGCGTGAAGTCGCGCTTGATATTGAAGAAGGCGCAGACATGGTCATGGTCAAGCCCGGCATGCCTTATCTTGACATCATCTGGCGCGCCAAAGAAACATTTGGCCTGCCGACCTTTGCTTATAATGTCAGCGGTGAGTACACGATGTTAAAAATGGCTGCTGAAGCCGGATGTCTTGATTACGATAACGCCTTGATGGAAATGCTCATGGGCTTTCGCCGCGCAGGCGCCACCGGCATTTTAACATACGCCGCCCTTGATGCAGCGCGCCTTATCAAGAACGCTTAAGCGTTGTTAAATTCTATATTTTATCGTTTTTAAAGGGATCACCTTGAATTATCAGTAAAAAAAGGCGATAAATAATGAGTTCGACACAATTTGTTAAGGCTTGTGCGATATCCACCTTATAAAGGCGCGTTTTCTTTGTGCCTATTTTTTAAAATATAGAAGCATTATTCGATGAAAATATTTGGCCTGATTATGGTTTTTGCGTGTGTGTTCGGCGGCTTTATGTGGGCCGGCGGCAAGATGGAGCCCATCTTTAAAGCACTTCCGTACGAACTGACAATTATCGGCGGCGCGGCAATCGGTGCGTTTTTAATCGGTAACAGCATGCATGTTATCAAATCTACGCTCTCAAACCTTGATTGTATGATAAAAGCCGAAGCGCACGACAAGGCCGACTACATGGAATTATTGAGCCTGCTCTTCATGATTTTTAAACTGGCGCGCACCAAAGGCTGGCTTGCTCTTGAATCTCACATCGAAGACCCTGACCAAAGTGATTTGTTCCGCCAGTTCCCCGGCTTTCAAAAAAACCATCATGCCACGCATTTTATTTGCGATTATTTACGCATTATTTCGCTCGGCAATGAAAACCCGCATGAGCTTGAAGCGCTGATGGACGAAGAGATCGAAACGCTTGAGCATGAATTTATGCACCCCGCCCACGCCGTTCAAACCATGGCAGACGGCATTCCCGCGCTTGGTATTGTGGCGGCCGTTTTGGGAATTATTAAAACAATGGGTTCTATTACAGAGCCGCCTGAAGTTTTGGGTAAAATGATCGGCGGCGCGCTGGTTGGTACATTCCTCGGTGTTTTCTTGGCCTATGGCGCGGTTGGCCCGATTGGGTCTGCGCTCGGCGCCAAGGGCGAATCCAAATTAATGTATTACAAAGCGATGAAGGTCAGCCTGATTGCGTTTTTGAATGGCGCAGCGCCGCAAGTGGCGGTCGAGTTTGCGCGCAAATTCCTGCCGCACCATGTCCAACCAACCTTTATGGAACTGGAAGAAAAACTAAACGAATTGCCTGCCCCCGGCTAATAAGAAACCGCCTGTTTAAAGCAAAAGGAATAAAACGATAGCCAAGAGCGACGAATTACAGCCGATTATCATCAAGAAAGTCATCAAAAAAGGTGGCGGTCATCATGGCGGCGCGTGGAAAGTAGCGTATGCTGATTTCGTGACAGCAATGATGGCGTTCTTTTTGATGCTCTGGCTGTTGAATGTCAGCACGGATGATGCGCTTGCCGTCATATCAAGTTACTTCGACCCCTCTCACCCCAAAGTCTCACGGATGGAAAGCGGTGCAGGCGGCGTTATGGGCGGATTAACAATGTCAGCCCAAGGTAGCATGGCGCAAAACAGACAGATGCCTATCCCGCCGCAAAACACAGGGGCGCGTCAAGCAGGGCAAGCCGATTCAAGAGATAGCGCCATAAAAAAACTAGAGGAAGCTTTGCGTGAAAAAGAGCGCCAAGATTTTGAAGAGGCCAAGAAAAAATTAGAAGAAGCGCTTTCGTCCGACCCGAACCTTCAGGAACTCGCCCGTCATGTCTTGATCGACATCACAAACGAAGGCTTGCGGATTCAAATTATTGACCAAGAAGGCCGCCCGATGTTTGCCTCCGGCAGTGCTGACATGCTTCCGGCGATGCGGCGTTTGATGGGCGAGGTTTCCACCCTCATTGATAAAATGCCCAATGATCTCTCCATTCGTGGCCACACAGACGGTATTCCCTACCCTGCCGGCGCAACCTACACAAATTGGGAGCTGTCCGCAGACCGTGCCAACGCAGCGCGCCGCGGCTTGATTGCACGTAATGTCGCGCCCGATCGCCTCGGCAATGTCATGGGCAAAGCCGACCGCGAGCATTTATTCGACGATGACCCGCGTGACGCGCGCAATCGCCGTATCAGCATTATTTTGATGAATGAATCCTTAGACAACGCCCTTGCGCGCGGCGCGCTTGACGATCAAATGATCGACGAACAGACCCGCCAACAAATCGAAAGCGGCAGTTATCTGGACGCATTAGAAGGCGCAACAAACGATCCCGGCTTCCAACAAACGCCGGGCGAAGTGTTCTTTCCGTAAAGTTTTAATGCTCACAGAACAGCATGAGCTATACTTGACAGAGATTAGACGTAAATTCTATTTTTCAAGTGCCATAATTAATTCATTTGAAATATATGCCAGCGCCTCATCTTGGTTTAATTCAAAATATACATTCGTTTTTGAAGCAATCATGAGCAGTGAAGCAAAAGACACACGCAAGGCAGCATATCTATAGCCGTGGTTAGATTCATTATACGAAAGTTCATTAAAACCTTCGTTTACAACTTGATCTAAAGATTGTGAGCCCCAGTGCGCCCAGTCAGAAAAATATTTATAGTGCTGATAAAAATATTCCAAATCAGTATTATCCTTTAAAATATTGCCAAGATTAGCTCCTTTGCGAAAATTGTCATGATGCCTTTTGCTATTTTTTTTTAGAAATTCGGAAGCGTAATTATTATAATTTTGTATAACGCGTTCCTCATCTTCTAATGACACTTTTATGCCGCTTTTTTTCTTTTTCTGCAGAAGCTTATAATCATCTACATATGAATATTTAAACCAATTCCCACAACGCTCCTCTGGCTTTTCTAATGCCCATGAAAGAGTCATTACACCTTCAATCATAGTTCTGGCGATCAAAGCCATGTCCATAGAGGGATCAAGCTTTATAACGGACATAGCATGGTGTCGTTGTTTCAACATAAAATAGGTAATAAGCCTACCCACATTGTCATTTTGCTGAAAAGACGAATGCATAATCTCTGTTTTTTTAATCAAATCTGATAAATACTTTTTTGCAATATCCGCTTGTTCCAATTTTGTAGCCATTTCTTTTACAAACGTTTTTGAGAGCACGTATAGTCATCATCACTAATGGAATGATGAACTGCAAGCGTCATTACATCGGCCTAAACATAACGAAATCTATGTCTAGGCATGTGCTAAAAACGCCTGTGCGCATTACCAGTTTTGCTTAAAACTTATTATTTTTCGGGAAGCCATTTGGTGGCACGCGGCCGGCTTGGGCGCGTTTACCAAGCCATGGCGTGATGTCTTCTACGATGCTTTCGCCTGCGCCATATTTGAAGGCGAGGCCTGTTTCAAGGCTGAAAGGTTTAACATCGCCCAGTTTGCCGTCTTTAAAGCGCATCAAGATAACGCCTTTTCCGCGCCCCATCTCAGGCATTTCTTCGCGCGTGAACACGAGCATTCTGCGGTTTGTGCCTGTTACGGCGATGTGATCATCGCTATCGGCGATCGTCATGCAGATACGCGCTTTTGTTTTATCGCCGACATTTAAGACCTGTTTGCCACTTTTCGTTTGTGCCAAAACATCTTTTTCAGCCACGATAAAACCGCGGCCATCTTCAGAGGCCACAATCATTTTGGCACTTGCATCATAGATTTTGAAAACAGTGATTTCTGCGTCGTTCGGCAAATCGATCATCAAGCGGAGCGGTTCACCAAAGCCGCGGCCTGAGGGCAATTTGTCCGCGCCAATTGTATAGAAACGCCCGTTTGTGCCTAAAACCAAAAGTTTATCGGTTGTTTGGCACTCAATCAGGAATTTTTCGCTGTCGCCATCTTTATATTTAATATCGTCTGGCTTATGACCGTGACCGCGGAACGCGCGAATCCAGCCTTTTGCCGAGCAAATCATGGTCACAGGCTCTTTTTCAATCAAGGCCTCTTCAAGTTCGTCAATATCAATCGGCGCGGGCGCTGTACCGATTTCGGTACGGCGGCGGCCTAGCTCTGTATCAGGGCCGAACATTTTCTTTAAAGCAGCGATTTGTTTGCGAATCTCTTTCCACTGCTTTGTTTCTGAACCCAGCAAGCCTTGTAAAACATCGCGCTCTGCGGCCAGCTTGTCGTATTCGGTGCGAATTTCCATTTCTTCAAGCTTGCGTAAATTGCGCAAACGCATATTCAAAACAGCTTCGGCTTGCACTTCGGTCAGTTTAAAGAACGCCATCAACTCTTTTTTCGGCTCGTCTTCTTCGCGGATAATACGGATGACTTCGTCAATATTAAGATAAACGATCAAATATCCGTCTAAAACCTCAAGGCGGTGGAGAACTTTGGCCAAGCGATAATCCGAGCGGCGCACCAGAACATCCTGGCGATGCTCAAGCCAGGCCTGCAAAACCTGCTTGAGGTTTAACACTTCGGGCACTGTGCCGTCTTTGAGAACATTCATGTTGAGATTAAAGCGCGATTCCAAATCCGTATTGCGGAACAAAGCTTCCATCAAGAGCGAGGCTTCGACATTGCGGTTTTTCGGCACCAAAACCAAACGGATATCTTCGGCACTTTCGTCGCGCACATCATCAAGCATCGGCAGTTTTTTAGCGTGAATCAGCTCTGCTATTTTCTCGACCAATTTGGCTTTTTGCAACTGATAAGGAATTTCGGTGACGACAATTTCATACATGCCTTGTTTGAGGTCTTCCTTGTGCCAGCGGGCGCGCATGCGGAAAGCGCCCCGTCCTGATTTATAAGCTTCAGCCATCACCTCTTTGGATTCAATCAAAATGCCGCCTGTTGGGAAATCAGGGCCTTTGACGCAATCCATCAAACGATCAATATCAGCGTCTTCATCCATCAAAATTTCACAAGCTTCTAAAAGCTCAAGCACGTTATGCGGCGGAATGTTTGTCGCCATGCCCACGGCAATGCCGGACGCGCCATTGGCCAAAAGATTGGGGAAATTGGAAGGTAAAACAATCGGCTCGCCGCCATCACCATCATATGTCTCGCGAAAATCAACGGCATCTTCGTCAATGCCTTCCAAAAGCAATTCGGCCACAGCCGTTAAGCGCGCTTCTGTATAACGCATGGCGGCGGCATTATCGCCGTCGATATTGCCAAAGTTACCCTGCCCGTCCACCAGCGGGTAGCGCACAGCAAAATCCTGCGCCAAACGCACAAGCGCGTCATAAACCGATTGATCGCCATGAGGGTGGAATTTACCGATCACATCACCAACCACGCGCGCACATTTTTTCGGTCCTGTGTCCGAACGCAGACGCAATTGATACATCGCATAAAGCAAGCGGCGATGAACAGGCTTGAGGCCATCGCGCACATCAGGCAGCGAGCGGCTCATAATGGTGGAAAGCGCATAGGAAAGGTAGCGCTCCGATAATAAATCACCAAGCGGCTGGTCGAGAATTTCTTGTTCAATGATAGGTGTATTCTTTGCCATAGCCGGACTTTACAATTTTTCAGGCAGATTGCAAGGGTTGGTTTCACAAGAATTGGTTTTCTCAATATAACGATCAAACCTTTCCTGAAAGGCACTTCGCGATGTCGGAACGCCTTTGGTGTGATGGTTGTAAACCCAGTGTTCTAAAAAATAGGCGTTGAGTTTGAGGCCATCTAAAATATCTTCATCTGTAATCTCGCCGCTGCGATTGGGGCGCAGAAAAGGCGGTAATCTCAAGAGCTTGCCTTTATAGGGCGCGCCTTGCGCGCGGCTGACGGCGTGGCCAGATTTGGGGCTGACATAGCATAAATCATTGACATCCCCGCCGCCAGCGCACCGCGTGAGATCAAGGCTAAAGCCAAGCTCGCGCAGCAGCGCAATTTCCCAAACGATATAGCTCACAGCCCATAAATCATTTTTTTCATCCGTCAGCGCATCTTGCAAAGCACACAGGCCATGAAACAGCCCTTCCTGCACTTCGCGCTCCGGCAGTGCGCTCTCGCACAGCGCACAAGCCGCCATCAGCGCGCCAAAGCGCAAGCCATCATCCATGATCGAGGTTGCCACCGCTTTTTCTGGCTCTAGCGTATAAGCGCCCAAATCTCCCTCAACGCGCGATTGCCAGCGTGCATGGACGAGATTGCCCGCCTCTATCACCCCGCGCATACGGGTTGAGAACGCGCCGCGGACATAGCCCGCATGTCGCCCATATGACTGGGTTAGTAGCGAGACAATCGCCGCGCCTTCTCCGTGGCGGCGCACAGCCAAAACGATTCCTTGATCCTGCCATTGTTCCATGATTGTTATAGTAATCAAACATTTGCAAAGAACCAGAGGTCATTATGATTCCATCCCGTCCTTTTTATCTGATCCGCCATGGCGAAACTGACGATAATGTCGCGCGCATCACCGCTGGCGGCGGCACGGAAAGCCCGCTGAACGATAATGGCCGCGCGCAAGCACGCCGCGTGGCGGAAACGATTGCTCATTTAGAGCAAAAACCCACCAAAATTATTCATAGCAGTATGAACCGCACAACAGAGACAGCCACCATCATTAATGAAGCGCTCGGCGTGCCGATGCAAAAAGAGACCGCGCTTGTGGAACAAATGGTGGGGGAATGGGAAGGCGCGCACTGGGATGAGGTTATCCCAAAACTACAGGCCGATATGCGCCCTGAAGGCGGCGAAAGCCGTTCTGATTTTGCGGTGCGCGTAAAAGGCGCGATGAACCGTCTTTTTACCGCCCCTGAACATGAGAGCGAAGCTTTGATGGTTGTGGCGCATGGCGGCACGTTTTATGCGCTAATGAATTTATATCGCTGGCACTATGACGGGCATATTCATAATTGCCAGTTGCATTTATTTACGCCCAAAGACGATCATGCGGCTTTTCCGTGGGAAGTGTGCCGTTTTGAGCCAAACGAAAGCCAGATGAAGCGCGGCATAGCCGAATTTTGCCCGCGCGTTATTTTGTAATCAGTTTTGTGTAATCGCCAGCCAAACATCAAGCGCCTGCTTGGTCTGGGCAACATCATGCACGCGCAAAATATCGGCGCCTTGAGAGGCCGCCCATAGCGCACCTGCCAACGATCCAGCAAGCCTGTCTTGCGGCAATGTTCCGGGGCATATTTTTTCGATCATGCTTTTGCGTGATAGGCCGATCATAACGGGGCAACCAAGCGCCTTAAAGCGCTTTATTTCTTTTAAAATCAGAAGGTTGTGAGCGAGTGTTTTGCCAAAGCCGATACCAGGGTCAAGCACAATACGGTCTTTTGATATCCCTGCGCTTTCGCAAGCTTTCAAGCGCTCTTCAAAAAAATGCATGATATCATCAATGATGTCTTTATAAATAGGAGCTTGCTGCATTGTTTTGGGCGTGCCTTGCATGTGCATCAAGCAAACAGGCACATCTGATTGCGCCAGAACGCTCATTGCCCCCTCGCCTTGCAAAGCTTGCACATCATTCATCATAGAGACACCCATATTCAACGTCTTCAGCATCGTTTCGGTATGGCGCGTATCGATTGAAATGAGGGCTTTTTCATCCTGTAATCCTTCGATCACAGGGAGAATGCGCTCCTGCTCTATCTCTGGGGTGATTGAGGCAGCATCAGGGCGGGTTGATTCGCCGCCAATATCCAAAATATCCGCGCCCTCGCTCACAAGGCGTTTGCCGTGACGAATCGCCATGGCGTGGTCTAAATATTCACCGCCATCGCTAAAGCTATCAGGCGTGACATTGACCACCCCCATAATCAAAGGGCGTCCGTTTTTGGCGAAGAGATCTATCATTTCAATTAAGCCGCGCTTGAAATGGGGCGGGCTTGCGGGGCGGTGATCTCCATCGGCTGTGCTTTTTGCTCATCCGGTATTTTTGCTATCATGTCGCTGAGATCAAACCCATACACAGGGTGCGTCCATGACGAAACAATATCTTGCAACGGCATCAAGACAAAAGCGCGCTCATGCATGCGCGGGTGCGGCACGATGAGGTCGGGCTTGTCCAAAATGCGGTCGTGATAGGCTATCAAATCTAGATCTAGCAAGCGCGGCGCGTTGCGAACAGTGCGAACACGGCCAAAATCATTTTCAATCGATTGGAGCATTTCCAAAAGCGCATAAGGGCTTAGGCTGGTTTCCACCTGCACCACCGCGTTGTGATACCACGGCTGATCGGAGACAGGCACAGGCGCGGTCAGCCAAATTCGTGATGATTGCACAACGTGAATTCCCTGCTCGTCCATCACTTTTTGGGCGGCAAGAATGGTTTCGTCGGGACGACCATAATTTGAAGGAAGATTGGCACCGAGAGCAATAAGGATCATCTTGAATTATTCCACATCAAGGGCTTGTCTATACTTTAAGTCCAGTAACGCACTTGCCCTGTGTCCATATGGACAAAATTGCTTCGCGCATAAAAGCCAACGCCGCCAGATCTGAGGCCATGGGCAATTTTTGACATTTTACGTGAAGAATAGCCCGGCAAACGCACATCCACAGCCTGCCCTGTCATATGGAGCGAATTGCGCGCGACGCCGCCTGTGTTACGCGCCAAACGTGCATTTGTTTTGGGGCAACGATAGCCGGATAAAAGCTCGTATGGCGTATCAATGCCGGCTTTTGATCGGACGGTGAATAAAATATCCATCAAGCGCGGGTCAATCGGGAATGATTCGCCTGAACGAAAATCACGCATGATGTAGTTGATTTTTTGGAAAGCTTCGGGCAAATAACGGCCGCCGACTTTGTACGCGCCGTTAAAGCTCTCGCCTGTATGCTGGTTGCGGAACGCGATGTGCTGGGCTGTGTTGTCGCGCGGCGCAACGAAGGACGAGGCATTGGCAAGTGATGGGAGCGCGCTTGCACCCACAGCAAAAAGTCCGCCAACCAAGCCAGCAGACATAATATCACGTCTTGAAATTTCTTTATTTTGAATACGCATTGCATTCCCTAATCTTGTTTACACGTCTGAATATTTAATACATGAGAATAATATTGCAAGGAAAATGCCATATTTTGAACAAATAGGGCGACATTAAGCTGAAAGAATAGCCCGAAAAGCCCCCAAATGCAACAAAGCGCCCTAAGCAGAGCGCTTTGAATATACGATTATATTATGTTTTTTAGCGATTAAGCCCTGCAAAACGCGCCGGCTTTGTCGTTTCAGGCACATAGAAATCGTCTGTGCTCGTTAGAGCCGCAATCAATTGATCGTCACGTTTGTAAAAATCAGGCCCATAAACCAACGCGCCTTTGTGGTCCAGCCACATTGACTGGTAAACGATGTACGATGGAAACGACTCATCAATCAAAATATCGGTTTTTCTGCCTGAGCGAAGAACACGATCCGTATCCGCTTCGCTCCACCCTTCTTTACCGCCCAAAATGAAAGCCGCAATCTTTTCAGGCTCTGACATGCGCACGCAACCAGAGCTAAGCGTGCGTTGACCGCGATCAAACAAGGATGGCTGGTTTGTATCGTGGAAATAAATGTCATAGCGATTCGGCATCAAGACACGGTAACTACCCAACGCATTTTTACGCCCCGGCTTTTGCACCATGCTAATCTCGTTCATGGACTTCCATGTCATCGACTCCCAATCAATTGTGTGCGGATCAAGAATTTCACGTCTGCCATCAACCGTCCGCTTCACCTGAATTTGTTTGTTCACAAGATAGTTCGGGTCTTCTTTTACCTTCGGCAAAATGTCGCGCATTTTAATGCTGAGCGGCGCTGTCCATGTCGGGTTGAGACGGATACCTGTAATTTGCGATGTAAAATCTTTGGTTTTGCGCGAAGCTTTGCCGATAATAACCGGCATTTCATGTTGCACTTGACCATCTTCCACAGCCCACAATGTCTGCTGGGGGATATTTACAATGATGTATTTGTTCGGCTTGTCTTGCTCTAACCATCTTTGACGCTCCAAATTCGCCACGACCTGACGGATTTTATCATCTGTCGAAAGGTTTAATAGCGCTCTGGTTTGCGGGCCGATAACGCCGTCTACATCAAGACTTTTTTCGTCTTGAAACTTCATGACAGCGGCGGCCAGCGCGTCATCATAATAGTCCTGTGGTCCGTTCAATTCGTTATGGCGCACGCCCAAGCGTTGACGCAGACTTATAACATCTTGATGGCGCGCGCCCGGTTTAAACAATGATTGTCCGCCAAACTCCATTGGCAATAAACGATCATAAGCGCTTTTTTCATTCACAAGGCTCACAAGCTCTTTTTGTAGTGCTTTGTAAAAACGATTATCTGGCGCCATGTCTTCCAGCACATCAACCGGATTACGGCTGCGTGATAAATCCGCTAAAACTTTGCCAGCCTCTTGCGGCGCGCGCCAATAATCGGCGCGTTGGTTAATCTGTTTCGGGTCAACTCGCATCGCTGAAATGTCCACCGCGTAACGAAGCGCCGCATCGCTGAGCAATAATTCAAGCTGGCGCGCCTCGGTCACAATAAAGCCATCCAAAAGATCGGATATTTCTTCGGTGTGATATTGCGCAGGGTTTAAACCATGCTTCCATGAATCGTTCAAAAGCGATAGCAAACCTTTAGCGCGCGCATTGCGGATACGGTCAAGGCGCCAAATCGGCTTATAATTCTCATCACTATAATAGCTGTGCAGCAATTCGGCATTTAAAAGCTTGTCTTCGTGCGTCTTTGCGAGCGCAGCGGTTGAAGGCCCTGTGAACGAAATTGAATTTAATAATGATTGTATCGGAAGTGATTGCAAAGCGATGGGCTCAGGAGCCAAACTATTTTGCTGGGCGGCGACAGGGTTTATCGCGGCGGTTGCGATAAGGGCGCATATTCCAATTCCAAGGGCTTTTGTTTTTATTTTTTTCATGATGATCTCTCCACACGGCGTTTCTTATTTCCCCCAATATGAGGGAAAACAATTAATTTCCGCTTAGGAATAGATCAGATTTTATAAGTTATTATGTATAGTCGAAAAAAGAGAGCAACAAAATGATTAGTTTGCTAAATCATCGCCCGTCACTTTATCTTCATAAGCGCCGAGACGTTCGTCCATCTCAACACGAAATTCGAGTGCATCGGCAATAAAAGGAATGGCCGTAATGCGGCTTCCTGTTCCGTAAACAACAACGCTGGCATAACCCAGTATCTGCCCCATGATTGTGCGCTCTGTCTCCACCGATTCAATACGGCTGTGGCGAATCTGGATGGTATCGACGCGCAAAATACCGTGGCGAAGCAGCACGCGCTTATCGGTTAGCACCAAAAGAAGGTAATGTTTGTACAATGTGGCGATTGTGAACAAAATCAGTGTCACAAGGCACATAAAAACACCCAAATTGAACAAAGGCCCAAACAGCATCACAATGGCAATGATGCCCACCGCGATGCTTTTCCAGTAAATACCGCTATGGATTTTAGCAACGCGCAATATTTTCTCATCATCTTTTAAAATCGCAAGCACAGAGGGGTCGAGCCTTGGCTTTTGAACAAGAGGAGAAGATATTTTGTTATTTTGAGGAGCAGCGGCGTTCACAATAAAACCTTTTAAAATGCAATAAAATTAATAGTTGCGTGCTTTTTCAATCATACGGCGAAATTTGATGGGGTCATCAATCGGCGGTAATACAACTTCGCCAACACCCATACCGCGGATCATAACGCGGCCAAAATTGAAAATACGACCAATAATACCCTGTAATACGTTCACGCCCTCAATGCGGTCCACGCTCATCTCTCCAACATGCCGAGCTACAAGGCCGCGCTTATATATAATGCGTGAATTCGTAATGGCGATTTCAGTCGTCACCTTAATAATCATCATTTGTGCGAAGCGCATTAAGCCCATCACAAACATCAAAAAGGCGAAGAGACGCACCATAGGGTGGACTTCACGGATTTGGCCTAAGAATGTCTCGGAAAAGAAGCCGCCCATATAATTGCCTTGAACATGATGGGCGACCATCAAAACCACAATACAAGAAATGATTCCCCAAAATATCGAAAGGACGGCGTTAAGCGTGTAAAACCAGTGGAACTCGCCAACATGGATCAACTCCTCATCAGGCCCCAAAGATTCTTTAACATACAACATTGAACTGGCCATGCAGGCACTCCTTAAAAAAATGTTCAAAAATACACTGAAAAAATGTGCTTAACAACACACTGAAAAAAACGTGTTTAACAACACGATGAAATTACGGTTACGATCATAGCGCTTCTTTTTAAAAATGAAAAGACGGGTCACCATCTCTTTCACATCTCATGATATTTTCAGTCTCCGAGCGAGATACCAAGCGCGCGCGCTGTTTGTATCAAAGTGCTGTTCACATCAACCTGCTGATAGGCTTTGATCGCATCTTCAATGGCAACATCAACAACCTGACGATTTTGCCACGCCACCATGCGCCCGAACTTGCCTTCTTTAATCAAATCAACCGCCTTAACACCGAACGCAGAAGCCAAAAGACGATCGCTATAGGTTGGCGCACTGCCGCGCTGAACGTGGCCTAAAACCGTGACGCGCGTCTCAAACCCAGTGGCGCGCGCAATCTGTTCACCCAAATAGTTTCCAATGCCGCCATAGCGCTTTTCGCCGCCATGAAACGTGACCTGAAATTTTTCACCATCCAGCGTTTTGACCGCTTCGGACACAACAACAAGCGCAAAATTACGCCCTGTCTTTTTTACATCCCTAATTTTTTGAGCAATCGATTCGACCGAATATTTGATTTCGGGAATCAAAATAACATCCGCGCCGCCCGCAATGCCTGTGGCAACGGCAATATGCCCCGCATCACGCCCCATAACTTCCAAAATCATAACGCGGTCATGGCTGGCGGCGGTGGGTTGCAAACGGTCAAGCGCTTCGGTTGCCACCATCACGGCCGTATCAAACCCAACAGAAGCTTCCGTCATACCGATATCGTTATCAATGGTTTTAGGAATACCGACCATGTTGATATTGCCTTTTTCGGCCAGCTTTTTCAAAATCGCAAAGCTGCCATCCCCGCCGATACCGATCACAGCGTCAAGTCCGAGCGAACGGAAATTGTCAATAATTTCATCGGTGCGGTCTTTGATTGAGCCGTCCGGCATCGGGAAGGCAAACGGGTTGCCTTTGTTGGTTGTGCCTAAAATTGTGCCGCCTTGGCGCATAATATTGCCGTCAAAGTCATTCGGCGTTAATTCGCGCACAGCAGGCGGGGATTGCATCAACCCGGCCGTGCCATCCAAAATACCGATTGTTTCCCAGCCCAGCAAATGCGCACGGTGAACGACCGCGCGGATTGCCGCGTTTAATCCGGCACAATCGCCGCCGCTTGTCAGGATGCCAATGCGTTTTTTGCTCATGATTTATATCCTCATTTTGATAGCGTTTTCATCACGTCTTGTGTTTCACCATAGGTTTATACAATTCTTGCTTATCAAACAAAGGATTATTTGCTATTGTTCTTATGAAATTTAAGTCTATTGCAGGATTAAAACTATGGAAGATGAAGAAGATCGCTTGCGCGAGCGTTTGGTCGAGCTTGAAATAGAGCACCGCGATCTTGATGAGGTCATTGACCGAATCACGAAAACTGCACCCATTGACTTTTTACAGGTTCAGCGCCTCAAAAAACGTAAGCTCCAGCTTAAAGACGAGCTTCAGCGCATCAATAGCATGCTATTGCCTGATATTATCGCCTAATTCTCTCTGACTTTTTTTTGAAAAGGGTTTTCAATGACCAGTGATTCACAAATCGATGTGGGTATTATTATGGGGTCGCAATCGGATTGGCCGATTATGCAAGATGCCGCAATAATTCTTGAAACGCTTGGCATTTCGCACGAAACCAAAATTGTCTCCGCCCACCGCACGCCTGATCGCATGTATGATTATGCCAAAGCCGCGCGCGGGCGTGGGCTTAAGGTGATTATTGCCGGCGCAGGCGGCGCGGCGCATTTGCCGGGGATGGTGGCTAGCCTTTGTGATTTGCCGGTGCTGGGCGTACCGATTAAAAGCAAAGCGCTAAAAGGCATGGACAGCCTCTTATCAATTGCGCAAATGCCCGGCGGCATTCCTGTCGGAACACTCGCCATCGGCAGCGCAGGCGCAAAAAATGCCGCCTTATTGGCGGCATCTATTTTAGCTTTGTCCGATGAGTCTATTTTAAAAGAGCTGCAAGATTACCGCGCAAAGCAAACAGAAAGCGTCGCGGACTCGCCGACATAAAATCTAAATTTACAGCTGAAACGTTGGGTCTGTTGCGGGCTCTACTGTGAGTGTAGCAACGTTTTTATCAGCGGCCTTAGGCTGATTTTTCAAACGCTCTGCCGCTTCGGCAATCTCTGTACGCTGGTTTTGTGTAAAACCGGCAATAGCCAAACTCAAGCCGCCAACCGCCAAAATCAGTCCATAAACTAATGACCCCGTATTTTGCATTTGGATGTTATCAAGAGCGATCTGTGCTTCTGGCGACATCGCCACTTGTTGCGCAGCACGAATAAAGTCCCAGCTAGGCGCTGCGCCACATACCATGCCAATGCCAATACCGCCAACGGCAGCGCTAGGGCCGACGGCAATATTGCTTCTTTGTGCGTTCCCTGAATCGTGTTTTTTTGTATCAGACATTTGATAATCCTTCATGTTCTATATAATTATGTCTAATTAAAAGCCGCATTATTGTCAAGAGATATAGAACTTTCAAAAATATTCCAGCGGCCCTATCTTGTCTTTGGGCTCACAAAAAGGCATAAATATTCCATGAAATTAGAAAGCAAAACACTTGGTATTCTTGGAGGCGGTCAACTGGGGCGCATGAGCGCCATGGCCGCCGCGCGGCTCGGTATAAAATGCGTTATTTTCTGCCCCGAAAGCAACGCGCCCGCCTCGCACGTTGCCGCCCACACCTTCACGGCCGCTTATGATGATAAAAAAAGCTTAAAAGCCTTTGCCAATATGGTTGATGTCATCACCTATGAATTTGAAAATATCCCTGTTGAAACGATCACATTTTTACAAAAACTAAAGCCTGTGTACCCCGATGATCGCCTTTTGGCTGTCGCGCAAGATCGCGGTGTGGAGAAAAAGTTTTTAAACGATGTTGGCATTGAAACTGTCAGCTGGTCATTGTTTCAAAGCGCTAAAACCTTACACGCCGCCCTTCAGGAAAAGAGCGAAACCGACTTTGTTTTAAAAACAACGCGTTTCGGATACGACGGAAAAGGCCAGGTTTCGTGCCACAAAGATGATGATTTAAAAACAATTGAAAAATATTGGTCAACGCTCAATTCCAAAGAGAATATTTTGGAAGACAAGGTTAATTTCGCCTGTGAAATCTCTGTTATCATCGCCCGCGACAAGCTCGGACAAACCGCGACATTCGGCCCTATCTTGAACGAACACAAAAACCACATTCTTCACCGCAGTACAATTCCTGCCGCCATCCCTGATAAAACGGCCTTAAGCGCGCTGAAAATAACCGAACATCTGGCGGAGGCGGTTGATTTGATCGGGGTTATGACGCTTGAGATGTTTGTCATGCCTGATGGGCGCTTGCTGGCCAACGAGATTGCGCCGCGCACCCATAATTCAGGCCACTGGACGATTGATGCCTGCACCGTTTCACAGTTTGAGCAACATGTCCGCACCGTTTGCGGCATGCCCATCGCCCCGCCGCACCGCCATTCGGACGCCGAAATGATCAATTTGATTGGCATGGACGCGAAAAAGCTGGCGAAATGGCTGGAGATGTCCGGCTCTTGCCTGCATCTTTACGGCAAAGACGATATCAAGGCTGGCCGTAAAATGGGTCATGTAACTGTCATAAAGCCTTTTTCGCGTCATTTACTGGACGATCGTTGATGCAGGGCGCCTTGCGAACAAAGCACGATATTGCAAACGCCTTAACCCAATCACGCTTTCATATGGATGCGTTACGCGCCGTGCACTCGCTAAATTTACCGCAATGCTATATCGCCGCCGGTTTTGTGCGTAATTATGTTTGGGACCAAATGAACAGCCCTGCGCTTGAAACCAAGCTGAATGACATCGACGTGATTTATTTTGACGCAAGCCACCATGACGAAGCTTTTGAAAAAGAGCAAGAGCTGGCATTAGAGCGCCTGATGCCCGCACAGCCATGGTCTGTTAAAAACCAAGCGCGCATGTACCATAAAAATGGTGATGCGCCTTATGATGATATTGAAACCGCGCTTGCGCATTGGTGTGAAACCGTCACCCCCATCGGCGCGCGGCTCAACCAAGACAATGAGATCGAAATCATTGCCCCGCTTGGCATCAAAGATTTGTTAAACGCGCAGTGTCACGCTACCCCTTTTGCTAAATCAAAACCTTCAAAGCTGGCGGATTATCGCGCGCGAATGCGGGAAAAGAAATGGTGGGTGATTTGGCCGCATGTCACGGTTATGGATTTATAAATCTCACTTTCGCGTTATGTTACAGACTATAAAATTTAAAAAAATAAAGGATGCGCCCCATGAACGCTCAAGCCCCCAAGAACAGCCCGAAAAAAAACCAAAACACGCGCATGGAAAGCGATTCCATTGGGCAGATTGCTGTGCCGGCTGAGCATTATTGGGGCGCGCAAACACAGCGAAGCCTTGAGAATTTTAAAATTGGCGGCGAAGTGATGCCTGCTCCGCTGGTACGCGCGCTTGCCATTCAAAAAAAGGCAGCGGCGCTGACAAATATGGATCAGGGCGATCTTGACCCTAAAATCGGCGAAGCGATGGTCAAAGCCGCCGACGAAATCATTGACGGCACGCTCAGCGCTGAATTCCCGCTTGTGGTCTGGCAAACAGGCTCAGGCACACAAAGCAACATGAACGCCAATGAAGTCATCGCCAACCGCGCGATTGAAATTTTGGGCGGCGTTATCGGGTCAAAAGATCCTGTTCACCCTAACGACCATGTCAATATGGGGCAGTCATCCAATGATACGTTCCCCACCGCCATGCATATTGCCGCCGCTGTTGAAGCGCATGAAAGCTTGATCCCCGCGCTCAAATCTTTGCAAGATGCCTTAAATGCCAAAGTCAAAGCCTTCAAAGACATCGTCAAAATTGGCCGCACACATTTACAAGATGCAACGCCTATCACATTAGGCCAAGAATTTTCGGGTTACGCCCAGCAAGTTGAAAACGGCATCACGCGCGTTCAAAACGCTTTACCCCATATCATGGAGCTAGCGCAAGGCGGCACAGCCGTTGGCTCTGGCATTAATAGCCGCAAAGGCTTTGACACGCGCTTTGCCGATCATGTTTGCAAATTAACAGGGCTGAAATTCAAAACCGCGCCGAACAAGTTCGAGGCTTTGGCGGCGCATGATGCGCTCGTTGAGTTTTCAGGGGCGCTAAACGTGTTGGCGGTTTCGATGATGAAAATTGCCAATGATATTCGTTTGCTTGGCTCTGGTCCGCGTTGCGGCATTGGTGAAATCAACCTTCCGGCAAACGAGCCTGGCTCTTCGATCATGCCTGGCAAGGTCAATCCAACACAATGCGAAGCCATGACCATGGTCTGCGCGCAAATTATGGGCAACCATATGGCTGTTACCATTGCAGGCTCAAACGGGCATTTTGAACTGAATGTGTTTAAGCCAGTGATGATTTATAATGTTTTGCAATCGATGCGCTTGATGGCAGATGCGGCGAACAGCTTTACTGATAAATGCGTTGTCGGCATTGAGGCCAATGAGGAGCGCATCAATAAATTATTGCATGAAAGCTTGATGCTGGTGACCGCGCTGAACCCGCATATTGGCTATGATAACGCCGCAAAAATTGCAAAAACAGCTCATCAGGACGGCTCGACATTACTTGAAGCGGGCATCAAGCTCGGCTTGCTAACCGAAGATCAATTCAAGCAATGGATCGACCCAAAAAACATGACAGGGCCGCGCGATTAAACGCACTTAAGACAGGTGTTTTAGGCTGTCATGATTGTTGAGTGCGCCTCTCACTATCTTTGAAACGTTATTTTTGCTATAGTTTGATTATCAAAAATAATAGACAGGATGACATATGCCGCTCAAGAAAATTTCAGATACTGGCAGAAAAGCCTTTGAAGCGGCAGGAGATGCCACGCGCGCCACAGGGAGCGCTGCTTATAAAGGCGCAAAACTTTCCGCCCAATTCACCGCGAATGCGGCGGGCGCAAGCATCAAAAAAACGCTTGATGGTATTGAATATGTTGACAAAAAAATCGAGAAGGCCGACCAACTGGTTGAAAATACTCTCGGTCAATCCGGCCGCAAAGTTGGCGGTGTTTTTGGCGAAGAAGCCGCCTTTCAAGGCGAGCGTGCCGGTCGTCTTTCTTACCGTGGTATGAAATGGGGCGTCAACTTACTGCCCCTTCCCCCTGCCCTCAGCAAAGCCGCCGATGCCCTGCGCCATTTGCGCCGCAAATAAGAAAAGCAGCGAACCATTGAAAAAAAGATCCGTAAAAATCGCAGGTCACGCCACCAGCATAACATTAGAAGACCCGTTTTGGGATCAGCTCGTTGCTATATCAAAAGATGAGGCCATCTCGATCAATAATCTCATTCAGAGAATAGACGATACGCGCGGCACAGCGAATTTATCAAGCGCTATTCGGGTTTATATTCTTGAGACTTTAAAACAACAAATCAGCAGCCAAAATAACCAAGGCTAATGCTATCCCATTGCTGACCGCCCTTTAGTTAACACCCTTTAATTACCACCAAGCAATCCTTCCATAATGCCAAAGATCGCTTCTTCCGGTGTCGGCTCGCGTGTTTCTTGTACTGGCTCTTGCGCGGGTTGTGGCGCTTCGGTTTCAGGCTGTGGCTGTTGAGGCTCTTGTTGAGCTTGTGGCGCTCCTCTTTGTGGTACGCCCAGCAAGCCACGGATTAAACCATCAACCTGATCGTCTGCACTTGGCGCGCTTGGTTGCGCTTGCGGCGCAGGCGGCGCATTATCATTGCTAGCAGGCGCTTTTTGAGGCGCAGCCTTTTGCGGCGCAGGAACGCCCAATAAGTTACGGAGTAAGCCGCCATCATCTATATTTTCCAAAAGCGGATTAAGAACAGCGCCCTCAAGCTGCTTTTTAAAAAACTGATTCATGGCGTTTTGACCAAAAGTTTGCGCCGGACGATCAAGCGGGCCTTTGAAAGAGGCCGTTAAGGGCGGTGCATCTTCCGGCTCTTTGAGCTGAACCGTGCTGGTTAAATTGACCGTCCATAATGGCAAATTCACATCGCCTGTTGTATTCACGATGGCATCTTCACCTTCAAGAATCATTTTATCAACATTCACAACACCTTCCTTGATTGTGTATGCGCCATCAAGCGAATCAAACTTTGTATTGCCGCCGGCAAGTGAAGCGTCCAGCACGCGGGTAAAGTTCTCGCTGACACTGCTGCCTGCACCGCCAAGGGCGCGTGAAAGGCGGGCAAGGTCAAACCCTTCAAACACGATGGCATCACCATCAAGCTTGCCTTGACCTTGCAAGGCAAACACAAGCGCCGCAGGGCTTAAGCCCGATGTCTGGATTGATGTATCCAGCGTCACCTTGCCTGTTGCCGAAATCAGTTTTGATCCGCTGAGCGCGCGCACTAGCTCTTGAAGCTGAACATCTTGTGCCAATAATTTGCCGTTCACATTTAAAGGCTGGCGCTCTTGCGTGCCGCTCGCCACTTTTGCAGACAGCGCAATTTGCCCACCTGAAAAACCGCCATCTAGCTGTGTGATATCAAGCACGCCATTTTTTAAGCTCATATTCACCGCCGCCTTATCAAGCGCCCATAGACCGTATGAAAGCTGATCTGCGGTGGCTTGGAAATCCACGTCAAACATCTGAAGCGCTGCTGTGTTTATAGCGTTGCGCGACCAGCGTACATTTTGGTTTGATTGTGTGCTGCCGCGCGTCGCGCCTTGTGTGTTTTGTGCCTCTAAGCCCAATAGCTTATCAATCGGCAATTCGCCAATGGCCATGGTGGCTTTGATTTGTGGTTTTGCGCCGCTTAAGCGCGCTTCAACGTTACCCTTGATGACAGAGGGGCCGATTGTTGCTTGCACATCTGGGAAGCGATAAACATCGCCGTCGCGCGTCATGCTGGTAAAGACATCCATTGATTTACGGATGGCGACGCCGCCTGTAAATGCCGGGTTATACAGGCGCACAACATCGACATAGTTCGGGTGCTTGGCACGGAATGTCAGGTCACTGACAACAGGCTTTGTCAAAATATCGGAAAACGCGCCCGAGGCTTCAATCGTGCCGCGAATGGCGTTGAGATTTGTCACAAAAGAAAGCTTATCCGCATTGCCTTTTAGCTCCGCCAGAATTTCGCTTTGACCGATATTGCTGGGTAATTGCTCGATCACAACGCCAAATGATTGTAATGTCTGTTCTAAATCAACAATTTTGCCGCTGAATGACAAATCAACGCCAGCGGCCTTGGTGTAATCCGCAACGGATCCCGCCAAGGTAAAAACGTCATTAGCATTGCTTGTTAAAGAGGCCGTTTGAATTTTCAATTGATTCCCTGTAACCAACGCACGCAACAATAATTTTGTGTAATCACGCTGCATAACTCTCATATTTTGAATATCGGCACTGAAATCGAGATCAAAAGGCAATGCCAGATCATTCAAAGTTTTTTGAATATCGGCTTTGCGCGCCTGTTTCTCAACAGTGGCGCTTGGCTTTTGGGCGCGCTCGCGCCATGTATCCAGATTCAGCCCAAATGCGCTGATCGCCACAGCAAGTTTGTTTTTGGCCGCGCTTTGCGACAATGTGTAATCACCGCTGAAATTGAGACGGGATTCATGCAAAGTGACATATCCTTTTTCAATCGCAATGGCTGTCGGCTTAATTGTGCTATTGATTTCAGAGTCTAGCTTGTGCGCCAAAATGCGCGCCAGTTGCTCATCAACCGGATTCTTTGAAAAGGCCTGCATTAATTTTAACGGCTCATCGCTTTGCACATTCACTGTGGTTTTCAAAGACGGGCCAGACAAAACTTTTGCCTTTGTTGCCGCATCAACCGAGCGTGAGGAAAAGCTTAGATCGCCATCAAGATTCAATGATGTGTTTCCCGGCGCTGTAACAGCTGTTTTAATATTTGCGTTGCCATTATCTTGCAAAGTTAAAGCCAAATCGAGATCACGATAGGTTTGGCTTTGGAAATTCACTTGCGGCGCTTTCAAAATAAGCGTGCCACCGATTGCAACTGGCATTGAGATTGTTTGCGGCATGAATGAGGTGGCCTTAGCACTTGTGTTATCATTGCTGACTGCTTTTTTGGCAGGCGGCATTAACGAATCCAAATCCAACATTTCGGCGACGTTGATCTCCGCCGCAACAGCCAAAGGCGTTGTTAAATCACCAAGACCATTCACAGACAAAGAGCCATTGGCAATGGTTGCACCATACTCAACGCGCAAGTTACGGTAATGGGCGGCCTTACCATCATAAGAGAGGACGCCGCGTGTTTTTACCGGTTTTGCAATGGCGGCGTCAATTTCTGCGCCAAGCCACTGTGCCAGCTCTTTGGGTTTGTTGATATCAATCGCAGTTTCCCCCTGAAGATCGATCGTTTCATTATAAGAGACGACGCCAGCAAAATCGATTTTGCTTCCAAAGGCCGGCAAAGCGGCGTTGAGTTGTAGCGGTATTGATTCTGACAATTGATCGACACGACCTGCGTTGAGTTTGATCGTGATTTTTTGATCGTTATAAACCATTTCACTGCTCACATCATAAGGCCCCATTAATGTGTCACCACGCAAGGTCGCGTCGATGTTTGACAAGGCCAAACGGTTTGGCTTTTCGCCATTTGTCGCAGGCGGCGTGTAAGCCACCGCGCCATTACGTATTCTAATTTCGCGCAGGGCAATCATATCCCCGACAGATTTTGAGCCGTCCTGCACCGCATTCTCTGAAGCCGCATTCACAGCCTCGCCCACTTGTCCTGCGTTCTTTTGAAACTCTTGTAATTTAGCGCTCATCCACACAGGCGTTCCATCATCTTGAAAGCGCACGTCGATATTAGGGCCGTCCAAAACAACCTGGTTTAATATAAACTCACCTTTAAAAAGCGGCCCTAAAGCCATGTGCGCCGATACTTTATCAAGCGTTACAAATGGCTCTGTTCCCGCTTGTGGATTGACAATTTTCAAGCCTTCAATTTGCACTTTGGGCGATGGCAGAACCGCGAGCGAGATTGCGCCGCTGACTTCGATTTCATAGCCTGTGAAATTTTGCGCTTGATTAATGATTTGCGGTTTATATTTCTCCCAATCAATAAAGCTGGGCGCGATAATTGCGGCGGCCAGCAAAAGAATGAGAAGAACAGGAATCGCAATCAGAAGTTTTTTCACAGTCAGAACTCTCTATAAATGGTTGGTTTCAGCATATTATTACAAGCAAACGCCGGACGCATTAAATACGTTCCGTTTGTGAGAACCATACGGACTCAATTTATTTGTAATATCGTTGCACAAAAACAGGTTTTCAGATTTGTTGCAAGGCAAATCAGTCGCGTTTTTGAAATGCTTCAAGCGCGGAAACAAATGCATTAAATCGTGTTTCGACACTTTCTTCATATTTGCGTTTTTCAGAAGCCTCTAACATGCTTTTAACGTCATGCAAGGCCGCTTTTGCGTCCGTAATAATCTGCTCAAACGATTTACCGCGACTTAGTAATGTTTTGTTAGAGCTGGAAAGACGCCCTAACAACATCGGCAAAAGCGCGCGGATTGTCGGATCTGTATGTTCAAGTTTTTTACGGAGCGTGTTTTTGGTAATTAAAATCAATATTGTGTCTTCAGTCGCTTGGACCGAAGCGGTTCGTTTGTCGCTTGAAATCAAAGACATCTCGCCAAATATTTGCCCAACGCCTAATCTGGTCAACTCGATCTGCTCGCCTTGACTTTGTGCCGTGACACTCACTTCGCCGGACTGTATGAGATAGGCGCTCATGGCCTCTTCGCCTTCACGAATAATGAAGTCACCTTTGCCAACAAACTTACGTTCGTGTAATTGGTTTGATGCTGAAGACATAGATATCCCTTTACACGCTTAACCTGTGAATTGGCCACCATTGGCGGCGATGGTTGTCCCTGTTATAAATGCCGCTTTTTCAGATGCCAAAAACGCGACAAGGTCTGCAATTTCGGCGGGTTGCCCCATGCGCGCGACAGGAATTTGGCGGATGATACTATCCAGAACTTCTTGGTTCATTGAGGCGGTCATCTCAGTTTCGATATAGCCGGGGCAAACAGCGTTGACGGTGATCCCTTTGGCTGCACTTTCAAGGGCCAATGATTTGGTAAAGCCAATCATGCCTGCTTTGGCGGCTGAATAGTTTGCTTGCCCGAACTGGCCTTTTTGCGCGTTGATCGAGCTGATATTAACAATGCGGCCAAATTGCCGATCGCGCATCAGCGGCACGACGGCGCGGCACATGTGAAAGCATGAATTCAGATTTGTGTTTATGACATCTTGCCAGTTCTCTGGGCTCATTTTGTGCAAGACGCCATCGCGCGTGATGCCGGCATTATTGACCAAAACGCCAATGGGCCCCATGTCGTCTTCGATTTGGGCGCAACCATCAATACAATCTTGAAACACGCCAACATCAATTTTGTAAGCGCGGCCATTCTCCCCCGCTTCGGCTTCAAAATCATCGGCGGCGCTTTTGTTGCCATGATAAAGCGCGGCAACTTTGTATCCCGCATCTAAAAGCGCTTGCGAAATGGCAAGGCCGATCCCTCTTGTGCCGCCTGTGACAATGGCTACTTTATCGCTCATATGTTCGTATCCTTTTTTTCTTTCGATTTGCTCACTCAATCTTACGCGAATATAATATTTTAATTAGTCTTATAATCATGTTTTAGTCACGCTCAAAACACATCGCAATGCCCATGCCGCCGCCAATGCATAATGTCGCTAAACCCTTTGAAACATCGCGCCGCGCCATTTCATGCAAAAGCGTGACAACCACGCGCGCACCTGACGCGCCAATCGGGTGACCAAGCGCAATCGCGCCGCCATTAACATTCACGATATCAGGGTTAAAGCCCATTTCTTTTAAAACGCACAAGGATTGCGCGGCAAAGGCTTCGTTTGATTCAACCAAATCCAGATCAGAAACGCTCCAACCCGCTTTTTCAAGCGCTTTTTGCGAGGCAGGGATAGGGCCTGTACCCATAATGGACGGGTCAACGCCCGCTGTCGCCCATGATTTGATCGTTGCCATCACTTTTAAGCCACGTTTTTTGGCTTCGCTGGCGCGCATTACAATAACTGCCGCCGCACCGTCATTGAGGCCAGACGCGTTGGCCGCTGTTACTGTGCCGTCTTTTTTGAAGGCGGGGCGTAATTTGCCGAGCGATTCTGCCGTTACGCCTGCGCGCGGAAATTCGTCACGATCAATAGTGATTGTCTCTTTGCGACCTTCGATGGTGACGCTGACGATTTCATCATCAAAGCGTCCTGCTTTCATCGCCTCTTCGGTTTTTTGCTGGGAGTGGGCAGCGAAATTATCTTGATCGGCGCGCGTGATTTGATATTTCTGCGCGATGTTTTCAGCCGTGATACCCATATGATAATCATTCATCGCATCCCATAGCCCATCAACAATCATCGTATCAATCATTTCGACATTACCGAATTTAACGCCGTCGCGCATTTGCATGATGTGCGGCGCATTGCTCATGCTTTCTTGACCGCCTGCCACAACAATATCGGCATCATCATTGGCGATGGCTTGCGCGGCCATCGCAATTGTGCGCAAGCCTGAGCCGCAAACTTGGTTGATCGTCATCGCGGTTTTTTCTTGCGGGATGCCCGCCTTGATCGCGGCTTGGCGCGCGGGGTTTTGGCCTGCGGCGGCGGTTAAAACCTGCCCCATCAATGTTTCGTCAATATCAGAAGCCGTAAGACCTGCCGTTTCAATAACGCTTTTGATGATATGCGCGCCCAAATCAACCGCTGAAAGCGATTTCAGGCCACCGCCGAAATTACCGATCGGTGTGCGTTTGGCTTGGACGATAACGATAGTGTCGTTGACACGAGGGTCATTAATGGGCTGGTTATTTTGAACTGCGGACATGAGGCTTCCTTTTCCTTTAAAACTATATCTGTATTATTTCCAAGCCCACGATAAATGCAAGGGCGAAATCCGTTTTCCTCTATTCGGTACGCTCTATCATCCAGTTCAAAATCGGTTTCCAAACAGCCTCATCCGCGCCCTGCCCGCTCATCATACCGACATGACCTTTACGGCAGGACATAATCTTATGATTGTGCATCAACGCGCCCATGGCGATGGCTGATTCCATCGGTACGATTTTGTCTTGCGTAGACGCAACAATCAAAGACGGTAAATCATAACGAACATTATTCTGCCGCGCTTTTTCGGCCAACTGATTATCGCCATACCAGTCATGAACGCATTTTTGCGCCAACGCGCCCGGCAAATCGACCCCGTCATTGAGCCAATCTTCCACCATCACAAATTTTTGCTCAGCCGCGCTACCCTGCTCACACGCAGCAAAAGAGGCGAATTTTTGCAGAGAATATTTCATATTCATTACCGAGAAGACTGTCTGTATCCACGATGAGGGCAAATATCCGTGACGCTCGATTAACTGATCGGCCTGCGCTTTGGTGTTGTTTATTTTTGTTGCAAGTGTGCGATCCCCTGCATGAAAGTCAAACGGGCTTGCTAGAAAAATGCTGCCCTTTAAATGCGGGAATAATGATGGCGCGCCATGGGCCAATATTGTGCCGCCCAAACAATAGCCGGCGGCAAATACATTCGTATGTTTTCCTGCAACATATTGCAGGGCTAGAAGCAAGCGATCTCTGACCAGATCGTCCATATCATGCATCTTGGAATCGGCGCATAAATCACCCCAATCAACCACATAAACATCACAGCCCTGCGCCGCAAACCAATCGGCAAATGAAGCGCCCTGCGCCAGATCAAGAATATATGATTTATTGATTAAAGACGGCACGATGACCATGGCCGGAATGCTGCGCTCTACCTTATGCGCCTTTGTTTTGGCTTTGAAATAATGCAGCTCCAGTGCGCCGCTGCTATAAACAGTTTCACAGCGCTTGGAAGGCGGGCGTTTAAAAGGGTGCATTTGATATTTGCGAATGCCTTCAACAACATCTTTCAAATCAACAGATACCGCACTAGGTTGCGCTTTTTCTTTTAAATACGCGGCCTGAATGATCGCAACATTGATCGACAAAGGGCGCACAAAAGCGTCTGCTTTCAAACTATCTTTCTTTTCTTGCACCGCAACATCTGCTATAAATTCAGAATTCATGCTGCACAATAGCATTTTTTTCTTTCCGCAGTGCAAAAATTGTGCATAATCGGGGATTATATCCTCATTTTTTAAAGGAGATTTGAAAATGGCTCAAGCCAAAGCGAAAGCAAAGAACGACAACGTTACAGTGATTAAAAAATACGCGAACCGCCGTCTTTACGACACAGGTCGCAGCAGCTATGTCACACTCGATGATTTGTGTATCATGGTGAAAGAAGGTCACGATTTTGCTGTTTATGATGCAAAATCAGGCGACGATATTACGCGTCAGGTTTTGACACAGATTATCGTCGATCAAGAATCCAAAGGCGAAAACATGTTGCCTGTTTCCTTCTTGCGTCAGGTCATCGGTTTTTATGGCGATAGCCTGCAATCATTATTGCCTGACTATCTCGACCAGACAATCAACAGCTTTACCAAAAACCAAGAAGAGTTCCGCAAGCATGTGAACAAATCATTGGAAACGATGTCTGTTGATAATATGGGCAGTATGGGCATGATGAATAATATGGGCAACCCTGTGACAATGATGGAAGAAATGAGCCGTAAGAACATGGAAATGTTCCAAAAAGCGATGGAAAAATTCCAGCCTTTTGTTGCGATGGGTGGCCTGAATATGGACGACACATCGAAGAACACAGCCAGTAGCGATGATGAAATCGACGCGCTAAAGCGCAACATTGCAGAGATGGAAAAAGAAATTAGCCGTTTGTCTAAATAACGTTGATTATATCTTTTAAAGAATCAAAGGAAGCGTCTTTTCTGTAAAAATCAGGAGACGCTTTCTTTTTGAGCGGCAGAGGGGCTTTCGGTATAAGCCGAATGGATTTGTCTTTGCAAATGGCTTTCGGGAAGCCATAGACGCTCAGCTTTGGGAATGCCATAGACATAGCCTTGGACAAAATCGATCCCCGTATTTTGCAAGATCAGCTCATCACTTCGGCTTTCAGCGCCCTCGCCGACTGTTTGAATATTAATACCGCTTGCCAATGCGTGCAGTGTTTGGACAAATAATTGGTTATTATTATCATGGATGTTTTGAACAAATGATTTATCGATTTTGACGATATCAACGTCTAGATCTTTCAGCTGAATAAAGGCCGTATAGCCCGCGCCAAAATCATCAAGCGCCACGCGGCACCCCAGATTTTTGATGAAACTAATCGCGCGCACCAAAGACATATGGTCTTCAAGCATCGTGGATTCCGTGATTTCGACAATTAAGCGCTGCGCAACGTCTAAGCGGTCACCGACCAGATCTTTTAACAGCCCTTGCCAGCTTTCATTCACCATTGATGTTTTTGAAGCATTAACAGACAGCTTCAAATCTGGATATTTTTTCAATTCGAAAACGGCTTGCTCAAGCGCAAATGAATCAATGATACGGCTAAAGCCAAGCTTTTCGACTGCCGGCACAAAATGCTCTGCACCAACCATGTGACCATCCCGCCCGCGAATGCGCACTAGACACTCATGAAATGACATATGCGGGTTTTTAGCATTCATGACAGGATGATAAGCAAAGCATAAACGATTTTCGTGCAGCGCTTCCATGAAGCCTGACACGTCTTGAAATAGCTTTTTCTGAACGCCCAAATCATTTTTAATGTCGTCAAACATAATGACGCAATTGCCGCCCATATGCTTTGCAGATTGGCGTGCGCTGTCAGCGTTTGCCATTGTTTTCTTGGGCTGTTCGGGCGGGTTTTCAGTCATCAACGTACCGCCAATTGAGACGCTAATGATAACTTTTTTATCTTCAATCAATAACGGGTAGGCTTGAAAGCTTTCTAAAATTTTGTGACTGAATAAAGTCATATCTGTTTTTGGAAGGCCTGTAGCCAAAAGCCCAAAGACATCCCCATCAATGCGCGCTACAAAGCCACGCTCACCGATCACATTGGTTAATCTATCAAATACTTTCTTTAAAATTTGATCCGCGTTTTTACTGCCGATTGATTCATTCAAAAGCGACATACGGTCAATACCGATTGATAATAAGAAGCCATGATGAGGGTTTTTCTTTTGTAAATCTTGTCCCCATTGCTCGACTTTATGCTGTAATGCCGTGCGGCCATCGTGAATATTGCCATAGAAATGAATGTTCGGACGCTCGATTTCTGTGGACTGATTTTGCTGTGGTGTATCTTGACGCACTTGCGCGGGCGCTATTTTCTTTTTCAACACACCGCAAATGATGCGGTCGCCCGTTCTTTCGTCAATTTGTAAGCTCATACGCTCTAAAATGTCGATATGGCCGCCATTTGAGGTGCGCAGAATATAGGCAATCTTTCCTTCGACCATGTCACTGAATAGCCCCTATAAAAGTAGACACCTTGCAGTGTATAAATTAGAAGCAAGGAGACTACGATGTCAGGAATACGTTACACAGAAGAATTTAAGCGCGATGCGGTTTCACAAGTCAAAGATCGAG
>Ga0307934_1000005_pt1 | contig 192986 bp, 168 predicted proteins | sample OrgLakmetageno90_FD_201838 | JGI IMG/M metagenome (GOLD analysis project Ga0307934, IMG submission 201838) | Saline water microbial communities from Organic Lake, Antarctica - #90 | ecosystem: Environmental > Aquatic > Non-marine Saline and Alkaline > Saline | place: Antarctica: Organic Lake...
GTGCTGGTAGTTCATGGCGGCGGTTGGCAAAGGCGCTCGCCTGAGGATATGGATGCAATTGCCCGTCATCTGGCTGGGCATGGATTTGTAGCGATCAACGTGGAGCACCGCTTTGCCCCTGAATATCGCTTTCCTGCGCAGTTACACGATCTACAACAGGCCATGCACTGGATTCACGCCAACGCGAAGCGATTACAGGTTGACCCTGAGCGCGTCGGGGCATTGGGCTTTTCTTCCGGCGCTCACCTTGTCAGCCTGATGGCGCTGGTCGCCGGCCAGGGAGGCGAGCTCGACCAACCCTACGGCGGGATACTCACACGCCCTGCGGCAGTGGTGTCCGGGGGCACACCCAGCGACTTGCGCAAATGGGAGGACGGTCGCCTGGTAGAGCAATTCACGGGCGGAACACAGGCCGAGATACCGGATACCTACGCGCAGGCGTCACCGGTTTATCACGTGCACTCTGAAGCACCCCCTTTCTTTCTGTTTCACGGTACCTGGGACATGCTGGTTCCGACCAATCACGCCATTGATTTCTACGACGAGCTGAAGAGCGCCGGCGTACCCGCCGAGCTGTATCTGCAGAAGCTGCGCGGCCACTTTACCAGTTTCGTGTTTCGGCAGGGTGCCATCGGTGAAGGCACAGAGTTTTTACACCGGCACCTGAAGTAGCAGTCTGCAACCACAAACTGAATCGCGCGGGCCACCGCTATCATTGTGTCGCTGCTTCGCCGGGTGCCGATCTATATTACTCCTCACGCACCAGTTTCAGCGCCTCTGCCCCGGTCTGAACCATGGGCTCAAAGTGGGCGGTGCTGCCAGAGGTCAAGTCGGTTACGCGTCGACGGCGGTATATCGCGTAGGTGCCAAGCAGGCTAAGTACGCCGGCGATATACAATGGCAATGCGTGGCTTCCAAACGAACTCATCAGTGTTCCCGCCAGTATTGGCGCCACCGCACAGCCTGCGCCGTGCAGCACCAGCATGTCGGATGAACCGGAAACCACCTCGCTGGGTTGCAGTTGATCAATCAGCTGGGCGACCGCCAGCGGATAAAGTGAGAACGCCAGTCCACCCCAGATGAAATACAGCGCCAACAGGCTGTTCTGCCCTGGTGCCAGGGGTATCAGGGCGGCCACCGCCGCTGCCATGAAAACCACATAGGTCATTACCCTGGGGCGATCGTGCCGGTCGGAGTAACGACCGATAGGGATCTGCATCAAGGCGCCACCGACGATGGCAAGGCTCATGACCAGGCCTACCCCAACAGCATCAAATCCCAACCGAATGACATAGACCGGTGTCATTGCCCAGAAAGCACCCATGGCCAGCCCTGATAGCGCTGCCGACGCCACCGCCAGCGGCGCAAAGCCCATCAGCGACTTGAGACTGCTTTTTGGGCGGTCGGAAATAACCGGCTGGTCGCGGCGGGTCAGGGTGATGGGCAGCAGTGCCCAGCAAATAAGGATAGAGACCACTGCGAATAACAGAAAATCGTCCGTGCTACCCAGCCGGAGAATTTGCTGGGCAATGGCCAGTGCACCGAGATTGACCACCATGTAAATGGCGAATACCCGCCCACGTTCCTGGCTGGCCGCCTGGCTGTTCAGCCAGCTTTCTATCACTGTAATCAAGGTGATGTAGGAAAGCCCGTAGATGAAACGCAGCCCCAGCCAGGCTAAGGGATCAATAAAAATAAGGTGCAGCAGGGCAGCCGAGGCACAAATTGAGGCACAGAATGCAAAGGTGCGAATGTGCCCCATGCGCCGGATCAGCCGGCCACTGACCCAGGTGCCACAGATGAAGCCAACGAAATAGGCGGACATGATCATGCCGAGTGTGGCGCTGGAGAGCCCTTCGCTGGTACCTCTGAGCGTAAGCAACGTATTGATAAGACCGTTGCCCAAAAGCAGAAACGCAACACTGAACAGGATTGAACGGATGGGTTTGATTACGGATAGAAAAGCCATGATATCGTCCTGATTGGGCAACCTATTAAACACAGCAGGATATGTGCCAGCGCGACCGTTATGCCGATACCGATAGTTCATCACCCCGATTACAGCTTCCCGTTTCCGGAGAAGCATCGATTCCCGATGGAGAAATTCGGGCTTCTGACAGCGTATATGCGTGATCAGGGGTTGCTGACGGCCGCCAACAGCTACCGCCCGGGGCCATGCCGCCAAAGCTGGCTAACCCGCACCCACTGCCCGGATTATCTGGCACGCTTCTACAGCAACCGATTGTCTGCGCGGGAACAAAAGCAGATGAATCTGCCCTGGAGCGAGGGGCTGGTCAGGCGAACCTTTCTCGCGCCTTCCGGTACTGTATTGACTGCACAACTGGCGCTGGACAAGGGCATTGCCTGCCACCTGGCAGGCGGCACTCATCATGCCCACTTCGATTACGCGTCGGGCTTCTGCATCCTTAACGACCTCGCGATTGCCGCCAACGCCCTGCTCCAGCAGAAAGGTATAAATCGCGTACTCATTTTCGACTGCGACGTACACCAGGGCGACGGCACTGCCGCGTTACTGGCTCAGGAATCTCGTGCCTTTACCTGCTCTATTCACTGCGAGCGCAATTTCCCGTTCCAGAAACAAACCAGCGATCTGGATGTACCTCTGGCAGCCGACATGGCTGACGATGATTACCTGGCAGTCGTTGATAAAACACTCAGACAGGTGGTGGAGTCGGTCGCGCCGGACATCGTGCTCTACGATGCCGGGGTAGATGTGTTTGCGGGCGACCCGTTGGGGCGGATTAACATATCCGAGCAGGGCATCCGACAGCGGGACCGGATGGTTCTGAGTGAGCTCAAACGACGGGGTATCCCGGTTGCCACGGTCATTGGCGGCGGCTATGACGACGACCGGATGAAACTCGCCCGGCGCCACGGGATTGTGGTGGAGGAGGCGGAGCGAGTGTTCGGCAGCCAGCCCGGAAACTGAAACCTGCGTCCGGGCTCTGACGGAAAATCTGGCCGTCAGGCCGCCGCAACACTCACTCTCGTTCCATTGAATGCGGCATTACCGGTCAGCTCGTCCACCCGCTGTGAGTCGGTTACGTCATTGATGCTGACGCCCGGTTGGGTGTGGGCGACGTTCATCGCCGTGTCCTGACGATTATGGCCCCAGCCCTGGGGGATACTGACCACCCCTGCAAACATGTTCTCATCAAACTCGACGGGCAGCTGGATGCTGCCTACGGGGGATGACACCATCGCCGGCTTTCCGTCTTCCAGCCCCAGCCTCTGGGCGTCAATGGGGTTGATCTGCAGGGTACAAGGGTCTTTGCCTTTGACCAGCCTGTGGGAATTCTGGGTCCAGGTGTTGTGGCTGCGGGGCAGGCGGCGGCTGATCATGGCGAAGGGGTAGTCGCTGTTGCCGGCGGACTCCAGCAAGCCCGATTCGTTCAGCCGTTTCAGGTCATCCAGGTACAGCTGCGGGGCGATGTGAATTTTGTCGTCCTCGGTCTGGATTCGCTGTTCCAGGCAGGGCTGTAATGGGCCCAGATCCACGCCGTGGGGATTGGCTTTCAGCTGTTCCAGGCTCATGCCGTCTTTGCCGTAGGCGCCGTGCTTCAGGCCGCCATCCAGCATCATTTCCGGGGTCAGGCCATCGTCTTCCCGGCCGGTCAGTTTCAGACCCAGGTCCCGCAGAATTTCCCAGTCGTGCTTCTGGTTGGCGGTTTTCTCGAATAAGGGTTCGGAGTATTTCGCAGTATTTCGCACGGCAAAGGAGTTGAAGAAGACGTCGAAGTGGGACACTTCCAGGCCAGTGGTAGATGGCAGAATGATATCCGCATGCCGGGTGGTTTCGTTCAGGTAGATATCCACCGCCACCATGAAATCCAGTGATTCAAAAGCTTTGTCCAGGCCCGCGCCACCGGGCGCCGAGAGTACCGGGTTGCCGGCGATGGTGATCATTGCGCGGATCTGTCCTTCGCCGGGTGTGAGGATTTCCTCGGCCAATGTAGCCACCGGGAATTCGCTGTTGAAGAAGGGCAGTTTGCGCACCCGGGATTCAAAGCGGCCGTAGGAACTGGGTTTGCCTTTTTTATCCTTGACCAAATCGAAGGCAGGTTGCGGGAACATGGCCCCGCCGCGCCGGTCGAAATTGCCGGTTAGAATGTTCAGCACGTTGTTCAGCCACTGGCACAGCCCCCCGAAAGACTGGGTGGAGGCGCCCATGCGGCTGTAGCAGACCGCGCTTTTCGCGTCGGCCATGTCGCGGGCCAGCTGGCGGATGGTGTTGGCGTCGATGCCGCAGGCGCTTGCGACGGTCTCTGGTGCATAAGGTTTGACGGCATCGGCAAGCTGGTCCAGCCCTTCGATCATCGGCTCCAGATGGCCAGTGTTTACCCGATTCTCATCGTACAGGGTATGGGCCAGGGACAGCATCAGCAGCGCGTCGGTTTCCGGCTGGATAAACAGATGCTGGTCCGCTTTCTTGGCGGTTTCCGTGCGGCGTGGGTCTATCACGACCACCTTTCCGCCCCGCTGCTGAATGGCTTTCAGGCGCTTGCCCACGCCGGGTGCGGTCATCAGGCTGCCGTTGGACACAATCGGGTTGGCGCCGATGATCAGCATGAAATCCGTGTGGTCGATGTCCGGCACGGGAATCAGCATGCCGGCGCCCAGCATATAGTTGGACGCAACGTGATGGGGTAACTGATCCGCAGAGGCGGAGCTGAACCGGCTGTTGGTGCCCAGCGCCTTGAAAAATCGCGGTAGCGTGATGGCGTTGCCGAAGTTGTGGGCGTTGGGGTTGCCCAGATACACGCCAACGGCGTTCTGGCCATGTTCCTGCTGAATGCCGCGAAAACGCGCGGCGATTTCGTCCAGCGCGTCGTCCCAGCTGATTTCCTGCCAGGCCCCATCGACTTTTCGAATGGGCGTTTTCAGGCGGTCTTTGTCATCGTAAAAATCCTGCAGGGCAACCGCTTTGGGGCAGATATGGCCCTGACTGAACGGGTCGTCCTTGTCGCCTTTGATCGAGAGTATCTCGCCACCCTGATGTTTGATTTCGAGGCCGCACATGGCTTCGCAGATATTACAGGTGCGGTAATGGGTCTGGGGCTGCGTGGAAGTGTCGCTCATATCAAAAGGCTCGGTCGCTGGTTTTATGATTGTTGGTTGGGCTGAGTATGGCAGTAATGTCGAATAAATCAGATTGTCGAAAATGACATGATCATGGTGATTCTGGCCATAACCTATCGGGTGGGTCAGGGGGTTTTCAGCTGGCCACGGGCGTCCAGATAGTGAGCCCAGAGCAGTCGCGCCGCTACCGCTCGCCAGGGTGCCCAGGCCTCGGTAATGCGGGCCTGTTCATCCCGAGACGGGTGGGAGTCCAGCCCTTTGATATCGGCGATAGCATCGGCCAGTGCCAGATCCCCGAACGGCCAGACGTCGGGCTTGCGCAGGGCTGTCATGTAATACACGTCCACGCTCCAGGGCCCAAGGCCGGGAACGTCCAGTAATGCTTTCCTGCCCTCGTCCTGGGGCAATAACGCCAGGCTTTCCAGTACCAGGTCGCCGGCGTATACCCGGCCGGCCAGTTCCAGGCAATAACGGCTTTTCTGGCGGGTCAGACCCAGTCCCCGGAGTGCATCATCTCCGGCCTCCAGTACGGTTTCAGGGGTCAATTCCCCCAGACGATCCTGCAACCTCAGCAGCATGGTATGGGCGGCCTTCAGAGAAATCTGTTGTTCCAGAATGATGTGAATGAGCGTCCCGAAACCGGGCTCCCGCGGCCAGAGCGGCGGCGTGCCAAGACGCCTCACGATATCGCCCAGGTCAGCATCCCGTGAGGCCAGTTCTCTGGCGCCCTGTTCAAGGCGTTGCTGATTCAGGGCTTCTGGTATCCCGGTCATTGGAAAAACTGTCTTTTCATGGGCATATGGACGATCTTCGTTGGATACTTTCACTATTATTCTAAAGTTCCTGGGTCCCAAGCCGCCAATCAACATAACACCCGTTAAAAGTGAGTTTCCAATGCCTCTGAAAAAGCGATTGCTCATCACGCTACTGCTGGTGGGCCTTATTCCGGCTGTGGCGCTCACTTTTTTCAATGCCGAAGTTGCACGGCAGACCCTGGAAGAAGAGGCGTTGTCGCGGCTTTCGATTGCTGCCAGTAACAAAACAAATTCCGTTGAGCATTATGTCGAAACCATACGCGACCAGTTAAAATCCATGGCTGCCCACCGGGGAACCCAGATGGCCGCCGAGACATTCGGGCGTGTGTTCGGCGACTTCGCCCGCGGCGTCAAAGAAGAGCCAGCAGAATTGCGACGTGAGCTGGAAGCGCATTACCGGAAGCACTTTCTGCCCCAGTTGCAGGCCAATGGCGGCGGCCAGGGCCGTTCAGCGGCGGATTATCTGGCGTCCCTGAGCGGGAACAGTCTGGCGCTTCAGTTCAAGTACATTGTTGAGAATCCGAACCCGGTCGGGGCGAAAGATGACTTGATGGTGTCCCCCGGTTTTCAGATCTATAACAAGGTTCACGAACAGTGGCATTCGTCCTTCAAGGATTTTCTGGACCGATTCGGCTATTACGATATCTTCCTGATCGATGATGAAACCGGCCATATCCTGTATTCCGTGTTCAAAGAAGTTGATTTTGCCACCTCGCTGAAGGATGGCCCTTACGCCAATTCAGGCCTGGCGGCAGCATTCAGGCAGGCCCTTTCCGACGATGAGAATACGTCGCCCCGGTTTATCGATTTCGCCAAATACGCACCTTCCTATGATGCGCCCGCAGGATTTATCGCGACCCCGGTGTATTCCGGCGGTGAAAGGGTGGGCGTGCTGGCGTTTCAGTTTCCTATCGACCGCCTGAACAACATTATGCTTGAGCGGGAGGGTATGGGTGAGACTGGTGAAACTTACCTGGTGGGCGAGGACGGTTTAATGCGGTCGGACTCCTATCTGAACCCCGAGGAACGGAGCGTAGCGGCGTCTTTTGCCAATCCGGAAACCGGGTCGGTCAAAACGGCGGCTGTGCAGCAGGCACTGGCAGGTAACTCCGGTGAGGCTGTCATTGAGAATTACCGGGGCCAACCGGTGTTCTCGGCTTTCCGTGCCATTACAGTTGGCGGCTTGAACTGGGCGCTTCTGGCGGAAGTTGATCAGGGTGAGGCCCTGGCGCCGGTGTATAAGCTCTTGTGGATGGCGGTTATTGCGATTTCAATCGTTGTCGTCGTGGTGTTGGGCGTGGCTGTCTGGACCGCGAACCGCATCATGAAACCCCTCGGTAAAGACCCGGGCGAGTTACAGGCCATGGCCGAACAGGTGGCGTCGGGCAATCTGGTGATTGATGATCCGGATTCTGGCAAGGCTACCGGGGTATACGGCTCGATGCTCAAGATGGTCGCGGACCTGAAAGACGTCATACTCAAGATCGAGGAGGCTTCGCAGCGCCAGGCCAGTGCCTCCGAAGAGTTGTCTGGAACCACGGCTCAGACCCTGCAGAATGTCAACGAGCAAGCCGGGCAGACCGAACAGATGGCGTCGGCTATTGAAGAAATGTCTGCGGCCATCAGTGAGGTCTCCCAGAGTACCTCCGAATCAGCCGCCGGCGCCCGGCGCACCGATGAAGCTGTCAGCCGCAGCGCCGCCGAGGTGGAGGCGTCGGCTGCGGATACTCGCGCGATGGCGGAGGAACTCCGGGAAGCCGAAGTCGGCATTGATGAATTGCGACGGAACATGGCCTCTATCACCAAGGTGCTGGACACCATCAAATCCATCGCAGATCAGACCAACCTGCTGGCACTGAATGCTGCGATCGAAGCGGCCAGAGCCGGTGAGCAGGGCCGCGGTTTTGCCGTGGTGGCGGACGAAGTGCGCAGCCTGGCCCAGAATACCCAGAAGGCCACCGAAGAAATCAGCAGTTCTATCGAGACCCTGGTGAATTCCTCGGAGCAGGCCTCCAGCGTGGTCACCAGGTGCAGTACTCGGGCCAGCGGTATTTCCGATCGGGCTGGCGGCATCGTAGACCAGCTTCGTCAGGCGGTGGATGAAGTAGCGCGGCTCTCGGGTATGGCCGAGCAGATTGCCACAGCTTCCGAGGAGCAATCGGCCACGGCGGACGAGGTAACACGCAACGTGTCCGCCATATCCGAGAAATCGATCGAAACCAAGCAGGCGATGGCTCAGATATCAGCGGCCAGCAATGATCTTGCGGAGCTTTCCTATCAGCTGAAAGATCTGCTGTCGCGGTTCCGAGTAAACTGACCCGTTGGGGAGCATTGGGATTTACAGGGCAGTTGCGGTATCTTGCCACCTCGAGATTGTGGATCGCGTTTTCCCTGTTTTTCACTGACTCTGTTACCTGCGTGTTCAGTGGGCTGGGTGTCTACGTGGGTGCCCGCAGTGGTACCTGGCTTGAGAGCAAAGCAGAGCTTTTTGGTGGTATTGTGCTGATTCTCATTGGTATCAAAATTCTGTTTGCCTGAGGCTGCCATGGACATTCCACCGTTTGCCAAGATCCACGAGTTTGCCTGCTTTCATAAAGGTGATGCTGCGGCTGTAAAAGCCGGGTTGCCACGGGTCGTTGCGGCTGGCGATCTGGAAGCGCTGGCAGACGATCGCTTTCTTTCCGAAATCACCCGTTGCATCTTTAAGGCGGGTTTTGTCTGGAGAGTGATTGAACGCAAATGGCCGGATTTCGAGGCCGCGTTTGAGGGGTTTGTGCCACTCTATTGGCAGCAGGTTCCCCCGGATGTACTGGAAACGCTGGCTCAGGATCAGCGGATTGTGCGCAACATGCAGAAGATTCGCACGGTGCCGGAAAATGCGCGGATGATTGTGGAAGCGTCCCGCATGCACGGTGGTTTCGGGAAGTTTCTGGCGCAGTGGCCGAGCAATGATCAGGCCGGGCTGCTGATCTGGTTGAAAAAACACGGTGACCGCCTGGGCGGTGCCAGTGCACAGTACTTCTTGCGTCGCGTGGGCTGGGACGGATTTATCCTGTCATCGGATGTGGTGTCGGCGCTGAAGCGTGAAGGGTTGCTGGACGCCACGCCCGGCAGCAAGAAAGCTCTGACTCAGGCCCAGAATGCCTTCAACAGCTGGCACCAGGAAACCGGCTTGCCCTACAGCCATCTTTCCCGGATTCTGTCTTTCACGGTGGGCAACTAAGCCACCATCAAAAGCAGCAGCAACAGCTCGGAAAACACCACGCTGGCCCCCAACGCATCACCGGTATAGCCGCCGAGATCCCTTTTTAGCTGCCAGCCCCAGAGCAAGGCCACAACGCCGACGCTGATGACAGCCCACATCAGCAATCCAGGGCTCCAGGCGTCCAGTAACAGGCAGACTACCGCCACGAAGACTGACGCAACAATCAGCCGCTGCGTTGAAAAACCATCAGCCACCGGTTTGCTCTTGCTGGTATCAGGATCGCTGACATAGGGCAGCACGCGCATCAGCACCAGTGGAGTCAGGCGGGCAAGGCAGGGGGTCGCGAGCAGCGCCAGCCAGATCGCCGGGGTTGCATTCAGCAGGGCCACTTTCAATAGCAGTGCCATCACCAGGGCCACGGTGCCATAGGTGCCAATGCGACTGTCCTTCATGATCGTCAGCCGTGCTTCCACGGAATAACCACCGCCCAGGGCATCCACGCTGTCGGCCAGGCCGTCTTCGTGGAAGGCGCCGGTGATCCACAGGTGAAAGCCCAGTACCAGGATCACGCTGATCCATTCGCTCCAGACCTGGGCCAACAACGTAAAAAGCACGGCGTAAACCACCCCCAGTAACAGCCCGACAATCGGGAAATACACGCTGCACTGGCTCATCAATCGGGGCGAGTAGTCGATTTTCGCCATCATGGGCACCCGGCTGAGAAAACCCACGGCAAGCCAGAACGCCTGCCATTCCCGGTGTAATGCTGGACTGACTGTCATGCCGGTGATTCCGCCTTGGTATTTGGGTGCAAGGAGTTATTCTACGTTGTCAGAGCAAAGCAGACTAAAATATATTACAAAATAGAATAACCTTATGCTAAAGAGCTCAGCCAAGCAGAGCAAGGAGAAACTCATGACACCGCCTGAAGCTAATGGGCAGGTGTATCTGAAAGTGCCAATTAACTTTCTATGATAAAACTCAGACAGATCCTGCCAGTGATTGAGTGGCTTCCGGCGTACAGCCGGAAGGACGCCAGTCGCGATCTGGTGGCCGCGGTTCTGGTTACCATCATGTTGATTCCGCAGTCGCTGGCGTATGCGCTGCTGGCAGGTTTGCCGCCGCAGGTTGGGCTTTACGCCAGTATCCTGCCGTTAGCGCTCTATGCGCTTTTCGGGTCCAGCAGCAGCCTGTCCGTCGGTCCGATGGCGATCGTTGCGCTGATGACGGCTGCGGTGCTGTCTACGCTGTTTGCAGCCGGCAGTGAGGCGTATATAACCGGCGCCGTGATTCTGGCGTTGCTGTCAGGCCTGATCCTGATCCTTATGGGCGTTCTACGGCTTGGGTTTCTTGCTAATTTTCTAAGTCACCCGGTGATTTCCGGGTTTATTAGCGCGTCGGCGCTGGTCATTATTGCCAGCCAGGTGAAGCACCTGTTGGGCATTTCTGCCTCTGGTCAGAATCTGCTGGAGCTGGCTGTGTCCATGGCACCGAACCTGAACGAGGCGAACCTGCTGTCAATGTTGACCGGAACCGGCGTGCTGGTATTTCTTTTGCTGGCGCGCTGGTTACTGCCGGGGCTGCCCGGGAAGGTAGCGCCGATTGTGGCGGTGGCAGTGACTGTGTTTCTGACCCGCTGGTTGGGCCTGGATGATCGGGGACTGGCCGTGGTGGGCGAAATCCCGTCCGGTTTGCCCGCGCTGTCTCTTCCGCCTCTGGATCTGGCTTTATGGCAGCCGCTGGTGATGGGGGCGTTGCTGATCAGTGTGGTGGGTTTTGTGGAATCGGTGTCCATCGCCCAGACTCTTGCGGCCCGACGCCGCCAGCGGATTGATCCGAACCAGGAGCTGATCGGCCTGGGCGCGGCCAATCTCGGTGCCGGCGTGTCATCGGGTATGCCGGTAACCGGTGGGCTCTCCCGTTCGATTGTGAATTTTGATGCAGGCTCCAGCACCCCGGCTTCCAGCCTTTATGCCGCCGTGGGTATCACGCTGGCAACGCTTACAGTGGCGCCGCTGATTGCCCTACTTCCCACGGCGACGCTGGCCGCCGTCATCATTGTGGCGGTGGCAGGCCTGGTCGATTTGCCCGCTTTGCGGCGGACCTGGCGCTATTCCCGGCCGGATTTCGGGGCCATGCTGGCGACCATCGCGCTGACGCTGTTGCACAGCGTTGAAGCCGGCATTCTGGCCGGCGTGGGTTTGTCTGTCGGGTTGTTTCTCTACCGCACCAGTCGGCCTCACAGTGCAGTAATTGGTCTGGTGCCCGGCACGGAACATTTTCGTAATGTTGAGCGCCATCATGTGGCGGTTTGTCCCCGGGCCGCGTTTCTGCGCATTGACGAGAGCCTGTATTTTGCCAACGCGCGGTTTCTCGAGGATAGAGTAATGGAGCTGGTCGCCGGCCAGCCGGAAATGGCGGATCTTGTGCTGGTTTGCCCCGCAGTTAATCAGGTCGATGCGTCTGCGATGGAGAGTCTGGAAACCATTAATGATCGCCTGACCGATGCCGGGGTGCGCCTGCATCTTTCTGATGTGAAGGGTCCGGTGATGGACCAGCTCGGGAACACACCGCTATTGGCTAACCTGAGCGGGCAGGTGTTTTTAAGTGCCTTTGATGCGTGGAAATATCTGCAGGGCGCGCTGACGCAACAGGGCTGATGAACTCAGGCGGTTGCCAGAATAATCCGGTTGCGGCCTGCCGCCTTAGCCTCGTACATCCGGTTATCCGCTTCCCTGAGTATTGACTGCAGGTTGTCGCCATCATCGCCGAGCGTGGCAAGTCCGCCACTGAGGGTTACGGAAAGGGTCTGACCTTCAAAGTTCACTTCCAGTTTTTCAATCTGTGAACGGATTTTTTCGGACACGCTTGCCGCCTGGTCGGTATTGGTGTTGGCCAGCAATACACCGAATTCCTCTCCTCCAAGGCGTGCCGGCAGATCGGTGGCACGCAGGCATTGCCTGAGTGTGTCCGCGACTCGCCGCAATAGCAGGTCGCCGGCTTCGTGCCCATAGTCATCGTTAATAGCTTTGAAGTGATCCAGATCCAGCACCAGTAAGGAAAAGGGCTTGTTTTCACGTTCTGCGCGCTTGCGCTCGCGTTCAAACGTTTCCTTGAGGCCGATACGGTTGGTCAGCCCGGTCAGCACGTCCGTCCGTGCCAGTTCGAGAAGTCGCAGTTCCGAGCGCTCACGGGCTACTTCGTAGACGTGAGAGAAGGCCAGGATTGAAATGCCAATTGTGACCATGTTGGCCATTGGCAGTGCTTCAAACATTTCTGGCTGGCCCTGGTATTTTAACCAGTAAAGAAGGGCAGTGATCGCCACAAAACTGACTGAGATAATTAAGCCAAGGTGTCGCCCTAACAGAAGATGCGCAAGTATGGGAATGATCAGAACCCAGGCAAACGCCGTAGTAGTTGAAGTGGGCAGCACCATGGAGAACATCATGGTGCTGCAGAAGGGCACAAAAAAAACGAGCGCCCAACGTTCTACCCGGTCGGTTTGGCGAACTGCGAGAAAGACAAAAATTGCGAAGACAGCCATGACGCCTTCGGCCACGGCCAGGGGCCAATGCCCTTTATTAAGATTAAGGCTGGCAAACATCAACCCGGCGGCAATAGTGAGCAACAGCAGAGCATTGAGCACAGCTTTTCGATAAGGCCTGCCGAGAGTCCGGACAGATTCGGTCTGCAAATTCATGTGCTCAGGTCTTCTATGACAGTCGGAGGTAGGGGCGTCGAATCATGGTCGGGTGTGTAACGTTAATAAACACAATGATCTCAGGGAAAACCGACTATTTCACCCATGGAATGATCGTACAAGACTAAAGTATAGCCCGTTATTGATCCGGTTTCTGTAGATCCAAGGTGTCGTAGCAGCGAGGAAATTACACATGTCCGATGTGGTTCTGGACGTTAAGCAGGTCAGCAAACTATTCCACAGTGGCCATGACCGGGTTCCAGTGATCGAAAACCTGTCGTTCACTCTGGGTGTTGAGCAATCGATGGCTGTCGTGGGTCGGTCGGGTTCGGGTAAAAGCACGCTGCTGAATCTTCTGTGCGGGCTTGAACTGGCAGACAGCGGATCGATTACAGTGGCAGACCATCTTTTCACGAGTGGGCGGAGCGCCGTCGGGCCGGATGAGGCATCGCTCTGGGCAGCGCTGAGAAAACAGCGTATCGGGGTGGTGTTTCAGGAAGCCAACCTGATGCCCGCCATGACGCTGGTGGAAAACGTCAGGCTGCGGGCCAGCCTGGCAGGCCAGTCCGCTGGTGAGGAGATGCATTGGCTGGAACAGCTGGGTGTGGGCGCACAGGCCCATCGTTTTCCGGATCAGGTATCGGGCGGCCAGCGCCAACGGGCCGCGTTGGCTATGGTGTTTGCAATGCACCCTGCCCTTATTCTGGCCGATGAGCCCACGGGCAGTCTGGACCGGCAAACGGCGGACGAGGTGACGGACCGACTGTTCGACATCCAGCAAACGAACCGTTGCGCACTGATGCTGGCCACTCATGATCAGGTGCTGGCCAGACGTTGTGGGCAGTGTCTCGATCTTGGCGAGGGCGCTTAGACCAATGATGGTAAAGGCGATGACCAGCCACTACCGGCGCCATCCACTGCAATTGCTGGCGCTGGCCTTCATGATTGTGGTGGCGACCATGCTCTGGACCGGCGTATCGGTGCTGACCGGGCAGGCCCGGGACAGTCTTGATGTCAGCGAGGAGGCGGTGGCGGCTCGCGAAGCGGTGGTTCGCAGTGACGGCCAGCCCGTGTCGGTCGTAGATTTTGTGGCGCTGCGCACAGCGGGCATTTGTGCGGCGCCCTGGCTGGAAACAACCCGGGGTGATCCGAAGGTCAGAGTCATCGGCATTGATCCCCTGGCTATGGCCTGTTTCGATGCCCCGCCGGCCGGTGACGGGGTGGGTGAATTAGCGGGCGATCCATTTGTGGACATGAGCGAGGTGGCGGGCCAGCCCGGCCAGCTTTCGCTTTTGATCAGCCCGGGAACTGGCGCTCTGCCAAACGGGTACCAGCGGAAGGAGTTTCGCCTGGGCCCGGCGACCGGTCAGCTGGCGGACAGTTTTCTGCTGAATCTTGATGCCCTAAGTCTGCTGGTACTGTTTATCACCGGCCTGCTCGTACGCAGTGTCTATCATCTTGGCCTGGCCCAGCGGCGCAGTAGTTTTGCCCTGCTCGAACGGTTTGGTGTCGGTAAACGGCAGGTTTATCGATTGCTGACCGCTGAGCTGATCATTCTGACCCTAGTGTGTGTTTTGCCCGGCGTCTGGCTGGGACAGGCGCTGGCGAATCGGTTGGGCCAGGGTTTTGGCCTGGCTCTGGACAGTCTGTTCGATTTGTCGCTTTATGGCAGCGCTGACACGCCGGTGCCCTGGCAAGCCGCGGTCGTGATGATGGCGCTGGTGCTGGGCGTATGTTTGCTGGATCGACTGATACCGCAGCGCCGGGTTTCCCGGGACAAGCCAGCCGGGCCCGGAATTTTTCCGGCCTGGGTCTGGGGGATCATGGCCGTGATCGGATTGGTAATGGTGATGCAGGCACCCTCATTGATCTGGGTGTTCATCGGCGTGGCACTGGTGTTTGCTGGCGTTGGCGTTTTGGTGCCCGATTTTCTCGCCCGTTGCGCCGATGTGATGGCCCGGCGTCGGATCCAGAGTGCCAATGCTCCTCTTGGGCGCTGGCGCTATCTGGAACTGGCGGTCATGTTTCGTAACCTGGCGCTTCCGGTTGTGGCGTTGCAGTTTGCAATGGCCACGGTGCTGGCGGTGCAGGCATTGGTCACCAGTTTTGAGAGCACGTTTGAGCAATGGCTGGGCCAGCGATTGTCGGCCGAACTGTATGTGGAAGTGCCGGACGGTGTGGATGCGCGAACCGGTGCCCTGACGCTGGCACAGATGGACGGCCTGGACGCCTGGCACCGGGTGCAACACGGTAAAGCAACGCTGCGGGGCGACAGCGGTGACGCGACCGGAACGGATCTGATGGCGATATCGCCCGTCACATCCCTGGTTACCGGCTGGACTTTACTGGCCTCGACAGACGCGCCCTGGGCGGCGCTTTCCTCCGGGGGCATCATGGTGAACGAGCAGCTGGCGCGCCGTCAGCACGTGGAATTGGGGCAGAGTCTTCGGGTTGAAATTGGCGGTCAGTCACTGGATAGGATCGTGGTGGGCATCTATGCGGATTACGGGCGTCCGGCGGCGGAGGTCCTGGTTGATGGTGAAGCGTTGCCTGAGGCGTTTACCCCGGGGTTTCAGAGCTTTTCCATCAACCCCGGTCAGCGATCGGTTGACGATATCGCTCAGCGTCTGACGGCCGACTGGCAGATTGCGAATCTGACGATTCGGGATAATGCCAGCATTCAGGCCCTCGCCAGCCAGGTGTTCCAGCAGACATTTCTTCTGACCCGGGCCATCAGTGTATTGACACTGGTGCTGGCATCGCTTTCCCTGCTGGTGATGGGATGGGTGTTTTTCTCGACCCGATCCTGGTATTTCCAGCTGCTCGGAGTCTGGGGTGTTCCGCCCGATGCGGTTCGGAGCCAGCTCAGGCAGTTGGCGTTGCTCTTGACCACGGGGATAACCCTGGTCGCACTGCCGCTTGGCATCTGGTTAACCTGGGTGCTGGTCAGCCGCATCAACCCGTTGGCGTTCGGGTGGTCACTGCCCATGGCGGTGTATCCGGGCTTCTGGATTGAACTGGGTGTGGTGATGGCGGTGATCGGCTTGGTGATTGCCTGGTTAATCGGGCGTCAGCTGGCCGGTCAGGAATCGCTTCGACCCGGCGCAAATCTGATAGACGGAGGTGAGCGATGAATCCGGTGCGTATCCTTCTGGGGTTGCTGGTGCTGGGATTACCGGTGATAGTGGGGCTGTCGGCCTGTGCTGAACCGCCCGAGAGCCAGGGTTTTGCAGGCCTGGCCGCGTCGGTTGACAGCAACTATGATCATGAATTCTTGCAGCCGGCACCGGGCGATGGGCTGACGTTTCCCGACGATTGGGGCCCGCATCCGCAGCATCGCATCGAGTGGTGGTATCTGACGGCCAACCTGGAAACCGCAGACGGCCAGCCCCTGGGGTTGCAATGGACCCAGTTCCGACAGGCGATCAAGCCCCGGCCGGCGGCCGACCCGGCACCACCGCCGGAAAACTGGTCGCTGGAGTCGGCCTGGATGGCACACGCGGCGGTATCCTTTAACGGCCAGCATCAATTTGCCGAGCGTCTGGCCCGGGGTGACATCGGGCATGCGGGCGCACAAGCAAAGCCGTTACAGGTCTGGCTGGATGATTGGCGGTTGTCTGGTTCTGCCGCTGAGGGCGTCTGGCGCCTCAAGGTGGATTCCGACGATTGGGGCTATGATCTGGAGCTGAGCAATACCGGCGAGCGCGTGGCCCACGGTAATAACGGATTCAGCGCCAAATCCTTTGATGGGCAGGGTTCCATGTACTTCAGCCTGACCAACCTGCACATCCGTGGCACGGTCACGCTGAACGGCGAGACGATCCGGGTTCAGGGTAAAGGCTGGTTTGATCGGGAGTGGAGCAGCCAGCTTTTGAAAACCGGCCAGCAGGGCTGGGACTGGTTCGCCTTGCATCTGGACGGCGGTTACAAATTAATGGCTTTCCGGTTGCGCGAGGATGAGCGGGATTACTTGTCCGGCAGCTGGATTGCTCCGGATGGCGCGGTCACCACGTTCGGGCCCGACCAGATTGAGCTGAGGGGCGGCGATTGGCGGGATTCTGAAAACGGCCAGGTGCCGGGTGGTTTTGAACTGCAGATACCGGAGGCCGGCGTGGACATCCGGATCTCGGCGCCCCCCGGCCAGTACTGGAACGCCGGGCTTTATCCCTATTGGGAAAGCCCGGTGACGGTAGAGGGCTCGCATCAAGGGTTGGGCTACATGGAGTTGACCGGCTACCGCAACTAAATCAGGCGGCGGCCGTCAGCGCATGGTCGGCGGTTTCAGTTCGTTAAACAGGGACTGGATGCCCTTGTGCCATTGTGCCCGCAATTGATGGAAATAATCGTCGTGCTCACCCACTTGTTCAATAAAGCAGGGTTTGAGGTCATCGTTACGATAGATCGCGATATCCAACGGCATGCCAACCGAAAGGTTACTCTTCATGGTCGAGTCAAAAGAGATCAGGGCACACTGGTAAGCTCGTTCCAGTGGGGTCTCAAACCTCATGATCCGATCCAGAATGGGTTTGCCATACTTGGATTCGCCAATCTGGAAGTAGGGGGTTTCCCGTGTGGCTTCGATGAAGTTGCCTTCCCGATAAATATTGAACAGTCGTGACTCTTCGCCCCGAATCTGTCCGCCCAGAATCATTGAACAACTGAAGTCCACCTCACTGGCTTTGCCCTCCGGTTTGTCTCTTTGAATGACTTCGCGCATGGTCTGCCCAACCAGTTCAGCGGCTTCAAACATGGAAGGCACGCTCATCAGGTTAGGTTCGTCGGTGTCGCAGCGTTTTTCCAGCAGACTGATTACACTTTGGCTGGTGGCCAGATTGCCAGCGGACAGGATCACCAGCTCACGCTCGGCTTCCTGTTCAAATACGTGCATTTTCCGAAACGTGGAAATCTTGTCGAAGCCGGCATTGGTGCGGGAATCGGATGCGAATACAAGGCCATCGGCCAATCGCATCGCCACACAATAGGTCATAAGCGAGTACCTTCGGAAACAAACGGGACGGCGCCAGTGTACCCGTTTTTTCGGGAAAAGCGTGTTCTGTCTTTTCGTTTCAGCGGCTTTCTGCGTTTATGGCTTTTCCTTCGCCAGGGTGACCCACGCTTTCGTGTGCAGCCGCTCGGTGCCGCCGCCGCTGCGCATGCCGCGCACTGGCGCCGCATCCAGATAATCCAGGCCGGTGGCCAGTTTGATATGGCTTTCGGCAACGTTCAGCAGGTTCACTACGTCGAACGTGTGCCAGTTATGACCCAGCCAGACTTCAGCCCAGGCGTGGGTGGCCAGATGATCTTCGCTATTGGTGTGGATATAACCACTGACGTAACGAACCGGCACGCCAATGTAGCGGCAGCAGGCGATAAACACGTGGGTATGGTCCTGGCAAACGCCTTTTTTGTCGTCAAAGGCCTCTGCCGCGGTGTGGGTGACGGTGGTCGCGCCGGGTACGAATTCGATGCGCTCCAGTATTTTGTTCATCATCCGCACCAGGCTGCGCTTGTTGGCGGAATACTGTTTGGCAAATTCTTTAATTGGTTTGTTGACTTCAGTCAGCGGTGTCGGGCGCAGAAACACTTCCGGCGGGAAGGGCGAATCGTCCTTGGTCAGCGGTTTGCCGGTCAGATCCACCACGCCTTCAGCGGTCAGCGTGATTTCCGACACCGGCTTGTCCATGGTCATCACCGTAACCTGGTTGCCGAAGCCGTCGGTCATCATACTGGTGTCGCCGGGGGTGCGCAGCTGCCACTCCAGTATCCGTTGCTGCGGCGTGTTGCGGGGTGTCAGCCGCAGGTACTGAATGCTGGTTTGGGTCGGCTTTTCGTAGCTGTAAGTTGTGTCGTGGCGTATTTTCAGTTTCATGCCTGCCACCCCATATAGTCTTTCTGGATTTGTCCGGCGATGTCCTGAATGCGCTCCAGAAAATCGGTCAGATAGTCATGCAGGCCGCGCTCGGCAATATAGTCCCGGTCGCCGTAATGGATGTTGGCATACAGGCTGTTGGCCAGTCGCCGGGCTTTGCGAGCCTCCCCCTGATCAACCAGCTCCAGCAGCACGACGATTTCGTGAAGACAGGCGTGCAGGGATCGTGGTACATCCAGCTCCAGAATCAGCAATTCGGCAACATTGAGCGGCAGAATATTCGGGCCGTAAATCTGCTGGTAAGCTTCGAAAGCGGCCAGAGAGTGCAGCAGAGCCGTCCACTCAAAGAACGAGCGGGTCGCGTGTTCGTCTGCGGAGGCCGTTGCCATCTCGTGGCGAATGTTCAGCACCCGTGCGGTGGTGTCGGCTCGCTCGATGAACGTGCCCAGCCGCAAAAAGTGGAAAGCGTCGGTGCGCAGCAGCGTTCCATAGGCGGCTCCCCGGAACACGTGCGAGCGGGCACGGGTCCAGTCGAAAATCTGGCTGGCATTGGATTCGGTGACGCCGGTTTGCCGCAGTTCTTTCATCTCCATCCACGACAGGTTGATGCTGTCCCAGACATCCGCCGACAAATTACCGCGAACCTGCAGCGCGTTGTCACGGGCGCTCTGGATAATATTGAATACACTGGCTGGATGCCGATCATCCAGCAGCATGAAGTCAATCAGATTCTGCGGCGTGAGCTCCTTGTAGAGCTCATCAAAGGTTTCTTTTGTGCCGGTAACCAGCAGGGGCACAGACAACTGCTCCTCGCGGTCTTCCGGCACATCAATCAGTGCCATGGTCAGGCTGACATCCAGCAAACGGGCCTGGCATTCGACGCGCTCAAGGTAGCGGGCCATCCAGAACAGACTTGATGCGGCGCGGCTCAGCATTGGTCATCCTCCAGCACCCAGGTGTCTTTGGTTCCGCCACCCTGGGAAGAGTTCACCACCAGTGAGCTCTCCTCAAGTGCAACCCGTGTGAGTCCGCCCGGGACCATCTGAACTTTTTTGCCGCTGAGAACAAAGGGCCGCAAGTCCAGGTGCCTCGGAGCAATACCCTGTTCAACAAAAGTGGGACAGGTCGACAGGCTGAGGGTGGGCTGGGCGATGTAATGATGGGGTCTGGCCTTGAGCAAATCGCGGAAATTGCTCAGCTCTGCTTTGCTGGCCCTGGGGCCAATCAGCATACCGTAGCCGCCAGCGCCCTGGGCCTCTTTGACCACCAGTTCCGGTAGGTGCTCCAACACATATTTCAGGTCTTTGGGTTTGCGGCACTGCCAGGTCGGCACATTCTTCAGAATGGGCTCTTCGTTCAGGTAGAACCGGATCATGTCGGGCACGTACGGGTAAATGGACTTGTCGTCAGCCACACCCGTGCCCATCGCATTCGCCAGCACCACGTGGCCGCTGCGGTAGGCGCCATAAAGGCCGGGCACACCCAGCATGGAATGCGGGTTGCCAGACAGCGGGTCGAGAAAGTCATCGTCGATCCGGCGGTAAATGACGTCCACCTGCTGGGGGCCCACCGTGGTTTTCATGTAAACCCTGTTCTTGCGAACGAACAGGTCCGCGCCCTCAACCAGCTCAACGCCCATCTGGCGCGCCAGGAAAGCGTGTTCAAAGTAGGCACTGTTGAAACGTCCTGGCGTTAGCACGGCCACGGTCGGGTTTGGATTCAGGGAGGCAGCGCGGAGCGTTTCCCCAAGCAGGGCCGGGTAGTGGTCAATCGGCGCAACCGGTGCCTGGGCAAACAGCTCCGGAAACAGCCGCATCATCATCCGGCGGTTTTCCAGCATGTAGGACACGCCGCTTGGGCAGCGAAGATTGTCCTCAAGCACGTAAAAATCGCCGTCGTTATGGCGGATCAGATCAATGCCGGCAATGTGGGAGTATAGATTGCGGGGCAGCTTCAGGTTTTGCATGCCCGGCTGATACTGGGGGTTCGCAAACACCTGCTCGGCGTCAATGACCCCTGCTTTGACGATGTCGAAATTATGGTAGATGTCGTGGAGGAAGCGGTTCAGCGCGTTCACCCGCTGGCGCAACCCGGTCTGTAACTTGTGCCAGTCAGAGGCGGAAATGACCCGGGGGATCAGGTCAAAAGGAATCAGACGATCTGTACCTTCGTCCTGGCCATAAACGTTAAACGTAATGCCAAGGCGCTGGAACAGAACATCGGCCTCGCGTCGCTTGTCGGCAATCATGTCTTCGTCAGAATTGATCAGCCAGTTTTCAAGCGTTCGGTAATGAGGGCGGACGCGATTGTCTGGGTCAAACAGCTCATCGTAAAGGCCGTCAGCCGGTGTCTGGATCAGCATGGTCAATGACTTCTCCCTGAGTGGCGTCAAAACGCAGTATCGAAAATCCGGTGCGAGGTCACCAGCAAGCGGGTAGCAAACTAGCAAACGGTGGGCCAGCATTACCGCTTGGCGGACAAGGATCCACTATCAGTAAAGGAGCGAGGCGTGGGTTTGTCAAAAATCATAAAGCAATCATTCAACACGAAAAGCCTGCAACTGTGCCCACATGGTGCGGATCCGGATTCGATGAACGCTAATGGTGCATTACCAGCTAAGTGTATTGCCTGCTGGCCCGGGTTCGATCGTGGGGATAACGGTCGGTTGCCGGCCCCCCGAGGACCTTGAATCCATCAATTCACGGAGCCGGACAACTTCCTCCTGAACGTCATCGGCCAGATCCAGGATGATCTCTACCCGCCGGTTTTTCGCGCGGTTGGCGGCCGAGCTGTTAACTGCACGGGGTTTGGTGTCGGCCATACCGGCAACTCGGATGCGGTCAGCACTCAGCTGTTGTCGAGCCAGCAACACATTGGCCACCGCAGCGGCTCTGGCGGCAGACAGGTTCCAGTTGCTGGCGAATTGGCTGGTACGAATAGGGACGTCGTCAGTGTGACCCTCAATGGTGATCTTGCCCGGCATATCGCTGAGCACCTCTGCCATATCCAGCAGTAAACCTTCAAATTCGTAGGTCACCTCGGCCGAGCCGGACGGGAAAGAGCCTTTCTCCTCAACCCGAATGATGATGCGGGCCTCGTCCTGGGAAACGTTGATCCGACCGTCCGCAATGGCCGGCTCAAGCACCATCAGAATGGACTCTACCCGCTGGTCCATCTGTTCCTGAACGGCCTCTGCTACCTCTGTTTCCTCTGGATTTTTCAGGGTTTCAATTTCCGGATCTTCGGTGGTGGTAGTCTGTTTGACCTGCTCCAGCAGCGTTGGCTCCGGTGGAGCAGGTGAAAACTTATCGAAGATGGGGCTGGTGCCCTGAGGAATCTCCAGAGCGGGCACCTCTCGCTGCACGCCGAATGCCTTGGACAGTTCACCGGCAATCTGCTTGAACTTCTGGGCGTCGATTTCCGAAAACGACAGCAGCAACACAAAAAAGCACATCAGCAACGACATCAGGTCGGCGAACGTGACAACCCAGCCGGGGATGCCCGGTTTTTCCTCTTCCGGCAAGTCGTCCATTGCCTACCCTGCTGCCTCTTCCGCCTGTTCCTGTTTCGCCCTCTGTTTGGGCGTCAGGTAGCTGGACAGCATCTGTTCGATGACGCGGGGGTTTGTTCCTTCCTGAATGGCAGTCAGAACGTCTATATACAGAGCTTGCAGACGGGCTTCTTCGGTCATGCGGAGGGAGAGCTTGTCAGCGATGGGTGTGGCAATCATGGTGGCGATCATCGCACCATAAAGTGTGGTCAGCAGCGCTACGGCCATTGCCGGGCCGATGGATTTCGGATCTTCCATGTTGGAAAGCATTTGCACCAGACCAATCAGCGTGCCGATCATACCCATCGCTGGCGCGACATCGGCCAGTGCCGTAAATACCTTGGCGCCGGAGCGGTTGTGGTCCAGTGTCATCAGCCGTTCTTTACTCAGCAGTTGCCTGATGGTGTCGCTGTCGTGGCCATCGACCAGCATCTGAATGCCCTGTTCCAGAAACCGGGATGAAACGTCTCGCCCTTCCAGTCCGAGTACGCCCTGCTTGCGGGCCACCTGGGAGACATCCACCAGCTCCTCGATGCTTGCGATGGTGTCGGGCAGTTTGAATTTGAAGGCCCGGGCAGCGGTACGGAAAGCATCAAGAAACTGGTAGAAGCTGAATTTTGCCAGCACACCAACAAGCTACCGCCCACGACAATCAGCAGCGACGCCGAGTTAAGAAAGACATCTGGCGAAACACCGAGAACGACCGCCGAGGTAATGAGAAGGAATGCACCGAGCATTCCTATCAGGGTTGCGAAGTCCAAGACTCCTCCTTTTCTTCTTTCCAGGCCGCGTAACGGAGAAGGTCTGATTCCACCATTTTCAGGCACAGGGCAACCACGCCGGCATCGTCAATAAAACCGAGCCAGAGAATCATATCCGGGATTAAATCCAGCGGGTTCAAGACGTATATCAGGGTGCCGGCGATGGCCGCGATACTTTTCCAGGGCACTTCCCGATAGTTGCCTTTCCAATAGTCCCTCAGCATGGAAAACATCAGGCGGATGTCGGAGCTGAAACGCTTCAGTCTGCCACTGCCCTGTACTTTTTCTTCAATGGCTTTCTGGCGGGACAACAGATCCCCGACGTCCTGCCTGTTTACTTTATTGGCTTCTCTGTCGAGCTGTTTTTTTGCCTCACGATCACTGAATAGCGCCATTACGAGCTCCTGTCCGCCAGAATTTGCTTGCTTGAGTATACTGGTGTCATGTCAAAGTTTATCCAATATAACACCACGCCTTTTCCCGACGCTTTGATTCGTGACGCAGACGGCTTAGAGTGGCTTGCGGCCTAATTGGACCTACGCCGGCGTAATCTGGCAGCTTTAGACAGGCTTTGATGGCGTTCGGCTATCGCTTGTACTGGGTTGGGCAATAGGCTCGGATAACGCCTTCCGGGCGCAGCGCCCGATGTTTGGTTTTGCGACCACTGACCCGCTTGCGCCACAGTCGGAAACTGGCCGGCTTCAGCGACCGCCGCATTACCTTGATCACCTCTTTTTCGGGCAAGCCGTAGAGGGCTTCGATGGCTTCAAAGGGCGTTCGATCTTCCCACGCCATTTCAATCACTCGCGACAATTCTGGTTCTTTCAATTCAGTCTGGCTCATGACGATGGTATACGCGGTACGAGATGTTTGGATGATTCGCGCATAAAAAAGGGGCGCCCTTGGGCGCCCCTTTTCTTAAACGACAGGCCGTTGGTTATCAGGCTTGCTTGCGACGACGTACAGCCACCAAACCAGTCAGACCAAGTGCCAGCAATGCCAATGTACCCGGCTCTGGAACTGTCGCGAAGGTGTGGTTGTCAGTTTCGAAGGCGAAGCCGTTGCTTGTCAGCCTAATTGCATCGAACAGCTGATTGCCAAAGGAAAAGTTGACGAAGCGGTTGCTTAAAGGATCGCTCTGGTTACCACTGGCAACGCCGGGGAGTGCGTCAGCGATTTGGTCACCGGTGAAGCTGGCAAACGTATCGCCGTCTAACAGGAACGACAGTGTGTTGTAGCTGTCGATGGATCCCCAGAAAAGACCGAAGTAGTTGGCAGTTGTACCTGCAGCCAGGCTCAGCAATGCAGACCCGTTCTTTTCCGGATTTGGAACAGAAAGATAAAAGCTATCAACGCCAGGAGGGGGTGCGCTCTCGGTCGTGCCGCTGGGCCTATCGAAAATTGTTAGATCGCCCGCACAAGAGCCGTACGCGCCACAGGTTTCGTCGTTAAAGTACTACGGTAGCACCAGTCACCTGGGTTGTATGGGTCACTCCGGCTGCTTCAGCTGTGATCTCAATGGCCTGCGCACTGCCTGCGAACATGATGGCCAGAGAGGCCGCAGTAAGTGTTGGAACAAATGTAAGTTTCATGTCTCTACCTCGATGTGGATTGCTTTCACTTGACGAGGATCAGAGCATTTTCAGTGCCAGCTACGGAAAAGTTACTTCTTTCAATGAGGTAAAAGACCGAGACGATGTATCAGGTTTGTTTGGTGTAAATTAAGTTGACATAAAAAGAGCTCATACTACGCGCAACTGTAAATCATCCCGACATTACCGCCAGGTCCCGGTTCCCGATTTGTTTAACCAACAAATATCCGCTTTGCCAAACCTGCACCCCGCAGGCCCTGAATCGACAGGGTGGTCATCAGGCCACCAATCATGGCTCCGACCACGCCACAGGTAAGAATGTCCTGGCCCGTCAGGTACAACCCGGGTAGGTCGGTCTTGGGCCTTAGCCACTGTTGCTCAAATCGCTCGGGGGTGTGGTCCAGGCCGTAAAGTTCGCCCCGTTCGTAGCGGCAGAACCAGGCGGTGGACAGCGGGGTGGAGGTTTCCAGATAGTCCACTTTGCCACGCAGATGAGGAAGCTTGTCGTAGACCACGTCCATTATGCGGTCGGTGATTTCTTTCTTCAGCGCCTCGTAATCCTCGCCGCGCTTGCCCCAGGTGGTGTCTTTCCAGGCCTCGAACATGTCCCAGGTGGTGGGTGCGACCACTTCGATGGTCGACGTGCCCGGCCAGCGGTTCTGGTAATCCGGATCCTTGGCGGCGGGGAAGGACACGTAGACCACTGGGAAATCGGCGTTGGTGTCTTCCAGAAACGCGTTTACGTTGTCATCATGGTGGGCACTGGGATAAATCCAGAAATTGGTGCGCGGCAGGCCGAGTTCGTCCGGCGTACCTTTCAGTCCCAGATAGAGGCCAATGTGGGGCATGGATTGCTGGATATGCTTGCGTTTGCTCTGATAGCCGCATTTTTTCGCCGCTTCGGGCGGCAGCAGTTTTTCAAAGGTGTTGATGACACCGGCGTTGCTGATGACGATGGGCGATTGTATTTCCTCACCGTCCGCCATGCGGACGCCGATCGCTTTGCCCTTGCGGATCAATATCTCGGTAACGTCTGCGTAGGTAAAAACGTCGCCGCCAGACTGCTGGATGACGGGAATGATGGTTTTGGCAATTTCCGACGCACCGCCAACCGGGTAGTAACCGCCGTGGATGTAATGCTTGGCAATCAGTGCGTGGACCATAAAGCTGGACTGTTTTGGCGTTACCCCGCAGTCGCCCCACTGGCCTGTGATGGCACCGATCAGTTCCTCGTTGTCGGTCAGTTCGCTCAGAACGTCGTAGGTGGTTCTGTTAAAACAGTCCGGCAGGGCCATGTCCAGGCCTTTACCGATCAGCGGGGCCAGCAGACTGGGTGACACCTTTGCGAGCGTGTACCACTGCATGCCTCCGGCTACCTTGCCCAGCAGCGAGATGTAGCGGTCAATAGCAGCTTCGTCCTCGGGAAACACGCTGACCAGGGAATGGCGGAACCCGGCCTTGCCTGCCTGCAGATTGACAACCTTGTCCCCCAGGAAAAAGCGATCGTAATTTTCAGCCATGGGGGCCCAGTGCAACTCGCCGTCGGTGATGTAATCAAACAGTTTGCGACCCAGGGTATGGGGGCTGCCCATATCGCCGATGTAGTGAACGCCTACATCCCATTCATAACCGTTGCGGGCGTAGCTGTGGGTGTAGCCGCCTGCAGTGTAGTGTTGCTCCAGCACCAGCACTTTTTTGCCCGCTTTGGACAGACACGCGGCCGTGGTCAGCCCGCCGATGCCCGAGCCAATCACGATAGCGTCATAGGAGCCGTCAAGGCGGTCGGCGCGATAACGATGGCCAATGCGAATAGTGCTGGGTTTCATCCTGACGTGTCCTTTACCACCACGACTTGCCCCACATTTCCGGATTGGCCCAGTTTTTCGGGTTGTTCCAGGTGCGTTTGTGGTTGTAGTCATTAATGTTGTAAGTATAGAGCGTTCGCGGATGCCCGTCGTCGGTCAGTTCTTGCTGACGGCGGAATCCCAGCCCGATGAAGTCCTTGAAGTCCCATCCCTGCTCCGGGGCAACAACAACGGCGATCTGATGGGTGCCGTAATTGCGAAGCTGGCCCAGCAGCATTTCGCCTTCCGTGTGGCTGAGCTCTTCAAGGGTGTGGGTAATCAGCGCCAGATCCTGGGTTTCCGCTAATGGAAACGCGATGTTTGGCGCGTGGGCGTCGAAGGTAATAATCGAGGCCGAGTCACGATGGCGGTGCCAGTGCTGGCCAACGTCCTCGGCGATGTCTCCGCAGACCACCACGCTTTGGGGCTGACAAGTGTCGACAATGCGCGCAAGAGCCTGGTGGCTGGTGGTCATGACGTCAGGGTCCTGTAAATAAAAGCGTAGGCAATTGAGTATTACACCGGCCAGTCTGCAGCATCAACCAGATGCAGGCCCACAGGCTGACTGGATTCGCCGTTCCAGCGTTTTACGAACTCGCCTTCCGGATCGTACTGCTCGGCCTGCTTCTTCAGGCTGAACTGGCGCAGGCCGCGGGGATCTGCGCCAACGCCTGCCAGGTACTGCCAGTTCCCCCAGTTGCTGGCGACGTCGTAATCAACGAGTTGCTCCTGAAACCAGGCGGCACCATAGCGCCAGTCCAGTTCCAGCTCATTGACGAAACAGCTGGCGACAAGCTGGCGGGCGCGGTTGCTCATGTACCCGGTTTCCCGGAGTTGGTTCATGGCGGCGTTGACCAGCGGGTATTCGGTGTTGCCCTGGGTCCAGGCCATAAAGCGGTGGCCATAAAAAGTGGCATTTCGCCGTTTGCGCTGCACCCCATCGCGGCGGAACAGGTCGGCGCCGTGCCTTACGGCATACCAGTAATAGTACTCCCGCCACAGGAGCTCAAACCAGAGCCAGTAGGTCGAGTCGTTGCTGGTCTCGGTGCGCTCGTATTCACTGATGGCTTCGGCCACCTCCCGTGCAGACAGGCAGCCGTTGGCGAGCCAGGGTGAAAACTTGGACGACGCGTCCCAGACGTCCAGCGCGTTGCGGGTTTCCTTGTAAGTCGCGATGCTGTGGTTCTGAAAAACGAATTCTTTCAGCCGGGCCAGTCCGGCATCTTCGCCGCCCCGAAAAGCCAGGTTGTGTCTGGGTTCGGGAATGGCCGGGCACTGGCCGCGGTTATCGTCGGGAAATCCGGGGGGTGGCGGAAGCGCCGTCAGGGTGCGGATTCGCAGCGCTTCAGAATGGCGCTGGCCGGCTTTTTCAACCTTTTTGCGGAACTGGGAAAAGCTGTCGGGCAAGTCCTCCAGTGCCATGGGCAGTGAACCTTCTGTGAACAGGGTCACCGTTTCAAACTGCTGAAACACGGTATTCGGTGACCGGTCGTTCAGCATCTGCCACTGTCCAGCCTCGTCCGTGCCGGGCTGGCGGGAGCGAATCACCCGTTTGATCCGGTACTCGCTGATCAGTTTGGTGATTTCGGTTTCCGGCTCACCAAACGCGATGTGCAGCCGCTGGCCCAGTGGGCGAAGGCTTTTCTCAAGCGCGATGAGGCTCTGCCATAAAAAGCGCCAGCGATGGTTGCCCATCGCGCGGCTTTGCAATGGGCCGGGCTTGAACCAGCGCGGATCAACCACGTATACACACAGCAGCATGTCCGATTTGGAGGCTGCCAGCAGCGCCGCGTTGTCGTGTATACGCAAGTCACGGGTAAACCAGTAAAGGGTGTGCACGGTGCGATCTTCCATTGCCAAACAAGTGCCTAGTTGTACGCAGGTGGTTCGTCAAAGGATTAGACGGCTGACCGGTCAAGGCAAGGTCGTTGATCGTCGTCGTCGCCCGGCGTTGCTGTTACAGTGTTTCCATAATCAATGTTTCTATTATCCGACCCTAAATTCCAGAGGAGTGCCATAGTGATCAAATCCCGCGCCGCCGTTGCGTTCGAGCCCAATAAGCCACTACAGATTGTGGAAGTGGACGTTGAGCCGCCCAAAAAAGGAGAAGTGCTGGTTCGCATTGTAGCGACCGGGGTATGTCATACCGACGCCTATACCCTGTCCGGCGCCGATTCCGAAGGTAACTTCCCGGCTATTCTGGGCCATGAAGGTGGCGGCATCGTTGAAGCCATCGGTGAGGGCGTGACCTCTGTGGACGTGGGCGATCATGTCATCCCGCTTTACACCGCAGAGTGCGGCCAGTGCAAATTCTGCACGTCGGGCAAGACCAATCTGTGCGGTTCTGTTCGCGAAACCCAGGGTAAAGGCGTCATGCCCGATGGCACGTCCCGCTTTTCTTACAAGGGCGAGCCTATCTACCATTACATGGGCTGCTCTACGTTCTCTGAATACACGGTGTTGCCGGAAGTATCCCTTGCCAAAATCCCCAAGGAGGCACCGCTTGAGAAAGTCTGTCTGTTGGGTTGTGGTGTAACCACCGGTATTGGCGCCGTGCTCAACACCGCCAAAGTGGAAGAAGGCGCAACTGTCGCCATTTTCGGTCTGGGCGGTATCGGGCTTGCGGCGATCATCGGCGCCGCCATGGCCAAGGCCAGCCGCATCATTGCCATCGACGTTAACCCGGGCAAGTTCGACATTGCCAAGCAGCTCGGTGCCACTGATACGGTCAATCCCAAAGACTACGACAAGCCAATCCAGGAAGTCATTGTAGAGATGACCGATGGCGGCGTGGATTACTCCTTCGAGTGTATCGGCAACGCTCAGGTGATGCGTTCCGCGTTGGAGTGCTGTCACAAAGGCTGGGGCGAGTCCATCATCATTGGTGTGGCCGGTGCCGGAGAAGAAATCAGCACCCGTCCGTTCCAGCTGGTTACCGGTCGGGTCTGGAAAGGTTCTGCGTTTGGCGGTGTCAAAGGCCGCACAGAACTGCCCGGCTATGTGGAAAAGGCCAAAACCGGTGAGATCCCACTGGACGTTTTCATTACCCATGAAATGCCACTGGAGAAAATCAACGAAGCGTTTGACCTGATGCACGAAGGCAAAAGCATTCGCACAGTGATTCACTTCTGAGGGTTTCACTATGACAGCATCTGACGAAGCAAGGCCGCCGTTTCCACCTTTTACGGAGGAGACGGCACAGCAGAAAGTCCGAATGGCGGAAGACGGCTGGAATGGCCGTAATCCGGCCAAGGTGGCAATGGCCTACTCGCCGGACAGTCTGTGGCGGAATCGATCCGAGTTTCCCCGGGGAAGGGCTGAAATAGAAGCCTTTCTGACCCGTAAATGGGAGAGGGAACACGAGTACCGGTTGATCAAAGAGCTCTGGGCGTTTCGGGATAACCGGATCGCCGTGCGCTTTGCCTATGAATGGCATGATCAGGCAGGGCAGTGGTTTCGCTCCTATGGCAACGAGAATTGGGAGTTCGATGAACAGGGCCTGATGGCAAAGCGCTACGCCAGCATCAATGACCTGGCGATTGATGAAACGGAGCGGGCGTTTCGCTGGCCCCAGGGTCGTCGACCGGACGATCATCCGGGATTGAGCGAGTTGGGCCTGTGACGGCGGAGAACACGTCACTGTTTCGGTTTCGCTTCCGCGTCCGTTACGCGGAATGCGACGCTCAGAGCGTGGTATTCAACGCGCGTTATGCAGATTACGTGGATATTGCAGTCAATGAGTACATTCGTACACTGTTCGGCGATTATCAGCGGTTGCTGGATCAGAATCTGGATATTCAGGTCGTCAGCCTGAACATGAACTATCGGGCGCCGGCCAAGTTTGACGATGTGCTGGAGGCAAGGATTACGGCGGGGCGAATCGGCAATACCTCGTTTACCCTGCACCTGGCGTTTTACCGTCACATGAGCGCCGAGTTGGTCGCGGATGCCGATATTACCTACGTGTTGATACAGCCATCGGAAATGGCCAAAACGCCGGTGCCGGATTCAATTCGGGACTTGCTTGAAAGAGGGGCGCCCGGCGCGCTGATCAGCCACGCCGGGGAATAGATCCAATCAGTTGCCGTGGGTTGCGCGGGCATCTTCCATCGCCTGCAGCACTGCTTTGGCGGTGCCCTCTGAGGACGGTGGGTTCTGGCCGGTGACCAGCCTGCCGTCCACAACGATATGAGGCGTAAAGTCGTCGCCGCAGGTGTAGGAGCCCGTCTTTTCCTTCAGCATGTCTTCCACCAGGAAAGGCACGACGTTGGTCAGGCCCACGGTCTCTTCTTCACTGTTGCTGAAACCGGTGACGTTGCGGCCACCAACCAGGTTCTGACCAGGTTTGATCTCGACATCACGGAAGACCGCCGGTGCGTGGCACACGGCCCCGATTACCTTGTCCTGCTCGTAAGCGGTTTTGATCAGTTCAACGGATTTGGCATCGTTGGCCAGATCCCACAGAGGGCCATGACCGCCCGGATAGAAGAGTGCGTCGAAGTCCGCCATGTTGACGTCTGCCAGCTTTTTAGTGCTAGCCAGAGCTTCTTTGGCCTGCGCATCCTTCTGGAAACGACGGGTGGTTTCGGTCAACGCGTCCTTACCTTCGCTATTGGGGTCGACCGGCGGCTGACCGCCTTTGGGTGACGCCAGAGTGATCTCGGCACCTGCGTCCTTGAAAACGTAGTAAGGTGACGTGAATTCTTCCAGCCAGAATCCGGTTTTGTGACCGGTGTCGCCCATTTTGTCGTGCGATGTCAGCACCATCAATATTTTCATCTATCTGCTCCTTCGGGAATCTGTTTACGTAGTTTGTTTGACTAACTTGATACCCTAAATGGAGCCGGTTCTGCGCCACTTCAACCATAAGCACACAGGAATACGTAACATCCATGACCCCAGATGAGAACGATCTCTGGTTCCTGCCGCTCGGCGGAACCGGCGAAATTGGTATGAACCTGAATCTGTACGGTCATGACGGTCGTTGGCTGATGGTTGACTGTGGCGTCACCTTTCCGAAGCCGGGCCGGATGTCTGCCGATGGCACGATGCACCGCCGCAGCGAGCCGCCGGTACAAATGGCAGACCCGGCCTTTATCGCGGACCGTCGTGACCGGCTGGCCGGCCTGGTGATCACCCACGCCCATGAAGACCACATCGGCGCGGTCCCTTACCTCTGGCCATTGCTGCAATGCCCGATTTATACCAGCCGTTTTACAGGTGAAATTCTTCGCCGCAAACTCGCAGAGTTTGATCTGCTGCACAAGGTGCCGATTCACATCGTTGAGGTCGGTGATCGGAAGGCAATCGGGCCATTCCAGGTCGAATGGCTGGCACTGACTCACTCGATACCCGATCCGAACGCGTTAATGATCCGCACTGCCGCAGGGACCATTTTTCACAGCGGCGACTGGAAGCTGGACGACCATCCCCTGGTTGGTCACGGTTACAGCAAAGCCACGTTCACCGGTCTGGCAGACGAGGGGGTGGATGCGATGGTGTGTGATAGCACCAATGCCACCGTGTCAGGCCATTCGATTTCGGAAGCGGCGTTGTTCGACGGGCTGCTGAATGTCATCAAACCCGCTACCGGCCGGGTGGTGGTCACCTGTTTCGGCAGTAACATCGCCCGGCTGCACACTCTGGCCATGGTTGCCCGTGCAACGGGGCGGTATATGGGCCTGTTCGGACGTTCCCTGATTAACATGAGTAGCGCGGCCAAAGCCTCTGGCCTGTGGGACACCGCCGACACATTGATTAATGCGGCCCACTTTGGTTATTTGCCAAGGGAAGAAGTGCTCGCTGTTGCCACCGGCAGCCAGGGTGAGCCACGCACCGCGTTACGCAGACTGGCAGCCGGCAACCACCCTGACTTCGAGCTAGAAGCAGGCGATACAGTCGTCTTCAGTGCCCGCGCCATTCCCGGTAATGAAGAAGCCATTGAGTCACTTATCAGCAGTCTGAAGAGCATGGGCGTTTCAGTGGTCACGGCCGAGAGCGCAGATTTGCCGATTCATGCGTCGGGTCATCCGGCGCAGGAAGAGCTAGAATTGATGTATCAGTGGGTCAGGCCAGCGATTGCGGTTCCGGTTCACGGTGAGGCTCGGCACATGGAAACCCATGCAGGCATTGCCAAGGCCAACGGCGTGCCCCGCGCCATGGTGGGTCGAAATGGTGACCTGTTCATGATCCGGCCGGTACCGGGAATGCGTCGCCAGATGACGGAAACCGGACGACTGGGCTGGGAAAAACAGACACTTGTCAGAGTTGAGTAAAATGATATTGTACGTTTTCGTCAGGATGTTTGCGGCCATTGTCGCCGTGCTTGCATCGGCTCCTGCTCATGCGCTCTCCGAACAGGCCTGTAAGACTCTGACCATCAGTGGTAACCCGGAGTACCCGCCGCTGCTATGGGCGGATCCAGCGGAACCGGGTCGGCTTGTGGGCGCTGTGCCGGCACTGTTGCGGGAAATTGTTGAACCCATGGGGCTGGAACTGACTGTCCGGGACCTTGGTTCCTGGGCACGGGTTCAACGCGTTGCTGCCCTCGGTGAGATCGATATAGTTGCTGGCGCCTTTTTCACCTCTGATCGTATCGATTACATGGATTATCTTCTGCCACCAATGACCCATCTTCCAACGGTTGTCTGGGTGCCCAGAGGCCGCGAATTTGTCTATCGCCACTGGCCGGATTTGCTGGGCAAACGCGGCAGCACCCTGATTAACAACAGTTTCGGACAGAATTTCGACCGATACGCCGAAAAAAAACTTTCCATTCTGGGCGTTCGAACAATTGAGCAATCCTTTCAGATGGCGCTGGCTGATCGTGTTGACTTCGTGCTTTATGAGCTGCTGCAAGGGCAGGTGACCCTGGCGAAAGGAGGGGTCGCAGAGAGCTTTGTGGCGTTGGAAACGCCTGTCAGCCGCGAAGGATTATTTCTTACCTTTGCAAAAGCGTCCCCGTGCAATACGTTTGAATTGAGAGAGCGCATCGCCGATCGCTTAGCCAGCCTCGTGGATGATGGCAGGGTCGATGAGCTGATTCGTCAGTACACCGGTCTCTACACCGAAATAGAATGACGTAGCCTAATCCTGAATTTTCGGGTAGACATCAGGGTGGTCATCGTTACCCATCGGGCTGGTCTTGTAGTGATTCGCGTCCTACCTGTATAGACTCGGTACCCCCCAGGCCCACGCCCTTTTTCGTAGGCTTTCAAACAGCAAGAGGCAGTAATCAATGGCAATCTGGACCCGTACCCTTCCAACGCTCGAACAAATGGCAGAATCCAGCAAAAACACGGCCGTTACGGCGCTGGGAATCGAATATGTGGAAATTGGCGATGATTACGTTGTCGGCCGGATTCCAGTGGATAAGCGCACTGTCCAGCCATTTGGCATTTTACATGGCGGAGCGTCGGTACTACTGGCGGAGACTTTGGGCAGCATGGCTGCAAATTACTGCCTGCGGGAAGAGAACCAGATAGCAGTCGGCCTGGACATTAACGCCAATCATGTAAGGTCTGCGACCAACGGTTGGGTTTACGGAACGGCTCGGCCCCAGCACCTCGGCAGCACGACGCAGGTCTGGGAAATTCGTCTGGAAAATGAAGAAGGCAAGCTCGTCTGTATTTCACGACTCACTATGGCTGTTATCAACCGGTGATGGGTCCCGGCGCGGACGGGTGTTCAGAAACCCGCGCTCAACAAACTCGTTCATGACAATGCCGTAGGTGCCATCGGGTACTTCCTGAGCAATTCTGTACACCTCGCCGGAGGCGTCTTGAACGTCATCCGCCAGGTTGATTTGCCGGTAAGGAGTGAGGGGCTGCTTATCGGAATTTCTGACCAGCAGCACTACTGGCCTGAGTTTGCTGGATTTCTCGTTTGCGATAACAATGCCAATTTCGCCGTTTTTCAAGGCGACAATGGAGCCAGGCGGGTAAACGCCAATCATCCGAATGAACTCGACGGCCAGTTCCGCATCGAATTGTGTGCCCTTGTTGCGGTGGATAATCTGCAACGCCTGCATGGAAGCTCGGCCTTTGTCGTACACTCGCGAACTGGTGATGGCATCGTAGGTGTCCACCAATCCCACCATTTTTGCGAATAAAGGAATCTGTTGGCTTGGCAGCCCGCGCGGATACCCCTTGCCGTCCATGCGCTCGTGATGGGAGAAAGCGACATCCACCGCTGCGTGCTCCAGTGTGGGCAGACCCGCCAGAACGTCGCGCCCGAACGTGGTGTGATCCTTCATAATGTCGAACTCTTCCGGAGTCAGCGCACCGGGCTTGTTCAGGATGGCGTCGTCAATGCGCATCTTGCCCACATCGTGCAGCATGCCACACAGAGCCAGGGTGCGGATTTCTTCTTCCAGCAATCCCAGATGCTTGCCAAACGCGGCAGAGAGAATAGACACGTTGATGCAGTGCTCGGCGGTGTAATCGTCTTTGCTCTTGATTTTGCTTAAGAGTAGCAGGGCATTCTCATTGCGCAGAACACTGTCAACCGTCTGGTCTACCGTGCTGCGGATCTCATGCATGTCCAGCATTCGCCCCAGCCGCATTCCGGACATAATATTGTGGGCAGTAGCTCTGGCGGAACCATAGTGCGCCCTCGCTCCTGCCATCTCACGGCTAAGAGAGACTTTGTTGATATAGGTAACGCGCTTGTTGGAGGTTGGGCTCACTTTACCGTTCGGAAGTATCTTCTTCGATCCGGATATAACGGCGTGTCGGTCAGCCGCACGGACGACATCAACGCGACCTTCCACCACCACTGTCTGGCATTGAGACTGGACAGCCAGAAGATCGTTCTCATTCTGGATGACGAAACCCTGTAACAGAAAGTCGGTGTCTTCCCAGGCACGATCCAGGCGAATGACGTGCATGCCAATCGCCAGTTGGGATACCGGGACTTCTGTTTCAACAATGTTTTGGTGTGAGAACGTCATCCGCTGCACTCTGCCTATTGCCGTGGTCAGGCACCATACCGAAATCATATGCCTAGTATGAAGGTTATCCGTAAGACTGGTGGCTTAAAAGATTGTCAAATATTGTAACCATAAACCCGACACATTTATTGTCAGCGCAACAGTGGCTAACGTCCTTGCAACATAAAGGTCTCGTATTCCAGTTTGTCGAATTTGCGGGAGAGCAGCCAAAGCCCGGTCAGTGCCGCTAGCAGTGTTGCTGCGGCAAAGCCATAGCCGTAAAAAGAAGCGCCCAGCTCAATGGAAATGAACGTGAACAGAATGTTCCCGAAAAAAAACAGCGCGCACAATGTGACGTTGATGCCGCGGGCGTCCAGATAAAACAACACGTTCTGAATGGCCAGCAACAACAACTGGATACTCACGGCCACCAGGTCAATGTGGAACAGCGGGAGGTAGAGCGGCGAAATGCCAATGGCCGCGAGAATTTCCTCGCTCCACAGAAAAATCACTATGACCGTCAGCCCCTGGACTTTGAAAATCTCGTAGATACCGTTGCGGGCCACGATCACCATCTGGTCGCGGAAGCGATTGATCCGTTCCAGGGTGTCGCCCTCACGCACCGCATTGTAGAAACGCTCATAGGCCTCGGCAAAGTCGGTTTCCATGCGAACCAGGAAGACGGCCATGCCGGGAATGATGGACAGATAGGCGAGGAAAATCGGCAGGTCGTAAATAACCGAGGCGCGCAGGCTGGCAATGATCGGCTGAGAGGTGTCGGGGTGGAACCAGAAAATAAACTTGTCGGCCCACACCGCTGCGTTGAACAGCAAGCCGGTGAGAATCAGCGCGGGGAAAATCTGGCGCCGGCGAGTGAAATCAAAGCGGATGAAATAATCGCCCGGGTATTGGCGGATGATAGTGTAGAAGAAGCTGAAGAAAAGCAGGCTGTGACCTAACAAAAGGCCGGTCAGCAGTCCCTCCAGGCCAAATTCTGACAGCAATATCGCACCAACAACTGCGGTGGCATAACCCAGGGCGAATACCACAACGATGCGTCGGTAGGACTTCATGCTCGACAGAAAGATCGTGACCGGCCAGAGGTTACACAACACCACGAAGTTGGCCAGCATCAACAGGCGATAGAGCACCGACGTGCCGTCGAAAAAAAGCACCATTGCCACCAGCCCAAGACCCAGCGATAGCAATGTGGTTAGCCAGATCAGGCCCATCAGGTTTGGCAGTATCAGGTCGCTGCGTTTGGCATAGAGCCGGTCGGCCACCCAGCGGGTAAATACGTGCTGGAACAGCCCCGACAGAGTCAGGGAAACGGCCATCAGGTAGGTGACGGAGACCAGAAACTGCACAATCTGGGTGTCCGATACCCGCAGGGAGAAGCTGATAATACCGATCAGCATGACCCCCAGCACCGACAGAACCCAGGGGCCGGAACTGATGATGCCGGCGAGTCCGTAGGCCTCGAACAGATTCAGGAAGCTGTCCCGTTTCAGAATACGGCGTATTTCGAAACCGATACCGGCCATCAGTTATTCAGCCCTTTTTGATAGATGGATCGGTAGGCTGTGAACATGCTGTCCAGGGTATAGAACCTCTGAACTCGCTCGAGTCCGGCCTGTTGTGCTTTACGCCACTGGTCGGGATTGGACAGCAGGCGCACGGCTTCTCGAGCTGTCGCTTCGGGGTCGGCGATGGGCACAACGACGCCACTGACTCCCAGAGCGCGATCCTCATCGCTGCCCCCTTCGAGCAACTCGCGACAGGCGCCGACATCGGTCGCCAGGCAGGGCAGGCCTGCGGCGTGGGCCTCAAGAATGACCAGTGGAAGCGCTTCGGAAATGGAGGTCAGCACCATCAGCCCCAGATTCGGCAGTATGTCGTTGACGTTCTGGAACCCCAGGAATTTTACCCGCTCGGTCAAGTCGAGACTCGCCACCAGTTCCTTGCATTCGCGCACGTAAGCCTCGTCTTCGTCTTCCGGGCCCACAATCCAGCCTTCGACATCCGGGATGACTTCGCTTACCGAGCGCATGGCGCGAATAAAGGTTTTGATGTCCTTGATCGGCACTACCCGCCCAACCAGGCCCAGCACTCGCGGGATAGTTTCCGGGCGGGCTTGCCGGGCCGCATCGAAACGGGCCGGGTCAATGCCGTTGGGAATGATGCAAGTGCGGTCCTCGGGCGCGCCGTCTTGTAGTTGGCGAGCCTTATTGCCCTGGTAAAGCGAGACAATCGGATCTGCCTGTTGATAGGCCAGGCGGCCAAGCGCTTCAAAAAAGCGGATCCAGAGTCGGCGGATATAGCCTAGTTGTTCGTTCAGGGTGCCGCTGACCAGGTCCGTCGGGTCATGAATCCAGTCCGCCTGAGACAGGTCAATCTTGCGCTCCTTGGTGTAGATGCCGTGCTCGCTTAGCGCAAGTGGAATGCCCCGTTGCTCGCTGGCAATGGCACCCAGCAAGCCCGCATAACCGGTAGAGATGGAATGCAGCATGCGCACAGGCGGCATTTTCCGGGCGACCTCGGCAAGCTGGAACAGGGGCGAGTGCATAATGCGGACAGACCAGAAATAATCGACAAAGGACGGCTCGGTGCAGTATTTGCGGTAGTTCTCGTCAATCATCTCCCAGCTTTCTTCGCTGTAGAGAAAATCGTCGCGGCTGATGCCCTCCTTCTGTCCCAGATCGGCAAACACCTTGTGGAGAATGTCTGGCGGTACGTCGGCTGATGCCTTGAACTGCGCATGCAGACACCTCTGGGTCTCAAAGGCTGCCTTGTTGCCGCGCCTCGGACGAGGCTTGCCCACCGCCTGGATGTCCATCAGGTAGTGGCATTCCAGATGGGTGACGTTGTCGGGAAGGGTGTACTGCTGTTTGCCGTAGTGCTTGGGGTCGCCCCCCAGAAAGATCAGCGCAAAGGTATATTCCGGCAGGCCGGTGATCACCTGGTGCACCCAGGATGACACACCGCCCCGGATAAACGGATAAGTGCCCTCGAGCAACAGTGCGATGTCGGCTTTGGGGGCGCCCGGTTGTTTTGTCAGCATCATAGCCAGGCCTCGACGATTGGCCGGTTGGCGGGGTGAAGTCGTTCTGTCGGGCAGTCAGCCAGATATTTGCGCACCTGGTCAAAGTCGCGCCGTAAAAAAGCAACCTCCCCCAGATACGGCAGGATCAGTTCCGGTGCCGAACCTCCCGCCAGAGCGGATCGAAACGCCGCGTCGGCGGCATCGATATTGTCCAGTGCCAGCTCCACCCGACCCAGCAGGCGCCAGTCATTGTGGCGAGACTGTTCTGCCAGCATTTCCCGGAGCAGGGTTCGGGCGCTGTTGAGGTAATATTGCTTCAGCCCGCCCTGGGCCAGGCCAAGGTAGGCCATTTCCCACCAGGTCTGCGCCAGTCGCCGCTGGCGCACGGCTTGTTTTTGTCCTTCGGCTTTTTGCAGCGCTTGCTGCAGCATGCCGGCCCGGTGTGCCAGGGTTTTTTCCTTTTGCTCAAGCATCGAATAGGCCAGCAGCCGAACGTCGTCGGCCGTATCTTTCAGGGCTTCCTGCAAAATGTTGATAGCGTCTCGTTCGTTCATCTGGCGGGTGGCCATCAGTGCGCTGAGCCGTTTGTCAGCGCTGCCTGCTTCGCGCAGAACCTGCCGCAGGCCGCCCTGGCTGTAAATGATCTGGAGGTCCATGTTGATCGGCTGGAAAGGCAGCTCCGGTATGTCCACCTCCTGCCAGGGGACCTCCCTGGTTGAGCGTGGCAGGTACAATGCCAGCAGAATGCCCAGCAGTAGCCCCAGGCTACCGATGAACGGAATGGCAAACTGCAGGGTGAACAGGAAAAGCGCAGCGGTTACCGGCTGTCCCCGATACCGGGCTGGCAACAAGGGCAGCAGAACAACGGCCAGTATTGCGCAGGCCAGGGCGTGGGCAAGCAGATAGGCAACCAGGTGACCATTGCCGGCGTCGAGCGACAACAAAACGGCAACGCCGCCGGTTTCAAGGGCCAGTGCGAGGACAACCAGCCAGTTACTGGCCATAGTCGCTGTCCTGTCTGTCGTCGAACAGGAACGTCTGGACCCATTCGTCCGCTTCCGCCCGTTCACTGATCTGCAATGTCACCGGCCGGGTCAGGTCACTGGCTTTCAGCCCGACCTGCTCCCGTAGGCCATCGTCGAGCCGGTGCAGATAGCCTGCCAGCCCCAGCTCGTCTGTCAATGGCATCAATATGACGAGATAGCGTCGGCCCCGGGAATGGTGCTCGGTGACCAGGTCCAGCCCGCGACGGATTCGATAAACGTAATCCACCACCAGCTGGGCATTCTGGTCTTCCGGAAGCGGCAGGCCAACCAGGGCGCCGGGTAGGTTGAAGCGCTCTGCGTCCAGGGCCACCCTGGCCAGATGCCGACGGAAAGCGCGCCACCCCGGTGAGCCACCGGCGGCCATTTCTGACTGCTCATGGGCCATGTCAGCCATGTGTCCCGCCAGAATGGCCAGCAGGCGCAGCGACCGGGGTTCGAAACTGAAGAAGGGCATGGCCTCGATGGCGCAGATCCCGATAAAGCGGTTTTCAGAGTCAATCAACGGGATCACCGCGAGCAGATCGGTGTCCAGCTCGTCCATCCGCTGGCGGAACTCGGTCTGCACCGACACCAGCTTACGCTCGGCCAGGGCGTGCTGTAACAATGGGTCTTTCGGGTTCACATCGCGGAAACGGCCAACGGTTGCGAGCGGCTTGTCCGCGAGTCGTCCGTTTGTCACTTCATAGATGCCGGCTATCTGCAGCTGTCCGTAGCGCATCAGGAGCTGGATCATCAGCTGTGCACTCTGGGCATTCAGTCCGGTCTGACCGGATTCGTTGATTTGTGAATAGAACCGTCTGAGCGCTTCACGAAGGCTGCTCGAACTGCCTGCAAGCTGTTGTTCCAGCCGGTCATGGGACACTTTCAACAAATAATAGTTGCGGGTGAACTCTTCCAGCCGGGAGCCCCGATAGTCGTTGCTGGCCTCAAGTTTCTGGCGCTGGCGCTCCCAGTAATCGCGGAATTCCCCGGCCAACAGGCTGATGCCCAGCACGCCGATGGTCCATACATAGGGAAAATCCGGGGTTGCTGTAGGGTTCTGGCGCAGGTGAAAGCCCAGTGCGGCAATCAAGATAAGGGCCGATACGAGGGCCATGAAAAAGCCGTATCGCAGCCCTACCAGCAATGGCCCCAGCATAGGCCAGGGAAAGTTGCCGTCGAGATAGAACGGGTCTTCCGGCCGATGCCAGACACTGAAGCCCAGGAAGAACCCGGTGATCAGAAGGGTTTCCAGCCATTTCAAAGCGGCGGGCACCCTGGCCTTTGCGTCGGTTATCTGTTCTGTTTCATCCATCGTGAACCCTGTCAGTTCGCCCGTATTTCAGTGCACTCATGCTACTGGCTGTCGGTCAGCGCCATGGCATCAACGAGTTCATCCAGCACCTTGTGGGCGGCCACGCTCAGGCCTTCGCGGCCCCAACCGGTCCGGGCGGCAGTGCCGGACCAGACCACCCGGTTATCGTCGGCGTTGCGGATTTCCAGGGTCACCCCGATAGCCGGCTCCCCGTCCAGCCCGCTTTTATAACGCCACTCTTCAACGGTGCCGGTAAACAGGTATTCTGCCCCTTCGTTGCGAGCGTTGCTCAGGGCGTTCTGCTGCCGTTCGCTGCTTTCATACATCAGCGGGTTGCGGTCATCGGGAAGGTAGAGAGTAACATCGTTACTGCCTCGGGCCCGCAAGATGGCGGCGAGAACACTTGCAGCCTGGTCCCCCGCCTGCGGCGTCTGGGACAGGTTGATCAACGGCAGAACGGCAATTCGGCTGTTTTGAGGCACCGTCGAGCCTGGTTGACTCTGCATGACCGAGCAGCCTGCCAGTAGCAGAAGTGTAATCCAAAGACTATGGCGAAGTGTTTTCATAACGGTCTCCTTTAGCGACCCAGGTAAATCGTGTACGTCAGATTGAATTCGGTACGGCCGTTGCCATCCAGCCCCTCGGATGACCAGCGGCCGGAAAGCGCCAACTCATCATCGCCCAGTATTCGCCAGCCAAGCCCCAGATCCACGCCCAACTCGGGCGTCGATGTGGACAGGACATAACCGGCGTTCAGTCCCAGAAAAGCGCGGGGCGACGGCGTAGAGCGATACAGCGCATGGGGCTCGCCGTGAAACCAGCGGGTACCAAGGCCGATGCGCTCGTAATTTTCGGTCAACAGGCCGGCCGGCGCCAGGGGCTGGTCCAGCGCCTCAATAGTCGCAGCGGGCAGCGTGCCGGTCAGCAATAGCTGCTGATTGCGATAGCCCGCGCTGACAATCCACGCGGGATCGTTCCGGAACAGGGTGTAGGTCGCATTCAGGTCCAGGCCGTAGCCATCGGCCAGGGTATCGCTGTTCAGACTTTCGACCGTCAACTGCTCTGCCTGAAGGTTCAGGTTGAGCCGCGAAAAGGGCGTATAGCCGGCCGACAGAAACGCGCGGTTGCGGCGGGTCAGCCACCAGGCTTCAGCGCTGTCCGGCGTGCGCTCCTGAAAATCATAACCCGCGCCCAGTGTTATCCGGTCAGCCCACTGATGATCATAGCGGGCACTGAGCGCAAGATCATCGCTCTGGTAGCGTGGAAGTTGGCTTGCGGTTAACGACCAACCGGCATTGCCGGACCGTCGATCGAGGGTAATCGAGGTTTCTACGGACGTTTCCGGGGTGTTCTGAAGGCTGCCGGCCTCGTCGGTGTTCAGGCTGTGGGCGGAGGCGTGCCAACGCCACTCATCATAACTGGACTGAGCCGTGACGCCACTGCGTTGCACGGTGAAATTACCAAGGTTTTGCCATCGGGTGCCGACCTGTACTGCCCGGTTGAAGTTCTGGTGAAGGTTAACAGTGTCGCGGGTCAGGGCGGGCCGTTGCGCCGGTGCCATGGGCCTGTCAAGTTGTTCAATCTGTCGAAGATAGCGGTCGGCGCTCTGCTGACGGTTTTCCGGAGTGGGGTATAGCCGCTCGAAAAGGCGGCGTCCGGCGCCCTGGCTCTGTGACCTTGCCAGTGGCAAGAGCGCTTCGGCGACCTGGGCGTCGCCCTGGTCAGCAGCAAAATAGGCCAGCGCTTCTGCAAGGTTGCCCTGATTCGCATCTGTGCCGGCGTTTGAGCGGGAAACCGTGTTCAGTTCCTGCCAGGCCAGTCGCAACAGACCTTCCTGACGGTAGACGGCAAACCGGTTTTCAGGCGTGGAAGCGTCCAACGGGATACGCACTGCGGCCTGCTGGCGCAAATCGGCAGCCGTTCCCGGGGAACCCAGCTGCTCCAAAACGTTGGCTGTGCCCAGAAGCCAATCCAGGCTGTTGCCTCTGCGGTCCATTCCCAGTCGGAACCAGTGCAGGGCTAGCTCGGGTCTTCCCAGTGCGATGTAACCGTAGGCCAGAACCGGATGGGCTGCCGGGGACGGCGAATCGCCAAGCCGGGCAAGCAGCGCCTGCAGAGGCTCAGAATACGCATTGGCATCAGAGAGTGTCAGCCAGGCCCAGCTGATCATGATATTCTCGTCGTTCGGTGCCAGTTGCCAAGCCGTGCGATAGGCGTCGTTTGCCGCCTCGATATTGTCGCTACGCTCATAGACCAATGCCCGCAGTGACCAATAACGCGCATTTTTAACGACGTCAGGGTCCTGGTCTTGCCAGCGGTCCAGGGTTTGCTCCAGCGCCTGCCAACGAGCGAGCGCTGCCTGGTATTCCGCGGTGGCAATCAGGAAGCGGGTGTCCCCGGTTTCCTGGAAAAGGCGCTCGGACAGCCTTAGAGCCACCGCATAGTCTTGAAACAGAACGGCCAGGTTTAGCAGGCGCTCTTTCAACTCCGGTGTCAGCTGATCTGAGTCGCTGGCAAGCATCCGGTCGTATTCCGCCTGGAGAATATCTTCCCGGCCGAGGAGGGTCGCCAGGTCCAGTCGCATTACCCGCGCTGTTTCTGCAAGCGCCGGGTCTGTCGGCTGAAAGTCCAGCATTGCCAGCGCGCGCTCCGGTTGCCGAGTTTGCCAGAGAAGCGACGCCAGCTGGACGCGGTCGGTATCAGACAGCGACGGCTGGTTCTCCAGCACGGCGATGGCGGCGGGAAAGTCGCGCATATTGATGCGTAACGCAAGAAGCCGTGCCTGCAACTGCTCCGAGTCCGGATAGAGGGATCGACCTTGCGTCAGCGCGTCTGCGGCAGCGTCAAAACGTCCGGCTCGAACCAGTGCGTCGGCCAGATCGATGTAACCAGCAGGCTGCAAACGCTGTCTGCTTGCCGCCCCAGTCAGCACGGTTAGCAAGGTATCCCATTGGAACAGACCCCGGGCCAGGTCGGTGGACCGTTGGAACGCCAGTTGAGAACCGGTGTCCTGGTAGAGCGATGCCCATACTGGTAGCGCTTCCGCAGGAAGGTCATTCCACTCCAGCACCTGCGCAATGGTTCGGCGGTCCGTCGGGCTCAGGCTGGCCGGTTTACTTTGCATTCGGCGAATCGCCGTCAGTGCGGCAAGTGGCCTGCCTGCGGCGAGCTGAGAGGCCAGCAATTCCCGCTGGTAGGTCAGGTTGTTCGGGTTGGCATCGGCCCGCTGTCGGATCCAGGACAGCTCATCTGACGTGGACCCCGCCAAGCGTGCCAGGCGGATACCTTCAGTCAGTGCCTGCTCGGACATATTTCGGGCGGGCTGACGCTGTTTGAACAAGGCCAGCGCTTCCCGGGGATGTCCGCTGGCCAGTTCCAGTCGGATCAGATTGTTGATGAACTCGGTGCGCTGTGCCGGGCGAACGGTGTTGAGGAACGGGCGTAATGTCGCGGCTGCAGTGCCGGGTCGGGATTGGGCCTCCTCCAGCCGGGCAATTTCCCGAGCCAGTTGCAAACGCTGGTCAGGCGTGACCACACGGTCTTGTGCGGCTTGCAGCAGGGCCAGGTAACGTGGCTGGATGACCCAGCGATCCATCGGGCCGAGGAGTTGCAGAATGCGCTCGGGCTCGTAGGGTTGTCGAAGCAATGTTTGCGCGGCGATGAAGAGTTCGTCCTGTCGAGTTTGCCGCTCAGGCCCTTCGGGCTCGGCGAACACGCGCTGGGCTTGAAGTTCCAGGTAGGTCTCGAAGGCCTGTTCCATTACCGGGTCTTTTGCCAGCAGCGGTTTCAGCGTGGCCTCCGCACGGTCCAGTTGGCCGGTGGCACTGAGGGCGTTGGCCAGGCTCAGTCGAAGTGGCTGATTGTCAGCGTCAGCACGCAGTAAAACCTCAAGGTAGGCAATGGACAGCGCATCTGGCCTGTCGAGATAGTCAGGATTTTCAAAAACCGATTGCCGCGGGAACAGCAGGTACAGCGCCAGGGCGATCAGCGCGCCCATCAGCATCAGCGCTGGCAGGCTGAAAAAGGATTCCCGCTTTCGAATCATGGCGTTACTGGCACTCCATGACCAGGGCCTGCACCTGTCTTGCAGGCAGCGTTATCTGCAGTGCATCCCGGTTTTGGCTGACGCTGGCCAAATTATCGCTCACCCTGCACTGGCGGGTGCCGTTGAGGGTGATTTCTATCGGTTGATAGCTGCGCAGCCCCATGGTGATTCGCCAGCCGTTGCTCGTGGGCTCGCGTTGCCATTGCGTGAGTATACCGTTGGCCTGGGACAGCAATGGGCCATCGGGCGGTTGATCGGTCAGTATCAGGCGCGGTGAATCGCCGCTCAGGTGGACATAACGGTTGCCGGCTGCATCGTGATAGCCGGCCACGCCGGTGCTACGCGTCAGATCGGGGAACTGATCCTGGCCAATGGTGACGGTGGAGGGCTGGCCAATGCCGCGCCACTGCCAGCCGCCTTCTTCGTCCTGAAGCAGGGCAGAGTAATACAGCGTTTGCACTCGCCTGGCGTAATCGCTCAGGTAAAGAGGCGTAACTGTCTGGTCAATCGCATAGCGATAGACCTCGTGAAGAGCGCTGAGCGACTCGGGTTTGGTGCCGGAATAGAAGTGGTAGTATATGCCGATGGGCTTTAGCCGTCCTTTGCTTTCCAGTATACGAAAGGTGTCGATGACGTTGCGAAACCCGTAAAACGGCCCTGTCCACTGATTGGTGTAGACATTTTCGTTCATGACGGGCGCATAGACTTGCAGTTCATCGCCTAGCGGGCGGGCATCCGGCCAGGTGCCCGCCAGTTCGGATGTGTAGGGCAGCGGCCTGGTGTCACCGCCATTCACATTCAACAGGCCGGCTTCGCGAACCCGGCGCAGTGCTTCGTTCCCCTGCCGGGCGTCGCCGGTCCAGAGGAATATGGATACGGGCTTTTCCGGCGGCGCCAGACGCTGACTGATGTAGGCAACCGATCCGCCGACCTCACGGGCAAGAGACGCCTGATAGTCGGGGATATTCATGAAGTAACCGTACAGCGTGTTTTCCAGTCGGGGCGCAGGCCCACCTTCCATTGATTGCCAGAAGAACGGATGACTGTAGGTATGGGATGCAACTTCCACCAGATTCATTGCGAAAATGTCGCGTGCGGCAGCTTCGGCTTCCTGGCTGACGCCCGGGTAAAGCCCCTTGGGTGACACCTCCGCCTCGATCACCGACACTGTGTGGGGAAGGTTGTAGCGCGCCAGGATTTCGCGCTGGATGACCTTGGCGCTCAGGGGGATGCGCGGAAACTCAGCACGTGATACGAATCCATCGCCGTCAATATGGGCGGTCAGGATGCGGCGGCCATTCTCGGTGGTGGTATCGATGGCGGGCGCACCCGGCAGATTAAAGGCCTGGTGCACAAACTGGAAGGGATCAAACAACCAGGAAACCTGCTCATTAGGGCCAGCCTCGAAAATGAAGGGTGCCGCCGCAAGTCCACCGCCTGGATGGGTGTATAGCGGCGTATAGGCGTTGCCCAGAGCGTCCGTGACGGTCAGCCAGGCCGTCTGATTGCCCGCAACGGGCATGGCACGGGTCGTCATGGAGGGCAGGCGTTGCCCTTCAAAGTTGCCCACTGATGGATGGTTTCGATCGAAGGTGAGCGGCGCAGCCGGTATCGCCTTACTGGCGATGCCCAGCACCTGGCGGCAGGCTGTACTGTTGGGCACTTCCCCCATCAGCGCAATCGGCACGCCCCTTTGTTGCTGGTGATACAGCCAGGTGCAAAGCCCCCCTTGCTGGTCCCCGGTTTCCCACCACACCAGAATTCCGGCGTAGCGGTCGCTTGTTTGCTCTTGGGGCAGAGGTTGCTGTGTGGAGCGGTAATGCGGCACCAGCCCTGAGTGCTCCAGTACAATGCCGCCATACCGATGGGCGGCGCTGCGATCCATATTTCGTTCAGTCAGGTCGTGAATTACCAGGACGTGACGCTTCTCCTGGCGGGGTCGGGACGGACTCAGCCGCGTCAGATCAGGGTCGGCAACCCAGGGCACAAAACCTTCGCTACGCAGGCGGTCTGCATAGTCGTCAGCCGGAGCATCGTCTGTTGCGTAATCGATGGCAATGAGGGGCATGTCCGGTCTGGCTTCTCGCCACCGTTTCAGTTGGGCGCTCAGCCATTGACGGTCCTGGTCAGACACCCGGTAATAGGTTTTGTTGCCGGGGTTGTAGCCGTTACGCCAGGATTCCAGCGCCAGCGCATCGACCTGGGTCATAACCGGATCTGGCAGGTGGAAGCCGCGGTTCAGAATGATCTTGCCGTCGGGATGGCGGGCCCGAATGGCGGCGATCAGTTTTTGCTGGGCGTCTGCAAACGCTGGCGTTTGCGTTTCGCCGTCGGGGGACAGCAAAAAGCTGTCGAGAGTATCCAGGAAAACACCCTGAAATCCGCGCTCGAACGCCGGATCAATGAGTTTGTCCAGCAGGAAATTGCGCACCTCCGGAAGCCGTAGATCCAGCACGAGACTGGACCATGCCGGGTTCTTGCCGATCAGCCAGCTCTGCTCAAGCTGAGTGAACAGCCGATGGCTGCGGGCCATCTCACCCACGCTGACATAGGAGATGGGCAGAGTGTTGGCTCTGGCCAACAGACCAGTGCGCGCGTCACTGACCTCATCCTGTTGCAATACCACCCAGTCATAGGCCATCAGGCTGCCAATCGGGGCCTCATTGCCGTAATAAAAGGCGATGTTGGTATTTTTCGAATCAGCGGCAACACTGCCCGCAAAGAGCAATAGAGCCAGGATGGCGGCAAGGCTGAAAAAGCTGGCAACCGGGAAAAAAGCCGACGTATTGGCACGAACCAGCGGGCCCTTCTGATTCTGATAGATCATGGCAATTGGCGATTCCCCAACAGGACCAGGTTCGCCAGAATGATCTGCAGTAAGGAAAGCTCGGTCACACCAGTATCGCTCGTGTAGGTCGTTTGATGGGTTTGACATCACAATGGCGATGTAACTAAAACGTTCACCTCAAAAACTTGTCTGGGCAGGGGGTATCATTAGTGTGCTAATTTAACCTTCCCGACCATGAGGACGTTATGACAACCGCTGCACCCGAAGCCGCCAAAGGCGTATTGTTTGGCCTGTCTGCCTACACGCTATGGGGCTGTTTTCCCCTGTATTTCGCGCTTTTCGCGGGCGTTCCATCCTATGAGGTCCTGATACATCGGGTGATCTGGTCCTGTCTGTTCCTGGCCATCGTTGTCTCTGCGCTGGGGCGTTGGGCACCGGTCAGAACGGCCCTGTCGCAACCGAAAAATCTTGGATTTGTTCTGGGCTGCGCAGTCTTCATTGCCCTTAACTGGGGCATCTATATTTACGCGGTGGAAACACGTCAGGTGTTGCAGGCCAGTCTTGGCTACTTTCTGACTCCACTGGTCAATGTGGCACTGGGGTTGCTGATTCTGCGGGAGCGAATTTCCCGACTGCAGACAGTTGCAGTGGTCCTGGCGGCGGTCGCGATTCTCTATCAGCTGATTCTGCTTGGTGTGGTGCCCTGGATTTCCCTGTTGCTGGCCTTCAGCTTTGGGACCTACGGCCTGCTGCGAAAAAAGGTAACACTGGACGGGCTTTCCGGATTGTTTGTGGAAACGCTGCTACTACTTCCCGTCGGCCTGCTTGCCTTGAGCTGGCTTTCAATGAATGGGCAGTCACACTTTTCGGAAACACCGGCAGTGATGCTTTTGCTGATATCCAGTGGCATAGTCACAGCGATTCCACTGCTGTTTTTTGCCGGAGCGGCCAGGCGGCTGAGGCTGTCGACTATCGGAATTCTGATGTACATCAACCCGACGTTGCAGTTCGCACTGGCACTGGCGGTGTTTGACGAGCCCCTCAGTGAGGAGAAGTTACTGAGTTTTGCCCTGATCTGGGTAGCCCTGGCGCTCTACTCATGGTCAGCTTGGCAGGGTCGGAAGCCCGCTCACCCAGCATAGGGGCTTCTGTGTTTCAGGACTCCAGACCGCAGCTACTGCACGCGTACTTGCGCTTGTAACGACGGTCCGCCCAGTTGCCGTAAAAGCGGGATGCAAGCGGATAGATCAGTGGCCACAACATAGGCTTGAAAAGAAAACCCAGCTTGGTGTGCGACCAGGCTCTGACAGTGGCATTCAGCCCAATGACCCAGTCGCCTTCGTCTGTCAGCAGATGCAGTCTGCGTAACAGGGTTTCACGATCTGGCAGTGTTCCTTCGTCGTTTTCCTGGACATGAACGTCTGCAAACATGAGATTGCCGGTCTCCAGCCTCTTCAGGGTCGCAATTTCTTTGGCGCAAAGCGAGCATTGGCCATCGTAAAACAACGTATCCATCTTCAACTCCCGGTAAAATGCTGCAGCCAAATCCAGACCGCGCATGTTTCAATTTCATACTTGGATGGTTTTACGTTTGAATCGCCGGTTTCGGATGCTTGCCTGGTCAAAATAAGGTAGCTTCTTCCCTACACCTCGCCGTTTTGATCTCTGAATTCTGACTGTAAATGAAGGCGATTTATGATGCTGACCCTCACAAGACTTCAACCTGTGATTGCCGTTCTGGCTCTGATGTTGTCGACTACTGTTCTGGCACAGGACACCTACCGGCTGAAGCTGGCCGAAACCTGGGGGCCCAACTCTCCCATCCTTGGAGAAACAACCCGGCACATGGCCGCGATGGTTGAGAAAATGTCCGCAGGGCGGCTGCAGATTCGTATTGATTCATCCAACAAGCACAAAGCGCCATTTGGCATTTTTAATCTGGTCAAAGCCGGACAGTACGACATGGGTCACACCGCCTCTTATTACTATAAAGGCCTGATTCCCAACGCGATGTATTTCACCACCGTACCGTTCGGCATGATCGCCCAGGAACAGTATGCCTGGTTCTATTTTGGTGACGGCATGGATTTGATGGAAAAAGTGTATCGACCCCATGGTCTGCTGTCGTTTCCCGGGGGTAATACCGGCAACCAGATGGGCGGCTGGTTCCGTGACAGGATTACCAGCCTGGACGACCTCCAGGGTTTGAAAATGCGCACCCCGGGGTTTGCGGGTGAGGTCATGGCAGAACTGGGGGTAGCGGTGACCAACGTCCCGCCCGGTGAGCTCTATACCGCCCTGGAAAGGGGAACCATTGACGCCCTGGAATGGGTCGGCCCGGCACTGGATTTTCAAATGGGCTTTCACCAAATTGCCAAATATTACTATTCCGGTTGGCAGGAGCCCGGCGCAGAAGTGCAGTTTCTGATTAACGAAAAGGCGTGGGACAAACTGCCGGAAGATCTCCAGGAAATTCTGCGAGTGGCAATGCGAACCGCTGCCTACGATATGTATATCCAAAGCACTCATCAAAGCGGTGAGGCATGGGCAGCAATGAAAGAGAACTATCCTGATGTCAGTCACGAAACCTTTCCGCCGGCGGTGATAAACGCTCTGCGGGAAGCCACTGAAAAGCTGCTTGCAGAGGCCGCTGAAAAAGACGAGCTTGCAAGCGAGATTATTAACTCCCAGCGCTCCTATCTTGAGCAGGTTCGCCAGTGGACGAACATCTCGGATAAGGCTTATCTGGAAAGCGTTTCAACGATGGATGGTGACTGAACTATACTCAGTCCTCTGTAATTTGAAGTGGCAGGTGTCAGGACCTATGCAGACAGGGACTCTTTCATGTGCCAGGCGTCTGGCTCTGGCGGCGCTGGCTTGTCTGTGTTTTTTTCAGCCGGCCTATGCCAAAACTGATCTGGATTCAGGCTGGGAATATCGCTGGGGAGACTCCCCGGTAAACAGCGCTGGCTTGCCGGAGTGGGTTTCGGGCGATGATCCGTCGCAGTGGAATGCCATTGGCTTTCCGTCGAATCCGCCGGACCGGCAGGGCCGTGATCAGGTTTGGTACAGGGTAAACTTGCCAGACGTGCCGTGGCGGGAACCGGCGCTCTATATTTACAGCGTGGATCTGATTGTTCAGGTCTGGCTGGACGGTCAGCAAATTTATCAGTACGGCGAATTCGATGAAGATGGCAAAGGCCGCTTTGAGGGGTGGCCCTGGCACTCAATGTCTCTTCCTGATGAATTCCAGGGTAAAGATATCTATTTTCGCATCTTCTCCAACTACACCGACATCGGCTTGTGGGGGGAGGTTGCGATTATGGAAGAGTCAGAACTCACACTCTACATACTGCAGAATTCTCTCAAAGCCCTCGTGATTGCAGGCTTCTGTGCTTTGATTGCGATACTCTCCGTCGTTTTTTCCCTGTTACAGGCCCGCAAGAAGACGTTCGCCAGCCTCGCATTGTTTGGGATTTCCTCAGCGATATTGCTCGTGGCAGAAAGCCAGGCACGGCAACTGATCTGGAACGCGCCTCTGGCCTGGGATTATCTGGCGGCGGGGTCGTATTTTATGGTGCCGGTGGCCATGGCGCTGCTGTTGGAACAATGGTTTGAAGATCAGCGGCCCTGGCTGATCAATCTGTTGTGGAAAGTCCACCTGGGCTACTTTATAGGCGCGCTGGGCCTGGCGGCCCTGGGTGTCGTCAATCTGTCCTCTACTTTCCCGGTTTTTGATGCGTTGCTGCTGGCAACGCTCACCACTATCACAATTCTGGTGGCGCGGCGGTTTCGGCAATTGGCAGTGCAGCAGCAGGTGATCCTGCTGGCCTACGGCCTGTTCTGCACTTTGCTGGTGCTGGATATGGCCGTTGCCCACGGCTACCTGCCCTGGTGGCGTGTGCCCGTCAGCCTGGGTGCGCTGGCATTCTCGCTGTCGGTGGTGGTGATTGCGCTGATTCATTTTGCCCGCACCCAGGAATCATTGCAGGAGCTCAACCTATCGCTGGAACAGCAGGTGGCGGAGAGAACCGCGCGGGCCGAATCGTTGGCGCGGCGTGAACAGGCCCGGGCCAGGTTACTGACGTTTGAAAATGAAAAAACCCGGGTGCTGAATGACGTTATTGCCGAACTGCAGGATTGCATCAGCCTTAACCAAACCTTCCCGGTGTTGGCTCAGACGCTGCCAGATTTATGCAGCCCCATGAAGGGTGCGCTGTATCAGCGTATCGAAGAGGGCGCTGCTTACCGGTTGCTGAACCGTTGGGGCTATGCAGGCGAGCTGCCTGCGCCCAAGCGGTTGGAAACCCCGGACGGGCCGCCGCAGAACAGCGATATTTTAGCAGGGAATCCGGGGAGTGCGGATGCCTCGGCGCTCGAGGACGAGCAAGCGTCCAATGGAAAACTTTGTCTCTGGGTCAATATTCAATCAGCGACCGAGGGTTCGGTGCCGGTCGCTCTTCTGTTTGTTGAAGTGCCCGCCGAAATTCTCGAAAACGAATCGCAGTTCGGTGCTGGCCCGTTACTTCCGTGAGAGTGATGTGGTGTGCAGGTTTGGCGGTGAGGAGTTTGTGGCCATCATGGCTGACACAAATCTCAAAGCAGCGCTCGATAAGGCAACGGAGCTGGTGAGAGAGGTGCGGGGACATTCTATTGTTCACCGCGGCAGGCACCTCAACGGAGTGACGCTGTCTATTGGGGTATCAAGCTGGCCGGAATGCACGGAAAGGCCCGATAGCCTGTTGGGTCAGGCTGACCGGGCGCTCTATCGTGCCAAGGAGTCAGGACGGGACAGAGTCGAGGTCGACTGAGTTCTGGTGGTTTGTCAGACGACCAGAACCGGGCACTCTGCATTGGAAGCCACCCGATGGGAGACGCTGCCCAGAAACAGACCGTCCTTGTCGCTGTGGGTGCCTCTCGTGCCGATCACGATAAGGTCTACGCCTTTGTCCTTGGCAAACTCAACAATGACTTTTGAGGGCTTGCCCGCTTTCACAAATGCACGGACATCTTTGCCTCCTCGCTCCGCCGCCAGTTTTTTCGCATGTTCGACAACTTCTTTGGCGTATTCCGACAGTACCTTGTCCGGAATGTCCATTTCTGCCGGGCGTCCGATGGATAACGAGGCCTCGAACAGGCTGTGGTGCTTGTACACGCAAAGCAGAAAGATCTCCGCGTCAGTAAGCTCCTGTAACTCAATGGCCTTGCTTAAGGCATCGAAAGAGGTCATTGATCCGTCTATCGCCACCAGCATCCGTTTGAACATGTCGCTCTCCTTATGGATCACCCCTCAGGGAGATCAAATTACCTGAAGGCCACATCACGCAAGAATAGCGCAATTTGTGGGAATGCAATGATTAGCCCTGCAGCGCTTATCAGCATGATGACAAACGGTGGCGTGCCACGGATAACCTCCCAATAGGGACGCTTGAAAATCGCGATAGCGGTAAAGATGTCGCAACCAAACGGTGGTGTGGCGGAACCAATAGCCACCTGCAGAGTGATCAGCACACCCACCAGTACCGGATCCAGGCCGGTGGCCTGGATCGCCGGCGCGAAGATGGGCGTCAGCACCAGGATGACCACGATCGGATCCACGAACATGCAGGCGATAAAGAAGGCGATGCAGATAGTGATCATTACGCCAACCGGGCCCATCTCGCTGATCCCGACTGATTCCAGAATTGCCTGCGGAATCTGAGCGAATGAAATAATCCAGGAGAAGCCGTTACCAACAGCCACCAGAATAAAGACAACCGCAGTAATCAGGCCGGTAGATTTAGCGATCCGGTAGATGTCCGGTAACTTGAGCGACCGGAATATTATGAATTCCAGCAGGAAGGCGTAAAGCACGCAGACTGCGGCCGCTTCTGTCGGGCTGAAAATGCCGCCGTAGATACCGCCAACAATAATGACCGGGAAAAACAGCGGCCACAGCGCCTCGCGTACGGCGACCCCTCTTTCACCCCAAGAGGCCTTTGCCTCGGTGGGAACTTTCCTGACCACGGCATAGATCACGCAGTAGATCGAAAACATGACCAGTATCATCAGACCCGGCCCAATGCCCGCAATAAACAGTTCGGCAATGGAGGTTCCGGAAATAACCCCGTAGATAATGAAACCGATACTTGGGGGAATAAGAAAAGCAATGTCACTGGAATTGATGATGAGCGCCAGTGAGAAGGGGTCGGAATAACCCGCTTTCAGCAGTTTTGGCCGCAGTGGCGAACCAACGGCAACAACCGTTGCCTGGGTCGAGCCGGACACGGCACCGAAGAGCGTGCACGACGCCGCGGTACTGATGGCCAGCCCACCTTTCAGGTGGCCGATAAACGCCATGACCATGTGAATCAGGCGGTCGGCAGACTGGCCGCGGGTCATGATATCGGCCGCCAGGATAAACATCGGAACCGCAATCAGTGACGCTGGACGAATCCCGCCCATCATCTGCTGGACAAAGGTACCCATCTGGCCGAAGCCATCAAACATCATTACAAAACCGACCACCGCACCGGCAATCAGCGGAACCATCATCGGGAAGCCCATCAGAAGCAGCCCTATCATGATCACCATCATAATAGTCGCCATGATTTTCTATCCTTAATTAATGCAGCTGCAGGAGGTCAGACTTCGGACTCGCTATCCGCATAGCCATCGACCACACCGGTGGACAGATAAATATCCTCGCTGGTGAAGTTTTTGATAGCCGTCAGAAAGTACTGGATACCTGTGATCGCAAAACCCACTGGGACCCAGATGTAGATCCACCAGATTGGAAAGCCCAGTGCCGGCAGAATTCGACCACGACTCTGCGTCGTTTCAATGAAACCGTAGGAGTGGTAACAGAGGAAAAACATGAACACTGATGTAACGAGGGCAATGAAAATCATTAATACTTTTCGGGCTTTGGGGGGAATCGCGTCGTAAATTGCTGACATACGAATATGCCGACCGTGTCGGGCGGCATAGCCTATGCCTGCAAAAGTGATCAGTATGATCAGTATCCGGTTGACTTCACCGGACCAGAACATGCCTTCGCCAAATACAAACCGTGCAATCACATTTGCACAGGTATTAACGGCCATCAGAATCACGCCAACGGCGAGCATGAAGGCTTCTGTCTTGGCAAGCCATTCATCAATCGTTCCCAGAAAACCGGGCAGGCCGGACTCATAGGTACCGGTATCATCGTCTAGATCCGGGGAATTATCGGACATGGGAACACTCCGTAGCATTCCGCTCCCGACCGGTGGAGAGGGCCGCCGGCGGGGCGGGATAAATGCAAGATCCCCGCCGGCGCATTGCGGCGGGGATCAGCTCTTCCGGTTTACATGCTCTGAACGTTTTCGAGATCTTGCTTGAACTGGTTGAGCAGCGCTTCGCCGCTTTCACCGGTCATCTCGATGAACTTTTTCTCGACTTGCGGGGAGCGGGCCTTAAAGGCTTCGATCTGCTCGTCGTTCAGGCGGGTTACAGTCACCTCGTCGCTGGCGGCCTGGATTTTTGCAAGTGCTTCGTCCGCGAGACCATCGATGTGCTTGATGATTTCTTCAAACGCATAGTCTGATGCGTCCTGAACAAGCTTCTTGTCAGCGTCCGACAGGCCGTTGTAGAAGTTCTGGTTGGCCATCATGGCTGTAGTGAACCAGCCGTGGTTGGTGAAAACCAGGTTCGGAGATACCTCATAAAGACCGCCGGACTCGATCCAGAAAATCGGGTTTTCCTGACCCTGGATCATGTTGGTCTGCAGCGCGCCGTACACTTCACCCCAGGGCAGAGGCGTGGGAGTTGCACCGAATGCCGAATAGGTTTCAGACAGCAGCGGGTTGGTCATGACGCGGATTTTCTTGTTGTTGAAACCTTCCGGGCTGGTCACGGGCTCATCGACCGTCACTACCATTTCCCCTTCAGGGTACATCTGCAGGAGTTCAAGGCCTTGCTTGGCGTACAGAGCCGGGAAGTCTTCGTTAATGGCCTTACTTTCCCGGAAGAATTCAATAACGGTGCCCATCTCAGTCGGCATGAGGTAGGGAATAAAGAAAATCTGTGCTTCCGGAATCAGGGCGCCAGTAAAACCGGGCGACTGGTTCACGAAGTTCAAAATGCCGGCCTGGGTCTGTTCCATGATGTCGTCGGATTCGCCGAGTTCACCGAAACGGAAAACCTGAACGGTGTGGTCGGAATTGTCTTCAATGTATTCCTTGAAGTCGTAAGCAAAAACGTCCTGAACGTCGCCCTCGTACTCTTCATGAGCGTAGCGCCAATTCGCGGCGTTAACTGAATTCGCAGCTGTCATAGCGGCGAAAGCGAAGGCCGAAAACCCGGCCAGTTTCTTGAATTTGCTGATGCTGCTCATCGCGTTATCTCCACTTTTTTTGACACTGAAATGATTTGTTACATTACCTAAGACTGGCAAAACAATCGGGGTTTCGCAAGAAAATGTCTGATCCGCAACAACTTTGACGCTGGAACCTTCGTCTACACGTCACACAGTTATGATAGGCTCCGGGGAGTGCGTTTACCGATTTCAGCCACCCGATAAGAGCCGGCATGTCCCAGACAACCCCCATTGCGACTGGCTTCCACGCCATTCACGCCAATCATCTGGAAGATTTGCGCCGGGCCGTGGTTTGGATTTGCAGGCAGCATCCTGTGCCCCCGCTGGCCAGTGAAACTTTCTTGGTCCAAAGCAACGGTATTGCTCAATGGCTGAAGCTGGCGCTGGCGGAAGACCCTTCCGGGGATTCGGACGGTGGGCTGGGCATCGCCGCCGGAATGGACTTTTTGTTTCCATCCCGTTTTATCTGGCAGGCCTACCGGGCAGTCCTTCCTGCCGAAGAGGTGCCCGAGCAGTCGCCCTTCGATAAATCCCGCCTGGTCTGGCGGCTTTTCCGCCTGCTACCCGGGCTGGTTCATCAACAAGAGGTGTTTTCGCCGCTCAGGCGATTCCTGGAAGGCGCCGAATCTGACACCCGCTGTTACCAGTTGGCAGGCCAGATTGCCGATCTGTTTGACCAGTACCAGGTGTTTCGCGCTGACTGGCTGGCGGCCTGGGAGAGCGGCGAGGATACGATCGAGCTGGCTCGGGGCGAGATCCGCGAACTGCCAGAAGAACAGCGTTGGCAACCCATGCTGTGGCGTGCGCTGGTCGCGGATGTGGGGGAGCTCTCAGCCACCAGCCGCTCGCGGATTCATACCCGTTTCATGGACCACGGGCGGAACCTGACCGCCAATGACCGCCCGCCTGGCCTGCCCCGGCGAATCGTGGTGTTTGGCGTTTCTTCGCTGCCCCGGCAGGCGCTGGAGGCGCTGTCGGTGCTCAGCCGCATCAGCCAGGTGGTGCTGTGCGTCCATAACCCCTGCGAGTATTTCTGGGCCGATATCATCAGCGATCGGGACCTGCTCACCGCCAGCCGCAGGCGGGGCAAAGCCCATGAAAAACTCGCCAGCCTGACCGACCCGGATGCGCTTCACCAGCATGCCAACCCCTTGCTGGCAGCCTGGGGCAAACAGGGCCGGGATTACATCCGTCTGCTGGACGAGTTCGATAATCCCGAGGAGAACCAGGGTGGAGTGACCACGCCGGACGGCCGGATCGATATCTTTTCCGGTCATGGTCAGGACGACGCGCCCAGGGCACTTCACCAGATTCAGGACGACATCCGCACCTTGACGTCCCACCAGGAAATGCGGAAACAGGCGCGAACGCTGCATCCGCAAGACGATCAGTCCATTGTATTTCACCGAACCCACAGCCCCCAGCGGGAGGTGGAAGTACTGCATGATCAGTTATTGGCAGCCTTCAGCGCTGACCCGTCACTGCGCCCCCGTGACGTCATCGTAATGGTGCCGGATGTTAACGCCTATGCGCCCCATATCCAGGCGGTGTTCGGCCGCTATTCGCCGGGCTCGTCCCGCTACATTCCGTTCACCATTTCCGACCAGCAGCAGCGTCATCGCCAGCCGGTGCTGATTGCCATGGATGCACTGATGTCCTTGCCGGACCATCGTTTCGGTGCCAGCGGGGTGATCAGCCTGTTGGATGTGCCGCCCGTCCGGCGGCGTTTTGGTATTGACGAAGCCGATCTGTCGCTGATCCGGCAATGGGTGGAAGGCGCCAATATTCGCTGGGGGCTGCATGCCGGGCACCGACACAGCTTCGACCTGCCCGACGGCCTGGCGCGGAATACCTGGCAGGAAGGTTTGCGCCGGATGCTGCTCGGGTATGGTACCGGCCCAGGCGAAGCCTGGCAGGGCATTGAGCCCTATGGCGAAATCGGCGGGCTGCAGGCGGCACTGGCAGGGAATCTTGTTCGGTTTGTTGAGCGCCTGGAATCGCTCTGGGAAAAGCTGGCCGAACCCTACACGCCGGAGCAGTGGCTGGAACTGATCCAGTCCATGCTCGAGCAGTTTTTCGACGAGTTCACCGACGATGAACTGCTGCTGGTCAACCGCTTGCGGCGCCAGGCCGAGCAATGGTTTGAGGACTGCACCAGTGGCGGCATGGCATCCGACACCCTGCCGTTGTCCATCGTCCGGGAAGAGCTTCTGGATGGGCTGGAGGAAGGCGGTCTGAACCAGCGGTTCCTGGCCGGTAAAGTCAATTTCGCCACCCTGATGCCCATGCGGGCGATCCCTTTCAAGCGGGTGTGCCTGCTGGGCATGAACGACGGTGATTACCCCCGCTCGCGCCCGCCGGTGGATTTTGACCTGATGGCCCAGGACAACCGCCCCGGCGACCGTTCCCGCCGGGAAGACGACCGTTACCTGTTTCTGGAAGCGTTGCTGTCCGCTCGCGAACAGCTTTACATCAGCTGGGTCGGTCGCAGCATTCGCGACGATTCCGAACGCCCGCCGTCGGTGCTGGTCGCCCAGTTGCAGGATCACCTGGATTCTGTGTGGTCGACAACGACCGGGGAAAGCGCCTCAGATGCCCTGACCACCGGGCACCCGCTGCAACCGTTCAGTCGCGCCTATTTCCCGGCAGAGCGCTCAGACCCTAAAGCACAGCGCGGGCTCTTCAGCTACGACAGCGAGTGGCTCCAGGCCCATCAGACCTATCAGGTCGATGAAGACCAGCCGCTGGCGTTTCTGCCCCCGGCGTGGCCGCTGACCCTGGCCGAGCTGGCCGGATTTTTGAAGGCACCGGTGGATACCTTCTATCGCCGCCGGTTGCAGGTTCAGTTCATCAGCGTGCAGGCACAGGACACCGATAACGAAACTTTCCGTCTGGACGGCCTGCAGCACTGGGGGTTAGAGCGGGAACTGATTGACCAGGCCGTGCTGAAAGCCGCGGACGACGAGGATCTTGAGATTCGCCTGCAGGACCGGCTCCAGCGTATGAGAACCCGCGGCGATCTGGGCATGGGCTCAACGGAACAGGTTTCTGAACAGCAGCTCTACAGCCGGATGCCGGATCTGTTTCGCCGCTACCGGGAGGCCCTGCAGGACTGGCCGGATGAGCTGGGGCAGGCGTGGAATTTCCGGCAGCTGCTTGACCGTGAACCGCACCCGGTAGAAATCGCCGACCGCATCGGCCCCCTTCGCACCCGTGGCGATGGCGATGTGTGCCGGATCGTCATTGCCAGCAGCAGCCTGCTGGAAAAAAACGCCGGGGCGCGGGCGCTGAAATACGCCTCAATTCTGGAGGACTGGGTGATTCATCTGGCCGGTTGTAGTCAGCACGAGGCGTTCCACACGCTGATTCTGGGCAAAGAAGAAAATCGGCAAGTGCTATTGCCGCCTGTTGGTCGTGACCAGGCCAGCGCCATGCTGGATACCATTGTGGATCTGTGGATAGACGGGCAGACCCGACCGCTGCCGATTGAGCCATCGGCCGCTTACGCTTATCTACGCGGGTTGTTCCCACCGAAAAAAGAGGGCAGCGAGGCGCTGGGCCTGGAAAAAGCCGAGCAGGCCTTCGATACCACGCTGGCCTACCGTGGCGCCTATCTGGGCCGGGCCTATCCGGATTTCGAATCCCTGACTAATGCCGGCGATTTTCCGGCGCTGGTGAAGGCGCTGTACGAACCGCTCTGGCAATGCGAACACGGAGGGCGCGGCTGATGACAGACACGGTGCGCACCCTGGATCCCAATACCCTGCCTCTGCAGGGCAGCCGCCTGATTGAAGCCAGCGCGGGTACTGGTAAAACCTTCACTCTGGCCCTGCTTTACGTGCGGCTGGTGTTGGGGCATCGGCAAGCAGATCAGCCGCTGACCGAGGGCGTGATGCCCCCCAACCTGCTGGTGGTTACCTTCACCGAAGCCGCCACCAAAGAGCTGCGTGACCGCATCCGCGCCCGCCTGACCGAGGCCGCCGCGCTTTTCGGGGCAGATCCGTCGGTTGCAGATTTGAGTGCCGATGCCGGGGACCCGCTGGTGAGTCTGCGCAACCAGTGCCCGGTGGAAGACTGGCCCGCCTGCCAGCGCAAGCTGGTGCTGGCCGCGGAATGGATGGACGAGGCCGCCGTGTCCACCATTCACGGCTGGTGCAACCGCATGCTCAGCGAGCACGCCTTCGACAGCGGCAGCCTGTTCCGCCAGACCCTGGAAACCGACCAGACGGAATTGCTGGACGAGGTCGCCCGGGATTACTGGCGCACTTTCGTCTATCCCACGCCGCCGGACATGGTCGACGCCGTTCTGCAGAACTGGGCGGACCCACAGAGCCTGCGAAAGTCCGTCCGCAACCTTTTGCCCCATGTGAACGCCTTGCCCGACGATCCCCTGTCACCGGAAGACGCCGTCAGGCATGCCCTGGCCGAAAAGCACAGAGTGCTCGGTGACCTGAAACAACCCTGGGCGCAATGGTGCGACGAACTGACCGAGCTGCTGGAAAACACCGCAAAGCCAAAACCGAAACCACTGCATGGCGGAACAAAAAACACCATCCAGACCGCGGTGAACCACCTTCGGGAATGGGCGACCACCGATGCCGATGAACCCAAAGGTCTGGTGAAGAGCGAACTGAAAGGCTACGAGTATCTCGACGCAGAAGGTTTCGCCAGCAAATGGACCGGCGACGAACCCGCCCCCCATCACCTCGCCATGGACGAGATCAGCGCCCTGAAACAAACGCTGGCGGACTTGCCCAAACCGGGCCCGGCCATGCTGAATCACGCGGTGCGCTGGATAGCCAGCCGACTGCACTCGGAGAAACAGCGGCTGGCCACCATGGGATTTGATGACCTGCTGACCCGGCTGGATGAAGCCCTGGCCGGGCCCCAGGGGCAACAGCTGGCGGCCACCATCGCCCGGCAGTTTCCGGTGGCAATGATTGACGAATTCCAGGACACCGACCCGGTTCAGTACCGGATATTTGATCGCATCTATCAGGTGGCGGCGAATAATCCCGACACCACCCTGCTGATGATCGGTGACCCCAAACAGGCCATCTACAAGTTCCGCGGTGCCGATATCTACACCTATCTGGACGCCCGGCAGGCCGTTAGTGAGCGAACCTACACGTTGGGCACCAACTTCCGCTCGTCCAAAGCCATGGTGGCCGGGGTCAACCAGGTGTTTTCCCACGGGGATCAGGCGAGGGCCGAAGGCGCTTTCCTGTTCAGAACAGACGCCGGAAACCCGCTGCCGTTCACGCCGGTTAATGCCAAAGGCAGCAGCCGGGAATGGTGGGTGGAAAACGAGACCGTAACCCCATTAACGTTCTGGACGCTCGGTGGGGACGAGGGCGTGACTAAAGGCGACGCCAAAGCCTCGATTTCCGGAGCCTGCGCCACCGAAGTGGCCCGTCTGCTGACTCTTGGTCAGCAGGGGCGCGCTGGTTTCCGCGCCAGAACCGATGATGCGGATCTGGAGCCTTTGCACCCGGAACACATTGCCATTCTGGTGAACAAGCGCGACGAGGCGGACGCCGTTCGACGGGCGCTGGGCGAGCGGGGCATTCGCAGCGTCTATCTGTCAGACCGCAATTCGGTGCTGAACTCGCCGGAAGCCGTCGAGCTGCTGCAATGGCTGCATGCCTGCGCCGAACCCGGCCGGCTGTCGCTGCTCCGCGGTGCGCTGGCGACCGCATCGCTGGGGCTTTCTCACCAGCAATTGGACCGTCTGCTGAGCGATGAAAACGCCCTGGACCGGGAAATTGAGCGCTTCCAGCGTTACCGGGAGCTCTGGCAGACCCAGGGCGTTCTGCCCATGCTACGGCGCTTTCTGATGGACTTCGAGGTGCCTGCCAAGCTGCTGGCGCATCCTAACGGCGAGCGGGCTTTGACCGACATTCTGCACCTGGCGGAGCTGCTGCAGGCGGATAGCCAGCAGCTGGACGGCGAGCATGCGCTGGTTCACCACTTCACCGAGCTGCTACAGCAATCGGATGACGAAGATGAGCACCGCACCATGCGCCTGGAAAGCGATTCGGGCCTGGTGAAAGTGGTCACGGTGCACAAGTCGAAAGGCCTGGAGTACCCGCTGGTGTTTCTGCCTTTTGCCACCGAACACCGGCAGGAAAAGGCCGGACAGAATTTTCTGGCCTTCCACAATCCTCAGGGGCCACTGCAGATCTCGCTGCAGCCGGATGAAAACACGCTCCAGCTGGCGGATCACGAACGGCTGGGCGAGGACATTCGCAAGCTCTACGTCGCCCTGACGCGGGCCCGCCACGCCACCTGGGTCGGCGTTGCCGGCATTAAAAACTGGCATTTGAGTGGCCTCGGGCACCTGATCAGCGATTCGGATCAGCCCGGCGAAGGCGACCTGACGCCTCAGCTTCAGGCCATGGCCGCCGACCATGCCGCTATTCGCATTATACCGGCGCCAGAGCCCGATAATCTTCGCTACATCGGTGAGCCGGAACCCATGCTCGGACCGGCTCTGGAGCCCACCCGCGAAGCCCGGGAAAACTGGTGGATTGCCAGTTATTCTGCCATTACCTATGGCGCGCTGAGCGGCTTTAGTGGCGATTTTCAGCTTGCCAGCGAAGACGCGGAACAGGAAAACCTGCGTGAGGAGGACGTCGCTAACGGCTCGGTCGAAACATCGGCTTTGGCCGCGCAGCCAGAGGGCAAACATGCGTTTCCCAAAGGCTCCGGGCCGGGCACTTTCCTGCATGACATCCTGGAGTGGTGCGCCACCAAAGGCTTTGATCGCGTAGTAGCTGCGCCTGAGGAGCTGCATACCCTGCTGGTCCGTCGCTGCCAGCTGCGCCATTGGGACGACTGGGTCGATGTGCTTCACGGCTGGATTCTGAAACTGCTGACCGTTGAACTGCCGCTGCCGGGTTTGCCAGAAGAGACCGGTCGGACCTGCACCCTGGTCAGCCTGAATGCGCCCCGGCCCGAGCTGGAGTTCTGGTTCGAGAGCCGACAGGTCAACACCCTGACCCTCGACCGGCTGGTTCAGAAGAACACGATAGACGGCCAGGCGCGGCCGCAGGCCCACGAAACCACCTTTAACGGCATGCTCAAGGGTTTCATCGACCTGGTGTTTGAACATCAGGGCCGCTATTACGTGCTGGACTATAAATCCAATGTTCTTGGGGAGGACGACAGCGTTTACGTGCCCGATGCTATGCGGGCCAAGGTGCTGGAATCCCGCTATGACCTTCAGTACGTGATCTATCTGCTGGCACTGCATCGGCTGCTGAAGGCCCGGCTGCCGGACTACGATTACGACACCCACGTGGGCGGCGCCATTTACCTGTTTTTGCGAGGCTGCGATACATCCGGCGCCGGGGCGTTTATCGAAAGGCCCGATAAAGCCCTGATTGAATCGCTGGATCGACTGTTCTGTGGTGAACCGGAGGTGACGGTATGAGCCTGAACTCGGTGCAGGATGCCCTTGGTTTGTTGGATAACTGGGTAGAGCTGAGCTGGCTCAGGGCGCTGGACCACGCGTTTGCGGAGTTTGTTTGTACCCTGTCGGCGCAAGGCGGTCCTTCAGAAGAAAGCGTCCCGCCTGCGCCGGAACTGGCGATTCTGGCCGCCATGGTGTCCCACCAGGTTGGTAGGGGGCATGTCTGCCTGGATATCAGCCAGCTGTGTGAAAACGCCGAAGCCACTCTGGTCTTGCCGCCCGAGGGCGCCGTGCCTTTAGCCGAAATCCCGGATAGCCTGCGGCAACCGGCGGATCTATTCCGGGCCATGGCGCCGGACGACCTGATTAACGCTATTCGCCAAAGCCGCGCGGTCAGTGGCGGGGATGATTCTACTCCGCTGGTACTCGACGGCACCCGGCTCTATCTGCGCCGGTTCTGGCGCTATGAACAGAGCATTGCGGCGGGCATCAGGCAACGCCTCAGCGCTGGCGTCTCCGAGAACGATCAGCAGCTTACAGCAGCATTGGACGCGCTTTTCGGGAAAAAAGACGAGATCGACTATCAGAAAGTCGCCTGCGCCCTGGCGGCAAGAAACCGCTTCAGCGTGATTACCGGCGGACCGGGCACCGGCAAAACCACCACCGTTCTCAACCTGCTGGCCGCGCTGCAGTCCATGGCGTGCCAGAGCCCCGGGGCCAATCCGGCCGATCCCTATTTGCGCATCCGCCTGTCGGCCCCCACCGGCAAAGCGGCGGCCCGGCTCAGCGAATCCATTGGCGGGGCACTGAGTAAATTGCCTTTGTCGGCGCTGCCCGGCAAGCCGGACGCCTCCGCTATTCCCACGGAAGTGACGACTCTGCACCGCCTGCTGGGTAGCCGTCCGGGGTCCCGCCAGTTCCGCTACAACGAAGACAACCCGTTGCCGCTGGATATTCTGGTGATCGACGAAGCCTCCATGGTGGATGTCGACCTGATGGCGTCGGTGTTTGCTGCCCTACCAGAAAACGCCCGGCTGATTATGCTGGGGGATAAAGACCAGTTAGCGTCGGTGGATGCGGGCGCGGTGCTGGGGGAACTCTGCCAGCGGGCCAGCGGCGGGCATTACCGGCCGGAGACACTCGACTGGTTGGAATCGGTCACCGGCTATCGACTGCCGGATGAGCTGGCCGATGCCGACGGCCATCCTCTCGATCAGGCTGTTGGGATGCTGCGCAAAAGCTATCGCTTTGACCGGCACAGTGGTACCGGCGTGTTGGCACAGGCGACCAACGAAGGCCGTTTTGATAAGGGCCTGATTACCCAATGCCAGTCCGGCGATTTCCCGGATGTCACCTGGCTTGGCCGCCGCGCTCTTTTGGCCGACCCGGAGCAAAGCAACCTCAGTCTCAGCAGCCTGGCGCCACTGGCACGTCACGCGATGACGGGCAGCGCTGGGTTATTTGCCAACGCCGGCGAGAATCGGGTGGTAAAGGGTGAGCCAGTGACCGCCCCCGTCGGTTACGGCCATTACCTGCGAACCATGACGGACAAACGGCCGACCGACCCGGATACCCCGGAAGATCGCCGGCAATGGGATGCCTGGGCAAAATCGGTGCTCGCCGCCTTCGGCCAATTCCAGGTGCTGTGCGCCCTGCGCAAAGGACCGTTCGGAGTGGATGGCCTTAACCAGCTGGTGGCCGCCGAACTCTATTCGGCCGGTCTGATCCGCAAGACTGAAGGCTGGTACCCCGGCCGGCCCGTGCTGGTGACCGGTAACGACTATAACCTGGGGCTGATGAACGGTGATATTGGCGTTACGTTATCCGTGCCCTGGGACCAAACCGAATCGGGTGATTCTGCGGAAACCCTGCGTGTGGCCTTTCCGTCCAGTGATGGCAGCGACGTCATTCGCTGGATTTCCCCCAGCCGCCTGCAGTCGCTAGAAACCGTCTACGCCATGACGGTGCACAAGTCCCAGGGCTCGGAATTCACCCACGCCTGCCTGGTCATCCCCGACCGCCTGACGCCGGTTCTGACCCGGGAGCTTATCTACACCGGCATCACCCGGGCCCGCCACTGGCTAAGCCTGGCGGTGCCGCAAGAAGCAGTGCTGAGGGAAGCTGTCAGCCGCAGCGTCGTCAGGGCATCCGGCCTGGCGCGTTTGCTGTCTTGATGCTTGCTTGCCACTCTTTAGCCTGGCATGCAGTCATTCATCAAGCGGCGAAACTCCAGCACAATCCGGGGCAGACTGTTCTGCAGCCGGTGGCCGTCCGGCAACGCCAGTAGCGGTAAATCCTGGTCCATTGCCAGCTCAATAACCGGCATTGGAAGCACCACATCGTCGTGCCAGCCATGGATAATCTGGATGTGGCGGGCCTGGATTTCCGGGCTGGAGCCGGGGTAATCCTTCATGTTCAGTGCCGGTGCCATGAGAAAACAGCCTCTTACCGGCGTTTCGGCGCTGGTCTGCGCGCACACCCAGCCGCCCATGCTCGAACCGGCCAGAATGATGTTTTCAGGCTGGGCGCCGGACTCATCAATCGCCGTCCGCATCTGTTGCAGCCGGGTTGCAGGGTCGTGTGTGCCGCGATGATCCAGAGCAATGGCGGTGACGCCCGCAAAGGTTTCGGCTTCAGCCTTCAGCGCCTGCACTTTGGTGCTGTCCGGGCCGCTTTCCAACCCGTGAGACAGAAATACGTGAATCATTGACAGAGTCACTCCCGCTTTAATCTATGGATTTACTTCCACGACAGGCTAGCACAACAAACCTCAGGAGATGGCTTTCAGCAAAACAGAAACGGCTCCGAAAGGAGCCGTTTTGGCAGGCCGTCTGGAGCTCAGACTTTCCGTCTGGACGCACCAATCAGACCAATCAGGCCAAGTCCGAAAAGAGCCAGGGTGCCTGGCTCAGGCACCGTCACTGCGACGCCTCTGCCGAACAGCTTGATGTTCGATAAGCCGCCGCCGCCACCGGTCAACTTCTCGTAACTCCACGTGCCGCTGGATGCATTGGATGGCATTTCCCACGCCCAGGCATCCGGGGAGCCATTGCCCTGGCCGACATGCATGGACACAACCGCTTGACTGTAGGTATCCCAAAAGCTGTCTAGGATTGTCCATGTGCCGCTGACCGGCGAACTGTCAAACGCGCCTGAAGTTACACCAATGGTGAAGAAGCTATTAGTGCCAGCACCCGTCAATTCGCCTGCGGACGTCCATGAATCACCCGGAAACAGGGTATTGATATCTGCTGCTGTGTTGAAATCTGTACCGTCATCGTAGGTGCAACTGGTTGCGCCAGAAAATGTAGCCGTGCGATCAAGAGGCGCTCCTCCACAGGTCTCCCCGGCAACTGTCGTAGGGATAGCGAAAGAGTTAGCTGACAAGCTCGTCAAAAACAAACTCACCATGAGAGAACCGGTCCTTTTCATTTCCTTTGTCCTTTGAATCAGGTGTTGCCAATCGATTTTGGCAACCAGCAAACTTCCATCTTGCATGTGGCGAGCCAATATCTGATATCCCTTACGTTGCCGGCAGTTATTGGAGTGGGTTGGACAGCGTCCACTACTGGCGTGTAAAAAACTCGACACGCAAAGGTAAGCAGTTCGCCCCTGACAACCGCCCGGACGTGAATGGGATAGGCCCGACATCACTCGTATTCAGTGATGTCGAACCGCATCAAGAACATCCAGCGCGCGGCAACGCTTCTCGGGATCGTACAGATCAATGGTGAACATCAGCTCGTCGACCTCGACCGAATCGAGAAGGCGGTCCAGCTGTTGGCGAATGGTGTCGGCACTGCCCAGCAACTGCAGTGACAGAAAGTCCTGCACGCCCGCTTTTTCCCCGGCATTCCAGAGCCCGCCCATGGATTCAACCGGAGGCCGCATCCACAGGGGCTGGCCGCGGAACAGCGACAGTATGCGCTGATAGCTGGTGGTGGCGAGAAAACGGGCTTCCTCATCGGTGTCGGCAGGAATAGCGGGCACGGCCAGCATGGCGTAGGGCTTCTTAAGAGTGTCCGAAGGCTGAAACTGGCTTCGATACAGACGAATCGCTTCACGGTAAAGACGCGGGGCGAAGTGCCCGGCAAAGACGTACGGCAATCCTCGCTGGGCGGCCAGTTGCGCGCTGTAAAGGCTGGAGCCCAGCAGCCAGATGGGGACGTTGGTACCGGCGCCGGGAATGGCTTTTACCTGTTGCCCCGGCTGTAACGGACCCAGCAACGTCTGCAGCCGGGCGACATCGTCCGGAAACTGCTCCGCGCCCAGGTGGTCCCGCCGCAGGGCGCGGCTGGTCATGGGGTCGGTGCCCGGGGCACGGCCAAGGCCAAGATCAATCCGGCCCGGGTAAAGGCTTTCCAGCGTACCAAACTGCTCGGCGACGACCAGCGGCGGGTGGTTTGGCAGCATAATACCGCCAGAGCCCACTCGCAGAACTTGAGTGGCACCCGCAATATGGCCTATCAGTATGGATGTGGCGGAACTGCTGATGCCCTCCATATTGTGGTGTTCAGCCAGCCAGAAACGGTTGAAACCCAGTTTCTCGCCGTGTCTGGCGTAAGCCACGCTGTTGGCGAGAGTCTGGCCAACGGAGTCGCCTTCCCTGACCGAAGCCAGCTCCAGGAGCGAGTAGGGAATGGCGCCGGGGGATCTGTGTCCCGTAGGCTCGGGGGATGAAATCGACATCGAAAACTCCAGCGTAAGATTCCTTCAATGGTAACAACTTCGTCAACCGTTTCCCCGGCATGGCCAGATTTATCTCTTATCAGGTCTGCCACCAGTCCGGCAGAAGCGAGCGGATACGGGGCTGCATAAACCGGTCGTCCACCAACCAGATCACACCCTGATCGTCCTGAGTGCGGATCACCCGCCCGGCTGCCTGAACCACCTTCTGCATGCCCGGTATCAGATAGGTGTAGTCGTGCCCCGCGTTAAAACGATGCTCCAGCCGCTGACGCAGAATCTCGTGCCAGTTATCAAAAGGTGGCAGGCCCAGTGTTGCCACAAAGGCGCCGATCAGCCGGTTGCCGGGGAGGTCGATGCCCTCGCTGAAGATACCGCCCAGAACGGCAAAGGCCACGCTGCTGCTGTCTTCCCCGAACGCATTCAGAAATGCCCGGCGTTGGTCGGCGGACATGCCTGCTTGCTGACGCCGCTGAGGAATGTCCGGTGCTGACTGGGCAAGCGCGTCGCTCGCCTGGTTGAGGTAGGCAAAGCTGCTGAAAAACGCCAGGTAATTGCCTGGCCGTTCCCGGTACTGCCGGGCAATCAGGTCGGCAATAGGTACAAGCGATCTCTGGCGGTCCGCCTGGCGTGTGCTGATGTCTGGTGTGAAATGGATCCGAAGCTGATCGGCGCTGAACGGGCCGGGCAGGGAGCAAAAGCGGGTGTTGTCCGGCAGGCCCAGCAAATCCCGGTAGTATTCGCCCGGGGACAGGGTGGCAGAGAACAGCAGAGTGCTTTGTACTGCTGCAAAACGCGGTGCCAAAAAGTCCGCTGGAATCAGGTTCTGTATCGACAGACGGGCATCGCCGCGAACAGGGCGGGCCAATTCGCACAGGGAGTGATCGCCGAACACCTCCGCCAGTTTGGTAAATCCCAGGCACTCGAACAGCAATTCTTGCAGGGCCAGATCCGGCGGATTGTCCGCCAGATGATCGCTGATGGCGGACACCAGCCGGTTCAGGGCGCCGGTCAGGCTGGCGGGAAGGTGCTGAAGATTCACCGCCGGTCCGCCCGGCTCGGGTGCCTGATCACGAATCAGCGATTGCCAGGCCCGCGCCAGGCCGTTGATGCCTGACTTCAGGCTTTTTGGTGCCTGCTTTTTGATTCGCAGCAGACGACGCTGGCCCAGGGTGACGGAATACATGCTCCGGGCCCGGTCGACCAGATTGTGGGCTTCGTCAATCAGTAACCCGGCGTTCCAGTCGTTCTGCCGGATCAGCCCGTGAAGCAGGGCGGACTGGTCGAACATCCGATTAACATCGGCCACCACCAGATCACACCAGCGCGCCATTTCCTGAGCCAGAAAATAGGGGCAGATGCCAGCATCTGCCGCAATCCGTGCCAGAACTTCCTGGCTCAGAATGCCAGGGTGATTTGCGGCCGCTTGCCGGGCCTGTGGTAGGCGATCAAAGAAGCCTTTCGCCAACGGGCAGTCATCACCGTGGCAGGCTTTGTCCGGATGCTCGCAGGCATGGTCCTTTGCCACCAGCTCCAGGGTTCTCATGTTCAGTGTCTCGCTCTGGGCATTCGCCAGTGTGTCCACTGCTTCCATGGCCACCTGCCGGGCGGTATTTCGGCTGGTGAGGTAAAACAGCCGGTCCTGCTTTGCCAGTGTCATGGCTTTCAGCGCGGGAAACAGTGTGCCCATGGTTTTGCCCAGCCCGGTGGGGGCTTCCAGCAGCAGGGAGTGGTGGCGAACGCTGTTTTTGTAGACGGTTTCCGAAAGCGCCCGTTGCTGTGGCCGGAAGTCGGCAAAGGGAAAGGTCAGCGCGGAGAGTGAGTGGTTGCGGGCGTCCCGGTGAACCTGTTCCTGCTCGGCCCAGCCGGCGTAGAGTGTGCAAAGTTGTTCCAGTTCCTGCCAGAGCGTATCGGCAGACGCCGTCTCGATAACGGGCGTTTCCCTGTCCTTGCCAATATCGTAGTAGATCAGCGCCAGCTCGATGGATTTGCGCTTGTCTTCCCGGCACATCAGGGCGCCATAGACCCGCAACTGGGCGCGATGAAGGTGGCGCTGGGCTGAGCGAACCCGGGACAGGTCGCCAAGGTGGGTTTTGATTTCTTCCAGGCGCCCGGTGATCGGGTCCCAGCCATCGGCCCGCCCGCTGATCAACAGGTTGCCACACTGGCCGGCCAGTGGCCGTTCGCTCTGGTAACGCGGGCCTCGCCTGGCCTGAACTTCAGCATGGCCGGTTATGCCTTCTGCGGAGGTTGGGGCAGGGGTGTAACGCAGGTCAAGATCGCCTTTCCGGGCGGCAAACTCACACAGGGTTCTTACCGACACTTTGTGCGTGGTCATGTTTCTCCCCGGGCCCAGCGAACATAACAGACGGATACTGGAACGCCCTGCTCCAGGCAGTATTCCAGCCAGCGGGTCTGGTGATCCTGCAGCCGATCGCCGGGACCTTTGACTTCGATCATTTCATAGCGTTGGTTCGGGTCCGGGTGGCCGGGATTGAACCGGATAAGGTCGGGCAAGCCGCTTCGATGTATTCGAAGATCCGCCATCAAGCGTCTGAACAGGCTTTCCAGATGGGCGGACGGAATGCACTCCAGGGCCAGTTCCAGCACTGATTCGGTCATGACCGGCCAGACCACAAAGGGCGAGGCGATACCCCGCTTCTGTTGCCAGGTAGCGCGGATACGGTCCCTGTAATGACCGCTCTGGAGTTCTGACAGGGAGTCGTCAAACAGACCCTGACGACGGCTCAGAAAATCCTCCCGGTACAGGTCCACGGGGCCGGTGTGGAACGGATGGAAAAACGCGCCGGGCACCGGGGCGAATATGGCAGGCCAGCACAGCAGGCCGAACAGGCCGGTGATCAGCGTGTTCTCGACATAGGCTACCGGCGTTTCCGGCGTGTGCAGGTGCGTCATGGCGCGCCATTCCACAGAATGTCGCAAAGAGTGCCGGGCGGGGTTGTCCAGGGTCAGGGTGAACTCGGGAATCGCCGGTTTTTGCGTGCGTGCAGGGAGTGGCTGATCCAGTTTTTTGGCCAGTCTCGACATCAGCCGCTTCAGGCCCTGAATTTCGGCATCATTGCGCGGGTCGTCAGCGGCGTGGGCGGCTTCCTGCCAGGCTTCGCTGAAACGCTTCTGCCGTTCCAGCAGCCGGAACCGGCGCAACCGTGCCTCGCGGTGCTGACTTTCATCGTAGGCCTGAAGGGCCAGGGCAAAATCCTTTGCCCGCTCTGCCTGCCGTGCCAGTTCAAACAGCAGACGCCCGCGTCTGGCCTCAAGCCAGGCATTGTCCGATGCGGCTGGGATGTCTGCTGCGATCAGGTGGGGCGGTTCGCCGTCGTCCAGACGTTCCCGGCAACGATGCATTAGTAAATAGCGGTCCACTTCCTCACGAGCGTCGAAGGCGCGGGCTTCCGGGGTAAAAGGCACCTGTTCGTATTGCTGATGGCCCAGCTCTACCAGCACGAAATCGGACCAGTTCTGGCGCAGATTGCCGAAAAACATCAAGCGCAGCCGGTCGAACAGGGCCATGTGGCGAAGCCTGACGACCTGCGAGTCTATATTCGTCAACCAATGAGTAAGCGGGGCGGCGTCCGGGTAGGCCTCAAGCATGACGGTCTTTAGCTGGGCTTTGGGTGCGGAGGGTTTAAGCCCAAGGCCGGCGATACGGCTGGTCATGGCCAGCCGCAGCTCCGGCAGAGTAAATAACCGAAACAGCTCGTGGACGGTGATGTCGGGTGTCGACGTCACCCAGTCAGTGTCAATCAGCTCGGTGACCAGATCAGGCAGGGTGGTTGTCAGCTCCGGGTAATGAAGTTTTTCTATTCGGAAATACTCACCCGTGCGCATCACCATTCGCACCAGCAAGGCTCTGGCATCCGCAGACAGGGTCATCAACCCGTCAACCAGCCTTCTTTCTGTTTTCAGCAGCAGATCGCTGTGGTGCTGGCGCACCCACAGAACTACGGTCTCGAAATTGGTCCGGTAGTAGAGCGGGTCATTCAGATCCGCTGTTACAGGTGGTGAGGAGAAAGTCATCAGATAGCGGCATTCGAAACTGTTTACGGGTCCAGAGCGTAACCTATACTCAGACAAAATGCCTCACGGAGAAGCGGCCATGCGAGCCCTGATCAGCCTTGTTTCTGTTATTGCCCTGTTTCTATCGGCCCCTGCCCAGGCGGCCGAGTGCCCGGCGTTCCTGGACCACGATCTGCGTAAGTTGCATTCCCCGGATTCAGTCAACTTGTGTGAACTGGCGGCGGGCAAGCCACTGTTGGTAGTGAATACCGCCAGTCGCTGTGGTTTTACCGGCCAGTTTGAGGGGCTTGAGCAGGTTCATCAGGAATACCGGGACAAGGGTCTGGTGGTGGTTGGCTTCGCCAGCGACGATTTCCGTCAGGAAGCCGACAGCGAGGCGGAAGCAGCCAAGGTGTGTTTCATAAATTTCGGGGTCACTTTCACCATGATTGCGCCGACGTCGGTGACCGGCGATGCGGCCAACCCGGTGTTTGCGGCACTCAACCGCCAGAGCAGCGCGCCGGGCTGGAATTTTTTCAAATACGTAGTGAATTCGGAAGGAAGAGTCGTGGCCCGTTTTTCCAGCCAGGTTTCGCCCCAGGACCAGAGCTTGCGGACAAGTCTGGACCAGGTCGTTTCGAGCAACTGATTCGGGATTACTTTTCGTGGATTAAAATCGTTTACAGGATTGCCGGTAGAACGGGCATGTCAGTCAGTTCTGCCCGGTTACGACCGTTCTGCTTGGCGGTGTAAAGAGCGGAGTCGGCTTGATACATCATGTCGGCAAAGCTTTTGTGTTCGGCATGGCGTTCAACGCCGCCAATGCTGGCGGACAACTTCATGGGCAGGCCGCTAACTTCCAGGCCCTGAGCGGAGATGGCTGCCAACAGCCGCTGGGTAATGTTTGAGAGGTTTTCGTCGCAGGAAAGCGGCAGAACAATGACAAACTCTTCGCCTCCGATTCGCCCGACAATGTCGTTGTCGCGTACCTCACTTTCCAGTGTTCGAGCAACAACCCGCAGCGCATCGTCCCCGGCGGCATGTCCCCATCGGTCATTAACCGGTTTGAAATGATCCAGGTCCAGCATCAGCACCGCCAATGGTGAACCGCTCGCTTTTGACTTGCTGAAAGCGCGGGTGCCTTCCCGGAATAATGAACGCCGGTTATACAGCCCGGTCAGGCTGTCCCGTTCTGCCAGCGAGCGCAATCGGCGTTCTGACAGGGAAAACGCCATTAACGGCAGAGCCAGCGCTGTGCCGGTAGCCAGGAGGATGTGGTTGATCAAAATCAGCCGCAGAATCAATGCCAGATCATTAACAACGCCCAGGACGACATCGGCGGCAATAACCAGCGCCTGGATCATCATCAGGATACCGTGGGTAGTGAACAGCACTTGCAGAACACGTACCGGCAGTTGCACCCGGGTACCAATAGCTGACAGGCGATAAACGGCAACGCTGAAAATCAACGCGGTATAAAGGGCGGTAATGCCGCGTGTCACGACAGGCGATTGCGTCATGGTGGTCAGCAGCAACAGTAAATAGACGCCGAAACCGGCAACGGCTATCTGCCGGAAACGGCGATGATGGCGGCCAGCCAGTCGGGAAAATCCTTGCAGACCGTTCAGCACCAGCAGCGGCGATAAGCCAAGCAGGCCATGAGCCAGGAAGATTGTGATCAGCGGGGCGTCAACGATCGAACGTGCACCGGCGAGGAGGCTGCCGATGGCAAAGGTCGCGCAGGCCAGGGCCCAGATCCGAAAGCAGGACTGGCGGCCACGCAAATGATAAATCCACCACAGCAAGGCGCCGATCAGGCCATTAAGCGTAACCGATACCAGAAGCAGAGTTGGCAGGTGCAGTTCAAACGTCATGATGGTCTGGGACACACTATTGCGTTTAGATCAGACTAGGGCGGGCGCAAGGTAACAGTCTATGAACATTATGTAGAGTTTGGTACGGGGAAAGTAGAGCCGCCGGAGGTCGCCCCCGGCGGCAATCGGACTAGGCGTTTTTCAGAGTCTTCATGTCGATCACGAAACGGTATTTCACGTCGCCTTTTTTCATGCGCTCGTAAGCTTCGTTGATGTTCTTGATATCCAGCATTTCCACATCACAGGTGATGTCGTGCTCGGCGCAGAAATCCAGGACTTCCTGGGTTTCCGGCATGCCGCCGATCAGCGAACCGGCCAGTACGCGGCGCTTGAATACCAGTGAGCCCGCTTGCAGCGCTGGATCCTCGATGGGCTCGAGCAGGCCAACGATGATGTGCGTGCCGTCCACTTTCAGGCAATTCAGGTAGGGGTTCAGGTCGTGCTGAACCGGCACGGTGTCGAGCATGAAATCGTAGGTTTCAGCCGCGGCCTTCATCTGTTTCGAGTCTGTTGAAATCACCACATGGTCGGCGCCCTGTCGCTTGGCTTCGGCCACCTTGCTTTCTGAGCGGGTGAAAATAGTGACTTCCGCGCCCAGTGCCTTGGCGAATTTGACGCCCATATGACCCAGGCCGCCCATGCCAACCACGCCGACTTTGTGCCCGGCTTTCACGCCGAAGTGGCGCAGCGGTGAATAGGTAGTAATGCCCGCACACAGAATCGGAGCGGCCGCTGCCGGGTCCAGTTTTTCTGGCACTCTGACCACGAAGCGCTCACTGACGATGACGCTGTCAGAATAGCCGCCATAGGTAATAGAACCATCGTGACGGTCCACGCCGTTGTAGGTGCCGGTCATGCCTTCAGCACAGTACTGCTCGAGGCCGGACTCGCAGGACGAACAGGTGCGGCAGGAATCAACCATACAACCAACGCCAACGGTATCGCCCACTTTATAATTGATGACGTCGGGTCCGACAGCGGTTACCCGACCGATGATTTCGTGACCGGGTACAACCGGGAACTGGGATACGCCCCAGTCGTTCTGGGCAAAGTGGATGTCGGTGTGGCACACGCCGCAGTAATCGATTTCAATCGACACATCGTCCGGACGCGGTTCACGGCGCTCGAAGCTCATGGGCGCCAGTTTCGAATTGGCTGATTCAGCTGCGTAACCTTTTGCATTCGCCATGGGGTCTTCCTCTGGTTGTTCAGATGGTTTGCTTTGAGAGCTGCTTTGCGGGTTGTTTAAAAAGCCGCTCCAAGAAGGAACTCACCACGCACTAGTTGAGGATTGGATTTCGTTTTCCAACCGCTCGCCGAAATCTTTACCACTAATGTCGGTGGGTATGGCGATAGTCTGTTGGCGACTGCCCCATGATTTTTTTGAACAGCCGCGAGAAATAGTAGTTGTCATCATAGCCCAGTGACCGGCTGATGCTCGCGAATGAATGATCGGTAGTGTCCATAAGCTGGCAGGCGCGTTCGACTTTCAGATGCAGAAAATGCTGGATCGGAGACACGCCGGTGGCCTCCCGGTAGCGGGTGGCGAAATGGGCTGGCGTGAGCCCGGTCATTTCTGCGAGCTCGCCAAGGGTGATGCGTTCGTTCAGGTGTTCCCGCATGAAATTGTGAATCACCTCCAGATCCGGCTGTCGTGATCTGGCTGTCTGGTCCAGGCTCAGTGGCACCCCCGCCAGCAGCTGGCGCAGACGGTTGGCTACATGGACCAGGCCGGGTGTTCGAAAGCCGGTATGCTGTACCGACAGCAGGCCATTGAAGTCCATCAGTAGTCGCGGTTGGCGCCCGATGTGCTGAACGTTCACCCCGTCGGTAAACCCCATATGCTGTTGAAAGTAGGAAGCCAGAGGGCCGGTGTAGTGAACCCAATGAATTGTCCATGGGTTGTCCGGGGCGGCCGTGTAACGATGGGCAGCGCCGGCAGGAATCAGGACCAGGTCTCCGCCCCTTACCAGGCAGGGGTGGTTTTCGATATTGACGTAGGCCTCGCCCTCAATGCACAGAATCAGCAGGTGGTCCTGGTGCTGCTCACGGTGCATATGGTGCCCTTCAGCCCGACGATAGTGGCCGAAGGCAAGCGGATAAAGGTCCCGGGTCAGCGGATGCAGGGAAAGCTCACGAATTACCGGGGCAGGAATCACGTAGCGGATGCTGTCCGGCGGAACCGGCCATTGGGAGGTGCGGGTCATAAACGCTCTTATTGATGCGCGGGAATCGAAAGATAGTCCAGCATGAGCGAAATTTAGTCAATCATGAAGCGCCAGACGGCTATGCTAGTCTTGAGGTAATTCCGAGGGCATTGCCCCCAATACCTACAAAAATGACAGGGAACACCGCTATGAAAAACGTACCTCTCTATATCGCTGGCGAGTTTGTGCAGAGCCAGACCGACCAGTGGATTGACGTGACCGATCCAGCCACCAATGAAGTTATCGCGAAGGCGCCCTGCACTACCGATGCGGAAATGCGTCGTGCCATCGACAACGCGGGTGAGGTGTTCAAGGCATGGAAAGAAACGCCTGTGTCAGAGCGTGCCCGGGTGATGATGCGCTACCAGGCACTGCTGAAAGAACACCACGACGAAATCGCTGAGATTCTCTCCAGTGAAACCGGCAAGACCTTCGAGGATGCCAAGGGCGACGTCTGGCGCGGTATCGAAGTTGTCGAGCACGCGGCCAATATCCCGTCGCTGATGATGGGCGAAACCGTCGAGAACGTGGCCCGCGAGATTGACACCTATTCCTTCACCCAGCCCCTGGGTGTCTGTGCCGGCATTACCCCCTTCAACTTCCCGGCGATGATCCCGCTGTGGATGTTCCCCATGGCCATCGCCTGCGGTAACACCTTTATCCTCAAGCCTTCCGAGCAGGATCCGCTGACACCGATGAAACTCGCCGAGTTGTTTGAACAGGCCGGTGCGCCCAAGGGTGTGTTGCAGGTGGTCCACGGCGGCAAAGAGCAGGTAGACGTGCTGCTGACCGACCCGGCCATCAAGGCCGTTTCCTTTGTGGGTTCCGTACCCGTTGGCCGTTACATCTACGAAACCGGCACCCGCAATATGAAGCGTGTACAGAGCTTCGCCGGCGCCAAGAACCACATGGTGGTGCTGCCGGATGCCGACAAGGATCAGGTGGTCAAAGCACTGGTCGGCGCATCTGTGGGCGCGGCCGGCCAGCGCTGTATGGCCATTTCCGTCGCCGTCTTCGTGGGCGCGGCCCAGGAGTGGATTCCGGAAGTGAAGGAAGCCCTGGCTGCCGTCAAACCTGGCGCCTGGAACGACAAGGCCGCCAGTTACGGCCCGATCATCAGTCGGAAAGCAAGAGAGCGGGTGGAATCACTGATTACCCGCGGTGAGGAAGAAGGCGCCAACCTGCTTCTGGATGGACGTAACTGCACCGTAGACGGCCTGCCGAATGGCAACTGGGTCGGACCTACTCTGTTCTCCGGCGTGAAGGCCGATATGGATGTCTACAAAGAAGAGATCTTCGGCCCGGTTCTGGCCTGTATGGAAGTGGATACCCTGGGGGACGCGATCGCCCTGGTGAACGACAACCCCTATGGCAACGGTACCTCCATTTTCACCAGTTCCGGTGGAGCGGCACGCCGCTACCAGCATGAAATTGAAGTGGGCCAGGTGGGTATCAACGTTCCTATTCCGGTGCCCCTGCCGTTCTTTTCATTTACCGGATGGAAGGGCTCGTTCTACGGTGATCAACACGCTTACGGCAAGCAGGCGGTGAAGTTCTACACTGAAACCAAGACCATCACGGCGCGCTGGTTCACCAGTGACGCGGTTGCGGAAACCAACTTCTCCATCCGTATGCGGTAAGTAAGGAGAACCCATGAACTTTGATCTGACGGAAGATCAGCTGGCCTTCCGCGAGGCTGCCAAAGCCTTCGCAGAAAAGGCCATGGCGCCCCACGCGGCGAAATGGGATGCCGAGCATCTGTTTCCGGTAGAGGTGATCCGCGAAGCCGGAGAAATGGGTTTCTGCGGCCTCTATACCCCGGAAACGGAGGGTGGACTGGGGCTGTCGCGGCTCGACACCAGCGTGATCGTGGAAGAGCTGGCTGCGGCCTGTCCTTCTACAGCGGCCTACATCACCATCCACAATATGGCCACGTGGATGGTGGCGACATTCGGCAGCGCGGATATTCGTAAACAGATCGCGCCAAGAATGGCCAGCGGTGAATGGCTGGGCTCCTATTGCCTGACCGAACCGGGTGCCGGCTCCGACGCCGGTAATCTGCGCACCAAGGCAACCCGGGACGGCGACAGCTACCTGCTCAATGGTAGCAAGGTCTTTATTTCCGGTGCCGGCGCCACCCAGATGTTGGTAGTCATGGCCCGCACGGGTGCGCCGGACAGCGGCCCGAAAGGCATCAGCGCCTTTGTCGTACCTGCTGACAGCAACGGCATTCACTACGGCAAGGCCGAGGAAAAAATGGGCTGGAACAGTCAGCCTACCCGCCAGATTACCTTTGAAAATGTCCGCGTGCCGGTAAACAACCGGTTGGGGGACGAAGGCCAGGGCTTCATGATCGCCATGAAAGGCCTGGACGGCGGCCGGCTGAACATTGCGACTTGCTCTATTGGCGGTGCCCACGCTGCCCTTCTCAGGTCCCGCAACTATATGCATGAGCGTGAACAGTTTGGCCAAGCCCTGGCAGGCTTCCAGGCGCTGCAGTTCAAGCTGGCGGACATGGCCACCAATCTGGTTGCGGCAAGACAGATGGTTCGCCTGGCCGCCTATCGGTTGGACCAGGGCGATAACGAGGCCACTCTTCACTGCGCCATGGCCAAGCGATTTGCGACCGATGTCTGCTTTGACGTATGCAACGACGCGCTACAGTTACATGGAGGTTACGGCTATATCCGCGAATACCCGCTGGAACGCTATGTGCGCGACTTGAGGGTCCACCAGATACTCGAGGGCACCAATGAAATCATGCGTCTGATTGTGGCCCGCCGATTGCTGGAGCCAGGCGTCGCCGAGGCCATTCAATAACCAAGGCCATTCAATAATAAGGAATAACCCCATGAGTGAACTGATTCAGCTGGAAAAACGCGATCACACGGCGATCATCACCATCAACAACCCCCCGGCGAATACCTGGACGCGGGAATCCCTGAAAGCGCTGGAAGAAACCATCGAGGCGCTGAACGCGGACCGCAACATCTTTGCGCTGGTGGTGACGGGCCAGGGCGAGAAGTTTTTCTCCGCCGGCGCCGACCTCAAGACCTTTGCCGATGGTGATATCGCCAACGCGGAGTTGATGGGCGGGGCTTTCGGTCGGGCATTCAGTGCCCTCAGCCGCTTCCGTGGTGTCTCTATTGCGGCTGTGAACGGCTACGCCATGGGCGGTGGCCTGGAATGCGCCATGGCCTGCGATATCCGCATCGCCGAGGAACACGCCCAGATGGCCCTGCCCGAAGCCACGGTTGGACTGCTGCCCTGTGCCGGTGGCACCCAGAACCTGCCCTGGCTGGTGGGCGAAGGCTGGGCCAAGCGGATGATTCTATGCGGTGAGCGTATCAAGGCTGACAAGGCGCTGAGTATTGGCCTGGTGGAAGAAGTGGTGCCAGGGGGTGCTGCGCTGGACAAAGCCCTCGAGTTGGCAGAAATGGCGGCAAAACAGAGCCCCTCGTCCGTTGCCCGCTGCAAAGCACTGGTCATGAGCGCCCGTGATGGCCGTAGCCATGACGACGGCTGGCGCATGGAACGGGAGCTGTTTGTAGACCTGTTCCGCACCGAAGATCAACAGGAAGGGGTCAATGCATTTCTGGAAAAACGCACCCCACAATGGAAGAACCGGTGAGCCGATAGCTTATGTCAGATGCTTCTGTATTGTTTGAAGAACACACCGCCCACGGTGGCTGGACACTGGGGGTCGCGCGGCTGAATGCGGCCCAGTCCATGAACGCGCTGTCGCTGGATATGATTCATCGTCTTCAGCCCCAGCTTGAAAAGTGGGCCAACGACGACCAGATCGCTGTCGTCTGGGTTGAGGGGGCAGGAGATAAGGCCTTCTGTGCCGGCGGGGATATCGTGGCGCTCTACCGATCCATGACTGAATCCGGCCAGGCATCGTCTTCCAGAAATGAAAGCGAGCAGTTCTTCGAGGACGAGTACCGGCTGGACTACACAATTCACACCTACCCCAAGCCCATTGTGATCTGGGGGAATGGCATTGTGATGGGTGGTGGCCTCGGGTTGATGGCGGGCGGTTCCCATCGCGTGGTCACGGAACAGTCCCGCCTGGCGATGCCGGAGGTGGGCATCGGGCTTTACCCGGATGTGGGTGCAGGCTGGTTCCTGAACCGGATGCCCGGCCGCATCGGTCTGTTTCTGGGGCTGACCGGCGTGCGGATGAACGCTGCGGATGCCATTTTTGTGGGGCTGGCGGACCGTTTTATTTCCCATGGGCAAAGGGCCAACGTGATAGGCGCAATACTGGCAAAAGACCTGAGGGTGGATCCGCACGGGGGCGTAAACCAGGTGTTGAGACGGTTTGAGCGGGCCGATGATGCTCTGAAACCATCCTCTTCCGTTCGCGAGCATTTCGACGTCATTCAGTTGCTCACCGACGGCGATTCCCTGGTAGAGGTAGTGGACAACCTATCGGCCTATGCCGGTGATGACGAGTGGCTGATGAAAGCGGTCAAAACCGTCGCCAAAGCATCGCCCACATCGCTCACGCTGCATTGGCGACACTTTCACAACACCCTGCACGATAGCCTGTCCCGGGTGTTCGACAAGGAACTTCAAATGTCGCTGCGCAGCCTGAAAATGGGCGAATTTGCGGAGGGCATCCGGGCGCTGCTGATCGACAAGGATCTGAAGCCGCGATGGCATTTCCCATCCCTGGAAAGTGTGGATCCGGACTGGGTCGAGCAGTTTTTTATGCAGCCCGAAACCAATCAAACAGAACAGGCCTGAGCAAAACAACGGATAACAATAAGGAGAACAATAAAATGGCGACTATTACCTTTATCGGCCTTGGCAATATGGGCGGGCCCATGGCTTCCAATCTCATCAAGGCAGGCCACGACCTGACCGTATTTGATCTGTCTGCAGAGGCGGTCAAGGCGCTCACCAGTGAGGGCGCGAAGTCCGCGGCCACGATTCAGGAGGCGGTAAAAGGCGCGGAGGTCGTGATTTCCATGCTGCCCGCGGGCCACCATGTGGAGACGGTTTACCTGGGCGACAACGGCCTGCTGAAGCAGCTTTCAACCGACACTCTGGTGATTGACTCGTCCACCATTGCGCCGGAAACCGCGAGGGGGGTTGCCAAGGCGGCTACCGAAGCCGGTATTACTTTTATGGACGCGCCGGTTTCCGGGGGTGTCGGTGGCGCCAAAGCCGGTACCCTGACCTTTATCTGCGGGGGCGAGGCAGACGCCTTCGAGCGCGTCAGGCCTATTCTTGACGGCATGGCCAAGAACATCTTTCATGCCGGTCCCCACGGCGCCGGGCAGACCGCCAAGATCTGCAACAACATGCTGTTGGCCATTCTGATGAGCGGCACCAGCGAGGCTCTTGCCCTGGGTGTGAAGAACGGACTGGATCCCGCCGTACTGTCGGAAATCATGAAGCAGAGCTCTGGCGGCAACTGGGCCCTGAACGTCTACAACCCCTGGCCAGGGGTCATGGACGGCGTACCGGCGTCACGCGACTACGAAGGCGGCTTCCTGGTTGATCTGATGAACAAGGACCTGGGTCTGGCCTTTGATAATGCGGTCAAGAACCAGGCGCCCATTCCCATGGGATCGCTGGCCCGTAACCTGTTTGCACTTCACGCCAACGAGGGTAACGGCGGGCTCGATTTCTCGAGTATCCAGAAATTCTATTACCGTGAAATAGGCTGAATAGGCAGCGCCCTCAGGAAGTCAGATGAAGGGTTTTGCCCTCATGTCATCGGGTTCGGAAGGCGTTTATTTTTAGCCTAAAGTTTACCTTTACGTAAACTAAAATCATGTGCTAAAGATGGACAACAGACATTGCCAACAACAATAAAAGGACTGGACTATGAGCATCCCGAAATACCAGACGGTCTATGACAACTTCGATCCCGCCACCCTCGAGGCAGATGTTCTGGATGGTAGCCTGGATGCTGGCCTGAACGCCTGTACGGAAATCTGTGATAAATGGGCAGACGACCCTCGGCGGGTCGCCCTGTATTATGAAAAAGCGGACGGTGGTTCCGACAAACTCACTTATGCCGAGCTGAAAGCGCAATCTGCCCGCTTTGCGAATTACCTGACATCCAGGGGTATTGGTAAAGGCGACAGGGTGGCCGCGCTCCTGCCCCGTGGACCGGAGCTGTTGATTGTCATTGCCGGGACTCTCAGGGCTGGCGCCGTCTACCAGCCTCTGTTTACCGCTTTTGGTCCGGGGGCCATTGAATATCGTTTCGAGCGCGCCGCAACCAGACTGGTAGTCACCGACCCGGTTAACTACCCAAAACTGGTGGAAGTGAAGGATTGCGCCCCGGTGGTCTGTGTGAACGCCGTTGAAGTAAGTGGCGATATCCCGGATTTCCACAAGACCCTGGCCGAGCAGTCAGATCAGTTCGAGCCAGTGCAGATTACCGGTAGTGATCCTTTCCTGCAGATGTTCACATCCGGCACCGTCGGCAAATCCAAGGGCGTGGCGGTGCCGGCCAAGGCATTGCTGGCGTTCTATGTCTATATGAAGTACGCCATCGACCTGCGGGACGATGACGTGTTCTGGAATGTCGCCGATCCCGGTTGGGCCTATGGTCTTTATTACGCTGTGGTCGGGCCACTGCTGATGGGTCATGCCACCCACTTCAACCCCGGTGCCTTCACCCCGGAATCCACCTACGACATGATCCGCAAATACGGAATTACCAACCTTGCGGCCGCGCCCACAGCCTACCGGCTGCTAAAGGCCAACGATCAGGTGCTGTCAGAGGGCGAAAATCTTGGCTTGCGTGTGGCCAGCAGTGCCGGTGAGCCATTGAGTCCGGAGGTAGTGAACTGGGTGGAGAAGCGGCATTTCTGCCCGGTCAAGGATCACTACGGCCAGACTGAAACGGGCATGACCTGCTGCAACTTCCATGCCCTAGAACACGCGCTACGCCCGGGCGCCATGGGTTATTCCTCTCCGGGCCACAAGGTGGTTGCCCTGAACAGTAAGAATGAGGAAGTGGGTGAGGGCGAAATTGGCCAGCTGGCGGTGGATGTCAAGGCATCGCCGCTGTTCCACTTTGACGGCTATACCTGGGGCGAAAAGGACCCGTTCGTGAACGGCTATTACCTCACCGGCGATATGGTGTTGAACAACGGAGGCGGCTCTTTCTCTTTCAGTGGTCGCGACGATGACATCATCACTACCGCCGGCTACCGCGTTGGTCCGGCCGATGTGGAAAGCACCCTGCTGGAACACAAGGCGGTTGCCGAATCCGGTGTGGTGGCCAAACCCGACGAAAAGCGGGGCTCCATCATCAAGGCCTATGTTGTGATCAAGGCCGATCAGGAGCCGGAGAGCGAGGACGCCCTGAAAGACGAACTGCAGGAGTTGGTTCGCCATCGTTTGTCTGCCCACGCCTATCCCCGGGAAATCGAGTTCGTCGAGGAACTGCCGAAGACTCCCAGTGGCAAGATCCAGCGTTTTGTTCTGCGTAACCAGGCCAAGGAAGAAAAAAACCTATGAAGGTCACCTTCGAGGAACTGCAGTCCTTCCTCGCTGAACAGTTTCCCCAGGGTTCCCGCTACGGCAGCCTGCAGGCGCTGGGTGATGGCTGGGCAGAAATGAAGCTGGAAGTTGATGAAGAGCACCTCAGGCCCGGGGGCACCGTCTCCGGGCCGGCCATGATGGGGCTGGCGGATGTCACCCTTTACGCGGCATTGCTCAGCAGGATTGGTCTGGTACCACTGGCGGTCACCACCAATCTCAATATCAATTTTCTGCGCAAGCCCATGGCACATCAGCCAATCCGGGCCCGGGCCACCATGTTGAAGGTTGGCCGTACCATTGGTGTGGGTGAGGTGTTTGTGTACTCCGAAGGCGCAGAAGACCCGGTGGCGCACTCCACCATGACCTATTCAATTCCTCCTGAACGGTAGGTCGGGAGAAGGCCAGTGAAAACGTAATAAAAAGCAGAATTAGATATCGACGTTTACGTAGACGTAAATCTAGTCTGTAAGTTAGATTACATGCACAACAATAACAAAGGTGGATTGGCTCATGAGTGAACAGTACGTTCTGGAGACCCGCAACCTTGTCAAAGAGTTCAAGGGCTTTGTGGCCGTCGACGACGTGAATCTGAAGATCCGCAAGGGGCATATTCACGCCTTGATCGGCCCCAATGGCGCCGGCAAGACCACGGTCTTCAATCTGCTCACCAAGTTCCTGAAGCCGACCCGGGGCCAGATCCTGTTCAAGGGTCAGGATATAACCTCGATGAAATCGGCCGCCATCGCCCGCAGGGGAATCGTCCGGTCATTCCAGATTTCCGCAGTATTTCCGCATATGACCGCACTGGAGAATATCCGGGTCGCCCTGCAAGCCGGTGAAAACACCTCCTACAGTTTCTGGAAATCCGGCGCCTCTCTGAACAGGCTGAACCAGCGCTGCATGGAATTACTGGATACCGTCGGACTCGTGGAGTTCGCCAACACCACAACCGTGGAGCTGGCCTACGGCCGCAAGCGGGCTCTGGAACTGGCCACGACTCTGGCGATGGAGCCTGAACTGCTGCTGCTCGACGAACCTACCCAGGGCATGGGCAGCGAAGACGTGGACAGCGTGGTTGAACTGGTTCGCAAGGCGGCCGAAGGCCGAACCGTGTTGATGGTGGAACACAACCTTGGTGTGGTCAGCAAGCTGTGCGACCGCATCACCGTACTGGCCCAGGGTTCTGTGCTGACCGAGGGTGATTACAGTGAGGTGTCTGCGGATCCGAGAGTGCGGGAAGTCTACATGGGTACGGCCAACGATAAAGCGCCGGCGACGCAGGAGAGCTCGGAATGAGCCAGGGTTCGAGGAAAGAATACGAACAGCTGCGAGTGTCTGGCCTGCACGCATTCTATGGTGAATCCCACATTCTGCATGGCATCGATCTGGTGGTTAACCGGGGCGAACTGGTGACTCTGCTCGGGCGTAACGGCGCCGGCCGAAGCACCACCCTGAAAGCGATTATGAATATGGTGGGCCGGCGAACCGGCTCGATCATGATTAACGGTGAAGAGACGATGCCCTGTGCGCCTCATCACATTGCAAGGTTGGGCGTTGGGTATTGCCCCGAACACCGGGGCATTTTTTCCTCCCTCAACGTCCAGGAAAACCTGACATTGCCGCCAGTGGTACGCAGCGGCGGCATGAGCCTGGAAGAAATCTATTCCATGTTCCCAAACCTTTATGAGCGGCGCTTTAGCCAGGGCACGAAACTGTCCGGCGGTGAGCAGCAGATGCTGGCCATGGCCCGCATCCTTCGCACCGGGGCCAATATGCTGCTGCTTGACGAAATTACCGAGGGCCTGGCACCGGTCATTGTAGAAAAACTTGCGGAAGTGCTGATCAAACTCAAGAGCAAGGGCCTGACCATTGTACTGGTGGAACAGAATTTCCATTTTGCCGCGCCACTGGCCGATCGCCACTACGTTGTGGAGCACGGCCTGATCGTGGAAGAAATAAGCGCTGACGAGCTTGACGCCAAGCAGTCGGTTCTTAACGACTATTTGGGTGTGTGACACCGGATAGGGAAGAGCAACAACAAAAAAGCAACAACAACCCGAACAACCAAAGAACGACAGTAGCGGAGTTATAACAATGACAATTATGAAAAAGCTTCTGACTTCAGCCGTTGCCTCAGCCATGATGGTGGGTGGCGCACAGGCCGAAATCTCGAACGACGTGGTGAAAATTGGCTATCTGGCGGATATGTCCGGTACCTACCGGGACCTGGCTGGCCCCAATGGTCTGAAAGCACTCGAAATGGCCGTGGCCGACTTCGGTGGACAAGTGAACGGTGCCAACATCGAAATCGTGAGCTCGGACGACCGTAACAGCCCGGACGTATCTTCCAGTACGGTTCGCCGTTGGGTTGAAAACGAGAATGTTGATCTGGTTGCCGGTCTTGTGGCGTCTTCTGTCACCATTGCTGTAAGCGACATCCTTGAAGAGAACAACAAGCTGGGTATTGTTTCCGGTTCTGCGGCTTCCAGCATTACCAACGAGCACTGCACGCCAAACCACATTCACTATGTGTATGACACCTATCCGCTGGCGAACGGTACGGCCAGTGCCGTGGTAAAAGAAGGCGGCAAGACCTGGTACATCCTGACCGCAGATTACGCATTTGGTCATGCTCTTGAAGGTGACGTAACCCGCGTTGTCGAAGCCAACGGCGGCGAGATCCTCGACACCCTGCGCCACCCGTTCCCCACACCTGATTTCTCCTCTTTCATTCTGCAGGCCCAGGCCTCTGGTGCGGATGTGGTTGCCCTGGCGAATGCTGGTTCAGACACCACCAATGCGATCAATACCGCCAGTGAGTTTGGTGTAACCCAGTCAGGCCAGACCCTGGCCGCGCTGCTGCTGTTCCTCACCGATGTCCACGCACTGGGTGTGGACGCCGCTCAGGGTATCCAACTGACCACTGGCTGGTACTGGGACATGAACGAAGAAACCCGCGCCTGGTCCGACCGGTTCATGGAAGAAACTGGTGTACGCCCGACCATGGTCCACGCGGGTATCTACTCCAGCACCACGCAGTACCTGAACGCGGTCAAGGCGACCGGATCCGACGATTCCCAGGCTGTGCGCAAGCAGATGATGGACACGCCGATCAACGACATGTTCGCCAAAAACGGCAAGATCCGCGAAGACGGCCGTATGGTCCACGACATGTATCTGGCCGAGGTCAAAACTCCGGCTGAGTCCACGGGTGAGTGGGATCTTTATGAGATTCTCCGCACTATCCCGGGTGACGAAGCCTTCCGTCCTCTCTCTGAAAGCAAGTGCCCGCTGGTAACCAGCAAATAATCGATAAAAAGCAATCGCAATCCTCGGACCGCCCTGCCATCTGGCAGGGCGGTCCCGGGAACTCGCAATAACGATATCCCCGGTATCACCATTGCGCTGCCTCTGGAGTGAGCAACATGTCCATGATTTTCGATGTTCCCCTTGCTGTGCTCGCTGGTCAGCTTCTGATCGGGGTCATTAACGGCGCGTTTTACGCGCTTCTGAGTCTGGGGCTGGCGGTCATTTTCGGCCTGCTCAAGATCATCAATTTTGCCCATGGCGCCATGTACATGCTCGGCGCCATGTTTACAGTCATCCTGTTTGACACCCTGGGCGTCAACTATTGGGTCGCGCTTTTTCTCGCGCCACTCCTGGTCGGAGCGGTCGGAGTGCTGATCGAATATTTTCTGCTGCGGCGGATCGCTGGCCAGGATCATATCTACAGTCTTTTGCTCACCTTTGGTGTGGCACTGCTTTTAGGCGGTGTATTGACCAACATTTACGGAGTATCAGGCCTGCGTTATCCCATGCCTGATGCTTTTCAGGGTGGTATGAAGCTGGGCTTCATGTTTCTGCCCTATTACCGGCTCTGGGTAATCGTGATGGCCCTGCTGGTCTGTTTTGGCACCTGGTTCATGATCGAAAAAACCAAGCTTGGCTCCTATCTGCGGGCCGGAACGGAAGACTCACAGCTGATGCAGGGTTTTGGCATCAACGTCCCGTTGCTGGTCAGCCTGACTTACGGGTTTGGCGTTATGCTGGCGGCCTTTGCGGGTGTTCTGGCCGCGCCGATCTATTCGGTAACGCCGGTGATGGGGTCGCATATCCTGATCACTGTATTCGCGGTGGTGGTCATTGGTGGCCTGGGTTCCATTGGTGGCGCCATTATCACCGGTATTCTGATGGGTGTGATTGAAGGCCTTACCAAAACCTTTTACCCGCCCGCTTCATCCGCAGTGATCTTCCTGGTCATGGTGGTTGTTCTGATGTTCCGCCCCAGTGGCTTGTTTGGTAAGGAGGCGTAACCATGACCCAGCTTATCAATCAGACCGATATCCAGAAAGCCATTCTGAAACAGCAAAACGCGGATAGCCGTAAAAAAATGATACTGAACGGCGTCCTGCTGCTGCTTTTGCTTGCAGCCCCGTTTGCCATGTATCCCGTGTTCCTGATGAAGATCCTCTGTTTTGCCCTGTTTGCAGTAGCTTTTAACCTGCTGTTCGGGTTTACCGGCCTGCTGTCCTTCGGCCACGCGGCCTTCCTTGCCACCGGTGGCTATACCACTGGCTATCTACTGAGTAACTATTCCGGCCTGACCCCTGAAATGGGCATCCTTGCCGGTACTGCTGCGGCGACACTGCTGGGTCTGGGTTTCGCGTTACTATCGATTCGTCGGCAGGGCATCTACTTTGCAATGGTTACCCTGGCGCTGTCGCAACTGGTGTATTTCTTCCTGGTGCAGTCCGAATTCACCGGCGGTGAGGACGGCATGCACGGCATTCCCAGAGGCAAACTGTTCGGCGTTATTGACCTGTCCGATAATTACAACATGTACTACTTCGTGCTGGCCGTTTTCCTGGGGTGTTACCTCCTGGTCCAGCGGATTGTCAGCAGCCCTTACGGACAGGTGTTGAAGGCGATCAAACAGAACGAGCCACGGGCGGTATCCCTGGGCTACAACGTGCACCGCTACAAAATACTGGCGTTCGTTATCTCTGCCGCCCTGACCGGACTCGCCGGCTCCATGAAATCCGTGGTCTTCCAGCTGGCCTCCCTGAATGATGCCCACTGGCATATGTCAGGTGAGGTTATCCTGATGACCCTGCTCGGGGGCCTGGGCACCCTGCTTGGGCCAGTGGTGGGTGCAACCTTCGTGGTTAACATCGAGTATCAGCTATCACAGGGCCCGCTGCGGGACTGGGTGGATCCGATCCTTGGTGGCATCTTCATCATCACGGTGATCGCGTTCCGTAGCGGTATCGTTGGTGAGATTCAGAAGTTTATGGATAAGAATTTTCGGTGACGCAGTAGGTTCAGCGGTTAGAAAAGAAGAACCCCGGTAGGCCGGGGTTCTTTGGTTTTGCGGATAGTAAAACTGCCGTAATTATCGGGTCACTTCTTTAGTCCCATCTCCTCGATAGAAATCTCCCGCATCTTGAACTTCTGGATTTTCCCGGTGACGGTCATCGGGAATTCATCCACGAACCTGTAGTTCCTGGGGATCTTGAAGTGCGCGATCTTGCCCTTGCAGAACTCCCGCAGTTCGTCGCCGGTCACAGGGTCTGAATCCGGGCCCAGTTTGACCCAGGCGATGAGTTCTTCGCCATACTTGTCGTCGGGGATGCCGGTGACCTGCACTTCCTCGATGGCGGGGTGGGTGTAGAGGAATTCCTCGATTTCTTTCGGGTAGATGTTTTCACCACCACGAATGACCATGTCCTTGATACGACCGACAATCTGAATGTAGCCGTCGTCGTCCATGGTGGCCAGGTCGCCGGTGTGCATCCAGCCAGCATCGTCGATGGCTTCGCGGGTTTTTTCTTCATTGTTCCAGTACCTGAGCATCACGCTGTAGCCACGTGTGCACAGCTCACCGATCTCACCGCGGGGGACGACGTTGCCATTACCCGGGTTGACGATCTTGGTTTCCAGGTGTGGCTGAGTGCGGCCCACGGTCGTGACCTGTTTCTCAAAGGGGTCGAGGGAGCTGGTCTGGGTGGAGACCGGGCTGGTTTCGGTCATGCCGTAGGCGATCTGGACTTCTTTCATGTTCATCTTGCCGTTGACCTTCTTCATCACCTCCGCCGGGCAGATGGAGCCTGCCATAATGCCGGTGCGCAGGGTGGAAAGGTCGTAGGTCTCAAACTCCGGTTCGGCCAGTTCGGCGATGAACATGGTGGGTACGCCGTAAAGGGCGGTGGCCTTTTCCTGATGCACAGCCTGCAGCACGGATTTGGGCTCGAAGCCTTCACCAGGGTAAATCATGGTGGAGCCATGGGTGATGCAGCCGAGGTTGCCCATCACCATGCCGAAGCAGTGGTACAGGGGTACGGGAATCACCAGGCGGTCTTTTTCGGTGAGCAGCTGGCTCTCCGCCACAAAGTATCCGTTATTGAGGATGTTGTGGTGGGTGAGGGTAGCGCCCTTCGGGTTGCCAGTGGTGCCGGAGGTGAACTGGATGTTGATGGGGTCATCGAACTGCAGCTGGTTTTGTACCTTATCCAGTTCGTCCGGGGCGACATCGCCGGCGAAGCCGATAAACTCTTCCCAGGTCCACATGCCGTCGTGCTTGCTTTTGTCCAGATTGATCACCGCGCGCAGGTCGGGAACCTTCTGGGCCTTGAGCTTGCCCGGGGTGGCGGCCTTCAGTTCCGGGGCGAGGTCATAGACCATCTTGCGGTAGTCAGAGGCCTTGAAGCTGTCCGCCGTTACCAATACCGAGGTGCCCGCCAGGTTCATGGCGTAGTCCAGTTCGTGCACGCCGTAGGCCGGGTTGATGTTGACGAGAATGGCGCCCACTTTGGCGGTGGCGAACTGGGTAACGGTCCACTCATACCGGTTGGGTGCCCAGATGCCGACGCGGTCGCCGCGTTTTACGCCGATGGCCATGAAGGCGCGGGCAGCTTCGTCTACCTTCTTTACAAACTCTTTGTAGGTCCAGCGAATGTCCTGGTGCAGGCACACCAGGGCTTCGGTGTCCGGGTATTTTGCGGCGGTGCGGTCGAGCATCGCGCCGATGGTCATGCCCAGCAATGGGTTTTCGGATGTACCACTGGTATAGCTTGGAAGAGTCATGCTCATCTTTCTGCCTCCATTGTTTTTGTATTCGAGGGCGAGCAGTGTCGAAGCTGCTAGCGGCTCTGGCTGTGATATTCAGGGTTCGGTTGCATGTCGCTGGCAATGGCCACGCGATTGGTCATGTTGTAGAAACCGATCAGGTTGCTCAGATCCCAGATGCTGCTGTCGCTCATGCCGGCATCCCGCAGCGCCTGGATATGTTCTTCAGAGGTGGTGGCCGGTGAGCGAGTCAGGTGCGATGCGAAATCCAGCATCGCCCGCTGGCGCCTGTCGAGATCGGCGGTGCGGTAGTTCATCACCATCTGTTCACCCAGTTCCGGCTTGCCGCTCATTACCCTGACAGCGGCGCCGTGAGCAACCAGGCAGTAGTAGCATTTGTTCTCGGAGGACACCACGACCGCAACCATTTCCCGCTCGAGCTTGCTGAGTTCGCCTTCGCCCATCATTAGCTCGTTGTAGAGGCGGGTGAAGCTTTCGAGCTGTTTCAGGTTCTGGCTGTAGGCGGTGAGTACGTTCGGAATCATGCCGAGCTTTTCCTGGCAGATCTGGAAGTACTTTTGGGTGTCTTCCGGCATGTCTTTGATCTCCGGAATGGGGAGATCAAGGGCGACCACTTTACGGTTCTGGTTCATTGGCAATTCCCTCTGAGAGCCTGGCCTACTTTTGAGCCGTTAGGGCGGTTTAACTGCTGGCTTATCCATTCGCCGGTTGCCACCAGCTTTTCCAGATCAACACCTGTTCTGACGCCAAGACCGTTTAGAAGATATAGCACGTCTTCCGTGGCTACGTTTCCGGACGCGCCTTTGGCGTAGGGGCAGCCGCCGAGACCCGCGACAGAGGAATCGATGACGGCGATGCCTTCTTCCAATACCGCGTAAAGATTGGCCAGAGCCTGGCCGTAGGTGTCGTGGAAGTGGGCCGCGAGTTTTTCAATCGGCACTTCGGCGGCGACAGCTTCGAGCATGCGTTTCGCTTTCAGTGGGGTGCCTACGCCGATGGTGTCGCCGAGGGAGATTTCGTAGCAGCCCATCTCGTGCAGGGCTTTGGCGACTCTGGCGACCTGTTCGGGGGCGATGTCGCCTTCGTAGGGGCAGCCCAGAACGGTGGAGACGTAGCCTCGAACCGGAATTTTGTGCTGTTTTGCCGCTTCCATCACCGGCAGGAAGCGTTCAAGGCTCTCGGCAATGGAGCAGTTGATGTTTTTCTGGCTGAAGGACTCGGAAGCGGCGCCGAAGACGGCGACTTCGTCTGCTCCCGCCACCAGGGCGTTTTCGAAGCCCTTCAGGTTGGGAGTGAGCACGGAATAGCGTACGCCGGGGCGGCGATTGATGCCGGCCATAACCTCAGCCGCGTCGCCCATCTGTGGCACCCATTTCGGGGATACGAAGCTGGCGGATTCGATGTGGTTGAGGCCGCAGTCGGCCAGCCGGTCGATCAGGCCGGTTTTGATGTCGGTGGCAATCACTGCGCCGGATTCGTTTTGCAGGCCGTCCCGGGGGCTCATTTCGACCAGTCTTACCTGCTCCGGAAAGGACATTAGCCTGCCTCCTCGTCCGCGGTGACTTCGATGGCGATCAGCTCGGCGCCCTCGGAGACCTGGTCGCCTTCGGCGAAGAAGATATCGGTCACCACACCGTCGGCCGGGGCCTTGATGGCGTGCTCCATTTTCATGGCTTCCATGATGACCAGGCTCTGGCCGGCGGTGACCTTGTCGCCGACTTTGGCCTGCACGGCTACGATGGCGCCGTTCATGGGGGCAGCCAGGCTGCCTTCACTGGCCATTTCTTCGAAGCCGTAGGTTTCCCGGTACAGGACGCATTGGAAAGTGTCACCTTCGTAGAAGAGCACCAGCTGGTCGTTGTGCAGGTTGCCGTGGATGCTGATGCGGTGACCATTGATGACCGCCTGCAGGTAGTCGTCGTCCAGTCGGGCAGTGAGGTTGTACACGCTGCCGCCCACGAACACCTGGTAGCGGTCGTCCCGCTCCAGCACCTTGAGCTCGTGAATGTCTTCACCCACCTGCAATTGCAGGGGCTGGGCGTATTCGGAGTTCATGCGCCAGCTGTTCTGGCGGCCGAATGGCGACCAGGGGTCGGTGCTGACCACTTCCCGGGACTTGCGCTGTTCCAGCACGAAACCGGCGGCCAGCACCAGGGCTTTATGAGCGTCGAGTTTTGATTTTGGGAACAGCAGGTCCCGGTGATCGTCGATGAAGCCGGTGGTCAGCTCGGCTTCCCGGAACGGCTGGGCATCGGCCAGGGCATGAAGAAAGCGGATGTTGGTTTTTACCCCGGCGATGCGGTAGTGCTCCAGGGCCTGGACCATGCGGTTGATGGCCTGGTCCCGGGTTTCGTCCCACACGATGAGTTTGGCGATCATCGGATCGTAATGAATGCTGATGTCGTCGCCTTCGGTGACGCCAGTGTCCACCCGCACGTGGGCGCTTTCATCCGGGGTGCTCAGGTAGCGCAGGTTGCCGGTGGCGGGCAGGAAGTCCTGGTCCGGGTCTTCCGCGTAGATCCGTGCCTCCAGGGCATGCCCCCGGGTTTTTACCTGGGATTGCTCCAGCGGCAGCGGATCGCCCCAGGCCACTTTCAACTGCCATTCCACCAGGTCCTGGCCGGTCACCATTTCAGTAACCGGATGCTCTACCTGCAGACGGGTGTTCATTTCCATAAAGAAGAAAGAGCCGTCCAGGTCGTAGAGGAATTCCACGGTGCCGGCGCCCACATAGTTGATGGCCTGGGCGGCTTTGACGGCGGCTTCGCCCATGGCTTTGCGGGTGTCGTCGCTCAGCCCCGGGGCCGGTGCTTCTTCCAGCACTTTCTGGTGGCGGCGCTGCACCGAGCAGTCCCGCTCGGCCAGGTAGACGCCCTTGCCGCTTTTGTCGCAGAACACCTGAATTTCCACGTGGCGCGGCTGGGTCAGGTAGCGTTCGATGAGCATGTCGGGGTTGCCGAAGGCGTTGTTGGATTCGCGTTTGGCGGCGGCCAGGGCGTCGTCGAAGTCTCCCATGCGCTCCACCACGCGCATGCCTTTGCCACCACCGCCGGCGACGGCTTTCAGCAGCAGCGGGAAGCCACACTTCTCGGCTTCCTTACGGAGGGTGTCCGGGGACTGATCATCACCGTGGTAGCCCGGAACCAGTGGTACACCGGCCTTTCCCATGATGGCCTTGGCCGCGGATTTGGAGCCCATGGCTGCGATGGCCGAGGAGGGCGGGCCAATGAAGACGATGTCGTTGGCTTCGCAGGCTTCGGCGAACTGGGTGTTTTCAGAGAGGAAACCGTAACCGGGATGGATAGCCTGAGCACCGCTTTCCCGGGCGATTTCGATGATCTTGTCGGCTCGCAGGTAGCTTTCGGAGCTGGGGGCTGGGCCGATGTTGAAGGCCTCATCGGCCATGGCTACGTGCCTGGCGTCGGAATCGGCATCGGAATAGACGGCGACGACGCGAATGCCCATGCGGTGGGCGGTCTGTATGATCCGACAGGCGATTTCACCGCGGTTGGCTACGAGTATCTTGCTGAACATCAGTCTTCCTCCGGAACCCAGTTGGCTTTGCGTTTGTCCAGGAAGGCACTGAGCCCTTCCTGGCCTTCTTTGCCCACGCGGATAGCGGCAATGCGCTTGGAGGTATCTTCAATCAGCTCCGGAGTAATGGGTTGGTGGCTGACGGCGAAGATCAGCTCTTTCGAAGCCGACAGGGCTTCCGGACCGTTCATCATCAACTGCTTGATCAGGTCATCACAGCGGGTTTGCAGCGAATCCGGATTGTCGCAGACGATGTGGACCAGGCCGATTTCCTGAGCCTTCTGGGCCGAGAAGACCTCGGCGGACAAAAAGTAGCGACGGGCCTGGCGCTCGCCGATGGCGCGCACCACGTAGGGGCTGATGGTGGCGGGAATCAGCCCCAGTTTGACCTCGCTCAGGCAGAAGGTGGCGTTCTCTGCGGCCAGGACCATGTCGCAACAGGCAGCCAGCCCGACGGCGCCGCCAAAAGCGGCCCCCTGAACCAGTCCAATCACCGGTTTCGGCAGGGTGTTCAGGGTGGACATCAGGCGGGCAAGCTGGCGGGCGTCGGCCAGATTTTCTTCGCGGGTGTTGCCCGCCATTCGCCGCATCCACGCCAGGTCGGCGCCGGCGGAGAAATGCTTGCCTTCGGAACGGATGATAACCACACGGGTCTGATCGTCTTTGGCCACCTGCTCCAGGGCATCGATCAGCCGGCGGATAATCAGGTCGTCAAACGCGTTCCGCTTTTCCGGGTAGTTGAGGACGACTTCGGTAACGCCTTTGGTGCGCTGGTTCAGCACCACAGCGGGGGTCTGGTCGGTCATGAAGTTCTCCCTCGGTTACATCCGGAACACGCCGAAGCGTGTTGGCTTGGCCGGGCGGTTAAGTGTGGCGGACAGGCTCAGGGCGACGACTTCCCGGGTCTGGGCCGGGTCGATGACGCCGTCGTCCCACAGGCGGGCGCTGGCATAGTAGGGGTGACCCTGGTGTTCGTAGGAGTCGACGATGGGCTTCTTGAATTTCGCCTCTTCATCGCTGCTCCATTCCTGGCCTTTACGCTCCATGCCTTCACGCTTGACGGTTGCCAGCACCCCGGCGGCCTGTTCGCCGCCCATCACCGAGATGCGCGCGTTGGGCCACATCCACAGAAAGTCGGGGCTGTAAGCGCGGCCGCACATGCCATAGTTGCCGGCACCGAAGCTGCCGCCGATCAGTACGGTGATTTTGGGAACTTCGGCGCAGGCCACGGCCATGACCATTTTGGCCCCGTGCTTGGCGATGCCCTCGGCTTCGTGCTTCTGGCCGACCATGAAACCGGTGATGTTCTGCAGGAACAGTAGCGGGATGTTGCGCTGGCAGCAGAGCTCAATAAAGTGCGCGCCCTTCTGGGCAGACTCGCTGAACAGGATGCCGTTGTTGGCAATAATGCCCACCGGGTAGCCGTGAATGTGGGCGAAGCCGGTGACCAGGGTCTGGCCGTAATAGCGTTTGAATTCGTCGAATTCAGAGCCGTCCACCGTGCGGGCGATGACGTCGCGTACGTCGAACTGCTTGCGCAGGTCGGTGCCGACAATGCCATAGATTTCTTCGGCGTTAAAAAGCGGCGCTTTTGGCTTGCGGATCTCCACGTCTGTGGGTTTGCGGCGGTTTAGGTTGGAGATACAGCGCCGGGCGATTTCCAGAGCGTGGGCATCGTTTTCGGCGTAGTGGTCGGCGACGCCGGAGATCTTGCAGTGGACGTCGGCGCCACCGAGATCTTCGGCGCTGACGACTTCACCGGTGGCGGCTTTTACCAGCGGCGGGCCGGCCAGAAAGATGGTGCCCTGGTTGCGCACGATGATGGATTCGTCCGCCATGGCGGGTACGTAAGCACCGCCGGCAGTGCACAGGCCCATGACGACCGCAATCTGGGGGATGTCGCTAGCGGACATGCGGGCCTGGTTGAAGAAAATGCGGCCGAAGTGATCGCGGTCCGGGAAGACTTCGTCCTGCCGTGGCAGATTGGCGCCGCCGGAGTCCACCAGGTAGATGCAGGGCAGGCGGTTGGCCAGGGCGATTTCCTGGGCGCGGAGGTGTTTTTTCACCGTCAGCGGGTAGTAGCTGCCGCCTTTGACGGTGGCGTCGTTGGCGATAATCATGCATTCGGTGCCGGAGACGCGGCCTACGCCGGCGACGACGCCAGCGGCGGGTACTTCTTCATCGTAGACGTTGTAGGCGGCGAACTGGCCCACTTCCAGGAAGGGGGAACCGTCGTCCAGGAGGCGGTTGATGCGTTCACGAGGCAGGAGTTTGCCGCGATCCACGTGGCGCTTCTGGTAATCGGGGCCGCCGCCCTGCTGAATAGTGGCTACTTTTTCCCGCAGGTCAGCCACGGCTTTTGCCATGGATTCCTGGTTGGCCAGGAACTCGTCGGACCTTGGGTTGATTTTGCTTTGAAGTATTGTCATAGCTTCTTATTCCGTGCATCGGGTCAGCGGGTAAAGCGATTCGAAAACCGCTACAAGCACCCCTTCGGGGTCCAGCCAGCAATCGCAGATTGCTGTCGTTCGGCTGCGCATGAAGCTTCGCTTCATAAACGCTTGCCTCTCCCATGTGCGCTTATCTTCGGCCATCCATGGCCTACGAAATTTTCGAATGGACCCACCCGCCAAGCCTGGTCTGGCTGTGTCAGCGGATTCCCTGCAGGCTTAGTTGTTTAAAAACAGTTCCCGCCCAATCAGCATTCTTCGAATCTCGGACGTACCGGCGCCAATTTCATAGAGCTTGGCGTCCCGCAACAGACGACCCGTTGGGTATTCGTTGATGTAGCCGTTGCCGCCCAATAGCTGGATGGCATCGAGTGCCAGTTTGGTGGCCATTTCGGCCGAGTAGAGAATGGCGCCGGCGGCGTCTTTGCGGGTGGTGTTACCGCGGTCGGCGGACATGGCGACCATGTAGACGTAGGATTTGGCGGTGTTCATCCAGGTGTACATGTCGGCGACTTTGCCCTGCACCAGTTCGAATTCGCCGATGGCCTGGCCGAACTGTTTGCGTTCGCGGATGTAGGGAACAACAACGTCCATGGCGGCCTGCATGATGCCCAGCGGGCCACCAGCCAGAACCAGACGTTCGTAGTCGAGGCCGCTCATGAGGACTTTGGCGCCGTTGCCAACACCGCCCATGACATTTTCCTTCGGTACTTTTGCGTCCTGGAACACCAGTTCACAGGTGTTGGAGCCGCGCATGCCCAACTTGTCCAGTTTCTGCGCCTGGGTGAAGCCGGGCGTGCCGCGTTCAACGATGAAGGCGGTGATGCCCCGTGGGCCGGCAGCCGGGTCGGTTTTGGCGTAGATAACATACACGTGGGCGTCGGGGCCGTTGGTGATCCACATTTTGGCGCCGTTCAGCACGTAGTGGTCGCCGGCGTCTTTGGCGCTGAGTTTCATGGAGATAACGTCGGAACCGGCGTTAGGTTCGGACATGGCGAGGGCGCCGATGTGCTCGCCGCTGATCAATTTGGGAAGGTATTTTTCTTTCTGCTCGTCGGTGCCGTTGCGGTTGATCTGGTTGACGCACAGGTTGGAGTGCGCGCCGTAAGACAAGCCGACGGATGCCGAAGCACGACTGATTTCTTCCATGGCAACAACGTGTGCCAGGTAGCCCATACCGGCGCCGCCGTAGGCTTCGTCGGCAGTGATGCCCAGTAAGCCCATATCGCCGAATTTTTTCCACAGGTCGTTGGGGAACAGGTTTTCCCGGTCAATATCTTCGGCGCGGGGCGCGATGTCTTTGGCGGCGAACCCGTTGATCTGCTCGCGGAGCATATCGACGGTTTCACCCAGTCCGAAGTTGAACTCTGAGTATGCTGATTTCATTGTTGGCTACCTTTTGATCTTTGCGGAGAGTTACCTGGTCATTCCCGTTATTTCTCTTCTACGGATTCAGGTTCTTCTTTCCTGGTCTTTGACTGCTGGCGCTTTTTCGTCTGAAGATCGCCGAGAGCTTCCCGACATCGGGCTTCGGCCGTATCCATTTCCATTTCCGCCTGGGCAATGTCGCTCTTCTGTTGTTCAAGCTGCGCGCGCTTGTTGGCCAGGGTGTCCAGCATCAACAGGAGCTGCTTTTCGTTGCCACTGAGGGTCTCGTCCCACAGGTCGAACAGCTCCTTGGTTTGGGACAGGGAGAAGCCCATGCGCTTGCCCCGCAGGATCAGTTTCAGGCGTACCCGGTCTTTCGAGCTGAAGATCCGTGTTTGCCCGCGCCTGCTAGGATGAAGAAGGCCCTGATCTTCGTAAAAACGTACGCTTCGTGTAGTGACGTCAAACTCTTTGGCGAGCTCACTGATGCTGTATGTTTTCTTGCTGTTCATGCGCCTTCCTTTTTTCACTCAGGTTAGATAAAGTTTACGTCAACGTAAAGCAGTTTTGAACAACAACAATTAAGGAGACCGTTATGGCTTCAATCTTTGATCAGGGCCTGGAACCCAACGAGGCAAACCACGCGGCTCTGACACCTATGGATTTTCTGGTGCGCACCGCCAGCGTGTATCCGGAGTATCTGGCAGTGATTCACGGCAAGACACGCCGTAACTGGCGGGAAACCTACGAGCGCTGCCGTCGCCTTGCGTCTGCACTGGCGGCGAAGGGCGTTGGCAAAGGGGATACCGTGGCGGCAATGCTGCCGAATATCCCCGAGATGCTGGAATGCCATTTCGGGATCCCGATGCTGGGTGGCGTGCTGAACGCGTTGAATACCCGCCTGGATGCCGAAGCCATTGCCTTCATGCTGGAACACGGCGAGGCGAAGGTAGTGATTGCAGACCGCGAATTTGGTGAGGTCATTAATAAAGCCGTCAGCCAGATGGATAACCCGCCACTGGTGATTGATGTTAACGACCCTGAATTAGGCGGTGGTGGTACTCAGGTGAGTGACCTTGACTACGAGGCCTTCCTGGCGGGCGGTGACCCGGAATTTGAATGGCAGATGCCTGCGAATGAGTGGGATGCGATATCGCTGTGCTACACCTCCGGCACCACCGGCAACCCCAAAGGCGTGGTTTACCATCACCGCGGGGCTTATGAAAACGCAATGGGCAACCAGGCGGTCTGGTCCATGGGCATGCACCCGATGTATCTGTGGACCTTGCCGATGTTCCACTGTAATGGTTGGTGCTTTCCCTGGACCATTACTGCCTTTGCCGGTACCCATGTGTGCCTTCGCAGGGTGGACCCGGAAAAAATCCTGCAGCTGATCAGTGAGCACAAGGTCAGCCACATGTGCGGTGCGCCGATTGTGTTGAACACCCTGCTGGGCGCTCCGGAAGTCTTGAAATCCAGTTTCAGCCATACCGTGCAGGCGATGACTGCCGGCGCTGCGCCCCCTGCCAAGGTGATTGAGGCCATTGAAGAAATGGGCATCCGCGTCACCCACGTTTACGGCCTGACCGAAGTGTATGGCCCGGTGACCGTGTGCGCCTGGAAATCCGAATGGGATGATCTGCCGGTGGAAGAACGCGCCAGCATTAAGGCACGGCAGGGGGTTCGCTACCATACCCTGGCAGGCATGATGGTGGGGGACCCTGAGACCATGGAAGCAGTGCCGAAAGACGGCGAGACCATCGGCGAGATTTTCCTGCGTGGCAACACCGTGATGAAAGGCTACCTGAAAAATCCCAAAGCCACGTCCGAAGCCTTGCGGGGTGGCTGGTTCCACACCGGTGACCTGGCCGTCTGGCATGCAGATGGCTACGCAGAGATCAAGGACCGCCTGAAGGACATTATCATTTCCGGTGGCGAAAACATTTCCACGATCGAAGTGGAAGGCGTGCTGTACCGCCATCCTGATATCCTCGAGGCCGCCGTGGTGGCCAGGCCTGATGAGAAGTGGGGCGAGACCCCCTGTGCGTTCGTCACCCTCAAACCGGAAGCCGGTGACGTGAGTGAAGAGGACATCATCGCCTTTTGCCGGGAGCGGATGGCGAAGTTCAAAGCGCCCAAGACCATTGTGTTCAGTGAACTGCCGAAAACATCGACCGGCAAAATTCAGAAGTTCGTGTTGCGGGGCGAGGCCAAAAAGCTCTGACCGCATCGTTAATGTTGTCGACAGGAGATGGCCATGGATTTCAAGGGTGTACCGGCCATTGTAACCGGCGGTTCTTCAGGTCTTGGTGAAGGCACAGCCCATGCTGCTGGAAAATTTTAACAAGGTTATCCAGGTCAACCTGATTGGCACCTTCAACATCATGCACCTGCGCATGGCGCCCAAGTAACAGGAAGGAAGCAACCATGACCAGCGTTGTTGATAAAGAAGAACTCGAAATGTTCCGCGAATCCGTCATCAAGGCCCTGAAAACCGAGGTGACCCCGCACTACGAGGCCTGGGAAGATTCCGGCATTGTACCCCGGGAGCTGTGGAACACCCTGGGCAACGCCGGCATGCTCTGCGTTGACGTCCCGGAAGACTGGGGCGGCTGCGGCGCACCCTTCCAGTACTCCGTTGTCGTCGGCGAAGAAATGGCCCGTATGGGCTTCGGCGCCCTGTCCACCAACGTTATGGTGCACTCCGACATCGTCGCCCCCTACCTGAGCCATATCGGCAATGAGGAACAGCGGCAGTACTGGCTCCCGAAAATGGTCTCCGGGGAAGCCGTCGGCGCCATTGCCATGACCGAACCCGGAGCCGGCAGCGACCTCCAGGCCATGCGCACCAGCGCAGTGAAAGACGGGGAAGACTACATCCTCAACGGCTCCAAAACCTTCATCACCAATGGCCAGCATGCCAACATGGTCATCGTCGCCGCCAAAACCGATCCCAAAGCCGGCGCCAGAGGTATCAGTCTGTTTCTGGTAGACACCTCCCTACCGGGTTACGGCAAAGGCCGCAACCTCGACAAAATCGGCCAGCACTCCGGCGACACCTCGGAAATGTTTTTCTCCGACATGCGCCTGCCGGCCTCGGCGCTGCTGGGTGAAGAAGGCCAGGGCTTCATGTACCTGATGCGCGAACTCCCCCGCGAACGCCTGGTCATCGGCGCGTTAGGTGTGGCCGCCGCCCGTGGCGCCCTGGACCTGACCATCACCTACGCGGGGGAGCGGGAACTCTTCGGCCAGAAACTGGCCCAGCTACAAAATACCCGCTTCGAAATCGCCCGAATGGAAACGGACTGCCGCGTCAATCGCGCCTTCGTTGACGAATGCATCGCCCTGTACGAAAAAGGCGAGCTCGACGCCCCCACAGCGTCGATGGCCAAGTACAGCGCCACGGAAATGCAGTGCCGGGTCGCCGACGGTTGCCTGCAGTTGTTCGGCGGCTACGGATACACCAGCGAGTACCCGATTTCGAGAGCGTTTATCGACGCCAGGGTGCAAAGAATTTATGGCGGCACGTCGGAAGTGATGAAAGAAATCATCGCAAGGTCTGTGCTGGGAAAAGCTTAGCCAGCACGACCATCTATCTCCCATCCGGTCCTGCACTGAAATTATAGGGTTAAAGCAATGAACAGCAACGACGTAGTAATAGCAGGCTCAGCCAGAACCCCCATGGGTGGCATGATGGGCGACCTCTATCAAAACCGGCACTAACGGCATCATGATCGCTGGCGGCATGGAAAACATGAGTCAGGCTCCCTACCTGTTGCCAAAAGAAAGTGGGATCTACCTGACCGCCATGTCTATATGGTTAATCGGTCACAGAGTCGGCTTCGTAGATCGGGTCATTCGAAATGATCTGTTGTAAAAGGTGAAGGAAATAACGATGGATGTGCGTATCCCAATGAAAGCTGCTGGTTTACTGTTTTTGGCTCTGTCCCTGGCGGGTTGCGGTGTCGCCGGCGGCTGGAACGCCGGGGAACACTCTGCCGTTCCGGCGCCGGTGCAAGGTGAATTGCGCACCGTGGCCCTGCTTCCGATCCGTCCCGGCAATACAACGGTCACCGATAACGGCCGCGTTTTTTCCACCATTCATCCAATGGATGGGGACCACGATGTCCAGCTGGTTGAAATAACGGGCCCGCACCGTTATCGGGCCTGGCCGTCGACGGCAGTACAGACTCTGGATGGTAACTACAGTGATGCCACCATTGATTCACCGCTGGGCATCGCGCTGGACGGTCAAGGCAGTCTGTGGATAACGGATATGGGCAATCATCTGGGTAAAACCCGGCTCTGGGGGTTCGATGTGGCGTCCGGTGAGTTGATTAACAAGATAACACTGCCGCAGGACGTCGCGCCCGAAGGCAGCTTTATCCAAGACCTCGTCATCGACCCGGAACGGGGTTACGCCTATCTGGCGGATATCGCCAGCCCTGGGTTGTTGACGGTCAACTTGAACAGTGGCGAAGCCTGGCGTTTTGGCGGCCACACGTCGCTACAGCCTCAGCCTGACGCCCGTATGGTCATCAACGGCAAGGCCATTCAGTTTGGCGGCGCGCCCGCGAACGTCGGAGTGAACCCGATCACTCTGTCGCCGGATCACCGCACGGTCTTTTTCGGCGCGATGAACGGTCTGGACTGGTTCAGCGTACCCGCCAGACTGTTGCGGGAGCGCGCCAGCGATGACCAGGTTGCTGACTCGATCGTTCGGGTGGGCCCCAAGCCGGTATCGGACGGGGCAGACACAGACCCCAGGGGTCGACACTTCTTTACCAATCTGAATAAGAACGGCATCGACATGCTGACCCCAGAGGGCAAGCTGGCGCCACTGGTGCGGGATGAGCGCCTGGATTGGCCGGACAGCGTCCGGATGGGATCAGACGGATGGCTTTATGTGGCGGTCAATCAGTTGCATAAAGCACCACCGTTTACCGGCGGAAAAGATCTGGGTGAGCCGCCCTACGCCATCTATAAAGTATGGGTAGGTGAGTAAGAGGCAGTATTCGGGGTATTGGATGGCTTCGTTCTCAGGCTTATCTGGACCTGTTCATTTTATGACCTGATTTCATGGCAAACCCTTGCTATCAGTACATTAGGTTCAAGGACGGTGCCCTGCAGGAGCAGACAGGCGTTTCTGCCTCACAGGGCTTTCCCTAAAGCCGAGACGCTTTAAAACTTGTAGGTGAAGCCCGCCATATAAACAAAGGGATCGATTTCCACGTCTGTGGTGATCTTGCCAACTTCCGTGCTGCCCGCAAGCGCAGTGATTGTGGCGTCGGTATCGATATCGATCCACCAAACAGCCAGGTTCAGGCCAAAGTTGTCGCTGAGCATGTAGTCGGTGCCTAGCTCAAGGGCAGCACCGACACTGTCATCTAAGTCCAGCTTCGAGCCGGTCACCGTACCTGCGGCGGCGAGCCCATTCTCTGTCGATACTGAGTCAATCACAGAATTGAGCGTGCCGGTCGTTTTCTCTTCGAAGAAGGCGGTGTAATTAATGCCTACCCCAACATAGGGCTGGAAGCGTGAGCCACTGTTCATGGGGAAATACTGGACCGTAAGAGTGGGCGGCAGGTGCTTGGTTTCGCCAAGCTTACCGAAGCTGCTCAGGCTGCCGTCGCCATTGATATCATGCTTGAAAGGCGTGGACGCCAGAAGACCAATGCCGATGTTCGAAGAAAGCATGTAAGTACCGGTGATCCCAAGTTGAGTATCGGAAGCCACCTTGACGCCGGTCCCGGCCAGAGCAAGGTTGCTTCCAGCGAGAGGCCCGGTTCCTCTGAATGCAAGCGCACCGCTTGAATCATTCGGGTCGACAAGAGCGGGCCCGGCCCTCAAAACAAAATCTCCGGCGTCGTAGGCCTGTGCGGTCGGTGTTGCTGTCAGAATGCCTAAACCCAGGGTGACCAGGGTAAGTGAGCGGGTCATGACTATCTCCACAAAAAAAGTAAGGGTATTACGGAATCCTAGCATTATTATTGATTGGATAGCACAACTTTAGGCACTTTTTTGCGTTGAGAGTGCGCCCCAACGAGATGTCAAAGCGAACAATAAAAAGTACGTTCTACTGCTGATTGTTCAGCCAGAGCAGGCGGCGATAACTGCGCCAAACTGCATCCCTGGCCTTTGGAGGGCTGGGGGTGAATAGATGGTTCACGGTATCTTTGAAATGCTGTCCGGGGGTGAATTTGGCGATATCCTTTTCCTGATTGCTTTGATTTTTGTATTGGGTTTCTTTCTTGAATGGATTGAAATCTCTTACATTGCTCTGCCCATGTTCTTTCCAATGTTGGTGAACGACGGTGCCGATATGATCTGGCTGGGCCCTGTTTTTCCTCAAAGGTGTGGCCCCGAAAGGTATTACAACGAGGGACATTTATGTGGGGGCATTGCCTTTTGTGGCATTACAACTGGTTGCGCTTGTAATACTCTTCCAGTTCTCACTCATCGTCACTTGGCTGCCAGAAGCCATTGACTGGTAAGACGACCCAATCAGGAACGGATTTATGGAAATTTTTGCCGATTATTCAACGGGCTGGCTGATCGGGCTTGCGCTTTCGTTGATGGTAACCGGTATTGTCGCGGGCCTGATGGCCGGCCTGCTTGGAGTTGGTGGTGGCATCGTGATTGTGCCGGTGCTTTACCACCTGTTTACCCTGCTCGGCATTGATGAGGCGGTACGTATGCACGTGGCGGTAGGAACATCACTGGCGACCATCATCCCCACCTCGATCATGTCGTCCCGCTCGCACTTTAACCGTGGCAGTCTGGACCCGGCGATACTGAAAAAACTGGTGCCGGGCGTGATTATCGGCGTCGGCATCGGCGCTATTGTCAGCGGTATCCTCAACGGTCAGGTCCTGACCGGTATTTTTGCCGTGATCGCGCTTCTGGTGGCCCTGAATATGGCGTTCAAAAAAGACGGGTTCAGCGTCAGTGATGGCTTGCCTGGTGCGGCGGGTACCGGCGTTCTGGGTGTCTTCATCGGGACTATTTCGACCCTGATGGGTATTGGCGGCGGTACTCTCAGCGTACCCATCCTCAGTGCCATGCGGGTGCCGATGGTTACCGCAGTGGGAACCGGCGCCGCCCTTGGCTTTGTGATCAGCGTTCCCGGCGCTGCAGCGTTTCTGTTCAATGGGATGGGGGTCGAGAACCGGCCGCCTCTGACCCTGGGTTACGTTAACCTCATCGGATTTGCACTGATTGTGCCGGCGACCATCCTGATGGCCCCGATCGGCGCAGGGGTGGCCCACGCAATCAACGCCAATCTGCTCAAAAAGCTTTTTGCTCTGTTTCTTTTCCTCACTTCACTGCGCATGTTCTATGGCATTTTTGCGTAGGATTGACCAGGACCGACCCCGAACCCGGAGACAATAACAATGCTCAAAACCGTGTACTCAGCCAAAGGCATGTTTGTGGCGCCACACCATCAAGCCGCGCTCGCGGGCCGGGATGTATTGAAAGAGGGTGGTAACGCGGTTGAAGCCATGGTCGCCGCGGCGGCGTCGGTTGCGACGGTCTACCCACACATGAACTCCCTCGGTGGTGACGGCTTCTGGCTTATCCATGAACCGGGCAAGGTCCCGGTGGCCATCGATGCCTGTGGTCGCGCGGCCAAGGCGGCGACCCGGGATTTCTATCAGGGCTATGACGATATCCCCACACGCGGCCCGCTGGCCGCATTGACCAGTGCCGGAACCATCGCCGGCTGGCAGCAGGCGCTGGATGTTGCCGCCGGATGGGGTAGGGCGTTGCCGCTATCGCGCCTGCTGGCACCGGCTATCGAACAGGCCAGCGATGGGATGATTGTGACCCAGAGCCAGGCGGGGCTGACGGCGGCAAAAGCCCATCAGATGAACAATGCGCCCGGTTTTTTTGAAGCCTTCGCCCCCGGTGGACAGGCTCCGGCAGAGGGCTCGCTGATGAAACAGCCCGCTCTGGCAGCAACTCTCGAACAACTGGCCCGCGCCGGGCTGGACGACTTTTACCGGGGTGAACTGGGCAAGGCCATGGGCGACGAGTTGTCGGCATTGGGCAGCCCGCTCACGGCCGAGGACCTGGCCGCCTATCAGGCTATGCTGGTCACGCCGCTGCAAACGAAGCTGCGCGGTTCAACGATCTTTAACCTGCCGCCGCCCACCCAGGGTTTGTCGTCGTTGATGATCCTCGGCATTTTTGATCAGTTAGGCGTCACTGAGGCCGAAGGCTTTGACTATATCCACGGTCTGGTGGAGTCCACCAAGCAGGCATTCCGGGTGCGGGATCGCCTGGTGACCGACCCCGATCATTTGCCCGAGCTGCCAGAGCATTATTTGACGGCCGCCAAACTGGCGGAGCTTGCCGCAAGAGTCGACCGACATACGGCTCTGCCCTGGCCGGAACCCGCTTCGCCCGGCGATACCATCTGGATGGGCTGCATTGATTCCGAGGGCCGCGCCGTGAGCTTTATCCAGAGTATCTTCTGGGAATTCGGCTCTGGTGTTGTCCTGAAAAACACCGGCATCAACTGGCAGAATCGGGGCGTCAGCTTCTCGCTGAAACCCGGCTCGCTCAGGGAGTTGGCGCCCGGTCGCAAACCTTTCCACACCCTGAACCCCGCGCTTGCACATTTTGATGACGGGCGGGTGATGAGTTATGGGGCCATGGGTGGTGAGGGGCAGCCCCAGACCCAGGCCATGGTGTTCAGCCGCTACGCCATGTTTAACCAGCCGCTGCAGCAGGCAATTACTGCGCCGCGATGGCTGCTTGGTCGGACCTGGGGTGACACCACCACGACGCTCAAATTTGAGGACCGGTTCGATCCGGCACTGCTGGCGCAGTTAAAATCTGCCGGGCACGATGTTGAGCCGCTTGATGAAGCGTTCAGCGACACCATGGGTCACGCCGGGGCTCTGGTTCGTCATCCCGATGGACTCATTGAAGGCGGTGGCGATCCCCGCAGTGACGGCAGCGTCGCAGGGCTCTGATCCCGGGTGATCTGAACCAGCGCTTTGGGTAAACTGTGGGCTCACTTCCAGGGCGACCAAAACTATGTCCCTTTTCCCGACTGACGACGGCGAACAGGATCTTTTCATTTCGCGATCCGATCCGCTAATCCCCCTCGGAACCCACTCTTTCTTCAGTTTTGAACTTGAAGGTAAGGTGTGGCCTTCCGTGGAGCACTATTTCCAGGGTATGAAGTTCACCGACGATGCCCGCCAGGAGCAGGTGAGAACGGCTGCCTCACCCCAGCAGGCCAGGAAGCTCGGCCGCAAGCGCCACCAAAGCTTTCGCAGCGACTGGAAGCAGGTCAGGGAAACGGTCATGACCCGGGGCGTCTATACCCGCTGCCGCACCCATCCCGAACTGGCCGAAGAACTCCTCGCCACCGGCGACCAGAAAATTGTCGAAAACAGCAATTTTGATTACGTCTGGGGGTGCGGCCGAGACCGGCGGGGCGACAACCGCTATGGCAAGGTTCTGATGAACGTCAGGGCAAAGCTGCGAGAGGAGCAAACGACGTCGTAACTTTCAGTGCCCTAAAACGATGCGCGGCCGCGAGGCCCCGGCCTTTATGGTGCGTAAATCAGTGGGCCGCCAAACATGCATTTTAGCTTCCAACGCAAACCTCTGTAAGGCAAACACTTTATTTTGATGGCACAGCGCTTGCTGTTCAGGGATATAGCCTGTGCCAAAAGAAGGCAGGCTGCGGCTGTCAGGGATTCACGGCCAAAGTGTTTGTCACTGTCTTATCCCTAAGAGGAATGTGTCTATGTCATGCTCACGTCATTCTGTATTTAGTGCCACCTTGCTTGGCAAACCCCTGGCCTTTGTTGCCGTTATTCTGTCGGCAACGCTTGGCCTGGCATCTGCCAGTCACGCCCTGACTGTGGAAGAGATCAAAGCACGGGGCTATATCGAAGTTGCCACGGAAGACAACTACCGACCGTTTGAATTCGTCGAAAACGGCATCGCCACGGGTTATGACAACGAACTCAAGGCACTGGTCGAGCAAGAGACCGGCCTTGAACTTCGATAGGCTATTCTGCCCTGGGCCGGAATTCTGCCCGGCGTCACCAGCGGCAAGTTTGATATGGCGCTATCGGCCGTACTCGCCACCGACGCCCGCAAGCCCAACTTTGATTTCACTACGCCGACCGCCGCTTCCACCACTATGTTTGCTACCAAGAAAGACAGCGACATCATGACTGGCAAGGACCTGATCGGCAAAGTTGTGGCATCGGAAACCGGCAGCGCGTTTCTCGCGGAGTTCAAACTCTACAACGAGATGCTGAAGGCCGAGTATGGCGAAGGCGTTGCAAAAATCGTCGAATACCACGGCTATCCGGAAGCCTATCAGGATCTGGGTTTTGGCCGCGTGGATGCGGTCGTCAATACCGATCTGGCTCTATACTCTCTGGTTGCCGAAAGACCTGATATGTTCGCGGTCCGTGAACCGGTGGGTGACCCAAGCTACCTGACCTGGGCGGTCAAGGAAGGCAACACGGCCATCCTCGAAATCGTCAACGGTGCCCTGCTGAAAATCCGTGAAAGTGGCGAGATGTATCGCTTGCAGCAGAAGTGGCCGAACACCAGCTACGAAAATATGCCGATCGACGTCAACTGATCGCGCAACGATGAATGCCTATGATTACTGGAGTATCTTCCAGGGTTCCTTCACGACAGTAGGCGTATCACTGACGGGTATTCTCGTCGGGCTGCCACTGGGCCTGGGTCTTGCGCTGCTGCGCTGGGCCCGGATTCCGGTCAGCCGCCAAGTCGCCTATCTGTACGTCAGCATCATCCGGTCCTGCCCTGCGGTCACGCTGGTCATGCTGATCTATTTTGGCGCGCCCCAGCTGGGCGTGTCATTGAGCCCCCTGGTGGCCGCTATGATCACCATGGCCGTGACGGCGTCTGCCTTCAGCTGTGAGATCTGGCGCTCGGCGCTGCTAAGCTTTGATCGCCAGCAGTACGACGCCGCGCTTGCCTTCGGCATGCCCCGGTTCACCCGGGTGTGGCGGATTGTACTGCCCCAGGTATGGCGTTCCAGCCTTCCGGGCCTGATCAACGAAACCACCATGCTGGTGAAATCCAGCCCGGCGATTGCGGTTATCGGCATGGTCGAGATCACCCGCGCTGCCCAGCGTGTCGGCGCCCGAACCTACGATCCACTGCCGCCGCTGATGGTGGGGCTGGTGCTTTATGTGGTGATTATCTTTGCCCTGGTCAGGCTTCAGGGTCGACTGGAACGCAGTGGTAAAAACCCGGAGACGGTCGCATGAGTTTCGACAATTTTCTCCTGGTCTGGCAGCAATACCCAGAAATTCTGGAAGCCTTCGGTAACACACTCATGCTGATCGGCATTGCCGGCAGCGTGTCCATGATTCTGGGCGTCTTCCTGACGCCTCTGCTGATGTCCCATCGCAAAGCCGTCAGCCTCAGCGTGACGTTTTACTGCGAAAGCATGCGCTGCATGCCGTTCCTGCTGTTCGTGTACATGATCTACTTCGGGCTGCCGTCTGCGGGCATCCAGCTATCGAACTGGACGACCGGTGTCGTTGCCCTGATTCTGTATAACTCTGCCTACATGGCGATTTTCCTGAAAGGCGCCTGGAAAGATATTCCCACAGAAACCATCGAGGCGGGGCGGGCTTACGGTTTTCACGGGCTGAAACTCTTCCGCCGGGTGATCATGCCGCTGATGCTGATGCGGGCCACCCCGATGATTGGCAACCAGTGGGTGCAGATCGTCAAGGACAGCGCCTTCCTGGGCATCATCGCCGTGACCGAGCTCACGGCCGCAATGAATGCGATCCAGGCCACCTATTTTATTCCGTTTGCCAGCTTCCTGTCGGCCGTACTGTTGTACTGGCTGATCAGCCTGGTGATCGAATTCTTTACCACTCTGTTTACCCGCTACGCCGAGGTACGACGTACATGAACGCGATGGAAAACTCCCAGCCGACGTCAACAGATAATGCTACGAAACGGGTCCTGCAACTGCAGGGCATCTCCAAGGCGTTCGCCGACAACCAGGTCCTGAAAGATGTCTCCCTTAACGTCAACCGGGGCGAGGTGCTGTGTCTGATCGGGGCATCCGGCTGCGGCAAATCCACCCTGTTGCGATGCATCAACTGGCTGGAAACGCCGGACAGCGGCCACGTTATTCTCAACGGCCAGCGCTTTGGCGTACACAAATCCGGCGTCAAGATGCGCGACGGCGACCTGGCACACATGCGTTCCCGGGTGGGTATGGTGTTTCAACACTTTGCGCTCTGGCCCCACCTCAGCGTAATCGACAACATCATGGCCAGCCCGCTGCACGTCCAGTGCCGAAATAAACAGGAAGTACGCCAAGAGGCGGTGGCGCTGCTTGAAAAAGTCGGATTGGCAGACAAAGCCGAGATGTTTCCGAGCAGCTTGTCCGGCGGTCAGAAACAACGCGTGGGCATTGCTCGTGCGCTCGCCATGAAGCCCGAGTTGCTGTTGTTTGACGAGCCTACCAGCGCCCTGGACCCAATGCTGGTGGGTGAGGTGTTAGGCGTGATCCGGGATCTCGCCGAGGAGGGCGCCACCATGGTGATCGTCACTCATGAAATGGAGTTTGCCCGCCAGGTGGCCAATCAGGTGATTTTCATGAGCGAGGGTCAGATCGCAGAAGCCGGTGCACCCGAGGCATTTTTCGCCGCCCCGAAATCCGAGAAAGCGCAGCAGTTTCTGGCCCGCTTCCATCAGCACCTGGAGTCACGTTCTGCCGCGGCACCGGAATCCAGCATGTCCTGAATCTCCTTGCCGGAGTAGCCGCACTCCGCCAGTAAAGTGCTGGTGTCCTGGCCAAGTGCCGGGGCGCCTTGCCAGGATTGTTCCGGGGCGCCCGAAAACCTGGCCGGCGCGCGGGTCTGGCGAATCTGACCCGCTTGCGGGTGGTCATAGTTCACCATTAGATCATTGGCCTGAACCTGCGGATGGGTCAGCATCTGTGTGCGGGAAAGGACCGGGGCGCAGGGAACCTTTTCTGCTTCCAGGCGTTCCAGCCAGTGCTCTGCGGCGTCTGTTTTAATCACGGACTGAATCAGGTCCAGCCGGGCGTCGATGTTCTGCTGCCGTTTTTCGGCGGTCACAAATCTGGGGTCCTTTGCCCATTCCGGGCGATTCAGCGCGCGTATCAGCGCCTGCCATTCCCGATCGTTCTGCACGGCGATGGTGATGTAGCCGGTGGTCGTTTCGTAGATCAGGTCCTGAAAACTGGCCGCTTCCTGTTGGGCCACCTCACCCTGAACAAAGGTCTGGCTGCCCATGTCCGAGCTCCACAAAAACGCGATGATGGCGTCCAGCATCGACAGGCGCACATGTTGGCTTTCGCCGGTGCGCTCGCGGGCAAACAGGGCTGCGGTGATGGCCTGGGCGGCGGTGACGCCGGTGAGCTTGTCTGGCAGGATGGTTCGCACCAGCTGTGGTCGGCGCTCGTCCGACCCGGCCTGCACTGTGGCCAGGCCGGACAGGCCCTGAATCAGGGGATCGTAAACCGGACGCTGGGCGTAGGGGCCGGTGTCGCCAAAACCGCTGATCGACACCATGATCAGGTTGGGCGCGACTTTGCGAAGCTCGTCCTCGCCCAGTCCCATCTTGTCGATCACCCCGGGCCGGAAGTTCTGAACGAACACATCGGCGGTGGCCACCAGCTTCAGCAGCGCAGCCTTTCCTGCAGGGTCTTTCAGGTTCAGCGCAACGGATTTTTTGTTGCGGTTGTTGTTCAGAAACGACGCCGACACGCCACCCTGCCGATTGGCGGCGGAGCGGGTGAAGTCGCCCCCCGCCGGATTTTCCACCTTGATGACTTCCGCGCCCTGATCCGCCAGCATCATGGTGGCCAGGGGGCCGGAAATCATGGCGGTCAGGTCGATGATCCGTATGCCTTCGAGCGGGGCATTCATGGCGGGCTCCTGTTATTGATCTTGCGGCGTTTCAGGCGAGCTGTTCTTCCCCTTTTTGACGGAATAATCCGTGTCAGCGAACACTTCTGACAGTATGGCCTGCTCGATGTAACTGCGTTGGCCGGATTTGGCAGGCAGTCGGACGGTCAGGTGTATCTCGCTGGCCACCGGGGCCTGAATGGTTACCCGTGGATCGACAGAGGGCACTTCCAGGCCCCGGGAAACGCCAACCTTGTTCATGTACTTACGCACGGTGTCCAGATAGGGCTCGCAATGGCGGTTTGCCGCGGCCAGTAAAGCCGTCTGGGCGGAATGCCAGTCGTCCTCCCGTTTGAACGGGACAGTGAACACGTGAAAATCCCAGTGGTCGGTAAAACTTTCATTGATGACGGGTTCGGAGACAAAGAGCGAATTGGGTATCACAATCAGCCGGCCCGTGCGTTGGTGGCCGGTTTTGCCGGGACCAACCTCCAGCACGGTTGTGGCCAGCAGGGTCTGGTCAATCACATCGCCGCGAAAATCCTTTATCTGAATGCGGTCGCCCAGATTGAAAGAGCCCGCGCTGCCTTTGAGAATGGCGCCGGAAACACAGAGGATCAGCTCCTTTGTGGCCACCACGAAGGCAACGGCAATCGCGACGATGGACAGCGCAAGGGAGCGAATCTGGTCGCCCCAGATTAACGCCAGACCCAGCACGCCCAAAAGCAGAAAGCCGTTGCGGAAGTTCACCAGTAACCGTCCGCGCAGTTCGGATGACGTTACGTTTTTTCGGATGAAGCGGGCGGTCAGCGTCCGCAGAATCACAATGGCCAGCATCAGCAGAAGCGTGCTGATCAGCAGTCGCCAGATCGAGTCCGGGAACGCAAAATTTTCGGGCGTAATGGCGATGCTCTCTAGCATGTGTCAGGTCTCGGAGCGAACATGATGATAGCCATTCCCAGCAGGGCGACGGCGGTGCCAACCAGATCCCAGGCAGTTGGTCGCACGCCATCTACCGCCCAGAGCCATAGAACCGCCATAAAAACATAGACGCCACCGTAGGCGGCGTAAACCCGGCCCGCAGCAGTTGGATGAAGGGATAGAAGCCAGGCGAAGGCTATCAGACTGAGCGCGCCGGGCACCAGTAGCCAGATGGTTTTACCTTCGCGCAGCCATAGATAGGGCAGGTAACAGCCCACGATCTCTGCCAGCGCGGTCACCAGGAACAGGCCGACAGTTTTCAGTTCAGGAATCAACATGGCCCCCTTGCGTGGCTCGTCAGTTGTGCAGGGGGTTAGTGTATGCCAAATGACACCATCGCGTCGGCCAGACGGCGAAATCCGTAAAGGGTGGCGCCCTTGCTATACGGGTAGTTGCCCGATTCGTCTCGGTTGACGTGTTCAATGCAGCGGTCGTGAATGTCGGCCATGATGCTTTTCAGTTGCGCATCCACTTCGGCCGACGTCCAGGATTGCATGATGGCATTCTGGGAGCGCTCCAGACCGGACACCGCAACGCCGCCGGCGTTCGCCGCCTTGCCGGGTCCGTAAAGCGCGGTGCTTGCAAGCAGCTGTTCCTGGGCGTCTGCCGTCAGGGGCATATTGGCGCCTTCGCAGAGGGCGAAAAGACTATTATCCAACAGTGTCTTTATCGACTCACCGTCCACCTCGTTCTGGATGGCGCAGGGCAAGAATACCGATGCTTTTGTCACCTGCCAGGGTTTCTGACCTTTGTGGAACTCACCGGAAGACGATTCAGCCAGGGACTTTCCATCCTCCTGTTTTAACGCTTTGATGGCTTGCAGATTCTTGTCCGTCATGCCGTCTTTGAACAGAAGTGTGCCGCCGGAGTCGGACAGTGTCAGCACCTTCGCGCCTTGCGCAATGGCTTTTTCTGCCGCATACAATGCCACGTTGCCGGCGCCGGAAATCATCACTGGGGTATCTTTCAGCTTTTTATCGTGGGCATCCAACATGTTTTCCAGGAAGTACACCACCCCATAGCCGGTCGCTTCGATTCGCCCACAGCTGCCGCCAAAATTGGGCGATTTGCCGGTCAGCACGCCTTCCCAGCGGTTGGTCAACTTGACGTAATGGCCGTATAGAAAACCGATTTCCCGTGGCCCGACGTTGATATCCCCGGCGGGTACGTCCATATCCGGGCCGATGTGACGATACAGTTCCTGCATGAAGGCCTGGCAGAAACGCATCACTTCGCGTTCGCTTCGGCCTTTCGGGTTGAAGTCTGACCCGCCTTTGGCACCACCCATGGGCAGGCCGGTCAGAGCGTTCTTGAAGCATTGCTCGAACGCCAGAAATTTAAGCACGCTTTCGCTGACGCCGGGGTCAAACCTCAGGCCACCTTTATAGGCGCCCAACATGTGGTTCTGCTGCACGCGCCAGCCCCGGTTAACGTGAATGTTGCCCTGATCATCTTCCCAGCACACCCGAAATCGCAGCACCCGGTCCGGCTCGATTAGCCGCTCAATAACATTCCAGCGGACATAAGCCGGGGTTTCCTCATAAAGCTCAGCGATGTCTTCGATGATCTCTTCTACCGCCTGGTGAAACTCGGTATCGCGGGGATGAGCGGTTTTAAGGATGGAACGAACGTCGGATACAAGAGACGCCATAAGGTGGATCCTGTCAGCTGAATAAGAAAACAATTGTCGCAGCTTTACGCGGGAAATCCTTGACGGGATTGCTCCGGGGAATATCCCTCGATAATGAGCTAAGCTTTGCGGACTAAAAAACAACGTTCAGGTTTTTCTTATGCTCTTCTCTCCCAAAGTGCTTCTTGTCCCAATATTCGCCACGGCGCTGGTGATGGCAGGGTGCGAGTCCGGCCCCGGACCATCGACGGAGGACAGCAGCGCTGGTCACAGTGCACCCTCAGCCAGCACTGGCAAAGCCAATCAGCAGGTACTGACACAAAGGCCGTTCGATAACCACGATGACTTTGAGGATGCGCGACGCGGGTTCATCGCCCGGGACCCCGATTTGCGGGTCCAGCACCCGGATGGCAGCGATATCTGGAATATGCCGGCCTACGAATTTATCAACGCGGACGGTGAAGCTGCGCCGGCCTCAGTGAACCCCAGTCTCTGGCGCCAGGCCGCGCTGAATAATATCCATGGCCTGTTCGAGGTGACGGAAGGCATCTATCAGATCCGGGGCTATGACCTGGCGAACATGACCATCATCGAAAGCGACACCGGCTGGATCCTGGTAGACCCACTGACGGCCCGGGAGACCGCCAGCAAAGCGTTTGAGTTTGTTCGGGAGCAGCTTGGGGAAAAGCCGGTGCGGGCGATCCTGTTTACCCATAGCCACATTGACCACTTTGGCGGTGTGCAGGGCATTCTCGAGCACCTGTCCGACGAGGAGAAAGCAAACCTGCGGGTGATTGTACCGGCGGGCTTTGCCGAAGAAGCTACCAGCGAGAACATCATTGCCGGCCCGGCCATGACCAGACGTGCCACCTATATGTATGGCAAACGCCTGTCGCGGGACGAGCGCGGCCATGTTGGCACCGGCCTGGGCAAAGAGCCCGCCTTCGGCACCTTCGGGTTCGCCCCGCCCACGGAGTTGATCAGCAAAACCGGCACCACATTGACGGTGGACGGCGTGCCTATGGAGTTCCAGATTGTCTCGGGCTCTGAAGCGCCTGCCGAATTCACGTTTTATCTGCCAGACCATAAGGCATTTTGTGGCGCGGAACTGGTCAGCCGCAACATGCATAATCTCTACACACTTCGCGGTGCTAAGGTGCGCGATGCCCGTATCTGGAGTGGTTTTATTGATGAGGCAAGAACCCGCTTCGCAGACGCCGATGTGTACTTTGGCAGCCACCACTGGCCGCAATGGGGGCAACAGAAGGTTCAGGATTTCCTGGCCAAGCAGCGCGATACCTACAAGTTTATCCATGACCAGACCGTTCGCCTGATGAACCAGGGCGCCACGCCCCGGGAGATTGCGGAGAATCTCGATTTACCCCCAGCGCTGAATCAGGATTTCCATAACCAGGGTTATTACGGCACCGTCTCCCACAACGCCAAGGCGGTCTACCAGCACTATATGGGCTGGTTCACCGGCAACCCGGCACAGCTTAACCCTCTTCCCGAGAGCGAGTCGGCCACTCGGTACGTGCGGATGATGGGTGGCGCCGAAAAGATACTGGACACCGCCCGGCAGGATCTCGAAGCGGCCGCCGAGATGGACGCAGCGGCAGGCCGAAACAGTTACCGCTGGCTTGCGGAGCTGCTTAACCAGCTGGTTTTTGCCGAGCCGGATAACGACGACGCCAAGCACTTGCTTGCCAAAGTCTACGACCAGTTGGGTTATCAGGCGGAATCCGCTCCCTGGCGGGACTTCTACCTGACTGGCGCCTATGAGTTAAGGCACGGCGCACCGGAGGATGTTATCGACCCGGCGGTGATGCGCGATGTTCTGCTCAACACACCAGTGCCGCTGTTTTTTGACAGCATGGCGGTGCGCCTGAATGCGGACGATGCGGAAGGCGAAAGCATGACGGTTAAGGTGACATTTACCGATCTTCAGGAAAGCTATTTGCTAACGCTGGAGAATTCCGTGTTGCACAATCGCCCGACCAGCGAAGACTCTCCGGCCGACGCTACACTTATGGTGACGCGCTCATTGTTTGTTGATCTTCTGGTGGGCAATGCCGGGCTGAAGGAACTGCTGTTCAGCGATGACATCGGTTTCGAAGGCAGCAGGTTTCAACTGATGAGCTTGTTCGGAATGCTGGATAAACCGGAAGGGCGATTCAATATGGTGACGCCATGATGGCGAATGGGAACGTCGTCCGGTGCACCCGCTGATCGTGAAAGTCTGCACGTGTTAGCGCGGGCATGCACCGGGATTTTAGTTGCTTTTCAGGTTAATCTGCTTGGAACCTGTCGGGGCAACCTGACCGCTTTTACCTTTAACTACATACTCGACAGAGCCACCAGCTTTCAAAAAGGCAGCGGTTTGCTCTTCAATTTCGGCAGTCGTCAACGTTACTTTTGCGGGCTTCTTACTCATTGCATTCTCCTGATGAGCTGTTCATTTATTCTGCAGTTACTTCTGCTCAGTATATCTTAAACAGGAAAAAATTGCTGCTTTGCTGAACAGCCCAACGATTTTTTAAAACTGACAGGCTCAAGAGCCGAAATGCCGCTCGTACAAATCCAAAAAGCCTAATAGCCGTACCCACGGCTTTATTGATGCCAAAAGGAGGCAAATATGAGTAACGATGAGAGCAAAACCAAGGTCGCTGACTTTACCGCGCCTGGTCTTGGAAACGATGCGGCGCAGGATACAATTGCAGTGCTGGACAATCGGATGGTCGCCTTGATTGATCTGCAGTTGACGTTGAAACACGTGCACTGGAATGTGGTTGGCCCTAACTTCATTGGCGTACATGAGATGCTGGATCCACAGGTGGACAGCGTTCGCGCAATGACAGATGTTGTCGCCGAACGAATCGCCACTCTGGGTGGCGTTCCGGTTGGCACGCCAAAATCCATTGTCGACCGTCGGGTATGGCACGATTACCCCATTGGCAAGGGATTAGTCACCGAACACCTCGCAGCGCTGGACAAGGTCTATAACGGCCTTAATGGAGATCACCGAAAAGCGGTGGAGGTTCTGGGATCTCTCGACCCTGTGTCCGAAGATCTGTTGACGGGCCAGCTAGCTGAACTTGAACAGTTCCAGTGGTTTGTCCGAGCTCACTTGGAATCTTCGCAAGGTGAATTGAAATCCTAGTTGGCAAGTACGCTTAATGCCCAAAAACGGGCCTGGCGGGGTAACAGGTCCAACCAACAGGATCGTTAACCGTCCGGGTCCGTTATCGCTGAGCGTTCGTTAATCACTGCTTTAGGGGCATGCTTTTCCCGGATGCGGTCGCACAGGTATTCTGCATCGCGACCGACGTGATAAAAGCGCCCGGAACCCCAAGTGTTCATCCAGTTCAGGCCAAGGAAGTAGAGGCCGTCCACCGCAGAGACACCCCGTTTTTGCGCCGGCGCGCCCCGGTCGTCTGTGATCGGGAGCTTCACCCAATCGTAATTCAAATGGAACCCGGTCGCCCAGACGACGGAGTTGATGCCCGCACGGGCAAGGTCCAGTTCAGTGCTGATGCCGGGCGCGTAATCGCTGTGGATATTGTTGTCAGGCGGTGCATCAATGTTGTTCTTCTGAATGTAGTCCTCAATCGCCCTGTCAATGCGGTTGGCCACTGCATCGGCGTGGTCCAGATTTTTTTCGACATCGTCGTGGAACCTTAATGTGCTGCCATCGGCGGATTTGAGCCGGCCATAAAGTTTCATGCCCTGCTCGCCGAAAATTTTCAGGTTCAGATCGCGCCCGCCATCGCGGCCGGTGACATAGTGGTTGGTTGCGTGGAGCGCATTGGCGCCATCCGGGTGCTCATCAATGGTGGTCTCGTAGTAGTTCATTTCATCCAGCCAGTTGACGACGTCTTTGCCCCGGTAGCGACGGTGAACCCGTGGCGCCGTGCCAACACAGAGATGGACCTTGCGACCCTCGAGGTGCAGGTCTTCGGCAATCTGGGCACCGGACTGGGCGCTGCCGACCACTAGCACCTCGCCCTCTGGCAATTGTTCCGGGTTTTTGTAGTCCCGGGAGTGCAGATGAAAAATGCCGTCCGGCATGTCCCGGGCGGCGGGCGGAATGCGCGGTTCGTGGTAACCGCCACAGGCCATCACCACCTGATCGCAGCTGTAATGATCAGTGGGGGTGGTGACGGCAAACCGGTTGCCGCTTCCTTCAATACCTTCAGTCCCTGCGAGCCGTTCAAGCTTCGTGACCGGAGTGTCGAACAGCACCGGCGGGCTGAAGAAGCGGTAGTAACCTTCCAGATAGTCAATAATCTCGTCTTTCACCATGAAGCCGTTGGGGTCATCTCCCTTATAAGGATACCCGGGCAACTGACACTGCCAGTTGGGGGTGACCAGGCAGAAGCTGTCCCAGCGTTCCTGCTGCCAGGCGGGAGCCACCCGGTCGGACTTTTCCAGCACCAGATGTTCAATGCCCTGCTGCTTCAGGCAATAGCTCATCGACAGGCCGGCCTGACCGGCGCCGATCACGATGACAGGGTAGTGTTTGCTTGTGGACGCTGAGGAAAACATAACGAATCCTGTTAGCCGATACGGGTAAGTTGCACTGGGCCGTCGATGCCTTGGGTGCGTAACTCGGCCAGTTTCTGTGTGATTTTGTCCAGCTCGGCGCTGGCCGCTGTGCAGCTGTAACCGAAGGTTTCGCGAACCCGTTCGGACGCCGCGTTCAAAGCCGTTTCAGCTGCGCTGTGAAATTCGCTCTGCTGATAGGTTTTCTCGCTCAGATGGTGTCTTACCGTGGTGGACGGTGAGTAGTAGCGGGCCGACTCGCCGTCCGGCCAGGTAACGCTGAAATGAATGGCAGGCATTACTGATCTCCCGAAAAGGTCAGGGGTTGCTGGCGCACGTCCCAGAACTCGGTGTGGGCGCCGGCGGAATCCAGGCGGATATTGCCATCGCCGGTCACTGTGCCCACGGGCTGGCAGGTCAGGTGGCTGTTCTGGAAATAGCGAATCAGTGTCGAGACTTTTTCGGGCTCCGCAGCCAGCAGAAAACCAAAACTCTGGAAGGCTCTGAGCCAGCGCAACAGGTCACCTTTAGGCCGTGGCACCGCACTCAGGTCCAGTGAAGCGCCGCAGCCGGTCAGCTCCAGCATCATGATCAGGGTGCCGAGAACGCCGCCGTTACTGATGTCCTTGGCGGCGACCACAAGTTCCTCTTCGGCCAGTTGCGCGGGGATCTGCCACTGATGACGAATCTGCTCCGGTGTCTTGCCCTGCACGCAACCCCAGTAAGGCAGGTCGCCGTGCCAGCTGCCCGTCAGGTCGGTGAGCATGAACAGGCGCTGGCCGGGCCTCAGGTGATGGCAGGACAGCAGGTTGGGGCCAGCCACACCGGTGATAGCAACCGCCAGGCCCGGCGTGAATCCGGGCTGGATGCTGCTATGGCCCCCGGCAAAGGCCAGGCCGAACACCTCGCAGGCGCGTTGCATGTGATGGATTAGAACCTGGCTGTCGTTATTGTCGTGATGCCAGTAGGCGTTAACCATGGCCGTCGCGCGACCGCCCATGGCGGCAATATCACTGACATTCACCATCACCGAGGACCAGCCGGCGGCTTTGGGGTCGAGCCGCACGAAGTCGGGCAGCATTCCTTCCATGGCCAGCAGCTGGTAGCCATCTCCGGCCCTGAAGGCGGCGCAGTCATCCCCCGGACGGGCATAGCGCTCTTCCAGGGTCAGGCCAGGTGTGCGCATCGCATCCACTGCAAAGCGGATGGGCTTTTTGGCTGCGATCTCCGGTAGGTCGCGTAACTGACTGCAGAGCTCGTCCAGGGCTTTCTGGCAATCGTTGGCCCAGCCTCCCTGGGCCGCACGCAGGGTCGGGGAAGCCTTCATGCCGGAGTCCCCGGCGAAAGAGGCCTTGGCAGAATGGGGTAGGCCGACAGGTCCACTTGCATCCGCACATGGGGTCGCCCGGCGACTTCAATTGCGTCGAGACTTTGCCAGTGCAAAGACTGAAAATAGCGTTCATTCTGGGGCTGAACATTGGCAAGAAAGCGCGTACAGCCGAGGTCTCTGGCCCGGGACACGGCTTCGTTGATCAGTCCTTTGCCAATGGTCTGGTAACCGCGGTAGGGCAAAGCGACGCAGAGTCGGCCGCCGTACCAGAGCTGTTCGCCATCGTCGGTGTCGACCTGATATATACGCACTGCCCCTACCACGTCGTCACTCATCCCGCAGCTGGATGCCAGGGCGACAATGGCGATGGCGCGGAAATCCTGTCCATCCTGCTCCTGCTCGGACAGTATCTTCTGTTCTCTGGCGAACACGGCGCGGCGCAGGGCAAAATACCGCTGTTTCTGCCAGGAGGTCTGCGCCGGTTGCACCTGAATCTGGGGCGACCGGTAAGGGTCGAAGGTTTCCTCGTCGATCGCGTAGTGAAGTTCAGCCACAACTTTTCTCCTGAGCGGACTGTTCATAATGCTTCAGGGTTGAGCAGGCACCGCATTTGGCGCAGCCGGCCTTGAGGCTGTCGGACGTTATTCCACGCTCGACCAGCTGCGGGCCCAGCTTCTGGAACAGCCGATCAAGCATGGTGGGCTCTGGGCGGGGATGGTTTGCCAGCGGCGTTCCGGCAACTGGGACGAAGGGAACCACGAAGGGGTAAACGCCCATCGCGATAAGGCGCTCGCTCATGGCCAGAATTTCCGCTTCGGTATCGCCCAGGCCGGCGAGAATATAGGTGCTGACGTTACCCTTGCCAAAGACCCTGACGGCCGCTTCAAAGGCGCTCATGTAGCGACTGATCGGTACGCTCGCTTTGCCGGGCATGATGGCTTTTCGGACCCGGTCACTCACCGCCTCCAGGTGCATGCCCAATGCATCCACGCCGGCGTTCTTCATACGCTCGAACCAGACGTCATCATCCGGCGGTTCACACTGCGCCTGAATGGGAATCTTCACGACGGCCCGCACGGCGGCGGCGGATTCGGTCAGCACCGCCGCGCCCCGGTCGCGGGTTTTGGGTGTGCCGGTCGTCATGATCATTTGTTTGACGCCATCGAGCTCCACCGCTGCGCGGGCCACTTCCGCCAATTGGTCGGGGGATTTGTGGGCAACGGTTGTGCCGTTTTTCAGTGACTCTTCAATGGCGCAGAACTGGCAGGAGGTTTCCCGGCTGCGGTAACGCACGCAGGTTTGCAGGACTGTGGTTGCCAGTACATCGCGGCTGTGCAACGTGGCGATCTGCGAGTAGGGAACGCCGTCCGCCGTTGTCAGGCCGTAGAAACGCGGTTGGCCGGGTGCGGTGGTCTTTCCGATCAGGCGATCATCCTCGAAAATCAGCACCTCTTCGGCACCAGAACCCGGCCGGGCGCTATAAGGAGAGTCCGTGCCTGAATCGTTATGCACCGGAATCATCGCGGTTCGGGAACCGAAATTAAACGCTTTGTGGTCAGTCGGGCCGGCACCACCGGTGCGGGCCAGACCCAGCCGGGAAGACTCGACCCAACGCAGGCCGCGGGACTGGATCTCGGTTAACTGCTGCTGATCAAGACTCATGGTCAACTCCTGCTAATGCTGTTCCCCAATCTTCTGCGACGTCCGTGGAGTCCGTCATGGGATGGCTGTGGTGCGTTTCCCGGCGATCAATCAACAGGCTAAGCAGTTCCGGCCGGCTGTAGTGGCCCACCGAGTCCATCATGCGCTTGCGTTTGTCGATCAGGTTCAGATCCAGCTCGGCAATACAGGCGCCTTCACCGGAGTCGCTGCGCAGCGGTGTGCCCAGCAGCTTGCCTTCGGGTGAGACAATGGCGGTAAAACAGCCGCCGCTGATCCCGGCGAGAGGGCCGCCGGTCTCTTCAACAATCTGCGCCTGCTGTTCAGGAGACAGCCAGCTGGTGGCGTTGACCACAAAGCAGCCGGATTCAAGTGCGTGATGGCGGATGGTGACCTCAATCTGCTCAGCGAAGATCTCACCCACCAGAGAGCCGGGGAACATGCCGACGTGAATCTGCTCACGATCTGCCATCAGGGCATAGCGAGCCAGAGGGTTGTAGTGTTCCCAGCAGGCGAGCGAACCAATGCGCCCGACGCGGGTCTCGACCGCCTTCAGGCCGGAGCCGTCGCCCTGTCCCCAGATCATGCGTTCATGATAGGTGGGGGTTATCTTTCGGCGCCGCTGCACCAGGGTGCCGTCGGCGTCGAATAAAAGCTGGGTGTTGTAGAGGGTGCCGCCATCGCGTTCGTTAACGCCCACGGACACCACCATATTGGCGGCGCGGGCTGCGGCGGCTATCTGGTCAGTGGCCGGTGACGGCACGGTGACCGACTCCCGCATCAGGGCCAGATGCTGTTTGCCAATGGCGCAGGGCGCCTGGATAAAAGAGAAATAGGGGTAGTAGGGCACCAGAGTCTCCGCAAACACGGCGAACTCGACGCCCTTGCCTGCCAGTTCTTCGATCCACTGGCAGATCTTGTTGACGGTGCCGGTGCGGGAATAAAGCACCGGGCTGCACTGTACGGCGGCTGCCACAACGGTATGACTCATGGTGAACCCTATCTACGGTTGGCTGGAGCGAAAAATCACGCGGTCCAGGTATGGACGACAAAGGCATTTTCCTTGGCCATCAGCAGCTGCAGGTCCATGACATCCAGCGGATTGATGGGGCGGATGCCCTCGATCAGGGCTTTCTCCGTCTGTCCGTAGAGGGCCTGAAGGGCGAACCGGCAGGCGTACACCTTGCCGCCCTCTTCCATAAAGGCTTTCAGCTGGGCGGTGTAGGCGAGATTGCCTGGAAAAGCTTCATCGCCGAGCTTGGGGAATCCGCGCTGAACGCCCAACTGAACGCCGGGGCCATAAAGCAGGATGGTGGTTTCAAAACCCTTGCGCTGAAGGCGTTTTGCCTGCAACAGGTTAACCAGACCAATGGAGCCTTCGAAGGCGATGGTGTGGAAAGTCACCAGTGCTTTGGCTCCGGGTTCGGCCTGGACATCCTCAAAAACCTTTTCCTCATAATCAACGAGGAAATCGCCGTCCTGATGCTGGGGCTTGTTGACTTCGGGCATGATCGGATTCCTTAATTGTTAAACGGGTAGGATTCGGGTGTTCGGCACCGGGTAGTCCCGACGTACCTGAATCTGACAGTGCGAGCGACGTACCAACTTTTTTAGAGGATGGTGAAAACCCGGTCAAAACAGGAAAAATATCCTAAAAACAATTGCGTGAAAGTCTCTTTAAAGATGCGCGTTCAGACCCGCTGGGTGCAGCAAAACTACGCGATTGCGCATTGCTCCGCGTTTGCGTAGTCTTTACCTACTCAAACGCGTAATAACGGCGGGGACAGCATCATGCTGGACGCAGGAGACTCAACAGAAGAGTGGGGAAAACTGGCGTACTGGATGCGCAATGCGGCGTTTGAGCAGTGCCCCGAGCCCTTGATGCTGCTCGACCCCATCGCCAACCAGTACGTGGACTGCAATGTCGCGGCCTGCAACCTGATTGGCTACGCCCGCCAGGACCTGCTGAAAATGCCGATTACCGCCATTCACGGTCGGGAACTGGGCCAGCTGATCGTGTTTACCGAGCAGGCGATGGCCCAGGGGCGGGCCAAAAGCGACCGGATTTCCTGCCGGCTGAGCAATGATGAGCACATCGCGGTGGAACTGTCCGGCGCCCGCGCGGTGATCAAGCGACGGGAATATCTGGTAGTCGCTTTGCGGGATATCTCCTCTGAAGAGCGATTTCGTGACAAGGCCGAAGCGGACCGGATCGTTCGCGGTGGGCTTCTGGAGTGGAAGCATCTGCAGTCGATCTTCCGCGAGGACGACCGTGATAATCTGCTGATGCTCACGGCCGTCGGTGACGGCATATACTGCGTCGATACCAATGGGCTTTGCACCTTTATCAACCCGGCGGCGCAACGCCTGCTGGGCCGCAGCGGTGATGACGTGCTGGGGCAGAACATTCATTACGTCCATCACCATACCCACGAGGACGGGCGCCATTACCCGGTTGAGGAATGCCCGATCTATGCTGCTATCCGTGACGGTGTGGTTCACGAAGGCATGCAGGAAGTGTTCTGGCGGCACGACGGAACGCCTTTTGCGGTGGAGTTCACCAGTACGCCGGTTATTTCCGACAGCAGTATTATCGGGGCCGTGGTCGTCTTCCGGGAAATCACCGAACGCCTGGAAACTGAAAAGCAGTTGCGCGATGCCCTGACGGAGCTGGAAGAACTCAAGGGGCGCCTGGAAGATGAAAACGCCTATCTGCAACAGGAGTTTTTGATCGAGCAGCGCTATCACGGCATTCTTGGCGACAGTTCAGCGGTCAAACGCACGTTTCAGCAGATTGAACTGGTGGCGGAAACCGAGGCCAGTGTGCTGATTACCGGCGAGTCGGGCAGTGGCAAGGAACTGATTGCCCGTGCCATCCGCGAAGCCAGTCCCCGTCGCGACAAACCCATGATCCGGGTGAACTGTGCGGCCATACCCCATGAACTGTTTGAAAGTGAATTTTTCGGGCATATTCGTGGCGCGTTTACCGGTGCAGTCCGTGACCGGGTGGGCCGGTTCGAGTTGGCCAACGGTGGCACACTGTTTCTGGATGAGGTGGGGGAAATTCCCCTGGAATTACAGAGCAAGCTGCTGCGAGTGGTTCAGGAAGGCCAACTGGAACGGGTGGGCGAAGAGCGGACACGCAATGTGGATGTAAGGGTCATTGCCGCGACCAACAAGGATCTCCGCCACGAAGTTGATCAGAGCCGCTTCCGGGAAGATCTGTTCTTTCGGCTCAATGTGTTTCCCATCCACTCACCACCGTTGCGTGAGCGGGGAGACGACGTAGCGATGCTGGCCAATCACTTTCTGGAACTGGCCTGTCAGAAGTTTGGAAAGAAGACCCTGAAGCTCCGCCAGAACGATCTGCGTCTTCTGCAATCCTACGCCTGGCCCGGAAACATTCGGGAACTCCAGAACGTTGTCGAGCGAGCTGTTATTACCTCCCAAAACGGACGCCTGGCCTTTGATCTTCCTCTGGCCCCAGCTGCTGCTGAACCCCGGCAGCTCGAGGCGGCCGAGCAAAGCCGTGAGATCCTGCCCGATGAGGAAATGCAGGAGCGGGTTCGCCGGAACATGCTGGCAGCGCTTGAGCGGTGTAACTGGAAGCTGTTTGGCGATGATGGCGCCGCCGCCCTGCTTGGCATGAAGCCCACCACACTGACGTCGCGCATCAAACGGCTGGGGCTGAAACAGCGATAGTGCCGAAATTTGCCTTATTGAGAACCGGTTCGGCCACCCAACGGCCAGTCGTGTGGCGAGCGGTTTTCGCGATCCAAATAACCTTTTGAGCAATCTGGAAAACGGCTTTGAGAGTGACCGGTCTTGGGGCACAGATTTCAGCGAAACCTATGTTGTGATCGCTACATCAGCAGTACAAGGCCGGTCGGGTGGCCAGGTCAATCGTAACGCCATAGAAAACACCAACTGTTATCTCCGTTACAACGTCGCGGCCTAGCCGGCGCTACGGCCACAATCAGTTATGTGACCGATGATTGTTAGCAGGGGCCCTTCATCGTCTGGCCGGTTCGCTAATGCTTTCTCGAACCCCTTGCCAGGCTTCAGATGGTACCGGGCGCTTGCTTCAGAACGACACCGCCTATACGCCATTGGTCTTCGTTCATCACCATGCGATAGACAGCGCGCCAGCGTTTCCCGTCGGGGCCGATCAATCTAACCACCTGAACCTGGAAGCCCGGGTGGGGAATTCGCTCCCGGAATTCCAGTGACGACGCCTGGTAAACCGGGCCGTAAGACAGTTTTACCATGTCGTAAAAAATGTCTGCCGAACCGGACTGAAGTTTTATTCCGTCAGAGGCAAATGCCCAGGCACCGTCCTTGTCATCGTTGGCAAATGCCTCAATCTGGGACAGTATAATGTTCTGTATGGCCTCGTCGGTTTCATCGCCGGTCGCTGGCACTGCCATCAGTGCAAGCACAATAGCCGTCGAGAAGTTTAGAATGGTCTGCTTGTAAGATTTCATGGCTCGTCCCCCGCACTTTAACTGTTCAGAATTTACGCAGTTCGTGGCTGGCCAGATTCAAAAATAGTTGGACAAGATGCTGACAGGCTGTAATGAATTGGCCGAACGGGCAGCAAAGGACCAGAATGCTATAGTAATTCAAGCGCTCTCAACAGGAATGACGTTTATGGCCGAGGGAAAATCACTCCCCCAGAAATTACTGCTGTTTTATCTCAATGACCATCGGATGTTTGGTCTGGGAACCCTGAAAATCCGGGAAATCACGCCCTATGCGCCGTTATCACGGTTGCCCGAGAGTCATGCAGCAGTGGTGGGTGCCATGAATTTTCGCGGGTCGACGGTTCCTGTCATTGATATGGCGTACGCCGTCGGTTATCCCCCCATGAGTCAGGCTGACCGGCAGAATGCTTCGATTATCGTGACGGATGTCCAGCGCCAGGAAATCGGATTTCTGGTTCGCAGCGTTCGTAAGATCGTTGAAACCCACTGGAAAGATGTGATGCCGCCGCCCAAGAGCCTTGGCGACCGGGCATTCATTACCGGATTGCTCCAGATGGACAAGGAAATCATCCAGTTGCTGGATGTCGAGTTGCTGCTGGCCCGGGTGTATCCGGAATCGGTGAATCCGTCGGAGGTGGTGCTGACGGACGTGCAGCGTGAAACCCTGAAAGGCCTGAATATTCTGCTGGTGGATGACTCCCAGGTGGCCCGCAAACAGCTGTCGGATATGCTCGACAGTAAAGATGTGTCCTACTCTGTGACCACGAATGGTCAGGACGCTCTGGACCGGTTGCTGGAAGCCAACAGTGCAGGGCAGCCGGTAGACATTCTTGTCAGCGACATTGAAATGCCGGGACTGGACGGATACGAACTGACGTTCAATGTCCGCGATAAAAAAGATCTGAAACAGCCCTACATCATTTTGCACACCTCCCTGAACAGCGAAATGAGCGTGAGCTACGCTACCCAGGTGGGAGCTGACGAAGCGCTGACCAAGTTTGATGCGGAAGAACTGTTGGATGCCATTCTCAAAGGCGCGGAAAAGCGCTAGGCCCCGGAACGTTGCAGGGAGATCAGCCATGAAAGTGATGTTGCTGGGTGCAACCGGGTTGACCGGCGGGCTGGTTCTGGAAGGATTGCTCGCGTCTGACTCGGTGGCCAAAGTGGTTGCGCCGGTGCGCCGTGCAATATCCATTGAGCACGAAAAACTGCAGGAAGAGGCAGTTGATTTTGATCATCTGGAACGGCATGAAAGTCTGTTCGAGGTGGATGTGATTGTCTGTTGCCTTGGTTCAACCATAAAGAAAGCCGGTTCCCGCGAGCGCTTCCGGCAGGTCGACTATGGATACGCGATGAAAGCAGCGGAAATGGGGCACCGACAGGGCGTGACTGCGTTCATTCTGATGTCGGCCATTGGGGCATCTTCCGGGTCTCCGGTGTTTTATAACCGGGTGAAAGGCGAGCTGGAAGATGGCCTGCAGGATCTGGCGTTTCGCTATTTATCGATCTATCAGCCCGGATTGCTGATGACCGGGCGTTCCGAGCAGAGGCTGGCGGAATCTCTGGGAATCAAAGCGATGCCCGCTGTCAATTGCCTGCTGCAAGGACCGATGAAGCGCTATCGGGGTATTGATGCGGCGTTGGTGGCCAGAGCCATGGTCAACGAGATCGTCGGGCTGGCGATCGACGATCCATCCGGGAAAGCCGGGGTTTTCCGCCGGCGCTATGAAGATATGGTGGCGTCCGCCAGTTCCCGGTAAAGCGCGCCACCGAGAGACTGGAAATAATGCTGGAATGCGGCATTGATCACGACCCGTTGCTCCCCTCGCGGATACAGTCCGGCTTTGGCTTCGTCTGAGTGCCGGCTGCCACGAACCAGAAAGCTGCTCATGGGCCTGGCGTCTTCGATGTAAGCTTCGAAGGCTCTGGCGCACATTTCTTCCGGCTTGGCGTAGTACAGAACGCCCATGGCGCTGTCTGCCTTGCGCGAGCAAAGGAAAAGCTCGCTGGGTTCGGTACCCTTCTCATTCAGCATTACGGCTTTGAAACAATCCGCCAGTAGTCCGTTAAGCGGATGAGGTTTCAGCGGAGCACTCTCAAGCCAGCCTTTCGAGGCAAAAAGGCCCTTCTCCGGCTTTTGAAACATTCGGTTGCCCATGTAGTGGTCGAAGGCGTGAAACCATTCATGGGCCAGACTGCCTGCCCCGGCGTTTTTCGCCAGTGCCAGTTGCCGGGTCATGGGAATGTAGTGCGCGGCTACTCCGGGACGACCACCGATCCCGTACTGCAGTCCCAGGGTATGGCGCAGGGAGATCAGATGCTCCGGGCCGCACAGGACGTCCATCAGATCGTTCAGGGCCTGCTGGAACCGAATAGCGGCCCGGTCCTTTTCAGGCTCTGATACCCATCGCCCGATTTCAATGCTGCGAAACTCGAAGCGCCGTCTTATGGTAGCAAAGCTTGCAGGCTGGGTTTCTGGTCTCATTCGGGCTCACTTGAAAAATTCGGTGAGTGGTTGTTGCCAGAAAACATACTGCAAAACTGTATAAATGTACAGTTAATCGGCTTGGGTTTGTATCCGTTGAAGGGCGGCATGGATGTCTGCAGGAATCGGGGCAGACTTGTTGCTGGCCCGGTCGACAAACACATGAACCATTTCCCCTACGGCGGCGGCGTCCGGCTTACCCTGCTGGAAAATGGCAACCTCATAGGTGACGGATTTGGTGCCGGTTTTTAGCACCCTAAGCCCGGCGTCCAGAGCTTCCGGGTAGGCCACCGGTTTTTTGAACTGGCAGCTGGAGCTGACCATAAAGCCCACAACCGGCGCGCTGTGAATGTCCAGCCCGCCTTCGTCGATCAGGTAGCGATTGATCGCGGAGTCAAAATAAGAATAGTAGGTCACGTTGTTGACGTGGCCATAGATGTCGTTGTCCATCCAGCGAGTGATGATGGGATAGAAAACAGGGTAGGCGGATCGTTCCATGGTCAAAAACCGGTGTTAATCATTGTCAAAAAGAATGACCTGACGGATGGCCTTGCCCGCCGCCAGTCGTTCGAAACCTTCATTGATCTGGTTCAGCGTCAGCGTGTCGCTCAGTAATTTATCCACCGGCAATCGGCCCTGGCGGAACAGGCTGACATAGCGGGCAACATCGCGCACAGGGACACAGCTACCGACGTAGCTGCCTTTCAACGTCCGTTCTTCTGCCACCAGACTGACCTGTTGAATCGATACTTTGCGGTCCGGGTGGGCCAGGCCCCCGGTGACGGTAATACCGCCGCGACGGGTTATCTGATAGGCAAGTTCCAGCGCCTTTTCTGATCCGGCCATTTCGATGGCGCAGTCGACACCGCCGTTGGTCAGGGCCCGGATGTCCTCACGGCATTGCGGATTGGACGGATTAAATCCATGGCTGGCACCCAGGGCTTTTGCGGTGGCCACTTTGTCGTCGTCCAGATCCACCGCAATGACCTGGCCTGCCCCGGCAACGAGAGCGCCCAGAACACTGTTCAGACCCACGCCGCCCAGGCCAATCACTGCCACGGTCTGCCCCGGGCGAATGTTGGCAGAATTGATGGCAGCGCCTACGCCGGTGAGAACCGCACAGCCAAACAGGGCCGCGTGTTCAAAGGGTAGGGTTTTGTCGACTTTAACTAGTGAATCCCGTGACACCACGGCGTGATCGGCAAAGGCGGATACGCCCAGGTGATGATTGACCGGGGTGCCGTCAGCACGATGCAGGCGGCGCCCGCCTTCGATCAGAGAGCCTGCATTGTTGGCCACGGCCGCCGGTTCACACAGGGCGGGTCTGCCTTCGGCACAGGGGGCGCAGTGGCCGCAACTGGGAACGAAGACCGTTACCACGTGATCGCCAGGCGCGAGATCATGTACGCCTGAACCCACGGATGTCACAATGCCTGCGGCTTCATGACCCAGCGCCATGGGCACCGGCCTGGGCCGGTTGCCGTCAATAACGGACAGATCGGAATGGCAAAGCCCGGCGGCCTTTATCTGCACCAGTACCTCCCTGTCACCGGGTGGCGCCAGTTCCAGGTCTTCAATGACTAATGGCTGTGTCTCCTGGTAGGGGCGTTCAGTGCCAATAGTTTGTAATACAGCAGCGCGGATTTTCATGGCGAATTCCAAGGTCGTTGTTATATGTCTGCCAAGTACGTTACTGATGTTTGACGATTATAGGAAGTTGCCGCAGAGACGGAAGCGTTGCTGCCTGACACTTTCAGCATCGTTGGCAAGTCTCGCGGGGTAATTTCAGATAGTATCGGGAACTGGGATCGTTGAATGAGTGTGTCGTTAATGCGTGGTTTTGCCGAGTTGTTTAAAACCTACCTGTGTGCCGGCCTGTTGCTGTTGGCGCTGATTCTGGCTGTGCCCAACGTCTCTGCGGCGGAGACGATCCATCTGGTGACGGAGGAGTGGCCCGGGTTGGTCGATAATGCCCCTGACGGCCCTGAAGGAATTTTATGGGATATCGCCCGCGAGGCACTTGAAGAGCTCGGATATGAGGTGAGGCTTGAGTTCGTGCCGTGGAAACGGGCGCTGAAGCTGGTTCAGGACGGTGAACGCGACGGTATTCTTGGGGTCGGCCGGAACCCGAAACGGGAGATGGTATTCCAGTACCCCGACCAGTACCTGCTGTTGAGTGGAACCGTGGTTGTGTCCCTCCTCGATAGCGGGTTCGCCTATTCCGGGCTGCAATCCCTGGAAGGGCTATCTGTTGGGCTTTCACCGGGCTATTCGTATTCCCAGGCAGTGCGCGACGCCGATCATTTCGATCGGGTAAGTATCCCCAGTATCAAGTCCGGCCTGGGCATGCTCCAGCTTGGCCGTATTGATGCGATGTTTGCAAACCGACATGTGGTGCTCAATGAAGCCCGGCGCCTCGGCGTTCTGAGCCGCCTGAGTCTATCCGAGGAAACCGTCAGCGGCGGGCCGGTGTACGTCGCATTCAGGATGGGTATCGATCAGACCCTGATAAGCGAGTTTTCTGAGAAGCTTAAAAAGCGTTTAACCGCAGACCGCTGATCACCGACCAGTCCCTGCACAAATATGCGCAAATAAACAAAATTCCGAACTTCAGGAAGCTGGGTTAATGCCGTTAACTATACTGGCATCTCCGACGGTCGTTTCCGTGTATAAAAAAGGAACTTGGCAATGCGCAAAAATCTCCCGGTGACCAACACCGAGCGTAAATTCCCGGAATCTCAGAAACTGATTTCCGCGACCGACCTAAAAGGTAAAATCCAGCACTGTAACGACGCCTTTGTGGAAATCAGTGGTTTTACCCGGGAGGAGCTGATCGGCCAGCCTCATAACATTGTTCGACATCCGGATATGCCGCCTGCTGCCTATGAAAACATGTGGTCACATCTCAAGTCTGGCCGGCCCTGGATGGGGCTGGTAAAGAACCGTTGTAAAAACGGGGATTTTTACTGGGTCAGCGCTTACATCACGCCGGTAACGGAAAAGGGCGATGTGGTTGGCTATGAATCGGTTCGCAGTTGCCCGTCGCGGCGGGACGTGGAGCGCGCTGGCAAGCTCTATGCAAACATCCGCAACGGCAAAACTGGCATTCCCTTCTGGAAAAAGCTGAGCGCGAGTGCATTTTTCCTGGGATTCGTATTCGTCCTGGCCGGACTGCTTTTCTATCTTCAACATTCGTTGGCTTCTGAAGTTGTTCTGTCTGTCGGTGTGATTGTTTATGCGGTATGGATGCAGGTGTCCAAACGCCAGTTACTGAGCTCGACGACTGCGCTGATAGAAAAGTCGTTTACCGATGATCTTGCAGCCATGACTTACACCGATGATGATCTGTCGCTGGGCCGGATAAAAGTGGCTGTTCGCGCCCAGCAGGCACACCTTGACGCTGTTCTGACGCGGCTTGAAGACTCCGCAAACAGGGCCAAGACCGGCGCCATGCACAGCCTTGAAGTGGTCTACGAGGCGCAAGAGACTCTGCATAAGCAACAGGCCGAGACAGAGCAGGTTGCGGCCGCCGTTCACGAAATGTCCCAGACCATTGCTGAGGTGTCCTCCAACGTTCAGCAAACGGCGGACAAAGCCGAGAGCGCTCGGGAATTCGCGGTCCAGGGTTCGACCGTCGTTGGCGCCACCCGTGAAGCGATTGAACACTTGAAGTCCACGGTTCATAGCGTCAGTGAATCCGTACAGGAACTCGCTTCGGAAACCAGCAAGATTGCCGGCGCCGCCAAAATTATTGAAGAAATCGCAGAGCAAACCAATTTGCTGGCACTGAACGCAGCCATCGAAGCCGCCAGGGCCGGGGAGCACGGCCGCGGGTTCGCTGTGGTCGCCGATGAAGTGCGTAATCTGGCGCGCCGGACTCAGGATTCCACCAGGGAAATTCACGGTATCATTGACACCCTGCAGTCGCGTTCATCCAATTCGGTGAAAATAGCCAATGAAGGTAATAGCGCAGCAAACAGTGGCCTGGAAAAAATGCTTGAAGCCGAGAAAACGCTCAGCGAAATCACCGAGTCTGTAAACACTATTGCCGAGATGGCTACACAGATGGCCGCATCGGTGGAAGAGCAGGCCCAGGTGGCGGATCAGATCAATGAGCAGGTGGAGCAGATTTCGACTCTGGCCTCGGAGAATCTGAGCAAGGGCGAAGAATCTACTGAAAGCTCGAAACAGATGGACCGGATCGCCAGCGATCTGCATGAGCTGGTGGTGCGATTCAAATAAAGGTCAGGCTAGCAGCCGGTCGTGACCGTGGTGACGGTGCATTCGGGATCACCAAAGGAATCGTACTCAACGTAGCAGGTCGAAAGGTCGTACCCGACCTGTACGAACTGATTGTCGACGTTTGTGAGGAACGCCGAGTCAGTCTCGTCGATGGAGAGGTAGTCCAGCATGGTTAGTGCGTCTGCGCTCTCGGCGCGGCTCTCCGGGCAGAGATTTCGCCAGTCTACTTCTGCCCGCCCGGCTTCGGTTTCGATGACCAGGCCGGTCTGGTTCGAACCACCGGGATTCGCGGCTGCTGGCGACAGGCCCTGGGCTCTCGCCTTTGCCTTCACGATACCGATAGGGCTTTTCATGGTGCCCTCAACCGACCTCAGTGTGGAGATCTTTGCGCTTGAAGAAAGATCGGCGAAACGTGGAAGAGCGAAAGCGGCAAGAACGCCCAGAATCACGATCACCAGCACCAGTTCAATCAACGTGAACCCCGGTTGATTCCGCTTCTTCACATTGCCCTCGCGAATAGTCCAAATGGCATGGCTTTTAATACATAGCTCAACGGCGTCCATGGCCACCAGGGTACGTAAGCGCGACGCGTTTCGGAGTCGATGGCCTTGACCAGCGCTTTGACGCCGGTCTCCAGGTCAACTCTGAAGGGTGCGGCTTTGGTGTCACGGTTGATGTCGGTCAGGATGTAACCGGGCATGATATTGCTGACGTTAATGGGCTTGCCACGGGTGTCCAACTGCAAGCCTTCGGCCAGCGATGCCACGGCGGCTTTGGTGGCCGCGTAGACGTTGATTGGGCCTCGGAAACCTCGTACACCGCTGACAGAAGACATCAACACCAGGTGGCCACTGTTCTGCTCCCGGAAGATTTCCATCGCCGCTTCGCTTTGGGCGATGGCGCCGATGACGTTGGTTTCCACGGTATGGCGATTGGCCGCAAAGTGTCCCCGCCCAATTGGCTGGGAGCTGCCGATGCCGGCGTTCACGACGACGCGGTCCAGGCTGCCCAGTTCGTCTTTAAAACCGCGAAATACCTCGAAGACCTGTTCGTAGTTGCACACATCCAGCCCCCGCACCAGAACCCTGATGTTGGGATAGGCCTGCTGCAATTCCCGCTGTAAGAACTCCAGTTTGTCCGCCCGGCGGGCACAAAGCGCCAGATTGCAACCTTTGGCTGCCCATTCACGGGCCATGCCCTCGCCGAGACCGGAGCTTGCGCCGGTGATCAGGATGTTCTTTCGCATCGTTTAAGCTTCCCTGAAAAGAGTGATCTGGGAAGATTAGCACGGTTGGGGGTTATTGAAATTGGGTATAGCACTGTTGCCGCTGAGAACGCAGTCGCTTCATCTCATTCTGACTGCTATCCAGATCGTATCGTTCCATGATCTGGACAAACCGGCTGATGTAGCGGCACTGATCGGAGGGGGGCAGCCATTGTTGCGGACCAAGCGTGGCGCGGTTCATCGGGTTACTGCCACCGGCGGACCACTGATTTGTTTCATCCTGCAGGAAAGCCTCTCGCGCTTGTTGCGACCAATCTGCGGCACCTCGCGCTTCTGCAAACGCGATGGGCACAACGCTGATGGTGTTGTCCTGATCCGGTCCCCGGGTGGACCACAGAGCAATGATGGCTGCAATTGCAGTCAGTGTTGCCAGCGTAATGATTGTCTGTTTAAACGAACGGCCGATCATGTTTGCGGGTCTCATCGCTTGATATCACATCAGTCAGTACGATGAATCCTTCAATTGGGTCTGTCCGGTACACCGATTGCGCCTGCTGATCGTAAGGTTTTCGGAAAACCATTATTCTCAGGAGACACCCGATGCCGGAAGGCCCTGAAATACGCCGCATGGTGGATGACATCGAACGTGCAATCGCCGGCAGGACGGCCGATCAGGTTTTTTTTGCCTTTGATCATTACAAGGCCTTTGAATCGGTACTGGTCGGGCGGCGTGTCAGCAGCGTTGAGGCGCGTGGAAAGGCGGTTCTGGTGAACTTTGAAGCCACCGATAACGATGGCCCCTGGTGCGTCTACAGTCATAACCAGCTTTACGGAAAATGGCGCACTGGCTCTACGATCCGGGAACCCAGCACCAACCGACAGCTGCGATTCGCCGTGTTTGCGTCCCGAAAAGCGGCCCGCCTTTACAGCGCCTCCGACATTCAGGTGGTGCGTCCGGACGCCCTTGAGCAGGTGGGGTATCTGAACAGGCTGGGTCCGGATCCCCTGAATCAGGCTGTGAGCATTGGTGATCTGTTGGCGATCTTCGAGGATAAGCGGTTCGCTGGACGCGCACTGGGTGGATTGTTGCTGGATCAGGGGTTTGTCGCGGGTATTGGCAACTATCTGCGCTCCGAGATCCTTTACGAGGCCAGGTTGGCGCCGTCGACGCGACCAAGAGACCTGGAGGATGTCGATCGTGAACGCCTGGCGCAGGCCATTCTTGAAATGCTTGAACGGGCGTATCGGCTGAAAGGCGTTACCAATGACCCTGAGCGGGCGGAACGACTGAAGCAGGCGGGCTGGAGTTTTGGGCAGCGTCGGCACTGGGTGTTCAATCGTGATGGCCAGGCGTGCCATGAATGCGACACGCCAATCTCAAAGGTGCGGGTGGCCAGCCGACGGCTGTATTACTGCGGCGTGTGCCAGTCCTTCGGATAGCGTGTCATTCGTATTTTGCCTGCAACATTTCCAGCATGATTTCCGGTGGCTGGGGGCGGCTGAATAGATAGCCCTGAAAGCCTGTGCAGCCAAGTGCTTTGAGCGTTTCCCACTGATCTTTTTCCTCGATGCCTTCGGCAATAACGGAGAGATTCAGAGTGTCCGCCAACAGCAGTATCACCTTCACAATGGAGTGGCTTTCCGGATCCTTCAGAAGTGTGTCCACAAAGCTTTTGTCAATTTTCAGTTCATCAATGGGCAACTGGCGCAGATAAGAAAGGGACGAATAGCCGGTTCCGAAATCGTCCAGGGAAAACCGGACGCTGATGGCTTTGAGTTGCTCCATTTGCTGGATGCTGTCGTCAATATTTTCGGCGACCACACTCTCGGTAATTTCCAGCATTAACGCATGGGCGGGCAGGCCGGATTTCGCCAGCACCTGCGCTATTTTTTCCGGGAAATCCCGCATCCCCAGCTGTTTCTGGCAGATGTTTACCGACATGCTCCAATCACGTTCCGGAAACTGCTGACGCCAGGCCTGCATGTGTTGGCAGGATTGCAGCAAGATCTGGTCACTTAACGGCACGATCAGGTTCTTTTTCTCGGCCAGATCGATAAAGCTGACGGGGTTGAGCAGTCCCCGTTCCGGGTGATACCACCTGGCCAGGGCTTCGAAGCCGGTAAACTGGCCGTGCTGATCCACTTTGGGCTGAAACCAGGGAACGATTTCATTCTGCCTGGAAAGTGCGTCGTTGAGGTCGGTGGTCAAATGATGCTCGTCGAGCATCTGCATCTGCATGACGTCGTCGAAAACGCTGAAATGATTCTTACCTTTGTGCTTGGCGTCGTACATGGCAATGTCGGCCATGCGCATCAGCTCGCTGGCGGACGTGGACCCGCTGTTGAACAACACGATTCCAATGCTGGTTGAAATGGGGCGTGCATTACCCAGAGTTTCTGTGGGCTGCGTGGCGGCGCTCAGCAGTTTCTGAGCGGTTTCGGAAACGGCTTGAATGGCCGCCTTCTGATCCTTGTGAGGTGTGTTGATCACGATCAGGAACTCATCCCCGCCAAGTCTGGAGATCGAGTCATTGTCGCCCAGCACGTCGGCGAAACGGCCTGATATCTCGACCAGTAATTCATCGCCGTCCCGATGACCCAGCGTGTCATTGACGGATTTGAAATCGTCCAGGTCCGTCAGTATCACGGCGCCGAAACAACCGGATGCGGCACTGTCACGAAGGGAATTTTCCAGCCGAGTCCGGATCAGGCTGCGGTTCGGGAGCTTGGTCAGCGGATCGAAAAACGCCAGATGTTCAATTTCTTCCTGATGCCGCTTTTGCTCGGAAATGTCGCGGACGATTGCAATGAACCGCGGTGGATCACCTGCCAGAGTTACGTACTGCAGGAACATGTCGACGGGAATCTCATCGCCGTTCTTGTGCCGATGGACGGTCTGGAAGTTGAGTCGGCGGATCTCCTGGTTCACCAGGGGCGCAATCTGTTCGCGAAACTGTCGTTCCGGAAAGTGGGGTTTTACATCGTAGGGATGCATGGTCAGCAGTTCTTTACGGGTGTAGCCAAGCTGGTCGACGGCGCCCTGGTTCACATAAAAAAACTGCAGAGTTTGCGCATCGAACATGAAAACGCAGTCCAGTGTGCTGTCGAGGGTTTTCCTGAACCGTTTCAGGTTCAGTTTTGCCTGTTCGGTTTCCGTGATGTCTTGAAGAGCGGCGACAAGAAGCCTCTCGGACTTTACCGTTGCCTCGGTGATCGCTATCTGGAGGGTAAATCGGGTGCCGTCCGAACGCAGACCCTGCACGGATCGGAGGTTCCCCATGATCTTCCCCGGTGTCTTGCCCTCGGCGTAGGCCTGCATGTAGTCGGGGTGATGAAGTGCAATTTCAGGCGGCATCAGCATCGTGATGGGCTGGCCGATGAGTTTCTGCTCGGGATAACCAAAAAGTCTTTCGAGGGCCGGATTTACGCTCTGAATATTGCCTTTCAGATCTGTCACCACCACCGCATCATAGAGTGTGTTGAGAATGGCGCGGTTAATGCTGAAGCTGTATTCCAACTCTTCCTGGCGCTGATCGGTGGTCTCTTTTCTGGGCGAATCCTGAGGGTCTTTTTGAATCATATCGTGCACTCTTGCCTGTCCACGCGGCTGACCTGACGTCCTGGGAAGCTTCGTCGGCGCTGATAATGGTTGTATTTATTAGCGTAGCCTAGATTTCACCCAGTGCTCTGTATCGGCCGTGAGGCTGCTCCAAACAGTGCTTTGGCATCCTCCAGCACCAGGTAAAGACACGGCACCAGAAACAGAATCAGCGCTGTGGCGAACACGATGCCGAAGCCCAGCGACACCGCCATAGGAATCAGGTAGACCGCTTGCAGCGAGGTTTCCATGATGATGGGTGCCAGCCCGCCAAACGTTGTCAGGGTGGTCAGCACGATGGGCCTGAATCGCCGCAGGCCGGCTTCATAGATGGCTTGTGCCGGGCCCAGTCGTTCGCGCTGACGGTTGGCGTAAGAAACCATGATCAGCGAATCGTTCACCACTACGCCGGACAGGGCGACGATGCCCATGATGCTGACCAGCGACAGCTCCATGCCCAGAATCATATGGCCGATGATGGCACCCACTGCGCCAAAGGGAATGGCCAGCATTACGACCAGCGGTTGCAGATAGCTGCCAAAGGCAATGGCCAGCAGTGCGAAGATGGCAAACATGGCCAGCCCGAAGCCCCCCCAGAGGGCCGAGGTGGACTCCCTCAAACCCGCTTGGCTGCCCTGAAAGCTCCAGGTCAGGCCGGGGAAATCTGCGCGCATTTGCGGCAGAATTTCGCCCTGGATGACATCAAGCACCTGGGTTGTCGCCGATTTGGGTTCTACATCCGTGCCCACGGTGATCACCCGCCGACCGTCGCGGCGGTCTATGGAGCGGAAGGATTCACTGATGTTCACTTCCGCCACATCCATCAACGGCACTTCCATGCCTTCGTTAGTGCGGATCACAAAGTTTTCCAGGTAATGCAGATCCTGGCGCTGGTATTCCGGTAGCATCACCCGCACTTCGTTTTCGTTGATTCCTCGCAACTGCCGCAGCGCTATGCTGCCATAGAAGGCATCCCGAAGCTGGCGGCCCACGTCGGCACCGGACAGTCCAAGCGCACGGCCTTCATCGGTCAGGCTGATATCGAATTGGGGTTTACCGGTGTTGTAGTTGTCGTTCACGTTGCGGGTCTGGTCGATCTGTTCCAGTTCTTTCACAAACCGCTGACTGGCGCGTGCCAGGGTGTCGATATCAACGTGGCTGAGGTCTACGCTGATATCGTCCCGCCAGCTACCGGGGCCCTGTTCGGCCTCAAAGGTGATCTGATCAACGCCCTTGAAATCGCTCAGTTCGTTGCGCCAGAGCTCGATGATCTCGTTAACGGTCATATCCCGTTCGTTTTCTGGCAACAGCACCAGCTCAACGTCGATGTATTCCTGGCCCCGCACGTTGGTTTTGATGCCCTCCACGTTGCGGCCAAGGTCGTTTTCGTTGAACAGCCGCTGGGTGTCCTCGGTGATGATCATGGCCATTTCGCCGGCCCGGCGGGCCGTTGTGCCAACGGGCAGGCGCAGTCCGGCTTCGATTTCATCCGCCGGAGCTTCCGGCATCATGATCATGCCCATATGGTCGCTGACGGCGTAAGCGCCAGACACCACCATGATTGTGAAGGCGGCTGACAGTGTTATGTAGCGGAAACGCAGGGACAGATCCAGCAATGGCCGGTAACCCCGATCCACCACCGCTTGAAAGCCCCGGGAAAACACCCGCTGAACACGGTGCATCCAATGACCCCAGATGGTCACGCTGCCTTTACCGCTGTGCGCCAGGTGGGCCGGCAGGATGAACAGAGCTTCGATCAGGGAAATGGCCAACACCAGGATGACCACAACCCCCAGAGGCCACCAGAATTTGCCGGTGACGCCGGGTATAAACAGTAATGGCAGGAACGCGACGATGTTGGTCAGGATGCTGAAGGTCACCGGTCCGGCAATGTCTTTGGCGCCCTGTATCGCCGCGTCCATAAAGTCCATGCCCTGTTCCCGGTATTCGTAGATGTTTTCGCCCACCACAATGGCGTCGTCCACCACGATCCCCAGCACCATCAGGAAGCCGAACATGGAAATCATGTTGATGCTGACGTCCATCACCGGAAGGAAAAGCACACTGCCTACAAAAGAGATGGTCATGCCCATCATGATCCAGAACGCCAGCCGGTATTCCAGGAACAGGCTGAGGATCACCAGCACAATGATCATGGCCATCACCCCGTTTTCCAGCAGCATGTCCATGCGGTCTTCAAAGTCTTCGGCGCGGTTGCTGTCGATGCGCAGTTTGACGGCGTCGGGCAGGGTGATTTCCATTTCTGCCATCACGTTTTCAACGGCCGCCGCGATGTCTAGGGGGGACTGGTCGCCGGTGCGGAAAATTTCGATTTCTACCGAGGGCACGCCGTTGAAGCGGGAGTGGAATCCGCTTTCTTCAAAGCCGTCGCGAACCGTCGCAATGTCACCCAGGGTGACGGCTCCGCCGGAATCGGCGTTGAGGATGACAATGCTTTCAAAGGCATCGGCCCACTGTTTTCGGTCTTTCAGGCGCAGCAGAATATCGCCGGTACCCGTGGCCATGGAGCCGGCGGGGATATCTTCGCTGGATTGCTCGATGCGGTTGGCCACCTCGGACAGGGTCAGGTTGTATTTGCGCAGGGTTTCCTGGGGGATTTCGACGCTGGTCAAATAGGTAGGCACATCGTCTATAACCGCCTGGGTGATGGCGTTTTCAGCGAGTAAACGGTTTCGGAGTTGCTCGCCAAGCTGGCGGAGAGTCCAGATGTCCACATCGCCAAACAGGGTCAGTTCCATGACGTCCCGGGTCGGGGTAATCAGGCGTACCCTGGGTTCTTCGGCCTGCTCGGGAAAGGTGCGGATCCGGTCGACCGCCTGTTCGATATCCTGCAACGCCTTCATGCGGTTGGTGCCGACCACCAGCTCCAGCTGAATGTTGCCACTTCCCTCGCGGGCGGTGGAGGTCATTTCCTTGATGCTCTGAATGCCCTGAACGGCTTCTTCGACAGGCAGAAGAATGCCCTGTTCCACTTCTTCCGGCGCGGCGCCGGGATAGCTGACGGATACCTGAACAATGTCCAGCGCGAACTGCGGGAAAACTTCTTTTTGAACCTGGGTGGCCATCCAGAAGCCGCCCGCCAGTAGCATGATCATGATCAGGTTGGCGGCAATCGAATTGCGGGCCATCCATTCAATGGGGCCGACCCAGCCCTTCTTTTCGGGCGACTCACTCATCGCTGTCACCGCCCTGTTCGTCGGCTTCCAGTCTCAGGCGAGCGCCAGCGACGACCGAAGCCAGTTCATTGGTTATGATCTGATCGCCGTCTTCCAGGCCGGACTCGATATACGCGTACTCCTGGTCGCGGAAGGCAATTTCGACGTCGCGAATGGCAAGCTTGCGGTCTTCCATAACCCAGACGGTGTTGTTCCGGCGAACCAGGCCGCGCTCAATTCTCACTACATCGTTCAGGGGTCTGCCTTCAATCTCGGCCCGCACAAACGCCCCCAGTATCATCGGCGGTTTGCCGGCGTGCCGGTTCAGCGCCAGGGGGTCGTCTACGGTGATCAGAACCCGCGCCATGCGGGCGTTGTTGTCCAGTTCCCCGACTAACTGCGCCAGCTTGCCTTCTCGGGTCTGCCCCCGGGGCCAGACGGTGTCATGGTGCAGCCGGACCGGTGTCGCGGATGAATCGACATTGGCGTCAAAGTTCAGCCAACGGAGTTTTGACAGGGGGACGGTGGCCTCCACCCAATATTCGCCGGTGCCTACCAGCCGCCCCAGGGCCTGCCCCGAACTCACCTGAGACCCCAGGGTCACTTCCCGGCTGAGTACCTGGGCAGGAAAGGGTGCGCGAATCCGGGTGCGGGCAAGATTGAGTTCCGCCTGTTGTAAGGCCGCTTCAGCGGCGGCCACGCGGGCTTTTGTCTGGTCCATCTGGGGCTTGCGCAGAATCAGCGCGTCATTGACAGCTTCGATGTCTTCGCCCAGCAGTTCGAACTCTTGTCGGGCGACCGTTTGCTGGCCCTGTTCGATCTCGAGGTCTGCCTGTGTCTGCTGCAGCTCACTGCGTCTCTGCAGCAGCTCGGCCTCATAATCGGCCGGGTCCAGACGAAGCAGTTCTGCGCCTTCGTTAACCTGCTTGCCCGGTGAAAACATCTCCGCCTGATGGACCACCTCTCCGCTCACCCGTGAGCCAAGGGTGATTTCCCGCGCGGGCATGACTTGCCCCATGGCTTCCACAACCGGCCTGAAGTCGCCGCGGCTGAGGGTTCGGACGTCTACCAGCATGGCCGTTTCACGGGCTGCGTCTTTGCGGGTGGCCGTAGGCTCGGATTTGAAAATCAGCCAGATCAGGGCAACGCCCACCAGCACGATTATCAAGGATACGAACAGCGTCTTTAATACGCCGGCTTTGCCACTTTCCGGACGGGCGGCCTTCTCGTTAATCGGTTGGCTCATGCCTCGTTGCTCTCCAGAGTATCGATAGGTCCCGCTATTGCCCGGTAAAGCATCACGCGGGTAGTGAGAAGCTGCTGCCGGGTGTTGAGAATCGTTCGTTGCAGGTCCTGTTTTTCACGCAGTGCGTTCAGTACCTCGATGTAGCTGATTGCGCCATTCAGATACTGGTTACGCAGTTGCCGCAAAGCGGTATCGGCGTAACCAATCTGCTCCTGCAGGCTTTCCAGGCGTTGTTTCTGCTGCTGTTCGCGGGCAAGAGCGTCTTCAACTTCCCGGATTGCTGTTAGCACGGCCTGGCCGTATTCCTGAATCAATGCGCCGAGAGCGGCTTCCGAGCGGCGAACGTCGGCGCGACGTTCGCCGCCGTCCACCAGTGGGAGTACCAGGTTGCCCGCGAGCGTGGCAAGCCAGTTGTCGAACAGGTCGCTTGCATCGTTTGCCTGCGAGTTTATTGAGGCTTCAATGGAAATTCTGGGAAAACGGTTGCTGATGGCGGCGGCCAGGTCCTGGTCGGCCGCCCGGACCACTTGCCAGGCCTGCTGCAAGTCCGGCCTGCGCTGAACCAGCTCAGCGGGGACGCCGGCATCCGGAAGGGGCGGCAGTGCTGGCAATGACTTGCCACCCGGGATGGTGTCCTGGCCGGGTGACTGACCCAGAAGCACGGCAAGTTGATTCCGCAGGACGCGTGCTTCGCCTCTGATGTCGCTCAGGCGCTCACGAGACGCGCTGACCAGCTGGCGCTGGCGAAGGACATCGGCGCTGCCGCTCTGGCCCATGGAAAACCGCGACTCGATCACTGTCAGGACATTCCCATTGGTTTCTAACTGAGTCTCTGCCAGTGCCTGCTGCGCGCGCTGCTCCACCAGTTGAAACCAGGTGCTGGCTATTTCGCCGCTGATAGAGACAGCGGCGGCCCGATAATCCGCCAGGCTTGCAGCGGCGCGGAGTTCTTCCGCTTCCGTCAGAGCCTGTACCCGCCCCCACAGGTCCAGTTCATAGCTGGCATTCAGGCCAGCCCTGAAAATGTCCGTTTCCGTCGTCTCTGGCTCCTGCCTTTCCACGCCTGTGGAGGCGTCCAGAGACGGAAAAAGACCGGCTCTCTGGCGATCGGCCACGGCTCGAGCCTGGAGTAGGCGCTGATAGCCGGCGCGAAGGCTGAAGTTGTCATCGAGCGCTGTTTCCACAAGCTGGTTCAGCGCCCCGTCGTTGAAGGACGTCCACCAAGCGTTCGCAACCCGCAACGGCCCACCGTTGCTAAACTCGGGTGGCAGCTCGACAGGCTTGACAGGGTGACCTTGTGGGGTGGCGCAGGAAACCAGCAGCGTTGCGGCGATAAGCAGAGCGAGCCGGCAACAGGATCTGGTGATGACTTCGGGCATGGAGCGTCGATTTCCGTTGTTTACAGCAAAGAGATTCAAAACAACATACCACGCGAAAACCAACGCGGTTCACCGTTTCCCGCCAGACCATCGGGATTTACATGATTTTGACAAAATCGAATGCCGGTTTCGATTTGCCGGATAATTTGTTATTTTTAACTCTCATCCGGTGTGATTTTTGCCGGACGTGTCAGCGGGAGAGACTGGTCGACCCCTATAAACGGGATTAGGCCGGCGCCGAAGGAGCAACTGCCCCGGAAACTCTCAGGCAAAAGGACCGCTGGCACGACGACTTCCGAAGAGCTGCCGACAACTGCGTCAGTTGGCACACCGAAGGAGCAAGCAGCCGTTTTGTACAAACGGCCTGTGAATCTCTCAGGTCCATAGACGGAAGGGGTGCTTTCTACCAATCTGCGTAGTGAGGAAACCCTGGGCGCCTGTGGAGAGTGTTATGAAAAAAGATACGAAACGGCTTGCCGTGATTGGCGGTGGCATTACCGGTATTACCACGGCCTACACCCTGGCCAAACGCGGTCACGACGTCACTGTTTACGAAAAGCACCGCTACGCGGCGATGGAAACATCCTTCGCCAACGGCGGGCAGCTATCGGCGTCCAATTCCGAGGTCTGGAACAACTGGCAGACCATCGCCAAAGGCATGAAGTGGATGCTTCGTAGCGACGCGCCCCTGCTGGTCAATCCCAAGCCGTCCTGGCACAAGCTCAGCTGGTTTGCCGAGTTTATGGCGGCCATTCCCCAGTACGAAAAAAACACCACTAAAACCGCCAGCCTGGCGATTGCAGCCCGGGATTACCTGTTCCAATGGGCGGAAGAAGAGGGCATTGATTTCGACCTCAAAAAGCAGGGCATTCTGCACATCTATCGTGACAGGGCTGGGTTTGATCATGCGGCTCATGTGTCCAAACTCCTTGCTGCCGGAGGGTTGGAGCGCCGCGCGGTGACGCCGGAGGAAATGAAGTCCATCGAACCGACTCTGGCCGGTACTTATTACGGCGGGTTCTTCACTGAAAGCGACTCTACCGGCGACATTCACAAGTTCACTAACGGCCTGGCGAGCGCCATCGAGCGGTTGGGCGTCAAAACCCGCTATGAGCACTCCGTGACTGAACTCAGTGCCGACGAGCACAACGCCTGGGTAACCGCCTGGGATGGCGAACAGCAGAACCGCGACACGTTCGACGGTGTGGTGATCTGTGCCGGCACCGGCAGCCGTGAACTTGCGGCCAAGCTGGGCGACCGGGTAAACATCTATCCGGTGAAGGGTTACTCGATCACCGTGGAACTGGACGACGAAGCCTCCCGCAACGCCGCGCCCACGGTCAGCCTGCTGGACGATGCCACCAAGCTGGTCACCAGCCGCCTGGGCGATGGCCGTCTCCGCGTTGCAGGCACCGCCGAGTTTAACGGCTACAACCGCAACATCCGCGACGACCGCATCAAACCCCTCACCCGTTGGGTGGAAGAATGCTTCCCCGGCGTCTGCACCCGCCGCGTAGTGCCCTGGGCCGGTTTGCGCCCGATGTTGCCTAACATGATGCCCCGCGTTGGCTCGGGCCGTCTGCCTACGGTGTTCTACAACACCGGCCACGGCCACCTTGGATGGACATTGTCGGCCATTACCGCCGAGATGGTGGCAGAAACCGTCAGCCAGTGAGCCTGCTGCAGAAAGCCGTTTGACAATCGGTTACAAAGTCCGTTGAAGGCCTCAGGTCTGTCTGTCGTTGTTCTCGTATGTAGTAAGCAACGATAGACATGGCGAGGCCGACCCAATGGGAATGCTAAAATTTTGTGGTGAAGATCACTCATCGATTTCCGTAAAGCGGGCCTGACTGTTGCTCACTGTCAGCCATTGCACGGCAACCCTTCAGCACATTGTCGCGGGGACACTGGCATCAAGCCGGGGTGTTTCCGCGAACGAGCTGTTGGCTGAACTGAGCGGAGGATCGGACGATCTGCGTGAAGGTGGCGCGGCGCTGGACTCACTTGATCAGTTGGCGGTCGCTCGTGAAGTGGCCGAGTTCTTCGAGCTGGAGAAAACGGGCGCGGAAGAGCTGTTGCTGCGGCGCAAACGGCTGGTGCAGTGGAGCGAGCTGATCATTGAGGGCCAAGGCGATGGCACACTGACCGAGGTGTGGTTTCGCTCCGGCGGCACCACCGGAAAATCAAAACTCCTTCCGCAATCTGTCAAAAGACTCACTTCCGAGATTCACGAAATAAGCCGCCTGGTGGCGGGAATCCGTCGCATCGTCGCGCTCGTGCCTCTTCATCATATTTACGGATTTATTTGGGGCCCTCTGTTGGCCAGTGAGCTGGCTGTGCCGTTGATTCATGGCCCGGACGCCATACACACGGCTCATCACGGGCTTGAGTCCGGTGATCTGGTGCTGGGCGTGCCGGAATGGTGGCAGTACCTGGAGCGGGGGCGAAACCGCCTGCCCGAGGGAGTCAAAGGTGTGACATCCACTGCGCCCTGTCCGCCCAAGCGGATTGAACGCCTGATGGAAAGCGGGCTCGCATCCATGACCGAGGTGTATGGCTCCAGCGAGACCGGCGGGATTGGATGGCGTGACGATGCCAGCACCGGCTATCAGCTTTTTGCCCACTGGCACAAATACGACGATGACCATCTTCAATCTGAAACCGGAGACACCTGTTCGCTGCCGGATATTGTTGACTGGCAATCGGATCGGCTGCTGACCCCGGTAAGACGTCGCGATGATGCCGTTCAGGTCGGCGGAATCAACGTCTGGCCGGAGCAGGTCCGGTTGTTTATCGAGAGTCACCCGAAGGTTCAGGCCTGCGCCGTGCGCCCGACAGGCACCGAAAGCGGGACTCGCCTCAAAGCCTACATCGTGCCGACAGACCAGGCCGATGAGCGTGTAACGTCAGAGCTGCGGGCCTGGTTAAAAGCCAGCCTTTCTGCCGCTGAAAGACCGATTCATTTAACTATGGGTGAGGTTTTACCCCGTGATTCGATGGGGAAGCTTTGTGACTGGTAGACACGTGGAGCTTGGGCCCGAGGGCATGTCCCTGAGCGAGCTGGAATCGACCGCTCACGGTCTGCCGCTGTTGCTGACTGAAGCGGTTGAACAGACGATCGAACGAAGCCACGATCGTTTGCTCCGTTATGTCGCAGAAAATCGCCGTATCTATGGCGTCACCACCGGATATGGCCCCCTGGCCAATACCATGGTCGGTCGTGATCACTCCCATCAATTACAGAAAAACCTGATTGCCCACCTGAGCGCAGGGGTTGGCGCACCGCTGAGCCGTCTACAGACCCGGGCGACCATGGTGGCTCGGGTCAGCGCTCTGGCGCGTGGGTATTCGGGTGTGTCTCCCGGCGCTGTGCGGTGTCTACTGCAATGCCTGAATCACGATGCCATACCGGTGGTGCCCTCGATGGGAACGGTTGGTGCCAGTGGTGATCTGACGCCCCTGGCGCATATTGCGGGGGCGATGATGGGGCAGGGTGATATGCGTCTGGCTGGCGGTGGTGTAAGGCCCTCGATTGACGTTCTGGGGGAAATCGGCCTGCAGCCCTTCGAACCCGGTGGTAAAGATGCGCTCGCCCTGGTTAACGGGACGTCGGCTATGACCGGGATCGCCGGCATTAACGGCACCGGGGCGGAGCGGGCTTTGCGCTGGAGTACTCTACTGTGTGTCGGGCATGCCGAGGTATTGGATGGTCAACTGGAAGCCTGGCACCCGGCGTTTGGTGATGTTCGTCCGCACCCGGGACAGCAGCGACTGCACCGCTGGCTGAACCAGCTAATCAAAACATCGGATCAGCCATTGCAGGATTCGTATCGGGTTGATGCGGACAGCCTTGCGTATCTGGAGGCGCCGATTCAAGACCCTTACAGCTTACGATGTGCGCCCCAATTACTGGGCGCAGTGAGTGATCAGATAGACTGGCACAACCAGGTGGTCAGCATTGAGCTGAACAGCGTCACGGACAACCCGATTCTACCGGACCGTCTCGACGGGGTGCTTCATGGGGGTAACTTTTATGGCCAACATGTTGCCCTGGCGTCGGATGCTCTGGCTAACGCGGTGATCACCATGGCGGTTCATGCTGAAAGACGGATCGCCCGGCTTTGTCATCCGCGATTGAACAAGAACTTGCCTGCGTTTCTCCAGCCTGAACAAAACGGCCTGCAAAGCGGGTTCATGGGAGCGCAAGTGACCGCCAGTGCCCTGCTGGCGGAGATGCGCACGAAGGCTATACCAGCGTCCATTCAGTCAATCCCCACCAACGGCGATAATCAGGACGTTGTCACTATGGGAACCATAGGGGCTCGCCGCACTCATGAACTTCTGGGGCTGCTTTATTCCTTATTGGCCATTGAAGTGCTGATGGTTGCTCAGGCAGTTGACCTTCGGTTGGAACAGAACCCAGATAACCGGTTTGGAGAGTCGGTTGTCGGATTACTGGAGTGGGTACGTCGTCAGGCACCAAGACTGACTAACGATCGCCCCCTGCATCAGGATATCGAACGGCTTGCTGGGGCCATTCAACAGCCGGGAACGCTGGCAGATCAACTTGGTTTTTCTCATTGAATTGTTATCACCTCTTGGAGATTGAATAAATGAAACGAGTAAGGTTTGAACCCGATGACATGCGCAACGCCATGGCCAGTCTCAGCGATCAGGAAATCGACAACCTGATGTACGGCGCGGTCGAGCTGGACGCAGAGGGCACGATTTTACGTTACAACCTTGCCGAGTCAGAGCTGACCGGCCGCCAGCCGGAGGAAGTCATTGGCCGGAATTTTTTCAATGACGTCGCGCCCTGTACTCGCACCGATGAGTTTTCAGGACGCTTTTTCAAAGGCGTTGAGACCGGCGAGTTCAACGCCGTGTTCGAATATGTTTTTGATCATGAAATGGCCCCAACCAAGGTCAGGATTCTGATGATCAAATCCGTCGAACGGGATAGCTATTGGCTCCTGATAAAACGGAAAATTCTCGATGACGCTGAGAATTAAGGCCAGAGTTAACTAAAAATCAGGCGGCGTTCGCCTTCCGCCAGGCCAGCTCATTTGAGATGGTAGCTTTTGGTTGCAGCATCTCAAAGTTGATATCGGCGATTTCCTTGCCATCCTTGAGCCGTTGGACGAAGTCCTGATTGGCCAGTGCTTTTTTGCCAATGGCCAGAAGGGCACCGGGATACTGAGTTGCAACGTCCGTGTAGTTGGTTTCGTCAATGCCGCCGTTAAGAATCAGATCAACCCCGTCGACTTCCTGGGCGACACTTGCAAGGCTGCCAGGGCCGCTCGCGAAATGTTGACGGTTTACGCCGCCGTCGGTGGTGTGTACAAAGTCGGCTCCGGCGTCCCGGACCGCTTCTACCACCTGACGGAAACCTTCCGCACCTTCGGGAAGTTGGTAGTCAGGATCCGTCACTGTGCCCTGTGATAACCGAATGCCAACCGGGTAGCCCTCGCCAACCGCGTGCCGCACCGCACGGATAATCTCCACGGAAAGGCGCAACCGGTTTTCCAGCGAGCCACCATAGCTGTCTTCCCGCTTATTGAAGTGGGTGCTCAGGAACTGGTTCAGCAAATAGCCGTTGGCGCCATGAATCTCGATACCGTCAAAGCCGGCCGCTTTGGCGTTTTTGGCAGACTGGGCAAACCCGGCAATGGCGGTTTGTATGTCAGCGTCGTTCATGGCTCCCGGGACCTGCCAGACTTTCTGGTCGCCGTAGAAACCGAGTGGGGCACCTTTGGGGGCGATTTCGCTGGGGCCTAATGGTTGATCGGTATACCGGTTTGCCTGGAATTGGGCTCCGGCATGCATGAGCTGGGTGTAGATCTTGCTGCCGGCTGCATGGACCCGCTCAACAATGGTTTTCCAACCTTCAATCTGGGCGTTGTTAATAAGGCCCGGCTGGTTGCCATAACCCTGGCTGGACTCTGTGTCCGTGTAGGTGCCTTCGGTGATTACCAGACCGAAGCCGCCTCTGGCGTAACGCTCATAATGATCAGCCATCAGGGTGTTGGGCGTGCCGTCCGCGTTAGCGCTGGTGCGAGTCATCGGGGCCAGTGCGAAATGATTGGGCATTTCGATGGAGTTAAAGTTTACAGATTGCAGCAGGTCGCTCATCGATACTCCTCATTCGTTGCTAAAGTGAGCGCAGTATCGGTGGGGCCGGCAAATTCTGATAGCGGAGATTATCGACTCAGGTTGTCAGTTTTTTTGAATGATCGTTCTCAAATTGCTTGTAATCAGGAAGACGCCCACAAAAAAGCCCGGATCGTAATACCGGGCTTTGGTATTTTGCCTCATGAGGCATCAAGACTTTGCGGCTCTTTGCTTTATTATTCAGGCGAGGCAGATTCGGTAGCGAACAACGCGCGCCGCCTCTTCCCGGACCCATTCAATTCGGTGGCCGGTCAGCTCACAAAGCGTCTGAAGGTCTTTACGGCCGCTGGGGTCATCGGTCAGGAATTCGACCTGCGTACCACTGGGCAGGTCCCGAGTGCGTTTTTTAAGACGAAGAATCGGGAGAGGGCACACCAGACCAACGGCATTGATCTGATGTACCTCTTGAGGTGGCGTTGATTGCTTAATCAAGCCGCACGTTTTGTTCTGTGGTGTAATGCTCGGCCGTTGACCAGCCCATCTGGTTCAGTACCAGCGGGGCGCAAAAGGCGACCACCAGGGCCAAGACAAAACCGGAAATCATAGCTTTCATGACGCCTCTCCTTTGCCTTGCTTGGCCTGGACCTCTTCAACCCACAGATCGTGGTGCTGGCGAGCCCATTCTAAATCAACCTGACCGTTACCCATGGCATCGAACGCACCCTCCATACCGACCGAGCCGATATAAATGTGAGCAAGGATGGCCACCATCATGACGAAGGCCACTATCGAGTGCCAGATGTTAGCCAGCTGCATCTCTTCGTGGGGCGCCAGGGTGGTTGGGAAATCGGTTCCGATGATGCTGTTTATGAGGGCGAACGTGTCCGCAAACATGAATAGCTCAAACGGAAACAGCAGTGACAGGCCGGACAAAGATACTGAGAAGCCCAGCACCATGACGGTCCAGAAAACAATTTTCTGGCCGGCGTTGAACTTCTTGGCCGAGGGGTGACTTTTGCCGACGAATCCGCCGCCTGCCTTGATCCAATGCCAATCCAGCTTGTTGGGGATGTTGTGGGCGACCCACATGATAAACGTCAGCACCAGACCCAACATGAAGGCCCAGGCGATGTTGTTGTGAACCCACTTGGAGCCAACGGCCAAAGTAGAGTAGAAGTCCGGACCCAGAACCGGTATCAAGAAGCTGCGACCCATCAAAGTGATCAGGCCGGTGACAGCCAAAGCGACAAACGAGCCCGCCAACAGCCAGTGGCCGAGACGTTCAACCGGTTTGAAGCGTTCAATCGTGGTGCCGGCAGGGCCACCGTCGATCATGATTTTGCCGCGTCCAAAATAGAACACGGCCAGCAATACGATGATGGCCACAAGCGCGCCACCGCCATAAGTAATCATCGGTCCCTGCCGTAACTCATACCAGGGCATGCCGCCGTCCTGGATCAGGACATCGACTGCCGGGCCCCGGGCCTGGGTTTGGATATCAATGTCGTTGTAACGAACACCGCGCCAGACCTCGGGGTCCGAGCGTCCGCCCAGGGTCCCTAACGGACCGTCGACCGAATGTGCATTATCGGGGTTGCCCAGGTTTTCAGACCGGAACGACTCGTCGACATCCATTTGAGCCTGACGTGCCATGATATCTTCCAGGGTTTGAGCTCCCCCGGTAGCCGTTCTGTCAACCGTCGGGGCTTCTTGAGCCAAGGCCGGGTTGAGCATCAGCGCCGTCAACGCAAGGAGGACGGCACCGAATATTTTTAAATCCATGAGAGCACTCCAACGGAATCACCAAAAGAATTCTTTGCCACAACCAATTCCGGGGCCCGAAGGCCCCGGAACGATTGGGCCAGTTTAAGCGCCCTTCTTCTCGTAGGCGGTGCCCCATCCCCAGGCGCCGGAACCAAAACCGCGGTTCACAATACGCTGACGATAGATGTCCGCTACTTCGTTGCCATCACCGGCCAACAGGGCTTTGGTTGAGCACATCTCCGCACAGATTGGCAGCTTGCCCTCTGCAATACGGTTGCGCCCGTACTTGTTGAATTCAGCTGTGGAATTGTCTTCCTCTGGACCACCTGCACAGAAAGTGCATTTGTCCATTTTGCCACGGCTGCCAAAGTTGCCCGCTTGCGGGAACTGGGGCGCGCCGAAGGGGCAAGCGTAGAAACAATAGCCACAACCAATACACAGGTCCTTGGAGTGCAATACGATGCCGTCTTCGGTCTGGTAGAAGCAGTCTGTCGGGCAGACGGCCATACAAGGCGCGTCTGAACAGTGCATGCAAGCTACCGAGATCGAACGCTCTCCGGGCTTACCATCTTCGATGGTGACCACGCGCCGACGGTTGATGCCCCAGGGGACTTCGTGTTCATTCTTACAGGCCGTGACGCAGGCATTACACTCAATACAGCGTTCGGCGTCGCAAAGAAACTTTGCTCGTGCTTGTCCTTCAAGTGCCATTTTCTACACCTCTTATTATGCTGGCATGATCGAACACAGGGTGCATTTGGTCTCTTGCATCTGCGTGACCGAGTCGTACCCGTATGTCTGAACTGTGTTTGTTGACTCACCCAGGACGATAGGATCTGCGCCCTTTGGGTACTTGTCTCTGAGATCCTTACCCTCAAGGTGTCCACCGAAGTGGAAGGGCATGAAGACCACGCCAGCGCCAACGCGCTCGGTGATCATTGCCTTCACTTTGATGCGTGCGCCTTCAGGGCCGGAAACCCAGACGTCCTTGCCATCTCTGATGTTCAGATCATTCGCATCGCGCGGATTCACTTCAATGAACATGTCCTGTTGCAGCTCCGCGAGCCAGGCGCTTGAGCGCGACTCATCACCACCACCTTCATACTCGACCAGACGGCCGGAAGTCAGAATGAGCGGGAATTCCTTGCTGAAGTCTTTCTTCTGAATCGACTCATACATTGTCGGGACGCGCCAGAAGTTCTTGTCTTCATAGGTCGGGTAATCTTCGACCAGGTCGCGACGGTTGGTGTACAGCGGCTCGCGATGAAGCGGCACGGGATCCGGGAAGTTCCAGACAATGGCACGGGCCTTGGCATTACCAAAGGGCGCACACTCGTGTTTGATCGCAACACGCTGGATACCGCCGGAAAGGTCGGTTTTCCAATTGGTGTTTGCACCGGCAACCGCGTCAATGCTGGCACGCTCTTCGGCGGTCAGATCTCCGTCCCAGCCAAGGTCCATCAGCATCTGCATGGTGAACTCGGGATAGCCGTCCTTGATCTCGGAGTTTTTCGAGTAGACGCCCTCGGCCAGCAGATTGTCACCGTCGCGTTCAACGCCAAAACGGGCGCGGAAGGTAAGGCCACCTTCGGATACGGGCTTGCTCATGTCGTACAGCACGTGGGTTCCCGGATGGTTCATCTCGGGAGTGCCCCAGCATGGCCAAGGCAGTCCGTAGGTGTCGCCGTCACAGGGCCCGCCGGTGGCACGCAGCGTGGTCCGGTCGAAATGGTGCTGGTTCGCCATGTGCTTCTTCAGACGCTCTGGCGATTGCCCGGTATAGCCGATGGTCCACATGCCACGGTTGAATTCCCGGGTTGTGTCTTCGATATTGGGCTGGTTGCCTTCAATGGCAATGTTGCGGAACATGCGCTCGGTGAAACCAAACTTGTCCGCGAACAGCTTCATGATTTCGTGATCGACCTTCGAGTCAAACAGCGGCTCGACGACCTTTTCACGCCACTGCAGCGACCGGTTGGAAGCGGTGACTGAGCCTGAGTTCTCGAACTGGGTTGTTGCCGGCAGCAGATAGGCTCCGTCCTTCCGGTCGTGAAGCACCGCCGACACGGTCGGGTAGGGATCTACTACCACCAGCAGGTCGAGCTTCTCCATGGCTTCCTTCATTTCCAGCATACGGGTCTGGGAGTTGGGAGCGTGGCCCCAAAGCACCATGGCCCGGGTGTTATCCGGCTGGCCCAGGTTTTCCTTGGCCTCCAGAACACCGTCAATCCAGCGGGATACCGGAATACCTTTTTCGTTCATCATGGCCTTGGACTTGCCGTCCTTGTCCATGGTGGCAAACCGACCCTTCAGGTAATCCAGGTCCTCTTCCCAAACCCGCGCCCAGTGCGCCCAGGAACCGGCTGCGAGGCCATAGTAGCCGGGCAGGGTATCGGCCAGCACGCCAAGGTCGGTGGCGCCCTGGACGTTGCAGTGACCGCGGAAGATGTTTGTGCCGCCGCCCTCTACGCCCATATTACCCAGTGCCAACTGCAGTACACAGTAAGCGCGAGTGTTGTTGTTACCATTGGTGTGCTGGGTGCCACCCATGCACCAGATAACGGTACCTGGGCGGTTGTTGGCCAGAGTCCGCGCAACGCGCTCAAGTTGGCCGCCCGGGGCGCCAGTCACACGCTCGACTTCTTCAGGGTTCCAGCGTTTCACCTCTTCGCGGATGTCATCCAACCCGTAAACTCGGGTGCGAATGAACTCCTTGTCTTCCCAGCCATTCTCAAAGATGTGCCAGAGAATGCCCCAGACCAGCGCAACGTCTGAACCTGGACGGAAGCGCACGAACTCGTCGGCGTGGGCCGCGGTGCGGGTAAAACGCGGGTCACAGACAATCAACGGTGCGTTGTTTTCTTCCTTGGCCTTGAGAATATGCAGCAGCGACACAGGGTGTGCTTCCGCAGGATTACCGCCAATCAGGAAAATCGCCTTGGACTTGTGGATATCGTTGTACGAGTTGGTCATCGCACCGTAGCCCCAGGTGTTGGCTACGCCGGCTACCGTGGTGGAGTGGCAGATACGGGCCTGGTGGTCGACGTTGTTGGTGCCCCAGTAGGCCGCAAACTTACGGAACAGATAGGCTTGCTCGTTGGAGAACTTTGCACTTCCCAGCCAGTAGACCGAGTCAGGGCCGCTTTGCTCGCGGATCTCCAGCATCTTGTCGCCGATCTCGTTGATCGCGACATCCCAGGAAATCTTTTCCCATTGGCCGTTAACCATCTTCATGGGGTATTTCAGGCGACGCTCGCCGTGGCCGTGTTCACGCACCGCGGCACCCTTGGCGCAGTGGGCACCCATATTGAAGGGGCTGTCCCAGCCAGGTTCCTGTCCGGTCCACACGCCATTCTGAACTTCGGCTTCGACCGTGCAGCCGACCGAGCAGTGCGTGCACACGGATTTTTTCATGACGACATCGCCGCCCGATGTTGACGGAGCCGCCGCTTTGACACGGGTGGACGTCATCGACAGAGCCGCTAAACCGCCCACTGCAACACCGGAGGCTGTCAGGAACCCCCGACGATCCATGGTTTTCGCAGCGAGGGATGAAAGTAAAGATCCCGCACGGGAGCCTTTCGCTACCCCGTTGGTTTTCTTCCTTAACATGTCACTTACCTCTCTCTTTTATTATTCTCGTTTTTCCGGCGGTGCGGTCATTCAAGAGCCTTTCGCTACCTTGAATAACTCGCGCATCCTCAAAAGCGAGCCGATTCCAGATATTTACGTGTGTGCTCAGTGTCACGAAGACCGCGGCTTTTGGGAACGTCTTTTACGACGGCCTCGGCTGTGGCGTTCGGTGCAACTGCCATGGCAACGGCAGCTGGAACTGCGGTTGCGGCCATGCGCAAGAAATTGCGACGGCTGTTTTCACGCTTTTGGTTGTCCATAGGACACCTCCACCTGAGTTAAGGGACCGGTAAGATCCCGTTTATTGAAGTGCAAATGCCTCAGCCTCTACATCCATGAACGCCCGACCCAGCGAGCCAACAGGACCATAGAAAATTGCGGTTTGCGCTTTCTCCAAATCGGTAAAAAACAGATTCGCCCACTTTGAAAGGTGCGCGTCATAAAAAGCTTTCTGGGATGACAGTCCGCTGTCGCACTCGAATTCCCCGGTGATGATACCGGCCATGATTTCACACAGGGTGCCCATGTGATCTTCGGGCTCTTTCACTTCGTCGTTGGTTTTGATGCCCCTGGCCCTGAGATCACCCCGCAACGTTGCCAATGGCTTCTCGTTGAGGAATCCAGTCAGGTAATAGCTGGCGTAGGGCAGCAATTCGCCGCGGCCTACGCCGATGAACAGGTTGTTATACTCACGCCTGGCCTCGTCAGGCCTGGTTCGCTTGGCGAGGGCCGCCAGATTTCCGGACGCTGTTCCCAATGCTGTCTCACCACCCTGCAGGGACGCCAGCCCCTGCAGGAGGTCACTCGAAGGTGGATTGCTCAGTAAAACGCCCAGCAGCTGATACATCTGGGCACGGGAGCGTTCTTCGTCAGTGATTGAACGGGGACATTGAACTTCAGCGGTATCGGCCAATGAGTAATCCTTTAGTATTTTGTTTTGGTTATGGCGATATTAATCTTTATACACCGGTGATAAATACGTAGCAACTGTATGCTGAGCGCTAATCGTCGAACCGCATCCTGGGGCGGTAACGAAATGAAGGTTCAACCGCGACCTCTTGCGCCGGTTGCTCAGCAATCGTCTCACGTGGCTCGTCAGGCAGAGCTTCCGGCGCACTTTCGGCCGCCTCTGTTGTTTGGTGCTCTGTCTGACTATCTATCCGATCATCTGTTTGATCATCGCCAGGCTCGTCGGGTTTGTGTGCAAAATCGCCTGTCCGGTCAAAACCCTGTCCCACTTTGTAAAGAGTCTGCACCGCCTTGCCCGCGCCCGCGACTGTGGTGTAATCCTCGTCGTAGTCGTTGAGCCCGTCCAGTACCGCCAGCACCGGGTTGGATCTCCACAGCGAGCGTAGCGCCCGGCGGCGCAACAGCTCAGGAATTTCCTTCCGCATAAAGCCGGTGATGTCAGTGCCAAGTTCAATGGCATCCGGGTTTGGCAAATTGTATTTTTCCAGTACCTCAAGCTCTGGCAGGGCCTCGTTGGCGACCAGTTCCAGCTCTTCGGGGGACTGCTCGGGCTCTGCTGCAGGGACAGGAGCTGCCTCGGCCCCTGTAACGGCCTGGGTTTTCTTTCTTGACCAGCGCTGGAGACGTGATTCTGCCATCAGTGAACTCGCGGTTTCTTGATATTGGTGGGGGCACGATAGACGTCGCTTTGCTGACGGATGCGGGGGTCGCCCTTCCCGTCCTCGACTCCCTCAACATCGATTTCGTCACGACGACGTTTCTTGAACGGCTCCTCAATGTAGTGCTGGTCGATGAACTCTTTAATCCAGGCGGCCAGGGAATCCGGAATCGGCACCGCTTCGACAATGCTTTCGCCGCTGTCCAGGGCGTCCAGCGCCTCATGAGCGCTGGCTGTCACCGTACTAAGGACCCACCCTGACGGCGACTTGCTGGTCTGATCCCTGTCCATGATTACCCAAACCGAAGGAACAGCCATATTCAGGGAAACAAGATAACCTTCAACATCGGCGCGATATAATTCCATTTGCACAGTGCCGGCGTGATAATCCACAACCTCGCCGTCGCGAACAAGCTCTTTCCAGAATGCGTCCGGGGCACCGGCGAAAACAGCAACCGGCTTCCAGATTTCCCGAGCCCACTGAGTAACGCCGGGTGTCCGCCGGACGACTGCGCCAATTTGCAACTCACGCTTCCAGCTTTTGGTATTGCGGCTCATCAACGGCTCTCTATACAACTTTAATGTGGCTCAGCAGCCAACCTCCAAATGACTTCGAAGACCAGAGGCTCAAGTGGCTGACAGTAATTCACGTCCATCAAGATAGCAGAGCGGGTGCTATTCTCCCATTATCCAATTGTCGAATGACGAGAGGGTGTGTCATCCTCATGCGGTAGGATAACCAGCAATTATAAAAATACCTGATAGTGTCAAAATAGAGTCAAAACCCTGATGACGACAAAAAAAACCCTGCTTCTTTGCACCTGCGATCACACTCAGACTTTTAACGCCGAGGCGCTGCAAGCGGCCGCGGCGGCTGAGCAGGTGATTGCGGTGGATCAGCTGTGCGGCACCGACTTGAATTTGGCCGCCGAGCACCTGGGCGGCAATAACGAAGTACTTATTGCCTGTGGTCAACAGGCCGCGTTCTTCGAACGCCTGGGCGAGGACCTGGAAGCTGAAACCCAGCACTCTGCGTCCATGAGGGCAATCGATATCCGCGACCGTGCCGGCTGGAGCTCTTCCAGGGCAAATGCCAAGCGCGTTCATGCCAAACAGGCGGCCCTGGTCGCGGCCGCCCAGCTACCGGCGTCTTCAGCGCCGGTAAAAACCATCGAGTCCAGCGGGATTTGCTGCATTGTTGGCCCCACCGAAAAGGCGGTCAGAATGGCCGAGTTGGTGCAGGACGAGCTGGGTGTCACCTGCATCGTGAGTGATTCCGGCCCGATACAGTTGCCTTCTGCCGCTTACGACCTGGCCAAGGGAAAGTTAACAGCCGCCAGCGGCGCGCTCGGCAATTTCAAACTGGAGTTCGAACGGCTGCAGACTTTGCACCCTGCCGGCCGCGGGGCGCTTGGCTATGGTGAGGTGAAAGCCTCCGCCAGCAGCGAGTGCGACGTGTTTATTGATTTGCGTGGCGGTGAGCCAGCGTTTCCCAGCTATCAAAAGCGCAACGGTTATTTCTGGGCGGATCCGGCCAAATCCGGCGAGCTGGAGCGTATCGCCCTGACCGCGAGGAATCGGGTCGGTGAGTTCGAGAAAACCGTGTATTTTAATCTGGAGCCTTCGCTGTGCGCGCACTCCCGCGCGAATCAGCCCGGATGTACCCGTTGTCTGGACGTGTGTCCGACCGAGGCCATTTTTTCCTTTGGCGAGCACGTGCAGATCGATTCCGATATCTGCGCGGGTTGCGGATCCTGCGCGGCGGTTTGTCCAACCTCTGCCGTGACGATGAACGAGACGCCGTTCGAGGCGCTCACCCAGGTGATTTCCACCCTTGGCAAAGTCTATCGTGAGCAGGCTGAAGAATCCCCGCGTCTGGTGTTCCATACCCTGGGCGCCGGCGGCGACGCTATCGCCAAGCTGGCCCGTTACGGCGCTGGGTTGGCGGACGATCTGATCCCGCTGGGTCTCGAGCACGTGGACCGCATCGGCCACGCTGAAATAATGGCGGCGTTTGGTGCAGGTTTTGCCGAGGTGCTGGTGCTGGCTGACAACGACACCGACCGTGAGGCGGTTACCTCAGAAGTTGAGCTGGCCCAGGCCATGCTTAAAGGCACTAAAAACGCCCCGAGCCGGACCCGGGTGATTGCCGCCGACGAGCTGGATGCCGCTGGCGACAACGCCGGTCGGGTCAGTGAGCCGGTGCTGCTGGTTGGCGGTCGCCGAGATATCACCCGGGTGACCGTCGCCGCGATGACCGCCAAGGTCGAAGAGCCGATTCCACTGCCGGTGGGCGCGCCCTACGGGGCCATCGAAATCAATTCCGATAAATGCACGCTCTGCCTCGCTTGCGTGTCGCTCTGTCCTACCGGCGCCCTGGGTGATCATCCGGACCGGCCAGAGGTTCAGTTCACCGAAAACGCCTGCGTTCAATGCGGCGTTTGCGAGAGCACTTGTCCGGAGACGGCCATTGTCCTCAAACCTCAGCTGGACGTGTCCAAGGCCGCGCTGAGCCCGCGGGCGTTGCATGGCGAGGATCCGTTTGAGTGTATCAAGTGTGGGACGCCGTTTGGCGTTGCCAGCACCATAAACCGAATCGTTGAAAAGCTGGAGAATCAGCATTGGATGTATACCAACTCTGATAACGTGCAGCTTATCAAGATGTGTGACAATTGCCGCGTCAAAGCCCAATTCCACGGGGACACTGCCCCTATGGCGAGCGGCGAACGTCCCCGGATTCGTACCAGCGACGATTACCTGGACAGCTAAATACCCAACAGGATAAGACATGGTTGAATATACTGAGGTTGGCAAACCCAACCTGATTGGTACCGATGCGCCCAGGCCGCAAGACAAGAATCCGAAGGGCATTGATCGCATTATCGCCATTGCTTCGGGCAAGGGCGGAGTGGGCAAGTCGACGGTGGCGTCGAATCTGGCCGTGGCACTGGCCTCCAAGGGCCTGAAAGTGGGCCTGCTGGACGCCGATGTCTATGGCCCCAGCCAGCCCCGCATGATGGGCGTTTCCGGACGCCCATCCAGCCCTGACGGCCATACCATTCTGCCGCTGCGCAACCACGGCGTGACCCTGATGTCCCTGGGCCTGATGACCCCGGATGACGAGGCGATAATCTGGCGCGGGCCCATGCTGATGGGCGCGCTGGAGCAAATGATGAACCAGGTGGATTGGGGTCGGCTGGATGTCTTGCTGGTGGATCTTCCCCCCGGCACCGGTGACGTCCAGATGACCCTGAGCCAGAAGTTCTTTGTGGCCGGCGCTGTAGTGGTGTCTACCCCTCAGGACATTGCCCTGATGGACGCCCGCAAAGGCATCGACATGTTCAACCGGTTGGACGTGCCGCTGTTTGGCCTGATCGAGAACATGGCGTCGTTTGTTTGTGACGGTTGCGGCAAGCAGCACCATCCCTTCGGGTCCGGAGGCGCCAAGAGGGAGGCCGAAAAGCTGGGCGCGCCTTTCCTGGGGGAAATTCCCCTGGATCTGGATATTCGAATCGGTTCGGACGGCGGTGTGCCGATTGTGGTCTCGAAGCCGGAAAGCTTGCAGTCCAAGGCCTTCCAGCGCATTGCCGATGAAATTATCGCCTCTGAGGCCTACGCCCGAGCTATCCAATGATCGAGTCCCCGCATTTTCCGCCGCTCTTAAACGGCGAAGTCGTGCCCAAACACACGGACCCCTTCGATAAGGCCGTCAGTCAGGCCATTGCCGGGGTCGACTCAGGGACGATTTTTTACTCGGAGGCGCGCGAAATCTTGCGGGCCGCTCTGGTGCTGGCGCCGGAGACACCTCTGGAAGAGGCTATTCAGGCCGTCTATGTCGCCCAGATAGGTCTGGCCGAGAGCCTGGGTGCCCTGGCGCCACCGGAAGTGCCGGTGCATTTTCAATGGCCCGATCGCATCAAGGTCAACGGCGCGGTCTGTGGTGGTGTCCGCTTTGCGGCGGATGTGTCAGACCCGACGGCGCATCCAAGCTGGCTGGTCATAGGCATCGACGTGCCTTTCATACCGGTGAACGACGAGCCCGGAAAAAATCCCAATCAAACCTGTCTGTTCGAAGAGGGTTGCAGCGAAATTGAACCCATGGCCCTGCTGGAAAGCTGGTCCAAGCACACGCTCCTGTGGCTGACCTACTGGATAGAGAGCGGGTTCGAACGGGTACATAACAACTGGCGGCCGCGCTGCGACAGCCTGGGTAAAGAAATCGAGCGACCCAGGCCCGGTATCTTCGTCGGGCTGGATGAAAAAGGCCGGATGCTATTGCGACAGGATGTCATGACCGAAACCGTAAGCCTGATTGAATTCGCGGAGCACACATGAAACTGGCCCGAACCCTGCGTCTGGATATATCCGATGAAAATGTTTACGAACTGCCGGCCCCCAGCGGTGAATGGGCCATTTCGGGAGGCTTTGAGTTCTCCAACTGGAGCGAAGCGCAGCTGAAGGCCAAGGCCCGTCAGGCCTTTACTAACGGCTGGTACAGCATAGAATCCGGTGGTCGCGCCAGTTTTGTCGGCGTCTCTAACATCACCGAAGCGGAACTGGAAAAGTTGCGTCAGACTCTGGCCCACACCTTTGTCGAGCGTTACGGCGCGCCGGACTATGAGGCGGCTTACCCGGTGGCCTCCGAAGAAATCGACCAGATGCGCCAGATGTGTGAGGATTTTGAGGAGAATACGCTGCTGATGGTCAGCCGTACCCTGACCGATTTGGGGGTGGAGGAAACCTACCGCTCCCGCGCCCCGCAGGATGCCCCGATGGAGGCGTTCGCGGTGCACGGCGGCTACGAGTAGCTACAGGCCGAAACTGCCGTAGGGCATAAATCGCACAGGGGTGCCCGGCTCTATCTGCTGGGCGCTTTCGTCCAGCTCTACCAAGCCCTCTGACCAAGCCAGCCCGGTTACCCGGCCCGAGCCTTCCGAACCAAACACCTCTACTTTTCCATCCCGGACCCGAGCCCGCAGCATCTCGCTGCGCCCCGGTTTTTTGTTTTTGGTAAAGTTTGCGGGCATGAAATAGCCCTGAGGTTCGAACCACTCGCCCCCGGCCAGCAATGCCATGGCCGGAGCCCCGAAGCGCAACGCGCAGACCCAGGCTGCCACCGGATTGCCCGGCAAGCCCACCACCGGGGTGCCCTGGAACATCGCCAGCGCCAGGGGGCGGCCCGGTTTCAGGGCAATCCGCCAGTTGCTGATGTCGCCGTGGGCTTTCAGGGTTTTCGATACGTGGTCCTCGTCGCCGGCCGAAACGCCGCCACTGGTCAGGATCAGGTCGCATTGGTCGACGCCACGCTTCAGGGCGGCTTCCACGTCTTCGGCCCTGTCCAGCGCATGGCCCAGGTCCACCAGTTTATAGCCAAGTTGTGTGACCAGTGCGCTCAGCATCGGACGATTGGCGTCGTAAATTTGCCAGTCGGTGACCGCTGCACCCACCGGTTTTACTTCATCTCCGGTGGACAGAACGCCGACCCGTAGCTGCTGGTAAACATCGACCGATTCGACACCAACGCTGGCAAGGACGGAAATCTGGGTGGGTGTCAGGCGAGTAGACGCCGTGAGAATCCGGTCCTGCGCCTTTATATCTTCGCCCGCTTGACGTGCGTTGGCTCCGGCTTTCAAGGCGCCGTTGAAATGCAGCTCCCCACCGATAAGCTCGCAGTCTTCCTCCAGGGCCACCGTATCGGTGCCGGCCGGTATCACTGCGCCGGTCAGAATCCTGATGGCGTAGCCTTCCGGTACCTGGCCGGTGTAGGGCTGACCGGCAGCACTGCGGCCTTCCATCAGAGGCATGGCGCAGGGCACCTGGGTCAGCGGTCCCGCGAATGCGTAGCCATCTACTGCCGAATTGCTGCTGGGGGGATGGGCCCTTGGTGCCTGAATGTCTTTGGCCAGTATCCGGCCATTGGCTTCGGAAAGCGGTACCGCTTGATCGACACCCACCACCGGGTGCAAGCGCGAACGCAATCGCTCCAGGGCTTCGTTTACCGGCGTCCAATTTACTCCCGGAGGCAGGGCGAAACAGTCATTGCGAAGCTCTTTCATGATTCCTCCACCAGAGATTTCTCGCGGTTTAGAACAAAATCAGCGATCCCGGCAATGTCACCGGTGTTAAAAACCGGGCCCGGGAAATCTGCGGCGTAATCCGCCGCGACGGCAATGATACCGGCATCATTCGGGTACAGGGGCGCGCGGTCGCACGCCTGCCGGTGCACCTCAATCTTGGGGTGCGAATGGGTTTTGAACCCCTCAACCACAACCCAGTCGCAGGGCCCCAGCCGGCTAAGCAGTTCTCCCAGTGTCGGCTCGTTGGCGCCCCGCAGTTCGTGCATGATGGCGAATCGTTGCCCACCGGCCAGGATGACCTCCTGCGCGCCCGCCTCGCGGTGCTTATAGCTGTCTGTTCCGGGCTGATCCACGTCCACCCCATGGTGAGCATGTTTGATGGAGCTAACGGTTAAACCGCGGCCCGACAGTTCCCGAATCAGTGCGCTGGCCAGGGTGGTTTTGCCACAGTTCTTCCAGCCGACGATACCAATCACATTCATTTTAGATTCTGCTCCGCCCAGGCAAGGTCTTCCGGGGTGTTGATGTTGAAAAAGTCATCTGGCCCAAACACCACCAGGGACTCGCCTTGGGCCTGGGTCCACTGACGAATCTTGCGCACGCCGTCGTTCAGGGCAGACCGTAAATCTTCCCGAAGGTCGACCCGCCAGCGGCCGAAGGTGGGTTGAGGAAGCCGGCCACGTTCGGGGTCTGGCGTCGCCGCCAATACCACCGGGGTCTCGCTTTCGGCCAGTCGTTCCGCCAGATCCAGAGGAAAGGACGGTGTATCCGCGGCGACGCTGATCAGCCACTCATGGCCCTGCTCGGCGGCCCAGTCCATACCTGCCAGCACGCCAGCCAGCGGGCCCGGAAAATCGGCAACAGAGTCTGTTACCACCGGCAGCCCCAGGTCCTTAAAACGGCTCGGGTCGCCGTTGGCGTTCAGCACCACGGCGTCGACCTGTGGTGTGATTCGGTCAATAACCCGGTGAATCAACGAGGTGCCGCCAAGCATCAATCGCCCTTTGTCACCGCCACCCATTCGGTTTGCCTGACCACCGGCGAGAATGACAGCGCACTCACTCATGCTTTGCACCTTTTCGCCGCATTTTCTTGTCGTCATCCGGAATCTGCGACAGGTCCTGATCGAATACCAGTCTGTGTTGGCCGCTGAGGCAGGTGAATTTCTTGCCCCGCATCCGCCCGATCAGCGTTAGCCCGACCTGCTGAGCAATATCGACACCCCAGGCGGTGAATCCTGACCGGCTGATCAGGGTGGGGATGCCCATAAGGGCTGTTTTAATGACCATCTCAGAAGTCAGGCGGCCCGTGGTGTAGAGGACTTTGTCTGCAGCGGAAATACCGTTCAGGTGCATCCAGCCAGCGATTTTATCGACGGCGTTATGGCGACCGACGTCCTCCATGTAAGCGAGGACCTCAAGCCCCTGGCACAGGGCCGTGCCGTGAATGGCGCCGGTTTCCATATACAGGCTGGGGGTGTGGTTAATCTGGTAAGAAAGGTCATAAAAGGTACTGGTGTGCACCGGTGTGTCTGGTAATTGCAGCCCGTCAAGCCCGGCCATCATGTCGCCGAATACCGTCCCGACAGCGCAGCCGGAAGTGCGTGTTTTCTTTTCCAGCTTGTCCTCAACATCGGTCAGACCGGCGGTCCGTACCACAACGACTTCCAGTTCCTCGTCGAAATCAATCCCGGTAATCGGGTTGGACTCATTGAGCATGCCCTGGTTCAGCAAGAAGCCCAGCGCCAGATACTTCGGGTGGTCGCCGATGGTCATGGCCGTAACGATTTCCTGACTGTTCAGGTAGATGGTCAGGGGTCGTTCTTCGATGACGCTGATCGCCTTCGATTGGCCGTTTTCATCGACACCCTCGACCTTGCGGGATAACCGGGGGTCGGTGGGGTTGGGTAAAAGGGTTTCAATCATCATGTTGATTCAGTCCTGCCTGTCCAGCCTGGCTGGCGTTCGGGAAAAATAGCTGTTGACCGTTGACTCTAAAGGCGCCGATGGCGGCTTGCCCGGTTTCAGACAACAACCACTGGGCAAACTGCTCCGCCGCGTCATGGTTTGTAGTAGGGCACTTTTCCGAACTAATGGGAATAATGCCGTATTGGTTGAAGAGGGCGGGCTCATCTTCAAATAAGATGATGCTGTCCTGTTTGTTGGCAAATGCGACCCAGGTTGCTCTGTCGGTCAGCACATAGGCACCAAGGCCTGCACCAATGTTGAGAGTGGCGCCCATGCCACTCCCGGTTTCAAGATACCACTGGCCGGATCCAACGTCAGGGTCGACGGCAGCCGCTTGCCACAATGCGCGCTCCTTTTTGTGTGTTCCCGAATCGTCACCACGCGAGGCAAATTTAGCGCGGGCCTGTTTGATGCGCCGCAAAACGTCACTTATATCCGGAGCGCCCGCAACGTTCGCCGGGTCCGCTTCGGGCCCAACGATCACAAAGTCGTTGTACATCAGATCGCGGCGGTATTCGCCATAGCCTTCCGCCACAAAGGTTTCTTCGTCCGGCCTGGCGTGAACCAGCAGCGCATCGCCATCACAGCGCATGGCGTTTTTGATGGCTTGCCCAGTGCCCACGGCGACAATGTGTGCCTGAATACCGGTTTCCTTCTTCAGTAACGGGAGCAGATAAGTGTACAGACCACTGTTGTGGGTCGATGTGGTGGACTGGACCATGACGGTTTCTGCAACCGCATGGGTGCTTAATGCAAGCGCCATCACAATAATGAGATTTTTCATGGCTGCGTTCCCGGGCATTCGTTTACAACACTATTTCACCGGCTAGAAACGCTTTCGCCGACGGAGTAACGGGTGTTTTAAAAAACGGGCTCGCCGGACCATGCTCGGCCACCTGTCCATGGGACATAAATACGACATCGTCTGCCAGACGTCGAGCCTGACTTTGGTCGTGGCTGACCAGAACAATCTTCGTTCCTTCGATGCTCTGGGCTTTGACCAGCGATTCGATTAACAGAACCGATGCCGGGTCCAGACTGGCCGTTGCTTCATCCAGCAACAACAGGGCAGGCTTGCTTAACAGGGCGCGCGCGAGCGCCAATCGTTGTTGTTCTCCGCCGGATAGCATACGAGCCGGCTGGTGAGCGCGATCAGCCAGATGCACCGCCTCCAGCGCCTCGATCAGTTGCTTTGGCCTGGATCTGGCATGCCTGGGTGCCGCAAAGGCGAGATTCTGAAGCGCTGTTCTTCGCAGCAGAACAGGATGCTGGAAAACCATGGCCTGGCGATGGCCGCTGTCAGCCACGCTCAGTTTGCCCAGCGTTATCTGACCCCGGTCCGGCTCTATCAACCCATGCAAGCACCGAAGCAGTAAGGTTTTTCCCGCGCCATTCGGCCCCATAATCACCGTAATTCCGGGGTCTTCGATCGTCAGGTTTACAGTGTCCAGCACGGCCCGGTTGCCTTTGGTCAGTTGCAGGTTGTTGATTCGTATGGGCAGAAGTGAATCAGGCATATTGACGCTTCCCGGCCTGTTCACGCACCGCGATCACCAGTGCATTTACCAGCAAGGACAACGCCAGAAGCACGGCGCCAAGGGCCAGTGCGAGGGTCAGGTTGCCTCTGGATGTTTCCAGCGCAATGGCGGTGGTCATCACTCGGGTGAGGTGATCAATATTGCCGCCGACGATGATCACTGCGCCAACCTCGGCAATGGCCCGACCGAAGCCGGCCAGAATGCAGGTGGTCAGTGCATAGCGTGCATCGACCAGATAGGCCACTATCGCGCGGCGCCCGGTTATACCCAGGGAGTGAAAGGTGTCGCGGTACTCCTGATGAAGGTTTTCAATCACCTGATTCGACAGGGCGGCGATAATCGGCGTGATCAGTATCATTTGGGCGACAATCATGGCAGTGGGTGTGTACAGCAACTGCATCCAGCCGAGCGGCCCGGACCGCGACAACATAAGATAGACGATCAGACCCACGACCACAGGGGGCATGCCCATCAGGGCATTCAGCACAAGGATGGAGAGCTTGCGCCCCGGAAACCGGGTGATCGCAAGCCAGGTTCCCAGAGGTAAGGCAATAACCGCGGCGACCACCAGCGCAATCAGGCTGACCTGGATGGACAGCCAGAGAATTTCAAACAGGTCCGGGTCGAGCGTAGTGATCAGTCGGAATGCTTCTGCCAAAGCGTTCATGGGTGTATGCGGGGCCCTGCAACAGTGAAGCGGAGATTGAACGTTGTTTGCCGCAGATTCGCAAGGGTTTGAGGTAGAGTCAAACCGGTTGGGTCGCTGTGGCTGTTCCGGTTATTACCTCATCAGCCGGATGAAGTGATACCCTCTCCTAACACTACTATTTGCGCGAACCAGGCTGAACGCCGACACTCGGCAGGCCACGCTTAAACCGGAGTCTGAGTCTCACCCATGAGAGTTATTATTCGTTATTTTTTCCGCACCCTTCGCCTTGTCCTGACACCTTTTATGCTGCTTGGCGAAAAGCTGACCACGCCGAAGGCTCTGGTACGCAGCGCCGAGCAACAGGCTCTCGCCGACGAAGCCAGCAAGCAGCTCGCTCTGTACCAGTTCAACGCCTGTCCGTTCTGCATGAAAGTACGCAAGGAAATCGCCCGGCTTGGTCTGAATATAGAAACCCGCGATGCCCAGCATGACTCGGAGCATCGCGCGGCGCTGGAGGCAGGCGGCGGGCGCGTTAAAGTGCCGTGCCTGAGGATTCATCAGGACGACGGCAGTGACCGCTGGCTTTACGAATCCGCCGAGATCAAGGCGTGGCTTCAAGAGCGATTCGAGCCTGCCTGATTGAAGTGTTAACGCATTGCGTCAACTACTTCATCGGGCGTCAGACGACGTAGGCGTCCATGTTCTTTTTGAGCTGATCAGCCAGTTCTTTGAGCTGCTTGCTGGCTTCACTGGTCTTTGACGCCTGCTCGGTGGCTACATCCGTGCTTTCCTTGATGTGCATAACGGACTTGCTGATTTCCTCAGCCACCTGACTTTGCTGCTCTGCAGCGCTGGCCATCTCGGTGTTTTTATCGGAAATGGCGCTCATCGAATCTGTAATCCGATCCATCATCTCCCCACACTCTTTCGACTGGGTACTTATTGTGCTCGCCAGGGCTTCGGTCATGTTCATTTTATCGGAGGCCAGCGTGGATCCGTCCTGCAGCTTGCTCACTTGATCCTGAATCGACGTTACAGACGACTGGGTTCGCGTCGCAAGTGTGCGCACTTCGTCCGCAACCACTGAGAAACCTCGGCCATGTTCACCCGCCCGCGCAGCCTCGATTGCAGCATTCAGTGCCAGCAGGTTGGTCTGCTCGGCGATATCATTAATCATGGTCAGAACGGTCGTGATCTCGTTACTGAACGTCTTCAGGTCTTGAACGGCTTTAACAGAGGCCGAGATCATTTCGCCTTGCTGGCCGATTTCCTTGATCGTATTTCTGAGCAGCGCCTGGCCTTCGCTTACCTGGGCAAAGACCTCTCTGGCCGACTGTTCGGCTTCAACCGCACTTTGCGATACGGTCCCGGCGGTTGACGCCATCTCATGCATGGCGCTGGCGACTTGCTCAGCCTGTTCCCGCTGGTTCTCAACGGCCAGGCGAGAATCGTCGGAAACCATGGCGAGATTGGCCGACTCCTTTGACAGATCGGCCGACGCCGATGTGACATCTTTGATAGTCTTTTGAAGTTTGGCCAGAAGCTTGTCGAACCCATTTGCCATGCGCCCGAGTTCGTCTGTGCGGGTGTAATTGAATCGCACCGTAAGATCGCCTTCACCCTCCGCTATATCTTCGACCGCCTCAACCATCGTTTGCATTGGTTTAAGAATCGTCAGATTCAAAAGCACCGCGATAATGATCATGAGAATGACACCGGCACCAAGAATCGCGGCAGCGGCCATCAATGAACGCGACAAAACCTGCTCGGACACTTCGTCATTCGAAATGCCCGCAACGATCTGGTAACCCCATGGTTCGTAATCTCTTGATATCAGCGACCAGCTGTCCGCATTCTCATTTTGGAGGGCATCGGTTACCAGGTCACGATTCACAGTGTCACTCTCGGTGTTCATGCGAACTTCGCCACTGTCATCAATCAGTGCGACGAATCCGTTATCCAAGACCTTTGCCCCGGCAATAGAGGTTTCGAGTACGGACATGTCTGCGGAATAACCGACGTACCAGATACCGACGACGTCACCTGAATTGTCGAGAATAGGGGAATAACCAGTCAGGTAGGGATTGCCAAGGATATTGATCTTTCCGAAGAACGATTCTTTGGCCATGATCTGGTTATAGGCCGCTCCACCCGGGGTCAGGATCGTGCCCGTTGCACGCGAGCCATCACCTTTCTTGACGTTCGTAGAAACCCGGACGAAGTCCTGGCCTGCTCTCACGAACAAGGTCGCGGTGCCACCCATATCCTGCGTCAGACCGTCGACAAGCTCGAACCGGTTGGCCTGTCCCTGGCCGCCGAGTAAAAGATTGGGGACGGTACGATCGCCGACCTGCACATTGCCGCCGAGTTCGGCGGTTCCCAGAGCTTGTCCGCGTTTTTTGAGAACTTTCATGCTCCCGTCAACGCGATCCATCATGATCGAATGCGTCGTGTTTAATAGCTCATAAACGGCGAGCTCCGCGGCGTTGGCCTGATCGCTTGCGTTATTGACCAGTGTCGAACGAGTAGAGTTCACCGTGAATACGCTGGCAAGAACGACCAGAGTCAGGATAACCCCAAGAACACTCAGCAAAAATTTCAGACGAATCGACATAGTTCTTTTCTCAATTTTGGCCGATAGCAAGATCCCAAACGCCGCTGCACTGGGAAAGCGAAAATAATATTGCCGACAGGTAATGTTAGCAAGACTAATAATGTCCTATCGGCGCGTTCAGGGAAAGCTTAAGGGCACCGGCTAAAAAGGCTGCCTATAGCGGGCTCACCGTAGACGGGTTGCCGTTCGATGTGTCGGTGTCTTCTCTAACGTCGGCCGAGTGAAATGCCGTAATGGGACAAGCTTTGTCCGAGCTGAATCTGCCGCGATTGCCATTGGGCCAGCGCCTCGTCGAGCGTTGAATTTGCCTGGATCGCATCGGCAAGAGAACCGGCGTCTGCAGCCGCCTTTGCGGTCCCGGCCGCGGTGTGGGGACGAACGATAAACGCCGCGTCACCCAGCAGGCATGCCCGGCCAAACACCATTTGAGGCACTGCGATGTCGATTATCGACTGAATGAAAGGGTCGGGCGTCGCCTGAACGAGTTCAGCAAATTTCGGGTGAACCTCTGCGGAGGCTCGGGAATGTATCTGCGCGACCTTGTCGTCCGTAACCCTTCCTGCGGACAGCCCTAGGCTATGAATGCGCCCGGTTCGATCCGTTAGCAAAGAATCAACGTCTTTGGAGTCCGGCGCATCCACGTACCAGACCCAGTTCAATCTTCGACGCCCGGGGGTCGTGTCCGCATTGTCGCCCGGAATCAGGTAGGCAAGAATATGCCCACCGGATCGCGCTTCACAAAAGGTAAAGCGTTCAGCAAAAAAAGAAGCCAGGCCCGGCGGCGCGTCTTGCTCCAACAGTGTCCCCCGCCAGGCAATGTAGCCGGCGTATTCGGGCTTTATATCGGGAAGTAGGTGCCGCCGGGTTGCCGAGCGTACTCCGTCGGCGCCGATGAGAAGGTCTTTCTGAACCGAGCTCTGGTTTTCAAAATTGAGGGTTGCAAGGCCCTCGCTGAGGTCAAATCCAGACACGGATGATCCGGAATGGTATTGCTCATTTCCAAATGTGACTGCGAGCGTTCGGTGAATCGCTTGCCAGGATGTAAAACGTTGTGGCATCCGCTGTGATGCGCCACTGCCGCCGCCGGGCTGCAAGATCACTCGGTGTGAGCACCCGGTTGTCGGAAGCGGTGGGGCGCCGTTACTTTCGAGCAGGGATGAGAGTTCATTCTGAACAACGATGCCAGTACCACGGCTGTTCATCGCGCCACTCGTTCGCTCGTAGATTGACACGTCGCAGCCGATACGGCGAAGACTCACACCGGCGCAAAGCCCCCCGATCGATCCACCTATTATCCCGACACGCAACGAATTGCTTTTGCTATTCATAGAGGTCATTGCGCCTTCGAAAAGAGTCTTGAGGAATCTCTAGTAACATGGTTTTACTCCGTTTGCAGGCGCTTCATTTGAGGTAGGGTGCGCGACCAATGCCGATAAATACGCGCACGGGTTCTACTCAGTTACTGCGGACACTTCTGAAAAGGTATCCGATGGGCTTCCATCCGCCGCCCTGAGCGGCCCCTGTTTATGGCAGCGCTGGATCACCTACCCACGCTACCCTAAGTACCCCTTTTGGGCATTGCAAAAAAGGTCCGCTTTCCAATGATTTCGACGCCGTGACTACAAAACAAATCTTTTCAGATAAGGGCCTACCCAATCCGCTATTCAGAAACAAAGCACGCTGAGGTCGCAAAGCGAACATTCAGATTTTGGACAATGCCTGCGTTGACCGGCGCCCCTCAGATACCTGCCAATGGCCATTTATTTTTCCTCTACTCATTTGCTGGTCATATTCTCGTCGGCGGCGCGCAGCCCCGAAGATCGCCCGCAGGCAAGCTGAGTACATCATTTTCCCTACCGCTCCAAGCGGGTTCTACCCCAGCGAAACAGAAGTGGGGGATTCACAGAGCGTGCGATTCCCTATCACCGGTCAAAATTGGCCAAGGTGTAATCGGTCATCGCAGCTTCGACTGCGGTTTTTGTGTTTTGCAGCACCACGTCGGCCTCCATAGCTGCGAAGATCTCGCCATAGTCTTTAACGTACAGCACCGTCGAGTCGGAGTCTTTTTTGCCAAACTGAACGGCGAGGGAAAAGACGGAGGTCTGGTCGACGTCGAGGCATCTGACGCTGACACTCAGGTGGACGTCCCCGCGGCGTCCTGGCTTTGGCTCAACTTCCGATTCCTTAATGACGCTTGCCACGGCGTCTTTTAGCTCGCGCTCCGTAATCACGCAGGCATCTTCCTCAAAACGGGCAACGTAACCCAGGGTGTTGGGATCAGCCTTTTCAAGCGCATTCATGTACCAGGATGGCGGGAAACCGCCATGGGCCACGTTGGTGACCAGGAGCAGCGCGAGCACGCATAAATTTAGCCGGGAAAACATCATTGAACTCCAAATCTTGGATAGAGACTGATGTTTTAACCAGTAACTCGCCTTTAGGCAAGGCCACCAGATAAACTCCCCGCGATCTTGCTCTGGGCGAATCAGGCTTGCGCACCATCACCTTGGCTATAAAGCTGTCTTTGGACTTAAGCACCTGACAGACCATGTCCAGCGCCAGCTCGACCAGATACGGCGTAATCGTCAGTCCGGACACTCAGAATCAGGCGCATGCGCGATTGTTTTTGTCTACAAGCATGTGCTGAAACGGGGATGTTTACAGAAGGACAGCTGCAGATCCTGAGCGGCACCTCTGATTCGCTTTCCAATGTTTGCTGCGGTTAGCATATGATGCCAAAACTAGATATTGGAGCTTTTCGGACTGCGTACCCCCGCCGCCGCCCTCAGATGCACTGAAAACGTGACTCCACTGGAATATCTGGCGTAACACCAACGGAAGGAAAACGCTAATCAGCTGGGTAACTAAAGCAGGGAAGTTGGCAAAGTATACAGCCGCCTTGGCTCGTGCCCGGCACTCATGACGTGAAGGCAACAGTCATTTTGTTGTTCATTGCTTAAGTGGGTCAGAAGGGTGGACACAATTTGGACACAGGCAATAAAAAAGGACCTGCGATTTCACGCAAGTCCTTGAAAAATATGGCGCGCCCGAGAGGATTCGAACCTCTGACCTCCGCCTCCGGAGGGCGCCGACACTACCCGACAGCAAGCGGTTCTAATCGACCAAAAATCTGCATGATCAATTACTTACTCCAAAAGTAAGCACTATAAAAAATCCCTATAAAACAGTATTTTGACCGATTAACGCCGATTTCGGGCACAAGACTGATAGGATTTGGAAGTCCGGAAACAGGACATTTGATCGGTGCCCCAAGTTAGCTTTTGGTCTTGATGATGAGTAGTTTACGCTCCCATGGTCCATCCGCAACTGTTAGGTTTCGAGTGTCCCGAAATCGGACAGTGACGAGGTCGTTGGCCTCTTCTAATCGTTTTCGTGAATTAACGGTAGAGGCGCTCACTGGGTTTCCTCGCGGCTATTTTGACGCCAGAGCATCGGTCTGTGTAAGACTGGCTGCCCGGTGATACAGTGTTTAGTATTATTTGGATGTATTGAGTCGCAGAGGGAACAAGTTGAGCTTGCATAATCAGGACGTCGTCACTATATTCAGTCTCAACACACCCGCCATGCCTATGCCTGCCTCGGCAGTCACGCACAAATCGAGCGGGTTTTTTTATGCCTGGGGGAAACAGGCATGATGCAGTTCACGAAGCCCGCCATAGATGTCTCGCAACAGATTCAACTGCTGAAGCACCGAGGGTTGCAGATCAACGATGAGGAGCGCGCAGTCCGCTTCCTTGAGGTCGTCAGCTTTTTCCGGCTCACTCCCTACATGCGACCATTTCAAATCCCCGGTGACGACCATCGATTCGTTGAAGGCGCTGGTTTTCGTAACCTGAGCCACCTTTACAGCTTTGATAGACGGTTGCGTTTGCTCGTAATGGATGCCGTCGAGAAGGTAGAGGTTGCTGCCCGCGCGATGGTCAGCAACCACATGGGACCGAAATATGGCGCGCATTGGTACCTCGACGCTCACTTGTTCAAGGGGCGATATAAACATGCTCAATTGCTGCAGACAGTTCGAGGCAAGCAGCAGGATGAGCGACGAGATTATGAGCGGGAGTGCGCCCGAATAGAAAAGTTGGCCCAGACCTCCGCCAAACGAAAAACGGAACTCGAAGTCAAGCGCTCGAAGGAAAGCTATGCCCGACACTACGGGCTTACCTATTCGGAGCCAGAGTTGATGCCGGGCTGGGCTGCCCTCGAAGAGCTAACAATGGGTGCTTTATCTCACTTGTACGCAGGCCTTGCGAAGGACGCAGACAGAAAAGCCATTGCGAGACGCATGGATCTCCCTTGGCCATTGCTTCAATCGTGGCTCCATACACTGACGATAGTCCGCAATATTTGTGCTCATCATGCCAGGCTTTGGAACCGCGAGCTTGGCATCAAGCCTGAATTACCCAAAAAGGCCTCGTTTCAATGGCCGGAGTCCCTGACTCGCCCTCGCCATAATGTTCGGGTATATGTCGTGATGTGCATGCTCAATCACTTGATGCGCAAGGTCAGCCCTGATGCGAGTTGGCATCAACGAGTGAAAGGGGTGTTTGATGAGTTCCCTGACGTGTCGGAAGAGGTTATGGGATTTCCGACTGAGTGGCGGAGCGATGTATTTTGGAGCTGAGGACCGGCACAACTGGGTAAATCAGTTTCGGATAGAAGCCTGGGTATTCTTTACAGAACAGAGTGCGCCAGCCGGATTCGGATACAGCCCGTGAAAAGAGCAATAACTAGTTGGCACACTTTGATGTTAGTCAACGCCTTAGTGCTAATCAATGCAGCGACGAATGCTGCAACTAAAACAGAAATGTTTACATGATGACCAGAATGCAACGTCCTACCCCTTTGCTGAAACAGGAAGCATCCAGCCTGGTGGTGAATCAAAGTCACACGACCTCCCAAGCGATGGACTCTACTCCAGATCCCTGACGGGACTGTACCCCTACCGGCAAGCCCCGGTGCAAGCGGAAAGACCAACCGCCTGCACCGAGTGGATTGTTGTGCGAATAAGTTAATGAAACGTTTCGTCCTCCGGCAAAGGTTCACTTTGTCTATCCAGCAGTTCACGCATATTGATAACGAAGAAGTGGGGTTCCCATCCTAGAGCAGTAAAAAAGTCCGCTTTCCAATGGGTGCTACCACCGTCATGACCCTGATCCAGTCAGCGAAGCTGAATGGGCATGATCCAAGTTCTTACCATTCACCGCTTCTCTCCACGGTCTTCCATAAAATCTCCTGAAACGCCTTCTCCGTCAAACCAGGCATCCCAATCTTTTGGGTCAGTCGCGGGATCCGTGGGTCGCTCGAATTTCTTTACCGAACCTTTCAGTCTATCCAGGGGATCCAACTCTTGGGCGAGAGGATCTGCCAACTCGTCCGCGTGGGCTCCGCGGGGATTCAGGTCTTTGAGTAGTTCTTGTTCTGTTGGTCGTTTCTTTTTCATGGGAACCTCTCGCTTCAAGATCATCTTCCAGTGTATCAAACGGGTAGATCCATAGATCCAACAACAACGTCAGGTTCAAGATGAGATCATGGGACGGTTACTTGGAGAGACATCCAGGCCCTGCTAATAGCCGATCTCGTCGCGGCAAAAAGGTCTGCTTTCCAATGGAAGCAACTGCCGTATAGTCAGAATTGACCCAACCGAGGCAGGCAGCGGTTGCGCCTGAGGGGAGCAGGTCAGTCGCTCTTCCTGCAGTTGGGCTGTCGTCACTCTGGTGAATATTTCCGGCTTGAACAAGATCTGATCAATTAGCTGGAGCCTGGGCAGAGCCTTTGGACACAGCGTGATGGTGGTAGGCTCATTTCAACTTATCCTCAAAGGCCTGTAGGTCCTCTTCTCGCCAGCGAGTAGTCCCGGGAGCGAGTTTAACGGTCCCCTCTTTTACCCAGCGCCAAATCGTCGCCCGGGAAACCTTATAGCGCAGACTGACTTCGATGACGTTGTAAAACATGGCTATACCTCCTTTTCGAATACCGGACCAAACCTCCATCCCTTTTTGAGGGCAGATTCAGGGTTCACGCGAGGGCTACGTATGCTGCAAGGTATCGTGACCCAATTTAGTTAATGCGCATGTCGGGTCGCAGTCTTTGAACGCAAGGGCCGATCATATCTTGAAATGTGTCAGAAAAAGTGTTAGTTTTTCTGACATCCGTTTAGAGATGAGTGCTATGTCCGTTACAGAGTCCGTTCAGCGCCAGATCACCAAAATCCCGCAAGGTGAACCTTTCACCAACAGCCGTTTCCTGCAGCTGGGATCGCGCGCTGCTGTCGACAAGGCTCTGTCCAGGCTCGTAGAAGGAGGCGCTATCCAGCGGGTCGCACGCGGGGTTTTCGTCAGGCCCAAACAAAGCCGGTTTGTCGGGAATGTAATGCCGGATGTTTCTCGTGTGGTTCAGGTGATCGCGAAAGACCACGGTGAAACCATCCAGGTGCATGGTGCCGAAGCGGCTCGTCGTTTCAAGCTCAGTACCCAGATGCCAACGACACCGGTTTATTATACCAACGGCCCTACGCGAGAGATTCGAATCGGGAAGCTCAAGGTGAAGCTGGTGCATACCAGCAGCCTGAGAAAGCTTCAGCATGCAGGAGAGAGACCTGGCTTGGCGCTTTCCGCACTTTGGTACCTGGGCAGAGATAATATCAATGCAGAAGTCATGCGGCACATTGAAGAAGGGCTGAGTGAAGAAGAGTTCGAAACACTTCGGTCCTCAAGAATGCCTGCCTGGATGAGCGAGGCGTTCACGCAGTATAAGGCAGGTGGTGCCCATGCCTGAGCAGGCGTTTCTTGATCTGGCTGCTGAAGAACAAAAGGAAATCCTTCAGACGTTAGCGCCCCAGCTGGCTCGCAGCGCCTCGGTGCTGGAGAAGGATATATGGGTTTGCTGGACCTTGCAGGCGCTGTTCTCCATGCCGGGCGCCCACCCGATGGCCTTTAAGGGAGGAACATCACTGTCAAAGGTTTACGGTGTGATCGATCGTTTTTCTGAGGATGTAGACATCACGCTGGATTATCAGGCCTTCGAGGAGAATTTCGATCCATTCGCGGAGGGAGTGAGCCGCACTAAAACCAAACAGTTCAGTGAGCGACTCAAAGGCTATGTTCATGAGTATGCGAATGACGTAGTCGCTCCCTACCTCAACGGTGAGTTGGCCAAATTACCAACGGCTGACCAACACGCCGTGGAGGTAGATGAAGGTGGCGAAAAGATCTGGGTTACCTACCCGTCGGTTCTGGAGGGTTCAGACGAATACATCCGGTCGCAGGTGCTCATTGAACTGGGCGGCAGAAACGTTATCGATCCCAACGAAACCCATACGGTCTCCCCATACATCGCAGAGTTGACTGAGGGACTTGTCTATCCGAGCAACGAGGTAGTGGTTCTCTCTCCGGAGCGGACGTTCTGGGAAAAGGCCACGCTCATCCATGTCGAATGTAACCGGGACAAGCTCAGAGAGAGTGCCGAGCGGCTATCCCGGCACTGGTACGACCTGGTCATGCTGGCAGAACACCACACAGGGAAATCAGCCATTAACAACAGGGAGTTGTTCGAAGAAGTTGTGCGGCATAAAAAGGTATTCTTCCATACCGGCTATGCGGATTATGACGCTTGTCTGGAAGGCCACCTGAAGCTTCTGCCGGAGGCCGGGACTTTGAAAGGCCTGCGCGGTGACTACGAGAAGATGGTTGCGGCAGGGATGATGTATTCGGCGCCCCCAAGCTTTGATGAGATTGTAGAGTTGATCCGGAGCCTCGAATCTCGTGTTAACCATGCGCGATGAATCTGGGGCTCTGATAATGACACTGGCCTAAACCAGCCTCGTCGAGGTCTTTCGGATGCAAGTGTTATCAATGCTTTGGCAATGTGGCCGTGTGGCGATTGAGTTTAAGTTATCAGTGGCTTGTCACGTTGCCGCACCGACACAAGGTCATCATTGCCGGCAAGCATGACCAGGGGTCCGAAGACCAGCCGGAGACAGCCAGGCACCCGAGAATGCTACGGCCCCCAGTTCTTCAACGCTAGCACTTGTGACGAGCGGTACCGCCCAAGCAATGTTCCGATCGTCGTGGATCTTTGAGTGGCGCTGCTCAGCCCCATGGCTTTAGGTCCGTGAACGCTGGTAAATTGGTGGAAGACAGGTCGATTGGGAGAAGCCGCAATGGGCACGAAACGAATCCATGAACAGCAATTGCTGGAGGGTCTCAACGCTCATACCGCTCATGCCGATGCGCTGGCGGAACCGTTGCCTCGGGAGCTTGATCCGCTTGAGCGACTCAAGGGCTCCGTCACGAAGTCTGAGAGCCCCATGGATGGTTGCTGGGATTACGCCGGTGAGGAAGGCGTGGAATCGGACGAGCTTCTGAAAGCCTATGCCAAGCCGGTTGCGGAGCATAACGAATCCGACTCTGAGAACTCCGAGGGCTGAACCGGTAACCATGTGCGGCCGCTTTGTTTTTTACACACCACCGAATCTCCTGGCCCAGCGGTATTGGAGCCAGCCCGGAGAGGTGATAACGACCAGGCCCCGCTATAACATTGCGCCCGGCACCGACATTCTTATGGTCTGTTTGCGTGAAAACAACACGCCGTGTTTTGAGCAAGCCCACTGGGGTTTCCGCCCAGCCTGGGCCACCGGTAAGGCGCCGGTCCCGATCAATGCGCGAATCGAGTCGCTGAATTCGCCGTACTTTCGAGCAGCGTTTAATCAGTACCGGTGCGTGATTCCGGCCAACGGCTGGTACGAATGGGAAAAGACCGGCCAGGGCGGCAAGGTTCCCCATTACATCACCAGTGCAGAGCTGGGCGACAACGAATCACTGTTTCTGGCAGGGGTCTACACACCCACGGGTACGGAAGGCAGCTACTGTGCGGCCGTCGTTACAGAGCCCGCTGCCGAGACAATCCGACACATCCATGACCGCCAACCGGTGCTGATTCATCCGGACTCTCTGGATGACTGGCTGGATTCTGGAAAAGAAGGAAAAGCGCTCAAGGGCCGTATCAAACGGACCGCCTCAGAACATTTAGCGTGGTGGCCGGTGTCGAGCCGGGTCAACCGTCCTGTCGATGACGATCCGTCACTAATCGAGCCCGTGGAGTCGTCATAGGCTGTTGGTGATTGAGAAGACCAGCAAACCTGACTGGCGACGCGACACTGCAAGCAATCCGTTTTACCCACTGCGTAGTAATGTACCCGGCATCGTCGGTGCCTGTTCATCAATCAAGAGGTAATGATCCCAACCCATGGCCATCAGTTTTTACGACAAAGGTCAGCTGTCTTCCGGATTTCACGGCTGGCGCGTGGTCGCCACCGTTCGGGGCCGGCGCTACCAGAGATACTTCAGCGTGAATCGCCCGCCACCTCAGATGGATGAGGCGCTTTGGCACCACTACCAGCACCTTCGGGCCCGTTATTACGAAGCTCGCTGGATGGCCAGATCTGCCGCCGTGCAGTACATCGATTTCATCCGAACAGAACATCCGGGTACGCACCCGCACCGGGGTGTCGGGTTTCACGGCATCACGCTGGGCATCGGCCGCGGCAATCGCTGCCAGAGCGATCAGTGCTATTTCTCCGTCAACGTTAAAGGCCGGCCCACGCGGGTCTGGATCCATCAGGATCGAACCCTCACCGAGGCCTGGCACCGGGCCGTGGATCTGTGGGGGGAGGCGTTCGACATCCGGCCCAAGGACATTGCCAAGAAACGAGCGGCCGTCCCGGCGCCTGAACGTTTCAAGGCCTTGCGCAAACAGCTCAATAAGCACGAGGGTTTCGACCTGTCGGTAGAGGTGCTGCACGACGTTTACGCCGAACAACGGGCCGAGCTTGCCCGGAAAAAGGTGGAGGTGACGGCCAAGACCGAGTCAAACGATGAGCAATTGCTGGGCTTCGGGGCGCAATTGCAGAAAGAGATGGAGGATTACCTGGGGTCTCGCAGGCGATAACAATACTTGCTGCAGAATTGGCGTTGCACCGGTAACCGGATAAACCTTGTCAGAGCACCTCGCGACCCGCAGACGGCGCTGCCTCCCAGTCTTTGATGCCCTGGGGTATCGGTGCCTGAGCATCACACTGATCCAGAAGCTCTGCCAACGTATAGCGTCTAGTTGCTGTCATTGGGCAACCTGCAGTTCCATTGTGGATCGCTTCACGAGTGGAACTTGGCTTTTGGTCGCTCACGATTGATGGTCCTTTCGAAGCAAGATTTACCCAGAGGAGCGAGGCGGATGCCGGTCCCGTCTTCAAGATGAGGGTTTCCATATGCATTGATGCCCCATACGTAATGATGAATGGTATTTTAGGATATAGTAGAAGGTACCCGTTTCTAGGAGGAGCATGATTTCATGCCTGAGCCGACTATCCGCTCCTATCAGCCGAGCCCCGTCCCCTCCGGTCGAGAACCAACGCTATTGTTCAACTGTATTCCCAATGTAGTGTTCGCCAATCATCGCATCTTCATTTCTCATGTTCGTGCGGGTATTCCCGGGCGTTGGCTTGCCGGTATCATAGAGACTACGGATCAGAAGGAAGGCATCAAAAACGCTCTGTCGATGACTTCCGATCAGCTGAGGGATGCGTGCCAATCGGAAACGCTGGATCCAGAGACAACAGAAGTTGTTTTGGACATCGCAAGAGTGCTTTCGCTGAGTATTTCAGTATGGGAATCTCAAGATTTGGCTGCCCAATGGCTGAAAAGTCCGGTTCCCGCGCTCACGGATCTGCCGCCAATGAGTTTAATGGATTCCTTTGAGGGCCGACGTTGGGTCATGTGCGTTCTCAAAAAGATTGAATTTGGTCAGTTCAGCTGATCAATCCTCCCGTGTGTTCGCCCGTAATAAACCCGTATTAACTGGTAGCCATTCAGTGGCATGTTGATGGGAAGGCGCAGGTCAAAATTAATCATTTGCATTATTCCGGTAAGCGTCTGGCTATCACACCGTAAAATTCAAAGTCCGCCTGTAGTGGCCAACTCATCGCGGGAGATATTTTAAGGCATTACTAATCAGATTCAGCGGAAATCTCGAAGTCAGCATCTACTTCCACTTTCATACTTCATTAAAACCCCTCTGCTGTATCGCGTCCCGGGTGTCTTGGAGAGATTTGGGGCGGCTGAACAGATAGCCCTGAAACGCTTTGCAGCCCAGCGCTTTCAGTGTTTGCCACTCTTCATCTCTTTCGATACCTTCGGCCACAACAGACAGATTCAGACTGTTTGCCATATGCAGGATCGACCTGACCATAGCGTAACCCTCTTCATCCATAAGCAGGCTCTCCACAAAACTTCTATCAATTTTCACCTCATTGATGGGGAGTTCGCGCAGATACGAAAGTGAGGAGTAGCCCGTTCCGAAGTCATCCAGCGAAAACTGAACACCGATGCGCCCGAGGCGTTCCATCCTCTCAATGCTCTCCTGAATGTTTTCTGCAATAACACTCTCTGTGATCTCCAGCATTAGAACGTGGGCAGGAAGACCTGTTTTCGTCAGAACAGCCTTTACCTTGTCCGGAAAGTCCGGCATGGCAAGCTGTTTTTGACTCACGTTCACGGCAATGGACAGGTCATTAACCGAGAACTCGTCGCGCAGCGCACTCATAAACTCACAACTCTTTAGTAAAACCTGATCACCCAGAGCGACTATCAGATTATTACCCTCGGCAAGTGCAATAAATTGTCCGGGAGTCATCACCCCATGTTCAGGGTGTTGCCATCTAACCAGTGCCTCAAAACCGGTGACATGGCCATTTTCGTTGACCTTTGGTTGAAGCCAGGGAACGATTTCTTTCTCTCCCAATAAGGCTTCCCGTAATTCCACAATCAGCTTTTCCTCGGCAAGCAGGTTTAACTGCATCTCGTCGTCAAAAACAGACATGCAGTTCTTTCCACTTTTTTTGGCGTCATACATGGCGATATCCGCCATACGCATCAGCTCACTCGCCGAAACTCTCGCATCACGATAAAGCACCACACCGACACTTATTGATAGGTGTTTTAAACCGCTTAAAGCCTCAATTGGCTTCGCCACCGATGCCATTATTCGATCCGTCACGTCATTCACCCGACGTAGCGCGGCGTCAGAATCAGAGGACAAATGATCAATAATGATCAGAAACTCGTCACCGCCTAACCGTGAAACAAAGTCACCCACTTCAAGAGTCTGACTTAGCTGGGCCGCTACTTCGCAAAGCAGATCGTCACCGGCCCGGTGACCCCATGTGTCATTAACAATTTTAAAGTCATCCAGATCCATCAGCAGAACTGCGCCAAAGGTGCCTTCTTTCGAACAGGCATTCATAGAGGCGTCTATTTTTTCATGGACAGACCTTCGGTTTGGCAGATTGGTCAGTGAGTCGTAATACGCCAAATGCTCAATCTGCTGCTGCTGCCGGACCTGTTGGGTGATGTCACGAACAATTGCGACAAAGCGCGGCTCCTTTCCCTCACACACGATGAGCTGGAGGGTGATATCGACCGGGATATCATGACCATCTGCCCCTCTGTGGAAGGTCTGAAAACGTAAATTTGAAACGTCGCCGCCTAAAAGAGGTGCAACTAGCTCGCGGAGCTTATCAGGGGTGTTGTAATGTGGTTTGATGTCACATGGGTGCATCTCAAGCAGTTCGCTCGCCGCGTAACCAAGCTGATCACAGGCCCCTTGATTAACGTAAATAAAACGAAGCATGTCAACGTTAAACATGAATACGCAATCAGCGGTTTTATCCAGGGTGTCCTTGAAACGCTGAAGCTCAACTTTTGCGTCTTCGCTCTCACTGATATCGTGGAGCGCCGCTACAAGCAGTCGGTCAGAACCGATTTGGGTTTCGGTCACGGCAATGCGCAGCGGGAAATGCGTGCCATCCGATTTGCGACCGTAAATGGATCGGAGGTTTCCCATGATAGCGCTGGGCTGGTCGTTCGTTGCGTAAGCCCTCATGAATCCGGAATGGTTTTCCGCGATATCAGACGGCATTAGCTTGGTACTCGATTCGCCAATCAACGCCGATTTTGGATAACCGAACATGGTCTCCAGCGACGGGTTCACGGTCGTGATCCTGCCCCGGATATCGGTAGTGATCACGGCGTCATACAGGGTGTTGAGAATGGTCTCGTTAAGTTTCAGTGCTCGTTTAAGTTTTTCTTCACGTTTTTTTTCAGCGTCAATGTTTGTCTGAATGGCGAAGAAACCTTCAAGCTCACCGACTTCTGATAATCTAGGGGTGCAATGCACTTTCACCCAATAGGGAGTCCCGTCCCGGTAATAGTTGATTAGCTCTGCATCAAATCCTTTTTGTCTCGCCAGTCTGTGGCGGATATATTCAACGGTTTTTGGATCAGTGCGTTTTCCCTGAAGTAGATGTCCCGGCTTTTTATAAATCACTTCCGCCAAGCTATAGCCGGTGATTTTCTCAAACCCTTCGTTTATCCAAGTTATAAAACCTTGTGTATCTGTTACGATCACGCCGTTATCGGTTTGCCGCACCACCTCAGAGAGCATGTCTAACTGACTTTTTTGCGATTCCAGCCGGAATCGCAACTCCCTGACAATGTCCCCTTCCAGATGCTGCTCTGCAAGCCTGGCAACACTGATAATAAAGTCTTTCTGTTCCTGTTCGAGCGTACCGGCCTGACTGTCGAACAGAAAGAGTGCTCCTTGCGGTTCGCCCCTAGAGTCGAAGAGGTTAATGCCGACGCAAAGCCGCAGCAGCGGGGTGACGCCTGCGCTGCTCCCTTCATCGTTCCAATCGCTCAGGCAGTGGCTGACATCCACTGGCTCGACTGCTAACGACTCGGCCAGAAGCCTTCGGCCCGCGCTCAGAAAAGGTTTGATGCTGTTGTAGTCTTCGGAAGGGTGGATCAGCGCATCGCTTGAGTTGTCCAAAGCCAACGCAATCCATTTGAAATTCCCGGATTTCGCGCTCAGATTAATGAGGTCAGATATTAGTTTTTTTGCTTCAGGCCCCATACAGCATCCTAGTTGTCAGCTAATTCATGTGGCATTTTGAGAAACAGTTGTTTTTTGCAAGTATCGCACCGCCAGAACCTTTATCCAACTGATACTCAGGAGGGCGTGTCACTTATGGCTGCGATCTTTGCTACTGCGTTGAGCGCCTGAACAGTTTAACGACTAAAATAGTGCGGTGAAATGGCTGCCGGGGAAACTCGAAGAATTGTTCAAAATATAACAAAAATAATGTTAAGCATCGGCGCATTTGGTTTTATACTACCCTCATGACAGTCTTGTCAAAAAAACGACATAAAGGCGAGGGAATGTGAGAAAAAATCTACCAGTCACAAATAATGAAAGAGCCTTTCCCGCAAATCAGAAGCTGATATCTGCTACCGACCTCAAAGGCAAAATTTTGCATTGCAACGATGCCTTCGAGGAGGTGAGCGGTTTCACTCGTGACGAGTTGATCGGTCAACCTCACAACATCATCCGACATCCGGATATGCCGCCTGAAGCTTATGAAAATATGTGGTCGCACCTTAAAAGCGGCCGCCCTTGGATGGGTCTGGTCAAAAATCGCTGCAAAAACGGCGATTTCTATTGGGTAAGTGCCTACATTACGCCGGTTACCGAGAATGGCGACGTTGTTGGCTACGAGTCCGTACGCAGTTGCCCGGCACGTGCGGATGTCGATCGCGCCGCTCGATTATATGAAAAAATCCGGAATGGAAGAACCGGTGTCTCTCTTTTCAAAAAAGTACCAGCTAGCGCTTTTTTCCTTCTCTTTGCGTCCATCGTGGCAGCCGGATTATTTGCTATTGGCCAAACGCTCTTTGCAGAAATTCTCTTCGTTGCTGGTCTGATCGCATACATTGCCTGGATGCATTTATCCAAACGCGGAATGGTGATCTCAGTGACTGAGCTTATGGGTAATACGTTTACCGATAGCCTGGCAGCCCAGAGTTATACCAATGACGATCTCGCGTTGGGTCGACTAAAGGTTGCAGTGCTTGCGCAAAAAGCACATTTGGATGCAGTCCTGACTCGCATGGAAGATGCCGCAGTTCAGGTGAAATCTGGTGCGATACAGGGACTTGAAATTAATCACGAAGCTCAGGAAACACTACGCAAACAACAGGCAGAGACTGAGCAAGTTGCTGCGGCGGTCCATGAGATGTCCCAAACGATTGCAGAAGTCTCCTCTAACGTTCAGCAAACGGCAGAGCAGGCGGAAGGGGCGAGAAAGTTTGCAACTGAAGGCTCCTCGGTGGTCGCTGAGACCAGAAAGTCTATTCAAAATCTGAAAGACACTGTTCACGAGATCAGCACCTCTGTTGAGGAATTGGCCACTGAAAGTAAACGCATCGCAGGCGCTGCGAAGATCATTGAGGATATTGCTGATCAGACCAACCTTCTGGCGCTGAATGCCGCGATTGAAGCAGCTCGGGCAGGCGAGCACGGACGAGGATTCGCCGTTGTCGCAGACGAAGTGCGCGGCCTTGCCCGTCGCACGCAGGATTCGACCCGAGAAATTCACACGATCATTGAAAGCCTGATGTCACGGTCCTCGTCTTCTGTCACTAAAGCAAGCAAAGGCAACAAAGCCGCAGATGAAGGGCTGGAGCGAATGCTTGAAGCCGAAAAAACGTTGAATCAGATTACCGAATCAGTGGTCGAAATCGCAGGCATGGCATCGCAAATGGCCGCAGCGGTTGAGGAACAGGCTCAAGTTTCTGACCAAATCAACGAGCAGGTGGAACAAATCTCTATACTGGCATCTGAAAATCTTGAGAAAGGCGAGCAATCTTCGGTAAGCGTTCAAAAAATGGACACAATCGCGGCGGAGCTGCATGAGCTTGTGGTGCGCTTTAAAAGAACTTAGCAGGCATTGGTTTTGCTGGGTCGCTTATTCATCGGTGGTAGTTGTTAGGTCTATTCATGTCAGGATGTTTTGCCTAACCTTTCCCGAGATGCAAGGGTTCGTCCATAGTCTTGTTAGACATCGCCGTCTTCCAGTTGTGAGGCAATAGCTCGTCGATGGCGTTGTTTTTCTGTGTCGGCAAGCGAGTCAGCACATCCTTCAGATAGGCATAAGGATCATGCCCATTCAGCTTCGCTGACTGGATCAGTGTCATCACCGCGGCAGCGCGTTGGCCACTTCTGAGTGAACCCGCGAACAGCCAGTTGGAGCGACCCAGCGCCCAGGGGCGTATCTGATTTTCCACCCAGTTATTGTCGATGGGCACCGCGCCATCGTCTAGATAGCGCGTCAGCGCTTTCCAGCGTTTGATGCTGTAATCCAGGGCTCTGGCTGTGCCGGAGCCATCCGGCACTTTCTGTCGATGAGCCAGCATCCATTGATGCAGAGCATCGGCAATCGGCCGTGCTTTTTCATTTCGGATAAAGTGTCGTTTGTCAGGCGGCAGATCTTTGGTTTCTCGCTCAACCTGGTAAAGCTGGCCGATGTATTCCAGAGCCTGTGCCGCCAGTTCACTCTTATTCGCTTGATGCAGATCGTAGAACTTGCGGCGGGCATGGGCCAGGCACCCGATTTCGGTGATGCCGTTGCCGAAGCCCGCCTTGTAGCCCGAGTAATCGTCGCAGACCAGCTTGCCTTGCCAGTCTGCCAGGAAGTTGCGAGCGTGCTTACCGGCCCGGGTGGGAGCGAAGTCGTAAACAACGGCCTTCAACTCCGAGAATGGTGTGGTGCAATAAGCCCAGACGTAAGCCCTGTGAGTTTTCTTCTTGCCCGGTGCCAGCATGCTGACCGGTGTTTCATCGGCGTGCAGAACGGCGTGTTCCAGCAGTACGTTTCTAAGAGCATTGACCAGCGGTTGCAACTGTACACCGCAAGCCCCCACCCATTCCGCCAGAGTAGAGCGTGGGATGGCAAGGCCAGCACGACCGAAGATGCGTTCTTGACGGTATAGTGGTAAATGATCCGAGTACTTGGCCACCAGCACCTGAGCCAGCAATCCAGCGGTAGGGATGCCTTTGTTGATAACCTGCGCTGGAACCGGGGCCTCGATCAGCGTTTCGCACTGCTCGCAAGCCCATTTGCCGCGGATGTGGCGCTCCACGGTGAACTCGCCAGGTACGTAATCCAGTTTTTCACTGACGTCTTCGCCTATGCGCTTAAGCTGGCAGCCACAGCGGCACTGGGTGTTGTCAGGTTCGTGGTGGATCAGAGTGCGGGGCAGTTCGGGCGGCAGCGGCGCACGTTTGGGCTGCTTTTTGGGCTTGGCGGGTGTTTCATCCACGGTGAGCTGAGCCAGTTCCGCTTCAATGGCGGCAAGGTCGCCGTCGACCAGCTCATCCAGCAGATTGCCCTGAACTGCGTCCAACTGTTCGCTGCGCTGGGCGTACTTGTGGCGCTTAAGAATCGCCAGTTCATGGGTCAGTTTTTCGATGACCGCATCACGGTGCACCAGCGCTCGATCATTCTTCTCCGCGCGATCGAACAGACCCGTGACTAGCGCACGGAGTTGCTCGGCAGAGAGTTGATTAAGATCGGGCCGTTTTGACATGGTGAGGAGTATGCCAAGCCGCGCCCACCGTGACGATGCGCCATTCTGATGATGGCCCGGATAACCGGTTTATGGTTACAGAATCGAGATCACGCCGGCGGCACCAAGACGCTGCCAAGGCAGCCCTTGAACCAGCGCGGCCAACTGTTCGTCCGTTAATAGAAGTTGATCGCCGCGCCAGGCTTCGCCCCAATGGAACTTACCGCGATTCAATCGACGGGCACAGAGCCAGATGCCCAGGCCGTCATGGATCAACACTTTCATCCGATTGCCCCGTTTATTGGCGAACAGATACGCACAATGAGGTCTGGCTGAGCCGAACACGTGAACGACACGCGCCAACGCCGTATCTGGCCCGGCCCGCATATCCAGTGGTTCGGTGGCCAGCCAGATTTCATCAATGCGAATCATTGCAAAAGTTCGCGCAAAAGCGCCATGCACTGATGAGCCTGATCCGCAGGCCACTCCACCATAACGGAACCGCCGGCTCGGGGAAATTCGATGCGGATGGTGCTACGCTTTTCCACGACGGCGGGCGCTGACGGAAAACTGATGGGCACAAACGCAGGCGACAGGCTTTTATCAGCTTGCTTCGACTCGCCGATCCAGCGCCGCAGCAGATTGGCATTGAGGTCATTGTCCAGAGCAACGCGGGAAACGGACGTTCCAGGGCGTTGGCATTCGGCTACAAGCTGGGCTTTGAATTCTGCGGTGTACTGGCGGCGCTTTCTATAAGGGCGAGTTACGCTTACGTTGTTCATGGATAGTGTCCGCTTAGGAATAAGTGGACACTATCTTGACGGCTCTAGCACTGGGCTCAAGATGGGTTTGCCGGGCGCTTACTTATTCCGCGGAGTCTCCAAGCGAAAAAGGCCAAATCGGGAACTCCCGGTCTGGCCTTTTTATATCCGGCTTGGGTGCAAGAAGCGCCCGCCTGCGCCGAAGGCGCTTCCTTAGGTGGAAAGGTTAATGCAACGTTTCGTCGACCGGCAGCACCTCAGTTTGTCTGTCCAGCAGTTCGTGCATCGTGATGACAAAGCGGACTGGATTCCGCATTGGCAGGTGATCATCGACCTTTGCTATCCCTTCAAGAATAGCCTGCCTTGCTACTTCATGCATGAGCTGCTCTCGACGCTCTACCACCTCCTCATATCGCTTTTCGGCTTCGGCTACTTCATTTTTGATTTTCGCCAGAGCCTCATCAAGGCACTCAATTCTCAGCCAAGCTGAGTCGATCACTGAGTGCAGTGATCTGATTTCATTAAGCTTTTCTTCCAGATCCATAATAGTTTATCTCGCATATTGGTTGAAAACACAGACCCAGAATAACGAGGATTTTGAGGCAAAAGGCTCGTCTAATTGCCCTAAAAAGCGATTAACTCGTGATTTTAAAAAAACTTTTGTGGCTGCAAGCTATGGAGTCTCAAGATAATGTGTCCAGATCCCTGGGTTGGGCGTTCAGATACCGTTTCTCGCGCTTTTGATTAGCCTCCTGTCTTAGCCACCGACTCTCTGAAAGTGCGCAGCAGGAAGTTAAACGACGAAGTGTGCTGGCCTGTCAGTGAATCGGCGATAACACGCTGGCGAGAGGTTGCTGCTGGGCCTCCAAAGAGAGCCCAGCAAGCGCCCATCTGCCTTGTTGTTAAATGCGGCTCTTGTCTATGCCAGCGTATATTCGGGTTGCTCTGAGAGTTTGCATGAAATTCTGCAAGCCTCGACGGTCACTTGGTGAGATTGGAACGGTGAGTGTTTGAGCGACCTCGGGGTGGGTTAGCCGGCCATGTTTACCACGGCGACGGTAACGCCAGCCGAGCTTGACGAGGCGCCTAATCACGATGTTCCAATCTTTGTTCGAACTATACCTCTTCACAGCTGCCCTCCCAGTTCGCCTTTATAGCGGGCTTGAAAGCTGCTCGAATTGAATGCCATTTCCGAAAAGGCGGCCCCGGCGCCAACGGATAAAATGGGTTTGCTGTACAGGTACCCTCCGCCTAAAGAAGACTGATTCTGAAAGAATCGCCCGAACGGGTCGACCATGAGGTAGGACTCAGACATGTCGCGATTATCCTCGACACACTGAACCGACTGGAAAGCGCGATGTCTTTGAACAAACGCCGCAAACTCTCCGTCGCTGATTGCTAAAGAGTCGTCAATAACCGGGAGCATGCGGAGGATTTTCCAGCGGTTTGGACGAATCCGGTCAACCAAAAAGCTTAGATCTTCTCCTGCATTCAGAAGATTCACGACTGTATTTAGCTTCACCGTAAGCTGAGGATTGATCTGGCGCGCTAACTGCAGGTTTGTCACCAGCTCATCAAGGTTGAGGAGTTTTCCCATTCTCTCGGCTCGACCGATCTCTCTATTGGTGGTTGTGCTTGCTGAATCCAAGCTGATACCCAGGCACGTAAGCTGCGGAGCCAGTTGCCGGATGACCTGCTGTATTAGTCGTGAGCCATTGCTGATGAGGGAGAACTGAAATCCAACCTCCCTCGCTATTTGAGAAATCTCTAGCAAACGATCGCCAAGAATCGAAGGTTCCCCGCCGGCCAGATTCAGGCGAAACGCTTTCCAAGAGAGCTCTTTACGTAATGGATTGCTTTCGTTCGTGGGCTGAAAGTACCGGAATAACTCGCTCAGGAGATCGCGCGTGCGATCGGGATCATGAAAGAGCTCCCGCGGATTCGGAGAGTCCTTCCACTTCGCGTAGCAATATTGGCAGCGATAGTTACAGGCTTCCGTGACATGCCAGTTAATGGTGAGCTCATCTACCTCGGAAATCTCGGTAGGACCTGTCGCCACTGAATTCGTTGGAACAATAGGGGTTTTCTTCTGCATGCGTATACTCCTTGACGGAATCCGTTGTGCGGACCGTGAAGTTTCCACATGGCGGACGCTCGGCGTCAGGGGAGGAGCATCAGGCTCCAGTACACCACTGGGATTGGGGTTTAGGGTTTACGGTTTATGAGGGATTGCGCAACAAATTGCGTCGAGTTTTGAGCGCTTCCTCATGGTTCACGTCGAGATTGAGATCAAGCCGTTGACTCATCAAAAGCCACCATTCGGCGGCAATCAGTCCACGCTTGAAGTCCTGAACGCTGCGGTTTTTCTTGGCATCCCGACGAACGGCCCGGTAAGACTCTTTTGCAACCGCGCGAACACTTTCATCCGGGTCGAACTGTTTGGTGAAGTAGACGGTTTTATGGGCTTTCCCATTTGGGTCAAGGCCGAGCTCCAGTAACGCCTTCAAATAACCTTGACGCCAAACGGCGGATTTTTCAGTCACCTGGCTAGTATCGTACTTGCCATCTTTGGGCTTCTCTCCTTTCCGCAAACGAAGGCGACTCATGCAGAACTCGACCAGTTCGAGCGCAAAAGACTCGTAGTATTCCAGCTCGGCTTGCTCGTATTCTTCCCGGCTAACTGGAGACCTGAGGTTCATTCTTTTTGCAAAAATGTCCCGAGCGGCCTCTTTTAGCGGCCAGTACCAGCCAACGGCGTTTTTGCTGTTCACTGGGTTGAAGCGAGAAACCGACTCATTAGAAAACGGAACGTTTGACGAACGCATCAACATGAGTCGATACCGCGGCACTTTAGATGGTTTGAAAAAGGACAGCTTGCTCAATAATTCCTCAAGCTGCTTGTGATGGTGAGGCTGTGCGCCACTCGACAGTTCGCCACGAAGCAACCCGAGGCTCTTATCGATGTAGGGCATCACTAACTCATTATTCAATCGATCAGCTGCAGCAATCGCCCACTGAGGTGTTAAGGCACTCGGGAAATCAGGATCTTGGATCAGGCTTTCGAGCAGACCGTCCCACCATGCCCGATATTCACGGGCAGCGGCCTCATGAGGCAAGCGGCGTAAGGCGCCGGAAAGTACTGTCAGTTTATCCTCGATACTGCGGCTGTTGAGTTCTTCTTCGAGTTTAGCTTTCCAGGTGGCCGGATATTCTGAAGACCACCACTTCCTGCTCTGATTGCCATGGAACTCCCTGTTGGCCAGTGTCCTTTCCGGGCGCTGCAGCGCTGACTCGATGTCTTGCCGGATTGACCAATGAATCCAGGCCTCGACCTGATAGTCCGTGAGCTGTGAGCAAATAAGCTTGAGGTATTTATTTTCAGAGGCGTCCTGTTCCTCTGGGGACTGCGAAAGGATGTCAGGATAACGAATGCTCAGAGACGTAAAGCAGGAATTCAGTTGCGAAGCCCACTGTTCAGTTTGAAGGTCATCAGCAGACGTTAGCTCCGTATAGAGACAGAGAGTCTGCCAAAGTTGGATCCTGGTTTTGTCCAGCCAAGTCGTGGCTGCGTCCAAGACCTTTTGGAGAGCGCTATCGGACGAACGGATCAAGCGTATCGTCGAATGAAAGCTCGACCACTCGAACTCCAGTTTATGGAACATTCCTTCGTATACACTGCTAAGTCTTCCGGCTGCGGCATCGGATACGACCCAGGCTTTCAGGAACCTGATCCCTTGCAGGAACTTGTGTGAACCGTAGGTCGGCGGGCCGTCTTGAAACTCCAATGAGGCAACGGAAATGAGGTTCTTGATCTGGGTTTCGCACATGCCAGAAAGCTCACTCTGGTTGTCATCGGCATGCTGGGATAGGGTGTCGAAGAAGCCCCAAAGCAGGTTGTTCCTTGTCGATTCTCCTTCCGCAATGAGATGCGGGTCGTCGAACAGCGGATGGGAGAAACAGAATTCTTCTCCGTAAAGAGCCGTTACAAAACGATCGAATGACAGTATTGAGGAGGCGGTTGAGCCCAAATTTTTGAGAGCGCTATACAGTGCATAGGGCGAATCTGAAAAGTATGTTTGAGCAACTTCTTGGGCAAACGCAAACTCATTGGAACCGTGAGCGACGACTCCGGTGCCCTGGGACAGGATCGGGTGCCTCTCTATCAATTCCATGGTCAGCTTGTTTGCCAAGCGACCGGAAGAGATTATTGCCGCGGCTTTCCTTGGGTCGGATGTTTCCTGCTTAACGGAATTAAGGGCATCCTCTAGAGCGGACGCAGACCCAAATATGCGATTCCAGTTGTCAGAAAAATGTTTGGCGAGTAGTGACCGAAGATGTCCGTCGATTTCAGACTCATCGAGCGCTTGAGTGAACCGTTCATTCGGTTCAGATTTTTCATCAAGGGAGCGATTGCGATAAGGCGCATCAATCTTGCACATGGTTATTCCTCTCAATAGGACTTAGTTTCAAAGGGGCGCGCACCAGGCAAAAGTCTGGTCTGAATCTGCAGTTGAAACCTCCCGTGCAGCAGAGGGGAGCGGAAAGTGAGCAGCAGGCTCGGTAGCCGACCGCAGATACGCGTCGCTCAAAAGATAGAGTGGTTTTCTTCCAGAGTCAAACCCAGATTCGTCCGGCGTATCGCAGTTTCGGAAACGTGTCAGTAAGTTTGATTTGTCTAGGTACCGGAGTAGGTCTGCCCCTTGTATTTAACGGATTGCCGTCAAACGTAAGAGGAAAGGGCGTGAATTCCTGATTTTTGGACTCAGGTTTTAGTCTGGTGATGACTTGATTTGGAGGGTGCTTGGCACAGTAGC